>PJEL010000005.1_pt1 | contig 213874 bp, 195 predicted proteins | sample 1853271 | NCBI WGS metagenome assembly PJEL01 (sample SAMN08108733, study PRJNA415343) | Invertebrate metagenome, whole genome shotgun sequencing project. | host: Globobulimina | place: Sweden: Gullmar Fjord | collected 2015-08 | reverse complement strand
GGTATCTCCAACTTAACTTAAGCTGCTTTTTTGCTTCACTGATTTAGGTCGTTTGTTTGATTAGAGAAAGGGGTAAGCCATCTCACTATGGCTTTACTTGTTTTTTGTTTCCAGAAGAAAGGTCAAAGTGAGACCTTTTTCCTGATTCGAAACAATATTGGAGGTTTAAATGAATAATGATATTGAAGCAATAATTAAATTAGCAAATGACGAACTTATCACTAAAGGGAACCTTGATATTATAGGTAAAGTATTTGACCCAGAATACATAGTTCATGCTGGTGGCAAGAATTATTCTGGACATGAATTCATACAAAAATGGTCTAAACAGCTTCTTATAGCTATACCGGATATACAAGTCGTCAAAATAGATACTCTTAATAAAACCGACAATACTATTGCCTGGCAGAGAACCTTAAGAGGTACTCATAAAGGAATTATATTGGGAATTCATCCAACTGGACAAAAAACAACATGGAGAGAGATGGCCGTCTCTTGTTTTAAAGACAAAAAAATCGTTGAGGAGTGGGTTGTTCTGAATTAGCAGGTTATTTACTATCAAAACTACCAATAAAAAAAATAGGATCATAACAAAGCAATACTGTGGGAAATCAGGGGTGGGTCCTTTTAAAATATCATTGATTATTTTAAAGCCCTTTATTCCAAAAAAGTTCATCATATCCTCTGTTATTCACTGATCTCAACGTTATACCGCTTGTTAGCTGAATGTATAATAGTCATTCGATTTCGAAATTTTTTAGACAAAAGATTAAGTACTGCTGAAAGCAAGCACCAACACAGGCTCATATGGAAATATTCACAACTGTTGGAGAGTACATCTTGAAATTCCTTGGTAGCCAAATCTTTGGAACATTGTTTACTGTTTTTCTTATTGTAATAGGAGGTTTAGTTTTTAAACTAATTTCAGGAAATCGTAAGTTAGTTGTCAAAACTGATAAAGATATACAATATATTAATGGGCCTAGACAAGGATTTTGGTAGGATTTAGAGTTACAGGGATAAAAACAGTATCCTCATACACATTTTGGGATACTGATCAGAGTGATGTGTCCGGGAATTCAGTCGCAGCCATAAAAGGATCATCTGCAAAGTAGAGGACTATTGTTTCCAGAAATTTAAGGCTTTCGGTGTCTGGATATATGAATTGCAGTGCAATACATCTTGATTGATTCTGGCAATTTTGCAGGGTGTTTTCTTGAAAGTTTTTTGATTATTATCCAAAGGTTGTAATAACAGTTCATATTCATCAGACACTTTCCCCTCGTATTCACCCAATGTAAAGAGGCCGGAAAGACTTAAGTCTTTGATAACGATATTTTTATAATGTTTTTTATCTACGAATAAGTCTGTATCAAGACGAGAATCAATGGTTATTCGCTTGAATTTTCTTTTGTTAACTAAAATTGAACTTCTCCATTTGAAAAAAATGTGAACAAAATAATTGGCAGGGTTAGTGGTTATTAAATGCTCAAAGTTACGAAAAGTCAAATGTTGTGAGCTTATTTAGATCAACAATATTCTCTTATTATTTTGCGTTCTCTGCGCCTCTGCATCTCTGCGTTAAAAAAAACAAACAAAATCATCCCGCCCAAATCATCATCTTTGTCCTGCTATACAAATGTGGACCAGTAGTCCTGCAGCTCAAACAAAGCTGGCCAGGTCCGATAAGCTCACCCTGATAAATACTATTTTTAATCCGTCTGACATTACCCAGAAAATCAACATGGCGTCAGGTTCCTGACCTGCCGCAAATTGTACATTTTTTCACATAAATATGGGGGGTTCATGCAGCGCTGAAAAGAGTTACCTGCTCCTTGACTTACTGCAGTTTTTAAGCTCCTGAGACCGCAATAATATCTTTTTACGGCCACTTCGTAAGTCCACACAGCTGGTATACTTTCCTGCGCCATAACAACTTTCCTGTATATTGATTGCGTTGCACTCTCTATCCTGAAGTGCCACCTATTTAAAATTGTTGTAAAAAACGCCCGTCTTCTGGTAGGTTACGCATAGTGCCAACTGAAAGGTCATAAATCCGCTCAGAGGGCAGGGTATTTATTTCAACCGGAAAACCTACATGGTTTATGCTCCATCCATGCACTGGCTTTTAGCTTGAAATAACCTCTCTCTATTCCTTCAGCAGATATTCTGGCTTTAATGTAATCCCGACATAAAGATCCCGATTTCCGTGAATGGCGTCATGCAGAGCGAGAAAAAAATGACAACAACGTCTTTAGTCTGATGTATTACCGGATCTTAAGTCGGTCAACGGTGATAAACCAACATCAGTAAATACACGTAAAAAGAGAAGGGTAATATACCTACTTTAAGAAAAGGTGTGCAGCTGGAACAGAAAGCAGGACATTGGAGACTCATTACAAGTGTGTGATGGATATCTGGATGCTAAAGTCGTGAATAAAGTGGGTTAGGCTTGCGTTATTGTATTATTGATTCTAGGTCTAGTTTTTAATTACGCAAGCCTGACTCCATTTCCCCAAAAAATGAAACAATGAAGACGTATCAGAAGATTTCAGAAGCGAGAAAAGTTTTGGGTATTCCCGAACAGGCAACTATGTCAGAAATCAAGGCAAAATATAGAAAGCTCTTAAAAGAATGGCACCCGGACTTTAACTTAGAAAACAAAGATCAATGTGAAGAGATGACAAGAAAAATTGTTAATTCTTACGCGATTATTCTTGGTTATTGTAAACAGTACAAGATTTCTTTTTCTCAGGAAGAGGTTCAAAAATACCTCTCTGCAGAAGATTGGTGGTTTGATAGGTTTGGGGCTGATCCTATCAGGTGATAGAGTTCATAGCATACACATTCCACATTCTAGTCGGGCCAAACCAACATGCTGATTTGTAAATAGAAAACTAAAAAAGAGTGCTTGTTTTTCTCTTAAATTAGCCTTTTCAAGGCCAAAAACCTCGGCAACTGAGTTCAAGTTTAATTATTCAGATAAACTTTCAGCAAATAATGGGCACTATTGCTCACTTTCAAAAAATATATCAAGGAGAATGAAATGAAGAAAAATGCATTGATTTTGAGTTGTGTTTTCATCCTATCCACAATGTCGGTATGTTTTGCTGCTGAGGGAAACCTTAAAAATGGTGAGAAGCTTTTTTCTGATCCTCAACTCAGTGGAAGTCAAAACGACACAGCCTGTATCAAATGTCACCCTGGAAAGGATGCATTCAAATCAATTTCCAAAGACAAAGACCTTAATAAAATAATTAATATGTGTATTACTAAGCCATTGACAGGAAATGCATTGAAAAACGATTCTCAAGAAATGAAGGATTTGAAGAGCTATATCTTATCTCACTCAAAATAACATAGCCTCAACATCTTCTAGTTGGACTAAACCAACATTGGGGTGATAGCTCTGGATTCACAAAACAGTACCCTTTGCGAAAAAATTTATTATTATTATTTTTTCATCGTCGGGGTCCCTGGCAGAACCCTTTCAGAGTGATGTCGGGGTTAAATGTTTTCAAGTAGCTGCTTTTACGAAACTGTCATAGTTGTTAGAGGTAAAGGGGGAAGTAATACACATACGGGAAAATAAAAAAATAAAAGAGAGGTAATGATTGCTCAACTGGATCAAAGTCAATAGATTTTTCGCTGATTCCTACATTTGCGATCCAAGATATGGGTGCCAACACTACCAATGTAGTTTGTGCGATTATTTTGAAATGGTCGAGACATAGAAACCTTGATCCAATCCACCTGGTCAACACGGATAGTCGGTAGGAGTGAATCAGGAAGGCAGCAGGAGGGATGGTTGCAGCGCGATATGAGAAAAAAGGGATTTGTGCTATTGCATTATTGCATTCCAACATAATGCAATTACGCAAGCCTGACCCTATTTCTGATTGCCTGACGGAGACTGACAATCTTGTTGATTGTCCCATAATAGGAAGAATTGGCCAGTTGAAGTACTTTTACGCACAATGCAGGATCAGATTCGACGAGTTTAGTGAATTCGGTAATATTGATTTCATCAATGGGTTGTTGCGAAAAAGTAAGGAGCTGAGTTCCGGCACTTGGAAGGGGGGGAAGGTTTATTCCTGATTCGAAAATTTTCAACTTGCTTGGATTATGTCTAGCCTTGATCCCGGGACACATTGTTGTTTTCTCTGCTGTTTAATTTCTCTTTTCGCTACAGGAGGGCACAACATAGCTGTTTATATATGTTGCCGCTTTTGATAATTAAATTATAAAGCCTTCCTCCGAAATGTTAATAGAAATTTTTAGCAGTGGCTGTAGGCTCCACAGTAATTGCTCTGGTTATGCATATGCGTTGTCGTTGATCACCAGAAAGCCCGGTGCCAGGTTGTTCGAGTCGATCTATTATTTTTTAATTAGAGAGTTTTGTATGACCGCAAGGTTTAAGGCGAGTTACAAAAAAGAATATACCCATCTTACTTGTCTTTTTGTCCGTCTTCTTTGTTGTGTCAATAGTTACATAGCTCTGCTATGCGCCTGTTGCCATGCCTTGAAGACGAACAAAAATCCTACGCAATATGGGTATATTCTTTTTTTCCAATCACCTAATTGTTGAAATGTCATCATTTCTGATTAACAATAAAGCCAATTGATTCAAGAGCCTTGGTAAATTGTTTTTCCTTCCCGGGAAGCACTGCAAGATGTTTTTCTCCAGCAGGCATACAGAGACCGCTTAACTTTTGATGGTTCAAGGCTTGTTTGCGTAATTCCGGACTGCATTTAATTAACATAGTTTTCCCAACGTCAACAAAGGCGGTAGAGCGTTGCTCAACATCCTGAAAAAGATCTTCAATCTCTTTATTGAGTCCGTTAGAGGATGTGGCTGCAAGTGACGCTTTAATCTCTGTAAGGTTTTCTCCTTCTTTAATTGCAGTTAATAATGATGAACTTGATAACCGCCATTTGTCAATTTCTTGTCGTTGAGCAATTTTTTCCAGATAAAGAGCTTGTCCTGGTGGTATTGCATCATCTCCGATAAAATGTATGTCTTTTCCTTCAAAGCTGTAAGAAACAGTTGTATCACTTTTAACTGTAAATTCATCAGTATGGCCTAGAACAAAAGCTCCGAGATCATTGATCCTTACATATTGTAACCCGTCGCAATGGCACAGAAAAAAAAGATCATCGGTTCCCCAGCAAGATGTGTAATCATTTCTTGCCAATTGAGGCTTTTTGTAGGCCACGTCAATAAGTCCAAGAGTTGCGCAATATTCAAATAGATAAACAAGTATATAGCGGAACTGTAAAAGCGGCCAGGTATCATTGTAATCAAGGTGGCCATAATGTTGATCAAGGAGGTAGAGCTTCCAGTTGTAATTTACCATGTCAAAAGAGTATATTACATGAGATTGAGCAAACCGGGCAAGTTCATCAACATTTACCCATTTACCGGGCTGCAGCTCTTCTATCAGCATATTGATTATCGGACGGCGTTTAACAGGATTGGTCATGGTACGTCCCCTGCTCGATTTTTGTCCTTTTATTGCCGTGACTCTTGAAAATTCATCAATGATTTTGTTTTTTTCCCATTTGTTCCAGGCGGTCTTGATACCATTTGGCAAATCACTTTTAAGCGCTTTGCGACCAGCTGGTCGCAATTTAAGGAACGATCCGTCAGTCGAAGCCAATCCACCTCCCTGGAGCAGCAGGGGCCAGGCAAAAGCCTGCATTGGGCCAATTTCTTCATCCCCATACCAATCTCCTTCATCTAGCAACTCTGTAATTTTTTTTACAGTTGCAGCAGTGGCACGTTTTGTTTTGGCGCTTACCCGTATTTTTTTATCAGCAGCAAGGTTTAAAAGAGTAGATAGATTGTTCAAAGCAGCCTGGGAAGTGTTCCGAACGGTGAATTCTTCTTCGACAATAGCATCTGTGTAGTTGATTTCATCCTCTGGTGGTTTGTGAACAATTTTTTTTAGTTCATTTAGGAGGTCGGTCGGGATCTGTCCGTGAATAATAAAGAGGTTAAGGGGATCAGATTTATATTTGTTTTCAGGTTGGGACCAGGGGGAGCCAGTGTATTTGGCCTCAAACATCGTTCCTTCAAAGAAACCATCCCAGTTGTGTACAGTTTCCGCCACGGCTTTTTGGGCAAGTGGGGAAAGTTGGTCAAATATTTTTTTCAAATCCTTGAAAAGAATATTTACTATAATATTGATCCGATCAATTTTTCTACCAGGCACTTTCGGACAGATTAAAGCCGCCAGTTTGTTCAGTTCACTTGTTAGGTACTCAGCATTCAGTGCAGTCGCTAAGGTGTTATGAATTAGGAGGTTTCTGGACATATTTTAACCCTGAATATTTTATTTTTTTAGATTAAGTAAGGAACAAAGAATAAATAAGTTGGCCAAATTTCATCTCTGTGCTTTAGCTATATTACCTTAAATTTATGTAATCCATCATCCATCATTCATCAAACATAAACTAAAAATAATTGCAAAATGAGAAATAAACAAACCGCTGATTCCAAACGAATATTGGATTATAATAACTTGCCTTCGCTTCAAAAAGCTGCTGTGCAAATTTTAGCTGTTAATGTTGATTATTGCCCTCTTAGAACTCTGATTGCCTGTCTTTCTGACCTGGGATTTGTAAGTGATACTGGTCAAAAATTTAATTCCAGTACCATTCAGCCCCAGCAGAAGGAACTTCTTGAAAAGGGTTTGCTGCTGAAGTCCAGCAGGGGAATATGCTGCCCTGAGTCTATTCGGCAACATGCAGTGCGTGAGGCACTGATAGAAGACAAATTCACTCAACTGGCTGAGGTTATCCGGTCAAATATTTCATTGCCCTCTACAGCTACAGAAACTAACGAATTTGTAAATTATCAGCAGGTTATACGTGCTTTGCAGCTTTGCATGTTTACCAAGACTTCAAGGGAGGAAATCGGCAACCTTGTATATTATTATGCCTATGAATATTTCTATGCTGAATATTATGATAATAATCCCTTACAGCATATATTATATCGTCCTTTTTCCTCTGAAATAATAGATAAAATTGATCCAGAAGTCAGGCTGTATATTTTGGAGTTACTACTCAAAACGGTAGAAAATTCTTTAGAGCCGGGCAGGGAAATTGTTCAATATATTATGAATATGTCTCAATCCACGATTTCAGGGACACCAGAGTCGCTGTCGCTTATTTTTCATTTCCTGCTTTGTGGTGAGACTGTCACTGTTCGTACGCTTTTGGACGGTCTAGGTGATGAACTCAAACCAGAGCAACTCAGTCGTATGGGATGGGTGGAATTTATAAGCGGAAATTATCAGACAGCACTGACTTATTTTAGTGAAGATATAAAACTATTAAAAAAACGAACCCGGAAAAAGAAATTATTTTTACAGAGTTATGCTGGATTTTTTCATCTTTTGTCTCTTTTGCAGACAGGAGAAAGCAATTGCCTTAATGAAGCGCTTGATTACATAGCTATAGCCAGCAAAAATAAGTATTCACTGGCTCCCTTGATGGAAGTAATGAAACCGGTTTTTCAGGATCAACTAGGTCTTGCTACTTCTAAAATGGTCTTTGAAGGTTTATACGATTTTGAGAAAGATCCACTAGATATCTTATTCCTGAATCTTTCTTTGTCTTGGATTGATAAATCTAAAGCTGGAGCTAAAATTCCCCTTATTAAGCAGACCAGAGATAAAGCCCGAAAAAATGGTTATCTTTGGTTGGCCGCAGAGTTGTCTGCCTTGCTTGCCTCTCTGGGGCATTCAAAAAAAGAAAACAATGAGATTGCCTCAACACTTCACAAGAAATGCAATACGGTAAGCTGTATTGACATTGTTCGGAAAAAGCCAAAATGGGAAAAAACACTTAACGCCCTGTTAAGCATTGCCAATGCGAAGGACAAACCACAAACCAAGGATTTGGTGAAGCAGCGACTGATCTGGTTATTTCAATATAATAAACAATATAAATACTGTTCCATTGTTCCTCGCCTTCAGAAAATGAGCAAAAAGGGCAGCTGGACCAAAGGCCGTCCTGTGGCTTTGAGAACCTTATATCGTGATCACCATACTATGGAAGGTCTTACCGATCAGGATCGTCAAATTTGTCGAGCTATCAAAGAGGAATCTTACCGTAGCTATAGTCGATACGGCACAACCGAATATGAATTTGATGATGATTTGGCCTTGCCAGCCCTGGTGGGGCACCCCCTTCTTTTTTTGGAAGATTCTCCTGGAGTTCGGGTAGAACTAGTTTTGGCCGAGCCGGAAATAAGAATTAAGGAAGAAAAGGGGAAGCTGAAACTCACCATTTTTCCTGCCTCAGCCAGTACTGCAGATGAGGTTCAGGTCGTTCAGGATACCCCTACACGGTATAAATTAATTCGTTTTACCAAAGAACATAATAATATTATCGAATTTCTGGGTAAGGGTTTGACTATTCCCAAGTCAGGAGAAAATCTGGCTCGACAGGTGGTTGACTCTTTGTCCTCTGTGGTAACTGTTCATTCCGATCTCAAAGCGACATCAAAAGTTAAAACACTTAAGGCTGACTGTCGGCCTCATGGCCATATTCTACCCTGTCAGGATGGAATTAAGCTTGAATTCCTGGTTAAGCCTTTTGGCACAGGGGGATCTAGTTACAGGCCGGGAAGAGGTGGCAAGAGTGTGTTAACAGAGATTGAAGGTGAAAAAATCCAGGCAATGCGTGATTTTAACAAAGAAAAAAAGCAGTTGAGTGCAGTTGCTCAAGCTTGTCCAACCTTGAATCGCCTTGAGGAACTTGACAACCAATGGTTGGTGGACGATCCGGAAGACTCATTGGAACTACTCTTGGAATTAAAAGAATGTGGCGAAGATGTTGTCCTAGAATGGCCCCAGGGTGAAAAAATGGTAGTGCACAGGGAAGTTACTGTTAGCAGCTTCTCTATGCAGATAAAAAAGGACAGGGACTGGTTCAAGGCAACTGGTTCCCTTGAAATCGATGATAATCTTTCTCTTGATCTTCGTAAATTGCTGGATTTGCTCAGCGGGTCAATCGGTCGTTTTGTTCCCCTTGATGATGGAACTTTCCTGACGATAACAAGGCAACTGCGGAAAAGACTCGATGAGCTGAGCGCTTTCTCGGAAGGTCATGGAAAAGGAGTGCGTTTTGCGCCTCTTGCTGCCCTGGCTTTGGAAGATCTCACCGATGAAGCAGGAATGCTGAAAAGTGACAAAGCCTGGAAAGAGCATTGTAAACACCTTAGTGAAGTGGTCAGCCCACAGGTACCTTCAACCCTTCAGGCAAGTCTTCGTGATTACCAGGCAGTGGGATTTAACTGGCTGGCTCAGTTATCACATTGGGGTGTGGGTGGTTGTCTGGCCGATGACATGGGTCTTGGCAAAACAGTACAGGCTCTGGCTGCTATTTTACTGCGGGCAGGTCAGGGACCAACATTGGTCGTGGCTCCTTTATCTGTTACCTCAAACTGGCAGGAGGAGGCAAGCCGTTTTTCTCCGACCTTAAATGTTATTGTTTTTGGCCCTGGCGATAGGCAGCAGACTATAAAAGACCTGCAACCCTTTGATCTGCTAGTTGTCAGTTATGGTTTGCTGCCAATAGAAGCCGAGCTGTTGGCAGGAGTAAAATGGCAGACCGTTGTCTTGGATGAGGCCCAGGCTATTAAGAATATGCAGACCAAACGATCCAGAGCAGCCATGAATCTGAAGGCGGAATTCAGGCTTATCACAACCGGTACTCCGGTGGAAAACCATCTCGGAGAGTTGTGGACTCTGTTTTATTTTTTGAATCCCGGATTACTCGGATCATTTAAAAAATTTAACGAAAACTTTGCTGGCCCTATTGAACGGGATCAAGACAGTGATGCCCGCAACAGGCTGCGTAAATTGATTCGTCCTTTTATTTTGCGGCGATTAAAAAGTGATGTTTTGCAGGAGCTTCCTGCAAAAACTGAGATCACCTTGAAGGTTGAGATGAGCCCTGAGGAACAGCTTCTTTATGAAGCTCAACGCCTTAAGGCCCTGGAAATTATTAACGCTCATACTGATGAAGGGGCAGGGCAGCAACATTTGCGAATTCTTGGTGAAATTATGAAACTTCGTAGATTGTGCTGCGATCCGAGTCTTGTTTTGCCAGACAGTAAAATAGCCGGGGCCAAGTTGAAAGTCTTTGGGAACACATTAAGTGAACTTTTGGATAATAACCATAAAGCCTTGATTTTTAGCCAGTTCGTTGCTCATCTGCATCTTATACGTGATTATCTTGACAGTAAAAAAATTAGTTATCAATACCTGGACGGCTCAACAACAATTAAAAAAAGAAAGGAGCGGGTAACTAATTTTCAAAATGGTGAGGGGGATGTATTTCTCATCAGTTTGAAGGCAGGTGGATCCGGGCTGAATCTCACGGCTGCAGATTATGTAATCCATATGGATCCCTGGTGGAATCCGGCCGTGGAAGATCAGGCCTCGGATCGCGCTCACCGTATCGGTCAGGAAAGACCGGTAACCGTGTATCGGCTGGTGGTAAAAGACTCCATTGAAGAACAAATTGTAGACCTGCATAAACAAAAGCGTGATCTTGCAGACAGTCTTCTTGAAGGCACAGACTCAGCAGGTAAAATATCCGCTAAGGAATTGTTGTCTTTGTTGCAGGGAAAGAAAAGTTAGGACGAGGTAATTTCTAATATTACACATATTAGACATCTTTCATAACAGTCTGAAAGTAGTTGACACTTTTTCATATAAAAGCAATCCTGGATTCCTGCTAACAGCATGCAGTAATGACGATTAAACGGGATATTGCTCACTCCGTCATTCCGGCATGTTTTTAGCAGGAATCCAGAAAAGTGTAAATCGGCAAATGAAGGATGCCACATATTACATGATTACTATGAATCAAAATTTAATACATTTCGGTTTTAATAGAAGTTTTATTGAATCACTTGATGCCGAAATCTTAGAGAAACATGAGATAGCAAGGATAATTGCTGTTCACAAAGACAGCTATACAATAACCAACGGAGAAGTTGATGTCTTAGCGGAATTAGTTGGAAAATTAGTGTTTAACGCTTCTTCCACCACTGATTACCCTGCTGTCGGTGATTGGGTATTGGTTAATTTATATGATGGAATGACATTTTCAATAATTCATGAAATCCAACCACGCCAATCGCTGCCCAAAAGGAAAACACCTCGCGCAATGGGGTCGGGTCACGCTAAACAGTTGATATAATGCTAGAATGCTGGATCGCATAGTTCGTAACTAGTTGATATTATTAAATTGTATTGTCGATTTTGGGGCCAAAATGGGCATAATAGGTTACAAAACATATTATGGCCAGAGCAAAAAGACATTACATTCCTGAACAAATATTGCATCTAACTCATCGATGCCATAAGCGAGAATTTTTCCTCAAGCTAGTAAAGGATAAACGAAGATGGCTTCAATGGCTTTTCGAGGCAAAAGAATGATACGGATTAGTCATATTAAATTTTACTGTGACTTCAAATCATATCCATTTACTTGTTTTTGATGAAAACGGAAGCGATGTAATACCATCATCAATCAAATTGGTTGCTGGTCGTATAGGTCAGGAATACAACTTACGAAAAAAGAGAAAAGGAGCTTTTTGGGAAGATCGATACCATGCAACGGCTATAGAATCAGAAGAACATTTATTCAAATGTCTAACATATATAGATTTGAATATGGTTCGCAACGGTGTGGTCTCTCATCCTTCTGAGTGGTATTTCTGCGGGTATAATGAAATCTAAAATCCTCGTAAAAAAAATGTGCTTATTGCTTATCAAAAACTTGCAGAGTTGACAGGTTTTGAAAGCTGATCAGAGGCAATATCACAGAATATTTAATAAAACTAAAGGAACAGCTCCCTCCATATCAATTATTCGTAGCTTTATCCTACGTAAATACTGCGTATCTTTCCCTATTGCCACAACGGTCTGTAATGAATTATTATAGTATAAAGTTCAAAATAATAGTGGCTACCTCGTCTCATTATCGGTAGTAATCTAAATGTCAGTGACAGCATTATGGTTGTCGGCTACAATTATCATATCATTGAAGTAAATACCAGTTTTTGTGGAAGTCTCGACTCCTGTAAGACAGGTTTACCAGAACGTAGAGTCGACAAATTCCTTGAATAAATAACACTCCAGACTTAATGGGACAGACAGTGCATTTCAAGGCTATGGTCCATATATATTTGAGTCAAGACATATCAAAATCAAATCACCCTACGCTTGCAGAGAGCGCCAGTTCAACTTGATCTAAGGGTTCGGGCCTTACACCAGGGAGAGATCAGACTTTTTTTTGGGGGGGGGAGTTATCAATCTTTCCCAGATGTTTTGTAAACGCTAGCGGCATAAAAGAAATAATACTGTTCATGAAAACAGCATAGTTGGTGGCCATTCACATTCTATCCATACATACCAGGGAAACACACCATGAGTAATGACTTGGAAAAACTTATCGAAATGAGGGCTCAGGCCCGTCTTGGCGGCGGTCAGGAGCGCATTGACAAACAGCATGCCAAGGGCAGGATGACGGCGAGGGAAAGAATTGAACTGCTGATGGATGAAGGCAGTTTTGAAGAGTTCGATATGTTCAAGACCCACCGCTGCACTCAGTTTGGCATGGGAGGAAAAGAGTTTCTAGGAGACGGCGTTGTTACAGGTTACGGCACCATAAACGGTCGTATTGTCTATGTCTTTTCTCAGGACTTTACTGTTTTTGGCGGATCGTTGTCGGAAACATTTGCCGAAAAGGTCTGTAAAATAATGGATATGGCGATGAAGAACGGTGCGCCGGTCATCGGGCTGAATGATTCAGGCGGAGCCAGGATTCAAGAAGGTATTGAAAGTCTGGCCGGATATACGGATATTTTTCTGCGTAATGTTATGGTTTCTGGCGTCATACCGCAGATATCAGCTATTTTCGGCCCCTGTGCAGGTGGTGCGGTTTATTCTCCTGCCTTGACCGATTTTTCCATCATGGTCAAGGACAATAGCTATATGTTCCTGACTGGCCCTAAGGTCGTGAAATCAGTAACCCATGAAGACGTGACTGTCGAGGAACTCGGTGGTGCTTCGGTACATGCAGTGAAAAGCGGTGTCATTCACTACGCTGCAGAATCAGGGGAAGAGGCTGTGGAATATATCAAGAAACTTCTCTCTTTCTTGCCCCAGAACAACATGGAGAGCCCGCCAGTAATCGAATGTGACGATCCCCCTGATCGTTACGAAGAGAGTCTTAATCAGATTATTCCCGATACTGCCAACCAGTCCTATGACATGAAGGAGGTCATCCGACTGACCGTTGACCATGGTGATTTTTTTGAAATTCAGGAAGAATTTGCTCCAAATCTTGTTATTGGGTTTGCCCGCTATAACGGTTTGCCAGTTGGGATCGTCGCCAACCAGTCCAATTATCTGTCGGGGGTCTTAGATATCGACTCGTCGGTGAAGGGGGCGAGGTTTGTACGCTTTTGTGACTGTTTCAACATACCGATAGTTACTTTTGTCGATGTCCCTGGATTTCTTCCTGGCACCGTCCAGGAGTATGGCGGTGTGATCAGAAATGGCGCCAAGATGCTTTATGCTTATGCAGAGGCAACAGTTCCAAAAGTAACGGTCATTACCCGCAAGGCATATGGTGGCGCATATTGTGTAATGTCGTCCAAGCATCTGCGGGGAGACATAAATTATGCCTGGCCCACTGCAGAAATTGCGGTCATGGGCGCTAAAGGCGCCGTGGAAGTGCTTTATGCCAAAGAGGCCCAAAAAACTGAAGATCCGCAATCCTTTCTCAGACAAAAAGAGCAGGAATATTCCGATGCCGTCATTAATCCTTTTGTGGCAGCCAAACGCGGTTATATCGATGATATTATAGAACCTGCCATGACACGGTTGCGAATTGTTAAGGCTTTAGGACATACAAAAACAAAACGGGATTCCAATCCTATGAAAAAGCACGGTAATATGCCACTGTAGAGATAATTATTTCGTAACAGGAGAGAAATTATGTCGGTGAAAATTTTGATCAAACGAAGCATAAAGCAGGAGGTGGCTGCTGTTGTCCGACCACTGATTGTTGAATTACGAACTAATGCCATGAAACAACCCGGTTACATCAGCGGTGAAACACTGAAAGGCATTGAGCGGCCGGAAGAGTATATGGTGATCAGCACCTGGAGATCTCTTGAAGAATGGGAAAAGTGGTTGGGCAGTCAGGAGAGGAAAGTCCTTGAAGAAAAAATTGACTCTATTTCCGGTAAAAGGACTGAATACACACCCTATGTCCAGCTTGGCAATTGATTGACCGATTTAGAAACCATTTGAATGGGGCGGGTACGCTACTATGGACGAGAACAAAAAGAAAATAGCTGCGATTACAGCGGTTCTCTCTTTTCTGCAGGAGGAGAAGGAAGCAACACAACAGGAACAGCAGGCAAGAACCGCAGTTCCGACGGGCCAGGACACTTTCTGGACATTCAGCGGCCGTCAGTCGCAAATGATGATCCGTAATATGGCTCAGATGAGACTGTTTCCGGGGTGGAAAAGTTGATGACAGACTTTTTTCGAGTCTGTCATAGGTAATTCAGAATTATTTTACCCTGAGATAAAGATCCAAGACCCAATACAATAGGATAAAGACAATGAACGGCGAGAGTATCGTAAAAAGCACCAGCATGAATTACGACAAAGACCGGCCAAATGCAGACAATCCTGTAAAAATAATGGACTTGACCTTGCGGGATGGACATCAGTCTCTCTTTGCCACCAGAGGCAGGACGGAAGATATGATTCCGGTGGCTGAACTGATGGATGAAGTTGGCTTCTGGGCCCTGGAAACCTGGGGTGGAGCCACCTTTGACACCATGCATCGTTTTTTAAATGAGGACCCATGGGAAAGGATCAGAACTCTTAAAAAGTATGCACCTAAAACGCCATTTTCAATGTTGTTGAGAGCCCAGAACCTGGTGGGATATAGAAATTATGCCGATGATGTGGCCGAGGCTTTTGTCGACAGGGCCGCGGCCAATGGTATGGATATTTTTCGAACTTTTGATGCCTTAAATGATTATCGGAATTTTGAAACAGTTGTTAAGGGAATCAAAAAGGCTGGTAAGCATTTCCAGGGTTGCATCTGTTACTCAATGACCGAGCCCCGGATGGGTGGGGAAGTGTACGACCTTGATTACTATATCAGCAAAGCAAGGGACCTTGAAGCCATGGGAGCCGATAGCATCTGTGTCAAAGACATGGCAGGACTTATGGCTCCCTACGATGCTTTTGCTCTTTTCAAGGCCTTAAAGCAGGTTGTTTCCGCACCGCTTCATTTGCACAGCCATTTTACTTCGGGCATGGCCCCCATGACTCATTTGAAGGCGGTTGAAGCAGGTGTTGATATTCTTGACACATGCATGTCGCCTTATGCCTACAGGACCTCACATCCGGCCATTGAGCCTTTGGTGATGGCCCTGCTCGGTACCAACCGTGATACCGGTTTTGATATCGATCAGCTTGCCAGGATCAATGAAATACTGGAGAAAGAGGTAATACCCAAATACCGGCATCTGCTTGACGATACAAAATTGTCAATCATTGATATCAATGTCCTTCTCCACCAGACACCGGGAGGCATGTTGTCAAACCTGGTGAATCAGTTGCGGGAAATGGATGCTCTGGACAAACTTGACGAGGTCTATGCAGAACTGCCAAAAGTTAGAAAGGACTTGGGCCAGATCCCCCTGGTAACTCCCACCAGTCAGATTGTAGGTGTTCAGACCGTTAACAATGTTTTGTTTGATGAGGGGGGTGAGCGTTATAAGATGGTCACCAGCCAGGTGAAAGATCTCTGTTATGGTCTGTATGGAAAGACAGCTGTACCCATCAATCCCGAAGTGCAAAAAAAGGCATTAGCTGGCTATCAGCGAGGAGAGGAACCGATCACCTGTCGTCCTGCGGAGGTACTTGAGCCTGAACTTGAAAAAGCAAGGGAAGATGTCAAAGGATTGGCAAAAAATATTGATGACGAGTTGATCTACGCGCTCTATCCGGTAACCGGTAAACGCTTTCTGAAATGGAAATATGGGTTGGAAGAAATACCGGATGAAGTCAAACCTCGAACCATGGAGTCAGTGAAGACTGATCAGGAAATGCTGGCCAAGTTAAAAGCCGGTAAGTTGGTTGAAAAACAGGAAAAAATCATTCCGGAGATGGGCAATGAGCTGCGACAGTTCAATGTCCTGGTTGATGGGGAATATTTTGCAGTCGAGGTTGAGGAGGCAGGCGGAATACCACGGATCAATTCCGGCAGCCAGTATACTCCAAAAGTGGTCGCACCGGTTCGCTCTTTAAAACCATCACCCGTACCGATAACAGCGCCGGAACCTTCCCGCTTGAAACCTACTGGTAATGACGATCCGGAAGGCATCCCAATGACCGCCCCAATGCCAGGCCTAATTGTCGGGGTGAGCAAAAAAATAGGAGATGCTGTAGAAGCCGGTGAAACTGTAATTACTCTGGAGGCTATGAAAATGGAAAATCCGCTTCCAGCAAAGATCGGCGGTACAGTGGTAAAAATCATGGGGATCGGTGATCAGGTCGTTAAAAATGATATTCTTTGTGTGATTGAGCCGTAAACCGGGCAGTGGTAGTTGGTCTTAAATGTGTATCAGGCATCTCCGGACAGTTTCTCCACCAAGCCCTTGGTAATAATTGGGTGTAATATAAAACAAGGACATATGTCCTTGTTTTATCGGCTGGAGTTGATCTCTCAATACAGCAATAAGTAATTGTTTATAACCAGACTATGAATGCAACAATGGAACCATTTTTTGGCAAGACTTGGCGTCTGATACGTGATATATGGCCGCGCGGAGAACAGAATGAGCTGAAAGACCGCTTGCAGCCTGATTTGCCAAATAGTGATCTGAGCATCTTGAGGCATAAGATTAACGATTGCCTTGAGGGACTGGGGGGAGAGGTATCGGCTCGTTCTCGGGCAGCAGAACTCGGACGTGCTTACCTAGTCTTGAATACGATTGGAAGACGCCGTTTTCTTGAATTACTTGCCGATGAATATGGGGTTGATAATAATGCAATAGAGAATGCTATCGTCAGGCGCAGCGACTTGAGTGAGCCTGTACAATTGCAGGATGCTAATGGACAATTACGCGCTTTGCTCGATTCCCCCAGGACTAAGCTTTTAGGGCAGTTTAATGAGCTCGCAGAGGGTGTGAAGTTTCTTGTGGACCTGAGAGCAGAATTGATATCATTTGCAAAACATAATCCGAGTTTGCGTAGGCTGGATCGGGATGTCCTTAGGTTGTTGACTTCCTGGTTTGATATTGGATTTTTGAACCTGCGGAAAATTACCTGGGACACCTCTGCTGCAATCCTGGAAAAGTTGATAGAGTATGAGGCTGTGCATACAATCTCCTCCTGGAAGGCCCTGAAGAATAGGTTACGGGAGGATCGACGCTGCTATGGTTTTTTTCACCCGAAGATGCGGGGAGAGCCTTTAATTTTTGTTGAAGTGGCTTTGGTCAATGGTATTTCCCAAAATATTCAGGTTCTGCTGGATGTGGATTGTCCTGTTCAGGACCTGGAAAAAACAGATACTGCGATTTTTTATTCGATATCCAGCTGCCAGAAAGGATTGGCTGGCGTAAGTTTCGGGAATTTTCTTATTAAACGTGTGGTATCTGATCTGGCTGAGAAACATCCAAATCTCAAGACGTTTTCGACGTTGTCTCCCATTCCCGGTTTTATGGCTTGGTTGCTTGAGAGCTATGAATCTCTTGATATGGGGCAGGAAGTACGGGATCCGCTTCGTGATATTTTCGAGACTGACAAACCGTTGTCAGCATTGACGACTTTACTTCTCGATCAGGCCCGCCTTGACACGGAAGATATAGATACTCGTCTGCCGGATGCTTTGCTGCATCTCTGTTCACGTTATTTGCTGGAGTCGAAACGCGGGATACAGGCGCTCGACAGAGTAGCCCACTTTCACTTGTCTAATGGTGCCCATCTAGAGCGAATTAACTGGGGAGGGAATCTCACTGCTGCAGGCATTGAGCAGTCGGCGGGAATAATGGTCAACTATCGGTACAAGTTGTCCAGGATAGAGGAAAACCATGAACGATACACAGGAGATGGTGAAATCGCCGTTTCTGCCAGTATCAAAAAGTTATTAAAGGGATAAGCAACTGCCAATGGCGCAAAAGCGACTATTTTGTTTTTTGCGGGATGGTGATACAGAGACATTTTGCCTCAGCGTAAACGGTATCCTTGCAGCAAATCCGCCCATGCACCATGATTTTGCGTCCTTTGGCCGAGACCACATCGCTTTCCACCGTCACGACCTTGTTAATCGGCAACAGATCATGAAAATCAATATTCAGGTTCCCTACCACGACCGGGTAGCCAGCTGCCCAGGCTGCCAATCCAAGAACTTCATCAAGCACAGCCGCCATCGCCCCGCCGTGGGAATGATTAGGAGGTCCTTCGGTTTCCGGCCCGAACCAAATTCGCGCCTGCAAACGCTCCTGCAGGTCTCGATAATAGCGCACCCGGTAACGATTACCGTCCGGTTCGCCGGAGACAAATCTGAGAGAAGAACCAACCAACGATGGCGCATCAAAAGCCACCCAACCGTCCTCACCACTCAAGTCAACCGCCGGACAGGTTTTTTTGTCAGACACGAAATAATCTCCTCTGGAAAAACAAGTTTAGCACCATCAAACAGACAAAGAACCCTAGCTGGAAAGACATCGGATTTCAACCAAGGACTGTGAATAAAATAATATTTATAACCTGGAGCGATACGGAAAATCGGACTTTGTGCGACGCCACCAACCTTTAAAAAGAGAACTACAATGAATTTTAATCATTTTGCAGAGATAGCCCTTGATGGAGGACTGCTTACCCGTGAACAGTGTATGCAGGTGCTTGATTCTCCGGATACAGAAATACTTGCTCTTCTCAATGCAGCCTACCGTGTCAGACACAAGGCATTTGGAAATACGGTGCAGATACAACTCCTGACTAATGCTAAGTCCGGCCTCTGTCAGGAGGACTGTCATTACTGCTCACAGTCAAGCATTTCGGAGGCAGAGATAGAAAAATATCCACTGCTTTCTGAAAGCAAAATCATTGCTGAAGCAAAACGTGCCAAAGAGATGGATGCAAGGCGTTACTGCATGGCCCTGTCAGGAAGAAAGCCCACTGACAAAGATATAGATTGCCTTTGCAATGTGATCTCCCAGATTAAAAAAGAGACCGGCATTGATACATGCTGCTCTTTAGGTCTTATCGATGATGACCAGGCACAAAGACTCAAGGTCGCAGGTCTTGACAGGGTGAACCACAATCTCAATACCAGCAGTACATATCATCCAAACATTTGTACTACCCACACCTTTGAAGACAGATTAGCCACCATAAAGAGATGTCAGGCAGCAGGACTTGAGGTCTGTTCCGGTGGTATCATCGGCCAGGGTGAGTCAAATGCCGATATCATTGATCTTTTACTCTCTTTAAGAGAGATCAGGGCAGATTCCATACCACTAAATTTTCTGGTCCCCATTAAGGGGACCCTTTTTGGAGAAAAAGAGCAGGACCTTACACCAAGGACTTGTCTCAGGGTACTCTCCCTGGCAAGATTCCTGAACCCCAATACCGAAATAAGAATGGCAGGAGGGAGGGAGTATCACATGAGGTCACTCCAGCCTCTAGCATTATATGCAGTAAATTCTATTTTTGTCACAGGGTACCTCACCACACCTGGTCAATCTGCAGATGAGGCGATTCAGATGATCCAGGACCTGGGTTTTACTGTAGAGGTGGAGGGTGCAGTTGCTTGAAGGCCGTATAATGTCCAACCATATATACTTGATCGTGAGATACTATCAAAATTTAATGTATCAAATACAGTTGGTTCTATAGAGGGCAAAAGTGCTATCAGGAATAAGCTTTTGGGTGACTGGATATAGTATGAGCACCGCATGATTGGATGAAAAAATGATCAATTTACTTCTCTTATCTAAATTTAAAATAGTGTTTGTTGCCTTCTGATACTTGTGTTCATTTTCCTTAGGTTTATTTTTTCTTTGCCAGTTATGTTTCCTATTAGAAGAGGGGATGACTTGTCGTGAACAGAACAGGATATAGCAGCAGATTTTGGACTGAAATTTGCGTAACAATACTTACAACCGTGTCCACAAGTATTATATGTGCCAATGTCGATACTTGTTGTGCAGCGGCAAGTGGGGCGTTGTGATTTGTCTGGATTAATTGCGATTGGCGAGCCTATTATTTTTGAAATAAGACCATCATCGATGCATTTTCCGGAAGTTAGTTCATAACTGGTAAGTGCTGTCTCTTCAGCACATGTTTGTAAACTAAGATTGTAGGAATTAGCGATCTTCAAAAGTTCGTTGGCAAGCATTAATTTGTCAGCCATTTCAATATGTTTGATATTTATATTTTTTAAATTATGTTCGCATTTCTTATACATATCAAAAAAGCTTATCACACATTTTTTGGTGTGTCTTTGAAGTCTTTTGGCGAGGTAGTTAAACCATTTAAGATGATATTCAATAGTAAATATATCAGAAATCAGAATCGGATCGTATCGCCATATAACTTTGTCCGGACCTATCTGATCAGATAATTTAATAAATGTAGATATAATTTGGTTTTTTTTGGGGACGTATTGTTCAATACTTGTATCGTATGATGTAACGGTAAATTGAAAATAATATGGAAATTCAAGGTCATCGATTGTTCGGAGATGCGGCAGCATTTTTTCAGGATTTTTAGTCCAGAAAACAATGCATTCAATAATTTCAGGAGAAAGATTTATTTTGGAAATCTGTTGTGCATTGAAGGGGTTTTTGACATATATGAACCCCGCTTTCAGGCGATTGATGAACCATTCTGAGTAGAATGCAGGTATGTCTGTTCGTCTGCTTGCGCTTATTATCATGGTTTTTTTGTAGGTTGGTTCCTCTCTATTTGCATTTTCATATTATTATCGAAAAATTATTGAGAAAGCGCCAATTTTTCTTGTTGTTAACACAGTAAATAGTCAATGGCTTGTTCATCTGTCAGGCCAGATTCACTAGATTGGAGGAAGTTTTTCTGGTCACCAAAGTACCAATACCGATTTTTTTCAGTTTTACCGTCGATAGTGGTTGGTCGGGTTTCACAGTTTGCTTTTAAACCTTGTTCTCGAGCAAGTATCCTGATCTTAGCGTTTGCTATTTTTGCTTTTCGTTGCCGTTTTGAGAATGGCTTGCTCGGCTTGATGATTTCGTCGATCATGCCCAGCATGAAAAAGTTTTTTTGAACAGCGATGATCCTCTCATCCATTGTAAAGAAGAACTCCATAGCTTCTTCCTTCAAAATGTCTGCTTTAACGCCTTCGTGATAGGTTGAATCACGATAGACATTGATCCATTCACGAGCACATATTCGACATTTTTCAAACTGCTCATGAGCCGTTCCTTGGGTTTTTATTGGCATCTTGGAATTGATAATCGCGACATACTCATCAAGTTCTTTTTTCATTGTTTTTAGTTCTTCAGCATCTTCTTCAGTGAGAATCGCAGCCTTTTCAAGTAGGTATTCCACTAATGCTGTTATCTTTTCTTCGTCCATATATTATCCTCGGGTTTGAATTCCGATTTGGTTGTATTTATAATATTGTAATTGCGCAAAAAAAAATCAATAGTCGGATCTTTTCTTGTTTAGTAGCCTATGTGTCAGATTAGTATTTTAACTTAGTATAAGGTAGCTGTTGGCATTTTATTTGCTGACTGGTTAACTTTGTTGGATCTAAGCTTTAGAGAAGTTTCAATAGTAATATGAGAGTTCAATGCGAATATAATCATCGTCCCTGATGCTGAAAAGCAGATCATCTTCAGGGATATTTGAAAATATTCCTACTTCCAAAATAGCTTTTAAGTTGTCGTTGAGTCGATGGCTTGCCTCCACTGTTACAATCTGGGAGGCTGTGTCGAGATCAGTCATGAAACCTGCCAGAATCTCTGAGCTGGCAGCATTATTTACAGCCAGACGAAAGCCTGCCATCAAGTCATTGTTGAAAATTGTGGTGGCCTGTTCGGATCGGTCATCATATACATATTCAGCGATTATCCCCAGGTCCATATTCGTGTCAGCTACGCCTGTAATAGTGTATTCTATACCACCAGTGGCTGCCCAAAAGTTTAGTTCCCCTTGTCCTGTCCTGTAAGTAGACTCAAGTTTCAAGAGCCATTCGCCGGAGATAAGTTGCAGGTCAATGCCTGTTTGGCTTATCTGCTCGTAATAGGGTGTAAGGATTATTTGTCCTTGTTTGTTGAGTTCAGGTAAAAGGGTTGGTTCTCTATTGGTTCCTTGAAAATGACTGAGTCCAAAGTCTAAATTTCCTATGGTATGACTGTAACGGATTGCCATATCGAGATGATGCTCTTCGGCCCTACTTTCATAGAGAGGATGATCTTGATCAATTAGCAGGCTGGATCGTAAACGCCCGTTAATGCCAGGAAAGGTTCTTTGGCGAAAGTAGGGAAGGGCAAAAAGTTCTACAACACCCCATTCTCTTAGAAGGCTGAGATGTACCATAGGCTGGCCCAGCTTTTCCTCACCATCCATGGATTCTGCCTGATCACTTTGATTTATAATGTCAACCAGATGGACAAACTCTGTTACCCCCCAGAAGACTTTACTGATTCCTATTTGCAGTTCCCAGGTGTCTGTGAAGGTAAGATAAGAAAGTTCACGTATATCAAATGAATTTCGTTTTGAGTCGGCGGTATCCAGTCTTAAAAAAGGGGCAATCGTTATGCTGGAACTGTCTGCAAATGCATGATAATATTCCGGTAGTATTGCCAGCGAGCCATTATGATCTCGCTGTTCCTGGTGGAGTGGATTCTGGAAAAAAAAACGTCCTTCTGTTGTCAGTGAACCGGAGAATTCCTGTGCTGTGAGTGATGCAGCCGGAAGAATGACCAGAGCTATTTGCAACACAATGGATGTCAGGGTTCCCCTTATGAGGACGTTTAAATAAAATTGAAATGTCATTTTGCCCTTTTTAAGCTGTTTTTACTGAAATCACCCTGAGTGAGACCGGTTTTGAACCTGTAGTTCTTAAACAGTAATTGGGTGGATTTACCGTTTTGGTGATTGATCATATTCATTGTACCTGCCCGCCAGTGTTTATCCAGAAACTGTTTGTAATTGGTCATTGTTAATGATTTTAAATGAGAATTTTTGCGGTCATAGAATTCTATTTTGAGGACGCGGTATTTTTCCATGTCGATCCAGGTAAGCTGCTTTGTATATCCTGAATTTTTCTTGTCAACTGGATAACGCGCAACCAGATAACACTGTTGGCCTTCATACTCTTCATCCTTGAGCCATTTATAAGTATATTTTTCAACTTCCTGGCTGGCAATGTCTTCATAAGCAAATTCGCTGCCCATAAACGATCCGGATTTGTTACGGGAACTTATTCTTTTGACTCTTTTCAGGGCGGGGAGATATAACCACTGGTTATCATCGCCGACTTTGTGGGAAAATGTCAGAAAAGCTGTTCCTTTCACATCTCTGGGATTATCGAAGATTGACAGGCTCTTGTCGCCGTCATCAGGGACCTCCAGAGTACGAATTCTTATATCTCGATTAGATTCCTGACCATGTCTGTTTCGCAGGGTCATTTTCATGTCCGCCTGTGAATCCTCAAAACCATTGTCGCGTTTATCTGCTTCTATCGCAATGGCCAGACCTTTTTCTTCCTGCGTCTCAGCATTTGTCAGTAACGGAAAAAGAAGCAGAAGGAGCAGCGATGCTGTTATTGTCTTAAGTTGTTTCATTGGAAGTTTCCTCCACTTTCATAAGTAGTATTGGTAATAATAAAAAGTCCAGAATCAGAGCTGCGCAAATAGTGATGGCTGTCATCCTGCCAATATCAGCGTTGACCTTGAAACCAGAAAAGGACAAGACGACAAAGCCTGCTGTGAGGGTTGCAGTTGTGACCCAAAGAGCTGTTCCTACAGTATTGAATGAATACCGCACGGCATCGGCAGGATTCATTTTGTGTTCTCGGCGGGCTCTTTGAAATTTGCTGATAAAGTGAACTGTGTCATCAACCACAATTCCCATAGTCAGTGCAATCATAACCGAAACGGCCAGCCCTACTTCGCCCACGAAGACACCCCATATGCCAAAGGCGATAAAAGCAGGAGCAAGATTCGGTATAAAACTTACCAGTCCCAGTTTCAGGCTGCGAAATGCAAAAATCATAATACAGGAAATAAGTGCCAGGGCAAAAGCAGAAGCGCCAAGCATACTATTAATATTTCTTTCGGAAATATGGGCAAACATCACAGAAAGCCCTGTGCCGTAGGTGACCATGGATTCAGGAGCATTCATTTTGAGCCAGTTACGTCCTGACTCTTCAATATTGCGCAGTTCTTTGGTTGTAACTCCAGCAAGAGTGACTGTAAAGCGGGTTGCAGATTTGTCAATATTGATTCTGTCATTGAGATCCAAGCCAAATGGGACTGACATCTCATAAAGAAGAAGGTATTGGGCTGCCAGTTCCCGGTCTACAGGTACCTTGTAATAGGCTTCATTGTTAGAGTGCATATTTTTATTCAGCCGTTTCATGATATCGGTAATTGAATTGACATGCACTACCCCGGGTTGTTGCCTGAACCAGTTGGCAAACTCTTCTACTTTTTCAAGATAGGCTGGGTCATAGATGCCGTTTGAATCCTCTGCTTCAAGTGAATAATCAATGATATCAAAGCCTGTCAGGTTTTGTTCGGCAAAATCAGTTGCCCTGCGAAAAGAATAGCGATCATCAAAATATTCAACAAAATCGTCATTGAGTTCGATTCGAAAAATACCTGCAGACACAATGATTGTTGCAATAATCATTATCCAGAAAACAGGTTTTTGCTGCTTGATGACAAAGTTGGCAATATTTTGGAGAATGGTGGATTTTATCTGTTTTTCAGGCTTGACTTTGAAGGGAAGAACAGCCATCAGGGCAGGGAGAAAGAGCACTGAGTACAGAAATGCTGCTGTGACCCCCATGGCGACGATATTTCCCAGGTCTCGAAATGGCGGGGCATCCGAAAAATTCATGGTCAAAAAACCGATAACCGTTGTCAGGCTGGTTAGGAAAATAGGTTGGAGATTGATGCGAATGGCGTCAGAAATAGCTGTATATTTTGATTCACCCTGGCGCAGCAAAGCAAACATGCTGGTTAAGACATGGATGCTGTCAGCCACTGCGAGGGTGAGGATAATTGTAGGTGCATTGGCAGAGGATGGTGTGATAGAAATACCCAGCCAACCGGCAAGGCCCATGGCAGTAAGTGTTGAGATCCCGATAATAAGGAAAGTTGCAAAAGTTCCAGCTATTGAGCGCAGGGCAATCCCCATGATGATTAACAAGATAGCATACATAGCCGGTACGAGATGGGTCAGGTCATCCTCGCTGGCTACTCCAAAGGCATTGTCAATCATGATGCCGCCGGTAAGCTGAATCTCAATGTTGGGGAATCGGGTCTGAAATGTATCTGCCAGATTTTCAACATAGGTGGCTACTTCCCGTACTTCCATCTGGTGTTTTCCTGGCTTGAGGATGTTAACGCTCACTCCGGTAACGTCACCATTTTGGGAAATTAACCTGTTAACCAGCAAAGGCTCATTGAGTGCAATTGTGCGTATCTTTTGCAGGGAATCTTCATCAAGATCTTGAGCATTTTCTACTAAACTTTCTACAATAAGGTCATCTTCATCAGATCTTGTATGTTGAAAATTAACAATTGAGTCAACCCGGCTGGAAAACGGTATTTTCCAGGCGGCGTCGGTTAATTCTTCAATGGCTTGTAAGGTGTTGTTGGTAAAGACATTACCGCCTTTTGGTGCCAGAACAAACAAGATGTTCTCGTTTTTAGTGTAGATGTTTTCCAGGGCTTCAAATGCTTGGAGTTGTGGGTTTTCTTTGCTGAAGAAAATGCGGGAATCATTTACAAATTGTAGATGTCTGCCACCGCTTGCTGCAGCAGCAGTGAGAGCAATGGTGATAAGTATGATCAGCCAGCGGTATTTCACAACCAGTTGGCCAAAATATGTTTCAAACCTGTTCATTCTTTTCTCCCCTTTGTGTAGGAATAGGTTGTGAATGATGATTGATAAACACTTAACTCTGAATATTTTACACAATATTCAGAGTTAAGTGCAAAAAAAATATGCGCTTGTCAAAACGCATAAAAACAAACTCGTAAAATGCTACCACCACCTGTCTTTGAAGCAATGAGCAGGTGGTTTACCTTTTAATCAGTCCATTTAGGAGAACATGGATTATGTTTTTAGCAGAGACTTCTAGCTCTTCCAGAGTGTGGAAACTCATAAATGCTGGATAGTGACAGATTATGATAGCCTTTAAGATAGCATCGGAAGTGTTCTCTATATCTGAAACTGTGAATTCGCCATTATCTATACCTTCCGCTAGAATTTTGGTGATAAAAGAGCGTTTATTTTGTTTGTGAGCCATAACCAGGTCACACCGTTCGCTGCAGATATATTCAATGGTTTCATTGATTTTTGGATGGTTGGAGAAGAGGTCATAAGAAGCGTACAGTAGTTTCAGAGCAAGTGTTTCCAGCTTTTGGGCGGCAGTCAGGTTGTTTTGGTCGACAATTTCCTGGAGTAAAAGTTCTTCATTTTTAAAACAATCCGTGGCCATTTCAGCCAGGATGTCGTTTTTACTGGTAAAGAAGCGATAGATGTTGGATGCAGACATTGAGCAGTCTTTGGCAATTTCAGACATGGTTGTTTTGTTGAAACCATATTGACTGAACCGTTCCCAGGATGCATCTAAAATTTTTTTCTTTATTTCTTCGACTGTTTCCATGTCGGAAGGATAAGGACTGAACAATGAATAGTCAAGAAAATATTCATTGTTCAGGGAGTTTGTTAAAAACTGGTGCTATTGTTTTGAGGCGGATAAAAAAGTTGGTTGTTAATGTCGTCGAGATTGCGATCTAATTTAAAGTAAGCGATCGCTTACTTTAGTTGATAGGTCTGGCTATTCAGTTCTTGACTGGTAGACAGGAGTTTTTCTGCAGAGTTGCTGTTTTGTTGGATAACATAGTCAAGTTTACTGATGACATTTACAGAACTTTGTTCAACAATACTGCTCATTTCTTCCATTGATGATGAAATCTGTCAACGCTTGCCGCTTGAACATTTGCTCCTTTGCTCACTACTTGTGAGGTTTCTTGAATCTCAACTCCACCATCAATTACCACATCTTCGACCTGTTTCACATTCGTTAGGGTTGTTGCTATTTTTTCAATCATGGCTTTCATTACTTTTTTAACTCTCCAATTTCATCATACCTGGTGATTTCAACTATCGTCGTCAAGTCACCTGTTGCAATACCTTTTTGTTTTTTCATATGTGAAATTCTCTGTAATTGATTTGGTTCAGTTTAATCTACAAAAAATCTATTATGCCCCGCACCTAATCACCTAATGTTTGAAATATGATTGGTTTAATTTAGATTGCTTGTCTTTAGGGCAAAGATACAGATTTGTTTTGGTGTTTGAAAATGTTTAAAACTTGAATTTGTGGCAGAAGATGGGATGCTAATGAAACTAAGTGATGAATCCTCATTGGATATCATGATACCATTTAGCTGTATTTGTTGTTTTTAAGACGCTTAGAGATGTCATTTCGTGACAGCTAGCCATGACTATTAGGGTGGTTATCTTTTTTATCAACAAGTGATATAGGTATTTTATAAAATGATTTATTAATGGTATGTTCTATCCGATTAATGATTGTGCCTAGAGCTTGATGAATAAGTGTAGTAATCTCGCCAGGGAAAATTGTTAACATGATCAATATTGCAGTTGATTTCGGGGTGAATTTGAACCGGAGAGTTGTTTGGATTCAAGAAACCTTTAATGGCATTTGCTGAAACTGTGCCAAAGATTATGGAGCAGATTATCAGTAATGTGATAAGTCGTAACTTCATAGTTTATCTCCCGTCTGGATTGTTTTTATTGCTTTATTTGTTATATTTTTAGCATAATTGTAATTCAATTCACAATAGGGCAAATTGCTGGAAAAAGTATGAGGAGTTCGGCTTGATATAGGTGATTGGTATTAGTTTTTTGAAAGCTATACCTATTTGTATGATTATTGACACCATATCTTTTGTGAGGTGGGTTAGTAATATCGTTATTGATGAATCGGTTTATTTCCCTCTTGACTTTCTTGCAAATAGCGCTATGACTGGTTTCAAAGTTTACAAATGAATTGTGATTCATTTAGCTCGTTTTTAAATGTAATTTAGAGGAGAAATAATATGAAGGAATCTGGTAATCCCAGTCCAGATGTCGCCTTAAAACAACTCATGGATGGTAACCGTCGTTTTGTGAGTGAAACCCAGGTAAATCCTAATCAAGATCAGGGTCGCAGGGCTATCTTAAAATCCAGTCAAGCTCCTTTTGCTGCGATATTATCCTGTGCTGATTCTCGTGTCCCTCCCGAGGTTGTTTTTGATCAAGGATTAGGGGATCTTTTTGTTGTTCGTGTTGCCGGTAATATTATCAATGATCAACTGTTGGGAAGTCTTGAATATGCTGCTGCTCATCTCGATACCCCATTGATTGTTGTACTTGGCCATACAAGTTGTGGGGCAATTGGTGCTGTCGCTAGTGGTGCAGAGCTAGAAGGGCATATTCAATCTTTGGTATCAGCAATTCAGCCTGCCGTTGAAAAAGCTAAGGAGTTGGATGGCGATCTTACTGATAATTCGGCTAGGGAAGTGGCCAGGATGACAGCTGATCAGTTGCGTAGCTCAGAGCCAGTTATGTCTTCTTTAGTAAAAGAAGGGAAAATTAAAATTGTTCCAGCATTTTATGATTTGGAAACTGGAGAAGTTGAGCTTCTCTAGCTATTAGTGTGTGGGATATTGTTTTTATTGTTCTAGGGAATATACACGTGATGTCAGCGAAGTTTTCTTAGTATTATCAAGAAAATTAAGGTGAATAAATTTTGGATGTAAATTTTCTGGAGGACCTGACTGGTTTCGAAATGTCTATTTCCAGGTCAATCACATTTAGTTTGGAGTCTTTAGTTTTTTTTTAAATGTTTACTCCTTTGGAAAATGTAAATATTACATTAACGAGAAGAACTTTCGTTAATTTTTATTATTTTGCAGCGAAAAGATACCAGGTCGGTTCGCTTAATTGTATTCCGCTTAAAGGGCATTTATTCTGCAGATCTGCAAAAAAACTCCAACCATTATTATGTAGCTCTTCAATGTCACCTAATTTTGCATTTTCTCTGATTTTGCAAGCTTGAATTGATGGAAGGTTGAAGAGTCTTGGGTCAAATTTTTCAGGGTCTATAGGCTGCCAATATTTCATTGTTCACTCCAGTTGTGAAAAAACTGCTGCATACTGAGTTTATTTGGGAAATTGACGTTTGTCTTTTTCGAATTTGGTTGCGCAGCAGTGCTTTCAAGTGTAAATGCAAAAAGTGGTCCAACTATGCGGATACTTGTGGCTGAAGGGGTGGGGTTAGATGGTATATAGATTTCAGTGTTATTTGTAGTGAAAAATCCATATTATTTCAAATGGTTGTGAAGATGTTTTTTTGCTATGAGTGTTTGGTCACCTAATTTAAATTATTTGTTGGTATTTTTTTGGAAAAAATTCACTGGCGTTGTAATAGAGGAAGGTGGATGGTGTCAGAAAATTTTACAGGAAAATAAAGCATAGTTGCTGGTCAGGTTTGAATGCATTTTTAGTTTATTCCAGATAGAATGCACAAACTGTAATTTTTTTTAATTAAAGAAATATCTGATTAATATTAAAACATGTGCTTTGAGGATCGTGATGATGGATAGAATGACTGCGGATATCTTAAATAGTTCCTTTTTGTTTAGAGGTTTAAAAGAAAGCGATATTCTAAAGATATGCGAGTACGGGCAATTCGATTCTTTTAAGACTGGAGACGTTATTATAAATGAAGGGCAAGACAAAGCATGCCTCTGTTTACTTCTTGAAGGAAGTGTTGACGTAGTCTTGCCAAAAGTTGGACAAGGTTTTGAAAGAATAGATCATGTAGACTTGAGTAGGAAGAATCAGGGAGATTGTTTTGGGGAATATTCTTTTCTCGATGGCAAGCCAGCTTCTGCATCAGTCGTTGCTGTAAAAGCCTGCAGGGTCTTTGTTGTTCAAAGAGACATATTTATGAAGCATTTGGATAATGATGATTTTATAGCAAAAAAGATATACTACAACTTGTCTCGGGTGTTTGTCGACAAGATGCGTGAAATCGTTTCTGATTCAGAGACATTTATTCTTGTTTAATAGCCCTTGTTTCAGTCTGGATTATTTTGTTTGCCGTCATTGATTGAGTTTTTTTCCTGGATTAATGTATAGAAAGTTTGACTGGTTTAGCAAATGGTAAGTAAAAAATTTACTGGTATCGAGTCAATACGTTAATTAAGTACTTGGTGTAGAAGAGCATTATGCATGCCGATTAGGAAATGTCATAATGCTCAATGTGGATATTAGTTTTTAATGTCTGCTATAAATTTATTGGAGGATTCAATAGCAGAGTTCATGTTTTTTATAAGTGTATCAATTTGACCTTCGAGGTTTGAAAATTCTGCCTGAAGTGAACCAATGGCTTGGGCATTTAAGTTATGTTTAAGGTACAAAACGTTGTCTCTGAAAATTATTAGCACTGGGGACATGCTGTCTTCAGCCTTTTGCATGCTCAGTAACATTGTTTTATATCTTTTAATGGTAGCATTTAGTTGTTCTTCGCTTGCTCTACGTAGCTTCCTGTTTTGATAAAGTTCTAATTCATCTTCCCATTCATCAAAAAGTGCCTCTGCAACTGATTTGATTTTTTTTATTCTGTCAGAAACAATGGCGGCAGCATTTTCGCTCTTTTCATACTCATGGTTTAGTTTTTCATAAGCAATTTTGAGGTTGGTTTCCTTGAGCTTTACTACCGAGTCAAATTGCTCAAGCGCTGATTTGAATTGTTCCTGAGCTTGTGATTGGGCATCTCTACCACCCTCAACTCGATCAACGAGAATGTCTCTTTTGTGAACTCCCATTTTTTCCATTGCTCCGTAATAGGCTGTGGAACAGGATGAAAGGAGGAAAAGAAAGCATGTTAAAATGAAAGGAATAAGTAACTTGGTGAGATTAAATTTTTTATTGGTTGGAATGATATGCATTTTATTCTCTTGTCTTGGTCTATAAGTTTGCCTGGATAAATGATAAATTACTTAATTCGAAAAAAACTCTACTTGTTCTAAAATCTATTTGTCGATTTTTTGGGGCTTTATAAATTTTGGTTTTTTTTGTAAAGGTGCACATCCTGTTGTGGATAAGGAAATGATATACCTTCCTGGTCAAATTCAAGTTTGATTTTTTCCAGGAGATAAAAACGAACAGGACCATAATCAGCTGTTTTCACCCATGGGTAGATAATCAGGTTTACACTGGAATCACCAAGTTCACTGACAGCAATGGTTGTTGCTGGTTCTTCAAGTATTCTATTGTCTGATTGAATAATCTCTTTCAGGAGATTTTTTACTTTTATAATATCATCATCATAGCTTATACCAATTACCAGGTCAATTCTTCGGGTTGGCATTGCTGAAATATTCGTTATAACGTTGTTGGTAATTGAATTGTTGGGAATGATGATTTTTTTGTTATCAAAAGTTAAGAGTATTGTGCTGAATATATTAATTTGATCTACTTTTCCTGTAACATCTCCACATGTCACAGCATCTCCTGTTTTAAAAGGTTGGAAAAAGATAAGCATAATTCCAGAAGCAAAATTTGACAGTGAATCTTTTAGCGCAAGGCCAACTGCTAACCCTGCCGCACCTAGTATAGCAATAAATGAAGTTGTTTTTATGCCAAGTTGGTCGGCACTGGCCAGAATTACTGTGGTCAAAAGTGCATAGTATATAGTATTGCAGAGAAACCTGGATAAGGTTGTGTCAATGCCTGTTGTATTAAGCGTTTTTTTTATGAGCGTTGTACACCATCTTGCGAGAAATCGGCCTAGAATGAAAATGATTATGGCGATTAATATGTCAGGGCCATTGTCAATAAGCCAATCGGTTGTCATTTTGATATACTGATTATATTGATCAGCTTTCATTGTCCTCTCCTGGTAAATTTATTTCGTAAAGATAAATAGGACTTTTGTATATGTCATTAATTCTGATAACTTTTAGCGGTTTGTATGAGGGCAATGCAAAGGTGTTGCTGACAAGGAGTGAAGAAGTTGTCTTGTCCTGTTTGAGTTTTTTTTCCAGAGATATCATATTCTTTGGGAGCAGGTAACATATGAGTGCTGCGTCAGAGAGGTGAACCTTAAGGAAATTTTTATGGTGCAATGTGAGGTTCTTGAGTTGAAGGAAATATTTCACTGCTAATGAAAAAACCCAGGGGATAAATGATATCTCATACCCTATGATTTTTCGTTCAGGAAATTTGATAGCAAGGGTTGTGACCATTGTTCCCCAACCAGATCCTAAGTCAATGAGAGTTCTATGTTGGCTATCCTCCATTAAACACATAATCGCGTGCCGCATTTTTCTTGAACTGGGCATTGGGGATGCTCCAATGCGTAAAGTTGTGAATATAATAGAGCCACCTGCGAGAATAACAATGATCAGTAGGAGTATTTCGAAAAAGATCATGATAGAGTTTTTTTCAAAGAAAAATTATGAGGTTAACCACTTAACATATTTATTCTACAGGAGAACCTGTTTGGCTGCTGGGTCACCTGGTAGTTCTTAGTAAACGTATTGTTTTCCTGGTTTTGTGCAAGACGAGGGGATAACTGTGGTAGCTTTTAGTAATGTGTTTTGTTTTGGGTGAAAACTCAGTTATGGATTAACATCGATTAGATATATCCTTCTTCTTCCAGGTGTTTTTGAATATCTGCTTGCGAAAGGCCTATTTTTTTAGCAACTCTCTCGGCTTGGCTGTTTCGTGAAATACCATTTAACATTTTGTGTGTTGGATTATCATCTTTGAATTCGACCTTCAGATATTGCCCCTTTCCTTGGCTTCTGTATGACTCTGCGAGTTCATAACTGTGAGTCACGAGTACTGTGTTGTTATATTTGGCTAGAAAACCATTGAGTATTGCAATGGAAAAATTTAAGCGCTCATGGGTAGTAGTACCTTCTGCAATCTCATCAAGGAACACCAGGCTTTTGGGTGTTGTTGCAAAAAATATTTTTTTGGTGATGGAGAGTTCTGTGCCGAATCTCCCTTCTGGATCGTTGAGTGAGTCAAAAGACGGTGCCTGGTAAGAAATTTGGTCAGCTATGTTGATTGTCGCTGATTCTGCAACTATTGGTGCACCTATTTGTGCTAATAGCTGGCTTTGGGCAATGGTTTTACAAAATGTTGTCTTGCCACCACTGTTTGGACCAGTGATGAAAGTAATTCCCATGTTGTCCAATGATACATCGTTAGGGATAAAATCTTCCTGGTTAACTGCGGAAATTGGATTTCTTAGATTGTTGGCAATAAAATAATGCCGTTCTGAATCAGTTATCTCAGGAATAACAGTTGGGTAAGACACACTTTTTCGAAATTCTTTAAAGGAGATGAGTTCGTCTATACAGGCTATGGCTTCCATGGATGATGTAAAACGATTTGAATCCAACAGCCTTTTTCTTAAAGGGAGGACAGCTGTTTCGTTGTCAACCATCGGCTTCATAAGGACCCCATAAAGAAATCCTAATACAATGCCTCCTCCAGTTAATAAAACCATAGATTTTGACAGGGCTTCATTGATATAGCCACTGAAACCAGCACCTGCAAAAAAAAGACTTGGCAAAGCTGGCCAGATACTTCCACCACTGATTCTGCCTCGACGAAATCGCAAGGCTGGTGTGAAGGGGGTGATTTCCTGTCGGGATTTGATGCCATCTGTTGTTCTGAAGGCAGGGCCCTGAGAAGCATCAAAAACTGGTGATTTGCCAAAATTTTCAATGAGTTTTAAAAGGGAATCAAGGTAACCTGATTCAGGTCTTGGAATGTTGATTAAAGCAGTTTGCATGGTGTTAATAGTTTGCATTGCTTTTTTCAGGTCCCGGTACGGGAACATCGGAAGGTGATGTGCATTTAGAATTCTGAAAAGATTTTTTTCTCCTTGTTGATACTCAAACAGATAATTTTCAAGCGCTTCAGAGAGTTTATTATTGCTTTCAATCTCTTTGAGGGCGGCCTGTTTTGCCAGGATGAGCTCTAGTGATTCACTTGGTGAGTTTAGGGAATGAAAGAGCCTTGCTGCACCAACATGGGTTTTGGTGTGATCCACTGCCTTGAAAAGTTCGTGGATTTCGATCATTTCTAGTGTGCGTTTGTTGATAATCGAGGCCGAGAGAAGGTCAAACATTTTGTAATTGTCAAAATATGGAGGTCGGCGTTCATCTATGATGCGGTTCTTAAAGTTAATGTCGATTATCAATTGGTCTGGGTTCATGGCATGTGCTGTGTTTTGAGTATGGAAAATACTTGTTGGATATTTTATAAGATGGTCTTAGTTTAATTGAGATGAATCGTTCTGTCATCTTCAGTTTGCATATGAAAATGCATTTAACCAGAGGTAACTAAATTCTTAGGTTTTCTCTGTTCGTTGCAGCTAATTCATTTAGTCCATAGATGATGTTATGATCCTTCTTCGTTGTTCCTGGGAGTATAACTGTTTGAATATCAACCGTATACATATGCAGATGGCTATAAAATAAATAATAATATCTTTAACCCTCAAACACTATACAGTTCTAGGAAATGTTTCTTCACTCAACCACAATCAATAAAAACTGATTGTTTTTAACAGGCCAAGGTTAATTTCATATATACTTACAATAGATATGGGAATAAAATTAATTTTATTTGAATAAGATTCTGACAAATCACTGGTTTTTTATCACTTCTTGATATAAAAAGTGATACCTTCTATTGGTGTTTGTGCCAAAGGAATATTAATGTGTTTATTGGAGGCAATTTTGTGAATGAAGTAAAAGCGAGAAAAAAAGTTTTAGTGACTGGTGGAGCAGGATTTCTTGGTTCTCATCTTTGTGAGAGATTGCTCAAAGACGGCAACGAAGTGATCTGTCTTGATAATTATTTTACAGGGACAAAAGAGAATATCCTGAGCTTGTGGAACAATCCTTTTTTTGAATTTATCCGTCATGACGTTACATTTCCTCTCTATATAGAGGTTGATGAAATTTATAATCTTGCTTGTCCTGCATCTCCAATTCATTATCAATATGATCCTGTTCAGACGACTAAAACCTCTGTTCATGGGGCTATTAATATGCTTGGCTTGGCTAAACGGGTTAAAGCAAAAATTTTTCAGGCTTCAACTTCTGAGGTTTATGGGGATCCAGAAATACATCCTCAGGTGGAAAGTTATTGGGGAAATGTTAATCCCATCGGATATCGTTCTTGTTATGATGAAGGAAAGCGTTGTGCTGAGACATTATTTTTCGATTATTATCGGCAGCATGGACTGCAGATAAAGGTTGCACGTATTTTTAATACATATGGCCCCAAGATGCACCCAAATGATGGGCGTGTTGTTTCAAATTTTATTGTTCAGGCATTGCTTGATCAACCAATAACAATATATGGTAATGGCGCACAAAGTCGTTCTTTTTGTTACGTCGATGATCTCGTAGAAGTGTTTGTAAGATTGATGGCATCTGGAGATGAGCTGACGGGTCCAATAAATACTGGTAATCCCGGTGAGTTTACAATTCTGGAATTAGCTGATGCTGTGCTGGATATAACGGGTTCAAAATCTGAATTGATTTATCAACCGCTTCCTTCCGACGATCCACAGCAGCGACAACCTGATATTTCCCTGGCTAAAAAACATCTAGGATGGGAACCCAAGGTTCCTCTTCGGGAGGGCTTGAAGTCAACCATCGCTTATTTTGATAAGGTTTTAAGGGAAAGTGGAAACCTCGCGTAGTATCATATGGTTGAGTGTCATGAAAGCTTTGATGCCTGCTGGCTGAATGATTTATCATTATAAAATGGAGATGTACCTGCTGGAGCCTCGATACCTCGATAGGGTTCAAGGTTTAATCGTTTGACCTAAGAGATTATAAATTACTGGGTCAATTTTGTGGTTCTGATGGTTCGTCTTCTTTCATTTAATAAATATATGGCAACAGTGGTACCCTGAGAGGGTTTTGAATGGATGGACATTTTCCCATCCTGTAAATCGATAATTCGCTGGGCAAAAGTAAGCCCCATGCCAATATGGCTTGTTTTGTCAGAGTAAAAATGATTAAAAACGTATGGTAATTTGTTTTCAGGAATACCTCGGCCTTCGTCGGTGATAGTAATTACATAGGGGAAAATTAGATCTGTTGACAGGGAAAAATGGGTCATGATTTTTTTGTTTTCAGCTTCCTTGTCGTAGGATTCGCAACAATTGATAACAATGTTTTCTAAGGCTTGCAGGAAAAGGTTGACATCTAAAAGAAGTTTGTGCTCAGAGATATTTTTATCGAAGGTGCAAGTCCATTGACAACCGGTATCCTCAGTCTTTTTCTGAAGCATGTTGTCGGTTGTTAATTTAAGGTTTAGAAAAGTAATTTTTTCAGTTTTCGGGTTGGGCAACATGATAAACTTGTCAAGCGTTGTCAGCAACTCTTCAAGTCGGCCTGTTTCTTTGATAATGGCAGAAGCCTTAATGGTAGTTGTGTCACTGTTGCTTTTCAGGCGTCTGGCTAAGCCACCTATAACCATTACCGGATTACGAATCTGGTGGCTAATGTCATGAATTAAATTCCCTAGAAAAGCAATTTTTTCAGATCGCCTGAGAGATTTTTCAATGTCCTTGAGTTCTGTCAGATCATGAATAGTAAATGCCATTCCTTCTTTACCGTCATCCCATAAAAAAAAAGTGCTGGCTAATAGAGCAGGAAAAATGGTTCCGTTAAACCTCTGTAACATTGCTTCACTTTCAAACTCTCTTTCTTTTTTGGTAATATTAATTATGTTTGAAGCAAGAATGTCACGATCTTCTTTCATGAAGATATTTCTAATGTCAATGCCGTAGAGTTCACCATTTTTGGTGTTGAACATCTTGTTAGTCCAACTATTGGCAAAAATAATTTGGTGTTTGTAGTCTATGACAATGATAGCATTTCGTATGACATCAAGCAGGTCGCTGATCAGTTTCGGAGCATATTGTATGTCTTGTGAATCCATGAAAAGTTGGCTTAGGGCCTAGTGGTCTTTTATGGTGAAGAGTTATCCATGTAATTTATCTGGCTTGAAGAGATTTTTTTCCATGAAATGAATCTCATCAATTCCAGAAACTATGATATCTGGATCAATCCTAAGTTCATCTGCAGGGACTTTGTCATCATAGTCAACTTTGGATAGCAGGTGTTTGATGCAGTTAATCCGGGCTAATTTTTTATTGTCCGAACGAACTATAGTCCACGGAGCTATGGTCCTGTTGGATTCATTGAGCATTTGGAATTTTTTTATTGTGTATTGGTTCCAGTACTCCTGTGCAAGATTGTCTACTGGTGAAAGCTTATATTGTTTTAGTGGGTCAGTTTTTCTGGCTTTAAAGCGTTTTGCCTGAACATCTTTGGAAACTGAGAAATAGAATTTAAATAGATTGATACCATCTTTAACCAGCATTTCTTCAAATAACGGCACATCTTTGAGGAATCTTTTGTGTTGTTCATCCGTGCAGAAATCCATTATTGGTTCGACCATTGCACGATTATACCAACTGCGGTCAAATAGTACGAGTTCACTTGCAGCTGGAAGATGAGGAGTATATCGTTGAAAAAACCACTGAGTGATTTCTGTATCACTTGGTTTCCCCAGTGCAACTACTCGCATATTGCGTGGATTGAGGAATGCTGAAATTCTTTTAATTGTACCACCTTTGCCAGCAGCATCCCGGCCTTCAAAGATGGCTAAAATTCTCATACCGGTTGCCTTCATATACTGCTGCAGTTTCATCAGCTCAATCTGCAGTTTTTTGAGTTCTATTTCATAGTCGATTTGGTTTTGTTTTATCCAGACACAGCGCTTTCCCACACCTTCTTTGTGGTTTTTGAATTTAAATGTTGTTCCTTCCAGAGGTTTGAAGTCAGTTGGACAGACACCATTATTTTCCGCTGTTTTTTTTCTTTTTTTTGACATGTTTCCCTCTAGTGTACATTTTAAAGTGCAGTGAACCGTAGGAGAACCTCATCTTTTTGTACTGGAAATGTTAACCTGTTGTTTTAGTGGTTGATATTTTTCTTAGCATTATGGCCTTTATAAGCTGGTGTCAATCTGTAGTGGTGGAGCAGGTAAAAACACGTTTTATCATAAAATCAAAATAATATTCTCATTGCGTGATTTCAGGTATCATCTTGAGGGCTATTTAGATCAGAAACTTACCTGTTTGTTTTCTATGTTTGTCCATTATCTCCATCTCTTTGTTTCCTGGAATAATGATATTTTTATCTGGTGTAAAGTTTAGAGACCTGCTTCTACCAAGGTATTTTGTACTGCTAAGAATGAGTTTCATGGTATTTAGTCTCGCTTTGTGTTTGTCATCTGATCTGATAATATGCCATTTTGATTTGGCAGTGTGAGTGTTTTTCAGTAGAAGATATTTCATCTTTGTGAATTCATCCCAAAGGTCCTGTGCCTGTAGGTCAACTTCACTGAGTTTCCATTGACGGAGTGGGTCATTTTTCCTGCGATCAAATCTTCTGGCCTGTTCATCTTTAGAAACAGAGAAATAAAGCTTGAGCAATACTGTTTTACCATCATCTATGAAGTTGTTTTCATAGCTTGAAACTTTCTTCATAAATCTTTTATATTGTTGCTGGGTGCAGAACCCCATGACAGGTTCAACCATGGCTCTGTTGTACCAAGATCTGTCAAACAGTACTATCTCACCTGAATGCGGGAACTGTTCAATATAACGCTTCATGTGAAGTTCTGTTCTCTGGACCCTGTTTGGTTTTCCTAGCGCAACTGTACGGTAGTGTTTTTCATTCATATATCTGGTAATTCGTCTTACTGTTCCACCTTTCCCTGAAGCATCACGGCCATCAAATAGGATTATCATCTTTTTTCCGGTTTTTTCAAGATGCCTTTGCAATTTGATTAATTCTGCCTGAAAAGGTTTCAGTTCTTCATTGTTAAAATGTTTTTCCAAAGCAGTCTGGAGAATTTTTTCTTTGTCTTTTTTCTTCAGTACTTTTTTAACTTTTTTCCAATGTTCGTCAGGGCTAGATATTGAATCAAGATTTTTGTCAATTCTGTCGAGTGCTTCCCTTATTACTGAGGAAATACGATTGTTGTAACGCTCGGAATCAGTTGTCTGGAGAGCCGGGTCGTCTTTCATTGTTTTTTATATGTGTGAGTTGTTGATGAGATTATACATAACTTAGTATTCTAACCATAAACCAAGTAAAATAATCTAATTTTATTAGAAGAGTATATCATTTGTCTTGTTAAAAACAATAACTCCGTTCAATACAAGTGGAAAAATAGTGTTGTTCAATTCAGTTTTTTACCTTTTTGAAACATTTTCCTATAAATGTCTGGAAGGGAATGTTTTTTTAGTTCCGCACATACTTTATCAATGTCATATTTACAGCGATAATGGTCAATTTTGATTTTGTGGTGCTTTATCTGCAATATTGCATAGGAAGCTCGAGGGTCACCGTCAAACATTCGGCCTACTGAACCAGGGTTTAAAAAGGTGGTTTTTTTGTTTTTTTTGACATAAGCAGAGTGAGAATGACCAGTAATAATTATCTGACAATGAATATTTTTGGCTATTTCATTAAATCGTTTCTGTCCGGTGTCTGCAAAGAGAAATTCATTCGGGTTTGCAGGGCTACCGTGAAACAGGCATATCTGTTTATCTGCTACCTGGATTTTTGCCTCCTGAGACATATTTTTTAGAAAAGTGGTATTTTTGTTGGTCAGGACATCAGCTGTCCAAGTATACATTATTCTTTTTTCAGCTTTTTTGGGCCTTTTAAATGTTGAGCCTGTCAGTAACTTCAAGGTTTTCAAGTCTGTATTCCCAAGAATAGAAAGCACTTTGTTTTTATTCAGCCAGGTAATAGTTTCATTGGGAAATGGTCCATAAACAATGGAATCACCACAGTTAACAATGAGGTCGAAAGAATTGGGGGGAGCAAGCTTTTCAATGGCTTGTAATGCTGGAAAATTTGCATGAATGTCACTAAGGACAAGAATCCTGATCATGATTGTATGTTTGGTTAGCGAAAATAAAAAATATTAAGATTAATGTGCCTGTAAACTAAGCAAAGACTGGCTATTGTTATATCTTGGCCACGGAAAAAATATTATGTATCCAAAGATCAAATTAGGTGTTTGAAACAACATGAATATCTAGGCTTTTTTTTTACTTTATTTCTGTTATTCTGATCATACTAATTAATTTACGCGTAATCAAAAAATAAGAATGCTCAACAGGCGTGATTGACAGATAATTTTATAGGAATGTGAATGTTATGAAGGTCAAAGGTTTTACTGCATCAGCTGTTCAGGCAGGTATTCGATATAAAGACAGGTTAGACTTGGGACTCATCTTCTCTGAAACTCCAGCAATTGCAGCAGGAGTGTTTACTGCCAACAAAGTTAAGGCTGCACCGGTTTTACTCGATATTGAAAGGTTGAAACAGGGAAAGGCCCAAGCGATTCTTGTCAATAGCGGGATAGCCAATGCCTGTACTGGTGAACAAGGAATGGAGGCAGCTTTGTCTGTGAGTAAGGATTTGGCCGAGAGGCTGGAAATTCCTGAAAATATGGTTCAGGTAGCTTCCACAGGTGTGATTGGTGAACCGCTTGATGTTGAACCCTTTCATTCGTCTTATACACAATTGCTGGGAGAATTGTCTTCAGATGGGTTTGATGATGTTTCCCGTGCGATAATGACTACAGATACTGTACCAAAAACATCGTATAAAACAGTATCTGTTAATGGTGAAAATGTTTCCATTCTTGGTATAGCAAAAGGTTCCGGGATGATTATGCCGGATATGGCAACAATGTTATGTTTTGTGCTTACTGATGCACAAATAGTTTTTCCTGTTCTTAAACAATTGATAAAAGCAGGGGTTGACCAATCTTTTAATCGCATATCTGTAGATGGTGATACCAGTACAAATGATATGGTACTGGCGTTAGCCAATGGGGCAGCTGAAAATCCTTGGATCGATGATGAAAATCCAGAGGGAAAAGAGGCTTTTTCTGCGGCCTTAATGGAGGTTCTCAAAGATTTAGCACTGCAAGTTGTTGCAGATGGAGAGGGGGCAACAAAGCTGGTTACTATAAAGATTAAAGGGGCCAGGGAGGCCGATGGAGCAATGGATGCTGCTCAAACTATCGCTAACTCTGCTTTAGTAAAGACAGCATTTTTCGGTGAAGATGCGAACTGGGGAAGGATTATTGCTGCACTGGGACGTTCTGACTGTTTTTTTGAACAAAACAAAGTCGATATGTATTTTGATGATGTACAACTTGTAAGAAACGGTGTGGCTGTTGGTGGTGATGCAGAGGAGCGTGGACACAAAAGAATGCAGGAAGATCATTTTACAGTGACAATAGATTTAAATGATGGTTTGGAATGTGCAGAAGTCTATACTTGTGATTTATCAGTGGATTATGTCAAAATAAATGCTGATTATAGATCTTAAAGTTATTTCTGATACCGACTTATATAGAAACGAACTTAATGTGGTTTTACTGATTTCTGTTGAGCTTGATTGTTTCAGGAGATGAATTTATGCATGAGGTGAAATCGGACGTCCTGTTTCTGCCAGATGATGTGGACATTGAATACTTGTCCGCTAATCTTTCAGAAAATTTCAAAACTAAATTTGAGCAGTCTGTTAAAGGTACTCTTACTTATTTTGATACTTTTGATTGGCGTCTATATCAAAAAAAAATGTTACTGCAGTACACTCAAGATTCCTGGGAATTGTTAAGCCTTGAGACTGGAGATCCTTTATCAGAATGTATTGCACCAAAACCTTCATTAAAGATGTTTGCGGAACAATTTCCAATCTCTCGTCTGCTAAGTTTTATTGAACCTGTTTTAAAAATGCGAGCAGTTCTTCCAATCATTACTCTGGATTCTCATTCAACTTGTCTTCGTGTTTTAAACCGAGATAAAAAGACAGTAGTATTTATTTATTTTGAGAAATGGTCTGTCAAAAATTTTGAAGCTGATTTTAAAACTATCAGAATTCAGGGGGTGAGAGGCTATGAAAAACATAAGGTTCAAATAAATACATTTCTTCAACAAAAAAATGTATTTGAGCAAGCTGGTCTTTTTTATCCATTGGACAAGGGCTTGGAATTGTTGCGTCGAACCCCTTGTGATTACAGCTCAAAGTTTTTTGTTCCGTTGTATCGAGAGATGTCTAGCGGTGAAGCTTCACGGGTTATCTTTAAAAAACTTGTTAGTGCATTGCGACAAAATGAACAAGGGGTGTACGACGACATCGATAGTGAATTCCTGCATGATTTTAGAGTGGCAATTCGTAGAACCCGATCTGGCTTGGCACAGATAAAATCAATTTTTCCTGATAATATAACAAAAAAGTTTAAACAGGATTTTGCTTTTATTGGCCAACTAACCGGACCTACACGAGATCTTGATGTATATTTGTTGTATGAATATAATTATATAAAGAGGCTGCCTGATTCACTTAAAGAAGGATTACATGCGTTTTTTTTAGATCTTCGCAGGAAGCGGAGAGTTGAATTTAAAAAGATGGTAATGGAGTTGAAAAGCTCATCTTGTCAGGATGTTATTTCTAGATGGGATGATTATTTAGAGGCGGATGAGAAAGATATTGCCAGGAACTCTGAGGTGTCAATTTATTTGCTTGCTCAAAAAATTATCTTTCAACGATATAAAAAGATAGTAAAAAACGGAAAAAAAATTCAAACATTCTCGCCCGATGAAAAGTTACATGAACTTCGCATTGAGTGTAAAAAATTGCGTTACTCCTTGGAATTTTTCAGGTCTCTTTTTCAGCAAAATGATATTATCAGAGTTCTTAAGCAGTTGAAAAGATTGCAAACAAATCTTGGTGATTTCAATGATTTATCAGTTCAACAGGAAATGCTTCAGAATTATCTGCAAAGGTTAAGACCCGGGACTAAGAAAAATATCACTCTTTCTGCGGCTATTGGGGGCTTGTTGACCAATCTTTCCCAGGAGCAGTCTTTGATACGTAAAAAGTTTGCAGCAAAATTTCATTATTTTTCAAGTGGGAAAAACGAGGCACTTTTTCAAAAGCTATTCAAGTGATCCCGTCATGCTGTATAACTATGCATCTATATGTCTGCTGATAATTTTTAAGACGGAGATTGATTAACTTATGAGTATTATAGCAGTGTATAACATGAAAGGTGGAGTTGGCAAAACGGCGACTGCTGTTAATTTGTCTTACCTTTCCATGTGTGGTGGGGCAAAAACCCTGCTTTGCGATATGGATTCTCAAGGTTCAGCGGGTTATTATTTTCGTATAAGAGCTGCCCGTAAGTACAATGCAAATAAATTATTGAAAGGTGGGGATCAGGTCTATAAAAACATAAGAGGGACTGATTATCCTGGTTTGGATTTACTTCCATCGGATTTTTCATATCGGAATATAGATATTGCCCTGGATGACTTTAAAAAATCAAAATTTCGAATCAAAAAAGTATTACGTCCTTTGGAAAAGGAATATACTCGCATTTTTTTAGATTGCCCTCCTAATATTACTCTTTTGTCTGAGAATATTTTTCACGCTGCTGATTGTATTATTGTTCCTCTTATCCCTACAACTCTGTCACTTTTGGCCTTAAAACAATTCATTGGTTTTTTAGATGATATAAATAAGCGTGATGTGAAAATCATGGTTTTTTTCTCAATGGTTGAGAGGAGGAAAAGAATGCATGCTGAAATTGTGAAAAAATTTAGGAAAAGGAAGGGGTTTCTTAAAAGTATGATTCCTTTTTTAGCAGATATTGAGAAAATGGGCTTGTACAGGCAACCGGTACCAGCTAATCGGCCTGGAAGTATTGCCTCTACAGCATATAAAAACCTGTGGCAGGAAATTTCTACACGTATTGACTAAATATGAAAACTTTATATTTTTGTAGGCATGCCAAATCCAGTTGGAAAGATCTGCAATGTGATGATATTGATCGGGAATTAAATAAAAGAGGTAAGCGTGATGCTCCAATAATGGGAGAACGACTTTTTTCTGCAGGTGTAAAGCCGGACTGTATTGTCAGTAGTCCTGCTGTAAGGGCCAGAAAGACTGCTGCTTATCTTGCGAAAAAGCTTGGATACCCCAAAAAAAGCATTGTTGTAGTCGATCAAATATATGCTGCATCGATAGATACTTTCTTTGCTAGTGTCAGGGCGTTTGATGATAATATTGAACGAATTATCATCGTCGGACATAATCCTGAAACTACAATTTTTGTTAATCTTCTTGCCAACTGCGATATTTTTAATGTCCCTACTTGTGGTGTCGTAGCGATACAGTTTGATATTGATCAATGGAGGGATGTTCAGCAAGGTGAAGGAAAGCTGGTCTTTTTTGATTTTCCTAAAAAAATATCAGAATAATCTGGATACTCTTTCCGTGTAACAATTATTCAGTTCTGAATTTCTTATATTATTTTTCAATAATCTAGTTGGATTTTTTTAATCATCTGTCAGCTGTTTAAAAAACAAAATTATAATAATCACCTGTTACCTGCGCTGAGTCTGTCGGGGTGGTCTTGGTGTGGACGGGGGTAAGGTTATGGCGCGTCACTGTTTCCATACGAGATAAAGGATGGGGAAAAGGGGGAAAGCCTGCTATTTTGTTGATTATTCTATTTGTTTGCAAGGCAACATATTTATGGTGTGACATTTATAAAAATGCTATAAATCTATTATTGGTGTACAGGGGTGAGGTAAATGGGCACTATCCTGATTGCCAAGTGTAAATAGAGAGTCCAAATTTAAGATCAATTCCTTATTTGTATCGTTAGAGAATAAATGGTTCAAGGCAATGATAGGCAGAAGTTCGGTGAATTAAGAGGTGTATCTCTATCATCTTTTTTACAGATGCTTGAGCATGAGCGCAAAAGTTGTACTATTATCGTGAAATCCGGTGACAATGTTGGGGAGATCCACTTTGATGATGGTCTGCTTATTGATGCTTCATGTAATAACAAGGTTGGTGTTGAGGCTGCTTATATTTTGTTATCCTGGGGAGATCCTTCTTTTCTGGTAGGTGCTCCAACGGATCAATTGAGGAGGATTGACACTCCTTTGGCTCAAATTTTATTGGAAGCAGCGGCCCTTCAGGATGAACAGGATGCTGAGCGAGGTGGTAACGAAGTAAAAGTCGAAGCAGCTAATACTGATACTGCTAAAGATAATACTGGTGTTGGAAATTTGGTAAAAACTATTGTTTCTATCGCTGGTGTTAAACATTATTTTATAATGAATCGTAAAGGAGTGATGATAGCTCAATCTTCCCAAAAACGTAGTATGGGGGATTTTATTCGCTATTGTATTGTCAGTGGTTCACGATTGCGTAAAGAGCTAGGTGTAAGAGGGCCTACCCAGATCAGGATTATGATGGATAACAATGAGAAACTGTTGGTTTTTCCAGGGAATGGAATCATTTTGGCCCTTCTGGTCAATGAGAACATGTCAATTGATGAAGCCACTGGTCAACTTCGACAGATATTGAACAAATAATACAACCAAGTAGTTGGTTTATGAAAGAATTAATTAAGGAAATATATTCTATTCCCGGTGTTGCCGAGGCGTGTGTTTTTTGTAAAAGTAGAGGCACTATTTATTGCGATACTGCGCCTGATGCTATTTTGAATAGGGAGGTTCTGCAAACTGTTGGTATGCATTTTGTCCGATTATTTCAGATGGGCGGTATGGCTGGTCTTAACATTGAATCATCCCATTTTTACTTCAAAAAATATGTAGTTATCGGTATTGCTATTGATGCTAACAGTGTAGCGTTGATAATCTGTGAAGCACATATCAACTGTTCATTGGTTACTACCACTGTCAGTATGTTGGCATCTGAAATTAAAGATAAAATAGAGCATGATTGCGAACAAGATAAGAAACATTCTGCTTTAGCTCATGCAGCAGAAAATACAATTAAAGCAGATGAACAACAGGTTTTGATACCATATTTCGAATCCATTGAAAAGGCATTGGCCGCAGTTATCGGTCCAGTTGCCGGAATAGTTTTACGCGATTCTCAGGTAAAATGGAAAGCTGATGGTCCAGAAGACATTCATCGGCTTCAGGAATTGGTGGATATTCTTAAAGGGGAAATCGGTGATGATGCTTTAGCTGCTGATTTTCAAGAAAAAATGCTTAATATTATCTGATTAAGTTAAGGTTTGTTTTTCCTGTATTGATAATTTTTTCTATTTTGATTTCTGCACATGAATAAAATATTCTTGCTCGGTGTGTAGGTGAAATATCTAGCTTGGTGTCCCAGAAATCATACTGTTTCCTGGCTGTACATGGATGATATTGTAATCAAATGGCCATGTTATATCATTGTAGGCTTGTTGAAAAGTGTAATTCATCCTTTCAGAATTTTTTTTGACGTTTTTTTCATATTGGAAGTTGATGTCGGTCAAGCAAAATAAAAATCTGCTATTCCTACTTTTCATGTTTCAATGGATACATCTCAATTCAGGTCAAATCCAACTCGTAATTCCTACTATTGTTTCTATAAATTATATTGTTCACGCAGAAAAAGATATTTATTTGTAATACTGGCTAATTATGATTGATAGTGTGTGCTTTGGTTAATTATTAAAGAGAATTGAAATGATGACACTTGGAAATTTTTCAACAAAACATTTTATTTTTATTGTCCCATTTTTTCTATTTCAGATATTGCCTGGTATGTTGCTGGCAGATTGTATTTCTGGAGATTGTATGAATGGAGAGGGACGTTTCGAGAGTAAGGGTGGGATTCTTTATAATGGGCAATTCGTAAACGGGAAATTTGAGGGCATAGGGGTGTTGGAGAGTCCAGATGGGCGAAAATATGAGGGTGAGTTTAAAAAGAACCTTCTTTGGGGAGAAGGAACCCTTACTTATAGCGATGGGACTATGTATGCAGGCCAATTTATTCGAGGGAAATATGAGGGCAATGGTATTTTGATCAGTCCTGATGGCAGAAAATACAAGGGCTCATTTCATAACGGCATAATTGATGGTAAGGGAACTTTGACTTATTCTGATGGAACTCAATATATTGGCGAGTTTTCTCTAGGTCGTTTTCATGGGACTGGATCTTATTTTTACCCAGATGGAAGAGAGTACACGGGTGATTTCAGAAATCATATTATAGATGGGAATGGCACCATAATTTATTCTGACGGGTCTGTTTATAAAGGTTTGTTCCGTGAGGGCAAACCAGCTGGAAAAGGGGAACGTCGTTATTTGGATGGTTCAAAATATGTTGGCGAATATTTTGATGAGAAAAGAGAAGGTATTGGAATTCTTGAATTACCAGATGGTACTCGTTACGAGGGACAGTTTAATAGAGATTTATTTGAAGGCAATGGAATTCTAAAATCTAGTGAAGGCTGGGTTTACAGTGGTCTTTTCGCCAATGGACTTATAACAGGCAATGGAACAATGTCTTGGCGAGATGGGAGAGAATATACAGGGCATTTTAATAATGGTTTTCAAGATGGATATGGGTCTCTAAAGTACCCTAATGGTAGTCGCTATGAAGGTGAATGGTCCAATGGGAAAAGAAATGGAAAAGGGATATTATTCTATGCCGATAAAAGTCATTATGCTGGCGATTTTAAAGATGGTAAACTTGAAGGAAAAGGAACTTTAACTGATCCTGATGGTCATTCTTTTTCCGGGGATTTTCAAAATGGACGACCAGTAGTCGTTCCTAAGACTTTGTTGGCAACAAAGGAAGACATACCTGTTGTACAAGGTTTGATATTTTTTGATGGCAAAATTTATAGTGATAAGGAAAGAACTAAGACTTTCACCGGAAAAACAGAAATCTCCCTTTCAGAATTAGGGAGATATAAAGGGGCATTTCTAAATGGCCAAATGGATGGTGTAGGTGAGTTGAAGTTGAAAAAAGGAGATATTTACCGTGGATATTTTTCCAAAGGCCAAATGGATGGAGAAGGAGTGTATACATTCAAAGATGGTAGGAAATACATTGGTTTATTTAAAGGAAATGTGCGATCTGGTTTAGGTGTTTTTACTTACCCTGACGGGTCTTCTTACAAAGGCTCTTTTAACAAGGGGTTATTTCATGGTAACGGTGTTTATGTTTTTCCTGATCGAAGTCGTTATAAAGGTGAATTTGTAAATGGAGTATTTGAGGGGTTAGGGACCCTCACTTATAGAGACGGGAAAAAGTATGTTGGTTCTTTTAAAAAAGATTTACCTGAAGGGTATGGAACTTTGAAGTCTCCTGATGGTCAGGTCTATGAAGGTTGGTTTAAACAGGGACGGCGGGAAGGTTCAGGGAAATTAACTTACAGCGATGGTCGTATAATTGAAGGTGAGTTTGAAAATGATCATCTTATAACTCTAAATTAGTATTATTAATTATTTTTGTAATATTAATTTTCTCTTGTAATGACGCGTCGAAAAGATATTTAATAGTATCGTTTAGTTAGCAGAATAATGAAAAATTGTAATGGAGAACACGAGTGAACTGGCAGTATCGCACAATACTCTTTGAGTATCAAAAAGATGGTTTACTTGGTGATAGATATATTGATGATGAAGAAGTGGAAGCAACACTTAATGAGCAGGGACAATCTGGTTGGGAACTTGTTAGTGTAACACAGATTAAAGATGGATTACTTGCTTTTTGTAAAAGACCTGAAAAGAAAGTTTCAGTAAAACAGCAACCGTTGCATCAGGGTGTTGATAATTCAAAACAACAACCTGTTCAAAGCAGAGTACAGAAGGTAGTAACTGCTGAAGGATTACAGCAAAAGGAAAAAGAGCATATTATACGTCTTGAGAAAGAGCGACAGGAGACTATGAAGCGGCAGGAACAGGATCTAATAGGCGGAATAAAGATTCGGTAGAACTCAATGAATATAAAAGCTGATAAATTGATAGTTACTAAAATGAAGGAAATCCGCAGAACTTTGCACCGATTTCCCGAGTTGGCTTATCAGGAAAGAAAGACAGCAGCTTTGATTGAAAACGAATTAAATCAGTTTGGAATACCTTTTACCAGTGGTTTGGCAGAAACAGGAATAGTCGCAGTTCTAGGTAGTTCTGGTTCAAGTGCTGAAGACAATAATTGTGTCGCGATCCGTGCTGATATGGATGCATTGCCAGTCCAAGAGGAGACAAAATTGGCATTTTCCTCTCAGATTAACGGTATTATGCATGCCTGCGGTCATGATGGACATGTTGCCATGCTCATTGGTGCTGCGGCTATTTTGCAGCGTTTATCTTTGCCGGGGAAGGTTCTGTTGATTTTTCAACCTGCAGAAGAAAAGGGTAATGGTGCTGATAAAATAATGCATTCTGGAGTACTTGATGATGTCCAGCTAATTTTTGGTGGTCATATAGATACACATTTTCAAACTGGTCAGATGACTGTTGATTCCGGTTTGATTTGTTCTCATACCGATCCTTTTATAATTGATATACATGGAAGGGGGGGGCACGCTGCCCGTCCACATGAAGCAACAGATGCTGTTGTTGTTGCCAGTACTCTTGTAATGAATATACAAACGCTGATATCCAGAAGAATAGACCCTTCACAGGCTGCAGTTGTGACAATAGGGAAACTTAATTCGGGAACTGTAAATAATGCAATAGCAGAATATGCTGTATTGGAAGGTACTGTCCGCAGTAGTCATGCGGAAACCCGTGACAGACTGTTGAGCTGTTTGAACCGTTTTGTTCAGGGAGCAAAAAAGATGTATAATATTGATATTGAGCTATCTTTTCTAGATGGTCTTTCTGCTGTGGTTAATGATTCTAGGGCTAGTATGATTGCTCAACAAGCTGCTGTAAAAGTTATAGGAGCACAAAATGTTATTTCACAGGGACCGCCGAGCCTTGGTGGTGAAGATTTCTCTTTTTATCAGCAAAGTATTCCCGGTTGTCTTGTTCGTTTTGGCGCAGCGCTTAACCAGCAGGATGTTGGGCCGTCCCATTCCAGTCGATTTGATTTTGATGAGGATGTCTTGGCTCATGGGGCTTCCTGGCTTGCTCAGGTTGCGGTAGATGGGTTGCTTAGCCTGCAAAAAAAATCGTTGCTAAAGTTGTTTTTATGAATCCTGGAATATATTTTTATAATATCCCTAATAAAAGAGAAATGAAGACCTGGTGTGTTTTTGCATTAGGCTTTCTATACATAGATATTTGAAACATGTTATTTTCTCAAATTTTACCATAATACCGAAGTTCGGCGAATAGGTGAAAAATGGGTAAAATTAAATTTCAGAAAAGTAGACCTTTCAGTCTTGGCGTTGAGCTGGAATTCCAGATTGTCGATAAAGAGAGTTTTAATCTGGTTCCCAGAGCTCCGGAGATATTGAAGCACTTTGTTGATACCCATGAGGGACTGGTTGCCAGTGAATTTCTTCAATGTATTATTGAGGTTCAGACATCTGTTTGTGATTCAATTGATCATGTTGAAGAAGATTTACGCAGGTCAGTTGGGCATGTGGAGGATATTGCTGCCAGTTACAATAGTTTTCTTTTTTCTTCAAGTTTACATCCTTTTGCAAATCCTAATGATCAAAAAATAACTAAAGATCTCCGCTATGAAAGAATAATGGATGAGCTGCAACTTGTTGGACGTCAGTTTATTTCACAGGGGATGCATGTCCATATTGGAATGATTAACAGGGAAACTGCTGTGAAAGTATGGAATATCCTTCAGGCATATTTACCCCTTTTTTTGAGTCTTAGTGCGTCTTCTCCATATTTTAAAGGTGAAGATACAGGTCTTTGTTCTTATAGAACAAAATTATTTGAAGCATTGCCTCTAGCCGGGATAGTTGGAAATATTAATAATTGGCAGCAATATGAAAATGAAGTTCAAATGCTAATAACAAAAGGGGTAATACGAGCAATCCATGATTTATGGTGGGATATTAGATTGAGTCCCGGACTTGGGACAGTTGAAATAAGAATCTGTGATATTCCTTCACGATATTCTGATATTTTGGCGTTAACTGCGTTTATTCAGGCTATGGTTGTTTTTATTAGCGAGCAAAAAATACAATTGCCGGTAATTAGTCAACAATTATTGAAATATAATAAATGGCAGGCAGCTCGTTATGGTCTAGAAGGTTGGTTTCATGATCCTTTGGGGATGTTTTTTCAAGAGAAAGTTAAAATGATAACGGGTGTCAGACAACTCGTTGATATACTTGAACCAACTATTAAAAAAATGAGCAGTGAGAGGCGTTGTGATCAGCTTATGTCGATTTTAGAAAATGGTACAAGTTGTCAATGGCAGAGAAATTTTATGAAAAAAAATGATTCGTTTCAAAAGATGATAAAACAACTTCATTCCGAGTTTTGGACATGAGTGTGTATAGCAGATCAGTAGTTGCAACTGGACATGAACTTGTTAGCAGCGCAGCTGCCAGTATACTTGAAGCAGGTGGAAATGCTTTTGATGCAGTTGTTTCTGCTGGTTTTGCTGGTGCTGTTGCTGAACAGACGTTGACCAGTTTGGGAGGAGGTGGGTTTCTCTTGGCAAGAACTGGTGGAACTAAAGAACCGATTAAAGAAGTTTTTTATGATTTTTTTGTAGACAATCCCGGCCTTGGTTTACAGGTACAGCCAGAGCCACATTTTTTTCCAGTAACTGTGAATTTTGGAGGATCGAACCAGGACTTTAATATTGGTTGTGCTTCTGTTGCTGTACCTGGGACATTAAAAGGATTGCTGCATATTCATCAACAATTGGGTCGTATGCCCTTGAGGGAGGTTCTTTATCCTGCAATTGAGCTTGCTAAGGGGCATGAACTTAATAATTTTCAAGCTAGCTTTTTACGATTGTTACATCCCATTGTGACTTTGTCTGAAACTGGTAGAGAAATCTACGAGCCTGATGGAAATTTTTTAGAGTCAGGTGATTTATTGGTAAACAGGCAAATGGTAGATTTTCTTCTGGAAACTGCAAATGACGGAGGTGATAATTTTTACAGAGGAGATATTGCCCATTCAATTGATCGTGAGATGCGGGAAAATGGTGGTCTGTTGACCTTTGAAGATCTTTGCAACTATAAAGTTATCCAGCGCAAACCATTTGAAGTATTTTATCGCGGTTATCAGCTGTTAACCGGTCCTGCCCCGACCCAGGGAGGAGCATTGATTGGCTTGTCTTTGGCATTGTTGGAAAAATTTGAGTCATTTGGCAAATGGGGATCTTCTGAACATCTTTTGCGAACAGCAGCACTCATGCAGCAAGTTGAATCGCTTCGTGAACAGGGCATTTATTCACCGGATGCTTTGGAAAAATATCACGAAAGCGGTGAGATAGAGAATTCTGTTCAAGGAATCAGAATGTTCAGCAGAGGAACCACTCATATTAGTATTGCTGATAAAGATGGGAATATTGCTTCCATGACTTGTTCCAATGGTGAGGGTTCAGGTTACTTTGCTCCAGGTACTGGCATTATGCTTAATAATATGATGGGTGAAGATGATCTTCATCCTGAAGGTTTTCATTTAAGCCCTGCTGGTAGCAGAGTGGCATCTATGATGTCACCTTCTGCTTTAATAAAAGATGGAGAAGTCAAGTTGGTTCTGGGTAGTGGTGGATCAAAGAGAATTAGAACAGCCATAACTCAAGTTTTAACACAATTTATTGATTTTAAACGAGATCTGAATATTGCAGTGAATGCTCCTCGGATGCATTGGGATGGATCAACAGTACAAATGGAACCAGGATTTCCTTCTGAATCTCTTAAGGATCTCTCTGCAAAGCTCCCCATAAATATTTGGGACGAACGAAGTGTCTATTTTGGTGGGGTTCATTCTGTAATACCCGGTATTGATGGAGTTGGTGATCCTAGAAGAGGTGGTTCTGTCATGGTAATTCAATCGTGACAATTTATATTCTAAAGCGTTTACTCTTAATGATTCCAACTTTGTTTGGAATAATGCTGATAACGTTTGTTATCACACAATTTGTTCCTGGTGGGCCTGTAGAGAGAATGGCGGCTCTTGTTGAAGGACATGGTGCAGCTGGTGAGGCTGCATCTGGCAGTAGTAGTTCTTTTTATCAAGGGAATAAGGGGCTTGATCAGGATAGGCTTGAACAATTGAAAAAACTTTATGGTTTTGATAAGCCACCTTTGGAGCGCTTTATGACTATGATGCGTGGCTTTTTGATGTTTGATTTTGGTAAAAGTTACTACCATCATAAAAGTGTTGCAGAATTGGTGATTTCAAAATTGCCTGTTTCCATGTCGCTGGGGCTGTGGTCTTTTATAATTGTTTATTTTACCTGTATACCATTGGGAATATCCAAGGCGATTAGAGACGGTTCTACTTTTGATATATTATCTTCATCGGCGATACTCGTGGGTTATGCAATCCCTGGTTTTGTACTGGGTATTGTTCTTATCGTTTTGTTTGGTGGAGGAAGTTTTTTTAATATTTTTCCTTTAAGAGGCATGTTCTCTGACAATTTTAGTGATATGAGCCTAATAGAGAAAGTACTTGATTATTTGTGGCATATGGTTTTGCCAATTGTTTCCAGTTCAGTAGGCAGCCTTGCGGTTATGACATTGTTAACAAAAAATAGTTTTTTGGAAGAAATAAGAAAACAATATGTAATAACTGCTAGAGCAAAGGGATTGTCAGATAATCAGGTATTGTATAAGCATGTTTTCAGAAATGCTATTATTCCTATCATCACAGGTTTTCCTGGGTCATTCATTACTGCTTTTTTCACAGGAAGTCTTCTTATTGAGACAATCTTTTCTTTAGATGGTATGGGGTTACTTGGTTATGAATCGGTCATGAACCGTGACTATCCAGTTGTTATGGGAACGCTGTATTTTTTTACTATTATTGGCCTTATTTCACGACTCTTATCGGATTTGAGTTATGTTTTTGTTGATCCAAGAATTAGCTTTTCCCGAAATTTATAAATATCAGGCTGATTATGATTAAGGAAAAGCAAGCTGAATTACCAAATAGTCTCGCTAGTAGAAGATGGAGAGCTTTCAAAAGAAACAAGAGAGGCTTTTATAGCTTGATTTTGTTCAGTTTTTTGTTTTTTTTGAGTATATTTGCTGAAGTCTTGAGTAATGATAAACCATTTTTAATTATTTATAATGACAACTACTACTTCCCGTTTGTAAAATTTTATCCGGAGACCACCTTTGATGGAGATTTCGAAACTGAGGCTGATTACCGAGATCCTTATATTCTTGACAAAATAAGCAGTAATGGAAATGTAGCTTTTTTTCCTGTTAATCCTCATAGTTATAATTCGATAAATCTACATCTTTATCAACCGGTTCCTTCTTCGCCAACTTCAGTGAATCTTCTTGGTACTGATGATAGAGGACGAGATGTTTTTGCACGCTTACTATATGGATTTCGCCTTTCTGTTCTATTTGGTTTTGCTTTAACTTTTATCGGTACAGTGCTTGGGATTATTGCCGGGGCCTTACAAGGGTATTTTGGTGGACGTACTGATTTGGTTTTTCAAAGATTCATCGAATTGTGGAGTGCCATGCCGGAATTGTATCTCCTGATTATTTTTGCCTCAATTTTTACACCAAGTGTTACTTTATTGATTATTCTCCTGTCTTTGTTTGGTTGGATGGGCCTATCTGATTATGTTCGAGCGGAATTTTTAAAGGGCAGGAATATGGAATATGTAAAAGCAGCAAGGGCATTGGGTGTAGGCAATATCACCATAATGTACAGGCATCTTTTGCCAAATGGTATGACTCCAGTGATTACTTTTTTACCTTTCAGAATGTCTGGAGCTATTCTTGCTCTAACCAGTCTTGATTTTTTGGGCTTAGGAGTTCCACCATCTACACCAAGCCTTGGAGAACTGCTGAAGCAAGGTAAAGCAAATATTGACGCATGGTGGCTTTCCCTTTCTACTTTTGTTGTTCTTGTGGGTACATTGGTTTTACTTATATTTATTGGAGAAGCATTGCGAGAAGCATTCGATCCTCGAAAGTAATATTCTTAAAAAAGAAATAGGCTGTGACTCTATCGAATCACAGCCCATTTTATAACTAAATGTTATTTATATTATATTTTAAGTTCTTGGCGTAATAGATCTATTTCTTGCTTTAAGGCATTTCTTAACTCCTCAATGCCCGATTTAACCCCTTCTGAAACTGCCTGGTCTATATGTTGTTGATCAGGCGAGAGACTTGGTTTCACTATAATATCTTTCATTAGGCTTTTCTGCCAATGTGTAAATTTAGCCACAGCAGTGGTAATGGTATCCTGATGACTAGTTTCTTTATCTGTTAATATATTTTGAATGAGAAAATTAAATAATTCAGTTGTTTGATCAGATACTTGCGTGCAATCACGTGGTTGTAAAGAAAATGCAGAATCCATTAGTTGTATAAGTGCAAATTTTTGTGAATCTTGTTCTGGAATGTCACTAATTTTATTTAATAGTTCAGAACCCTCTTCAAAATGTACAGATTTAGGGTTATCTATAATTTCCTTAATGCAGAACTCAAGCTCTTTATATAAATTGTGGGTGTTGATTTCGAGTTCAGTTTTTTCCTGTGTCAACTCAGCGGTTTCTAGAGCAATATCATCTTCTAGGACTTCTTGCTCAACAATTTCAGCTCCAATATCTTCGGTAAGTGAAGTATCCTTTTCAATGCCACTAATTTTTGCAGCTTCAAAGTAACTGTCGAGTTTTTGGTCGATGTCTTCAGGTTCTTCTTCAGACACAACTTCTGAGGCTTCAGCTGCGTTAAACCCTGTTTCCTGGTCACTGGTTGTAAGTGCAGGGGCAGATATGTGGTCTGTTTCCTTGGTAATATCTTTTTCTACTGCAACATCGTCTTCCAGGCCAAATTCTTGAATTTTTTGGGCAGTAACGGGCGTATCGTCATTCTCAAAATAACTGTCAAGCTTCATGTCCAGGTCTTTTGAGTCTTCCTCAGAAAGGAAATCGGAGATACCCTCTTCACTGAATCCAGCAATTTCATCATTGTCAGCAAGTGCAGAAGTAGAATCATCTTCTGTGATTATGTCGTCGTCTATTTGTGAAGCTAGTTCAGCAACAGGAGTCTCAGCGTCGTCAAAGTAGCTGTCGAGTTTCAAGTCCAGATCTTTAGAGTCATCTTCAGATAATGACCCTGAAAGATCCTCTTCGCTGAACCCTGCAACTTCATCACTGTCCGCAAGTGCCGGAGCCATATCCTCTTCTGCGGTAATGTCTTCGTCGCCTTGTAAATTTAGTTCAGCAGCAGGAGTCTCAGCGTCGTCAAAGTAACTGTCGAGTTTCAAGTCCAGATCTTTAGAGTCATCTTCAGATAATGACCCAGAAAGATCTTCTTCGCTGAATCCAGAAACTTCATTACTGTCCGCAAGTGCCGGAGCCATATCCTCTTCTGCGGTAATGTCTTCATCGCCTTGTACGTTCAGTTCAGCAGCAGGAGTTTCAACGTCGTCAAAGTAGCTGTCGAGTTTCAAATCCAGATCTTTAGAGTCATCTTCAGATAATGACCCAGAAAGATCCTCTTCGTTGAATCCAGAAACTTCATCACTGTCTGCAAGTGCCGGAGCCATATCTTCTTCTGCGGTAATGTCTTCATCGCCTTGTACGTTCAGTTCAGCAGCAGGAGTCTCAGCGTCGTCAAAGTAGCTGTCGAGTTTCAAGTCCAGATCTTTGGAGTCATCTTCAGATAATGACCCGGAAAGGTCCTCTTCGCTGAATCCAGAAACTTCATCACTGCCTGTAAGTGCCGGAGCCATATCCTCTTCTGCGGTAATGTCTTCGTCGCCTTGTAAATTTAGTTCAGCAGCAGGAGTCTCAGCGTCGTCAAAGTAGCTGTCGAGTTTCAAATCGAGATTTTTGGAGTCATCTTCAGATATTGACCCAGAAAGATCCTCTTCGCTGAATTCAGCAACTTCATCACTATCCGCAAGTGCAGGTGTGATGTCTTCGTCAGTAAACTCGAACTCATCTTCAATGGTATCTTCTTCAGGTTGTTTGTCACTGAAACCGGAGAGGTCCAGTTCTTTAAGTTCACCTGAGTCAAGGGAAATTGTGTCGCCTGCACCATCAAATGTGTCCTGAAATTCAAGGGACGCATCTATTTCATCGAGTGTGAGTTCATCTTTTTTGGATTCGGTTGAAAGTTGATTTTCGAATAAGGAGTCGGAGGAAATTGGGGTATCAGATTTCTCTTCATCTATATCAAGTTCATCTAGGCCAAACTCGATGTCAAGAGCTTCGGTACTGGAAGCTGCCTGGTTATCCTCTGTCAAATCTCCAAATGAAATTTCTTCACTGGTTAAAGCGATTGTGTCATCATTGAGGGCGTTTTTGTCGTCATCACCAAAGAGAGAGTCAACCATCTCACTTAGATCTGCACCAGGTTTATCTTGTGGACTGTCTTTGCTTGCCTGATCAGTAAATGAAAGCTCTAAATCATTTTTATTAGTATCGTCGTCAAAAGGATTTTCACTTGCATCATCTCCGAAAAATGAAAATAAATTTTCATTTAATTCAGAAGAGAATTGGTTATCAGATATGCTTTGGGTTTCTTTAGCGTTAAACTCTATTTCTTCATCAAGATCTGATAATGCTGGTGTGGTGGCTTCAAAATCATCCTGAGAAGGAGCAGGCGAGCTTGCAATATTCTCATCAGAGTCAGAAAGTGCGGGTGTTAAAATCTCATCATCATAATCAGAAAGTGCAGGTGACAAATGTTCTTCATTTTCTGATAGATCTGATTCCATCGAAATTTCAGCTACAACATCATTAGCCAACTCGTCATCTTTTGGAGCTGCATCTTCAGTTGTAAGCGATGCTGAAAACAAATCTTCATCGTCATCAGAGAAAAAAGTCGATATTTCCATAGCAATATCTTCATGAAGCTCTGAATCGGAAAAGCCAAGGCTGTCGTCGGCTCCCTCAAGTGCGGGTGCTAATTCTTCTATTTCAGATATATCACTAAGAGAGGCGATGTCGGATTCTTTTTCTGCTGAAGATTTAGTCAGTAAGGTATCTTTTGGCTGGTCAGTTACAGGACCGGATAAGGTAATGCTGGGTGTATACTCTTCATCAATGGTGAAGATAGCATCATCATCAAGTAAGTCTAGAAATTCTCCAGCTTCATTCTTATCTTTAGCAGAAGAATTAAGGGTCACCGTATCATCATCATCAAGCACAGGTGTTTGAGTGGTTGATTCAGGGCTATCAATGGATTCTTCGGTAGAATCGAAAAAATTTGAGAATTGAGAGTCAAGTTCATCTGAAATGTTAATGTCCAGATCTTCACCGTCATTAATTTCCAATTCATCTGAAAAAGAGGCTGGGGCAAAATCAAGTGCTGTTTCGTCATCAACGTCACTAAGAGCACTGGGAATATCTATATCAAGATCTTCCTCAGTGGGAACTATTTCATCTGATTCATCATCTAGTGGAATACCAACCAGTGCAGGTTGAACTTCTTCCTTGTCCTTTACAAAGGAAACAGTTGATTCGATATCTATATCACTGCCATTGTCTTCAAAAAACAAATCACCATCAGCTTGCTTTTCTGTATCTATTTCAATGTCATTTACAGGCCAGAAGTCGTCCTCTTTAGTCTTTTTTTCTTCTGTTTTGTCTTCAAAAAAGTATTCGTCATCTGCAACTGTGGCGTCACTTGTTTTTGTTTCTGTGTAAGCCTGACTAACCTGTTGGTCATCCTCTTCTGTACTAATGCTCAGATCATCTGCCTCATGAAATTCTTGGGAAAGATCATGTTTGTTTTCCGAGATGATTTCCTGTTCAGAATCTTTAGATTTCTCAGCGAGATAAGCTTTGAGGTTGTTAAGGTCAGAGACACAGGAAACAACCATCTGTTTTATTTGTTCTTCATCTGTTTCTTGAGCAAGAATTGTGACAACAGAAGCGTAAAAAGAGTGTAGAATGCTGAATGCTTCAGGGTGAGCTGACGGTCCTTCGTCTGAAATGTAAGTTCCAAGAGCTAGCAATCCAGAAGCTAAAAAAGAGACGTATTTGTTTGAAGTATGTTCTTTCTCAAGAAGCTTAGTTTGTTCGAAAAAAGTATTTAGTCCGGAATCGGTGATCTCCCATTCCAACTCAAGGATCGAGGCGTTGAGCCCTCGGAGAGTGTCTTGTGCTTCATCTGGAACGATTTCTAATGTTGTTTCTGCGGGTTCTGTTTCATCGCTAGTTGAATCGTCTTTTTTAGTGGAATTGATTTGATATTGGAGAATTTTGAACTTTCTTACATCCATTTTGAGCAAATTGGATATTTCATCATTTGTTATATCAGGGGAGGATATAATCTGCTCTAGATTGTAATAGTAGGTAGCAAGTAGCTTTATGGCATTGTGATGTGCACGGGCAAGTTCACTCTGAACATAGCGACTTAACTTTTCCAACCCCTGGAGATAAACAAGGACAACTTGATCTTCAGCAAACGATTCCTGGAGATTAAGTGTTTCATCGATGAGTTCCTGTAGTATCTCGGGGGTTATTTCCCAGTCTAAGGATAAGACGATTGATTTTAAGAGGGTGAGAGGGGTGTCGTCTAGACTGGTGAATTCAAAAAGATCAATATCATCAGTATCAAATTCTTCATCTGCATACAGAGTAAGATCTTCAGCATCATCCAGTGAAAGAGTTTGAATGTCCTGGGAATTATTCATGTGCTGACCTATTTATATTCCACTATTAATGTTCTCTATAGTAATTTTTTCTGAATAGACACTACCGTGGATGAGATGATCTTTTTTAAAGTCTCAGGTACGTTGTATCCTGTCAAGGCGCTGGCTTCAAATGAAGGTACCTTGAGCTTACTATTAAGATCTTTTGCTAAAATACTTGTAGGTAGAATCGGAATTCCCTGATTTTTAAGATCAACTTTATTGTATTGGATTACCAGAGGGATCTTAAAGATTGATTCTCTGTATTCGATCAGGTTCTCATGGAGTTGGTTAAGAGAGCGAATATTTTTCTGGCGCATCTCCTTTTGTGCATCGGCTACAAATACTATACCGTCAACACCTTTTAAAACCAGCTTTCTGGTGGCATTGTATTTCACTTGGCCCGGAACAGTATATAACTGAATTTTTAGATCATATCCACGAATTTTACCCATGTCAAAGGGTAGGAAATCGAAAAACAATGTCCTGTCACCATGGGTTTTCAGGCTAACCATTTCTGATTGGATTTGATTTCGGAATTTCCGATTAATATATTCCAGGTTGGTGGTCTTGCCACCACGTCCAGGTCCATAGTAAACGACTTTAACCTGGACGATTTTTTCTCTTAAGTTGATGAAGCTCAAAATCTTCTCCTGCAGCAGTTACTCAATAAGAATTCGATTCGGTATTTATAGAAACATATGAACGACTAAAATTATTTTGAGGAAGAACCAAAAGATTTTTTAATTTGTTCAATAGCTTCTATTACATTGAGTCTCAAAAAACCCAGTGATATTTCGCGTCCGAACATAGATATTAAAAGCAGTTCATCATCTACTTTGCTAAAATGGATGTTGCAATCAGTCCCTTTGTGAAACAGCAGAGAAAACTCTTGTTCACCCACGAGTTTTGCCATTGCATCAACAGTGGCAAAGTTTCCAGCAGCTAAAGCAGCAAATGAATAAACATCATATTTTGATTTACCGTTATCTTTAGCAGTTATAATGTTACCTGCCATGTCTATGATGATGACACAGTCGACCCCGATTTTGATGAGTTTATCGGTTAATATCTCATCAATTTTTTCAAGCTGTTCCTGGCTGACGACGCCGTAATTCATATTTCCACCCCTTCGGCCTGTTAGTTACTACTTTTAAGTGACGAAACTAAAATAATAGTCATTTTTGTATGTTTTTTAAAGACTATACGCGAGAAATTTGATTATAAAAAGTTGTTTTTGCTTATTTTTACATTTTTTTAATTTGTTTCACACCCAAAGTGAGGTGAATTGAAAGCTGTTGACATCCACAAGTCCTTTATCCGTAATTTTCAAGTCTGGGATAACAGGTAGAGCAAGAAAGCTTAATGCCATGATAGGGCTGTCAAGTGCGCAGCCTAATGATTTGATTTTTCCCTGAAGTGAGTTGAGTTGTTTTGCCACGTCAGTTACATTTTTATTACTCATTAATCCGGCTATAGGGAGGCTTAACGAACCCCAAACGCGATGATTTTCTATGACTGCCAATCCGCCGTTTATTTGAGTTATCTCTTTGGTTGCGATAAGCATTTCTTCGTCGTTGGTACCGATTACAATTATGTTGTGTGAGTCATGAGCGATAGATGAGGCAATAGCGCCCCCCTTGAGGCCAAATCCCTTAATAAATCCAACAGACATTTGCCCGCTTTTTTTATGTCTTTCGATAACTGCAATTTTTAACAGATCTCTTGAAGGATCAGCTACTGCAGTATTGTTTGAGATGGTCGGTTTTAAAATTTGTTTTCTTGTAATGAGCTGATTGGGGACCAGTTCAATGACATTGATTTTGTTGCCTTTTACTGCAACTGTAAAGTCAATATTTTTCCATTTCGTGTGAACCGAATGATTTATTTTCGTGGGGACGTTGTCCTGAATCTCTATGTTTGCTTTTGAAAGCATTTTTCCATCGACAACTGATTGCATACCATTTGTAAAAACGTGTTTCACCTGAAAATTTTCGAGATCTTGGAATGTAACTAAGTTTGCCCTGAAACCAGGGGCTATTGCGCCAAGGTCATGAAGACCAAACCGACGGGCTGGATTAATTGTTACTAGTTGGATTGCTGTTACAGGGTCAATGCCAAGTGAGACAGCTTTTTTGAGTGTAGCATCCATATGACCTGCACGAATGATATCATCCGGGTGGAGATCATCACTGACCAATAAGCATAAGTGTGCTGTTTTTGAATTAATAAGTGGGTGTAGGTCAGCAAGATTTTTTGCTGTACTGCCTTCCCTGATGTAAATGTACATACCACTACGAAGTTTTTCTTGAGCCTCCTGTAGGGTTGTACATTCGTGGTCAGAAGTTATTCCTGCAGCACAATAAGCTTGAAGGTTCTTCCCCGTCAGTCCCGGAGCATGGCCATCAATTGGTAGATTATATTTTTTAAAGATCTTAATCTTTTCCAGAATACCAGGATCTCCTGATACCGTTCCAGGAAAATTCATTACTTCAGCTAACCCTAGAACTTTAGGGTGACTAAGCAGGTCAATCATGTCTACAGTAGAAATTTCAGCACCAGCGGTTTCCATGTCAGTAGCTGGTACACAGGCTGGAACCATTGCATAGATTTCAAGAGCAAGGTTGTTTGCTGAATCCAGAATATACTTGATACCATCGATACCTGCTACATTTGCGATTTCATGAGGGTCACATATTACAGTGGTAGTACCATGTGGCAGTACTGCTTTTGCGAATTGTGCTGGTTCAAGTAGACTGCTTTCAATATGGATGTGGCCATCAATCAGACCTGGACATATATATTGACCATCTAATTGAATTTGCTTAGTACTTTCGTATTTACCAATTCCTGCAATATGTCCATTACATATTGCGATGTCTCCGTTGACTAATTCGCCAGTAAATACGTTAATAATTTTCCCATTTTTTAATACAAGGTCTGCTGGTATATCTCCTCTTGCACATTGAAGAATTTTCTGAACAGTGTGAGATGGATTTTTTCTTGTGTACATAAATTAAGACTCATTTAAAAATAAGAAGATTTATCTGCGAGATGGTTTGCATGAAAGAATCGAGAATGTCATCAGTAGTATGTATTCATTAAATAAAATAAAAACAGGTTTGATAAAAGTCAAATTAAATATTTGTAATTCAAACGCCTAGCGTGTGAATCATTCATGGAATTTTTGTCAGGAATATTGATTTTATGGTGGCTGTTTCTCTAGGTGAATTGCAGGCCATTGTTTTTTAGCAATAATTGAAATCTATATTGAACAGTTTGTGTTTACATGGATTGATTAATCATTGTCAATTTTGTCTTTAAATTTTGAATTAGCTGAATAGACAAAAGCTAGAATTTCAGCAATGGTTTGATATAATTCTGATGGGATTTCTTCCCCGATTGGAACTTTAGCCAGCAGTTCAATTAAGTCTGGATCCTCCTTGATAAATATACCTGCTTCCTTGGCAGTCTCTATTATCTTTTTGGCAATATGTCCACTGCCGCTGGCCACCACTTTTGGAGCGGGTGAGTTCTCCTGGTCATAAATGAGAGCGACTGCCTTGTCGAGCTTGTTTTTCTTAGACATTGTTATGCTCTTGTATCCAGCAAGCCTGATTGATTTACTGTGATTTTTGATAAAAGATGTTTCACAGGATTTTCTGCTCCGCTGTGAAAACTGACAGATTCCAGTTGAAGAGCCGTTAACCATTCTTGTAATTCTTCTTCGAGACTTTTTAGGAATACAGCACGTTCTGGGTCTTGAGCGGTAAATTTTAAGGATACTTTTTCGTTATTTTTTAAAATATCAATTTGGAGGTCTCCTAACCCTTCAAGTTTTAAATGAAGCGAGTATTTTCTTGAAAGATCTTTTTTTGTCGGGTCAGTTTGGTCGTTATCATCAGGACTAATTAAGAGGTACCCATGGTCAAGAAAGGGGAAAGGGAGAGGTATGAAAAAAAGCGAGTCATTGGATAATTTCAGGTTTAAGGTTTGATAAAGTTCTATGGTTTTAACCAGGTGACTGGCTTGCTTTTGTATCTTTTCACTTCCTGTAAATTTATTCATTATTTCGATTAAAACACTTTTAAGTGTTGTTGCAGCTTCTTTTTTGTCTCCAGATGCCAGGCTTTGTTCGAAGTTGATCCCTGTTTTTTGAAGTACCATTCTTAATTGTTCCTGATGCAGCGGCTTAATCGGCTTTTGTCCAAGGATTTGTGTGAACAGGTTCAGTATGTTTTTCGAGCTTTGGCTGATCAGAGGGCTTCCCTTTATTTGTTGGTTCAGGGACTGTAGTTGGGGAAGTAATGTATTTTGTTGGTCCAATAAATGGATTGATTTTCCAATTGTTTGGGGCAGGATGTCACTAATTACTTTAAGGGTTATTTGTGGAGTTGTTTCTTGAACCTGAACAGAAAGCTGTTGACCTGGTTGGAGGGGAATTTTTGTGGAGGCTATAAACTGTTTGTCTCCCAAGTTTAAAACAAATTTGCCTTCATTTGTTTTACTGCTGACAAGACCTTGGAGAATTTGACCTTTGGCAAGGTTCTGTTGCTGGCCTTCACCATGCTTCTGGTAATTCGCCAGTTGACTGATTTTACTAATAGTTGAGAGGGAAATTGTAAAATCCATACTCCTGCCGAATTGTTCAAGGAAAAAGAGGTGTGAAAAATTTAGTATCAGTCAATTCTTATGTTGTCGCGTAATTGTTTCCGTTGTTGCTCCATGCAGCATCTCATGATTCGATCTTGAAGCTTGGGGTCAATCTCGTCGAATTGAAAAGCGATCTGGAATTTTGCTTTTTTCAGTCTTCTTGCCCTTACTATATGAGACACTATCTCAATAGCTTCAGAGTTGTCTGGCAGGTGAAGTTCTAAGGTGATGTTTTTTTTGATTAAGGGAATTTTGGGTAATAATGCGAGCAAGCCTCCGCCACTTATGTCAATGGTTTCTCCGTTGAGTTCAGTTGGTCCCGATGGAGTTTTTTGCGTGACCGGAGTACGCGCGGTAATAGGTGAGCGAATAGTGACTCGGAAGTATTCGCGAAGCAACTCGGGCTTGATAGGTTCTCTTGCAGTGAGGATAAGGATGCGGTCACTTTCAAGTCTGTCTATATTGGCAGCTAAAGTAACTGTAGTGTCAGTATTGTCTATTGAGAGTTTGCATGTTGCCCTTTGGTCTATTTCTGTAGAACTTGGTAAAGATTTTGGAGGGAATACAAGCTTGAGGTGAGGGGCATCGGTTTTTTTGTATATACTGGCCAATCGCTTATTCTGACCTGTGTTTAAAGGAATATCTATCAGTACATTGGAGCTATCTATTAATTGGTCAATTATTTCTTTGATTCCAGACACAGAAGCAATCCTGTTTCAGTTATGTTTTTTTTTTGCAGTAACTTGTAGCTCAACCTGTATTTAAGCGAATTCAGCCTTTTTTAATCAAATGAAAGAAGTTGGGCAAACCTGTTATTGTTGTTTCCTGACCTGTACTTTCAGTCTTAGGTGTTGACGTTGAATTTCGAAGCAGCAGCCTACTATTTTATCCCTATCCTCAGGTGAAATCGTGTCGAAACGGAAGGCGACATAGTACCTGGTAGCATTGATTTTCTTAACCCGGACCACTTTAGCAGTAGTTTTTACTGTATATTCATCAGCTGTTGGTAGGACTATTTCCAGTCGGGCTGGTTTATGTTGATCAATGGCTTTTGAAAAGACAGCAAGGACACCACTGCCACTCACATCAATGGTTTCTCCGGAAATTCTCCAGTCTTCTTGGTTTTTGAGGGCTTTCGGTACTAGGCATGAAGCAAAGACCGGTGTGCTGATATCTATCCTGAAATAATCACGAAGTTGTTCGTGGTTGATTATTTCACATGCAACCAAATGTATAAGTTGGTCATCTTCAATATCTTTGATATCAGCTGTCAAAGATATGTTTTTCCCTCCGATATCAAAAAGGACCACGCTTTTTTGATGTCTGTCAATAATTTGAACTGGTAAGGTTCCTGTAGGAAAAAAAAGACTGAACTTAGGTGCATCAGAAGCAAGGTAAACACAGTTGAGGCGAATTTTCTCTGAGCCTTCAGTTACAGGAAGAGCGACTCGGACAGCAAGTTTGTCCGGAATGGTGGCCAATGTTGATTCAATTGTATCCAAAATGAAATTTTAAGTTGATTTTAATATTGATTCTATGGAGTCAGTACTATCGTAGGTTTGTACTGTAGTATTTCTTTTGATTTTGCCATAGTTACATGAAGAAATCAATAGGTTGTAAAACGAGATAGTAAGAAAAGATCAGGATAGTTGATACAGACCGGTATACCAAGCAATAACTGTTATGATACATGTTGAAGCTTATTCTGTCCAATTTGTTTGAGAACAGTAAAATGGTAATGTCCGATTTAGTAATTATCGTGTTAATTGCAAAAAGAAGAGATGTTGAAAGTTTGTTAAAATTTATTGCTAACCAGTTTGCCAGTTGTATTTTTATCTTGAGCATATCCACTAAAACTGTTCATGCCTGTACGCATTTTTTGGAACTCTGTTTTGTATACAGCGAGAATCCCTTGGATTTTTGGAGAGATTTCTTTGTTTTTCGCCAAGATTTCTCCCATGATTTTTGAGCGTTGAATAAACAAAGAATGGGAATGAATAGTTGGGTCTTGTTTCAGCCTGTTATTGATGTCAGTATCTGTAATTTGGGATTTGGACAGCAAGGTTTCCATTCTGGAGGCTTGTTTGGTCGTTTCCTCACTGCCCATCTTCGTTAACAGATTTTCAATTTCTTTGGCCTTTGAGAGAATGATATTATATTCGTTTATCGACTGTTTGAGCAGTTCCTCTATGCTTTTCATTTGACTAGAGTGAAACAGATAGAGATTTGTGATTGCCTGGAGCTTGTCCAGCAGTCATTGTATTGGGAGCCTGGGATGCCTGGCGATTGATATCAATGGCCTGTATCCATGTTTCTCTCAATTCTGAAAGTATTTTATGAACAGTTTTTAACCCATTGTCCTGATTTTTGATATTGGCCATGTTGAGTTCTTTGTTCATGTACAGGTAAAGGGCAGCTAGATCCTGAGAAATATTTCCTCCTATGTCATGATCCAGGGTTGCAGACAGTTCAGCTATAATTGCAGTAGCTTTATTGATAGCATGGTTTCTCTGCTCGATATTATTGTCTGCAATTGCTTTAATTGCCTGGTTGGTGAATCTTATAGCGCCGTCATAAAACATAACAAGAAGTTTTTCAGGTGAAGCTGTGGCTATCTGGTTTTCAAGATAATTATTGCTGTACATGTTCATTATTTGCCTCCTCCACTCATATTGTTGATCATGGTCATCTGTTGGGAAAGATAGCTGCTGGTTGAATTCATTTGACTCATTAGTAGTTCCAGTGAATAAAATTGTTTTTTCATTGTTTCTTCGCGTTTGATAAGTCGTAATTCCATCTGGTCAATATTGTTTTCAATGGATCGTATGCTGCTTTCGGTGCTTGTTTTTCTAGAGGCATACAGACCTTCCATGGAGTCTGTCATGCTTTCAAGATAGCTGGTAAATTTTTCAGCTATTCCTTCAACGCCACTTTCTCCGACGATTAATTTTTCAAGATCTTCCAGGTTATTATTGATGGCATCGTTTAAGATGGTTGAGTTTACTTTTATAGTTCCATTGCTTTCATTTGTTGATATTCCTATGTCAACCAGGTGTTGATAGTCGCCGGTACCGCCGACAGAAGTAACCAGTAGGTTCTGGATAAAACGCTTTGCGTTGCGCATGCCGCTGTCATTGCCCCAGCTGGTATCCTGCTGGTCAGAGATGAAATCTATGATGCCGTTGTAAGCATTAACAAATGCATCAATTTTACTTTTGACGCCTTCTGTGTCTACATCAACACTCATATGAGTGGTTTCGTTGGTAGTGTTAGTTTTTAACAAATTTAAAGTGACTCCGGGAATGGCGCCGCTAATAGTGTTATTGTCACTGACGATAGTTATGTTGTCGACTTTGATGCTGGCTTGAGTTGCTGTTTGAGTGTTGGAGAAAGTCAGGTTTGTGCTTTCTGCTGAAACGTCAGAGGTAGCAGTAAAGGTTGTTGAAGCATCTGCACCTGTCAAAACAATGCGTGATCCGCTTGCAGTACCATCGTTAATGAGTGCAGCTGCTATGCCTGTCGCAGTGTCGCCGGTATTGGCAAGGTTTATTTTATCAACGATATCGGCAAGAGAATCTCCGGCATCAACGGCGATGAAAGTGTCGTCTGTGCCATCGTTAATGGTGACGGTGCCGGCTGAAAAATCAGCTTCAGTAGAGCTTGTGTAACCAGCGCTGACATCCTTTTGAACCTGTGCCAGGCTCAAAACTTCGATGTCGTAATCACCTTTTGTGGCAGTGCTTGAAGCAGTGAGGGAAAAGAATTCATCACTGGCTGAAGAGGCGGAATAAGAGCGCAGTTCATCTGGGGTGTCAATATCCTCGAAAGATGTGAGCAGGCTCTTGAGCTCGCTCTCAAAATCAGAAAATGCACTGAGTCTTGAGTTTAGATAGTTTTTATCATTCTCAAGCCTGGATATTGGCTGCCGCTCCAGCTCCATCAACTGAGAGATAATCGCGTTTGTGTCAAGCCCTGAAGCGAGTCCGCCAAATGTTATACCAGCCATTTCAACCTCTTAAGAAAAATCAACTTTCTGTTTCGATAATGTTGCCCTTGAGATTCTCAAGAACTTTTCGAAGACCAAGAATCTCATCAGGAGGAATTTGTCGTATGACTTCTCCTGATTCACTTTCAATCAAATTGATAACCAGTTCGTTTGTTTCCGGAGACACTTCAAAACGGACGCTGTAGAGACCATCTTCTGTGAGAGCCTTGATGTTTTGCAATAACTCTTCTGGTTGGACCTGATTTTCAACTGCTTCTGTTGTTTTTTGATCTGTTTTGTCTTTAGTAAATTTGTCCCGTTCTTTGCGGACGGCATCTGCTGAAGGATTTTCCTCCAGTTTTCCACCTTGAGTTCCCGGGTTAATAGCTTGGATGTCCATAATCTCCTCCCTGGTGATCAGTTAATCCATATCTAATCCTTTTAAGGAGAGAGTCAAGCTCTCTCCTTAAAAGTAACAAGTTAAGGTTATTGCAACAGGCTTAATGCAAGTTGCGGTGTTTGGTTTGCCTGGGCTAACACTGAAACACCAGCCTGTTGAAGGATGTTGCTCTTTGTCATAGAAGAAGTTTCCATCGCTATATCGGCATCAAGGATACGAGATCTGGATGCAACGATATTTTCTGAGACATTACTCAGGTTGGCGATGGTTGATTCGAGTCTATTCATGACTGCACCAAGGTTGCCGCGAATAACATCGACATCTGAGATTGCAGCGTCAACAACACTGATTGTAAAGTTTGCAGCAGAGCGGGTTGTTACAGCCATGCTCTGGATAGTGTTAGTGCCACTGCCTAATGCCTCTGCTGAAGCTCCGGCTATGTTAATTTTGATAACTTGGTCTGCATTTGCTCCAACATGAAAGTGAAAGCTGTTTGTTGCAGCAAAAGATCCGGTCAACATTGTTTTATTGTTGAAGGCAGTTGTTGTGGCGATTCGGTCAACTTCGCTGACCAGTTGTTGGAATTCAGCGTCCAGGGAAGCCCTGTCTGTCGTAGTGTTGGTATCGTTTGCTGATTGAACAGCCAGTTCCCGCATTCGCTGAAGAAGGTTAGTTGTCTCACTGAGAGCACCTTCAGCGGTTTGGGCCAGAGAAATACCGTCATTGGCATTTCGTACAGCTTGGTTAAGGCCACGAATCTGCGAAGTCATCCGGTCAGAAATAGCCAGACCAGCCGCATCATCTTTAGCTGAATTGATCCGCAGTCCTGATGACAGGCGCTGCATGGATTTGTTTAACGATAATTGAGAGGTGCCTAAGTTGCGTTGTGCATTAAGCGATGCAACATTAGTGTTAATAAAAAGGGCCATTACTTATTCCTCCGTGAAATTCGAATACGGCATCCTTGCCATACTATATTGTCGGTAGGTAAAGAAGAAATCTTTAGAAATAACATTAAAAATTTCAATGTAAATTTACCTACTGTAGTAAGCTCAGCGCAAGTTGGGGTGTTTGATTTGCCTGAGCAAGTACAGACACACCTGCTTGTTGTAAAATGTTACTTTTGGTCATAGAAGATGTTTCCATTGCAATATCAGCATCAAGGATTCGTGAACGGGATGCTACGATATTTTCAGAGACATTGCTCAGGTTTGCAATAGTTGATTCCAATCTGTTCATGACCGCACCAAGATCACCACGAATAGTGTCAATATCGGCAATTGCTGCATCAACAATTGTAATTGCGCTGTTTGCATCTGCTCTTGTGGTAATGGATACATTGCTGACAGCAACTGTGCTGCCTATGTCTCCGGCCCTTGCTGCACCAACATTAAGTGAGATTGTTTGGTTAGCATTGGCCCCAACTTGAAAAACTGCATTACTGGTGTTGGAGAAGCCACCACTTAGTAGTACCTGATTATTAAACGCGGTTGTTGTAGCGATTCGGTCGATTTCGTTGACCAATTGTTTGAATTCAGCATCAAGAGAAGTTCTATCACTGGCGGTGTTTGTATCGTTTGCAGATTGAACAGCCAGTTCCCGCATTCGTTGTAACAGGTTGGTCGTCTCTTGAAGTGCTCCTTCAGCAGTTTGTGCCATTGAAATGCCATCATTGGCATTTCTGACTGCTTGGTTGAGTCCGCGGACCTGTGAGGTCATCCGGTCAGATATTGCCAAGCCAGCCGCATCATCTTTTGCTGAATTGATTCGCAGTCCTGAAGACAGGCGCTGCATGGATTTGTTAAGTGATAACTGTGAAGTTCCTAGGTTTCGTTGTGCGTTAAGAGATGCAACGTTCGTGTTAATGAAAAGTGCCATTATTTATTCCTCCATGAATGTTTCAGTATGGCATCCTTGCCACATTATTATTTCGGTAATTAAGTAAGAATTCAATAGGAAAAAAAACTAATAAGTCCTTGAATCTCATTTATTGTAATAAGCTCAGCGCTAATTGTGGTGTCTGGTTTGCTTGGGCCAGAACAGATACGCCAGCTTGTTGTAAAATATTGCTCTTGGTCATTGAAGAAGTTTCCATAGCAATATCAGCGTCCAGGATACGTGATCTGGATGCTGTAATATTTTCAGAAACATTGGTCAGGTTGGCAATGGTTGACTCCAGCCTGTTCATAACTGCACCAAGATCACCGCGTGCTACATCGACGTCAGAGATAGCGACATCAATATATGTTATTGCGGAGTTTGCATTTGCTCGGGTTGTGATACTGAGTTCATCAACAGTGGTGGTGGGGGAACTGCCTAATGCACCTGTAGAAGCAGCTTTAATTTGAACGCTCATGATCTGTCCTGAATTAGCACCGACGTGAAAAACAAGACCAGTTGTTGAATAGGTACCCGTCAGGATAGTCTTATTGTTGAATGCTGTGGTTGTGGCGATTCGATCAATTTCAGACACTAGCTGTTTGAATTCAGCATCAAGAGATGAACGGTCAGTCGTTGTATTTGTATCATTTGCAGACTGAACAGCCAGCTCACGCATTCGTTGCAGCAGGTTAGTTGTTTCGCTAAGAGCACCCTCAGCAGTCTGTGCCAGAGAAATACCGTCATTGGCATTTCGCACAGCTTGATTCAGGCCACGAACCTGAGACGTCATCCTGTCTGATATTGCCAGGCCAGCAGCATCGTCCTTTGCAGAGTTGATTCGTAATCCTGAGGACAGGCGCTGCATGGATTTATTTAAAGAAAGCTGCGATTTACCCAGGTTTCTTTGTGCATTAAGAGATGCAACATTTGTGTTAATAAAAAGTGCCATTATTTATTCCTCCGTGAAATGTTTGTTCGGCATCCTTGCCGTTAATGTGTCAAGTTGTAATTGTAACTATTTATTACTGGAGCAAGCTGAGCGCCAGTTGTGGAGTTTGGTTAGCTTGTGCAAGTACTGAAACACCAGCCTGTTGTAAAATATTGCTCTTGGTCATTGAAGAGGTCTCCATTGCGATATCGGCATCAAGGATACGAGATCTGGATGCTGTGATATTTTCAGAGACATTGCTTAGGTTGGCAATTGTTGATTCTAATCTGTTCATGACTGCACCAAGATCACCGCGCATGACATCAACATCGGATATAGCAGCATCAATGTTGGTAATTGCGGCGTTGGCACTGCCACGGGTTGATATACCAAGGCTACTGATCTTGTTTGCATCTCCTGCGCCGCCTAAAACGCTAATGGCAGCGCCTCCGGACTTACCGATTGCCAGAGTGATTGTCTGGCCGGAGTTGGCTCCAACATGAAAATAAGCATAACTTCCTGTAGCAGATGCAAAACCACCAGACAGGAGATTCTGATTGTTGAAGGCAGTTGTATTTGCAATTCTGTCGATTTCTGCAACAAGCTGGTCAAACTCAGCATTCAGAGATGATCGATCGCTGTCAGTGTTTGTATCGTTTGCAGATTGAACAGCGAGCTCTCTCATCCTTTGGAGCAGGTTGGTTGTTTCTTGTAGTGCACCTTCAGCAGTTTGTGCCATGGAAATACCATCATTGGCATTTCTGACTGCTTGGTTTAACCCCCGTACTTGGGAGGTCATTCGATCAGATATTGCCAATCCAGCCGCATCATCTTTAGCGCTGTTGATTCGTAGACCTGAAGACAGGCGCTGCATGGATTTATTCAGTGAAAGTTGCGAGGTCCCAAGGTTTCTTTGTGCGTTGAGTGATGCAACGTTTGTGTTAATAAAAAGGGCCATTATTTATTCCTCCGTGAAATACTTGTCCGGCATCCTTGCCGTTATTGTGTCACGTTATAGTTGTAACTATTTATTACTGGAGCAAGCTGAGCGCCAGTTGCGGGGTCTGGTTTGCCTGTGCCAATACTGAGACACCGGCCTGTTGTAAAATATTACTTTTGGTCATTGATGAAGTTTCCATTGCGATATCAGCATCAAGGATTCGTGATCTGGATGCAGTAATATTTTCAGAGACGTTACTCAGGTTTGCAATGGTTGATTCCAGACGGTTCATCACCGCACCAAGGTTTCCACGTAGTACGTCAACGTCGGAAATTGCTGCATCTATGTTGGTGATTGCAGTATTTGCGCTTCCTCGGGTAGAGATGCCAAGGCCCCTGATACTCATAGCGCCACCAATTGCACTTGTGGTAGCTGCGCTGATAGTCAATGAAATAGTTTGGTTAGCATTGGCTCCGACATGGAATACGGCATGACTGGTTGCAGCCATGAATCCGCCAGACAGGAGAGTCTGATTGTTAAAAGCTGTTGTGTTTGCAATTCTGTCTATTTCTGAAACAAGTTGATCAAATTCAGCATTCAGAGATATACGGTCATTGTCAGTGTTGGTATCATTTGCTGCCTGAACAGAAAGTTCTCTCATTCGTTGCAAGATATTTGTAGTCTCTTGCAGGGCGCCTTCAGCAGTTTGTGCCATTGAAATACCGTCGTTGGCATTTCTGACTGCCTGATTTAAGCCTCTCACCTGGGAAGTCATTCGGTCGGAAATAGCGAGTCCAGCCGCATCATCTTTGGCGCTGTTGATTCTTAGTCCAGATGACAGGCGCTGCATGGATTTATTGAGCGCCAGCTGTGATGTCCCTAGATTTCTTTGGGCGTTGAGTGAAGCAACGTTAGTGTTTATAAAAAGTGCCATGAATTATTCCTCCGTGAATTTATTGATATGGCATCCTTGCCACAATATTATTTCGGTAGTTAGTAAAAAAAACATTAGAAAAACCTTTGTATTTTCCTTTGAATTTAATTTACTGCAATAAGCTAAGCGCTAGTTGCGGGGTCTGGTTTGCCTGTGCCAATACAGAGACACCAGCTTGTTGTAAAATATTACTTTTGGTCATTGAAGAGGTTTCCATTGCAATATCAGCATCAAGGATTCGTGATCTGGATGCTGTGATGTTTTCAGAGACGTTGCTGAGGTTTGCTATGGTTGATTCAAGGCGGTTCATAACTGCGCCAAGGTTTCCACGCAATACATCAACATCTGAAATTGCATCGTCAATACTGGTAATTGCCCTGTTGGCGCTTCCTCGTGTTGAAATGCCAAGACTTCTTACTTTTACTGCATCACCAAGAACACTGGTGGTAGCTGCACTGATGGTCAGTGAGATAGTCTGATTTGCGTTGGCACCGACATGGAAAACAGCATGACTGGCAGCAGCCATGAATCCACCGGACAAAAGAGTTTGATTGTTAAAAGCAGTTGTATTTGCAATTCTGTTGATTTCTGAAACAAGTTGATCAAATTCAGCGTCCAGAGATAAACGGTCATTGTCAGTGTTTGTGTCGTTTGCTGCCTGAACTGAGAGTTCTCTCATTCGTTGCAGGATGTTAGTTGTTTCTTGAAGCGCACCCTCAGCCGTTTGAGCCATGGAAATACCATCATTGGCATTTCTGACAGCTTGGTTCAATCCTCTGACTTGTGAGGTCATTCGGTCGGAAATAGCGAGTCCAGCCGCATCATCTTTAGCGCTGTTTATCCGTAGCCCTGAAGACAGGCGCTGCATGGATTTATTGAGCGCAAGTTGTGATGTCCCTAGATTTCTTTGTGCGTTAAGAGAAGCAACGTTTGTGTTAATGAAAAGTGCCATTATTTATTCCTCCGTGAAATACTTGTCCGGCATCCTTGCCGTTGTTTGTTTATGCCTAGAGATTAAGATCCTCGTTTATTGGAGCAGGCTGAGCGCCAGTTGAGGGGTTTGATTTGCTTGTGCCAATACAGAGACACCAGCTTGTTGTAAAATATTGCTTTTGGTCATTGAAGAGGTTTCCATTGCGATATCAGCGTCAAGGATACGTGATCTGGATGCTGTGATATTTTCAGAGACATTGCTTAGGTTTGCAATGGTTGACTCAAGGCGGTTCATAACTGCACCGAGTTTTCCTCTATTAACATCAACATCAGCTATTGCTGCGTCAACAATAGATATTGCTGAGTTAGCAGCTGCACGTGAAGAGACATCCATTAGGTTAACTGTAGCTGCACCGCTGCCTAGATCATTTGCCTGAGTTGCAGCAATACTTAAGGTTATGGTTTGGTCGGCATTGGCGCCAACATGAAATAGTGCGGCTGAGTTTGCGCCGGCTCCAGTGAAAGCACCACTGAGAAGAACCTGATTGTTAAAGGATGTAGTATCAGCAATTCGATCAATTTCTGAAACAAGTTGAGAGAATTCAGCTTGCAGTGAAGATCGATCGCTTTGGGTGTTGGTATCATTTGCAGATTGAACAGCAAGTTCCCTCATCCTTTGCAGGAGGTTAGTTGTTTCCTGAAGTGCGCCTTCAGCCGTTTGTGCCATGGAAATACCATCATTGGCATTTCTGACAGCCTGGTTTAATCCGCGAACTTGTGAGGTCATTCGGTCGGAAATAGCCAGTCCAGCAGCATCATCTTTGGCGCTGTTAATTCGCAGACCTGAAGACAGGCGCTGCATGGATTTATTCAGCGATAATTGTGATGTTCCGAGATTTCGTTGAGCGTTGAGTGAAGCAACGTTTGTGTTAATGAAAAGTGCCATATTTTTTCCTCCATGAAAAAATTCAGCGGGCATCCTTGCCCTTGGTTCAGTGTTTAACTCTTTGTTCTAGCATGTTTTTTTGTATATTTTCCTGGTGTGCCTCCTTTGTGGTAATGATTTATTGTTGCCTTGCAAGGTTTTCGGTCAACTTTCTTTTCGGTTTTTTTCAGGGTAAACTTTAGAGAAAAATGAAAATAAAAAAATAAAATCGACACAGTGTAAGCTATGTCGATTTTAAGGAAATCACTTTAAAATAATTTATCCCTGCAACAATTGTAATGCCAATTGAGGAGTTTGATTTGCCTGAGCAAGAATAGAGACCCCTGCTTGCTGTAGGATATTGCTTTTAGTCATTTCTGAAGTTTCCATGGCAATATCTGCATCCAGGATTCGTGAACGAGCAGCAGTAAGATTTTCTGTTACATTGCTTAAGTTTGCGATGGTGGATTCCATACGACTTTGAGCAGCTCCCAGGTCACCTCTCATAATGTCGATATCGGAAATGGCAGCATCCAGGACGCTGATAGCACCGTTCGAGCTCCCACGAGTACTAACAGTGAGTGCTGAGACAACAACTGTTCCGCTGCCAATGGCACCAGCTGAAGCACCTGCAATTGTTATAGAGATAACTTGGTTGGCATTGGCTCCTACATGGAATATGAAGCCGCTGCCAGCATTTGCATAGCTGCCGGTAAGTATAGTTCTGTTGTTAAATGCTGTATTTTGCGCAATTCTGGTAATTTCAGAGATAAGGCTTTGGAATTCTGCATCCAGTGAAGAACGGTCTTCGGCAGTATTTGTGTCATTTGCAGATTGAACAGCCAGTTCCCGCATCCTTTGGAGAAGATTTGTTGTTTCCTGGAGAGCTCCTTCTGCAGTTTGTGCAAGAGAAATGCCATCGTTTGCATTGCGAGTAGCTTGGTTAAGCCCTCTGATTTGCGAAGTCATACGGTCTGAAATGGCCAGGCCGGCAGCATCATCCTTTGCGCTGTTAACACGAAGGCCGGAAGAAAGCCTTTGCATTGATTTGGTCAGTGAAAGCTGACTTTTTGAAAGATTTCTTTGTGCATTGAGTGAAGCAACATTGGTGTTTACAACAAGAGCCATGAGTATATCCTCCTTGACTATAAAACCTGTAATGTTACGTCACTTCACTTATTCATCTCAACTGATACTATATCGGTGTCTCTCGTTAACTCTTTAATAAAAAAAGACATAATTTAGTTTATTTAGGAGGCTTTCACTAATCTTTATTTAAAATGTCTTTGTTGATAATTATTTAATTACCCAAAATGATTATCATTATTTGACTTCCAAGGGGCAACCTGATAAAATTACACGAAAAATATAACAGAGGAGGAGGGATGTCCACAAAAGTTCTTGTAACTGGCGCTGATGGCTTTATTGGTTCTCATCTTGTGGAAGAATTGGTGCGCTCAGGATATTCTGTTCGGGCCTTTGTGTTGTATAATTCTTTTAATTCCTGGGGATGGTTGGATCATGTGTCACCAGAAGTGCAAAAAGAGCTGGATATTTATTCTGGTGATATTAGAGACCCTTTTGGAGTGAATAAAGCTGTTAAAGGATGCGAGAAAGTTTTACACCTCGCGGCTTTGATAGCTATTCCTTATTCATATTATTCTCCTGCTACATATGTCTCAACCAATATACAGGGAACTCTAAATGTAGTACAGGCGGCAAGAGAGCATGGCATAGAGAAAGTGGTTCATACCAGCACCAGTGAAGTTTATGGAACCGCCAGATTTGTGCCGATAACTGAAGAGCATCCGCTGCAAGGACAGTCGCCTTATTCTGCAAGTAAAATAGGTGCTGATCAGATAGCCATGTCATATTATCATGCCTTTGATCTTCCTGTAACCATTATCAGACCTTTTAATACTTATGGTCCTCGACAATCGGCAAGGGCAGTGATTCCAACTGTAATTACTCAGATAGCAAATCACAAACGTACAATAAAACTTGGCTCTCTGCATCCAACTAGGGATTTTAATTATGTTGCAGATACAGTAGCAGGATTTATTAGTTTAATGGAAACACAGGATACAGTTGGAGAAGTAATAAATGTTGGTTCTAATTATGAAATTTCTATTGGTGATACAGTAAATATGATTGCAGATGTTATGGGTGTAGATATAACAATTGAAACTGATGACAAACGATTACGTCCAGGTAAAAGTGAAGTAGAAAGATTATGGGCTGATAATTCAAAGATTAAAAAAATGACCGATTGGGTACCTCATTATGGTGATCGGGATGGCTTTCTTAAAGGACTTCAAGAAACGGTTGAATGGTTTACAGATAAAAATAATCTGAAGCAATACAAATCTGATTTATACAATATTTAATAAAAGTGAATAATCTTAGTAGATTGATCATCTTTATACGGGACCTTTACCAAATGCCAGAAGCAGTGGTTCCCCTCCATGTGCCTGTTTTTTCAGGCAAGGAAAAAGAGTACCTTGTTGACTGTATTGATTCAACTTTTGTTTCCACTATTGGTGAATATGTAAACTTGCTAGAAAAATCAATGTGTAGATTGACCGGGGCAAAATATGCAACAGCTACTGTTAATGGTACTTCTGGTCTACATGCAGCGCTGGCAGTTGCAGGGGTGAGGAAAGATTGTGAAGTCTTGACTCAATCTCTTACATTTGTCGCAACAGCAAATGCTATATCCTATTGTTGCGGAGAGCCAATTTTTTTAGATGTTGATAGGGAAACGCTTGGACTTGATCCTATTGCTGTTGAGAATTTCCTACAGTCAAAATCAGTTTTGAAAAATGGTAGCTGTTATAATAAAGATACCGGCAAGCGAATTGCTGCATGTGTTCCCATGCATACCTTTGGGCACCCTTGTAAGATTCAGCAAATAGTAAATGTTTGTTCTGAATTTAAAATCCCAGTAATTGAGGACGCAGCTGAAGCGTTGGGCAGTGTCCGAGGGGGACAGCATTGCGGCACTTTTGGGCTTGCTGGAGTATTTAGTTTTAATGGCAATAAGATAGTCACAAGCGGAGGTGGTGGAATTATTGTGACTAATGATAAAGAGTATGCACAAAAGGTCCGTTATCTTACTACCACTGCAAAAAAGACACATCCATACTTGTATGAACATACTGAGGTAGGATTCAATTACCGTCTCCCTAATATTAATGCGGCTCTGGCTTGCGCGCAGCTGGAACAGCTGGATTCTTTTATCGAGAATAAGAGGAAAACAGCGAAGATGTATCAAGATTTTTTTAAAATGAATGGATGGCAATATATTTGTGAGCCTGCTGAGTGTCGTTCTAACTATTGGCTTCAAGCAATCCTTTTATCTGGCAAGGATCAGCGAGATATTTTTCTTGAAGAGACAAACAATGCTGGCATCATGACACGACCTGTCTGGAAAATGTTAAATGAGTTACAGATGTATAAACATTGTCAGACAGACTCTTTAAAAAATGCCCGTTTTTTTGCAGATCGACTCATTAATTTACCCAGCAGCGTGCGGCTATGAAAGAAATAATTTTAATAGGGGGTGGTGGTCACTGCAGATCTTGTATCGATGTTGTTGAGCATCATCAAGAGTTTACAGTTGCAGGAATCGTTGATTCTCCAAACAGAAAAGGTGAGACTGTTCTTGGGTATAAAATAATTGCAAATGATTCTGATTTGCCTGATTTAGTGAAAAAGTTTCAGTTTTTCCTGGTTACGGTTGGTCAGATTATTTCCAGTGATACTCGTCAAAAACTTTTTGAGACAGTTCAAAGTCTAGGAGGAATTTTTCCAACAATTATTTCTCCTCTTGCGTATGTCTCACCCCGGGCAAATATTCATGCCGGTTCCATTGTCATGCATCATGCCATCGTAAACGTGGGAGCTGTTGTTGCTGAAAACTGTATTATTAACACCCGTGCCCTTGTTGAACATGATGCGACGGTTGGAAAACATTGTCATCTTGCTACGGGTTCAATTATTAATGGGGGAGTTTCGCTTGAGGAGGGTGTTTTTCTTGGGAGTGGTTCTATTGTTAGAGAAAATATTCATATTGGTGAAAAGAGTATTATTGGCTGTAATAAAACAGTGAAAAACAATATTGGCCATGGGCAAATGATTCGTTGATTCCGTGAGCATGATTTAGTGTGTCTATGAGAAAGAATATATTTATTATAGCTGAAGCTGGTGTCAATCATAATGGTTCTGTCAAGAAGGCGTTGCAGCTCATTGATGCTGCAGTTGACGCTGGAGCTGATGCCGTTAAGTTTCAGACTTTCAAAACGGATCAACTTGTTTGTCAATATGCAAAAAAAGCTCGGTATCAACAAAAAAACTCTGCAGCAGATGAGACTCAATATGCAATGCTGAAAAAACTAGAACTTGATGAACGAGCTCATGTTGAGCTTTTGCAATACAGTCAAGAAAAGAACATAGAGTTTCTCTCAACGCCTTTTGATATTGATTCCATAGATTTGCTGGCCAGATTGGGCCTTAGGACTTTTAAAATACCTTCAGGTGAAATAACCAATCTCCCCTATTTAAGAAAGATTGGTTCTCTTCGTACCCAGGTTATTATGTCCACAGGGATGGCAGACCTTCAGGAAATTTGTGAAGCTGTCGATACATTAGTAACGAATGGAACAGATAAAAAAAATATTACTATTTTGCATTGTAATACTGAATATCCCACTCCCATGGTAGATGTCAATTTATTGGCTATGAAAACTATTGCTGAAAAAACTGGTATTCGGGTCGGGTATTCGGATCATACGCTTGGAATTGAAGTCTCAATAGCAGCAGTAGCTCTTGGTGCGGTAGTTATTGAAAAACACTTCACCCTTGATCGAACATTACCTGGCCCTGATCATAGCGCTTCTCTTGAACCTCCTGAATTAAAGCGACTTGTTTTGGCCGTGAAAAATGTTTATCAGGCATTGGGAAATGCTGAGAAAAAAGCCAGCAATTCTGAACTCAAAAATCGAGAGATTGTTCGAAAAAGTATTGTAGCATGTAAAGAAATTAAAAAAGGAGAATCTTTTACTGAAGAAAATCTCTGTGTGAAACGTCCCGGATCAGGATTGAGTCCAATGTTATGGGATTCAGTAGTAGGTTTAATGGCCAGGCGTGATTTCAGAGAAGATGAGCAAATAGAAATGTGAATGAAATTATATTGCACCCCTGAAACTTTTATTAAAACGATCATCTGATTCATTTATGCAGAAAATTTGTTTTTTTACAGGCTCTCGATCAGAATATTGGCTACTGCGCCCTCTTATGAAAGCAGCATTACAGCATGAGCAACTAGAGTTTCAGCTTCTTGTATCAGGTGCCCATCTAAGTGTTGAACATGGAAAAACAGTGTGTGAAATTGAGCTAGATGGTTTTCCCATCAGTGAAAAAGTGGAGATGCTTTTATCTTCAGACACTACGCTTGCTACTTGTAAATCAATGGGGATTGGAGTGTTGGGAATCAGTGAGTCTTTGGCGCGATTAAGACCGGACTTGTTGGTTGTTCTTGGTGATCGCTTTGAAACATTTGCTGCTGTCTCAAGCGCTTGTATACTTCAAATTCCAGTGGTTCACCTTCATGGGGGGGAAATTACAACAGGAGCATACGATGATTCACTTCGTCACGCTATTTCTAAAATGAGCAGTCTTCATTTTGTCTCCACCCAAGAGCATAGGCGCAGGGTCATACAAATGGGTGAACACCCTGACACTGTTATTTATAGTGGGGCGATTGGTGTTGAGTCAATTAGGAATATGAAGCTGTTGGAGCGTGATGAGTTGGAAAAGGATCTGGATTTTTCTTTTGACAGGAAATGTGCCATTGTGACATTTCATCCAGTCACGCGAGATCTTGATGGTGCAATTAAACAAGTAAAAACACTGTTGTCTGTACTCGCCGGTTTTGATACCTTGCATTTGCTTATAACTGGAGCAAATGCAGATGCCTGCGGCTTGGAAATAAATAATATTTTGAAGAATTTTGCTGATTCTTACCCTGAGCGGGTAAAATATTTTTCTTCTCTGGGGCAATTAAGATATTTCAGCGTATTACAATTTTTGGATTTCGTTATAGGCAACAGTAGTAGTGGAATTATCGAGGTGCCTAGTTTTGGGATACCTGTTATCAATATAGGTGACCGGCAACAAGGGAGGGTTCAGGCCAAAAATATTATTAACTGTAAGCCTGTTGCGGAGGAAATAAAAAAGTCTTGTGAGTTGGCACTTACTGAACAGATGAAAAAACAGGCCTTTCAAGTGGAAAATCCTTATGAAAAAGATGGTACTGTAAAATTGATTATTGATAAAATTTCAAATCTCGGCATGGTTAACCAGAAAAAAGAATTTTTCGATTTGAATTAATGGGAGTTGTTGTATGAGAAAGGCAAATAAAATCTGTCTTCCCCCAGAAAGTACCATTAAAGATGCACTGGCAGTTATTGACAAGGGTGTGATGCAGATTGCCCTGGTTGTAAAAAATGATAAGCTTGTAGGTACTATCACGGATGGGGATATCAGGCGTGGTTTTCTTGCAGGTAAGAGCCTGGAAGATCCCATTGATGATCTTATTAATACATCACCTGTTAAAGGCTTAATTAATAAGTCCCGTGAAGACATTATGCAGCTGGCACTTGCTAGGGGTGTAAAACAAATTCCTATAGTAGATGAAGTCAACACGCTATTTGGCATTGAATTCATTGATGATTATCTGAAAGTATCTGAAAAGCCTAATTTGGTGGTACTTATGGCGGGAGGTCTTGGCAGCAGGTTGAGACCATTGACTGAGAATATTCCTAAGCCAATGTTAACAGTTGGGTCAAAACCCATCCTGGAAACAATCATTGAATCTTTTAGTCGCCATGGGTACAGAAATTTTTTACTCAGTGTCAACTACCGTGCGGAGCAGATTCGTGATTATTTTACAGATGGCCAGGCATTAGGTGTTTCTATTGACTATCTTACGGAAAACAAAAGACTTGGAACCGCTGGAGCATTGAGTTTGATGCCGCAAAAACCTCAGGTACCATTTGTCGTAATGAATGGAGATTTGTTAACAGGTTTAAATTTTGAACACCTTTTGAATTATCATGTCCATGCTAAGGCAGATGCAACCATGTGTGTCCGGGATTATGAATTTCAGGTACCTTTTGGGGTTGTTCAGACTGATGGCGCCAGAATTACAACAATCGAGGAAAAGCCTACACACCAGTTTTATGTCAATGCTGGGATTTATATACTACAGCCTGATGTTATAGATTTTGTACCAAAAAACGAGTTTTATGATATGCCGCAGCTCTTTCTGGATTTGATTAAAGCCGGAAGGAAGACATGTTCATTTCCTGTAAAAGAATATTGGTTGGATATCGGTCGCCCCAGAGAATTTGAGCAGGCGCAGGACGAATATTTGGAGCACTTTGATGTATAAAGGAAAAAAAATTCTCGGTGTTATTCCAGCAAGAGGTGGGAGTAAAGGCCTTCCTGGAAAAAATATCAGGCCATTGCAGGGGAAGCCTCTTGTCGCATGGAGTATAGAATCAGGTTTGCAAACAGGTATCCTTGATGAACTGTTGGTGACAACTGATGATGAGGAAATTGGAGCCATTGCTAAAAAATTTGGGGCATCAGTTCCTTTTTTACGGCCAGAGGAATTGGCATCTGATTCTGCAGGGACGATGGAGGTGCTACTTCACGCTTTGTCTTATTATGAAAAAGCAGGTTGCTCTTTTGATTTGCTTATTCTTTTACAACCTACTTCGCCGCTTCGTACTGCTGAAGATATTCTTAACGGGGTAGATGTTTTTTTTGATAAAAATGCTGGCGCGGTGATATCTGTTTGCGAAGTAGATCATCATCTAGATTGGATGAATAAGTTGCCTGAAAATGGCTGTATGAAAGATTTTGTAAAAAAGGAAGCCCATAATATACCGCGACAACAATTGGATAAGTATTACAGGCTCAATGGAGCGCTTTATGTTGCAGATGTCAAATTATTGGAACTCAAAAAAAGTTTTTTTACTGAAAATACTTTTGCCTATGTTATGAAACGAGAACGTTCCGTTGATATTGATGAATTGGTTGATTTTCAGATAGCGGATTTTTTGCTCAAGACAAATTTATCTGTATGAAATGATAGTATCTTCAGCGTCTGTGTGCAGAGGTTGGAAATTGATAAAATTAAAAAACAAGAAAAATAATCTATGAAAAAGAATATAATAATTATGGCAGTTGCGTTTTTTTTATTGGTTCATGCGAATGTGACATATGCATTTACTTGGTGGAAGACATGTATTGAATACGACACTTCTTTTACGCATCATATTGATGACACTCAAACTCTTACATTTAGTAATAGCCAGTTTTCAGCAGTTTCAAAAGTACTTTGTGCTGGTGCACAGGAACGTCATGCTTTCTCCTTTTATGAAAGCGGCAGACCTTTACATCCTGATAGCGCTATCACAATTCCTGAAAATGATAAAAACAAGATTTGTAAAGGGGATATGATCTTAGTTTATGATGATGAGTGTGTTATCACTTCCATGGATAAAAATAAAAGAGGTGATGCTATTGAAGTAAAAGTGCCACAAACAAGTCGTAAAAATGAATCTTTTATTCTTATCAAGAGAAAAGAGGAATTGGAGAAGTTGGATAAGGAGTAAATTTTCGTTTTTTGCTATTTGGGGAGAGATGTGACTGGAAAAAAAGACTCATCTTCGAATCGATTTGAGATGTCATTTATAATCTTTGCCGCAATTTTTTCGTAACTGAATAGTGATAAGAAGTATAATACTGATTTAATTCATCAACGTTTGTCTTATGTTTTTTTATAAGATTGGCTTCATCAAAATTCCATTGTACTGAATAATTATTGTTGCGAAAAGGCAACAACGTATTTTCCGGGTTGAACATATGAGAAATATAGGTAACATCATATCGTTTTGGAGTATTGGCCAAGGGTGAATATAATTTACTGTTTTTATACTATTTCTTCTAGCAATATTTGAACAGATTTATTTTCAGGATCTTTTTCAAGCACATGTTCGAACATGGCTCTGGCGCCTTCAATAATGTTGAGTTCTTTATAAAATTGTCCGACTCTAATCATGGTTATAAGATCACTGGGGACTTTTTCCAGATAATCCAAGTAAGTGTTGAGCGCATCTTGATGAGCACCGGTTAAACGTTGCATATCAGCATATTGTGGAAGATATGCTGGGGAGATGTGCGAGAGAGTTTCAAGTGCAAGCAGGCCGTTTGCAGGGTCATTTCTGGTTATTGAGATTGAAGCAATACGACGCAGGCAATCTTCAAGTAACGGGTCTTCCATGTCGGAGAAAAGTTGCTGGTATTCATCTGTGGCCGCATCAATATTATCTTCAAGTTCCAAAAGGTATCCTTTTGCAAGAAAAAGATATTTTTCGGCTTTTTCGTCAGGATGCAATTCCAAGGAGCGTATAAGCTGTTGTATTGCCACTCTATTTTGTTGTCTGAAGAATGCCTGTGCTTTTCCTCTTACACCTGTAAGCTCAGACCACTGCTGACTTCTTTTCATATGATCAGTGTCGGCGTTGTCGAGGACCTGTTGGTAATTATTTACCAGGGGGGTAATTGTGTCTTGTTGTTCTTTTGAAAGTTGTGATATGGTCAAGTTTTTTTGCTGTAGCCAGATAAGGGCTCTGCCAGGTTGTCTGTCTTTTTGCCATTGCTCAATGAGTGGTTCGAGTGTGGTAGTGTTATTTAGCTCAAGCAGGCGGGACTCTAGCCGATTTTTACTACGTCTGATCAATTTTATAAGAGCACTGGCACTGTTTGAATATGCTTCGTAGTAACTTTTACCTGTTTTTTCAATTTCACTGTCTTCCCATTCTGCGTCCTTGTCTATTCTGGTAAGTTTTAAAAACTCCCGAATACCAAAAGATTTCACCAGTTTTGAAAATTTTGCATGTCTTCTGTTTAAACTATTTTCAATTTTGTCCATTCTTTTTTTAAACTTAAAGTCCTGCTTAATACCTTTCCTGCCAAAAAGGCCGTCATTACAACGGATTGCTTCCTGGGTCAATTTTTTTACGTGAAGTAATTTTCCTTGTGCTTTTGCTAATTCTTTAATCGTTTTCTTGAAATATGTCCTTTTGCTTTCCACAGTGATTTCTGGAAGAATGGCATTTAATGTTTCTTCTGGATTAATTTCAAGTGGTTCTATAGAGATTTTTTCAAGTGCAATATGTTTAATGTGTTCGATTTTTGCAGATCCAGTGGAAGGATTAATCAGCACAACTTTCTTTTCTTGAGCACCTTTTGCCTGGTCATCCAGGATGTTGATGGCTGCTGCAAAGTCACTTGTTGTTTCTGCTAACCAGCCTCCATTGGTTTCAACCTGGGTGCAGATTTTACTTAGTTGAGGACCAGCTTTTGCTTCATTGCTACCAGCTGCATGCGTAAGTCCTGTCTTGGAATGACACAGATCAACACCGGCAAGGATAACTTGGGAAAAACCCATTTCAATGGCAGTTGATATAGCAACGTTGGAGACAGTTGGCCCTGGATGAGGAAGACTGTCTTCATTAAGATCACTTTCGAAGGGGAGGCGATTGCCAAGAAATACGCTTTTTCCCTGCCATTGTCCCAGTAGAAGAGGGGTTACATGGTACATATGAACAAAGAGTGTTTTTTTATAAAAGGAGAGCATCTCCTTGCTTACATCGAAGCTTACTTGATGCGGGTCAATAGAAAAAATGATGTCAGGAGTAAAGTCCACTTCTAGCAAACGGCGACAGACTCTGGAAACTGCAAGTGTAACGACATTTTTTCTGTTTTCTTTTACCCAAGGAAGAATTTCATCAAGTGATGGTCCTCCAGCAAGAAGAACTGCAGTTTTTCCTGCAAAGGTGTTTCGTAGATAAAATGAAGGAATGAGATTCTCACCCAGATTAGCAAGTTGCTTGATCAGAAAAGGTTCTGAGCCCAGAGATGCATGAATGTTCCAGGAAAGTTGCTGTAGATCAGTTTGGAGTGTGTAAAAAAGTTCCTGATATTCAGGTATGAACGCATCTTCAGCTCCTAGAGATTGAGCGAGGTGTATATTGCCGATATACACATAATGTTGGACCTGAATTTTTTCGTAAATCTCATCGAGATTTTCATATTTTGTATAGATGATCTGTTTGTTTTCAGGATCAGGGGGGACTCTTTTTTTGATGATATCGTAAATGGCATCTAATTCAATAAGGATGACCCGGGTTCCTGATGGAATTTCAACGTTATTTAGGTGTTTTATAAGTGTGCCGGAATCTGTTCCGACTATTATTACCAGTGCATTTTCACGGTTTAATAAATTTTTAAAGCGTTGTTTGTGGCAATTATTAGCACCAATTTTATTAAGTGAGTTATGATTGATTTCATAAAGATATTTATCACCGAAACTGTTAGTTAAAAATGTTTTAAATTGGGCTGCCGAGGATGCTTTCATATTGTTGCTCAATTCTGTTAAGTAAAAATGAATACTGTGGAATTAGTAGTGAGTTCCAAGTGTTGTGTTAATTGTTTTTATAATGGATTTTGCCATATTCTCATAGGTAAATTGTGAGGCAATTGTAATGGGATTTTTGATCGGGCTGTCAAGTAGGCATTGAAAAAGTTGGTTTTTAGTTTTGAAAAACAAGCATTCATCCTCCCAATGCGGTTTTTCTGCTTCCTCACGGGAATCATAGACTATGGGAATACAACCACAGGCAGATATTTCAAATAATCGTTGGGAATTGATAAATTCAGGGATACAGACAAGAGAATGACTTGCTGAATTATATGCCTTGGCAACATCTTTCCCATGGGGAAGTTCACCTTTAAAATGCTGACTTATTACAGGATCATAATCCCAACCTCTGCCATAAATTTCTACCGGTATTTTAGATTGTTCACAGATCCAACGAACAGCTGTGTCACGAACAATAAAGTTGCGTGTGTGCATTGCCTGAGAAAAATTTTGTATCATATCTTCAAGCTCTTGAAATGATACCAGGTTTCCGTCTGCAAATTGTTTTTGATAGTCAAAAACTAAATTTCTTTGTGCTTCGGGTAATGCCCGGAGGTGATTTCTATATGAAGAACCGATAAAAATTATTTTTTTGTCACGTGTAACCTCAGGATACAATTTGAAAATATGCTCATCTATACAAAAATGTTGGCGTAAAATATTGGAGGCGCCAACTTCTTTCAGATGCTTATCCAAAAATGGATAGACAGACATGACAATATCCCGCTCCCTCCACGAAAGTTTGTTTCCGGAAACGAGTTCTCGCATCGGATCTTGCCACCAGGTCACATTAAACACATCAGGATGAAGAAAGTTGTTATTGATATGATTAATGTTGATTGTCAGGTGGGGATTATGATCATGGTATTCCTTAAGTGTCCAGGCACCGGAAAGACTTTCCATCTCATTTTGTTCGATTGATAAAAATGCGTCGTGGCCTAAAGCATTAAAGGCATTGGCAAGGTTTTTGGAACAATATTGCATAACTTCCGTCATTCGACTGGTGGCGAGAAAAATACGCAGGGGAGTGTTTGTGTCAAAAATAGGTTTGAGCTCTTTACAGGCACTTAGGAACTCTTTGCTAAGTTCAATGCGTTTTTTGTAGGCTTCTTTAATGATTTCATCAAATGTTTTGCTGATGTCTTGCTGTATTTGGGGGGTTATATCTGGAGGCAGGATTAATCGTTTTGGAAGACGTAGTTTTGTTTCGGTAAAATAATCAAGCATGCCATCTGTGGACACGTGAATCAAGTTTTCATGCTTTTCTGTGATTGGATCACCACTGTAATAGCAGATTTGCAACCCATCTATATTAGGGTGATTAAGACGTACCCTGTTTTTAAGTCTGGCTTCATCTAGGGCATAATCCTGATATAAAAAGTAAGTGTCTTTGCTGTATTGAGTGTGTTTCTTTATTATTTGCAGGTCTTGAACATGTTGGATAATGAAAGTGAAATCTTGCTTCAGGTTGTCTTTAGCTTCTTGAGTAATTTCTGGGATATCGGTGTCAATACAGGCTGGTATTCTGAGTGGATTTTCAGAAAAATATTTTATTAAAGTGTTAATCGGAACGCTTATCAGGTTAGATGGTGGATCGGGAAAAGGCTCTCCGTCATGGTAACAGATAGGAATAAATTGTTGTTTTTCGGCAATTATATTTTCTGTTGTTTGTACGGCTATTTTATATGCCTTGTGTCTGTCAATAAAATAAGTGTCTTTTGTAAGCATAATTTATGCAACTCTGGTTTGTTTGGCTTGAATTGTTTAAAAATTGACAGTTTGTCTCACAAAGAGGAGTCTGACTCAATTAGGATAAAAAAACAATATTGCTTTATGAACTTTGTTATCAATATTTTAAAACATTGAGTCTATCCTGGAAACTAAAGGTCTGTGTGCACACACTGTTAGATGAAATTTTTATGTGGTGGTGCAGGCAGATCAGTCTTTTCTAATTGTTGTTTACTCTTTTTAAGGCCGTCGAGACATTCATTAACTTTATGTTGCAGACAGAGGGTCCCACACATTGTCTGGGCATTGAATTTTTCAGAAGAAATTAAATCCATAACCTCCCAGTATCTATCACTTTGCCATATTTCTTTAAAAGATTTTTCTGCAATGTTTCCAATATGGTACTTGCTGTAATCCTCATTAAAGAGCATGCCACAAGGGGCGACAAGTCCAGATCCTGATAACTGAAGGATAAATGGAGGGCCATAACATTGCTGGTAATCTCTTTTGCCATGACTAAGGATTTTACTCCATTTTGCCTTTACCTGGTATGTGTCAGTGGACAGGGATTCTGCATCTTTGAGAAGGCTGATAAGCTTATTGTATGCTTCATAATTTACTCCAAGAGAACCTTTCTCGTCGTCGCTGCAATGTTTTATTATGAAATAATCAACCTGGAGATCCTTGCCTAGTTTTGCAAGAGGCATAATCTGGTCTGCCATCTCTGGCAGTAGCACCATTTGTAGCCCAATTGTAACATCGAGTTTGTTTTTCTTTTTAATAGCCACACATTTTTTAATCGTTTCAATCACTTTGTCATAACATTCTTTTCTGCACCCCATAATGTGTGCATAGGCCTCTTTTTCACCGGCAGAGATATTAAAGCGTAGATAGGTAAGAGCAGGTAGTATCTCTTCAAGTTTATTATCCTTGAGCATGTAACCATTGGTACCAAGAGCCATATCTAAGCCATTTTTATATCCGTGGAGGATGGCATCATAAAGATAAGGAGAGCATGTGGATTCTCCATCACTGACAAAGCTAATTGCTTTTACACCAATTTCTGCAGCATCATCTAGGAAGCTAAAGATGATCTCTTTGGTCATCTTTTTTTCATCATTTGCCTGAAGTTGACCATAACAATAAATACATCTGTAGCTGCAACGCCTGGTTAACGCAAGATCAATGGTGATTGGAGCTATTCTTTCGCCAGCCAGCCAGGCATTTACCCTTTCCTGGTGCCATAAGAGCTTGTGTCCGTCGAGTATAAGTTCGTCCATCTGTATGCCTTTATGTATATTGATTCTCAGACTCTGATATAACCTGCCTTGGGAGAATTAATCCATGAGTCAACCATATCTTGAAAATTTTGGTCTGAATTATAGGGATCATATATATCCATATTGATGAGTTTCATGATTTCTACATCAAGGTTGTCGCAGGTATGAGAAGGGCCAAGTCTATGGAAATAATTTTCTGCTCCAGTTCCAATAAATTTTACATTCAGTCCCTGGAGGAGTACATCGTTGCGCACTTGCTCAATGGCTCGGAAAGCGATAAAGTTGACAATGGTGTAATAAACAGGAATAAGTCCAGCAAGGTTCATTCCGGCGGCAATGCCAGCCGCTCCCTGTTCGATAATTCCAAAGTTAAAAACTCGATTGGGAAATATTGATGTGATCTCATCAACCGCGCCAAACCCCATGTCGCCAAGCATGAGGACATAACGTTTATCTCTATGGAAATGTGGGATCATTAAGTCAATTATATCTTTTCTAAAATTAGCCATCTGTCCTTCCCTCCAGCAGTTCTTTTTCAGTAGGGAGACGGAAATGAAATTTTGCTATGTTTTCCATGCATTTAAGGCCGCATCCTTTGATTGTGTCAGCTATCACTGCAATTGGGCCACCCGTATTGCGTTGCTTCATTTTTAATAGCAACTTGGAAATTTCATCGGGGTCGTGCCCATTGCAATGTTCGAGTTGTATGTCAAAACCTGTCAATCGGTTGAAGAGGTCATTTTTATTATTTTCAAGGATTTTGTAGGTGAAATCTATTGCTTGTAATCTGTTATAGTCAATGATAATCGTCAGGTTGTTGAGTTTATGCTTCACTGCAAATTGTAACGCCTCCCAAGTGGTTCCTTCTTGAGTCTCACCATCCCCCATGAGGCAGAAAGTATGGTAGGAGTGATTCTGGAGTTTTGCACCAAACGCTGAACCTACAGCGATCGGGAGGCCGTGACCCAGAGACCCACATCCTGCTTCAATTCCATATTCAGCTCGTCGTTCACTGCAACCTGTAAGCTCAGAAGCATCTGTGTAAAATTGCAGCCATTTTTCCATAGGAATCATGCCGCGTTCGGCAAGTATGGAGTACAATCCATAACAGCCATGGCTCTTGGAAAAAATTAAGCGATCTCTTTTTTGCCATAAGGGATCTTTAGGATCATAGTTGAGGACTTTGTAATAGAGAGCAGTAAGAATTTCGATGCATGAAAGAGAAGGGGCAATATGACCTGCACCGTTTTTCATTGCAACATCGATAACGTCGCTACGCACATTTCTTGCGATTTTATGAAGTGTTGTGTTCTTAGACATATTAATATCTCATATAAAATTAACATGTTGAGGAGGATGTTTTAATCTCCAGAGAAAAGAGTTTATTTTGTCCATTCGGCAATTGACTCTACAGTCTTCTGGATTTATACAGTCTTTTACCATTTGAAGTGATTTTAATCTTTTTTTGCTCTCCCAGATTTCCTGGAAAGTCTTCTCATAAATATTGCCATAAAAAAATCGGTCATCTTCCAGATAAACGCTGCAACCCCAAACATTTCCAGTGGAATCTATATAGGACCAGAAGGGCAGTGCCTGACAAATGTTGTAATCTTTTTCTTTATTATCCCACTTTTGCATGGTTTCAGTGCGGACAATGACTTGAAAAGTGTCTGTGGAATATGAGTTCATTTCCTCTGCTAGATCATGGCTGTCTTCATAAGAGATGGATTCGTAATGTCGTGAATGACCTTGAGAATGTTGCGAGTAGGGCTTAACCACCAGGTAATCAAGTCCGATATCACGACATATTTTTGCCAGCATACTAACTTCGTGACGATTTTCGGGGAGAAGAATCATCTGTAGGCCAAGGGTACACGACGTCTTGTTTTGTTGTTGTAACAACACTGCTTTTTCCAGATTATTCAGGACCTTGTTAAAATCATTTTTTCCGGAACGGTGAATTTGGGTATAGGTATCAGCAGAACCACCATTGCAACTGACTTTAATCCATTTTGTAATGGGAAGTATTTGTTTCAAAATTTCTGGCGATAGCAAAACACCATTAGTGGTGAAAGCAACGTCAATTCCGCAGCTTTTTGCGTGAGAAGCAAGCTCTGGCATGTTTTTATGAAGAAACGGTTCTCCTTCTCCTGCAAACATAATGCTTTTTAGTCCTAGTGTACCAAGTTCTGAAAAACGAATTTTGAGTAATTTCTTATCTAGAAATCGGGGCTTATATTTCATGAAGTCCAAACCACAGAAAGTGCAACGATGATTGCACGCGCCAGAAGGACTGATTTCCATATATATTGGATAAATATTTTTCCCTTGTTGCCATTCAGCCACACGTTGAACATGAAAATGTAGCTTATGGTCATCAATACTGTAGATATCTTTATTATTATTCATTGTTTTATATAGAGTGAGTTAGCACTCCATTATATCCATCCAATAATGTAATATGGCCGCGTGACAAGTCTCAGCGTGTCCATAGGAGTGAGCTTGTAAATAAAAATTCAAGTCTCCCAAAAACCTGATTGCATTTGTTTCCTGCATGGCAGACAGGGTAATAGTTGTTATACCTATACTATTAGCATCCTGAACTGCTTTAACAATGTTAGGGGAGTTTCCAGAAGATGAGATTGCTATCAGCATGTCTCCAGATTCACCGTACCATTTAAGAGGTTCAGCATATACTTCTGTAAAATCAATATCATTACTTAGTGCAGTTATCAATGACATGTCGGTAAAGACTCGGGCTCTAATTTTTCCATTTTTGGCAATATCAGTAGCGAAGTGGCTTGCCATAGATGCACTGGCACCATTGCCTATGAGAAATAGATTCTTTTTCTGGCTCCGAAGTGTGGTAGACCACTTTTGCCATTTTTTGAAACCGGTTTGAGGATCTAATGGGATGTTGTCTTTATCGCTTATTGCTATATTGATAAGTTGCTCATTTAATTTTTTGGTATAGTTAATCCAGGAACCATTTGATGTTCTCATTCTTCTATTCCTTGCTGTGTTAAGGCTGTCCACAGTGCTGGTATGGTATTTTGATGTCGATCTTGGACATAATGACTTGAACCTGCACCAGCTATAGTTCTGACAAGTAATGTTTTCCAGGGGCGAAAATAATAAAATGGATCATCTTTGTTTGCTTCTGTGCTGTATGTCTCCGGTAATGGTTTGAGATCACAGACCAGGCTCGTAAAGGAATTAGTATTATTTTCATTCTTGAAGTGAGCATTACGAACCATTGCCAAAGCCTTAAGAAATATTTCAGGTCCCATAACGGCTGAACCGAAATTCATCACAACTCCATTGTTAATGTTTTCAATTATTTTTGTGAAAATTAGAAAATCTGTATAGCTTGTTTTTCCCCAAGCGCTCCCGTCACAATTTGGATGTTCATGGACAATGTCATATCCAATGCCTACATGAACTGTAATTGGAATTCCAAGTCTCCAGCCGGCCGCAAGAATGCTTGTCTCTGCGTATGGAAAATCTTGTTCATCTATATAGTTACCAATACTTTCTCCGAGACCTCTTGAACGATCTGCTGCAAGTTTAACCAGTGCGTTAATCTCTCCAGTCTCTTTCCAAAGACCAAATTGACCGGTATGGATATAATGGGCCACACTTTCTGTTGTTGCTCCAATCAGAGAGAATTCAAAATCATGTATCACGCCGGCACCATTCATTGCAATGCAGTCAATAAAACCCTTTTTCATTAAATCGATGATATAGCGTTGAACACCATCACGTAAAACATGTGCACCCATCATTAAAACGACTGCTTTGTTGTGCAATTTTGCAGATTTTATACTTGAGGCGGTCTTTAATATCTTATCGGCAATTTGTGAGGCAGGCTGAAGGGTAAGGATAGAGTTTATGTTCAGGTCATGTTTTCGATGGGATAATGATTGTAACTTGAGTTGTTGGCGATCAAAAAGAGGGTATCTTGAACCAGGTGATGAGGTAGAGTTTTTTCTTTTTTCAGGCATGAATCCTGTTACTTTAAGATGGATGTAATGAACTTTTCAGTACTTTGCTTGTTGATTGCCTTTTTATTTCCAATCACCTTGACTGCTAGAGATCCGACAATGTTGCCTATAAAACCGACCAGTTCAGCTGGTGCTTTTTGTGCTGCTGTGAGTGAGGTGACAGCGAAGAAGGCATCTCCAGCGCCAACACGATCAACAACTTTTTTGGTAAAGGATGGTATTTTGACGTATCTGTCATTGTTACTATAAATGGCACATCCCTTGCGTCCTAATGTTACTGTAAAGTACTGACAGTTCAGGTGGTTACAGAGATTGTTCATTTTCATTCTCAGGTCGCCACCTTTGGATCGAGTCTCAAGGTGAAGTTCATGCTCAGCAATGCAGCAATAGTCAGCTTTATTGTAACGGGTAATTGTGTGAAATCCTCTATTACCAGCATTTGCTTGGGTGTTGACAGCAAGAAATGGTGCTGATTCAATCAAGGTATCGCGCATTTTATTACTTATGGCGCCATGGCCAAAATCTGCAGCAATCACTAAGTCACAGTCTCCTGCAATTTCTTTAATGAGTTTACATGCTTTTTGTTCAGCGTCATGTTTGGGTTCACTGTCATCCATGACATAGATTTCAAGTAGTTTGTTGAAAGAGTATCCGTCCACAAAGCGTCTTTTTAACGTAGTTGGTGAGTTTTCCTTAGTAAGAAGATGGGGGGTGACATTAGAATGTAGTTGTCTGCGAATAAAAAGTTCCTGGCTATCTTGATCACCAATGAAGGAGATAAGTTGGACTGATGAAGCAAAATTGGCAACATGATTAGCGACAGCTAAGACACCTCCTGCAAATAGATCATGAGACTGATATTTCATAGCCAGAGTTGGATCTTTGGACGATTTTCCAATGGCATCACAATATTGATACTCGTCTAGAATTGTGTCACCAATGACTAAAACCTTGAGTTCAGATGTCTTGTCCAGAAGTTCAAGAATGTCCTCCAGGCAGTATCTGGTGCGAAACAGTGATAGGTAGCTGTCGATTTCGTCAGAAAAAAAAGAGAGATGACGGTTAATCAGATTTGAGGAACTGAATACAATGTCTTCTGTGTATTTGAATTGTACACCTAATTCTTTGGCAACTTGAAGTTCCTTTTCAATTTTGCCGGTCCTATCTGATGACGTTTGTTTGAATTCTGAACCTTTTGCATAGAAATCTGGATGGAGTAACCGTAGTGTTTCTTCAGCGGTTTCCCAATTGTTAATAGCTACGTAATCAACACAGTTCAGAGAAGCAACAGCTTCAGCACGAAGATCTTGGGTAAATGCAGGTCGGTGTGGACCTTTATCAACAAAAATATCAGGAGTTAGGGTGACTACAAGAATATCTCCAAAACTCTTGGCCTGTTCAAAATAACGAATATGGCCAATGTGAAGAAGATCAAAAACTCCATGGCATAGTACAATTTTGTTGTCCTGTTTTAGATCTATAATTTTTTGGGCAAGGTCCTCTAGAGGAAATATTTTATTTTTTCCTTCCATTTCCTTGTATCCTCAATAATTAAGTGGTGATATATTAGTTTTAACTTTGTTGGCCAGAAAAAAAATCGTAAATAATTGTTCATGATCAGCCGAATGGGGAAAGCAATAATCATGAGAAAAATTGAAAGATAATTATTTGTACGATTAAGAAATATGAATAATTGAATTATTCTTTATCATCAGTTTTATTTTCCACCTTTGGCAATGGTGTACGTACATTAAATGTGGAATTTTCTAAAATCACCTGAATTGCTCTGTTGTTTTTTGGTGCAAAAATAATTGGAGCTGCAAGGTTAAGCGTAATTTCTTTTGATGGAGGTACTGTGACGACACTGAGTATATAGATCTCATCCTTATCAGACACTTTTAAAACATCTTTTTCTTCTTGGCTTGGCTCTATAGCGTAATCCATGAAGAAGTTTGACGGATCCGTCAGGACAAAGGCTATTTTGTTGTCATCAATTGATTGAATCCAGAAAAGAGGGCCTTCTTTTTTGTTTGGCATTACAACGAAATTGTGAAGATTCTCAAATCCGATCATTCCTTTCGGGAAAAGAAGCAGGTTGCTAGGGTCATATTCTACTTCACCAAAGCGGGTAATTATTTTTTTCATTTTTTATCAGTCCTGACAGTAAAGTTAGCGCCAAGTGTGTCTAAATCTGTAGCATCCCAGGCGGTAGCATCTATATTTTCTTGCCGTATACGGTCATATACTTCTTGACGGTAAATTTTTGTTTTGCGTGGTGCGTCAATGCCAATTCTGATGCCTCCCCCTTTTACCTCGATAATCTTAATAGTAACATTGTCACCGATAATAATTCCTTCACCGGGTTTTCTGGTAAGTACCAGCATCAATAGCTCCAGTTTGTGTTACGTTGAATTAAAAATGCATTTTTTGTCAATTAATTATCAAAAGACACCTGAATCAATTTAATCCAGAACTTTTACACATTATCGGCAAGTAAAGTAGAAAAATCAAGGTAATTCTGGAGTGTTATTTGTTCTCCTGCCGGAGAAACGGAAAACAAAGGATTGCCATCAAGGAAATACATGCAAGTAGCAATTAATTTGCATTATTGATGATAGAAGTTGCCAGTAATATAAACCCTTTGAATGGTGAAGTAATTATATGATCAAAAACTTAAAATACCGATTTTATAATTATAGAAAATAAAAAATATGAGATATAATGTACCTCATAAAGTCACTGATAGGATTCACAGAATTATTAATAAAAATATATTTTTTCATAAAATAACCATGGAACAGTGATGCTAGGTTTCACTTTCTTTCAAGCAATATAACTTTTGATGAGATGAAATGTTTCGTCGTCCTAAATCGATAGATAAAATTCTCAGTGATGAAGTGAAACATGATTTAGCTGAGAGGTATTTTAGTTTTAGAAAACTGATTGAAGAGGATAAACTTGATTTTGAAAAGAAATTGCGCATTGATACTTTTATTCTTGAAAAGCGAATCAGTTTTGATCTAATCCGGATATATATTCTTATCAAACAGGAGCCATTAATAATTAAATTTTTAAGGTTGGCCGGCTTTGATAAAAATATATTTTATGATCCATATCTTACGGAATCACCTACCATCAGAGAACGAGTCTTTCAGGGACAGAAAACCCATGGTTTTACCCGTTACCTGCGTTATAAAAATCTTGTCTATGATTGTTATGATCGGCTTGAGATTCATGTTTATCTTTACCATAAGAAATTTTTGGAATTGGAACAGGATGTAGATGTAATTAATCATGAGATTGAGCTTTTTTATCAGAAAAATGACCTTGTTTCAATTATGAGTTTTTTGCGATCTATGGATGATAATAACGCTATGCAAAAACAGATGGGGGGAATTGAAAAGGGTATTGCTGAAGATCTTGACAGGAAGATGAAATTACATCTTCTGAAACCTCTGGATACTTACCTGCCCGTTTTGGAATCAATTCCACCTTTAAGTGAGATTCAATCTCAGTTAAGGATAATTATTAAAGATGCTTATGAAAATCATTCAACTGAAGAGAAAGAATTTTTTTCCACAAAGTTATTTCCTCCTGCACTGCGAGATAAAATTGAAGGTCCTGGTTAAAAAAACACAAATTTTATGTTTTTATTTTATGCCTATTTGCAGCAGGGGAATGATATTTTGACCACAAAATTGAGTTAATCAAAGCTTTCAGTGGATACTTTATGAGAGAATCTATTTTGCTCATCGACGATGAAGACATAATCCTCAAGTCTTTTTCCAGTGATTTAAGGCATGATGGTTTTGTTGTTACTCCGGTTTTCAGTGGTGAATTGGCACTGAAAAAATTGCAACATAACAAGTACGACGTTGTTATTACTGATCTGAAAATGGGGCAAGTAGACGGGATTGAAGTACTTGCAGATGTAAAAAGAACAAGTCCACAAACAGTTGTTATAATATTAACAGGTCAAGCCGATCTCTCCTCAGCCGTGGAAGCTTTACGTCTTGGAGCAGATGATTTTCTTCAAAAACCATGTGATTATGAAGAATTAAAGGTGCGAATTATTAATGGACTGGAGAAGAATAAAATTTTAGTCCAACAACTTACTCAAACCATGGATTCAGTTCTCACTACCGAAGAGGCACTTCGTGAAAGTGAGGAAAAGTTACGAACCATGGCCGACTTTGCCTATGACTGGGAATACTGGATTGATGAAAATGGAGAATTTGTTTACACCTCGCCATCTTGTGAGCGGATTTCTGGATACAGTGCTGATGAGTTTATAGAAGATCATACTCTTTTAGAAACAATCTGTTTCCAAGCTGATCGAGCCATGTTTTCAAGACATCTACAATTAGAGGAAAAGGATATTGATCCAGGTCTGTCTCTTGAGTTTCGAATTGTTACTAAGGGTAGTAAAATAAAGTGGTTGAGTCATAGCTGCCGACTTGTTTATTCAGAAGATGGACGATACCTCGGTCGTAGGGCAAGTAATCGAGATATTACTGTTAGAAAGAACATGGAGGAGGAGTTGATTAAGGCCAAAAAAACTCAAACTTCCTCTATTCTTGCTGGTGGTATTGCCCATGATTATAACAATTTGTTGACCGCGATAATGGGTAATATTGATTTGGCAATGATGAATGTTTCTGATCATAGTGAGATTAATCATTATCTTGAAAACGCCAAAAGTGCATCATTAAGGGCACGAGACCTTACTTCAAAATTTTTAGCGTTTTCATCCGCTAGCTCCCCTTATAAAAAAATAATTTCAATAGAGTCTCTCTTAAGAGGTGCAGTAGAGCTTGCCTTGAGTGGGTCTAATGTCAATGTTGATTTTATTGTTTTGGATAAACTCTGGTTGGTGGAGGTGGATGAGGATCAACTTCGTCAGGCGTTTACAAATATTATTTTTAATGCAAAAGAAGCAATGTCTCATGGAGGTACTGTACGAGTAGAAGTAGAAAATTTTAATGCAATTGAAAGAGAAACGCCGAGTTTTTTACCATCAGAAAAGTTTGTGAGGATCACCGTACTTGATTCTGGATGTGGTATATCTATTGATGACTTAGATAATATTTTTGACCCATATTTTTCAACCAAGCAAAGAGGTTCTCAGAAGGGGATGGGACTAGGATTGACAGTGGCACATTCCGTTATTGAAAAACATCTCGGATTAATTGATATTCATTCCACTCCAGGGGAAGGAACTTCTGTTATTGTATTTATACCTGCAGTGGATAAAGAAATCGAGCTTGCTGGTGACAGTATCTCTCATGGGAATCAGGTGGTCGATCACACTTTAAAAAACAAAAGAATCATGGTGATGGATGATGAGGAAATTATTAGAGATGTAGCTTCTACAATGTTGGCCCAGGCTGGTTATGATGTTGATCTTGTCTGTGATGGTGAAGAGGCGATTTCTCTTTATAAAAAGAGGGCTAACAGTGAGTCTCCTATTGATCTTGTGATTCTTGATTTGACAATAGCGGGTGGAATGGGGGGGAAAGATACAGTTCTGAAGATACACACATTGAATCCTGATGCTAAGGTCATAGTATCCAGTGGTTATTTAAGCGATCCAATTATGATTAATTATAGTGTATATGGATTTTGTGGGTCTATTGGAAAACCATATTTGTTTCAAGATTTCATAAAGACAGTTGCCAAATCTTTAAAGTAGGTGTTTCTTTTCTGAACTTGGTTTCATTTAACAAAACGTACAAAGTCAGCAATACACCACTTGCTGGTAGATAGAAAATAATACAGCCTCTGTTTTTTCATTTTTCATGAATTGATGATCAGATAAAGTCCAGGATAGATAATTGAGAGACTTTAGATGTAACGTTTAGGGCTGCCTGGAATGCCGTTTCCTGTTGAACAATGGCATTAAAAGTTTCAATAATATCTGCATCTTCATAACGTGATAATATTATTTTGAGATCAACTCGAACTTCATCTTGATGTTCCATTGCTGTCTGTACTCTGTCTGCTTGGCTACCAAGCTGGCTGCGTAGTCTTCTGTTCTGGTTTGCTGCAAGTTCCAGATTACCAATTTCAGATTCTATCCTGTTTATATCTTCTGATTGGATGGCTTCCATAACATTGGTGACTACTGCAAAAATATTTACATTACCGGCATCTACCGAACCATCGTTATCTGCGTCTCCAAAAAATAGTTCAGCACCAGTTAGATTTACTTGAATTCTTTCACCTGGTGTGATTTCCAAAAAAGTTGGATTTTCATCTCCGTTATACGAGTATGGCCAGGTTGCGGAGTTATTTGCAAGGTACCCTCCAGCTACATAGGCACCATTAGGGGTGAAAGGCAGAGTATCTTCTTCATACCCGGCAAAGATGTATTTTCCGTCTACCACAGCATTGGAAGCATCTAGCAGTTCCTGGCGCATGAGATTCACCTGGTTTCCCAGTATCTGCATAGACTCACTATCCATGGCGCCATTGACAGAGTTAATGGCTATTTCCTTTACTCTGACTAAAATGTTTTCCACATGTTCAAGGTGGCCATCAGTGGCTTCCATTTTATCTAGAGATTGCCCCATGGTTTCCAAATACCTGTCTACATTGCTGAGTTGTTTTTTGGTACTAAGAACAGGACGGATTGCAGATGGGTCATCAGATGGACTGTTAAGTTTTTTCCCAGTGACACCTATTTTACGAAGTTCTTCCAGTTGAGTCGTGAGTTCGTTGAGCCTCAGACCAAGCATTCTATATGTTGTACCTTGTGTGGCCTTCATAATTTACCTCTTCAGTCCCAGTAGAGAATCCATCATCTCATCTATGGTTGATAGAAATTTCGCTGATGATTCGAATCCTCTTTGAAATTGTATGAGATTTATCATCTCTTCTTCAAGTGACACACCGGAAAAACCGTCACGAAGATTATTGAGTTGCACGACAGCGTCCTCGGCACCAGTGAAAGCTAAATCATTTCTGTTGGCTTCAATTCCAACACTTGAGACTATTTTACTGAAAAAGCCATCAAATGTATCAGTTGTTCCGGAAACAAAACGGGTGGTTTCAAGTTCTGCAACACGTTGAGCATTTTCATTGTCACCAGGTGCAGCAGCAGCATTTCCTGCAGCTGCAACCCAGGTGGAGTCAGTAAAATTCATTCTAACATTTCGTGCAGCATTAGCGACTACGCCACCAAGATCAATGAAAAAATCACGTCCGTTAACCATATCCGAGCCATATCCAGCAACGTGTTCGGTGTTCACAGCCTCTGTAACATCAAGAGCAAGCCTGTCAAGGTCATCTCGTATTCCTGTCAAAAAAGCATCACGGATATCAAACATTCCTTTAAACTCACCGCCCAAGTCCTGGTTGGTAATATCTTTGGTGTTGGCTCCAATGCGTACACGTAAATTGACATCAGTACCCACATTGTATGTTTCTATAGTCATTGAATGAGATCCGTTAACCAGGGGAAGTCCTCCTGGAAGTTGTACTGTGAGCATACCTCGGTTATCAGTAAAGGTTTGAATGCCAAGTGATTTGGATAAGTCTGCTGCAAGGATATCTCTTTGATCTCTTGCAGAGTTTGCAGTCGGTCCTGAAACTTCAATAAGGCTGATTCTACTATTTAGTTCTGCAACTTGGGTGAGTTGTTCGTTAAGGTTGTCAATTTTAGATAAGATAGAATTGTTAAGATTTAGCCTGACATTATCTAATTCTTCATCAGCACTTCGAAAGGCGTCACCTAGAAGTTGACCTCTCTGGATAACGATATTACGTTCAACTACACCACTGGGATTAGTTGTTAATTCTTGCCATGAATCAAAAAATCTGTTGATTTCTGATGCGATATTCTCATCAGAAATGGAAAAAATTCTTTCTAGTTCTGTTAATACTGGTGCTCGCCCACTTTCTTCGCCCAAATTGATATTTTTTTGCTGTAATTGTCTGTTAATGAAGACATCGTAATCACGCTGGACATTGGAAATTGTCACGCCCTGTCCTACGAAAAAACCACCAAAATTTACGGTAGGGATAGGGGTTAATTCTGCTGTCTGTCTTGAATATCCAGGTGTATTGATATTGGCAATGTTATTGCCAACAATTTCAATTGATTTTTGATTTGTGGACAGGCTTGTCTTTCCTGCGTTTAATGCTGTAAGGAGTCCACCCATGAAGTTTCTCTTGTTTAGATTTAGTAGTGTATTGTTCCTGTATATATTATCGGTACAAATAGTAGATGAGTTTAGCTTAGATATTAGAATGGGTGACTTTTTCGTTAAATCACCTTGTTAAAGATGTTAATGGATTTTAGGTTAATGCAGCTTTGGTTTTTGGTTGAGAGAAAGTCAGATTCTGTGGGGAAGGTTGCTGCGAAGTATGAATGGGGGAAAGCCTGGTTGAGGAGGATGTTGTTAAACTTGTTGTCTTGCAGGCTGCTAGATAGAGAGCGTTTTGGGAAAGAAAAAGGAGAATTCGTTAAATTTTTCCTGATAGGAGGCGGCCGTTAACATTGGAATTAACGGTTTGACCATAATTACTATATGTTGCAGGAACCGCTTTTTTGCCGAAAAACTCCATTGTGTCTTGGATCCAATTTAATGTGGATTTGAACAGATAGGCATTTTGTCTGTTTTCTTTTTGAATTTCACTAGCCAAATGTTGGTCATCAGGGTGCAATTCACCTATGTTACTTAAAAGTTGGATGAGCGATTCCTTTTCCTGCATGTCAACAGCCATTGCCTGAAGGTCAATTTGTTTGGCGTGTTCACGTTCCCGCAGGATAATATCTTTAAGTTGAGCAAGCAGGCCCTGTATGGTTTCGCGTGTCATCATGAATTAACCTTCTTCAACCAAGAATTTAAGCAGACTGGATGCAACTTTATTCAGATCAGGTTCATAAGAACCTTCAGCAACTTGTTGCTTGAGAGCCTGTACACGGGATGCACGTTCTGCGTCTTGTGCACTTCCAGTTGACTGGGCAGCATTTGCATTCTGCAGGGCAGTTGAAAAATTAGCCTCTTTGTTTTCGGATGTTTTGTCAGTTTTTTGTGCTTCGCCAGGACGATCGGTCTTTTTGATCCCTCCGATTTGCCCAAAACCTCTAACTCCAAAAAATTCTACTGTCATGTCGATCACCTTTTCTAAAGAGAAGTCTAGTTATTTGACTTCTGTTGCCCACTGGTCCAATTTTTCCATGATTTTGTCCAGTGTCTTGTAGGAAATCTCTGGTAACGAGCCACCAAAAGCATCTTTAGCTTCTTGAAATCCCTTTTCAACGCCTTCCTTGATGGCATCGAGTCGAGATGGATCGCCACCTGCTACTCCAATTGCAAATTGAAAAATTCGTTCGGAGGTTTGTTCTACTCCAAAGTACCCATCATCTTCAATTAAATTTTGCGCTTCATCTGGGGTTATTTCTGCAATGTTATATTCTTTGTTTTCTACCTTAAAATTGGTTTCAATGCCTTGTTCTTTTAATAGGCTTGTTACAAGCTGCCTGAGCATGTCAAAACGGGAATCTCTGTTTCCATTCAATGTGAGGTCGTTGGAATAGGTTACCAACGCTGAAGATTCACTCTTGAGGGAAACTTTGTCAACTGAAGTGAATTCACCATCTTCAGTTTTTTTGCTGGAAATGACAGATGCCTCCATACTGCGGCTTTGAGAAGCTTTCAGGGTTGTGAAGGACTGATGGTTTTGGGTGATGTTTTCTAGCATTTTTAATCGCCTCCATGCGTGAGTATCAAGCATCCTTGCTTGAGAAACTCCAAAACATATATTTTCCGTTATTATTACATCGGCATGCTTTAAGAGAAACTTTAAAAAAAAACCAATTTTTTTTTTTTTTTTTATATAAAATAAATTTATCTGGTAATTCAGTCCTCAACGTAAACGTAAACTTGGATAACTGAAAATACATTCATTTGCTGATTTAATAAATGATTAAAGAGCAGATTTCGGGAAATTATATCAAATGGGAAAAATATGTGACACTTGTGGTGGAATCGGACAGCTTAGCTTCTTTAAAGGTGAGAGTCGATTTTTGCTTTCTCTGGAAGAGTGTCCTGCTTGTGCCGGGACTGGTTATAATTTAATTAAAGATGATGAAAAAAAAGAAAATAAGTCATGCAACTTAGGCGATATAGACAAAGTCAGTGGCAAGAATAATTAAAGGAACAGCAAAAAAGTTGAAGAATAATTGTTACGCACGGTACATGTCGTTGTAGTTCGATGGAATATTTTATATAAAAAGACTGGAAGTGAATATTATGAAACGAATTTTAATTTATGTGCTGGTTGTTTTTTTAGGAGGCTGCAGTGTGAAAAATCCTATGCAGTCGAATACCTGTGAAGAACCGGTTCTTGCTAGCGTTTTATGTTCAATTGCTGTGAGAAAAAAAGAAAATCACAGAGCTGAAGTTGTTATCCTTTATCATCATACTGGTGAATATGGGAGGCTGTATAGGATAATGGTTTCCGGGCATGGAGAAGGCAGAGACAATGTGATAGGAAATCTCAAACCACAATTTGCTTATCCTGGGCGAAATAAAGCATTTATCCCTGTAGGCTTTTTGCCTCATAATGATTTTAATGGGGAAATGTACGAGACTGATTTCTTTAGGGTACAACTCGCTTGGATTGATGAGGCTCGAAATGCTAATAAAATTATTATAACTGAACAGGAATTTGAGTATTCTGGCATCTGGAAGAAAAAAAGTAGAAAGTAAACGATTGTGTAATCAACTTTATCGTTGTATCCAGTCAACTAATTTGTTTTTTCTCCCTTGTTACCGTTATCTGATTACGTGATGAAGGAAGGATGATTTAGATTAAAAGTAGTTTAGGCGCAGACTTTTTTTATCTTTATCCACTATCCTATGGTTTTTTGTTGAGGTTATAGGGTTCTTTCATGTGGGTTGATCTGATATCCTTGTGTGTTAATTTTTTCCAGGTGTGATAATTGACTCTAACCACTATAATTACTACTGCCATAGCCTTGGCAATGGATGCATTTGCAGTTTCTATTGCAGTTGGAATTTCCCTGAAAAAAGTTAGCGTCCGTCAAACTTTCCGCTTATCTTGGCATTTTGGCCTTTTTCAGGCTCTTATGCCCGTTATTGGTTGGAATCTTGGATTAGGTGTTCGGTCCTATATTGAAAGTTATGATCATTGGATTGCATTTTTTTTGCTCTTTCTTGTTGGCGGGAACATGTTGCGTGAAGCATTTGCAGTTCAAGGTGAAGATGAAAATCAAAAGGCAGATAAAGATGCTACAAAAGGGCTAACATTAGTGGTTTTATCTGTTGCTACAAGTATTGATGCTTTGGCAGTTGGATTTAGTATGTCCTTGCTTGCAACATCGATAGTGCTTCCAGCTGTTATTATTGGAGTGGTCGCTCTGTTATTTACAGTTACAGGATTACATCTGGGAAAAAGCGTAGCAGGTTCAAAAAAAATTAGTCGGTATGCTGAAATTCTAGGCGGGATTGTCCTGTGGGCGATTGGCATCTCTATCCTTCATGAACATCGAGCTCTTGATTTTTTGCTGGTAAGATAGTCTGGTTTAATATGAACAAAACAGTTTGAATTTAGTAAGTTGCATTGGTTTTTTGGTGGTGCGGCAGTCTGGGGTTTCTTGTAAGGGACTAAATAAATCTGCAAGCGCATTACTGATTTTTTGTCAAGTGGGCTGATCATGCTCATTTCATCTATTTTCAGGCTAAGCTGTTTATGCCTCAATTTCTAATACCTGCTTTTTATTCAGTCAATTTTTGTTCATCTTTTCTAAATTATAATTCAAATTGAGAGTCAGTGTTTCTCGAAATTCTAGAACACATGTAGATTGTATTGATTTCAAAGGTGTCAAATACTTTGACATCTCTTCGAGCTATCAGGTTGTACATAATTGAAGGACTGTTTTTATGAATGAGGTCTAATTCAAGGAAAATGCTTTCTGTCGGTCAATTAAACTCATTGTAAAATTCCCAGTTTAGAGTCGGTGAAATTTACACTTCTCATTTTGTCTTTTGAAAAATCTTAGTTTTTGTTAGCTAATTCAACTAGTTGTATTAATGGACTAGTTTTTGCTAACCCTTTTATAGGAGTCTAGGGGGGCAAGGCTATTTTTTTGTGATTAAGTGAAAGGGGGATATGTGGATGAATACGACTAGTAAAGATAAAAGGAACAGCGAGCGTTTAAACCTTCGTGGCCTCAGGGTTACTTTAGATGGAGAAAAAAAGAGTCTTTTTGGTAATGTTAAAGATTTTTCCAGAGATGGTTTGAAGCTTACATGTCTTTCTCAGAAGTATCAAAATCAGCAAAAACAATATGGCATAATAATCTCAGGATACAAAAAAGATTTTTCAATTATTGTCCAGCCTTGTTGGCAGGTTAAAAACAATAATGAAAATTATCAGGAAATCGGATTTAAAATTATTAAATCATCACAGACTTGGGAAAGTTTTATTCATTTTTCAAAGTCGGCTGAAAAGAGATACAGAACATGGCTCAAGACCGGTCAAACCTCATTCGCTTAGGTTGGATTTGTTAGGTGTCATGTGTTGGAAAGTGCAAAATTAAGCTAATCACATGGTGTTTGCAGCTGCAGAAATAGTTGTTTGTTAGTGGTTTTTATTTATCTTGATGGTTTTGTAGTTATGCCCATATTTATTGCTGAGATGCAATTTTGTAACCGTTTATTCTTCCTGGCCTGACTGTCTTTGAAGTTGCCTGTACATCATGTCTGCAATGCCTATGCTCTGGTTTCTTGATGAAGAATTGGAAATTTCCACGTCTAGCATTTCCTGATATATTTTATGGGCATTGTTTTTAGGAAATAAACCACCTTCAGGAATTGTTTTGCGCATGGATTTGAGCATAGAGTTGAATAGGACTGCTTCAAAATCCTGACATAATTTTTTTAACATTACCGGGTCATGTTTGTTGATTTTTTTTCCTGGATCTATCGGTTGCGAAGTGCTGATTAACATTCTTGGATCAATTGGTGAAAGCATTGAGTTCCTCTCGCGGCTCATTCAGGAATGTTTGAGCAATTATTGTTATTTTAGTGCTTGTAAAAAGATTATAGAACAACCAGTTCACCATGGAGTGCCCCCGCTGCCTTGATAGCTTGGAAAATAGCGATAAGGTCTCTTGGTGTAGCCCCGATAGCATTTAATGCATTGGCTATGTCGCCGATATTGACTCCCATGTTTAATACAACCAGGTGTCCTTCTTCCTGGATTGCTGTAATATTTGTAACTGGATTTTCAACAGTTTCTCCTTCAGAAAGGGGATTAGGTTGAGATACTTGAATTGGCTCAGAGATGATCAGGTTTAAATTACCATGTGATACGGCAACAGTGGATATTCTGACATCCTGACCCATAACAATAGTACCTGTTCTTTCGTTGACAACAATTCTGGCAGGAGTGTCAACCGCAACAGCGATATTTTCAAGATTTGCTATGAAATCGACTAATTCATTTTCGTAGTTTTCTGGCATCTGGATTCGAATACTGCCGCTGTCTATGGACGAGGCAGTTTTTGGGCCAAATTGAGAGTTCACAGCCTCAGTTATTCGAGAAGCGGTTGTAAAATCAGCCTGTTTTAACTGGTAGAGTAATCTACCATTTTTAGGCAGAGAAAAATCAACAGATTGTTCAATCGTTGCGCCATTTACTATTCTGCCTACTGTTGGATGATTTACTTGTACCTTTGCAGTTTTACCGCCGTATGATATTGCTCCCACTGTAACAGAACCTTGGGCAACGGCGTATACTTTGCCATCAGGACCTTTCAGATTTGTCATTAGCAAGGAGCCGCCAATTAAACTGGTCGCATCTCCCAGTGACGAAATTTTGATATCCATGCTGGAACCTGGACGGGCAAAAGGAGGGAGGTCTGCTGTCACCATTACAGCCGCAATGTTATTGGTTTTAAGTTGACTTATTTCGGATGAATCAATAGAAATACCAAGGCGTTCAACCATGTTTACTATCGATTTTCTGGTGAATAAAGACTTTTTAACATCATCACCTGTTCCATTTAATCCTATTACCAGTCCATAGCCAAGCAATTGGTTTTTTCTGACTCCTTCAAGGTTGGCAAGGTCTTTGATCCTGGCAGCATGCACAAAAGAAGCAAAAAGAAAACTGAAGATTAACAACAAAACTGCCAGTGCAATAGGACTGGAAATCGGGTGGATGTGATTATTTATTTTATTTTTCATCTTTCAACTCCCTGAATCAGAAAGGCCAGACATTGTCCAGGATACGCATCATCCAACCTGGTTTCTGTTTGTCGCTGAGAGCACCTTTACCGGTATATGCTATTTTGGCATTGAGTATAAATTTTGAGTTGACAGTGTTGTCAGAAGTAACATCTTCCGGCCGAATAATTCCTGTCAGGTATATGATCTGTTCCTCATTGTTCACAATGATTGATTTTCCACCTCTGATTTTCATGTTGCCATTGGGGTATAGCCCTACAACCTGGGTTGTCAATGTTGCTATCAGGTCTTCTTTGCGAGTGGTTTTTCCATTTCCCGAGAATTCGTTGGAAAAGGAGGCGTTCACTAGATTAGCCATGTCAATTTTTGAGCTTTTTTCTGCTACTACGTCTTCCAGGCCGAAAAAGGATGGTATGGCGGCGCTCATGCTTGTTTCACGGTCTGTTTCTGTGCTTGCCTCTTTTGATGCACTTGCTTCTTCAGATATTGTGATAGTGACGATGTCACCAACATTTCTTGCGGTGATATCTGCGTAGAGACCTTGTTGGTCACCAGACCATATCGTTCCGGGAGACTTAGGTGCCGGGGTCTCTATTATAGCTGCTTCAAGTGGTTCTGGAATTTTTACAATATGAGGGTCATTGCTGGCACAACTGCTTAAGAACAGCAAAATCAAAAGGGATAGACATTTTTTTTTGCCTGGTATCATGCTAAAACTCCACCGTTACAATGCCGGGGCCATTAACCCTGCAATATATTAATTTTCTGGAGTTGATATTTTCTACTCGAATGATATCACCCTGACGGCCATCCATCTTTGCAATACCTGATGTTGTAAGCTGCATAGTACCTGTTTTTACTGAAATTTTAACAAGTTCACCTTTGTTTATCATAGGGAGTGATTCGATATGTTGTTTATCAATAACCCGTCCAGGCAGGATGGTTCTTTTAGTTCTCATGCCTACCAGGTCACTTTTGTCAAAAAAAGGATTATGCAGGTGAACAAGGTTTTGTTTGCTCAGTCTGAGTTGATTTGGAGTGATCGTCGTTCCTTTTTTTAGTTTGACTGCAGCGCTGACAACTTCTGCCAGGGCTTCGAGACGACCACTGATGGTGCTGCTTTTTATGGTCTTGCCATCCTGCTTGAAGATAATTGAGAAACTGGAGCTGCCAATTATTTGAGGCTTTGATGGGATAACTTCCCATGTGAGATTTCCTGTTGGCAGTATAAAAGGCTTGGGTGTTCGCAGAGATGCAAAACGAAATTCTGCTTTGGGTAATTTGTCCAGGTTTTGGCTGAGATATGTCGCCAGGATCTGTTGGAAACGATTTTTATCAATAAGAATACCATCTCGGATTATTTGTATTGAATGTGGACCTTTCCAGTTGATTTTTTCAACAGTGAGGTTGCGTTGCAGAAAATTGACAATAGCAGATGTCTGCAAGGTTATTGAATCTCCTGGTTTTGGGGCAACTGTGATGGTTAATTTTCTGGTTTTGTTGTCTATGTTATTGTTTGTTCCGAATTCTGCTATGTCATCTAGGTGAATAGTCTCATCGGTTATTATCACTTTTTCTTTAAAGCTGATATCCATGGTTGCTGCCAGGGAAACAGAGTGAAAAAGAAGCAAAAAACAAAGGAAAAAAAGTCCTGATGTTTTTGTCTTGTTTGTCTTAAAGAAATGCATAAAAATTATGCCATTTGGACGACAGTTTTCATCATTTCATCAGATGTTGAAACTGCTTTAGAATTGATTTCAAAAGCTCTTTGAGCTGTTATCATTGTTGCTAATTCCTCAACAATATTGACATTAGATCCTTCGGCAAACCCCTGAAGCAGGGTTCCGTAACCATCAGTTCCGGGTGTTCCGACAGTTGCAGCACCGGAAGCGGTTGTTTCCCGATAAAGATTTTTTCCAATTGCCAGTAGCCCTGAATTATTTGTGAAGATTGCAAGGTCTAGATTGCCAAGCTCTGTGGATTCTGTATCATCACCAAGAAGAGCACTGACTATTCCTGTTTCTGCAATGGAGATGCGTCTGGCATTTTCTGGAATCGTTATTTCTGGTGAGAGCGGATAACCATCTGAGGTAGTAATACGTCCCTCTCCGTCTCTCTTAAGATTTCCAGCTCTTGTATAGCCAGTATTGCCATCTGGTAGTGAGACTTGTAAAAAACCTTCACCTTCAATGGCAACATCGAGTTCATTGCCGGTTTGGATGAGGTCTCCCTCGGTGAATACTTTCTGAACACTTGCAGCACGAACGCCTAAGCCGATTTGCACTCCGGTTGGTGAAACCGTATCATCTGAAGTGGGACTTCCTGGCACTTTGGATATCTGATAGAGAAGATCTTGGAAATCAGCTCTGCTTTTTTTGTAGCCAGTTGTAGAGACATTAGCCAGGTTGTTGGCAATGACATCCATGTTTAGTGTTTGAGCACCCATGCCGCTTGTCGCCGTCCAGAGTGAGCGAATCATATTTTGTTCCTCATTGTTTTGTAGCGTGTGTTACTGGGAAATTATCCGACAGATCCCAGTTCACTTAGTTTACCACCAAGTTTTGAATAGCTTTTAATGACTTTATGCAGTACTTCAAAATTATGGTTGGTGTTAATCATGTGTGAGACTTCAGTCATCATATTGGTATTTGAAAGCTCAAGACTGCCTTGAATTATTCGAGCATTTTCCTGTTCTGTAGCTGTTGCAGAAGGGTTAAGCTTGAAGAGTTGGTTTCCAGCTTTGAGTAGTTTTTCCCGGTCGTCGACGGTAAAGAGTTGTAAGCGACCAGCTTGAGCACCATTAACGAAAATGGTACCAGTCTCGGAAAATGAAATATTATCTTCCTGGGCATTGTTGATTATTATTGGTTGCTCTCCTTCGTCAAGAATAACAAATCCATTAGTTGTTTTGAGTGTGCCTTCTTCATCGATAATAAATGACCCGTTTCTGGTGTAGAATGTATTGTTGTTGTCGCTTACTTTAAAGAACCCTTCACCCTCAATAGCAATGTCAAGAGGTTTGTTTGTAACTTTGAATGCACCTTGACTGAAATCGGTGGTACTGCCTGTTAGTTCCTTGTTGTATTTTTCTGTGTCAACACCCTGTTTGGCCTCTTCAAGTACCACTCTGAAATTTGTTCGGTCTTTTTTGAAACCTACTGTATTTACATTGGCTAGATTGTTTGAGATATTGGCCATCGCCTGTTCTCTTGTCAACGCTCCGGCAAGTGCTCTGTATTTTCCTGATAACATATGTATTCAACCTTTTTTATGTCTCAGCAGGTATGTTTTCCCAACTGATCTCTTAAAGAATATTTCGGAATATTAGCAGTTTTTCTTTAGGTTTTACTGTGTTGTAATCTCTAAACTACTACTTGTTCAATCTGTGGCATGCCGACATGGGTTTGTTTGTTGAAAAGTTTTGTTTCTCATTGTCGGCCAGTCGTCCTGGGTGTAATTAGCCAATCTGTTATACTGCCTGATAAAAACTTGAATGAGCAGGTTTTAATCATTTGGCAATTTGGGCAAGTGTAATTAGTTGATCAGCTTCATCCAGTGAGATATTTAAAATTTCAGAGATATCTTTTTTTGACATTCCGCCGCGGGCCATAGATGCTAGATATCGATATTTCTCCGGTGTTTCCGGGATACCCTGGTTTTTTATCTGTAATCTTGGTTCCTGTAATTTTGTCGTTACTTCGGCATTGGTAAGAGAGTCTGCAAATTTTTGTTTTTCTACTTTTTCTTTGGTTAATTCTTCTATCGTATATTGAGCTGAGACCAGCTTGTTTTTCAGGGAAAAAATTTCTTTATTCCGGTTGAGTATCTTGACATACTGGGCGATAATCAAGGCGCATAATAAGCAGAATAGAATAATCAGCCATGTTACAGTCCAGAGAAAGAGGTTGTCAGTCGGTAAAAGATGTCCCATGTTTTATTGGTTAAATATCCTTTTGTTCAATGGGAGGAGTTTGATGCTTTTAATTTGTAACTGTATAACTATACGCTTCATTTCACAGGTTGATATTTGATAGTTTTACTTTTAATTTCAGCAATGCCTGACTGTGGAGTTGAGAAACTCGACCTTCCGATACTCCAATTACCTCTGCTATTTCTTTTTGGGTTAATTCTTCATAATAATATAATGCTACAACCAAACGTTCCTTTTCCGAAAGTTGTTCAAGTATTTCTGCCAGAATACCTGTCATCTCCTGGGCTTCAATCAAGTCCAAAGGGGCTGTTTTGGCAATATCCTCCAAGTTATCAAGAAAGGAACGACCTTCATTTGAATGATCGAGTGTTTCATGCAGACTAACACACCCGAGATGACTCACCTTGCGGAGAAGTTCGTGGTACTGATCTATAGTTACATCAAGGTCTTTAGCCATCTCAAATTCATCTGGAGAACGACCTAGTTTTCGTTCCAGTTGCAGCATTGTCCGGTTTAGCAGACTTTGTTTTTCACGCAGTGATCTTGAAAACCAGTCCAGTTTTCGCATTTCATCATAAATAGCACCTCTGATACGATATTCTGCAAATGTTCTGAACTTTGCTCCCTTGGTTTCATCGTACTTGTTTGCAGCATCAATAAGGCCAACCATGGCAGCGCTGGTCATATCATCCCTGGTCATGAAAGAGGGCACCTGAGGTATCATTCGTTCAACAAGAAGTTCAACTAGTCCCATGTGTTTGCGGATAAGCTGTGACCTTTCGTCAAGAGGTGCTACTGGAGGTGGAGTGTATGACATGTCTCTCTTTTTGTTCGGGTTGTCTCAAAATAGTTTTGTACTGCTGGTATTGTACCTCTTTTGTGAGAATCTTTATAGTAATGAAAATATCATCCGCCTCCAAAATCGAGAAGTTTTTTCCAGAAAAACTGTACTGAACCTTTTGGTTCGATGTGTTTGGTTTCTTGAGCAATAGTACGGGCCAGGTTTTCAAAAGCTAAACTCGTTTTTGATGTTGGATGCAGTTCTGTAATTACTTTTTGCTGTCTGATTGATTCAATCATCAGCTTGTCTGAAGGGATACTGCCAAGAAAATTTATTGAAATATCTAGATATCTGTTAGACACCATGGTCAGCTTGCGATATACATCAAGCGCTTCATCTTCGTTTTTAATAAAATTAACAATTAAGTTGAAATGTTTTTCATGATATTGTGTGGAGAGCAATTTCATTAAGGCATAAGCATCTGTAATGGCAGTTGGTTCAGGAGTTGTTACAACCAGAATTTCCTGAGCAGCAGTGTTGAAGTAGGTAACATTTTCAGAGATACCTGCCTCTGTATCGATCAACACAATATCAAAATCATTGTGCATGGAATCAAGAGCATCCAAGAGACGCATTTTTTGTTGACTGTCAAGTCGTGTGAATCGTTGTACACCTGAGCCAGCCGGGAGTATCTTCATGCCTTCGGGGCCTTCAATCATTACTGATTCAAGATCCATGCCGCCAGAAAAGAAATGGTTGAGGTTGTAACTGGGAGCAAGCCCGAAAACTACATCAATGTTGGCAAGTCCCAAGTCGGCATCAAGAATAAGTACCCGTTTGCCCATCCTTGATAGTAAAACTGCTGTATTGGCAACAACAGCAGTTTTACCTACTCCACCTTTACCGCTGGTAATAGAGAAGACCCGAGTGGCATGTTCCTGTGTCTTTTCACTTTGAGCCAGGTTTCTGTTCATGGAACGAAGTGTTCTGGCCTGATCATTGGTTCTTTCAGACATTGTCAAAAGTCCTGTAATTGTCCATTATTAGGCTGGAAACAGTTTGGGGATCAGGTGTGATTATATCCTCAGGGACTCTTTGGCCATTGGTCAGAAATGATATTGGGGTTTCGTTTTTTATGTGCATGTTAAGAAGTATTCCCAGAAGCTTGCACTCATCTATTTTGCTGTAAATAATATTGTTAATATTTAGACATTGGAAAAGCTCAATGGCTTCATCCATTTCTTGTTCTCTCGTTGTTGCTGATAGCACCAGGTGGTTTTCAATGCCCATATGAGGTCTGAGAAAATTTGTCAGTTCCATCATGTCTGATGAATTTCGTGGATTTCTGCCAGCAGTATCGATAAGGATGAGATCTTTATTTTTAAATTTCTCAAGGGCGAGATCAAGAGCTTCAGGTTTAATTACAACTTCTACGGGTAGATTCATGATCTCTCCATAGACTTTTAGCTGTTCCACTGCGGCGATTCGGTATGTGTCGATTGTTATGAGTCCAATGTTGTTGTCATGTTTGCTGAGATAGTTAGCAGCGATTTTAGCAATTGTAGTGGTTTTGCCTACACCTGTTGGGCCAACAAGAGCGATTCTTTTTTGTTCTGTAAGTTGATCTGTGAGGATTTTGTTCACAGTAAAGAGGCCGGCAATGGTTTCAGAGAGAAATGAAAATAATAAATCAGGATTTGGCAATTCCCGGCCTGGGAGATTTTCCATGGTAAAGTTGGCAATAGTCTGTGCTGTTTCGTCGTTTACCCCGAGATTATGGAGAATTTCCAGAACAGGTCTGTAGGAAGAGCCAAAGAGTTTGTTGGTAGGAGGAAAAGGTATACTTTGTCTTCTTTGAGTTGTTGAGTCAATGTCTGAAAGTTTTTTGCTCAGGCCATGAACGAGATTTCTTAATTCATTGAGTTCGTTTTTAATCGAGGAATCTTCTTCTGTGGCGTACTTTGTTTTTGATATATTTTTTTCAGACCTTTGTTGAGATTGGGATTTATTCCAGATTTCATCGTATGATAAATCATCATTTTCAGGTGGTTTTGCAAAATGTTGATTCTGTTTGAATTGCATTGACTGGTTGTTGGATTTAGATGCAGGTGTTGACGCAGGAGTGTCTTGCCATTGATTATCAATAGCTGCTGTGATTTCCATCATAGGTTTGCTTAACATACCCATTTTACCCTTCCTGATAGTTCGAGTAGAAAGGATCATGGCATCCGGGCCTAAAGCTTTTTTAACTTTTCTAAGGCCACTTGCCATGTCACTGGCTTCGAATACCTTAACCTGCATCTATGGTCACCGTTCCAAGAGATTTTATCTTCATGTTTGCTGCAATTTCATTGTGTGACAGAATTGAAAGGTTTGGGAAGTACCTTTCCGTCAGACGTCTGATATGAAATCTGGTTTGCGGGATAGCTAATAAAGCTGGTTGTTGTCCGGCTGGAAAGCTATTTACTAATGTGGCAAGGCTATCCAATATTTTTTGAGCTACTTGTGGTTCTAGGGCCAGAAAGCTACCATGCTCACGATGTTGAATGGCGTTTTGGATTGTTTCTTCAACGGTTTGGTCCATAGTCAATACTGGAATTGTATGGTCACTTTGGACATGATCTGCAGAGATATTACGCGCTAGGGCATGTCTGGCATATTCGGTTAGAACGTCGGTGTCTTGGGTGGATGGTGCCCAGTCTGCAAGTATCTCCAGGATAGTACGCAGGTCGCGGATAGAGACATTTTCCCGAAGCAAATTTTGTAGCACTCTCATAATGGTGCCAAGGTTTAAAATTCCAGGGATAAGTTCTTCTATGAGCTTAGGGTATGATTTGGCAAGATTGTCAATGAGGTTCTGAGTTTCCTGGCGGCCAAGTAATTCATAGGCATGCTGTTTGATAAGTTCGCTTACATGGGTTGCCATTATAGTTGTACAGTCAACAACAGTGTAACCAGCTATTTGAGCCTGTTCTCGCCTATCGTCTGTAATCCATATGGAAGGTAATCCAAAAGAGGGTTCTACTGTTTCGATACCCTTGATGGTTTCTGTTACGGTTCCAGGATCCATTGCCATGAAGTATCCAGGCATCATTTCTGCTGTGGCAATTTTGACGCCTTTTAGGCTTATGGTGTATTGATTAGGACTTAGCTGTAAGTTGTCCTTGATATGGATAGGGGGAACGATGAAACCGCTGGTCATGGCAAATTGTTTTCGGATTGATTGAATTCTGCCTAAGAGTTCACCATCTTGGGCGGCATCCACAAACGGTATTAATCCATAACCAACTTCCAGTTCAATTAGATCAACATCCAGCATTTTTTCATAATCTTCTTCCTTGGTTGCTACCCGTTCCGGAAGATCAGGAACAATGGCTTCAGCCTTTCTTTTTTCTTTTTTGTCGACATTGTAGGCCATAAATGCAAGTGCCAGGGAAATGAGTAAAAAGGGAATAAATGGCATGCCTGGAATCATGGCAAAGAAAAGCAGGATAACTGAAACAACCCAGAGAGCCTTTGTGTATCGAATAAACTGATTTTTTAACTCGGTTCCAAAATCTTGACCTTTGGTCCCTGTGCCAGAAGATCTTGACACAAGCATACCGGCGGCAGTGGATATTACCAGAGCAGGTATCTGGCCAACCAGGCCATCACCAACCGTTAGGATAGTATAATTTTGTGCTGCCTCGGATATGGGCATACCTTTTTGTAATACTCCGATGACAAAGCCGGCACCTATGTTGATAAGTGTTATGATAATACCTGCAATTGCATCACCACGGACAAATTTGGCAGCACCATCCATTGCACCATGAAAATTAGCCTCTGCAGAGATTTCCTCTCTACGACTTCGTGCTTCATCTTCATCAATTAAGCCGGCATTCAGATCAGCATCTATGGCCATTTGTTTACCTGGCATAGCATCGAGAGTAAAGCGGGCGGCTACTTCAGCGATTCTGCCTGAACCTTTGGTGATGACAATAAAATTGATAATAACCAGGATAATGAAGATAACCAGTCCGACAATGTATGACCCACCGACAACAAATTGGCCAAAGGCCATGATGACACTTCCTGCAGCATTAAGACCTTCGTTTCCGTGAAGAAGGATAAGTCTTGTGGATGCAACGTTAAGAGATAGGCGGAAGAGGGTTGATGCGAGAAGTATTGATGGAAATATGGAGAATTCGACGGCTTTTTCAGTATAAAGGCTAATGATAAGTATTAGAATTGCCAGGGTTATGTTCATGGCTAAACAGATATCCAGAATCATTGGCGGTAGTGGGATAATCATTAGCATCAGGATTCCCATTAATCCTGCTGGTGCCCAGATATCACTTCTCAGAAGCAGTTCTTTAATGCGTATTGGAGAGAAAAAAGACTGGTTGTCAGTTAATTCCATTAAAACTTAGTTCCTTTAAGTGAATAAACGTGTGCTAAAATTTCTGCCACAGCCTTGAAAAGATCAGCTGGTATGGTGTCACCTATTTCAACTTTTGAATGCAATAATCTTGCCACAGGAGGATTTTCAACAAGCGGGATATCATTATTTCTACCTATTTCTTTGATTTTCTGAGCAATAATATTTTGACCTTTAGCCAGGATGACAGGAGCATCCATTTCATCACTTTTGTATTGTACTGCAACGGCATAATGGGTTGGATTTGTAATGATTACATCGGCTTCAGGGACTGCAGCCATCATTCTTCGTCGTGCCATGGCCTGTTGTATGGAACGGATTTTTGACTTGATATGCGGGTCACCCTCTGATTCCTTCATCTCCTCTTTTTGTTCCTGCTTGGTCATTTTCATTTTTTCCTCCATTTCATATCGAACAAAGGCGTAATCTAAAACAGCAAGCAGGATCATTAAGGCACATATTTTTGCGAGTACCAGAGCGGCAACCCTGCCAAGAAACAACAGAGATTCAATTATGGCTGTATCGCTTAAGATTAAAGCTCCCTGGAATTCACCTTTGATGGTGTAAAATGAAACCAGTCCAATGAGTACAACTTTGAATATTGATTTGACTACTTCGACCAAAGATTGTTTGGAGAAGAACTTGGACATCCCCTGAATGGGATCAAGTTTTGTGAGATTTGGCATAAGCGGTTGAGTTGTAAAATTCCAACCGATTTGCATTAATGATGAAAATACACCTGCTACTAAAGCCAATGCAAAAATGGGAGCCATCATCATACCGATGTTTTTTAATAAAAAGTAGGCAAGTATAACGATAGAGGTTTTGTTTACAGCAAATTCTCCACTGTTTGCCCATACGTGGGTGATTAAATTTGTAAGACTTTTTAAGAAAAAGGGAGCGTAGAAAAACCAGAAGAGGAGCATGAAAGTAAACAGCATAGCTGTTTGCACTTCTTTGCTCTGGGCAACTTGTCCTTTGTTGCGAAAATCTGCCCTGCGTTTGGCCGATGGGGGTTCTGTTTTTTCTCCAGAGGTAGTGTCTTCAGCCATGGTTGACTAATGTGTCCGTTGTTGTTGTATATGGTTTTATGTTCAGTATCTATATTTGTCATGCAAAGAATGAACCCAAAGCGTAAGTAATTTGGAAGTGTGTGTTGGTTATGTCTGAAGCTATTTGTAATCGGATATGGTGGTTAGAGCAGTTGCATTATGGAGAAAAAGTTTTCGCCCATGTTGTCAAATTCTCGACTTAGAATTCGAAATACTATATTGAGTGTCAAACCTATGACAAGGAAGGATGTGCCAATGTTTAAGGGAAATGAAAGTAAAAAAACATTGAGTTGGGGAAATATTCTGGCCAATATTCCCAATACCATGTTGGAGAGCAGAAGGGTGATAAGTATGGGAGCGGTAAATTTCACACTGAGTATGAACATATGGCTTCCTAATTTCATTAACATCTCAACAGCACCTGATGAAAAGTCGAGAAGTCCTGGGGGTAATAATATGTATGACTCTTGTATTGCTCTGAAATAAAGGTGATGGATATCAAGAACAAAGAAGAGCAGGATGGCCAATACATTCTGGAATTGGCTCATTAATGAACGTTGTTGGGTGGTTTGGGGATCAAATATGTTTGCAGCAGCAAAACCCATCTGGTAGCCGATAATCGTTCCACCATGTGTGACAGCAGTAAAGACCAGATTTGTTATGAGGCCAAGAATGGCACCTAGTAACACTTCGTTTATAACAAGAAGCCCTATCTCAAGGATTTTGAGAGGGTTTTTTGGTGTGTATTCTGCCATTATTGGGAAGAGTAGCATGGTCGTGGTCAGGGCTAATCCGACTTTGAAGTGCATAGGGACTTGGCGTCCGTTAAGCAGAGGGATTGCCAGGATTAATGTACCCACCCGGGAAAAGCAAAGCAGAAAGTTTTGAAATTGATCTAAGGGGATTTGTGCAATGTCCACAGTTTGTTTTACCTGCCAACGGTTGCAATCTGAGAGATTATACCTGTTGTAAAAGTAATGAGCAGGTTTATTAGCCAGGGCCCAAAGATGAGAAGGGTAAGGAATACAGCAACAATTTTAGGAATAAATGTCATTGTTTGTTCGTTTATCTGGGTTGCAGCCTGGAAAATACTAATGATAAGGCCCACCAGCATGCCCACAATCAACATGGGGCCAGCTCCAAGGAGGACCGTCTCAACTGCTCTTCTGCCAATGTTAACGATATCTTGCTGTGTCATTGTTTTGTACGTAACTGGTTGAAAAAAAAGTTTATGTTCATTGTGGAGGTGTTAACCAGTGTTAGAGCCATGGTAGTTCAACCAAAACTTTTAACAAGTGAGCCGACTACCAAATACCATCCATCAACCATTACAAATAACAGAAGCTTAAAAGGTAGTGAGATGATAATGGGGGGCAACATCATCATGCCCATGGACATTAAAACTGATGCAACTATCATGTCTATAACCAGAAAAGGAACATAGATGAGAAATCCCATCTGGAAAGCAATTTTAATCTCAGAAAGCATGAAGGCTGGAATGAGGATCATTGTGGAGATGTCTTCCTTGTTTTCAGGTTGTTCGTCTTTGGTGATGTCGATAAATAACTGGAGCTCGTTTTCTTGTACTTGGGAAAACATGAAATCACGCATAATGCTAATTGATTCATCCAGTGCTTTTTTTTGGGTTATCTCTTCGTTGATATATGGCTGCAGTGCAGCAGTGTTAATTTGATTAAAGATTGGTGACATGATGAAGAAAGTAAGGAAAAGCGCTAGTCCGACTATTATCTGATTTGGTGGTGTGTTTTGGGTTCCCATTGCTTGGCGAACAAAGCCAAGCACTATGACGATTCTTGCAAAGGCAGTTGTCATTAATAAAATTGCAGGGGCGACGGAGAGAATGGTAAAAACAAAAAGAACTTGCAGGGCAGTGGAGACTTCTTCTGGATTTGTCGCATCTTTGACACCAAGTGAAATCGTTGGCAGGTTAACTGCTTGTGCACACTCTGGTATGAGTAATAAGAAAACAAGTATTTTGAGGAATAGTTTCACTGTTCTTCCGCCAGAATAGTCTCAAAAGTTTTTGTCTTATTCTTTTCATCGCTTAAATCAGCAATGAGGTTGATTTGACCAGATCCAATACCTATTAGTATCTCTTTTTCTTTAACTTGTACTAGGGCAAGGGCAGTTTTTGGCATAATATGTCGTATTTCAATAATTTTAATTTTACCAGACTTGAGTGACTGCAAACCAAATTTCTTTTTTACCAGAGCATAAAGAACAAGAATTATTCCAAGTACAACAAACAGGCCCCAGGCCATGCGCAAGAGAGCGGAACTTGTTGATAAAGTTTCAGCTGCGCAATGACCGGTAACTGGAGCAAGGAGGAGCAATGACAGGGCGGTGCATGTTTTCATGCTGTTTAACCTAAATGTTCAATTCGGTCAGACTGGCTGATAACCTCAGTAAGACGTATGCCGAATTTGTCTCCCACTTTTACAGCCTCTCCTTTTGCAATCAGTCTGGAATTAATATAAAGGTCCAATGGTTCATTGATTAGTTTGTCCAGTTCGACAACATAACCTTCCCCCATTGTCAGCAGGTCTTTAAGCAGTATCCTGGTTCTGCCAACTTCTACTGACACTTGTAATGGTACATCGTATAGAAATTCAAGCTCCCGTGGAACATTTGGGGATTGAGAAATATTGTTTTCTGTGCCGTCATCTGGTGCTTTTAGCAATTCAGCAGTTTCTTCAGGGTTTAATGTATTGGAAGAAGTGGGGGGGTGATAGTCTTCAGGTAATGCCATGAATCGCTCCTTGTCTGTTGCTGTAACGACTTTTTATATGGACAGCTTTTTTGCTGTGTCGTTTACCGGATACTGCAAAGAATTTAGGTTTGTCTTCAATTATGATTGTTACTGGTTGGTCAGGGTCGTAGTCTAGTTGCAGGAAATCTCCAGCCTTGAGGTCCATGACCTGCCTGATGTTCATGTCGATGGTGCCAGACTGGGCTATCATTGTGGTTTTCATTTCAAGTAGTTCCCTGTGGAGGATGTCTGTCCAGATTGTGACAGGATTATCGATGTTGACCATCTCTTTGAATAGATTACGAAGCGGTTCCAAAGATTCATAAGGAATGATCAACAGCATTCTGGCAATTTTGTCCAGGACACGGACTTTGAATTTCATGATAGTAACTTCTGTATTGGGTTCAACAATCTGGACAAGCCGAAAATTGTTTTCAACTTTAACCATGGTTGGCGACAGGTTTATTACAGGTTTGAACGCGCGTGCCAGGTCTTGAGTGTAGGTTTTCATGGTGTTTTCAAATAATTGTTTCTCAATAGCAGTGAGACTTCTTGCCATGGTAAGAGGTTCAATCTGTGAAGATGATCCGAGCATAAGTTCAAGCATGATAAAAGCGAGATCATTATCAACGTGTATCAGGCAGCCATTTTTTATAGGGTCAACGTTGTAAATGGCAATTGCGCCTTCATTATTAAGTGAAGTAAGGAAGTCACTGAATGGTTCAACGGATATGTCAACATGGGAGACATGAAATGTGCGTTGGAGAAGGTTGGTTGTGGAAATGCTCACACTGCGGGCAAAATCATCAAGGATGATATCAATATTGGGTATTCTTGCGCCCTTGGATTTTATAGTGCCGTAAACTTCAAAGAGATCGACATCTTCTGCAGGTCTGAAATATTTACTTGTACTCTGGTCTTGATCAGTCAGGTCGGTTGAGACTCTTCCTTCCTTAACAGCTTTAAGTAGTTCTGCAATTTCATCTTTTGATAAAATAGGTTCCAATTTGTCACCTACTGAACAACAAAGTCGGTAAGATAGATGTTCTTTACCTGACCGGATTGCATAAAAGCATTGATATTACTTTTTACTTCGGCTTTTAACTGTTTTTTTCCGTGCAAATCCTGTAGCTCTTCGATGGTCTTGTTGCTGATAAGAAGAAGGATAGCATCTCTGATTTGGGGAAGGCGTTTTTCAGCCTCCTCAACAGCCTGTTCTGTGCTCAGTTCCAGGGTCAATGCAGCTTTGACATAATGTGACGAGTCTTCACTGATGATATTTACTATGAATTCAGAAATGTCGATCATTGGGCCGATATCACCTTTGTTATCATTTGAGGGTAGTATCATTTCCACATCGCTTTTTTTGTTTGTTTCAACATGTGGTTTTTTCAGAAATAAAAAATAAGCTGCAGCCCCTCCACCGATAAGCAGAATTACAACTACAGCAATAATAATTAATTTTTTATTACCAAACAGGCCTTTTTTTGGGGCAGCTTTTTCTTCAGCCATTATTTTTACTCCTGATGAAAAGAGGTGATGATAGTCTTGTAGTGAATAGCGATTCTATAATTATGGTCATTTGCAAGAATATTTTAAATGTTGAAAAAAGGTGATTCTGAATTAAAAGGGTATATTCCCCGTTGGATTATTGGTTCTTCCTGAAGCTTTTTTGACATTGAGCACAAAATCAACGCGTCGATTTTGTGCACGATCTTTTCTGGTTGGTTTTTGGTTAATTGGTCGTTGATCTCCGTAACCAACAGCAGAAATACGATCAAGTTCCAGGAGATTTCCTTGATTATAGAAGCTCAGTACTGAAATAGCCCGTGCTACAGAAAGATCCCAGTTCTTCATGGCGGCATTCTCTGCTGATGTCGGGTCTGCGTGTCCTTCAATTCGCAGGGTAACAGGAAGAGGTCTGATAACCTCGGCAATCTTTCTTAGGGTTGGGTATGTTTCAGGGTTTAGTTTTGTCTCGCCATGATCAAATAAAATGATATCCTTTATTCGTAACACAATGGTATCATCCCCTTTTTTTATGATGTCAATGTCGTTTATGGTTTTTGACATCTTGAAGTCAGATTCAATCTTTTTATATAAATTTACAGTGTCCTGTTGTAACAATGGTGAAAATTTTGATTTAGGTGGTGATGGTAAAACAGGTAGTGAAAATTGAGTTTGCTGGGCTGTGGAATGAAAGCCAAAAGCCTTTTGCAGTGACTTGGTAGCAGCTGTAAATTTAACTTTATCCATGTTTGCCATGGAAAGCATCAGGACAAAAAATGTCAGGAGTAGGGTTACCATATCACTGTATGTGACAACCCATAGCGGAACACCTGCTGGACATTCTTCTTTTTTCTTTGCCATGATATTATTTTGTGAAATTATTTATTGAAAATTGATTCACGTAATTTTGGTGCAATGAAAGCATGCAGTTTCTGTTCCATCACTCTTGGGTTTTCACCCGATAATATTGACTCCATACCTTGAACAATAATGGTTTTTGCCAGAAGTTCGGTTTTTGATCGTGTTTTTAGCTTACCGGCAATAGGATTGCATAATATATTGGCAATGACTGATCCATAAAAGGTTGTTAATAGTGCGACAGCCATTGCTGGACCAATTGAGGATGGATCGTTCATGTTTTGCAACATCTGTACAAGTCCAATCAATGTACCAACCATACCCATGGAAGGTGATATCATTGCAAGTTGTGAAAAAATATCAGCACCTTTGCTGTGGCGTTCCTGGATATAGTCTATTTCAGTGTTGAGCATGGTTTTGAGTTCTTCTGGATCCTGGCCATCCACCGCCATTTGAAGTCCTTTGATAAGGAATTCATCATCCACACTGTCCATAGCACCTTGTAGAGATAATATACCTTCTTTACGAGCTTTGTTGGAAAAATCCATAAGCAAGGTGATGAGCTTGTTGATGGATTGCTCCTTGACCAAAAAAGCTTTTTTGGCAACATTCACAGCACTTATGATGTCACCTAGCGGAAAGTTTATTAAAGCAACTCCCAATGAACCGCCGATAACAACCAGAGCTGAAGGTACATCAAGAAAAATAATTAATGAACTACCTTGTAAAATAGCCATAAGCATCAGGCCGAAGGCAGCGATTATGCCGATAATAGTTGCAAGATCCACGCGGGGGTTTCCTTTAGGTAAGTGAATTTGTTTACGGGTTGAAATTATATTTCAAGTGTACCTAAATCATTATTTAAAAACAAGATTGCAAGTACGATGCCAAGTTTTTTTTTTGCTTGAGCAAGGGGCTGAGCAGGAGTGAAAAGTATCGGAGTATGGCGGTTGTTTTCGAATTACATGGAGGGGAAAAAGAAAGGCCACATTGTATTGAAGAGCAAAATGTGGCCTTTTGTCAATGTTTTGACAGAGAGTTTACCGTTTCAGGTTTATTAATTCTCCTAGCATTTCATCAACTGTTGAGATGATTTTAGAGTTAGCTTGAAAACCACGTTGTACAGTAATCATTCTCACAAATTCTTGTCCCATATCTACATTTGATTGTTCCAGAGAGTTGGTGAAAATGTTACCAAGTTCCGGGCCGGGTAGTCCAGTTCTGGGAGAGCCAGATTCGTCTGATGCAACAAACATGTTGGAGCCAGCTGCTTCCAGTCCATTTGGATTTTTGAATCTTGCCAGTACCAGATTAGCAACTTTTATTTGTTCACCGTTTGCATAGTTTGCCAGTACAACGCCTTCACTTGTGATACCTACATTGGTAAGATTACCTGCTCCGTAGCCATTTTGTTGCTGGGCAATTACCACGGATTCGGAGTCAAACTGGGTTGTGTTAAAGGTCAGATTGATAGCAGTGGCTAATGAACCGTTACCCCAATCCGGAATGGGTTCTGCTGGAGTAGGAGCAACTAGTGGGGGAATGGAATCTATTCCGCCTGTTTGGAGTATGCCGTTTGCGTCAAAAACTAATGAGCCAGCTGCTGTAGCATTGGCTTCCTGGCCGACAGGATTGCCAAGTACGTCATCAGCGGTGTATCGCCAGTCCCAGTTAAGACTTGAAGTTTTTGTAAAGTAGACAGTGATAACATGGGATTCACCTAAAGTGTCGAAGACCTCAGTAGATGCGGCATAGTGGTAGGTGCCTGTGTTTCCGGGGTCCCATGCTCCTGCTATTGGAACAGAACTGGCGTCAAGGTTGGTGTCAAATGACATGGTTGTAGTGACATTAGCAGCTATGAGACCTTGGTTGTTAATCAGAATGTCAGAAGGGTCTCCGGCTACTAAGTTACCGTTGACGTCATATTGTTTTCCTTGGACCCTCATCCCTTCAGGATTCACAAGATAACCGTTTTCGTCAAAGCGGAAGGCTCCTGCCCGGCTGTAATGAATAGTTTCGTCACCAGCTTCTTTCAGGAGAAAAAATCCATCGCCTTCGATGGCAACATCAGTGTCGGATTCGGTAGATTCAAAAGTACCCTGACTGAAAATATTATCCACTTTAGAAACATTGACACCGCGACCTACCTGGGAAAATCCTCCTGATCCGTTAATTGAGCTGGAAAGGAGATCGGAAAATATTGTTCGTGCTCCTTTAAAGCCAACGGTGTTGGTATTTGCCAGGTTGTTGCCAATGACACTCATGGCCTGGGAGTTTGTATTAAGACCACTTACTCCACTGAACATAGCGCTTTGAATGCCCATTATATCCTCCTGAATTGGTTAGTCATTTTTGTTGAACGGTATTTTCGATTAATTAAGAAATTTGTTGTCAGTAATATCATGTTTTAAGTGTTATTCTGTACCTATTTGATCTTCAATAAAACTGTCGGCAGCATCACCGACAGTGTCTGCTAATAAATCAGAAATAGTATCTTCAGCTGCTGGCTGGTTTTCTTCTTCACTGGAATTCTGTGTTGAGTTTCTATCGTAAACCCCTTCTATGTCGGAGATAGAGTATTCTCCTGCTTCTGTAATCAGCATGGCACCTGAATTATCTAAATCAACCCCGGTTACTGTTGAATAAACTAAGGGGTTAACTGCTACGCTGGTCTCTTCTCCAGCACTCTGAGCCTGTAAAACTAATTGGTATTGGCCTTCTGGAAGTTTTTCTCCGTCTTTTCCCAGGCCGTTCCAGGTCATGAAATGATTGCCTTTGCTTAAATCAGTGGCATGGAGGGTGGCTACCTGGGTGCCACTACTGTTTTGGATGTTAATTGTTATGTCGGAAGCGACTCCGTCAACATTGTAGCCAATTTCTGTAGGATACCGGTTTAAGGAAAATTTTGATCCGGTTACAAGTACTTCTTTGCCCATCAGTGATAATGCTGCAAATCTTTCAGAATTATTTTGTGATTTGGCGAGACTTTCCATAGAGGAATTGAGGTTGAAGAGTTGTTCCAGTTCGCTGTATTGAGCAAGCTGTGATGTGAATTCTGTGGGATCTGAGGGGTTGAGAGGATCTTGATTTTGTAGTTGCGCAACCAGTAAGGTGAGAAAATCTTCCTGGCCCAATGTTTTGCTGGAAGTTTTAGAAGTGCTTTCCTTTGCAAGTGCTTGAGCTGTTTGCGCCTGATTTATTTCTGGTATATAAGTCATTTTATTTTGCTCATTTAATTTAGTTTTTCTTTACTATTTTTATCGGTTTTTTTACTTTTTTTCTTTAGTGAATAATTGAGTTGTAGGATCTTTTGATAGGCTGCAGGGGAAAAATTTTAGAGAATCGGTATTGCCGATGTTTTTGATAAGAAAAAAGATGGATGTGCTTGGAGTATGTGAGATAAATTCGGTAAAGAATTCTCTTGCTTCAACTATTGCGGTGGCCACTTGGTTGAAATTTGGTCAAGACGAGCATGTTGTTTTCAGGCGTGAATGCTTAATCCCTGAGGGTCGTCTGTCTGTTGGTTGAAATCTAATTCATCTGTCTGGTTGATCGGTTTGAGTGGTTTGATATTATGAACGGAACTTTGTTGATGCAGATGTTGATTTTGGGCATGGTCTTGAAAAGGTTGTGAATTGTCTTTATCACTGGCTGCTACAGTTACTTCAATTTGGTCAAGTTTTAGGCCCTGTTGGGCTAATGCTTCTTTGAGTTTTGGCAAATTGCGTTCAAGTATCTCCTGTGCTTGCGGTGATGCAGCCACAATATGTGCTTTAATAGAATCCTGTTTCACTTGGATCTTCATCTTAAGGTTTCCAAGTTCTTCTGGCTGTAGCCGAAGGGTAACTGAACCGGATTCAAGTCTACGGTTGAAAGCAAAACGTTCAACAATCTGGTTGATCACATGGTTTTCATGAATATTTGTACCGGGTATGTAGCGAAAACCGGAAGTTTCCAGTGTTTGTGAAGAACTGGTTGCTGACTGTCCACTAAGTGGTTCCAGTGAAAAAAGATTGGAACCCTCGAAAGGTTTGTTGCTTTGGCTGGCTCTTTGTGCAGAAAAGAGGTTTTCTTCTTTACCCTGTTGCTGCTCATTGTTGCCTGTGGAGTTGTTTTGCAGGTTAGTGGTTTCTTCTTCAATTGTGCTGGGAAGATTTGTGTGAATATACTGGTTGTTCAGGTCTTGCCTGATGCCATTTAGAGCCTTGTTTTCTCCTAAAGGGCTTGTTACCACATTAGCCGTTGTCGCAGCACTTTCATGAGCCTGGAAAACAGTGACAAATTGTCCGTTGTTGCTTGTTGTCTGTGCCTGAAGAAGAGGTGAGGGGAGTTGGGTAGATTTTATTTCTTGTGCACTGGTGGTAATCGATTGACCGTTCCAGTCCTGACTGGAAAAAGTGGCAGACCATTTTTCTACGCTGATGTCCTGGCTGAAACTAACAGTATTGTTTGATTGAAAGGTCAAGGAAGCAGAAATGCTTTGATTGGATTGAGTAGCTGAGTAACCTGCAGGAACTGAAGTTGTTTTATCCTGAGTTGGAGTCTGCGCTAAGGATAAAGCTTGAGTTGCAGTTGGAGACTGTCCTTGCATTAATGATAAAATTTGAGTTGCAGTTGGAGACTGTCCTTGCATTAATGATAAAATTTGAGTGTGTGCTTCGCCATTTTTATGGATTGGCTGGTTTATTGATCCCTGGTTGAGCAATTGGAAAATCTCAGGTTGAACAGGCTTTGAGCTTTGATTTGTCAGGGTAATGTTTTCATTTTGTGATATTAGTTGGCTGTTAACACGTTGAGTTATTGCATCAAGTAAACTTGTCGTGATTGTTTTTTGATCTGTCTGATGAATGGTTTCGGTGAGACTGTTTTCTTGACTGAACAGTTGGGCAACAGTGAAATGTGTGTTCGAAAATTGAGATGCAGTTGACGAACTTTTTGTAAGCGACAATGGATTTATTACACTGGCTTGCAGGGATTCTTGAATCTGAGAAATGGGTATGTTTTGCTCTGATTGTTCTTTTACGGTTGATTGCTTCTCGTCAACATGTAAAGGAATCTGCTGTTCAGTTGGAAGTTCGCTAGGATCAGGAGATTTATTATCAGCTTTTTGGTGAGCTGTGGCAAGGTGTGTTATGAATTGTTCACCATCCTGTTTCCCTCTGGATTTAGCGTTTGGTTGAGCTTGAGGGGCAATCAGTTCTGGATTTATAATAGGTACATATTCCATTTGGATTCCTATTTTATGTCAAGATTGGAAAAAGCATCAGTTAGCCTGACTGCCTTATCCTTGTCCATGCTGTCGAGGATTTTCGCAGCAGATTTAATTTTCATTTTTTCCAGAATAGAAATAGCAAGATCATTGTTCAGTGAACCTAAAATGCGGGCAGCTTTTGCTGATGACATTTTTTCATACATCTTACTGAGTTCCTTGATCTTTTGATCTTCTTTTTCGTTTTTATCCGCGATTAAGACTTTAATTTGTTCGCGTAACACTTGTAATTGATCAAGTTTCTTATCGACTTCGGTTTCAATAGTCTTTAGTTCCTTTTTCTTTTCATTGAGTTTTTTTCTTTCAAGTGACAGGTTGTCTCTTTCCTGCTGAATAGCAAGGTACAGCCGTCTTTCTTCCACAGAGCTGTATTGAATGTCGTTGTCAGATTTTTCTGCAAGAGCTGGATTGCATGGAAATGCTGTGAAGAATAACAAGAAAAGAAGAAGAAAAGTGGTTTGAAAAAATTGTGTCTTAGGGGTGGAAAAATCAGAAAGCTTAGTTATTGTTCTCATGTTTGAAAACGTATTTAAAATAAAAGGGTGGTTACAGACTTTATTCTTCATTATAAGAGGTGGGATAGGCTAGGGTTTATTGTATGATAATACAGCAATTTCGTCTAACATTGCTGCCTCCAATTTGTCTAAGTGCTTTTTGTAGGCACTGTTTTGCTGCTGTTTGAGTTTGTCCATTATTTTGACATCCTGGCTAGCCTTGATCAGTTTGTTACGCTGTTGGGATATTTTGGTTTTCAGCTTTTCCTGGGATTGATGCAGTTTTTTAGATTCATTGTGAATATGATGTATTCTGTTTTCATAAAGCCTGAGCATATCAATGGTAGCACCTTGTTCCTGGATGTCTTGAAGTTCAATGTGCAGGTTTTTTATTTCTAGTTTTTTATTTTTGACTTGTAATTGTATATCGGCTTCTTCTTCAAGTAGCTTAAAGAGTTTTTGTTTTCCAAGATCTTCAATTTGCCGCCGATATTTAAGGATTGATTCCAGTCCGAATGGTTTCATTGCTGCAATCCTTTATTTCTGTGGGACTCGTCTATCTCTTCCTCTTCGTCTGCTTCCGCGTCTGTCATTATCTTCACGGTCACTTACTAGAGCACTCATCAGCTTCATAGTCTCCTCCATAGAAGATGATTCGTTAAAGTCCTGGGCTAAAAAACTGTTAATGGAGTTAATTCTGGAAATTGCGTAGTCAATTTCAGGATTACTCCCTGATGCATATGCACCAATGTTTATCAAATCTTCAGAATCTCGAAAAATGGCAATAACCTTCCGTATTTTTCCGGTAATTTCCATATGTCTGGAGGGTACGATATCGCGCATTACTCTACTTGTAGACATCATGACGTCTATTGCCGGGAAATGGTTTTTTGTAGCTAGATCTCTGGATAAAACAATGTGGCCGTCAAGGATTGACCTGACAGAATCGGCAACTGGTTCGGTCAGATCGTCTCCTTCAACTAAAACAGTGTATAGGCCAGTGATGGATCCTTTTCCTTGAAAGTTACCAGCTCTTTCCAGAAGTTTTGGTAAAGTTGCAAAGACTGAAGGTGTGTATCCCTTGGTTGTGGGAGGTTCGCCAATTGCTAGGCCTATTTCACGCATTGCCATGGCAAAACGGGTAACCGAATCCATCATAAGTAAGACATCTTTACCCTGATTGCTGAAGTATTCGGCAATTGCAGTGGCGGCAAAGGCTCCACGCGTGCGTAGTAATGGGGATTGATCTGAGGTGACAACAATTATAACTGATCTTTTTAAGCCTTCTTCACCCAGGTCACGTTCAATGAATTCTCGGACTTCACGACCGCGCTCGCCGATTAGGGCAATTACATTGATATCAGATGTGGCGTAATTTGCCATCATGCCAAGCAATACGCTCTTCCCAACACCAGAGCCAGACATGATACCCATTCTTTGCCCCTGTCCACAGGTGATCAAACCGTTGATTGCTTTTATACCAAGGTCAATTGGAGAGCTGATATTTTTTCGTTGCATCGGTCCGGGTGGTAAATTGTAAAGGGATGTTTCATGCTGAAGATTGAGAGGTGGCCCGTTGTCTATAGGGTTTCCCAGGCTGTCTATTACCCTTCCAAGAAGTTCATTGCCAACAGGGATAACGGCTTTTTCTTTTTTTACCCGAATCAGGTTTCCCGGCCCGAGCCCGCGAATTTCTCCCAGTGGCATCAATAATGCCCTGTTATTGTCGTAACCAACTATTTCTGCTCCAATGGGGTCTCCCCCTCCTGCTGGTGTAATTTCACAGAAAGATCCAATGGTTGACGGTGGACAATGTCCTTCAATAACCAGGCCGACAATTCGGCTTACTTTGCCGTATACGCTGATGGTGGGAATCTCTGAGATGGTATCTGGATCAGGTATATTCATAAGCTGCCAATCAGCTTGCATTGTCTTGATTTTGCGATGAAGTGTGTTCTGATGATTGATCAGTGTCAATTCTATGTTCTAAAAGGAAGTTTTTAGCATTTTTTAACTGAGTTTCAATTGTAGCATCAACTGAACAGGTGTTGGAGTCTATTACACAGCCACCTGGAGTAATTTTGGGGTCAATTTTAATTACTATGTGTTCAAGTGATCGGATAGTAGCTATAATTTTTGGTTTCATTTCTTCAACAATCGCCAAGTCATCAGGATGAAGAGTAATTTGATATTCATCGTTTTGGATAGCTTGTTCAAGTGCAGCTTCCAGTGTTGATGCAATGATATCGCGTTTGACTGACAATTCCTGTTTCACAATGGTTTTGGTCAAGGCTATGATAATGTTTATCATATGCTCTTTATTTTTGACTACTATTGTGTTGCGAAGAAAATCGATTTTTCGGCATGCATTCGAAAATGCATCCAACGTGGTGTGGAATTGCTCGTCATGTTTTGCCTGTGTATCAGCAATTCCTTTTTGATATGCCTGGTTTTGTAGGGATTGCAGCTCTTCATTGGATATTACAGTGTTGTCTGTGTCAATGACCTGACTTTCAGGAGCTTTGGTATTATTGTCAGATGATTCCTGGTAGCTTTGTGGATGACCATCTGCTGATTGTTTAGTGTCAGGTGTCTCTAGTTCTCGTACTGTCAGTTTGGTGGGAACAAATGTTTTGTCATTTTTAAATATTTTAGACAAGTTCGTCACCGCTGCCTTTGCGAAGTATAAGTTTTCCTTCTTCTTCAAGTTTAGTGGCAATTTTGACAATAGTTTGTTGCATGGTCTCAACTTCAGAGAGGCGAACTGGACCCATTGCATCAAGGTCGTCTCGGATCATATCGGCAGCGCGAGATGACATGTTGGCGTATATTTTTTCCTTTAGTTCTTCAGATGTAGTTTTAAGTGCCATGGTAAGGGAATCATTATTAACCTCTCTCAGAATCATTTGCAGTGAACGTCCATCAAGGACGATAAGATCTTCGAATGTAAACATTTTTTTACGAATATCTTCTGTCAGATCAGGGTCTATATCTTCCATGTTCTCAAGTATGTCTGCGTCAAGATTATTTTCCATGCGGTACAGTATTTCCACTGCTTTGTCGATTCCTCCAAAATCATGATGTTCATGGTCCGTGGTTGTGCCGATTTCTTTTTTCAGTGCTTCCTCAATACGCTGGATAATTTCCGGGTCCACTCTTTCTGTTGTTGCAATTCTATAGACAACATCAGATTGATGATCTTCTGGTAACAATGCGATTATTGCACTTGCATGTTCGGGTGTTTGAGTTGATAGGATCAGGGCAACTGTCTGGGGGTGTTCGTTTTCAAGTATTCCTGCGACTATTACTGGTGCAAGTGTCGAAATTGTTTCCAGGGGACGTGTTTCAGTGCCGGATATAAATTGATCCATTAAGTTTTTTACACGATCACGGTCTCCGGATTTTTGTATTGCAGCTTTGGCAAAAGCATGTCCTTTCACAACAAGCCCTTCGTACTCACGTTTGTCTTTTTCAAAGTCTTCCAGGACCATGCTGCGAATTTCGTTTGGAATGTGAACTATTTGAGCCATATTGCGGGTCAGTTTATAAGCTTCCTCGTTTGTTAGTTCTTTGAGGATGGTTGCTGCGCTATCTTCCCCTAAACAGATCATGAGGGCAGCTGCTTTGCGAAGACCATTAATGGATGCTTTTTTGGGTGTAGCCATTATATTTGTTTAAAATAATTCTTTATTTAAAGTTAAGGTAATACCTGATCTGCTCTTGATCAGGATTTCTGATGAAAGGCATACCTATCAGGCTGAATTTGTAGAGAACTTAGCAGCGAATTGCTGAGCTATCCTTCATTGATCCAGTTTTTGATAACATGGGCTGAAAAAGTTGGATCCTTAGTAATTGATTCGCGTGCTTTGTTAACTGGATCTGTTGTATGAAGCTGAACTTTGTCTTGCTGTGTCTGTTGTTCTGCTTCTAACTCTTCCACTGTTTTGTAATGTTCTGTAACATCTTGCTTGACTGTTTTTATCACAGGTCTCACCATAAGGAAATATACCAGGAAGCCACCAATAAATATAAGGCCATATCGAACAAATGGCAAATACTGGTAGAGAACGTTTTCGGCAACAGCGTTTTCTGTAGAGATTTTTTTCTTTTCCGTAAAAGGCATTGAAACTACTTCTATTTGGTCACCCCTGGTTTTATCCAGGCCAAGAGCTCCGGAAATCATGTTTTTTAAAGATGATAATTCTGCATTACTTCTTGGAGTTGTTTTAGCTGGTTGTTTGTCGTTGGCAGGGGTTTTTACATCAGATACAAGGACTGCTACTGAGATATTTTTGATAGTACCAACGGGATTAATGGTCTTGCTGATAACTTTGCTTATTTCGTAATTCGTAGTCTTTTGTGACTTACTGGAAGGAGGTGTGGCACTGACCTGCTGTCCGGTATTTGTTTGAAGATTTGATTGAACTCCTGGAATACCGCCGACAATCTCAGATCCTGATTTTTCTTCGCTTAGCTGTTCACTTCTGATGACAGGTTCTTCAGAGTCAAAAAGTTCTTCTGTCTTTTCTGACTGGGAAAAATCCAAAAGGGCGGTGACTCTGACCATTGACTTTTCTGCGCCAAGTGCTGTGTCTAGCAATGATTGAGCACGTTCCTCCAAGTGTCTTTCTACTTCTAGCTGATATTTGAGCATGCTTTGGCTGAGGTTGCCACCTAAGCTATTTTCAGCAGTTTTGGTTAACACGTTGCCATTTCCGTCGATAACAGTGACTTGTTCAGGGGAAAGTCCCTCTACTGATCCTGAAACAAGATGAACTATACCTTGTACTTGGCTGTCATTCATGGTTCTACCAGGGTGCAGGGTGAGAATAACTGAGGCGCTGGCTTGTTTTTGCTGATTTTTAAAAAGGCGTTTTTCTGGTATCGCTATATGGGTTCTAGTAGTAGCGACCGGGCCAAGGCTTGCAATGGTTCTTGACAATTCACCTTGCAACGCCCTGGTGTAATTCACTTTCTGGACAAAATCAGTAAGAGCAAAGGATTGTTTGTCAAAAATTTCAAATCCTACACCACCTCCTTGAGGTAGGCCCGAAGCTGCAAGGCTGATCCGGGCTTCATGAACAAATGTTGCAGGTATCCAGATCGTTGTACCGTTACCTTTTAGTTGGTATGGTGTTTGTTTACCTTTTAACCACTCAACAATAGAAGCTGCATCAGTAGCCGTAAGATTGGCGTAAAGAAGCTGGTAATCAGCAGTTCTCGCTTGAATAATAATAACAGTAAAGAGTGCCAGGGATATAATCGTGGCTGCAACAAGAGCTAGCTTGCGGGTAAGAGGCCAGCTGCTTATTCTGTCAATTAAAAGTTGTACTCCGCCAGTTGGTCGATCTGTTGGTGTTGTTGTTTGTGCTTCAGCCATAGTAAGTCCTTTTATTCACTGTTTCCAGGGCTCTTCAGGTATGAGCCGGCTGATTTCTTAAATTAAATGATAAAGTTTTTTTGGCAATAAAAACAATTCTTATTATGTAGAATATAAAAAGAAAATTAAACCTGTGTTCTCATGACTTCCTGGTATGCTTCCATCATTTTGTTTCGCATCTGTACTAGTAGTCTGAGTGAGATGTTTGCCTGTTCCATGGCAATCATTGTTTCGTGAAGGTTTTTTGCTCCTCCTGCGTGGAGTTGTTGAACGGAGATGTCGGCATTTTTTTGCTGCTTATCAACCTCAGAAATTGAATTTTTTAGTAAATCAGAGAATGCTGATCCTGTTTTATCCTGTGCAGTTTGGATACCAGGGGGACGTAAATTTAAATTTGAGAGGCCTTCTATTTTAGTCATATTTTATCTCCCTATTTCCAGAGCCTTTAAGGCCATTCTTTTTGCCGACTTTATAGTTGTTGTGTTTGCTTCATACGATCGTGTTGCTGACATCATATCCACCATTTCTTTCATGACGCTGATGTTTGGTAGGTCGACATACCCGTCTTCTCCTGCATCAGGGTGGGCAGGGTCGTAGATGGTTTTTGGAGGATCGTCATGTTCTATGATTCGAGCAACCCTTACACCGTCGGCTTCGTTGGATAAGGCATTGTGCAGGTTGTCCTTGAAGGTGATTGGCGTTGATTCAAAATAGACTGATTTTTTTTTATAAGGACCACCTTCTGGAGTTTTTGTTGTTTCGGCGTTTGCCAGGTTTGAGCTTATGGTGTTAAGCCTTGTCCGTTGAGCCTTGAGTGCTGATGCTGCTACTTTGAAGGTAGTAAATAAATCCATGGTATCCTCCATGTTGATTGTCAGAGCAACATGTTTAGCTGAGTATTAAATTCAGGATATTCGCCTTGATTTTTATGGGGCAAGTCCTGGTTTTGCTTGTTTGTGATTGGTTAATGAAATTCATGCAATTTACTTGCCATCGTTGGCGACATATTTTAGCATAGCTAGTTTTTTATTTAGCATTGTTGCCGCAGCTTCATATAATATCTGGTTTTCGGAGAGTTTTATCATTTCCATATCTGGGCTCACACTATTGCCATCGCCCACTGAAGAAGTGTCTTTTTGTCGTGCAACTTTACCGCTCACCTGTTCAAGATTTTGTTCAGATATGGGAAAGTGCCCGGGGTGAGAAATCGTTGGTTGTAGTGAGTTGCCAAAGACAGCATTTTTTAGCTCATTTTCGAAAATAAGTGATTTTGATGAATATCCAGGTGTCTCTGAGTTAGCAATATTGGAGCCAATGACCTGCTGGTTTTTGGTTCGAAGGTCAAGGACTTTCTGCAATAATTTCATCGTGGGATCAAGTTGTTGAAAGGATGGCATGCTTTTCTCCTGTCAGGTAGTTAACAAGTTAGTTGAAGATGAAAGAATAAGATCATTTGTTTTTTGGTAATCATTATGATCGATGCCTGGAATTATCTGTTGACCCGTAGGCTGTTTATTTGCACCTGTTCTTTAGCAAGTTTTTTCCATAAAGGGCTTGTACCTTTTTCGGTTAATTCTTTAAAGCGCTTAAGGGCAAGTTTTTTCTTGTTAGTTAAAAGTAAAATTTGACCTGTTCGGAAAAATGCCTGATCGCTGTAGAGTTTAACGTCTTGTAGTTGGTTGAAAAATTTTTCAGCCTCGATGTATTCCTGTGTCTGGAAATATGATTCAGCAAGGAAGAAAAGAAGCTGGTTGTTGCTAGATACCAGTTTCTGACTTTCGCTTGAACCGAGAATTTTTATGACATTTTTATACTGTTCCAGATTGAAAAACACTTGTGCGGAGACTACATCAAGTTCGTCTGACTTTTTCAATCTTGAGTTTTTAAGTAATTTAGCTGCCTGGGTTGTTTTTTCTGAATCGTTAAGCGCCTTGACCCTAAGTAGAAAAATTGAAGTTGAATTTTCACCAGCTATATATGATGAGAAATATTTTTTCGCATATTTTTCTGCCTGCTCAAAATCCCCATTTTTATAGAGAATTGTAATAAGGGGTAAGTAAGCCGGTTTTTGAAATTCTTTATTTGTAGTTTCAAGAATATATTCATAGGCAGTGGCTGAACGCATGCTAGCTCCTATCTGCTCATAAGCCTCTGCCAGATCATATAGAAGATTGTTGTCTAGCCAGCCTTTTTTAAATAATTCCCGGTTTTTTTTTGCGAGTACAAGTGCTTCAATGTATTCCTCATTATTTACGAGATACCTGATCGCTTCTGGAAGTTGCTGCACTAAAAGGGCCATGGCCTCAGATTGAAGAGTCCCATTTTTGAAGTTTCGTAATAACTCAACAGTTGTATAGACTGATTGTAAGCTGTCGTTTTCTAAAGCTTGAACCAGTGCCATTTTAAATGTTGCCTCTTCTCTGAGTGGTTTTCTGTTGGCTACCTGTGAAAGTGTTCGGTATTGTTTGATGATTTGTGTAGCTGTGGTTTTTCGCGATATATAATCCAGGTCTGCTAGCTTCAACCGAGCCCTGTGTGCTCCCTCTGATTTTGGAAAGCTATATTGAATTTGGTTAAGGAGTGGATATATGTCTTTTCCTTGTTTGAGGCGGCTTGAAGCAAGTCTGAATAGTGCCAGGTCCTGATGCTTTTTGTCAGTGATAAGCTCTGAAAGTTTGGAGTAACTACTTTCAGCATCTGACCAGCGATTATGCATGTAGAGAACATCACCAAAAAAAGATAAAGACCTGGGTTTGTTGTAGAGGTTCTTTCCTTGCTTTAAAGTGGCCATATAGGAGACCAGCGCGCTGATGTTTTTATTGTCTAGGTAGAGTAAGTCAGCTTCACGTATGTTTCTGGTTAGTTGGATCGATTTTTTGTACGCGACATTATCACGTTGTAGAAATGAATTTGCTTCGTTTGGTTTGCCGGTGTGCATCGCTGTTTCGGCAAGCAGGATGTTTAAGTATGGGGATAGGTCACTTGTTTCCGGAAAAGTTTGTTCGAATTTTTTTAATTTTATAAGTCCCAGGTAAGGGTCTTCGTTTCTAATCTGCAGATAGATGGTAAGCAGGTTGACCAGAGAGTTTAGAGGAGAATTTTTGTAAGTGTGTTTAAACTTTTCAAGAGTTTTTAGGGGAATTTCATATTCGCCTTTTCTGATCAATGCCTCGCAGTAAGTAAGTATAAGTCTCTGTTTCTGCTCTTTGATATCCTCATGTTCAATCGTTGCCTGGATCATTGTTTCAACAATGTTCCATTTCTTATAAGAAGCAGCTTCTGCGATGTTTTTAGGTAGCCAGTCTTCTTTGTCATTTGGTGAAATAGAGGATACGATAGGAAAGTCTGGTAGCGTGTAGTTGATTGAGGGAAGTATGGAAACTTTAGTTTCAAATTTTTTGAAAAAATCTATCCAGTTATTTGCATATTGGGATGTTTGTAATGGATTGGTATAGTCTACTTTGTTTCTATCTAGCAGGGTTACACCGAGAAGCTGGTCGGCAAGGTCAGGGTATTGTTGAGAGTAAGGATTGCCAACTAACACATCTACAACAATAGTATTTTCATCTTTTGCTGATACATTGACATTTTGGGGATTGTAGCGGAGGAAAAACGATAGCTCAAGTTTGTTTTCCTGTTGTGTCTTTAGTGACTTGATGACTTTGTCCCCGCTGGGAGGCAATGTTAGTTCGTCAGATGATATTGTCTGGTTAAAAATAAGGTTGATTCTTCTGGCAACTCTGCTGGTGGAATACTTTGGTAAAGTTGAGAACCGTAATAGAATGTGTACTCGCTCTTGCTTATCGGAGACGGAAATTCCTTCAAGGGTGGAAGACGCTATGGCGGAAAATGGGAACAGGGTTCCCATAGAAATGATTAGAGTGATAAGACTGATTAAAATTTTCATATAATTGTGTAGGTAGAATATTTTATATTATTAATGCAATATGTATTCCAGTGATAGATGTTTTGTTTTTTCTTGGTGGTTTGTTACGGAAAGACAAAATGTTGAATGATGTTTTTATTTTAAAATGACATCTTGGCTGATTGGTCATCACCTTTAGTCAGTATTTTGACACCGGTTAGCTTCGGTTTGGGTTTTTCAAGTAGAGTCAATATATTGAAATTTCCTTGCCTCAGTACCTTTCCGCTGATATATGTATATATATAAAATTAATCTTTTTAATGATTGGTAAAGGATTTAATAAAGGGGCTTGAGGTTCAGCAATAGAGTGATTTTAAGCTGTAATCACCGGAATTATTTTCAATAAAGAGTACCGGTGTGGATAGAGATTGGAGAGTATAAAATGCTTTAAAATCGGTCTTTTTTGGATGTGAGTCAGGAACTTTGGTTTTTTTGTTATCTGCCTTAATGGAAACATGAAAATAGTTTTTCATGCAACGTGTAGATACTATTTTCATAGAACAAATTAATAGATTTTTATAATGGGGAGTTAATTGTTATGGGAAAAAATGTTCTGCTTGTAGACGATTCAAGCACAATGAGAAAAATAATCGGACGCTCTTTAAGGCAAGCTGGATTGGATTTTGCAAATATTTTTGAGGCAGGAGATGGGCTTGAGGCACTTGAAGTTTTGGAGAAGGAAACAGTAGATGTCGTTCTCAGTGATATTAATATGCCAAATATGAATGGAATTGAGTTCTTGCGGGAAAAAGCTAACCGCGAGGCAATTAAAGATATTCCAGTCCTTATGATATCAACAGAGACAGGGGACGATATTATCGGAGAGGCTAAAAGTCTTGGTGCTGTTGGTAGTTTAAAAAAGCCCTTTACTCCTGATAAGGTAAATGAAGTTGTTGGCCCTTTGTTATGATGTAAGTCTTTGTACTTTTAGCCAGGTTGAGGAGGAAATGTGAGTAGCCTTACTGAAATAAGTGATAAGTTAATAGAGTCTACAGTAGAAATTTTTACTGGCATGATCATGATGGACATCACTGTAAAAGATGACAACGTGAAGCAGCTGGGGAAACTCCAAAATTCAATAACTGGAATGGTTGGTCTTGCTGGCATTTGCAAAGGTGTTGTGGCAATACATGTTCCTCAAGAAGTTGCTTTTTCAATTACCACCAATTTTCTTGGCATGGAAGTTACAGAGATGAATGAAGATGTTCAAGATGCAATTGGAGAAATCGCAAATATGCTCGGGGGTAATGTAAAAACAATTCTTTCAGATAAAGGGAAGGCTATTCAGCTTTCTTTACCGTCAACTATATCTGGGGATGAATATCAGATGTATTCAAATGATAATGTTGAACGAGTAATAATTGAGTTTTCCACATCTGGAGGCAATTTTTTTGTTGATCTGGAGTTGGAATCTGAGCCCACTGATAATTGAAAATATGTTCAATAAATTTTGTCATTCCCTATCTTTATAATACTAAATGAATTTTCATGCTTGACACCTACATAAAAGAATCCATCAGTGATGTGTTTAGCACTATGATAATGATGGATGTAACTCCAGGAAAAACCATTACAAGTGGTTATACAGATTTTAAAGCCGATATTTCAAGTATGATTGGTTTGGCTGGTGATATTAAAGGCATGCTGGCTCTTCATCTTCCATATACTGTTGCCAGGAGCATAACTGGTAGTATGTTAGGCATGGATACTGAGGACGTTGAAAATGAAGATGTAACTGATGCCATAGGCGAAATCGCCAATATGGTTGCTGGTGGTTTCAAAACGTTTTTTACTCAAGGTGGAAAACAGTTGCTCCTGTCTACTCCTACTATAATTTCTGGATCGGATTTAAAAACAAGTGGTATGTCAAAAGCCAGTTCATTTGTTATTCCCTTGGCAATATCTTCAGGAGAATTTACGGTTGAGTTGAAATATGTTCAGGAATAATCAAGATTATTTTGTAATTTATTAATAATTTAGCCCAGTCTACCGAAGTATATTATAAAGCTAACAGTAATTGTTTTCTTCACTCATACCACTCTCAATTTAAAAAAATCATAATGGAAAAAGAGAGAAAGCGTCTTGATAAGATATTTCTATCCGGTTGCCAAAGAATGCAGGAAGAGGTTTCTGCGTTATTAGGCAAGACGCTTGAAATTTCAGAGCCTGAAACCAGTGTTCTTAGCAAAGAAGATTTCTTTTCTGATCTTAGCGGGAAAGTTGTGTTTGCTAAAGTTCGGGTGGAAGGAGAGGTGGAGAGCTACGGTGGATTGCTGGTATCAGTGCAAGCTGCCATTCGTATTGGTGGTACACTTATCATGCTGCCAGACGCTGAGTTGGAAAGTACTGCCAATACTCAGGATTATTCTGAAGAGTTGGAGGATTCTTATGGTGAGATTGCAAATATTATCTGTGGTTCTCTCTCATCAACTTTTGAGGAACAATTTCCTGATAATGTGAGATTGGTTCGAGAAGAGCAGGAAGTCGTAGTTCCAGCTAAAGTAAATGTGGAATCAGAGGTACCCTGTTCTGATGGTCAATATTTTTTAGCAACTTCTTCTTTGGCAATTGGCGATGTTCAATTGGGAAATCTTCATCTTCTTTTGCCTGCAGGTCCTTTTGGACTAGATGTGCAAGAAGAAAAAGAGTCTGTGCAAGAGGCAACAAGTGAAGAGGTTGCCACCGCTTCTGGTGATACTGGCACTGCTACTGAGAATGTTGATGAAACTAGTGGTGGTGAAGCTATTTCTCAAGAATCACAAGGGATTTCATCTGTTGACGAAAGTAATGTTCCTAAAGGGTTGAACCAGAATAAACTTGATAAGGTGTTTAAGCAGGGCTACAAGCGCATTCAGGATGATGTTTCTGCTCTTCTAGGTAAAGTGTTGGCAATTGGTGAGTCCAATTTTCGTATTGTTAGCAAGGAAGACTGCTTTTTTGATCTTCCGGGTAAAATGGTTTTTGCCAATGTTGATATACAGGGGAATTTGGAGGGCCAAGGAAATCTTCTTGTATCTTTAGAGGCAGCAATCGTTATAGGTGGAACTTTGATTATGCTGCCTGATGCTGAGTTGGAGAATTGCCTCAGCGAACAGGAATATTCTGATGAACTTGAAGATTCATATGGTGAGATTGCAAATATAATTTGTGGGTCACTAACCTCTACATTTGAGGAACATTTACCGGATGGTGTTGTCAGGTTGGTGAGGACGGAACAAGAACTTGTTCTCCCCTTAAAAATTGATATGGATTCTGATAAGCCATGTCCCAATGTCGAGTATTACGAAGTTTCAGCCCCTATCAGTATGGATGATAAATCATTGGGGAATTTGTATTTTTTGCTACCTGCTGATCTGTTTGGTCTTGTTAGTGCGAAAAATCAAGTGGATGTCGCTCAGTCTGCTGCTGATGTTGGAGTCGCAGGAGCTGTTGTTGGAACTGGTCCTGATGAAAGCGTATCAGAAATATTGTCAGGTGAGAAACCTGTTTCTGATGCTGAATTTGAAGAAGCTGAGAAGCGGAAAAAGAAAATTGATCAGATTGTTGCTGAAACATTCAAACAGATTGAGTCAGACGTTGGTGGTTTATTGGGTGGTAAATTACAACTTTTAAATCATCAGGTTACTTTTTGTGATAAAGAAGTTTTTATCAGTGGTAATGAAAATGAACAAATATTGGCACACGTTGAGGTTCGCGGCGAAGATGAAGGGAAGGCTTTTCTTGTAATTGATAAGAAAGATGCCATTTTTATGGGTGGCACCCTCGTAATGCTTCCTGAAACAGAACTGGAACAAGTTATTGCTGATAATGATTTTTCTGAAGATCTTGAAGATGCTTATGGTGAAGTCGCCAATATTATTGCCGGATGCTATACCGCTGTATTTGAAGAACAGTTTAATAAAAACATAGGTTTCACAAAGACAATGCTGGAGGCTTTTTTTCCTGGCAAGGTTGATTTGGAATCTGATGATACTATTCCTCTTCAGGATTATTATTTGTCTACATCAGATATCAGCTTTGATGATAAGGAAATGGGAAAACTTCAGTTACTCGTGCCAGTAAATGTCTTCCGGCTTGAGTCACTTTTAAGGCCAAGGATATCTGATATTCAAGCTGTTGAGGCAGCAGGTTCAGATTCTGTCCAGGCAATGCGACAAGTTCCTTCGACATCTTATACACCGGATGTGTTAGTGATTTCTGACGATAACGATGCCAATGTTATTATCTTGTCTGAATTGCAGGCATTGGGATATCGTCCTGAGATCCTACATTTTAAAGATTCTGTTTATGACTACCTGAACAGTGAAATTCATTGTATATTTCTTGTAATGAGTCAGGTTAGTGAGCAGGGGTTTGGAGTAGCTATTAAGGTTAATAGTGCAGCCCCCGAAGTTCCTTTAGTGCTTGCTGGGCCGGCATGGACTAGAACTCTGGTGTTAAAGGCAGTTAAATATGGAGCAGATGATATTTTGATAACCCCTCCAACTTCTGAGGATGTTAGGGAAAAGGTTGAAGCACATTTGGCTCAGATTGCAGCATGATGGTTTGGTAAGGCGGGAAGGGAACGAAATATATGTGAAAAAAGTAGTTTGACTTTTGCCTTTGGCAGCACTTTTTTTTTATCACTCAACTCTCTGGTAATTGTTGCTTTGTTTCTTCTTTCTTTTGAGGAACTTGATATGTCAGTGAAGTAATAAATTTAGTAAAATCACAGGTTTATTTCCATTTATCCAGTATATCCTTCTTCTTTATTTTTTCAAGTAAGGTTGTTCGCTTCAGGTTAAGCATCCGGGCGGCTTCTTTTTTGTTTCCTTCAGACATCTTTAATGCCTGGATGATTAACTGGGTTTCAAAGTCATTTACAAGCTCATTGAAATTGATACCATCATCAGGCCAGTTGTCATTAGCTGTGGGCTCTGCCCGGGCAAAAAGATGAAGTTGCTCAGGTTCATAAGAATCATTTTCGGGTTCTACATTGTGATGCTGCATCATGTCTCCACAGGAAGAGCGGTATTTCTCCGGCAGATCTTTAAGGGTAATCATTTTACCGTTATGTAGAATTGTCATATGCTGAACTAGATTTTCGAGTTCTCTGACATTGCCTCGCCAATGAAAAGTTGTGAGAGCCTGAAATGCACTTCGGTCAAAACCAAGCAGAGATTTATTTCCGTTTCGATTAAATTGGGAAATGAAATGTTTGATAAGTAGTCCGATATCCTCATGACGCTCTCGCAATGGGGGAATTGTGAAAGGGATAACGCTAAGTCGGTAGTACAGGTCTTCTCGGAATTCACCCTTGTTTACCATCTCCTCAAGATTGCAATGGGTAGCCGCAATAACCCTCACGTCTACAGAAATTGGCTTGAGTCCTCCTACAGGTTCGAACTCTCTTTCCTGAAGTACTCTAAGGAGCTTTGCTTGTAGAATAGGCTTCATGTCACCTATTTCATCAAGAAAAAGGGTTCCTTTGTCGGCATATTCTATTCTTCCTATTTTGGAAGTGTTTGCTCCCGTGAAAGAGCCTTTTGTATGCCCAAATAGTTCACTTTCAAGGAGGTCGTCTGGAATGGCAGCGCAGTTGACAGGGACGAAATTTCTTTTACCTCTGGTGCTGTGAGCATGGATTGCTTTAGCTACCAGTTCCTTACCTGTGCCTGATTCTCCTAATACTAACACAGTGCTTTGGTCATCTTCAGCAATTTTTTCTATCAGCTGAAAAAGTTCCTGCATTTTTGTACAGTGGCCTATTATTCCGTAAAATGTATCTTTCAATGCTAAGTCTCAGGATGTCATGGTGTCGGCAAGCCAACTAGATGTTCGTCGCATATTTAAACTAAGCAGGCGCATTACTTTTTTTAGAAGTTGAACTGTTATGGAGGGGTGCCTGGTGCTTAATTTGTTGAAACCCTTTTGCGTGAGAATTATTATCAAAGAGGGCTGTCTGGCAATTACACTTGCTGATCTGGGAGATTTGTCAATGATAGACATTTCGCCAATGGTATTGCCTTTTTGGAGACGAGCTATCGTTCTGAAATCACCTTGAGCGTTTTTTTTCATAACTTCAAGTAATCCGTTGATAACAAAGCACATGTAGTCTCCTCTTTCGCCTTCCATGAAGAGGAATTCACCTTTTTTCACCTCTGCAAAGTTCATGTGTCTAGCAAGGATGTCCAGCTCATCCACTTTGAAATTATCAAAAATTGACAAATTAAGTATATAATCTCTGGTTTTTTCTTCAGTTGCTGACAGTTTTTGTTCAGGGGGAAGTATTATTTTTTTTTTCCTCATTATCAGATAGTTCGGGTAGTCAAAAATGTTATGGGTGATGGATGATGAGCACAGGATGTTTAATAAAAACTGCCATTGATGTCCAATTGTTGATTGTATGAGCAAGGTTATGTGGTTTCGATAGTTGCTGTATTATATATTTCAAATAATTTTTTGCTGTGAAATTTTAATGCTAAGTTTCTTAGCATTTTCAATATTCAAAGGATTAAAAAAAATCAATCTTTGAACTATCTATTACTGTAAAGATAGCATAGAAGTCTGATTTTTGCCAAGAAGCATTGTTGTTAAGTGTCATTTTTCTGACAATCGAAAAACTCAAATCTTATTGTAAGTTTTATTAATCGTGTCGAGCAATTGTACATGGCAGAAGTTTCATTGAAACAAATGATGTATGATTAAATTAGAAAAAGTTGTTGGTTATTTTAATTATAGAGGCCTTTCTGTAAACGATTATTCAGATATCATAATGAAAAAGTGTGCAGCTCAATTTATTTTCTGGTTTGGAAGTTTTCAAACTCTTTTTAGTTTCGGGGTGTTATGTAAGATCTTTATCTTTTGTTTGATAGTATTTGTTGCAGATGCTCAACTTTTGCAGGCACAAGTCTGGCATGGCAAGGTTGTCAGAGTCATTGATGGCGATAGTTTGATAGTTAAAAAAGGGGATACATCCCATGAGGTTCGTTTGTATGGTATCGATGCCCCGGAACATGGGCAGGATTACAGCAAGGTCTCTGCGAGGTATGTTCGAAAGAAGTGGTTGGGTGAAAAAGTATCTGTAGAGCCAATGGATATTGATAAATATGGTCGAATTATTGCCTTTGTAAGAAATAATGGAAAATTAGTAAACAAGGAAATGGTTCGGGTCGGACTGGCATGGGTTTATCCTTGGTTTTGTCGAGAAAAGCCTATCTGCACAGAAATGAAGAAAGAGCAAGCCAAGGCCAGGAAGAATCGGTTAGGGCTCTGGAAAAACGTTGATTTTATGCCACCCTGGCAATGGAGAAGGAACAACAAAAGATAATTAATTTATATAATCAAACCGGTGTTCATCTGGATTAATTTCTTTAAACTTAAATTAAGTACGCTTATCGCATGGTTGGTGTTGTTTTAAGGATTGTTTCTTCGATTGTTTGTGGAAGTTGTGGTTGTAGATGTTCTATATTGTTTTGATCAACTGCTTTTTTGCTGCTTTGATCCCATGGGTCAATGGTGTATCCGAGCAACTGCCATTGAATGCGGCCAGACTTGCCATGGCAGTCCAGGCAGTCAAGTGCGTTTTTAGCAGAAGTAACTCCGTGATTTAAGGGTTTATAGGTTACGGTGGTTGTTAATTCATGAGTGCCGCTGTATGGAAGAAGTATTGCCTTCATTCCTGTTTTTGCGATCATATCCCAGTCTGATGCATTAAAGGCGTTTTCTTGGTCATTGTTGAACAACGGTGATATTAAATACCTGTATTTTTTGTCGTAGAGTTGGGTGCCATAGGTGGTGCTGAATGGAGCAAGAATAGAACCAGTTTTTTTATTGGCTGGCATGGAAAGAGGTGTGACCTGGTCTGGATTTACTCTGCCGCCTCTTTTGTAGATTTGATCATTGCCATTGTCCCACCTGTAAGCTGGGATGATGTTTGATCCTTGAAAATAACCATTTTCGTCAAGGTAGCTGATGTCTTCCGTTGGAGATTGTCGTGAAATTGTTGATGTTTTTCCGGCCATAGACCAGTTCCAGCTGATAACTGCGGGAGTATTGATTGCATATAATGGGATATGGCAGGTCTGACACGCAATAGTGCTGTTGTGAGAGTTAAGCTGACTGTTTGTATGCGGCAAATTAGAATGGCACTTTGAGCATCCTATATCTATTCTAGATAGATCGTTGTTGCTTTTTGTTGGTTCAAAAGTATGATTTTTTCCTGAACTGTGACAGTCAAGGCAAGAGAAATTAATTTTCTTAGATATCAGGTGAATGTCAGATTGATTTGCCAGATGATTCACGTCTGAAATTTGTACAGGTCCACTGTTTAAAGGGTTTCGACACCTGGTAAAATGACAGGACAGGCAGTTGTCAGAGTTTGGTTCCCCTATGTTTTTGATAATATCTGATAAATTGATTTCTGGACCAATCTTGGAAGAGATGGATCTTTTATAGGTGTTTGTTGTGTCGTGGCATATCAAGCAATCGATAAGTGAATTATTTTTATTCTCAAAGTCGAATTGTTGAGGATTGTCTGAAACATGGCACTCCATACACATTTTCTTGTTCAATGATGCTACAATGGCAAAATGGGATAACGAAGTTTTTTTGCCAAATGACTCAACCTTTCCATTAACTTTTTTTGGGCGTTGCCATAACCAGTGAATATCTTTTTTTAAGTTCGCTGCTTCTTGATTATGGCAGCTAACGCATTCTCTGTTGACCTCTGTAAAAGTCTGAAATGGTCCTTTCATTTGCATATGTGCTTCTATGGCCGCACCCTCTTGGCTACTTAGTAAAAAAATAGCCAGGAGAGTGGTTAGGCACAACCATTTTGATGATTGCTGTACTGGGAGTTGGTGGGTCATGATGTGTGTTGTTGAATAATTTGCTGAAGGTCTTTTCGTGTTAGAGTTTCTTTCTCCAGAAGCGCCTGGGTAATTGCTTCCAGGGATTTCTTTTCCTTGGTGAGGATGGTTTTTGCTGCGTCATATGCTGATTGAATCAGTAGTTTGACTTCAGAGTCTATCTGGATAGCTGTTTGTTCGCTTATTATTTGTCCCGGTTGACCGTTAAGAGGGTCAGAGGCTTTGAAGGTTATCGGGCCAACAGTTTCGCTCATTCCCCATTCACAGATCATCTTGCGGGCCATCTCGGAGACACGTTCAATGTCATTACTTGCACCAGTAGTAATGTCGTCAAAAACGATTTCTTCAGCAATGCGTCCTCCAAGGAGAGTGCAGAGTGTGTCGAAGAGGTATTGACGAGAATGTGAGTGTTTTTCTTCTTCTGGTAGTTGCATTGTAAGGCCAAGAGCCCTACCTCTGGGGATAATGGTTACTTTGTGGACAGGATCTGATCCCGGAAGCATCCATGCCACAAGTGCATGACCGGTTTCGTGGTAGGCGGTAACTTTTTTTTCATTGTCAGTGATTATCAGGCTTCTTCTTTCTGCTCCCATCATTACTTTGTCTTTGGCTTCTTCAAGTATGGCCATGGTAACCTTGTCTTTGCCACCAGTTCTGGCATTCAAAAGTGCAGCTTCATTAACCATATTTGATAGCTGTGCTCCTGAGAACCCGGGAGTTCCCTTGGCAATAGTAGTCCAGTTGACGTCAGTTGCAACTTGAATGTTTTTTGAATGGACTTCAAGTATTTGTTCTCTTCCTCTGACATCAGGCAAGGGGACAATTACTTGGCGGTCAAATCTGCCAGGTCGTAACAGGGCAGGGTCAAGAATGTCTTGCCTGTTGGTTGCTGCAATTACAATAACATGATCGTTGGCCTCAAAACCGTCCATTTCTACCAAAAGCTGATTGAGAGTTTGTTCTCTTTCGTCATTACCTCCACCGCCTCCAGCACTGCGATGTCGGCCAACAGCGTCAATTTCGTCAATAAATATAATGCAGGGTGCTTTTTTCTTCCCTTCTTTAAAGAGATCTCTCACTCTCGAAGCGCCAATTCCAACATACATCTCGACAAAGTTGGAGCCACTGATGGAGAAAAAGGGGACACCTGCCTCTCCTGCAATTGCTTTGGCAAGTAATGTTTTACCAGTTCCAGGTTCACCGTAAAGAAGTACTCCGGTAGGTATTCTGGCTCCTGCCTCTGTGAACTTGTCCGGGTTTTTTAAAAAGTCTACTATTTCAGAAACTTCTTCTTTTGCTTCATCTACGCCAGCAACATCTTTGAATGTAACTTGTGAGTGTTGTGTGTCTACGAGTTGGGCTCTGCTTTTGCCAAAAGCCATGGCTTTGCCACCACCAGCGCCTCCTGTTTTTCGAATAAAGAAAAACCAGATTATAAACAAAAGAAAAAATGGTATCCATGAAAGGAAAATTTTCATAAACCAGTGGGGTTTAACCTCATTTTCAACCTCGATATTTATGTCTTTTGTCAGGAGTTTTTCAAGAGCCGGGCTATTGGAAGGGATAAGTGTCTTGTAGTTTTTGTTGTCAGCATCAGTCCAGGCAATGATATTGTCCTTGATAACCACATCTGAGAGTAACTCGGAATCGACTTTTTCAAGAAAGTCATTGTATCGTATATAGTGAACATTTTGATGCGGGCGTTTGAAGATGTTGAAAAATAGTAGGGCAACCAGGCAAACAACAAGCCAGATGGACAGGTTTTTGTAGAAAAATTTCATATATATATTCTCCAGCTAATTAAAAAATAGGCATTTAGAAAATCTTGTAAACGAGACAAAGTCGGAGTCCTTGATCATGAAGAAGCAAGCAGGATACAGTACCGGGCATTTCTGAGAATTATATGTAAATAATTTCAGGATTAGACCAAATGTGTATCTTTTGCGCAAGCAGGCTGGCTGCGGTCTTGTAATATCAAATGAAAGGTTATTTTCTAAACCTGTTTGTCTTAAAAAAATTGTAAGGCTGGGCTGCTGATAGATCGTAAAAGCTGTTGTAGTTGGAATTCCACCAAGTATTCCAAAATGTTCTGAATTTGTTGGTATCATAAAATGTTGAAAAGGTAAAGAGACTTGAGGTGGAAAAAGCAAGTGTGCATCTTTAACTTTTGTTAGAAGTTCTGCTTAGGATTCACTTGCAATCATTTTTGAATGAAGGAAGTTGATTTGTTTTGGGTGGCTGATGGATGTTTTAATTTAACAGACTTTTTGAAGGTGTTAAGGGATTATGTGGCGCTATTTTTTTGGTTTGATCGAAGAGATTGAGACGTTACTTTTCAGTAAAAGAGTTTAAGGGAGAGGTTATGTTCCTCGAAATATTTAATATTTCGAGGAACATAATTTATTTGAGAAGAAGATAGTCAGGTTTGATACCTGATGGCTAGGATCTGATGTCAGTGCTATGGCACATTATCAAATTCTTGTAACTTCCAGGCCGCCACCTGAAGTTACCGTAAGGAGAAGCTGTCTCGTTTAATGGCATTGTTTGAGAAGCTGCCTTTTTGTTTGCAGTTCTTATGCCATAATGAAAGTAATGCTATGAGGTAAAAAGTTTTTTCTGTTAACTGTTGATATTTATTAAAAAAATAATTGAAGCTCTTTGGCTATAGTTGTTAGGCAATGTTATGGATGACACGGTGATGGGAGAAATGTGCGTCCTGTTTTACTTGTAAAGGGATATATATGAGCCATTATTCTTTGTGAAGTTAGTGAAGATTGTTTTTTCATCTAAATTTATACCTGTTTTGCTTTAGATTCAGCTTGTGTGTTGTTGAGTCCTTTTGCTGGTGTTAAAAGTTGTCGTGATTGCTCAAAATGAGCATGTTTAAAATTAAGATTGGCTTTTTTTGCTTCGGTATGGAATAAATGAATATTCATTCACTTTTTTTGTAAAAGTCACATGGATATGGGTAGTAATAATGCATGTGCCTGTAAACACATTATAATTTTTCACAGGAAGGGGATGTTGCAATTTCCTGTTTTCGGAAAACTATTAATGCCGACTAAGTTAAAACTGTTAAGTCCGATTATTTGACACTTTTTGCACCCTTTTATCTTGACAAGGGGTGTTTTGAATGGATATAAGGAAAATATCATTTTAATATGTTTATTGATTAATCAATCAAAGAGCAAAAAAACGGAGTTAATAGGAAAATGAGTATAACGGGAGGTGAACAGAGGAAATAAGAAAATGGTCGGTTTTCATCCGCCAATGATATTCGACCAGGAATAAACTTAACCTCCAATTAATGGAGGTAGGGAGAAGCAAATGGAAGGTATTTTATTTCTCGTTTTTTGGCTAGGTTGTGCCACTCTCCACACGCTGTATGACCTTAAAGTGAAACAGGTCCTGCAAGCTGTCTCGGAAGAAAGTGATTTTTCCTAGCCCACTGAGCAGACATTTTTAGTTATTGCTCGCTGTTCGGTAAGAACAGATGCTGATAGACACAAGTTCAATATTCGTTCAAAACAATTTTACGTATAGTTTGGTGTGGTAAGGGGGATAAGATTTCTTCGTTATCTGCCATCATGGAACTTCGGGAGGAGTGAAGCACATGAATAATTTGATTGCAAAAGTTTTACCTCAAGAAGGAGGGCTAGAAGGGACCTCATCGGGTACTTATAATGCCGTTATAGCTTTATCTGGCCTTTTAGCATTGGTAGGTGTTGCTTTTGGAGTACATGCTTTTATTATTGGTTATCATAACGCATATGGTGTAACTCGAGATGTCCCTTGGGGGCTTTTAATTGCAGCATATGTTTTTTTTGTAGTTACCTCTACTGGTCTTTGCCTAGTATCTTCTATTGGTCATGTTTTTGGAGTAGAAGCATTCAAGCCCATCGCAAAACGTTCAGTATTTCTTGCAATTGCCACAATTCTTGCTGGTTTTATAGTAATTGGATTTGAGATAGAAAATCCATGGAGAATGGCGATTTATAATGTTATCTCACCAAATGTTACTTCCAATATCTGGTGGATGGGAACTTTATATGGTGCCTATTTATTTTTTATGCTTATTGAATTTGCCCTGTTGCAGCTTGAGAATCATAAGATAGCAGGATATTTCGGGCTTGCAGGCGTTATAGCCGGTGTGGCAGCCCATTCAAACCTTGGAGCGGTATTTGGTCTGTTAAATGCTAGGGAATTCTGGCATGGTCCTTATATGCCTATTTACTTTATTACTTCTGCAATGATGTCTGGTTGTGCCGCAGTAATTTTCTTTCATTGGGTAGGTTACAAGGCAAATGGTTGGAAAATGAGTGAAGAGCTTGAGCGTTCGTTGCAGACTGTAGCTAAGCTTGGAGCACTTCTTTATGTCGTTATAATGTTTTTTACAACATGGAAGATTCTCTCAGGTGTTGCCGGGCAACCTCCTGGAAAATATGAAGCTATGATGGCTATCCTCACTGGTCCCTATGCGCTGAATTTCTGGATTGGCGAAATCGCCATGGGCTTGGTAATTCCTTTTGTAATTATTCTTGCGGTAAAAGCCAAAAATTTAACAGCTATGTTTCTTGGTTCTGCTGCAAGTCTGATCGGAATCTTTTTTATGCGATACGATCTGGTTGTCGTGGGTATGCTGGTTCCGCATTTTCATGCTGATAATGTGGTTGGTCAGCCTCATCTTTATCCTTATGCACCAACCTTGCACGAAATTATGATTGTTGTTGGTGCCATGGCTCTTGCAACAATGTTGTTTCTTATGGGTGAGCGTCTTTTTCGTGGTCATTTGTCTGAAGAGCATTAATAGCTGTATTGAAGAAGAGAGCGGGGAAACCCGTTCTCTTTCATGGCAAATGTCAGTTGAAGGTGAAGGAAATGGCTAGAAAAAAAACAGAAATTGAACCAATCCATCCAGGCACTGCTGTCTATCCGATCGGTGTTGCTGCTAGGTTGGTAAATGTGCACCCCCGTACTCTGCGGATCTATGAGGCAGAAGGTCTCATTAGTCCTAAACATGTAGGTTCCCGTCGCATGTTTTCTGAAAATGATATCAAATGGATAGGTTGTTTACGTTCCATGATTCATGAAGACGGTATAAGTATTCCAGGTCTGAAGAAGTTGTTGCAACTTGCTCCGTGCTGGGAAATTGGAGACTGTCCTTCTCGTGTGCATGAAAAATGTTCTGCTCATGTTGATAATTCTGTACCCAAGACATTGCATGTTGTTGGTGATGATCAAGCTACTAGAGAGGCAAAAGAGGCTGATCAGGAAAAACGCAGGAAGGTAGCTCAAAAAAAAAAGCAGACATTATCTGGTTGAACATAGCGTCAATGCAGGTTTCCGGTCGTCTTATACTGGAAGAAGAGCAGCAGTCCTATGTTTGAGGCAGAAACGATAATCGGTTTATACTTATAGGAGTATTGGTAAGGCAATTATTGGTTGATGAATAAACTGTCACTAGCAGGAGCGTGTTCTTTTTGTCTTAGCTTTTTTTGAGTTTGTTTGGTTCAAGGTTGTATTTTTGTATTTTTCTGCGCAGTGTGTCTTTTGAGACCTTGATTTCTTTGCAGGTCGCTATTTTTTTCCACTCGTTTCTTGATAACGCTTCGTGGATAAATAATTTTTCCATTTCTTCTAAAGTTTGTGGTCTGGTTTCATAATCTATTGTGTTTGTTGCTTCATGTGTGGGAGCAAGTGGTTGTGGCAGGTCGTTTGGTTTTATATAACTTCCTTCGCAGAGTATAAAAGCGTATTCTATAATATTTTGAAGTTCACGTATATTTCCGGGAAAATCAAAGTTCATTAAGATGTTCAAGGCTGTGTTTGTAATACCGACGATATCTTTACCCTGTTTATTGCTGTACTGGTCAATAAAATGTTTAATGAGGAGTGGGATATCTTCTTTTCTTTGTCTTAGGGGTGGCAGGTGCATTTGCACTACACTGAGTCTGTAAAAGAGATCCTCACGAAAGATTCCATTTTGAACCGCTTTTAACAGGTCCTTGTTTGTTGCTGTAATTATTCTGATATTTGCCTTTATCGGCGTATTTGAGCCGAGAGGCTCGTATGTCTTTTCTTGTAACACCCTTAATAGTTTTGTCTGAACGCTTGTCGGTATATCTCCTATTTCGTCCAGAAAGAGAGTGCCTTCTTCTGCTGCAGCAAATCTTCCAGTCTTGTCTTTGCGGGCATCAGTAAAGGCACCTTCCTTGTATCCAAAAAGCTCTGATTCCAATAATGTTTCAGGTAGTGCTCCGCAGTTAACAGCTATAAATGGTTTGTCTTTTCTATCGCTATTGTTATGCAGTGCAAGGGCTGCCAGCTCTTTGCCGGTTCCACTTTCACCTGTGATTAAAACATTGCTAGGGCTTGCGGCAATGTCTGGCATGATTTGGAAAAAACGCTCCATTGTTGAACTTTTGGAGATGATGTTGTCGAAATAATGTTTGTGGGTTGGAGCTTTGTTTTGCCTGTTAATAATGCTTAAGTCTCGAAAAACTTCAACTCCGCCAATAATGTTTCCGTCTGTATCGGTCAGGGGTGCTGCGCTAATGCTGACTGGAAGTTTATTGTTCTTAGAATCATGGATAATAAGTGATCTGTTAGATACTGGTGTGCCAAGGTAAAGGCATTCGGCGATTGCGCAATTTTTCCCACATGTATTTGACTTGAAAATTTCACTACAAGATTTACCAAGGACATCTTCAGCTTGAAAACCTGTGATATCTTCAGCAGCTTTGTTGAAAAAAGTGATGTTCCAGTTTTTGTCAACGGTGAAAACCCCATCAGCCATGGAATTAAGTATAAAGGAGTTGTTAAGGTTTTCAGGGTCATTGTCGATGGTTAAGATTGCACCGGTAATTTCATGTTTTTTGTTGAAAATAGCTGTCGAGGAAACTGAAATTAAAACAGGTATGTTGTTTTGTTGTAAAATTTTTATTTGTATATTTTTATTTGATTTTCCTTCGTTGATAGTGCAGAAGAGTGGTCCACGTTTGTTGCCAAGCATGTCCCCGAATATGTCAGTTGTATTGTGTGTAAGGATATCTCTGGCATGCCATCCGGTTATTTTTTCTGCAGCCTTGTTGCAGGAGTTGATGATGAAGTTTGAGTTTACTTCAATGATTCCAATGTTGAGGTTTTGCAAAATGTGTTGTTCTTGAAATGACTTTAAAGGATTTGTGGATATTTCAAGGAGGTATCCAATTGGCTTGTTTTCTTTGTCGAGGAGGCTGTGCCAGGAGGAGAATGTTGATTTATATTTGTTGGAAATTGAGGTGTTTTTAAGTTTTAATCGCAGGTGGATTGTTTTGTCTTTTATGTCCTCAGGTTGAGGAATATTGCAGCTATGTTCTTTCCTGTGGTCTTCCTGGAAAAGAGAGCGGACATTTTTGTTTATTAATTGAGCGGCATTTGAACCGGTAAGTTTTTCTGCATGTTTGGAGATACTTGTAATTAGAAAGGATGAATCCAGGTGAAATAGAGCAGTATGTGTCAAGTGTGAGGTTGGGAGTGGTTTCATAAGTATGGTTTGAATTATTTGTGGAAGTTATAGTAATTCTAACCTTCCATTCGTGGATGGTCAATAAGCAATTGGTTGTTTATTGATTGAAAATAAGGATAATTTTTCAATTATATTTAATTGGGTTTACACGGTTCAACCCACGGCAATTCTTTCGTTAAAATACGGCAGTGAAGCTTGATTTTTTCTGAATGATACTGTATTCTTTCTCGTTACTGAATGAATTGTCATTCAGTGTCGTATCTTGATGTTATATGGATACTAAATTTTTTGGTCTGTAGCTACGTTACTCATGTTTTTACTGGAGAGATGTAATGAACATTAAAGAACTTGAAAAGCTTCAAAATGAGGGCGTTGAGAATCTTCCCTCTCAGGAGAGGCGATCGTTTCTTAAAGCTGGTTTGGCTGTTACAGGAGTATTTCTTGGTGGAACTGTTTTATCATTGAGCTCTGCTAAAGATGCTCAGGCAGTAGTTGGTAGCAAACCGAAACAGGCAAGTAAATTTCCTTATGATCCTCATTACTCAATGGTTATTCGTCAGAATCATTGTGTTGATTGTGAATTGTGCAAAAAAGCCTGTGTGAAAACTAATAATGTTCCTTCCTATGGATATCGAACAACAATTTTGGAACAGACACGTGCAATTGGTCTCGGGAAAATAGAGCGGGATTTTGTTCCTCTTCTTTGTAACCATTGCAACAGGCCTCCTTGTGTTCGTGTGTGCCCTACTAAGGCGACATACAAAGATAAAGTTACTGGCATAGTTGTTATGGAATACAAAAAGTGTATTGGTTGCAAAACTTGTATGGCGGCCTGTCCCTACAATGCTAGATATTTTAACGAAGAGATTCGTGCTGTTGATAAGTGTAACTTCTGCTATGACACTCGTTTAAGTAAAGGTAAGAAGGATACTGCATGTGTGGAAGCCTGCCCTGCAAAAGTCCGGGTTTTTGGTAATCTTAGCGATCAGAGCAGCGAAGTATATCAATTGATTCATACTCCAGATAAAGTTGTTTGGGTTTTACGCCCGGAGACCGGAGTTCTGCCAAATGTTTATTATATGAATGTTTAATGCCAGTGAGAGGATAGTGATGAATATTAGCAAAAGAATTAAATTGATTTTTGGAATGATTGTCTGCGCCGGTCTATTCTGTATTGCTGGCAATGCTAGTGCGGCTGCAGAGTATGATGAGGACACTTATGGCCCTGAAGAACTTATAGTATGGCAGGTTCCTGTGCCTAAGGTAACATTCAGTCATAAGATACATACTATGGATGCAGAATTGTCATGTGATTCCTGTCATGATGAAGTTTTTGAGATGGAGGCTGGAGTTGCTTCCCAGGGTGATGATTTCACCATGAAGGCATTTGCGGAGGGTAAGTATTGTGGTGCCTGTCATGATGGTAGCAGTGCATTTGATGCAAATGCAGATGAAAATTGTATTAATTGTCATACACCACCGAAGTCTATTGTTTTTACAAAACCGGTGAAAGCCGTCATTTTTGATCATTCACAGCATCAGGATGATATGGGTTGTTCTTCATGTCATAACAAGCTCTTTACAATGAAAATCGGAGCAGCTGAAGAACAGGGTGATAAGTTTGTAATGGATTCCCTTTATAAGGGCCAGTATTGTGGTGCTTGTCATAATGGTGAAGATGCATTTGCTTCAGATACTCGTTGTACAATTTGTCATATTGGTGTGAAAGGGTTCAGTCGCCTGTTTGGCACACAAAAATCTGATGGGCATTGAGGTGGGCATTAAGTAAGTCTTCTGGGGTTTTCTTCATTGATTCCGCTGTACAAGTTGCCCGGGTATAGTGGTAAGTGGAAAACCGGGCAAAAGGCATAAATCTTTATTTATATTGTTTCGGTCAGTTCTGTAAATTCAGGGCTGACCGATTTTTAATATCCTACCATCTAGTTCTTATCTTCTTGTATATATCCATGCTGTTTTTTTTTTAAAGTTATAAATTATTGTTGGTAGTAGTTTTAATTTTTAAACTGCTGCTTGTTGGTAATAACATATAAAAAAAGCTCAATTTGTTTCCTGGTCAATAAGTACTCCTGTTATTTTTAAGCGAAATTGTTTTTTAGTAGTGGGTATTTTTTTCGCTGATCTTGGTCATTCCTGAATCTTCATTTCTTGCTGTAACTCCGTCTTTCGCCTCTTTTAAAAATAATATCACTGTTTCTGTTTGAGCAGTTGTGATGCCTGGTCGATGTTCATTTAATCGACACAATAAATCATACTGACCGTATTGATGGACTGTTGGTGATGATGATCAAACATTGGTTAATTCTAGTGATAATGTGTGTCAGGTTCGGTGGTTATTCTTTAATGATTGCTGCTCTGATTATCGAATTTTTCCATTTATAAGTTTGAGCGTCAGTTAGTTAAACTGGGAGGGGACGCATAATTCGTCCTTCTTCGCATTGAAAGTGGGCGCATTAAGCGCTTTATTTTTAAAAGATATGTAAGTGTTTTCTTTTAGAGAAACATTAATACAAAATTGTTCAAGGTGATTTATAGCGTAATTTTAAGCTGTTATCATTTACAATCAATGTTTGTTCTTAACTGATTTGATACTTGGCATGTACCTTGCGAGTAGTTAGATAAATGGAAATATCGATCAGGTGATTTTGAGTCATAGGAGAACATTATGAATAGTTCAAATACACAGTGTCTTGATAACAATATCGTTTCTGGTGACAGGCATTTCTCAAGTAAAATAATTGGATTTCTAACAAAATATAGTGAACGTTTTTGGTTTTGTATCGCTTTTGCCCTGTTTCTGTTAATGGGACCGTTTTCGATAATTGCAGTTGTGATCGGACTCTGGAACCTGGCCAACAGTGCACAGGTAAGAAAGATGGTCGAACCGGCTAAAGGATAGAGGGTAGAGTAAGTTTAGATCGATAATTAATTAGGAGGATGAACAAATGACAAACGGATTTTCAATCACAGCAACTTCTGAACCAGATGTTGCGACATCCAGTACATATACCTTAGCAGTAGTTTTTTTTCTAATGGCAGCAGTGGGGATTGGCGTAGGTTTATACGGTTTTTATGCTGGTCATCATAATGTTTATAATAATACTCGTGAGATGCCTTGGGGTATTCTCATTTCAAGTTATGCATTTTTTGCAATAATTTCTACAGGGCTTTGTTTACTTGCTGCAATCAGTCATGTGTTTGGTGGTAATAAAATGGCGCCACTCGCTAATCGAATGGTCTGGCTCTCATTGATTACAATTATTGGTGGTTTTACGCTGATTGGATTGGAATTGGAAAGTCCCTGGAGGATGGCTCTTTATAATATAACTTCTCCAAATCCTACGTCTAATATCTGGTGGATGGGGACATTGTATGGCCTTGCTGTTGGTGTGATGCTTGTTGAATTCTATCTGATTTTGACAAAACAGTACAAAATAGCAATTGTTCTTGGGGTGTTAGGTGCGTTGGCTGAAGTCGCTGCCAATACAAATCTTGGTGCTGTATTTGCAACTTTATCAGGAAGACCTTTTTGGTATGGATCTCAATTGCCTATATATTTTCTCGGAAATGCTTTTATGGCAGGAGCGGCCGCAGCAATAATGTTTACCCATTTTGCTTATGTAATGCGTCATAAAAGAATGGGTCAGGATGAATTTGAGGGCGTACAATGTGCAGGAAAAGTTTTAACCTTGATGCTCTTTCTCATATGTGTTGCAACAGCATGGCGTGGAATATCTTATTACGTAGGCGGAACTGAGGTTGGACGGATGGCAGCAGATGTACTCTTTACAGGAGCACTTGCTACTAACTTTTGGGTTTTTGAAATTATGATTGGTTTAGTGATTCCACTAGTTCTGCTCTTAGTTTCAGGATTAAGAAGTGTTGGTGCTATGTCAGCTGCAGCCCTTATGACAATTGTTGGTTTATTCTTCAGGACTTATGACATTGTTGTTGCGGGACAATTGGTACCAGCATTTACCGGATTTAATAGTATGCCAACAACCTGGAATTATACTCCTTCTGCTTCAGAATTTTTACTGGTAATGGCAGGTATGGGAATCGTTGGCTTGTCATTTGTTCTTGGAGAGCGTTTTTTTGGCCGCGCTTACAGTTATCAGAGTGAACATTGATTGATAGTTCTAAATAGCCTAAGTGCCCGGTGGGAATATTTTAAACCTGCCGGGTAGCTGGATGCTATCAGCTTAGGGTGAGATAAGGTTTGAGTAGTATATTCAAACAGTTTGAAAAATGAGGGTAGATATGATTGATGAAAAAAAAGCAATATTCACGATTGGAGTGGCAGCTCAGATGCTTGATGTTCACCCCAGGACGTTAAGAATATATGAACAGGAAGGGTTGATGGAGCCAATGCGAAAGGGAAAATGGCGCTATTATACGATGAATGATATTAAATGGGTGGAATGTATCAGAGAGATGATACATGAGCATGGTATTTCAATTGCGGCTATAAAAAAACTTCTTCAATTTACGCCATGTTGGAATATCTCAGATTGCCCCTTTGAAAAAAGGAAAGAATGTTCTGCTTTTATGTCAAGTGGGTTGGTTCCCAGAAAAATTGATAATCAAAAAGTCAGGCAGGTTGAACGGGTTGATTGGTACGCTGCATAGGGCTTTTGGCCCTTGCAGCTTGTAGTGTGTTTGTATCAGGATTTATCAAGCAATATTGTTTGAAATTATAGAATGTTTTTGTGGAAGTATTGTAGTTGGTATTAAGCGGTATTCTGTTTGTTTTGTGAGGTTGTTTAATAAATCACTTTGGATGAAGTCTGAGTGATTAAAGTTTTTGTGTTTTAAGAAAGATCCTTTTTTTCCCACCTTATTTGCTTCTTTTAGTGCTCTATGCCTCTAATGCGGTCCTTGTCATTAGGAAAAAGCTTTATTAGCAGGTCATTATAAAGCTTTTTTGCAAAACAGTAATTTCTTCGAAAAAGATTGTCTCATAATATTTATTTTGATTACCCACAATCTTCAGCTACGGTTCCGGAAGCAATGGAACTGTTGCATAAGTTGTCGCTCGCGGCCATTTTGAGGAGCAAGTTGAGGCAAACTAACCTTATGGGTTCAACTTGCCGGGTTAATTATTATCTTATGATAACAGTATGTTGTATGCTTAAGCCTAATTGAATTCATCATTCCGGTATGTTTTAAGCCGGAATCCAGGGTGTTGGTTATACGCTGGACCCCTGCTTAAAGAATGCAGGGGTGACGGGATTATTTGATTATTTCGCCATGAATACGATATTTACCCTTGTTTATAACAGGTTAAACGGAACAGGAAGTTAAGCTGTTTAAAATGAGCTGAGCTTTGTGGGTAATTAGAATATTTATTGTGGAGGCATGTTTTTTAAGTTTATTTATTTTTTTGCCGGTCAATAACTCATGACTGAATTTTTTGACAACATATATGATATAATACAGCTAATTGAAATAATAGTTCTGCAGGCTGCAAGCTTGCTTCGATTCTAATTTGAAAGCAAAAAAAAGGAGGTTGAGGTGAAATTACAGGGTAAGTATCTAATATCATATATGAGCAGTACATTAATCACTATCATTGTGGTTGCGTTGTCTATTTTTGGATTCTATCAACTGAATAAAACAACAAATTATCTTGTTACTGTAAATAGTCGGGTGCTTGAATATGCTAATTTGTATGAAAAAGTCTTAGCTCAGTCCAGAAGGGCGGAAAAAGAATTTTTTATATTTCCCAATAATTTACAAAAACAGGGGAAATATGTTAAAAAATGGAATGAATCCATGGGTTCAATTGATGGGTATCTGGAAAAATTAGAGAGTATATTTGTCCAGGAAAAACATCAAATTCTATTAGATAAAGTTGTCGACGCAAAAGCATTAGTTGTTGAAAACAGAGCAGAGTGGGCAATTGTGGTTACACGATTCCAGGAAACTAAATCCTATGATACCGTGAATAAAGCAGAGTATGGTAAATTTAAAGAAAGAGTGCACGTTCTTGAAGGTATTGGCGAGGAAATTTCTACCTATGGTTTTTCTGAGGTTAAAAAAGGGAGAAAGGAAATTGATAAAATCCAGCAACAATCTAAACTGTTGCTTCAGGTTATCTCTGTTGTTGCTATTCTTTGGGGTATTATAATTCCTATTGTTTTTGCCAGGAAGATGACATCGACAATTATTTATCTTAGTCGTATAGCTGATGATATCAGTAAAGGTAAAATCAGCCAGGAAATTAAAGTAACCAGAACCGATGAGCTTGGTGATTTGGCTCATTCGATAAAGCGTATGCAGACAAGTTTGCGTATTATGTTGGAAAGATTGAGTAAATAATTTATTTTTTATAGCTGCCTGCTTGTCGCCGATGTTTGGGGGGGAGCAGGTTTTTTTTTGTTTTTATCACAGTCAAATTGAAGTTTTCTCTAAATACTTGACAGGGTATTAGGCAATATGTATACAAAGATGTTTTTAATCGTATCTGTATGCCTCTGAAAGTTTGTTACTTTACCTTGTTGCAGGACTGTGTATGAAATATAATTCATTTTACGCCATATTTTTTGTTACCGTTGCTCTTATTGCTTTTCAGCCTTCTTTTTCTTCTGCTTCTCAGCGAAAAATTATCGAAGATAATTTTCAAAAGCTCATTAAAACCAAGAGTTGTCTTTCATGTGACTTGACCGGAGTTGTATTAAATAGAGTCGATTTGGCAGGGGCACAATTGGAAGGGGCTAATCTTTCAGGGGCTAAGTTGTATTTGGCCAACCTGGCTGAAGCAAATCTTAAAAATGCTAATTTACAAAATGCCGGGATGGGAGGAGCTGATCTTGCTCAAGCGGATTTAAGAGGTGCTAACTTGACAGGTGCTGTTCTGGAAGGGGCTTATCTGAAAGGAGCATTGCTGGAAGGCAGTATCATGGTAAGTAAACCTGTGATTGAGGATGATGCTGTTGATCAGGAGCAGAATCTGGTTTCTGAAAATGAGATTGATAAGCCGGAAGAGTCTAAAGGGGTAAAAATCGGTAAGCGTCGTGATTTTGGCGAGGTACCTCCTGGGTTTTCTGCAGGAGATACTGAGATGGCTTCGCCTAAGAAGACATCTTTGTTTGTTGATGCCAAAACTGACACAAAAGATGAGGGGAAACCCGATAAAAGTACTGCTGATGAATTGGTTCAATCCAAGAAAATTGTTCAGATTGCCGATGTTGTTCTTGAGGAGGGCTCTGCAAAAACAACATTAACTGATAGTAATAAAGAAGAGATAAAAGAGAGTGATTCTGAGGAAAAACTTACAGGTATGAGCGATTCTGATGAGGATACTGCTGATCAGGAACCTGGTTTTTTCGATCGTGTTTCAAGTTTTTTTAAGAACTCAGTATCCAGTGATAATGTTGAAGGTGAATCAAGTAATCTTGAAGCCCAAGAGAAGGTTGAAAGCGCCAGTCCATCAGTAGAAGTTGCAGGCGAGCAAGGTGTCGTCGGGCAAGAGGGTGCAGCAGTCGTAAATTCTGTTCCCGTGTTGTCTGGAAAAACGAAAGATAAAGTTCCTGTTAAGAAAATAAAGGGGCAGGAAATTCTCGCCAATATCCTGATGGAGACAAATCGATGTGTTGCCTGCAACTTAGCAGGGCTTGATTTTTCCGGTGCTGATTTGGATGATGCAGATCTGGAAAGATCAAATCTACAGGGAGCTAATCTTTCTGGTGTCGATTTTGGTGATGCAAATCTGAAAGGTGTTAACTTTCAAGGTGCTGACTTGCAAAATGCTGATTTTCGTGAAGCAGATCTTTATATGGCTGATTTCACTGGAGCAGATTTGACAGGAGCATTGTTTGAAGAGGCTCTTGTGGATTTGGTGAATTTTACTGATGCCCAAGGGGTAAACCTGGAAGGAGCAATAAGGGAAGAATAGCAATAAAAGGTGCTTGACAAGCATTTGCTTATTAGATATAAACTTAAGACTTATTTTTTTAGATATAGATCAAAATTTATACATAATGATTGGTGATTAAGGAGTTCTTCATGGCTAACCATAAGTCTGCAATGAAAAGAGACAGGCAGAGCAAGATTCGCCGTATGCGTAATCGTGTTAATAAGAGTAAAATGAAAACCGTTGTTCGTCAGGTAGAGGAAGCGCTCGTTGCTGGTTCTGAAGATCAGGCTCGTGCGGCTTTGCAGGTTGCAATTCCTGTAATCAGTAAAACTGCTGTGAAAGGTTCTATTCACAAAAAAACAGCTTCCAGAAAAATTTCAAGGCTGACCAAGCGTGTGAACGGTATGCAGCCATTGAACTAATTTGTCTTTGACAAAATTAGGTTCTTGGTAGAATGAGTATAAAGCCATGGGGGAATTCTACCTTCTATGGCTTTTTTTTGTTTTAACTGACTACAGGATTAATTCCTGCTTGAAATAGAAACACTTACTATTCAATATCATGTATTTTCCTGATCTGGAAGCCTTCAGCGACTTGATATGTGAGTCAGGGCTTGTCCCCATTCATCGTACTATTATAGCCGACCTCGATACCCCTTTGACAATATTTGCCAAGGTGGCAGGCAAGGAGAAGCATGCATTCCTGTTTGAAAGTATGGAAGGTGGTGAAAAATGGGGACGGTATTCCTTTGTTGGCTTAGATCCTCTGGTAACATTTGAATCTTTTAAAGACGTTGTTACGATTTCCCCTGTTGCTGAAATCGGTAAAAAACAGGTAAAGTCTGGAGTGAATCCTCTTGGGGAGCTTCGTGATCTTCTGGGTTCCTTTAATGCAGCTGCCAATGGATCAGGACTTCCTCGGTTTTATGGAGGTGCAGTAGGTTTTTTGGGATATGATATGGTTCGTTTTGTTGAGGAAATTCCTGATTCCCATACACCTCTTGATATTCCTGATAGTTCATTTATGGTTCCACGTATCGTTTTGATACATGACAGTGTTCAGCAAACCCTGACAGTAGTTTGCAATGTACTTGCTGAAGACGGGAAAGAATCTGGAATCATATATGCTGATGCTGTTGACCGGATCAAAAACGTTATTAAGCAGCTTGGTTCAAGCATGCCTGATGAGTTGTCCCGGCAGAAACCTGTTGATAAACCTCATGAGTTTTCTTCTAATATGAAGGAAACAGAGTTTCATGATATGGTGGAGAAGGCCAAAGATTATATCTTAGCCGGCGATATTATTCAGGTTGTTATGTCCCAGCGTTTTCATGCAAAGTCTCAATTGGATCCATTTTATTTGTATCGAGCTCTTAGACATATTAATCCCAGTCCATATCTGTTTTATGTCCGACTTGATGATGTTGTTCTGATCGGTTCATCCCCTGAAATACTTGTGCGCCTTGAAGATGGTGAAATTGAACTTCGTCCTATAGCTGGAACTAGGAAAAGAGGGCTGACACTTGAAGATGATAATGCTTTGGAAAAGGAATTACTTGCAGACCCAAAAGAATGTGCAGAACATCTCATGCTTGTTGACCTTGGACGCAATGACGTGGGGCGTGTAGCTAAAAATGCCAGTGTTACTGTAAAGGATTTACTTGTAGTAGAACGTTATAGCCATGTGATGCATATAGTTTCAGGTGTTCATGGTGAACTTGCCGAAAATAAGGATCAGTTCGATGTCTTTAATGCTTGTTTTCCTGCTGGAACGGTTAGCGGTGCAGCAAAAATCAGGGCGATGGAGATAATCGATGAGCTTGAACCGGAAAGACGTGGACCATATGCAGGTGCAGTAGGTTATTTTGGTTTTTCAGGAAATATGGATTTTTGTATTACAATCCGGACTTTTATCATGAAAGGCGATGATCTTTGGCTTCAGGCTGGTGCAGGTATTGTATCAGACTCTGTTGCTGAAAAAGAATTTGAAGAAACTTTAAACAAGGCCAGAGGGTTACGCAGGGCAGTTGAACTGGCTGAGCAGGGATTTTAGTTTTTATGACGGATCACTCGTTTGTGAAATTAACAGTAAGCGAGTTTTGTGCAAAAGAGAGCGTGAAATGGAACTTAGCAAATTGAGATAATATAGGTCTTTGCTGTTTGCACTGTTCATTTTACAGATATAACTTCTAACTTCCGGTTTTGCCGGCTTTAGCTGTGATTGTTCTAATTGATAACTACGATTCATTTACCTTTAATATTGTTCAGACTCTAGCTACCTGTCCACTTGCATCACAACCGGATTGGGAACCTCCTGAAATCAGAGTCTATCGCAATGATAAAATCACTGTGGGTGAAGTTGCGGCTATGGAACCTGACAGGCTGCTTATTTCGCCAGGGCCGTGTACTCCTGCAGAGGCTGGCATCTCAGTAGAAGCGATTAAATATTTTGCTGGAAAAATTCCAATCCTTGGTGTTTGTCTGGGACATCAGTCCATAGGTGAGGCTTTTGGTGGCACTATAGCTCGTGCTGGTCGTGTAATGCACGGCAAAACAAGTCCTGTGCATCATGATAATAAAGGAGTATTTACCGGCCTGGGAAATCCTTTTGCCGGAATGCGTTATCATTCTCTGCATGTTGAGGAAAAAACATTACCCGATTGCCTTTATGCCACAGCCCATACTGATCAGGGAGAGCTGATGGGAATACGTCACAAGAGTTTGGATGTTGAAGGGGTTCAATTTCATCCTGAATCAATAATGACTAAAGAGGGTATCCTTCTGCTGCATAATTTTCTTCGTCCTGATTATCCTGCATTGTTAAGGTGATATAGTAGCTTGTTTTCATAATTTTTTGTTATCGAAAAATTCATTTAGAGTCGGGAAGTAAATATGATTAAAGAAGCAATTGCCAAAGTTGTTACTGGTATCGATCTTGATGAGCCTCAGATGATTGAGGTTATGCAGGAAATAATGAGTGGAGAAACAACACCTGCTCAGATTTCTTGTTTTATCACAGCGTTACGGATGAAAGGTGAGTCGATAGATGAAATTGTCGGCGCTGTTCGTGTAATGCGTGAAAAAGCTACTTTTGTCGAAACAGGAGTTGATGTTCAAAAAGGTGGCCTTTTGATGGATATCGTAGGCACCGGTGGAGATGGATCTGGAACTTTTAATGTTTCAACTACAACTTCTTTTGTCGTTTCAGCTGCTGGAATACCTGTCGCAAAGCATGGGAATAGAGCAGTATCATCAAGTTGCGGCAGTGCGGATGTTCTTGAAGCGTTGGGTGTGGACCTGTCTATGTCGGCTGCAAAAGTTGGTGAATGCGTTAAGAAGGTAGGTATTGGTTTTCTTTTTGCACCGATGCTTCACGGAGCCATGAAACATGCAATAGGACCGCGTCGTGAAATTGGTATCAGGACAATTTTTAATATTCTTGGACCAATGACAAATCCTGCTGGTGCTAATGTTCAGTTAACTGGTGTTTTTGCAAAAGAATTGATCGTTGTTGTTGCAGAAGTTTTGGCTCGACTTGGAATGAAAAGAACTCTGGTTGTGTGGGGTGAAGGTAATTTGGATGAGTTGACCATTACCGGAAAGTCGTATATTGCTGATGCTAATGAAGGTAAGGTTTCTACTTATAGCGTAGTTCCTGAAGATCTTGGTTTGTCGCGTGCAACATTAGACGATATTCGCGGAGGTGAAACAATCCAGGAGTCTGCCTCTCAGGTTCGTGATGTTCTCGGTGGGACAGCCGGGCCAAAATGTGATATGGTTTTTCTCAACAGCGCAGCAGCATTTTTGGCTGCTGGAAAGGTTGATAATCTCAAGGATGGTGTTGATTTGGCCCGTGAGATTATTGCATCTGGAGCTGCTTTGCAAAAACTCGATGCCCTTATTGAATTTTGTAAATCCTGAAAATCTTTATTCCTAAAGTTAAATGATTCTTGATACTATAGTTGCCAGGAAACGTGAAGAAGTTGATGCTCTAAAGAAAAATGGCATCAGGCTTCCCGAAACAGAAATTCCCCCTACCCGTGGTTTTCAAAAGGCATTGGTTGATTTTGCTGGGGTTGCTATCATCGCAGAAGCAAAAAAAGCCTCACCATCTAAAGGAGTGATCGCTCCAGATTTTGATCCTGTCAAAATTGCTGTAAATTATCAGCAAGGTGGCGCGCATGCCATGTCTGTCTTAACAGATGTTGATTTTTTTCAGGGATCACTTGCATATATTCCCATGGTTAGGGAAATCGTTGAGTTACCTGTTCTTCGTAAAGATTTCATTATTGATCCACTACAGATAGATGAGGCTAAAGCATACGGTGCAGATGCGATACTACTAATTGCAGCTATTTTGGATACTGTACAGATGCGTGATTATCGTCAGATCGCCCAAGCTCTTGGCATGGATGTGTTGGTTGAGGTTCATGATGAAAGTGAATTGGAAAATGCTTTAAAGGCTGAAAGCTCATTGATTGGTATCAATAATCGTAATCTCAATGATTTTAGCATTGATCTCGCCACTACGTTCAGGTTGCTTCATGAAATTCCTGATGATATTCCAGTGGTGAGTGAGTCTGGTATTAAATCAGTCGAAGATATGATACAGTTAAAAGAAGCTGGTGTTGCAGCTGCCCTCATAGGTGAAAGTCTTATGCGCAGTGATAAGCAGGGAGAAAGCCTTAATAAATTGTTATCAATATGATTTTTCAGAAGAAAATGCGAACCAGAATTAAGATATGTGGAATTACCAGAATTGAAGACGCCCAGGCAGCTGTAAATGCTGGTGTTGATGCACTCGGTTTTATCTTTTACCCCAAAAGTCCTAGGAATATCGATCCTAAATCTGCCCGGAAAATTATAGACCAGCTTCCTCCTTTTGTGAATGTAGTTGGCGTATTTGTTGATAAAAATCGTGAAGAATTAGAGGAAATTATTCAATATTGCAGGCTTGAATATGTGCAACTTCATGGCAATGAGTCACCAAAATATTGTGAAAGAGTTGTTCGTTTTGCAGCACCTTGCCAAGTCTTAAAAGCCTTTCGTGTTGGAGTGGAAACAGATAATGAAGCATTTGGTCTCTATAACGAGCATACAAGAGGTTTTTTGCTCGACACTTATGAAAAAGGAAAAGTAGGTGGAACTGGGAATAGTTTTGACTGGTCTCTGATCAGCAGGCTTGATATTCAAAAGCCTTATATCCTCGCTGGTGGGCTAAGCAAAGATAACATTGTTCAGGCTATTGAGACTGTTCGACCATATGGTGTGGATATAAACTCAGGTGTTGAAGAAAGTCCTGGCATCAAGGATCATAATAAGATTGCGGAAGTTGTTACTCTAGTCCGGGATTGTGATAATTAGATTTTGTTTGTGTAAAAAATCACCTCGCTATAACAAAGGAATCAGGAAAGCCGTTTAAGGAGAGATATTTTTCCACTCTACGCGCTTTGTTTAATGTTTTTCCTGCAAAGACCCATACTCTGAAAAATATCTTCTTTTCATTTACAAACTTTTTTATAAGAACATTTCTTTTTTGGACAGTAAATTTTTTGGCAAGTCTGTCAGCATTTTTTTTAACGGTAAAAGATCCAACCTGCACATAAAATTGTCCTGTGTTAAACGATTGAGCATTCAATTTAGGAGAAGTTCTTTTTCCTGAAGTAAAGTTCTTTTTTTCAGCAAGGGCAATAATTACAACTTTTGCAGTGCCGTTTTTAATGATGCCAAGTTCTTTGGCTGTATGGAAGCTCAAGTCAATAATTCTACGTTTGGCAAATGGTCCTCTGTCATTGATTCTGACTATTGATTTCTTGCCATTTTCCAGGTTCTTGACAAGTAGCATGGTGTTCATGGGGAGAGTCTTGTGTGCAGCAGTTTTTCCGTACATGTTATATGTCTCACCATTTGATGTTTTCCTTCCGTGAAACTTTCTTCCATACCATGAGGCGACACCTTTTTCAGAATAACCTTGAGCTGAAGGTATAGGGTAGTACACTTTGTTATTTATGATGTATGGCCGCTGCGTATATTTTATGCTGGATTCATTTGATATCTTTGGGGCTCCAAAGGAATCTGTGGCATGAAAGGAACAACAGGTGATCAGCAATAGTGCAAAAAGGCCTGTAGAGAGATTAATATATTTTAACACTGTCATTTGCTCTCTGTGTATTTACCCTTCTGGTTCTTTTCCTGATTCTTTTTCTGATTATTAAAACGAAGTTTATAAAATAGACCTGCTGGGCCTGTGGTATGAGGAGTATATGGAAGATGGGTTATCTCACTTCCGTGAATATTATCAAATAAAACTTCTTCATCCTCATTTATTGCCGATAGGTGAAGGTCAAGAATGGGGCGGAAAATTTTATATATTCCATCGATATCTTTGCGGATTATCATGTCTTCCCATCGTCGTTGCAGAAAACCTTTGTACCAGAGACCATCTTTATCAATGCCAGTTATGCCATCTTTCATGAGTGGATCGATCTCTGCCTCACTGCTATTAATATTATGATCAAGCAGTTTCTCTATTTGGGAGCTTGCCTGTACTGTCAGGTACATCCAGGGGTCAAACTCCTCAGAACTGTTTCTGAGCAGATAAGTGCTGGAATCATTAAAACTCCATTGAGCATGGCAAACCTGACATGAAACTGTATCCATGTATTGGTTGTGGGCTGGATGTTTGAGTTGAGGAACAGAAAAGGTTTTATCCGTTGACTTGCTTACAAGTGTGAGTTGGCCATTATTATAGAAAAGATTTTCAAGTTCAAGATTTAAATCCTGTGATTCTTGTTGAATTTTGTGACAAGTACTACAGGATAGTTTTGTTGTTTTCTTGCCCATGAGTTCTGCTCCACTATGACAATCGACACAAATCATACCTTTTTGTTTGTGAATATCAGGAACTAGGTTGTGTCGTTCTACACCAAACGGTCTGAGGAAATCTTCCCGTGTTGTGTAAGGAGTACGGAACTCGTCGTTGAAATCATGCTCAAAACTTCCGTAATAGTCAGCCCCGGTGTAATTACCATAATGACAACTGAGACACTGGTGATCCTGTGGGGTTTTTATAATTTCATGGGATACCGCTTTCGAGTCAATAAATTTCATGTGGCAGGCAGCACACCCCGTTCCTCTTGAAGTGTATGGGTATTCATCCCCGGAAGAATATACATGGCAACGAAGGCATCTTCGCCTGAGCATATCGTCGGCAAGTGCAAGTTCTTTATTGCTGGATATGGAAGTAGGAACGTCAATTAAACTATTAAGTTCAGTTTTTGCGCCAAATTTATTTCGAATCAGATTGATTTTGTTTTTCAATGTAAAATGGATTGAATTTTGGCAGTTACTAACCTGGTCTGGGTGGCACTTTAGACAGGTTTGGGAAAGAAAATCAGGATGAGCAGGCTGTTTTATCAGGTTCTTATGGGCAATTTCTTTGTCCTTACCCTCAATATTTCCGTTATGGCATTCGGAGCATGAAAATTTATGTTGAGAGTCGGATTTGACGTTGCTGTGACAAGATTTGCATCCTGTTATTTCTACTTGAACAGTTTTAGTTTCTTTTATTTCCTGAATAGCGGGTTTCTGTTGCTCATTTTTGCAACCAGATATTGAAAGTAATAGCAGAATTTGAAAAAAGGCTGAAAATGATATTATTGTGAGACGATTAATATTCATTAGGAAAAAATGTAGTTATTTTGGGATATTTTGATCAACTATTAATTAAGCGGAACTGTATAAGTCAAAGTAAAGCAAAGTGTCGATTGACAGCTTAAAATAAAAAAAATTATATTGATGCTATCTGATATTCAGAATTTATCTTAACTGTAAATAATGTTGTTTTTGATCGGTTTTTTCCTGAAAGTATTCAGCCATGAGAAGATTATTATTTTTATTATCTTATATTTAGTAATTAAGGAAAGCTAAAATACTAAATCGTATAAAATATTTACTTGTAATCTGTACATTCTTGACACTATACCATAAAGTTATTAAATTAAGAACGCTCAAAGTTATCAAAAATAGTGACAATAGTAGTGAAAAGGCTCCTAATTTATATGATTGTTGTTTTCAAGGAAAAGAACAAATTGGTTTAATGGGTCTAGTGATACTCTGATTATTCTTGTTGTTGGATCAAGAGGTGTTTACTGATATTGGAGACAGCCAAGAATTTGTAAAAGAGAAAACCTTTTTGTAAAAGAATAAAAGCCGATATAGCTCAGATGGTAGAGCAACTGATTCGTAATCAGTAGGTCAGCGGTTCAATTCCGCTTATCGGCTCCATGATATCAAGCAATTAGTGTACTTTCCGCTAGGTACTTTTTTGTTTAATCAGTAGTATGTCAGTAAGAAAATAGCCTTTGATTTTTCTTTTTTTATTCCATTACTTCCTTAAACAAATAACAAAAATGAATATTGAGACTTGGCAACCCTTTTTCTCAAACAAGGGGGTGCAGGCTTTCAGTGAGGAATATTTTTGGAATAGGGCGTAGTATATTCTGGGTGGGGAAGTGGGAAGGAGGAAAATTTAGCGATAGAATTGTTTCTTCAGCAAGTCAAGACTCAATATAGCTATGTTGACTTTCATTATTGGGAGAAAAATAGTGCCCAAATTTTTATTTTATTTCCCACTTACGCATTGTAACATCTGTCATACTAAATAAATTCAGGAATAACAAAATTCTTGACTTTTTTCCATATTGATCCGATACTATAGGTAGCTCATCTGCCATGTGTAGAAGGAGTAACGAAGTCGTCCCTTGGGGCGGCTTCAGCCTTTTGTACTGTTTTTCCGCCAATATTTTTCATATTCCCGCTGCAATTTTCGTTGCCTGTGTGGCTGTTTCACGATATAGGCCGTCCAGGGCAGAATGTAGTTGCCGCGATCAGCCAGAATGATCAGGTAGTTCTCCTGGACAAACCACAAGCACACCCTTTCTTCCCTGCCACGTCGATTGCGCCAGATCTTTATGGCCGGATCGTTATCCTGTTCAATGATTGACCTGGGCCAGCGTATCCGTTCACAACGGCGAAAGTCTGGGGTCCGTTCTTGTTCGATTTCACCTTCCTGGATCATGTGCCAGAAGGTTGCTTCCTTGCCGTGGGTCAGCGGGTGCCGCTTTAAGCCGAGGCGTCGTCCCTGAAACTGTGGTTTATTGTCGATGAAATCCTGTTTGAACCAGGCGTATATGGCCGCCAGATAGGTCTCCCAATTGCCATTGTGGTCGTTGAACAGGACCAGCGGCGGCAACCAGTCCGGCGCTTGGTTCATTTCCGGACCTCTGTTGCTTGCCAGTGGAAAAGATTCATTTTTTCCTCGCGCAGCAGGGTGGTTTTGGTCAGACAATAGCCGGAGCGCTGTTGAATTCGCTCGATGAGTGCCATTTTTCCGGCGTTTCCCTGCAAGCCCCGGTTCAGGTAGGCAAGCGCGCCAATCAACAGGTCGGCCAGCTGCAATTGCTCGATTTCGTGGGAGTGGACCAGTTGCAGGCGGGCAATAATATCCTGTGAAAAATCGTAGATACTATTGCACAGCACCTGGTGCAGCTTGGCTGCCTTCTGGGCCCCGCGCGTGTCCTTGATATCGAGGTAGATCCGGTAATGGGCATTGGGGCGGAAGATGGCTTTCAGCATGTCAAAGTACATCTTGTAATACCACAGGTCATGATCCTGACCGGGAAAGGCGTCGTGTCGCAGCCTGGTCTTGTCCGGCACGATCAGGGCCCGGAAATACAGATCATCGTCATCGAAGAAATAATCGATCAGATCCAGATAGAGGTCTTTTTTGGCCGGTGAAACCTTGGTCCACTTCACTTCAAAATGCGGCGGCAGTCCGTGTTTCTGTTTGATTTCCCGCAGGCGAACGGCAATTTCCCTGGTTTTGTCCAGCGGACACCAGGTTGCCCCCAGCACCATGGCCTTCTGGTGGTCATTTTCCAAATGGCAGGACTCGTCGCAGTAGACATTATAGATAGCAGTCATCGCTTCACTCTCCTTCAGGCCACCGTTACCTGGCCGTTCATCAGCATGGGCAGGAGCCAGTCGCGGAGTTGGGTGAGATTTGCATTTTCTTCTTTTATTATTTCGCTTTTTTGGCAGGCTAGGGATGTTACCGATGCAAATTTTTCCATAATATGAGAGCCTGGTTTCAAAACATTCAGTAAGGAAACTAGGGGTACTGTTAATTGTTGTTGAACTGATCCTGATTTACTAAAGCCAATACTTTTGATGTATTCAAAAAAATACTGGATACTATTCGACCCATGGGGAGTAACAACTATTAACCTGATAATAGGAGTAAAGGGTTTATTTCTTAGAACAGTATATCCAATAGACCCTCTTGCTGAGATTGTTACACTGGGAGTATTAATCGTAGCCTTATCAGTATAACCGTAGAGACCTTCATCTCTGATACCATTTGAATAAATTGGAATTGGACATAAATTATTTTTTTTATTTGAAAATACGTTAGGCTTATCTCCCCCTGCTTTTATTTCAGCTATTTCCTCGATTTTTTTCACTTCCCACCCCTCAGGAATCTCCCGTTTCAGTTTTTCGTTATAGACCATCTTGCCGCCGGAGGATTTGTAGGGCTTGCCGTTGTGGTCGGGAAAATCAAACTGGACAAACCAGTAGTCGTAGAGGGTTTTCGCCATCGCCTCCAACTCGGCATTGATGCGGTTGTTACATTCGATTTTGGCATCAATAGTCTCTAATAAGCCAGCGACCTTTACTTGTTCCTCAATGCTGGGAATACGGATATTGAAATCCGGTAATTCATTTAAGGCTATCCTGTCTACAGTTGCGCCCCTGACTGTGTTTGAAACAATCATCTGCTGAAATGCCGGTGACAAATAGGCATAAAGAAGATATTGAGGAATAATCCTATCTCTTTTTGGTCTAAGCAAGCCCATTCGGCGCCCTAAACATGCCTTGATACCGCCAGGCATGAGAGCCGCTTCACCCAATCGTGTTTCATAGGAAAAAAGCAAGTCCCCTTTTTCCGGGGTGACTCGTTTAGTCCACCTCTTGTAATCAGCATCGCTCAGACGAGCCGACTTCAATAGATTCAAACGCCCTTTTTCTAAACTAGAAATGCTTAAAAAATAAGGACCTGACTCTGTCTTTTTGGGAGTTGCATGCGGTCCATCAAAGATTGCTGCAATCTCACCAATCGTGGTTACGGAGTTATCCATTTAGAATTACTCCTGCCAATGATTGTTTTATCTTTTCTTCTAACTCATGTGATTCGCTAAACAGTTGATCCAGATTATCGCTGAAATTCTCCATCTTTTCACCAAACTGCTCTGGGGTGATATCGACATATTCGATCTTCACCTCAAAATATTGCCCGGCACTTAAAGAATAGTTTTTTCCGGCGATCTCGTCGTAACTGACCACCACGGAAAAATCATCCTCCTCCTGCTTGCCATTAAACACAGCAATGATCCTGTCTTCTTCAGTGTCACTGAGCAGGGTCTTCTGGTTCTTGCCCTCCTTAACCTTGGTGCCTAGATTTGAGGCGTCAACCAGCACCACGCCTTCCTTGTTGCTGTCATCAATAAAGAGGATGGAGACATTGGTGCCGGTGGTGGCAAAAATATTGCTCGGCATGGAGACCACCCCGGCCAGCATTTTATTCTCCACCAGTTTTTGGCGAATCTTTTTATCAATACCGGTTTGAGCAGTGATGAAACCAGTGGGCACTACCACCGCCGCCTTGCCGCCGGGTTTGAGCGAATAGATAATGTGCTGGAGAAAAAGCTGGTAGATCGCCATCTTATCCACCGCCTTTTTGGGCACATTGGGCACCCCGGCAAAAAAGCGTTCCGGGTGCTGCTTGGTATCCAGATCGTTTCTGAAATCGCTGAAATCCATTTTAAAAGGTGGATTGGAGACGATATAATCAAACTTTTTCAGCTCCTTGCCATTCTTATGGTAGGGATGCAAAATGGTATTTCCCTGAATGATATGGGGGATGGAGTGAACCAGATTGTTCAAAATCAGGTTCAGACGCAACAGACTGGAAGATTTCTGCGAGATATCCTGGGAAAAAATGGAACAGCGCTGCTCGCCGATGGCGTGGGCCAGGTTCATCAGCAGGGTGCCGGATCCAGCCGAGGGGTCGTAGCAACTGACGTTTTTGATTGTGCCCTGCTGCTCCTGGGGCACTAAGATAGCAGCCATGATCTTGGCCACGGCATGGGGCGTGTAATACTCGGCATATTTGCCGCCGCTGTCTTTGTTGTAGTCCTTAATCAGGTATTCAAACAGGGTGGCGTAGAAATCATACTTCTGGGTAAAAATGCGCTCAAAGCTGAATTCTCCCAGTTTATTGATAATGGCCCGGCAGAAATCGTCACGTTTGGCTCCGTCGCTGATATATTCACTGACCCGCTCAAACAGGGTGATCTTGGCGCCGCCGTCGGTCTTAACCGCGAAGATGTCATTATTGGTGATGGCGATGTCTTGCAGGGTATCGTCAAAAAGCTTGGCAAATTCCGGCTCGTTCTGATGACTGAACAGCTGGCCGATGAAATGCTCCGGTTTCAGCCGGGCTGTATCAGCGCCCATTTGCAGTTGCAGCATTTCCAGCTGCTCATCACTGAGCGCTGCAAGGGTTTGCTCCCAGTTTTCAGCCTGGGCCAGGCCGGGATCAAGCTGTTTGGCCGCAAAGGCGAACTTGTCGTTTAAAAACTTATAGAGAAAAACCTGGGTAATGATCTTGAACTCATTGCCGTCATTGCCCAGGCCGTAGGAGGCGCAGATGGTTTTGAGACTGTCGATTAAGGCCCTGGTTCTTTCTTTAAAATCCTGATTTACCACGCGTGTGCTCCTGTTGCTCTGTCTGAAGAAAATTCATTCATATATTCGTTCACCACCAGCTTGTTGATATAGCGGGAGGCATCGGGGTTAAGGGTAATTTTTTGCTGGTTTTGAAATTGGCCAATCACCAGCGGCATCATCATCCGTTCAAAGTAGCTTTCATTGTCAAGTAGCTGGGTATTTTGCAGGACCTGGTCATCGGCCTGCTGCTTAACGCCAGCGAGGGCCTCAAAGATGCGCCCTTCCGGTTCCGAGGGCGTCCCCCGCTCCAATAATCGTTTGTGGATACGGCTGTATTTAGCGTCACCGTGGTATTTGGCCCGCAGCTGATTATTGACCCGGTTCAACTCCTTGACTTTTTCGTGGATCTGATTGAGGACGTCGATATTATTGTTCATCTCTTCCTGGCTGACTTCACTGAGATTTTTCTTTTTGAACAAACGTTCCAGCTCTTCCTTCAGGGTGATGAATTTTGGGTCCTGCTGGTCGAAGTTGTCGGCCAGGGCCTCGCGGGTCCGGCGCAGGGTGTTTTTGAGCTGGTCAGCCAGCACCAGTTCTTCTTCTTTCACCTTGGTAAACATGAACAACACTTCTTCCAAAGCAATGCTGAGCAGATTGGCCGTATCATCACTGTTTTCGATGCGCTCCTTGAGGTTGAGCCGGTTAAGATGGTTGCAGGTTTCCCGATAGAGCTGGTTGAGTTTTTGAAAATTAAGATGGTGCAGAAAATCATACTCGCCCTGTAAACGGATCAGATTATAGAGACTGCGAGCATCAGCCAGTGCTTTTTTCAGGGCCTGGACGATACTGCGATCCTGAATCTGGCTGATCTGCTGGGAGAAGACCTCAGAGTTTTCAATATCGAAACGAAAGAACACCTCTTTGATCTGCTCTATTTCAGCGGCTATTTCCTCGCTTGATTTGAACAGTTGGGAATAATGCTCCAACTCATCGCCCAGTTCCTCTTGCAGTTCTTTAAAATACGCTTGGTTGGTGGCATCGAATTCTTTGCGGATATCGGCAAAGTCAACCACGTACCCATAACGAAAATTATTAAAGGGACGATTGACCCTGGTCAGGGCCTGCAACAGGTTGTGCTTGCGAATGACTCTGCCCAGATACAGCTTTTTCAGGCGTTTGGCATCAAAGCCGGTGAGCAGCATGTTGTAAACAAACAGCAGATCGATTTTGCCGACTTTAAAATCCTCCACCCACCCCTTGCGCTCATCCTTGCTGCCAATATCATGCAGGATCAGTGCGCCGCGTTTGACCGTGTCGGGCTGTTTCGGCTGCAGGGAATACAGAGGTGAAGCAGCCTCGGTGGACACATCCAAGGCATGAAGAAGGTCTTCATCGCCTGTATACAAGGTGTGTTGGTTGTCGTCACCTGTACGCTGACGTTCCTGGAACAGTGCAAACATCTGTTTGGCCTGCTTGGAGCTGTCGCAAATTACCATGGCACCAATGGTGGCATCGTTGAAAGTGCTCCGACTCTTTTCAAAGTCCTGAAGAATATAATCGAGCATCGGTTCGACAAAGTATGGATGGGCATAGATGAGTCTTTTCTCGATATCGCCCTGTTGGAGTTCCACCGAGGCCAGGGCCTGTTCCAGAGACATTTTATAACTGGTGGCGATCTCTTCGCGGATCAGGCGCAGGGTGTAGCCGTCGGCGATGGAGGCGTTGTAGTAATATTTGTGGATATAGTCGCCAAATAATGACCGGGAATTATAGTCATCCCCCAGCAGCGGGGTGCCGGTAAGGCCAATCTTGATGGCGTTGTGGTCAGACTGGCTCAGGTTGGCCAGAAAACTGCCTTTGGGATTATAACTGCGGTGGACTTCATCAAGGAAATAGACTCGTTGGATACTGACATTGTAGTCAGCGGTGCGCACGACCTCGGGATCATCCTGGAATTTTTGGATATTCACCACAGTGATTTCCGGTTTGCCGCTGTGGTTATGGAGCACCTGTGTGGACTTGATATCCCGGGCAAAAGCCTCACGGGTACTGATAATATGGACAATGAGGCCACGGCTGGAAAACTCCCGCTGCGCCTGCACCAGCAGGTCGATCCGGTCAACGATAAAATAGAACTTGGGGATGATGGCGCGTCTCTGGAAATAATCGGTTAAAAAGCGCACGTTGTAATACGCCAGGGCTGTTTTACCGCTGCCCTGGGTGTGCCAGATAATCCCTTTGCGGATGCCCGCATCCAGTTTTGCTGCAATCGCCTTGGTAGCGAAGAGCTGGGGATAGCGCATCACATGCTTGTGCAGGCCATCGGCCTCGTTGACATAAGCCAGGGCATACTGCAGCAGGAAAGAAAGGCGGGCTTTACTGAACAGCGAGGTACAAATCCGGTTGGTCGGCGTCTTCGGTGACTTATTGACGATAAACTCCGGGCTGTGCTTGATAACGTTTAAGTTATTGTCTTTGAGTACGGCGTTTTCGACAGCGTCGTCTTCATCGGCAAGCAGTTCAGCAAGGTTGAGCTGCTCCTCCTCACGAAAATAATTAAAGATAGGCTCCTGGTAGGACGGGCTGGCGTAGAAGGCTCCTTCGATGGGTTGCGGCGAGCCGTCGTCGTACTCCATATTATTGGAGAATACCATCAACTGGGTGATATTGACAAAGCGACGGAATTTAGGATTCTGGCAGCGGGTGATGATGCGTTTGCGCTCGGCCAGTATCCCTTCATGGTTATTTGGTTTTTTAACTTCGATAAAGACCAGCGGCATGCCATTGATAAGCAGGATAATATCGGGACGAAACTCGTCATCGCCATTTTTATAGGTCAGCTCGGTGACCACCTGAAAGCTGTTGTTGGAAAAATCGGTAAAGTCAATCAGCCTGGTTCCGGAACGTTCGGTGAGCTTTTCATAAAAGGCCTGGCCCAGGTCTTCATTCTCCAGGGTCAATTTGACATCGATTAATAAACGTTCAACGTCATCGCTTTCAATATTGGGGTTGATACGAGCGATAGCTGTGCGGAAAATATCGGGAAAGATATTGGTATCTTCATCCCAGGTGGAATCCTTGAGCGAAAGGTATTGGTATCCAAGCCTGACCAAATGAAGGATGCATGGAATTTTGACTCTTGAGTCTTCATTGAAAATCATTTGGTCAAATCTCCTTGTTCTTTTTCAGGTCAACATTTTTCCAATTTATATTGATCCTGTTTTGCTCTCAAATCAATGACTCTTTGATTAATTCGAAAATATTACACGATTAACCGAGAAGTATCTATTATTTCATCCTGTTGGAAACTGCATCACGCTGAAGACTTTGCAGGGTAAAAGGAAACTAGTTGTGTTTCTCTCTTGCAGCTTTCTGTGTAAAATTGTTCACGATCTACAAATATGACAGATCGGGTAAAAATATCGATTCCACGAAGGATGTTTCCGTATTTGGCTGAATTTACTGATATCGAAGGGTACTGATCAGAGGTGGTGTAGTATCAAATAATCATTATTGAACGTCGCCCCATCTTTTTGTCCTACGGTCTTCGTCACCATAATTCAGGGGACAGCTTACTTATTTCTTAATAATACTTTTCAGATGAAACAGTAGTAGCCTAAACCAAAGCATAGTTTGATTTATTAAGATATGGGATCTGGCAATATCAAACTGTGTGATAGCTATTTTTTTTGTATATCTAAGTTAAATTTCATTTCAACTAATCGAGATACATATCCTTTGTGTGCTGATGAAAAGCCAATAGTATTTTTATGCCATACATCTATGTGATGTGTAGTTCCCCAGACATAAATTTCTATTTTTCTTTGTACTTCACCTTTATGAACGGGGTGCCAGTTTGATTCAATTATTCCGTTCACTCTATCAATTTCAAAAGAACATAAATTATTCCATTGGAGATTGCTTTTGTAACTTTGTACTACTCCAATTACTTTTTCAAAAAGTGTATTATCGTATTTCGGAGCTTCTTTAAGGATTATTAATTCATGCTTAGTGGAACATCCTGATAAGGAGATTATATAAAAAATAAGAAATAGAATATATTTTTTCATATTTTCATTTAATATTGTTAGCTATATGTAAAACTTAATTATTTCTCAAAATTTCAACTGTATATGTATAGGAGTAACCTCAATTAAGAGAAATTTTAAAATTTTAAGTCCTTCGCTATGGCAATCTCAACAGACTTGATCGCTTTTGAAATTTAATCCATTTTAAAAGTAATATTCATGCATTCACTGCAGCGTAACGCAGGAATCTTTTTGTTTTTTCCTCTAATCACTGCCTTTGTTCCCTTAGAATTTGGTTTCCATTTTAATATTCCGTCTGACCCAACAGAGAAACCAACCAAAAAATTTAAAGGACCAACATCAGTGCCCAAAATGAGAGTACCTCCCTCCATAGTGTTTTTGCATATTGGACATTGTATTTCTTTTTGTTTTTCATTCATTTTCTTTAACGTGAGCTAACGCTTCAAATGATAACTTTCATAGGAGTAGTGTAAATATTTGAGATCTCAGGTTTTCAATAGACTTGATCAGGCTATCTTTACATAGGGGAGTTAACCATAGTGTCGTTGTTTGGTTAACCCCAGTTCAAGGTCTGGTTCAGTATTATTTCTTCTTGCTACAGGAATTCGATCTTTTCCCTCTCGACCATTTATCCATTCAATGGCGTCTTCAGCTTCTTCAGAAACATACCACCAACCAGGGCATACTAAATGATCATTTTTCTTTATTTGATACAAAGCATTTAGTCCCCTTCTTAGCCTCCAGGCACCAATTGCGTAACAGCACCAAAATCTAACAAGCGGCGAAGGATCACAAAGGTTCTTTATAATAGATTTTTCAGCAATTTTTCTTAATTTATTCCTACGGTCTGGTTTTGTGAGGCCGATACCCTCTGCAGCTTGTCCGCGAACAACTTCGGAAAAGGATGTTGAATTTAAAATATTAATTAGTATGCCTAATGCCGCATTACCGTTTTCTATTCCAAGAAATGAAAGGGCGTAAGCAGCTGATTCATTATTGTGTATTTCTTTACCATCATCAATGATATGTGCTAACTCTTCGATTTGATTTTTCGAGAGTTTCATATTTATAACTGCTTTTGATGCTTCGCCTGCATCTAATTCGCAACCATTTTTTATTTTTTCAATTAATGAAGGAAATGTGCAGCCGATTTTCATAAGTTAACAAACAGGTTATTCAGCAGTTTACATATATCATACGAATAGATAGAGAAGACACAGAGTATGAACTAGATACTTTTTGCTCAACGGAGAGCTTTGACTTGGCAATCAATATCAACAAGCTAAATAAAAACCGAAATTTTACCTTCTTCCTGAATCTTATTCTACCAATTTATAATTCTATGACAATACAAGATATTCAGTTGGATATGAGTAGCTCTATGCTTTTTTTGGCTCGGCTCTTTTTTGACATTGCAACGGAGTCTTTTAGCTGGATTTCTTCAATCTGGAAGTCTTGGGGGGAATTTTTTACTTGTGGGCAATCGTTGAGGGTCATGAGGAAATGGCCGTTGATGTTTTTTAGGATATTGGCCAAGTCGATGAAGTCCTGATCTACGAAGTAGTGGTTATAGTCAGGTATATTATATAGGGTGGATCGAGAAAAAAAAATAGAGTGCGCTGACGGTCGTATTTGGGAAGTGTAGCAAGGAGGGCTCACATCTGTGAATCATACAACTTACTGATTAATTTGAATATCACTTTTCATCCAACACCTTTCGAACAAGTTTGGAAATAGTACCCTTTGTAAGAGGTTTTAAAGCAAATTCTTTAATTCCAAGGCCCTTAGCAGAATTTTCGTCAATCAAATTACTGTAACCAGTGCAGAGAATAATAGGGATATCAGGTCTTATCTGCATCATCCTCCGGGCTAAGTCTGAACCGATCATGTCAGGCATAGTCTGATCTGTAATGACTATGTCAAAATCGTTTGGAGTGTTTTGGAATGTTGTAAGTGCCTCGATACTACTGTGTCGAACAGTTACATGATATCCCAACCTTTCGAGCATATCTTTGCCCATTTCTGCCAAAAGTTCCTCGTCATCAATAAATAATATCCGTTCTGTGCCCCTTGGAAGATTTTCAGGTTCTTTTATCTCTGGCAAGGACTTCTTTTCGACTATAGGAAAGTACACATGAAAAGTCGACCCTTTGCCCAGCTCACTTTCAACTGTTATCGTCCCACCGTACTCTTTCATTATTCCGTGGATGATTGCCAGGCCCATACCTGTACCTTTGCCAATTCCCTTTGTTGTAAAATATGGATCGAATATTTTTCCAATGAGATCAGGCTCTATGCCACTGCCTGTATCAGACACAGTAAATTCAATGTATTCGCCAGGTGTGACGTTCAAGAACATTTTTTGTTCTTCTGGTCCGATGAAAGAGGTCTTCAAGGTAACTGAAAGTTCTCCACCTGTCGTCTCCATAGTTTGATAGGCATTCGTACATAAATTCATTAATATTTGATGGACCTGAGTTGGGTCTGCAAGGGTAATCCCACTTTTTGGGTCAATGTCTTCAGTTATGCTTATTGTGGTTGGAATCGAAGATCTGAGCATCTTCAACCCCTCTTTTATAAGTGGTTGAATCTTTATCGGGATACGTTCGACCTGAGATTGGCGACTGAAGGCAAGAATCTGTTTAACGAGATCTTTAGCTCTATTTGCTGCTATTAAAACTTTATCTAGATATTCTTCAATTTGTGTTCCTGGGGAAGCATCCTCTTTGGCCATCTCAGCATATCCAAGGATTGTTCCCAATATATTATTAAAATCATGTGCTATACCGCCAGCAAGTGTGCCAATGGCTTCCATTTTTTGGGCTTGGCCGAGTCGGTTTTCAAGATTTTCTTTTTCTCTCTCCGCGTTTTTGCGATTGGTTGTGTCGATGGATACGATTATGATGTAATCAATTTTACCTTTATCATCATTCACCGGTACGAGGGTCGAGTGAAACCATAACTCGTTTCCATTTATATCAACCACAGGTGCTTCTTGCTCAATGACTTGACCTGTTGTTTTAACTTTTTCCAAATCACGAGTCATAGGAGCTTTGAATGAATCAGGATAAAAAACAAAAGGAAATGGTTTCCCGTAAAAGGGAGTAATGTCTTCAATTTGAAGACCTTTTATACCCGCAGAGCTCATATATTGAAGATTAAAATCAAGATCTACTATCTTGGTGCAAACTGGTGAATACTCAAGCCAAGTACGACTTCTTTTCTCAGAAATTTGCAACTTTTTTTCAGTCAAATGACGCTCCGAAATTTCTTTTTCCAAATGAGTTTTGGACAATAAAATTTCAGCGTTGTATCTGGATAATCTCAAAGCGTTGTTCTTGAGTAACCAAATATATCCTCCAATACCAATTGTAAGAAGAAGTAAGGCTCCCGAAACACTCCAGGGCAGCAATGTTTTTTTTGATGCAATAAAAGTTGGGGTAGGTGTGCAGATGATCAACCAATTTTTTTCGAGCACTTTCAAGATAGAGGTGGAGTGAGCGTCGGACTGAAGTTTGGTCAGATACTGGATGGGGGCAATCTGAATATCACGAGATCGGGAAGAGTGGAAATATAATAGTTTTTTTTCGGAATCTACTGAGACGTCATGATCAAACACAGAAATATCAATCCCTGAAATATCAAGCAATTTTAGAGATTCTTTGATTATATCACCGATGCGAAAAACACCAAGCGTAAAGCCAGCGATATTTTCACGGCGTGCGGTAGTTGTTTCGACAGGCTGACCTTTTATATAAACCGGTGAAAAAGCCAGGAAGCCGAATTGTTCTTCTCTCTCCTGAACCAGAGAAACAGGAGAAGTGGCGGTTAGCCTGTTGTTATCACGCGCCAGGGTAAGGGCTGCTAATCTGGTTGATTGTGAAGCGAGGTCATAGCCCAAGGCTTTCTCATTACCTGTAAGGGGTTCAATAAAATAAACAGGGTAATATTCTAAACGTTGTTTCGCCCTTTCAACCTGCCCTTGAGCAGTCTTTTCCGTTATCTGATAATTGGCGAGTTCTTGCCGGCCAAAGTCTTCATGCATAGCGCGTTCAGCATCTAAAACACGAGGTATCCATTCAAGGGCTTGGATACTCGGGTAATGTTGAATTAATGGTTCAACAAATTGCTTAAACTCTAGGCGCGTAACAACATCAGAAGCCTTAAACAAACCGTTTAAAGATTTCATGAGGAGCAAATGATCCTGAATGGTTTCTTCAAAAGAAGAGATTACGGTTTGGACTTGATATGTAAAGTCAGCGTTGATTTGTTTTTGTTCCTGTCTTTGTAGGAAAATAAAAAAAGAAACTGATATTGTCAGACCAATGCAAAAAATAAGTAGTATTACATATTTAAAAGGCTGCTTGTCTGCGTAGATTTTTTGGTTCTTGTTTTTCATACTGGTAGGATAAATCAATGTTTGGAAGATATGTAATCTTCAGTAAAAAGTGAATCCTGTAAATACGAGACAACCGCCAGTCATCTTAAATTTCCTATAGTATAAGTCTATAGAACATCTTGAATCTCATCAAATTATTTCTTTTTTTTTATGCGGATTAATTCCACCAGAACGATCAAGGTCACTTGGGTTACCAAAAATGAACTTCCGCTTTTCCCGTCGTCAAGTGCACCGCCTGGTGCGGCTCGCTATTGTTGTAGATAATCTCTGGGATGCCTAAATATTTCAAATTCCAAATATTGAAGCATTAGGCAAGGAGGCTTGAAAATGAAGCAAAGTCATTAATTTTAATATGTTGCAGATCAGGAAGCATCCAGAACTTTCCTGATCAGCTTGGCAATATCGTTTTTGGTAATCGGTTTATAGGCGAAAGCATTTATGCCAAGTAATTTGGATTTTTTCTCATCCATCTGGGTGCTGTAACCGGTGCAAAGGATTATTGGCATTTTTGGCCTGATTGATCTCATTTCCTTCACCAGTTCCTCACCGGACAAGTGTGGCATAATTTGGTCAGTGATCATAAGATCATATTTGTTAGGATCAGCCTTGAAGGAATCTAACGCCTCTTTGCTATTAATCTTCAGATCAACATCATAGCCAAGACGAGAAATCATATCCTCTCCCATCTCTGCATAAATCTTCTCGTCATCAACAAATAAAATACGTTCGGTGCCTTTTGGATCTTCTTCAACTACCACATTTTCTTCAGTAGCAGGTTCATCTGTCACAGGAAAATAAAGATGAAAGGTTGTTCCTATACCGACTTCACTATCAACTGCAATTGTGCCTCCATAGCTTTCAATTATCCCATAGACTATGGAAAGCCCCATGCCAGTACCGTCTCCCGCTTCTTTGGTCGTGAAAAATGGATCAAAGATCCTTGAAACGGTTTCTTTATCCATTCCGCAGCCAGTATCGCTAAAAGACAGCTTTACATATCTTCCTGCCTCCGGACCTTTTAGAATCAACTCGTCATGGTTTGTCAGATTTACTTCGTTTAGGGTTATTGTTAATAAGCCTTTCTCCTTCATAGCCCAGACAGCATTGGAACAAAAATTCATAACAATCTGTTGAATCTCGGTTGGGTCAACCTTTGTATTGGCACAAGCTGCATCTAAATCTCTTTTGATTTCAACTGACGAGGGGATAGAGGCTACAATGAGTTTCACGGACTCTTTTACAAGGGGGCAAAGATTTGCAGATATACGTTGCTGTTGAGACTGTCGGCTGAATGTCAATATCTGTTTTACCAGATCTTTAACCCGGTAGGATGCTTTCATCACTTTATCAAGTTGGACCTTTGCAAAACTGTCTTTGGGGACCTCATCACGTGCCATATCGGCACATCCCATGATAACGCCAAGGAGATTGTTAAATTCATGTGCAATACCTCCTGCCAATGTGCCGACAGCCTGCATTTTTACAGCCTGTTGAAATTTTGATTGCAGTTGTTCTCTTTCCTTTTCTGCTTGCTTACGCTCAGTGATGTCTTCAATTATTGCAATAAAATAATCAGGGTCATTATTTATTTCTCGCATAAGACTTACCGTAAGATTGATCCAGATAACATCACCACTCTTTTTATAATAGCGCTTTTCCATTGAGTAGGTTTTGATTTCATCATTAAGAAGCTGATTGACGTACGCGAGATCAATCTGTAAACCATCCGGATGAGTTATTTCTTGAAATGTTTTTGTTAATAGTTCATCCTTTGGATATCCAACAATATCACAAAGTTTGTTGTTAACCTCCACCCCTTTCCCATCTGGAGTCAATCGAGCCACACCCACTGCCGCTTGATCAAAAACACCTCGGAATCGCTCCTCACTTTTTGTAAGTGATTCTTCCGCTTGTTTATGTTCAATTATTTGCCCTATCCTTTCAGCTACGGCGTTGATCAAATTTCTCTCCTCCTTGAGAAAAGGGCCTTCATCAATTTCGGGTTTCTTCTCAATGTAATAAACCTCTACTGTCCCAACCCTCATCCTAGAGACTGTTATTTCACGAGACAGAAGCCATTCTGTTTCTTTGAAATTGTCTGACTTGTACGATTGTCCCTCTAATTTAATTTGCGCACAGGTAATTCCCGGGTATTGCCAGGAATGAGGAATGAGATCAGCGACACCTTGTAGTATCTCGTCAACAGCAATTTTTTCTTCAACGAGTTTTGAAATACTATGTAAGCACTTCAGTTCCTTTATACGTTTTTCCCGTTTCTTAAACGATTCTCCAAACTGTTTGCCCATTAGATTAAAGGATACTGCTAAATCATTTACTTCAGCAATAGAGCTCTCAATCAACTCTTCGCCCCAATTCCCCTGTGCCAAATCAGCTGCTGACGAATTCATTCTATTTAAAGGTTTTATAACTAAGTTTGTTGCTATAATCCCAACAACAATAGATATAGATAAAATTATAAATATAAGTATTAATGTGAAAAAGTTGTTTTTATGGATTTGTTCCATAAAGTCAGATTCAGGAATGACGACAACCACCAGCCAATCAATTCCACCCTCATGCTGATATGGTGTGACTTGCAGAAAATGTTTCTTTTCATTAATTTTGAAAGTAAATTGTTCCAACCTATCAATATTATGGAGACCGTCAAAATGATCTTCTAAATATGTGGATGTTTGGCTAATCAGAACGTTTTTGGCTTCACTGCCTTTAATTCTTATGGGATTACCTTGTTCAAAAGTGATAGGCTCGGTTTGTGCGGAAGAAGATAACAGCATGCCTGTTTTTTCTATAAGAAAAGCATGACCTGTTTTACCAATTTTCATGGATTTTAGAAAATTATTGATGTGTATAAAAAAGAAAGTCGTTGCAACTGCCCCAATAAATTCCTGCTGGTCATTAAAAATAGGTTGGGATGCTGCAATCTGAAGGTTTTTCGTTGAAAACTCCGGATACACATCACTCTATACTGGTTTGCCAGATTTCTTTGCTGAAGTATACCAAGGCCTGACTCTGGGATCATAGTTAGGACTTGAAACTACAATATCAAGAAGATTACCTTGGTTATCTACGTTGTGATGGTTCAACGTGAAACCTGTAGAAGCATCTGATTCGTGTGACCAAAAGCTGCCATCTGGTCGTCTTGTATAGCCATAGCACAGCCCTTCTTCTGTTCCGATAGCTTCCTGATTTACCTCTTTAAATAATTGTATTTGTTTCCAATAAAGTTTTCGTAATTTCACTTTATCGTCTACCTGAAGATATCCCAGATCAAAACTATTAACTAAAGTTTGGTTAAGAGTAATGGGCTTTTCTAGGAATTCTTTAACCCGATCTTTTATGCGCAAAGTTATTTCACTTCTAAGTAAAAATGATTGTTCCTCAACCGCCTTTGCTCCATTTTTAAAAGAAAGATATCCTGTGAGGCCAGAGGAGAATACAACCAGAATCACAAAAAGTATAATGATCAGTCCTTTTAGAGATATTTTAAAAGTAGGTTTCATTTGAGTACCTGAGAAATAACCGTTAACGTATCAAAAAATGTGGAAAAATGATGAGTAATATTATGAACCGATGGCATGCAATCTTAAGAATATCCTGAATTTCCCCTTTTTTAATAAGTGTATCGAACAACTTCAATCTAAGCAAAATATTTCTTTTGTTAAAAATCAATGTTGTCCTATAAGTGATCAATAAAAAGAGGCTCGAAGGAAAGGGGTCTTTTAATGGGTGACTCCTTTTTTAGCAGATTGTGCGTTGCGATGGGTAGTTCAGAAAGTCTTGGCAGGGGTGACAAAGCTTGGCCCTTGGTTGCTGCTGAATATCAAAATCAAAACTCCATTCAACAATTAAACAACGTTTTTCTGTTTGTGGACATAATAAACTCTCTCTATATTACATCGATCAGTAAAAGGCAGAAGAGAACTTAACCTCTTTCCCTACGATCAAAAAAATATTGGGGCAATCATTTTTGGTCATCAGGGTATTGTGTTGATATCGTTGGTATGGATGCAGAAATGATAAGAAAGTATGTTAAGTATCAAAACGAAAAATAAATAACCTCAATTATATTTGGAATAACTCAAGGTCATTCCAGCAAGGCCCTTTAGGTTTTTGCTGAGCACAGCCTTATAGGCCGAATCAAAACCACGTTTTATAAGCGTGGTTTTGATTCTAAGAATGATTTTGTAAAAAATAAATTTACATATAAAATAAAAGGAAGAAAAAATTAAATTTGAATGGCCAACCATTCGAAAACAATCAAGCACCTTCAAAGTTCTGAGAGTCAAATTTGTCTGTTATTTCTTGTTAAATAACCCAATCTTTTGCGTTTTTAAAAATGGAGTGAGAACCCATGAAGTATCTTCATCGTGTTACGTATTTGCGAAATACTTATATTGCCTCTGTTTCAATTGTTTTATTCCTTATTATCTATAATTTTTTCTTTGTTTATCCATCTTTCAATAAAATGCTTGTCACAAATACAGAAGCTCAGGCCGTGCGGCTTGCTACTCATTTAGTATACTCGGTGTTAACCAATAAATATTTCCTTAAAATTGAACATGTTAACCTTGAAGAGATAGCAATAGTACAGGAGCAGCTTAAATTGTGGAAGTTGAAAATATTTGCCGATGACGGCCTTGTTGTTTTCTCAACAAACCCTAATGAAATAGGCGAGGTAAATACTAAAGATTATTTTCGGGAGAAAGTGGCTAAAGGTATAGTCATTTCAAAGGCTGTTGAAAAAAATGAAATGTCCTCTGAGGGCAAGAACGTTCCTTTACATATTGTCGAGACGTATGCACCGATCATGGATGGTGACAAATTTCTGGGTGCTTTTGAAATTTATTATGATATCACTAACCAGAAAGAACGACAGGACGACAACTTGTTAAAATCAGTATCACTTTCCCTGGTAATTGCTTTATTCTTTCTGAGTCTTATGTTTGTGATACTGGAGCGAAGTGGCAAGACTATTATTGAACATATGTTAGTCGAGGAAAAATTAAAACAGTACCAGAAACAAATTCTTGAATCGCAAAAAATGGCCTCTCTGGGCGGACTAGTTGCCGGTGTAGCACATGAGATCAACACTCCGATTGGTGCTGCATTGACAACAGCTTCAACCCTTGAAGGTCGAGCCCGAAAATATGCAGATCTCCATAATAGTAATCAGCTCAAACGAACCGATCTGGCCAAATTTTTTGAAATAGCAACCAATACATCAGAGATAATTCTTGTCAGTCTAAAGCAGGCTGCGACTCTGATTGGTAGTTTTAAACAGGTAGCTGTTGATCAATCCAATGAGATCAAGCGACCGTTCAATGTTGAAAAATGTATCAGTGATGTATTGATGAGTCTACTTCCGAAATATAAACAGGCTAGGCATACAATTGTCCTTAACAGCCCGAAAGACCTTGAAATTGACAACTACCCCGGTGTTTTTTCTGGTATTATCACAAATCTTATTATGAATTCTGTTCTTCACGGATTTGAGGTTATGGAACAGGGTGCTATCACCATTGATGTTTCTACAAATAATGACAAACTTGTTATCAAGTATAAAGATAATGGCAAAGGTATGGATGAGGAGACACTGACAAATATCTATGAGCCATTTTTTACAACAAAAAGAGGACAAGGCGGTTCCGGTCTTGGAATGCATCTTGTCTACAATCAAGTGACTCAAATTCTTGGTGGGCATATTACATGTACCAGCGAAGTCAACAAAGGATGCGAATTCTTAATTCATATTCCTTATGAGAAAAGAGAAAACGTATGAGTGACGAACTTTTTTCAGATGAAATTGTTTTTGCCGATGAGGATGAAGACCAGAGCAGTCAGCTGGAACCCTGGAAAATTTTAATTATTGATGATGAACATGTTATTCACAGTGCAACAAAATTAGCTTTAGACGATTTTGTTTTGGATGGTCGTGCTCTTACTTTCCATAGTGCATATTCTGGCGAAGAAGGGCGTAAATTACTGTCTGCCATTCCGGATATCGCTGTCATCTTGCTAGATGTTGTCATGGAAACAGATGTTGCCGGTCTTGAGGTTGCTCGTTTTATTCGGCAGGATCTCAAAAATCTGCGGGTCAGGATCATTCTCCGAACAGGACAACCGGGAGTTGCTCCGGAAAAAGAAGTGATTTCCAACTATGATATTAATGACTACAAGGAAAAAACCGAATTAACAGCAATAAAGCTCTTTACCACAGTCACAACCGCTCTTAGAGCTTATCGAGATCTCAGGATCATTGACATCAATCAAAAAGGACTTGAGTTGATAATTAATTCTGCCGGTAGAATATTTGGAGAACAACGCTTACAACAGTTTACCAGCGGTGTGCTTACACAGTTTCAGTCACTTTTGCAGTTGGATAAAGGATCATTTGTCATGCAATCTGCGGGATTTGCAGCTTCGGATGAAGATGACATCCTCAAGATTATTGCCGGTACAGGTAATTTTCAGGATCATGTGAATGAAAATATAAATGAGTCCATGTCTGAAAGCATCAGGCTGAGATGTCAACAGGCTCTGGCAAACGAGGAAAGTTTGTTTATTGATGATGCTTTTATCGGCTATTACAAAACTATCAACGGAAGCATCAACCTATTATATCTCAATGGCTGTCAGCAACTTGCCGAAGTTGAGAAAAATTTGATTCGAACTTTTTCCTCCAATGTTGCCATTGCCTATGACAAATTTTATTTAAATCAGGAAATTGTAAATACTCAACGAGAAGTTATCGGAGTGCTCGGCAGTGTTGTTGAATCACGTTCAAACGATACAGCTAATCATGTCCGGCGAGTATCCGAATTTTCAGCTCTTCTTGCAGAAAAATACGGCCTTCCTGAACGAGAGGTTAGCCTGTTAAAACTTGCCTCACCAATGCATGATGTAGGCAAGATAGGTATTCCTGATGCCATATTGAACAAACCTGGGAAATTGACTGAAGAAGAATATGATTTTATGAAGAAGCATTCCGCTATCGGTTATTCTATTCTCAAAAAATCAAGTCGGGATATCATGAAAGCTGCTGCAATTGTAGCTTATGAGCATCATGAGAGATGGGATGGGAATGGCTACCCCCGTGGCTTGAAAGGCATGCAAATCCATGAGTTTGGCAGGATTACAGGGTTGGCGGATGTGTTTGACGCACTGATAAGCAGCAGGGTTTACAAAAAAGCTTTTTCCATTGATAGAGTCGTTGAAATTATAAATTCTGAAAAAGGTAGGCACTTTGAGCCTGACCTTGTTGACCTGTTTCAGGATCATCTGGAAACGCTGCTGGAAATAAATAAAAAATTAACAGATGAATAATTTTTTTGATTCCAGGTGTTATCGTTGAAGAAGCAGTAGCTGTTTGAGAATACCTGGATTTCATATCGCCAGTATGTATAGAAAAAATTGGATCTTCGCTACTTTGAATGGGTAAAGGTTGATTAGGTTATCTGAATAATGGTATGTTTTTTACCATTATGAGAGATACCGATATGTTCCAATTGGCCCTTGGTTTATTCACCCCGTGGTAGGTTCAGTCATCATTTTTTGATCCTCAGGTAAAGCAACTTGATATAGCATTGCATTTTGCTCGCGGTAATCAAACTAGTTTTGAGGGGAGTGGTTTAATTGTTTAACAGAATATCTCGCCCAGAATTCCTTATTCAACAATTAAACAACGTCCCGCCTTCCAATACCTTCGATGTGGCAATCTTAACCTTCTAGTAGCAACCAATCCTGAACTTTTTCAATTTTCATCTTGTCTCTGATATATTTTCCAACTTGCATATCTTCACCATACGTATGGGTAAGAAACCAATTTTCGAGAAAAGACCGCAACTCATCAATTAGCATAGAATGCAACTACCGACTGACACCAACATTGGCAACATGAAGTTTAGCTTTGGTCATACTGTTTCCTGCTTGTCCCGAGATAGTGTCAGAAATCTATTTAAAAAAAGAATCCCCGATTGCTTCGCCCATTTTTTTCAATTCAGCTACCTTATCAGGGTCATTTTCAAAATCGTTTATACCCACGCTTTCAAAAGTGGTACCTTTTCCATGATTCATTTTCAAGCCTGACATCTGGCATTGCCCATCGCTACCGCAACGAATGCAGGGAACATTGCCAAGCAGGGAGACGCCACCAAAAAAATTCATCCTCTCTTCCATCATATAATGCTTAATGGCGTCTATGCCTATTTCAGCAGCAGAAGGCATTTGATCCTGGCTAGGCGGAATTGCACTGGTAACGATGGCTCCACCAGGTTTACCGGCCATCAACCCATGACGATGACGCAATGGATAAAGCCGTTCCATATAGGTCTTAGTGCGACTATCAAGAGAGGAATAAGGAGTAAAACCGGCTATTATCAGGGCATCAGCCTTATAGGTTTTGTCAGCCAACATAACGCCATCATCTTTTTTAATACACTGACTGGTTGTGATGCATCCCAGACAAGCATCACACGACTCAAAAGTATAATCACTTAATTTTATAAATTCACTTTTCATATAGGTAGCTTCAAGAACAATTTTCAAAGCACGATCCGTATTACTATTTTTTATAGGTGAACCCGAAACACCGAGTACTTTCATTATATTCTCCATGCATAATCTTGTAGAGTGAGACTGAGATAGATTTGAATACACTATTTCCTGCTAAATTCCTTTTTTATTTTGAGAAAGGGGTCAAGCGCGAAAGCGACGGTAAAAGTCGGCAGAGAGTAAAGGGTGAAAGTCCTGCATGGTAAAGATTAGCGATCAACTGTGGCTCAGAGTCATGCTTTTGACTTTTATTAAAATTTCTTCCCAATTGTTTTAATTTTTTGGTATTTCCAAGTCTGCTTTCTCAACTGCTTCAAGGAGTTAGGGCGAAATAGGATTATCCTTTTTGACCAGACAATGTGGGATAAAGAACATTATTGGTCAGTATTTTTTGTTTATATTGCCGGAATCGAGTTTCTGTGGTGAATGTTGTTCTGCTTGCTGATCTGTAAAGAATTCGTTGAATATTTCGAGCAGTTTAATATTCTGCTTGCCAAGCATTAGGCAATTACCGACAATTGCATAAAAAAGGATACTTAAGCGTGTCTTTGATTTATCGTTTCTGATTCTTTCATTTTGATAGTGGTTGAATTGGTCAGCCAGCTTTATCATGTGCTGAAACTGGCTGATTATATTCTGATAGTCACCAATCTCTTTCTTTTCAAATGTGTTTTCCACGCTGAGAAAGATACCTTGAATGCATACCTTGATATCTTTTATTTCTTCAATTTGAACATCAAGAAGACCTTTATGTCCATTGCTTGTATGAACATAAGAACGAAGTACAATATCCCGATGACCATCAGACAGTTTCTGGAGTCTGCGGATGGTCTGAGCATACTTGTATGATATAGGGGTATCCTCTTTTTGTAGCAAGCGCAATACCTTGAATATATTGGCCATAATCATATTGGCCCCCACTTGAATTTGTTTAACTTTTTTTCTTTGCTTGTTCAATGTAATACTGTCTTCATTGAACAATGCTTCAAAAGTTATATCAAAGGACTCTCTGATTTCTTTTAACAGATACGCCATATGCTCAAAAGTGCTTGAAACTCCAAGATGAGGATCTTTGATCCTTTTTAAATCATAGATTTCAAAGCTGTCTTTTTCCTGGACTCGTATTTTGTGTTTTTTATGATTGCTCCAAATCATGACGCCGCAAAATAATAAAATACCACCGATGCCTAGAATCTGAAAATAATTAGTAATACCAGCAAATAGAAAAGAGACAAAAAATGCTAAAAAGGCTGTTAGAAACCAGCCGCCTATCACTGTCAAAACTCCTGTAACTCTATAGACAGCACTTTCCCGCCCCCAGGCCTGATCTGAAAAAGAAGTACCCATTGCTACCATGAATGTAACATAGGTCGTTGATAAGGGCAGTTTGAGTGAAGTTGCAAATGAGACCACAGCACTTGCTACCATCAAGTTCACTGAAGCTCTGACAAGATCAAAGGAAGATCGGTCTTCCTGGATATGCTTTGGGACATTTTTAGGATCGATTCGGTGACTGATAAAATTTTGAACACTTGTGGGAGTACAGCATTGAATTAAATCAGCAAGTGAACCTGCCATATTGACAATACTTCGGGAAAGCCAGATTGATTCAAACCGCTCAATTCCTTCTTCTTGTTTTCCCAAATTGATCTCAGTTTCGGTTACGCTTTTGGCTTTTTTGGAAAACCAGAGCGTCAGTACCATGATAGAACCAGCCAGAAGCATCAACCCCGTATGGGCTTGAGCTTTCTGAGCCAAGGCAGACATCAAGACGTTGAGAGGATCTCCTGAAGCCATAGCTGCCTTATATGCGGTTAGGCCGGCCAGAGGAACTCCGATGAAATTTACTAGATCATTGGCGGCAAACGCCATAGCTAAGGCAAAGGTGCCGACCAGAACAACGATTTTAAGAATGTTGACTCGGAAAATGGAAATAAGAATTTGTAAAAGAACAGAGGAGATTGAAAATATTATAAAAAGAATAAATAAAGAATTCGATTTTATCCAGAGTACCGATTCCGTGGTCATAAAAGTAGCACCTTTAGAACCTTTCACTAAAATGAAAAAGGTTATTGCCGCCAAGGCAAATCCGCCCCAGACCGAGCCATAACGTTTTAGCCTTGAATGGTAATCAAAAGTAAAGAGTAAACGGGTGAAAAATTGAACTACAGCACCAGAGAAAAAGGCTATAACCACTGAAAGGAGAATGCCCAAAATAATCATCATCGCTTTGGCAGTATTAATGTATTCTCCCAATGCCATAGCCTCGCCATTGTTATGCATGATTTTTATAGCAGAGACAGCCACTGCTGCACCTAACAGCTCAAACACTATGGATACGGTTGTTGAGGTCGGTAGGCCATGGGTATTAAAAAAATCCAGAAGAAGAATATCAGTGAGCATTACGGCCATGAAAATTGTGATCAACTCGGGCATTGTGAATAAACTGGGATGAAAAATTCCTTTTCGGGCCACTTCCATCATTCCACCGGAAAAGGTTACACCAGCAAGGATACCCAGACTGGCGATAATCATAATTACATGATAGGGGGCGACTCTGGAGCCGATCGACGAGTTGAGAAAGTTAACCGCATCGTTGGTAACTCCAACAACTAAATCAAAAACAGCTATAAGTATAAGAATTACAACTGCGGCCAAAAAAATCTCGGTGCCCATTTTTCAATCTCCTGCCTTTAATAATTTATAAAAACGCTTCAAATTATATATTTTTTCAGTGTGTAATAAGTACTATGCCAATCAAATATTAGAGTTTGGTTAGGATTAGGTTAAGTTTTGGTAAAAAAGGTTAAATCTGCGATACCTCAGCCAGGAATTTTGATTGAAAAAGTTGATCCGAGGCAAGGGATACTTTTGACATCGACTGTGCCACCATGGGATTTGGCTATGTGCTTAACAATGGAGAGACCAAGACCGGTTCCTCCAAGTTTGCGACTGCGCGCCTTGTCACTGCGATAAAATCGTTCAAAAAGCCGGGGTAAATGTTCTTTGGTTATCCCTGCACCAAAGTCCTTAACTGATATTACGACTTCATCCATTTCTTTTTGGCCATTAATATGCACTATACTCTTTTCATTACTGTATTTAATGGCATTAATCACAAGATTGACAACTGCTTGTTCCAAAAGTGCTTCGTCCATATTAGCAGTTAATTCATTATGGCAATGAATCGACAGAGATATATTTTTTTCTTGTGCTTTTGAGGAACAGGTTTCTACCGCATTATTTAAAATATCGCGCACAAAGCCTGTTTGCAGAATAATTTCTTTTTGTTCATCTTCTTGTTCGATACGAGATAAAGTAAGTAAATCACCTACAATAGCATTTAGTCTATCTGCATGTTTTAAAATAATTTTCAAAAATCTTGTGGCATCATCCGGGCATGAAATTGCTCCATCTTGCAAGGTCTCAACAAAGCCCTTAATGGCAGTAATCGGGGTTCGCAACTCATGGGAAACATTAGCAACGAAATCTCTGCGCATATTCCTTTGTTTTGTTAGCATCTCGAACCGATCATTAAGTTGGGTAGCCATTGTATTCATGGCTACAGCAAGTCCAGCAATTTCTTCAGAGATGTCTTTTTCCGGGATAAGGGTGAAGTTGCCTCTAAACTCCTCTCTGGATAATTGTTCAGCGTAGATTTTGATTTCTTCAAGCGGTTTTGTGATCTTGCGTGAAACTGTAAGGACAAGTGCTGCAGCTATTATTACAAGAACAAGAGCACCAAAACCTATCTTTATGAACACTTGTTGTAAAGCGTGATCTATTGAGGTGATTGGAATGGATAAACGTAAAATACTACTGTCAGATGATACTGTAATTGTTTTTGCAAGAGGTGAAGTGAGCGGAATGGCAATATAAAGCATTTTTTGGTGGAGAGTATTACTATAACGGATGGCAGAGCCAATTTCACCTTTCAGGGCTTGTTTTATCTCTATTCTATCGGCATGGTTTTCCATGCTTTTTGTGTCTTCCTGGGAATCAGTTACAACCACACCAGAATTATTTATCACCGTAATGCGGGTTGCAGACTCTTGTCCAATCTGTTTGCTAAGCTGGTTTAGAGTTTCAAAGTCCTGGGCGAAAAATGGTCCTGCGATCTGCTTGCTTATTAACTTTGCACGTGTCGATAAATCATTTTTTGTCTGTTCAATGGAAAATTTTCGCAAAGAGTTGGCAGAATACCACGTTGAAATAAATACTGAAGAAATGATAATAAGCACTACTGGAAGATATATTTGCCACAAAATCCGTTTTCGTTTCATTGCTACTCTTTAAACCTATACCCAACTCCACGAACAGTCTCTATGAATTCATCTGTTTTGCCAAGTTTTTTTCGTAGACCGACTATTTGAACGTCAATTGCACGTGCGGTAACTGCAAAGTCAGTTTGATGGATGGCATTAACAATTTGGTCACGGGAATATACCCAACCTGGCTGAGAAGCAAGAAAATGAAGAATTTTAAATTCTGTAGAAGTAAGTTGTATTGGCTTCTCGCTTAATAAAACTTGGTGCCGAGCTGTATCAATAATGAGGTCTCCATTTTTTATAATTTCTTCCACAGAGACATCTGTTCGGGTTTTCCTACGAAGGATAGAGCGAATTCTGGCGATTAAAACTCGCGGACTGAATGGCTTAGTAATATAGTCATCAGCACCGAGTTCTAAACCCGTGACGATGTCTGCATCTTCACCTTTGGCCGTTAACATGACGATGGGAATGACTTGTGAGGTTTTATTATTTTTCAAACGTCTGCATACTTCAAAACCATCAATACCAGGCAGCATTAAATCCAGAAGAATAATATCTGGTTGTTTTGTTTGAGCATAATGAATTGCATCCTCACCTGACGAAACTATGTGTACCTTATAGTTCTCTTTTTTTAAATTATAAGAGATGAGTTCCTGGATGTCTTCCTCGTCTTCAACAACGAGAATGTGTTCAGCCTTCATATATGCACCAAATCAAAAAAGAAAAGAAGCGGTTGTGGGAAATTGAAGTTTCGTCATTTTTCTAAAAGCTTTCAAGTACGCTATCTTAAGTTTCCATGGTTCCTTTACCATGGATCATTCCAGCTTTCCATTCACCTTTATAAATTGTACCCATTATGCCATAAATTGCCCATGGGCCATTGGGTATAGATAAAACTCTACACTAATTCTAAATGACATAACTATTGCTTGATTGTTTCCTTCTTTCTGGTGCATCCTACAACTAGCATAACAGGATATCTCACTAAGTTTGTTGCCGCAAAGATGTCCTAGGCCAGTCCATTTTGTAAAATTTGAGGAAAAAGACCATGCTTAAGAAACAATACCCTTATTATTTGGGCAATTATCCAGTGGCTGACAATATAGAACTTAAGGTCGAAGATAAGTTCAGTGGTCAAGTGGCAACCAGAGTGGCTCTGGCAGATCAAAAGGCTATTGATCAGGCCATTACCATGGCAGTGGATGCTGAACATGCTATGGCGGCCATGCCTGGTTATCGCCGTCAGGAAATTTTGAACCATTGTGTGAATCGATTTACAGAACGAGCTGAAGAGCTGGCTCAAATCCTTTGTATTGAAGCAGGCAAACCTATTAATGATAGTCGAGGTGAGGTTAGTCGCCTTATAGAGACTTTTAAGATTGCAGCTGAAGAGGCTGTGCGCTTTGGGGGGGAATATATGCCTCTTGATCGTTCGGCTCGGACAACTGGATATGTTTCCTTGACCAGACAAGTACCGATAGGGGCTTGTTCTTTTATATCACCTTTCAATTTTCCCTTAAATCTTGCTGCCCATAAAATAGCACCAGCCATTGCCGCAGGATGCCCATTCGTATTAAAACCAGCCAGTCTCACCCCCATAGGCGCTTTGATTATTGGTGAAACACTGGCTGAATGTTCATTGCCCAAAGGTGCATTCTCTATTTTACCCTGCCACCGGGATGGAGCACGACTTTTCACAGAGGATGAACGTTTAAAACTTTTAAGTTTTACAGGCTCACCAGCGGTTGGTTGGAAGTTAAAGGCCAATGCTGGAAAGAAAAAGGTGGTGTTGGAACTTGGTGGGAATGCTGCCTGTATTGTCGACAAAGACAGTGATCTGACTGATGCGGTCGCCAGAATAATTATTGGAGCTTTTCACCAATCTGGTCAAAGCTGTATTGGGGTTCAACGAATTTTGATTCATGCTGATATTTATGATGAATTTAAAGAAAAACTTTGTTTAGCAACTGCTCGTCTAAAAATGGGAGATCCTCGGCTGGAAGACACTTTTATTGGCCCCATGATATCTGAAAAGGAAGCCAGTCGTCTGGAAAAATGGATAAAGGAAGCCTGTGAGCAGGGCGGAAAAATTCTAACGGGTGGTAAACGCAATGGAGCTATGCTTGAAGCCACTTTATTGGAGGGTGTACCTCATGGTGCTAAATTACAACAGGAAGAGGCCTTTGGTCCTGTGGCCGTGCTCTCAAAGTTTTTTGATTTTGAAAAGGCGTTGGTTGAGGTCAATGACTGCCGTTTTGGTCTGCAAACAGGAGTTTTTACAAGGGATATCCACAAAGCCCACCTCGCATGGGAACGACTGGATGTTGGAGGAGTGATCATTGGGGACATTCCTTCTTGGCGGGCCGACCAGATGCCATATGGCGGAGTGAAAGATTCCGGTCAGGGAAGGGAGGGCGTTCGGTATGCCATGGAAGACATGAGTGAAATCAGAGTAATGGTTTTGCGGCAATTGCCAGTATAAGAGGATAATTAAAATCGGTTACGTAATGCTAATGCTGCTATGTTTATATGGAACTGCTTTTTGCCTTCAGTTCCTTGTTGAGAATGCGATCATTATCGGAGTAATCAACCGGCACTTCAACAACATGTACTCCAGGGGTATCAAAGCAATGATTGAGCAGTGGCCCTAAATCAACACTTTTTTTAAGACAATGACCATTGGCACCGTAACTTCTGGCATAGAGGACAAAATCAGGATTGCCGATGTCGAGTCCGAAATCATCAAATCCCATATTAGCTTGTTTCCACTTAATCATTCCATAGGCGTTATCACGGAGTACTAAAATAATAAGATTGAGCTTTAGGCGTACTGCTGTCTCAAGCTCTTGTGAATTCATCATAAAGCCGCCATCACCACATATTGCTAATACTTTTCTTTTTGGAAAGACAATCTTTGCTGCCATCGCTGAAGGAAGTCCTGCTCCCATTGATGCCAGGGCGTTATCCAATAAAACAGTATTGGGCTGATAAGCTTTATAGTTGCGGGCAAACCAAATTTTATAAACTCCATTATCGAGAGCAATAATTCCATCATCCGGCATGACTTTACGCACTTCATAGACTAAACGTTGTGGATACATAGGAAAACGATCATCGTCGATTCCTTCTTTGAGATGTTCTTCAACCGCCTTCTTTACCTTTAGAAAATAACGAAAGTCCCATTTTTTTTGGGGAATGATTTTCTCTTTAAGCTGCCAGATACTATCAGCAATGTCGCCTATCACACCAAGTTGCGGGTAATATACGGGATCGATGGATGCTGTAAGGTAATTGACATGGATAACTTTGAAACCACCATGTTGCATAAAGAAAGGAGGTTTCTCCACAACATCGTGGCCAACATTAATAACAAGATCTGTTTGATGAATCGCCTGATGTAAAAAGTCATTGGCAGAGAGTGCTGCATTTCCAAGAAAAAGCGGATGACGTTCATCGACAACCCCTTTTCCCATTTGGGTGCTAAAAAATGGAATGCCTGTACGGTCAACGAATTCTTTGAGAACTTTACTTGATTGCTTGCGATTAGCTCCTGCTCCGATAAGCAGTAAAGGATGCCTGGCAGCGTGGATCATTTCCACAGCGTGGGTAATTGATCTTTTTTCCGCAAGTGGCCTTCGATGGTGACTTTGGTAAATAATCTCAGAGTTAGTCTGTTCACATGCGATATCTTCTGGTAATTCAAGGTGAGTAGCACCTGGGCGTTCACCTTCTGCCAAGCGAAATGCTTCACGAATACGGGAAGGAATATTATAGCCACTGGCAATCTGGCAGGTATATTTTGTAAGTGGACGCATCATACCAACAATATCAACTATCTGAAATTGACCTTGTTTGCTGGTTTTAATCGGTTTTTGGCCAGTAATCATTAGCATCGGCATTGCCCCTAGTTGTGCATAAGCGGCAGCTGTTACTAGGTTCGTGGCTCCTGGGCCAAGAGTAGAGAGGCAGACTCCGGCCTTACCGGTTAAGCGTCCGTAAGTTGCAGCCATGAAACCGGCGGCCTGTTCATGTCTGGTTAATATTAAAGAGATTGATGAATCTTTAAGGGAGTTGAGCATGTCAAGATTTTCTTCACCAGGTATACCGAAAATGTATTCAACGCCTTCAGATTCTAAGGCTTTGATAAAAAGATCGGATGCTTTCATTACCATAACTCCTTAAATTGTTGATCTATTGGTGATGTTTGATCACAAACTTTACTTTAATAATATTCAAATCCGGATTAATTATGGGCCATTGCAATTCCTGTAGCCTCAGAAATGTCATGGGCGAGTGAGCGCATATAGCGAGGCTGTAGGTCTGCCAGGCTATTACAACCACATATTCTACAAAGTTTGGCGATTTCGTTGGTTGCTACCTTTAATAAATTTTCAACCTCTCTGGATCGCTGGTCAACATTAAGCCTTTTTCTTAATGCAGGGTCCTGGGTTGTTATTCCGGTGGGACACTTTCCTGATTCGCAGGAGCGACAATAAACACAACCCAATCCAAATTTTACATATCCAGCTGTATAGACCGCATCAGCTCCTAAAGCCAATGCTTTGGCAAAATCAGCTGGACCTTTCAGGCCACCTGCTGCAATGAGAGTAAAACGATCTCGTACTCCTTTGTTATTGAGATGGGCAATCGTTCTTGGTAACAAATTAGCCAGTGGAAGTCCGGCATGGTTCTTTGCAATAGTTGGTGCTGCCCCTGTACCTCCGTCACCACCATCAACCACAATAACATCAGGTCCTGCCTCGATAATCAAATCAAGATCCTTTTCAACATTGCCTCCGGCAATCTTGATGCCAATCGGGACGCCTCCTGTGATATCGCGTAGCTGTTGCACTCTTTCACGCAAATCCACAATAGAGTTGATATCGAGATGTCTTGGCGGGCTCACAGCATTTTCACCTGGTCGAAACCGAGCTCCACCCTCTAGCATGTTTCGCACACGGGCAATTTCGGGGGTTATTTTATCCGCAAGAAGATGTCCCCCCAGGCCAGGTTTTGCGCCTTGCCCAATCTTGATTTCAATCATATCAGCACGCTTTAAATCTTCTTGATCTACTCCAAATCTCCCGGTGCTGTACTGTAAGGTAAGGTAGTGGGCTGCTTCTCTTTCTTTTTCATGCATGCCACCCTCACCAGTGTTAGAAATTGAACCAACTGCAGTCGCTCCCCTGGCCAATGCAATTTTAGCTTCAACTGATAAAGAACCAAAACTCATGGCCCCGATCATGATTGGAGTATCAAGTTTGATAGGTTTTGCAGCATGTGGTCCAATTACAATACTCATATCAACTGGTTCAGATTCCAAAAGAGGCTGATTGTGAAGTTGTCCCGGTAAAAAAATTAAGTTATCCCAATTGAGAAATTTTCTGGCGCTGCCTTTTCCTTCCACAATATACTTTCCAGTTTTGGCAACGTTAAATGCCTGATTGCGAAGTTCAGGGTTCCAGCTTCCCCAATAATCTTTATTTAAAGTGACATGATAAATAGAGCCGGACGGACAATTTGTCGTACAATAGCCGCAACCAGTACAAGTGTTTATCTTTGCCTGGGCTGGCATATCACGATAAACGGTTAGGTTCCCCTTGGGGCAGACGTCAACACATTTTAAGCAGTTAATACAAAGCCTTTCATGCCATTGAATTTGAAACATAGCTTACTCCTTAATTAAGGGGGCCATATTTTCCCATTGTATATTTTTTTTGCTTTCTTTATTAATGTCTTCTGCCCTTGCAACTGCAAAAGCTTCGTACATGATATCAATGAGGTCCACGGTGTGAAGTTGAGGATTGGTGTAGTAATTTTCATAGCAACCAGCGCAGACCGTAACCATCTTGTCCGCACCTGAAGAAACAAATTCCCTAATTTTAATTTTTCTATTTACCTTATTAATATGTTCAGAATCATAATATTTGGACACATCACCGCAGCAGCGGCTTTTTGTTCCATGGGAAAGCATTTCGTGGATTGCGCCTATTCTTTTCAGCATTTTCCTGAGTGCTCCCTGGTCACTGTGAAGTGTACGGAAATTACAGGAATCATGAATTGTGTAGGTCTCACCAAGATGAGCAAACTCAAGTTTTCTTTTTATATTGAGATCAAGTAGCTCTTCAGAGGCATGACGTACTTTTGGTGGTTTGTAGCCTTCAAGGTTACGCGTCAGATCAGACATTGAGTTGAAACAATGGCCGCAGTTTGTAATAATTCTTTTTGGCTTGACCTTTTTTACCATTTCCATGAGACGTGGATTAATTGATTTTGAGTCGTCATGGCCGCGATAAAAAGCAAAACATCCGCAACAATATTCCAGTTTTCCGACAGCTGTATACGTTATTCCTGCAGCCTTAAGCATTTTTTCAAGCTTAATGCATTGGTTTGCCTGAAGGTATACATAACAACCATGATATAGCAAAACTTCCGCTGGTTTCAGGTTGTTCAAGGACGAATACCAGTCTTTTTCTTCCTGTTTCCATTTAGAGACAACGAATTGTTCTATTGCAGGCTGTTTTACTGTAACGTTTGAATAGGGATGAATGTTAAGTCTTAAATGAAGAGGATTTCCCACCATATGTTTCATCATCATATTTCCATGGCGACGATATATTCCTTCCGGGCAGCTGTTATGACAACGATTACACTCTGCACACTTGAAATTTGCCTCAATAAGCTCTTTACTTATCTTTTGACTTTTCCCCTGAAGAAAATCATTTGATTCCCGAATTAACTGCTGACATTTTTCAGGGTCGTCACCATAATTATTAAAAGCGCAATCTACATAACAGGAGCCGCACTCTATACATTTTTGGACCATTGCGAGAGCATCTTGTTTGAGAGACTGGAGAGGTTGGCTGCTAAAGGTATCCGGGTTTTCTGTGTTTGGATTCATATTAACCCTCCATCGTCAGTTGTACGTTACAGGCAGGACAAAATCCCCCAAGATTATCAATGGGCGCTATACCTTTACATACAGGACATTGCGCAATTTTGGGTACAATTTGTCCTTTGGAGGGACAATCACATTCCATTCCAACATCTTTAAATTGATGCCTTTTCCCACAAACACTGCAGCGTGCGGATTCAACATGAAATATTCCTCCACAATGACAGGCTTTGTCATCATAGGATTCATCCTTTAGCGTGGCGCAATCATGACAAACCGCAAAAAAAAGGCTCTTAGCTTTCCTTTGGGAATCACCAATATTCGTCATTTTTCTCCCCATTTAATAAGTATTTGATAGTATTATTAAATAATTAAAAACAAATGATTAACGCTGCTGTGTTTAAATTTTTTTGGATATAGCAGTAGATATACTGCCCTGCATTTTTTATGAAGATCATGATATAAAATCAGGAAATGAAATGGATATTAGACGTTGATTAAATACTATTGCATCAGCATGTTGTCAGTAAGTCGAAATAATTTTAGAGTTGCCTGACATTAGATAAAATCAAAGCAATTCTTGTGGTGGATTGTTTGTGAGATATTCAGGCTAAAATACCGAATACTTTTACTATATCACATTGAAAACACGATCAACAAACAACTTCTATGCGCCTTTTTAACTAAAGCCTCGGTCATCTATCTGTTTTTGTATATTTTATCCCTGAATAAATGCTTTGTAAGCGTCCTGTCAATAGAGGTGTTTCGCTAAACTCAGGTGTGTCTTTTATTCATTACTCCGTCAATTTCATAATGTAATTTTAAATCCTTAAAGGATAATATTGCTTATAGGAAAAGCTTTGCAAACATGCTTGAATGAATTAGCCAAAAAGATAATTGATAAGCGGATGGTTGGTTACAAAGGGTGATTGGAGGCGATTACAAAGTCTACTAAACATCTTGAGGATATGGTGAGGTGGGCTGGCACATGTACTGTCTCATCTTCAACAATTAAATTAACCAGAAAAGTTGAGTTACATATTTTAATGCGATATATTAAACACATGCAGCTGCAAACCAAAATTAAAAAAACTCTATTGGTATTGGTTTTAGTTTGTTCTGTATTTCTAGTCAGTTATTGGTCTAAAAGTATGCTCGGTTGGAATTTTTCCAAGACATACCAATTAAGTAATTCTTTTCCTTTTAGTTTATTCCAACGTAACAGATTATTAATCCCCCACAATGAAGAAATCATTATTGATCAGGACTTTGACTCGTTATCTCTGGAAAATATCTGGTTCTTATGGACAAAGGAGCCAAATACAGTTCATGTCGACCGTAATATAGCTTTAGGAGATAAAACAAAGTCACAAGTATTTTACAGTGACACTGATGATGAATGGAGTTTTGGGTTTAATAAGTTGATAAAGGTGCAATCAAATAGTGTTTTTAGTTTCAGCGGTTACTTGAAAAAAAATACACCAAATAATGTTATTTCAATTCGCATCTCCTCTTTTGATGCTGCACAAAAAGCAACAAATTGGAAGTTTAAGGAAAAAGAAGCAAAGGAATCTAAAAATTGGGTTTTCCTTGCTGATGAATTTGAAATAAATAATCCTAAAATTGTATATGTGAAATTTCAACTTATTGGCAAAGGAAAGGGAGAATTCCGTTTTGATGATATCTTTTTTTCCTGCAATTTAAATAGTTTATAGGTGCTGATAAGTTCCGGAAGAGATATATCCGCATCTGTCAAAATGTTTTGATCTTATTTGACATAAAAGATAATACGTTCGCTATTACTGTGAATGGTTGCATGATAATAATTACCTGCAAAATGAAATAGAGGTTTGCGTGCCATTGCCACTAATAATCTAAATAAAGCGATAATATCGTAAGTCTAACCCTTTCCTTCGGATTGTGGGTGGTGATTCCACTAATTGTGGTTATGGTTAGGCAGGGAGAGGAGGGGCCTGTTCCTATTAGTAGTTTAACTTCCCTATGTGTCAGGATTGTTTTTTGTTATTCGGCGTCGAATTGCGGCAAGGCTCGCTATTCCTGTACCGAATAGTAGCATTGTTGCTGGTTCGGGGACTTCAGAGCCTGCTCCTCCCTCACCTGGGGTTGAAAAAGCTACACTTTTAGTGCCCCAATAACCACCAGATGCAGCTCCTCCACCACCATCCGCTCCCCATATGTTTTGGGAGTCAGCAACCCCACTAATTGTCATTTGGTCAATTAAATCTGCATATATTATTCTGCTGAGGATACTTGGATTTTCATCATAGTAATAACTAAGGCGCATTCGTTGTGCGGTGCCACCATAATTCCATTGTACGTGAAATTGATCCCAAATCAAATATCCATGAGTTGCATCACTGCCAACTTGCTTTTTAAAATGTGCAGTATTATTGTCGTTGAAATTAATAGCATCAGATGTATCTAGTGTGTAATTATTGAAAAAACTTTTTAGATTATTACTGACGCTCCAATTTTCAATTTGTCCTAAGTCCGTATAAGATGTTCCTAAAGTAAAAATACCACTAATATAATCATCTTGAGTTCGTGCGAGGCCGTCAGTGCCGTCATTGTATGAATTTCTCTGGGTAATTGTGTCATCATACCAATAGCTAAAAGTAAACGTATCATTGACAGATAATCCTATTTCAGAAGCAATAACATTATCAACCAATGTAATTTTGTATGTATTAATATTGGTGATAATAGTTGCTCCAGCAACTCCAGATAAGCCAAACAATGTTAGTCCAGCTGTCAGTCCTGCTAAAAGTTTCTTTTTCATTTAAACCTTCCTGTTGCTATCATTAATCATGTTATCCAGTTATCGTTAATTAGATCAATATGCAATAATCCGAATTTTTATTTGTTTCTTCTTGGTATATTTTTATTCCAACTTTTAAAGGTGACATCATTTGGTGATGGAGATTGTGAGTTTTTGACTATATTCTGAAAACGGAATGAGTATTTTTTACTGATAGCTTAGTGATATATTCAAGGTGAAAATCAAGTTCCATGAGTGTTAAACATTTAGTACAATATAGAAATCGTAAAATTAGAAGTTTTTAGCTTCAAAATTCTAAAAATTCACAAGCAATCCGTTTTTGTTCAACCTCAAAACAAAAAGTTTATCTGAGTAGTATGAACTATAAAGTTCAAAAAAACAGACAGAAGCGACATCACTCATGTCTGTGTTGCTAGCTCGATATTATTAGTTGGGATTACTTTTGTCAGCTTGTTTTGCCTGTTTTCTTCTGTACCTTGCAAGACTTACTAAACCTGTACCGAATAAGAGTATTGTTGCTGGTTCCGGGACAGGGCTGGTGTTGCTTATAGCCGTCAAGGTAAGACCAGGGCTGTTATTGTATCCAGCTAAAACCTGATAACGCGAAGGTGACCCATTTATAATAATTTTTTCATATACAGAAAACCCTGAGTCTCCAATGGCAAGAAGGCTTATGGCGTTAATATCACGAAGTTCGTTGATGTATATTAAGTCACCATTGGCATCTATAGCGTTTACAAATTCAACACTGGTGTCTCCTGATCGTACAAAAAAGCTTTCAGTTGCACTAGAAAAGTCAAATGTCGGAAAAAGTGTATTGATATCAATACACTTTTCCACTGATTAATTTTGCATAAGTATCATCGCGAGTACTTTCAACTCCTGAGATAATTTTTTTGCCAGGAAGCTCAGTGTCAATGAGCCATGTGTAAGAAGCTAATGTGCCATGTCCAAAGGGATTAGATCCATTAGCTGTTATTCCCGCATCATCTGCCACCCAGTTAATAATACCTTCAAAAGTATAATACACAGGCGCAGCATAGGTTGTGCCTAGTACCATAAGTACGTTGAAAATGGTTACCAAGGAGACCAGTTTTTTCATTGTTGTTTTTACGTTGAGATTAACGCTTTTTTTAGACTATTATTTGTTCTTTCTTCTGCTGTGAATTCCAGCAAGTCCTGCCAATCCAGTACCGAGGAGAAGCATGGTGGCTGGTTCTGGTACTTCTGAGCCAGTTCCTCCGTCTAAGCTCCCAAAGTTAACTTTACCAAAATGAACAGCTAGTCCAAGGCCGTTACCGTTATTGGCATTTTGCATGCCATCAGAAAATCGAAACCAATAATATGCTGGATCGGCTGTTCTTTGAGTGCTTGAGAAGTATAGACCATTCGTTGTGTTAAGATTACTGAATGGATTTTCTCCTCCAGCAAGCTCATTGTATTGCAGATGTCCCATTTCAGAATTTGCAAGATTGTATCCAACATCATAACTATACAGCCCATCGCCATCGGGATCTCCCTCGGTCCCCCATATATTGGGCCCTGTAATGGTTTCAGGTAGTCGCCATAATGATGATTCCCATGATGTCGTAATACCTTCGTTCAAAGAATATTTTAGAGTGGAGTTTAGACTTGAAGCCCATATTTTTTGATTATTATGTGAAGTCCAGGTGTTGGTGTAATCCAGCCAGGTTAACTGGAGGTCACTGCTATATATAAGACTATACTCGTTGTCATTATAGACAGCTGTCCCGATGGTAGTCAGTGTTGCCGATGCGATGCTTCCGCTTAACATCATCAATCCCGCTGATAATCCTGCAACGAGTTTCTTTTTCATGATCGCACCTTTTCTGTATCATCAGATATTGATTTTTTCTTCCTTTTTTGCTGGATTCTAGCAAGTCCTATCAATCCAGTACCGAAGAGAAGCATGGTGGCTGGTTCTGGGACTTCTGAGCCAGATCCACCTGAACCGGAGATAACACTGAACACACCGACCTCATCGCTTCGGAGAGAAAACCAAGCATCTGTTGATATTCCATGATTGAGAGTCGTTACTGTTGAGGTGATACTCAATCCTGAGAAAGAAAATGTGGAACCAATATCAGGTGATTCCAGTTCTGCCGTAGTGTTAAGATACCCCCAATCTGTACTGGGGGCATAAGAATTAATTGTACCTATTAAATCAGTGAAGCTTGCTCCAACACTTGTACTCCCACCGCTAGTTCCTATTAATGCAAAATTTATCCACTTTCGAGCATAACCAGAATTTTCATAGATTTGTAATCTGTCTCCATTAAGAAAAGAGATATGGCTTGTTATTGTATCGCCTAAAGATATTGGCGAAGGATTTATGAAATCAGGAATAGGGTTAATAAATAATGTCTCTCCATTAAGATCTGTCCTTATTGGAACTGATTGTAGATCGACAGTTGCATAAATATTAATGGATGCTGCATAAGTGGAAATAGTGGTCAGGAATGTTATCATACTAATAACTAATCCAAGTAATATTTTCTTTGTCATTTTGTTATATCCTTATAATTCTATATATTTTTATGCCAAATTCTTGGGACATTTTTGTGTCTACACATTGATATTTTTTTATCATGCTCTATTGGCTTTTTAAACTGATAATGAATCTTCAAGTAATTTGCAAAAAATATACCATTAATGTAACTGTTTAATTTGACAATGTTTAAGTCAAAGTGATCAAGAGGGACATGTCTAAAAAATAGCAGATTGTTAAATTTACTGACTATATTTTTGAAACATTTATAATTAACTGAAGTTTCCATGGTTGATTATTTTTACAAGTGTTATCTTGAAAAAAAACAGTATTTAATGGGGATATTAAAATGGGAATACTTTCAGGAATGTTAGGAAATGCTGGAGTTGTAAAATCTGGTGAGCTTCAAGAGGAATATGGACAGTTGCTAACAGCAGGAGAAATCATTGATGCTGGATTCAAAGTTATTCGCGATACTTTTATTTTTACTAATAAAAGATTACTTCTCATAAATATTCAAGGCCTGACAGGGAAAAAAACTGAATATCTTTCAATTCCATATAGTAAAATCACGAAATTCAGTATTGAGACATCTGGACATTTTGATCTTGATGCAGAGCTGAAATTATGGATTGGCAGTGATTTGGAACCTATTGAAAAAAAGTTTAACAAAAAAGTAAATATTTATGACTTACAAAAAATATTAGCAACTCATGTTTTATCTTAATTTATAAATCCATTAATAGCGTGATAGTTGACCGCATGCTTATATCTTGGATTGATTCACCCGATATAAGAGTCAATCTGTTGATATTTCGCGATCAGATTCCCAGATGAGACATTGCCATAATTGCATTTTAATATTCTTGTCAAGGTTCATAAATTTCATTTCAAATGTATCACTCTCAGCATTTACGATTTTTGCATTAATGTTGAATTCTTGTGAGGAATTACGTTGGTTCATTAATTCGAAGCTAATTGGAATTTCTTCATTAACTCCCGTCTGTAGTTCCTCAGATGTAACCACACAGCCGTTTTTTGATATATTGAGGATATGACCATTCTTTGTTGAATCATCTATTGTGAGTTCAATGGATTTTTCATGGAGATGAAAACGGATACCCTCGCTTTTTTCAGAGCTCTTGAACTTTTCTTCTGCTTCTTCAACAGTAGATACATATGTTGGCTTGTACCCTTGCATCTTTAATGCAAGATTTAGTATTTGCTTGGAAACTAAACGGCTATGGTTGATAACCCGAACCATTTCACCACATTCGTTTGTGATGAGAAAAGTAAAAATTTTTCTAAAAGTGAGCAGACCATTGAGGTACATAAATTTACAGTCTGAAAAATCAGATATCACATGGAAACCAGGCTGTAGATCAGAAACACCGAACCTTACGTCAGTATAAAGATTGCTTAGTTCTTTTTTGGTAATTCTTCCGGCAAATGTCAAAGCTAATTTGTTGCTATCAATATCTGTAACTACTTTTGATTTTTTTGAACTATTTGTCATCTTCTCTGTTGGTGTTTTTTGCAAGATAAAAATCCCCACTTTTGCAAACAAAAATCCTCAGTTGACGGTGGGGAATTTCTATCGATAAAATATGTATAAAATGCTGACCTCAAGCGCCAACAATATCCTCCCTTATATGGTTATGTTTTTTGTTTTATAGAGCAGTTTAAAATCTTCTCATCAATGGCTTATTAATGAGTTTTTCACACGCCAACTATCACCGTCAAAGATCAGCAAGTGGCTATGATGTACCAACCTGTCAACCATGGCTGTTGTCATGTTCTTGTCGTAAAAAATGTTTACCCAGCGGCTAAACTCCAGGTTGGTTGTAATTATAAGACTTTTCCTTTCGTAACATTCAGATATCACGTGGAAAAGTAATTGTGACCCTTCTCTGTCTAAAGGTACATATCCCCATTCATCAGCGATTATCAAATCTAACCGGTCGAGTTTTCTCAGGAATTTGTCAAATTCATTCTTGCGTTTAGCTTCCAGTAGTTTGTTGACCAGGCCGGCAGTTCGAAAGAAGCCAACCTTCAGATCTTTTTTGCAGGCAGCATGGCCGATAGCTGTTGCCAAATGGGTTTTTCCTGTTCCTGGATTGCCGTACATAATCAGATTCTGTTTATTCTCGATAAACTCTCCGGCAATAATATCATCGACACTAAGGGCATCAGGTAATTTGATATCATCAAACACGTAATTTCCAAATCCTTTCAAAGTGTAAAACCCAGCATTTTTGATATTTCTTAATTGCCGATTATGTTTCCTGTGTTCAAGCTCAAGCTGGAATAATCTAAGAAGAAACAGTTCTTTATCAGTTTCTTCTATTTTTTTTACATTCTCTGTAATGTTACAGCTTAGGCGCAGTTCCTTGCAGCATGATGCGATCTCTTCAATTGTTGACATGGCCACCCCCAGCGTTCAAAAATACATTGTCGTATTGTATAATATCAGGCTCAGCAGCAAGTAGAGCTGGTACTGATGGTGGCAATGCCACTGGTGGTAACTCAGGAATATTGTTTGTGAGTTTAGCATGTACAGCAATAATACTTTCAGGATCGGAACTATTATAGTCAAGGGCAGTTTGCAGAGCATCAACAGCTGCTGAAAATGACGACTTACTCGTTAAATCATGGAGTAACTTCAGTGCTTTGCCTCTACCTGAGTTATCTTTCTTGTCCAGCCAATCTGTTACCTGATTCGGTAATAGTTGGTATATTCCTGTATATTTTAATGCTGCTGGTTTTTTGGATAGTTGCTTTAAATATGGAATCCAATCCATACACTCCTGTTGTTCCTCTCCGTAAAGGCGTTTGTGTATAACGGTAATGTTCATTTCCTTATCGAGAACGAGTACCTCACCGGAAGTTTTACATATGGTTATCCGTTCTCCTGCAAATCTGGGCATGCTTGAGTAACTGTGTTTGCCCTGCTCAAGGGTGAACTTTCCGTACGAATCAACACGGACAGATTCATAGGTCTGGCTTGCAAAGGCAACGTGAGGCAATACGTTGCAGTGCAGCAGATCTTCTTTGAATAATTCAGAAATCAAACGCTCTTTGCGGTAATGGATACGGTCAAGATCCCGTTCGCACCTTTGAAGCAATTGCTTGTTGTACTCTGCCAAATTTTTAAATTCAGGCCGAGGAACCAAGAAATTTCGACGAAGATATCCAACCTTATTCTCAACGTTGCCCTTTTCATGGCCAGCATTTCTGTTGCAAAACACCGCATTAAAGCAATAGTGCTCTTTCAGTTTTATAAATGAATCGGTAAGGTCTCTTTTATCTCCTTTCAGGATCTTCTTTACCGCTGTGGACATGTTGTCATACCACTGCCGGTGGGGAACACCGTTGATATGCTCAAATATATTCACCAGTCCTTCTGCTAAACATTCAAAATTCTCGCCTTTGAATAACTGTAAAAAACCCGCATTACTGTATGGAAACGAGACGTTAAGATAAGAGCCGTAATAGTTCTTTCCATTCTCTACAAACTCGGCTTTTCCGAAATCAATCTGAGCCTCACCAGGTTTATGTGCAAGGGGCAGGAAGCTCTGTTTGCTTTCGTACAGGCATTTCTTTTTCTCTGCTACATACGTTGCAATCGTTCTATAGGAGCAGTCAAATTCATTTTTGTATTCTTCTTTAAGCCTGTCGTAAACACGCTTTGCGGTATGGCGCTGTTTCTTGCGCATTTCTTTGTCTGCTTCAAGCCATTGGTCAATTTCCGGCTTGAATCTGTCAAGCTTTGATTCTCTTTCAATGGGTATCTGAGCCGGGTCGTTCCAATCTATTTTGTTGATAAATTTACTAATGGTCTTACGGTCAAATCCGGTCTTTTTTTGAATCTGGGAGATGTTTTCTCCATCTTCAAAATACATTTTTCTAAGATCTGTAATTTCTTTCATTTTGAGCATCCTTTAATAATCTCCCTGTGATAAAGTTCAACTCCATTCACAGGATATTAACGAGTCCCAAAACCTTCAACTTTCATATTGCAAAACTGGGGAATTTCACCTTGCAATAGTGGGGAATTCCTGATTGCAACTCTGGGGATTTCTATTATGCAATAAACATGTTGGGTTATCAATCTAGGATTATATATATTTCAAGTGGGTATCCAGCTCGATTCCGTTGCTATTACTTAAGTACAACGGCTATTTATTTATAGTTTTATCCTTATCGGTTATGGACGTTGTTGAACTTGCTGTCCGATTGACTACATGGGTAAAAATTCTCGGTTGATCTTTATAATCTTCAAGAATCTGTGATGTTTATAGATTGTTCACCATTGTGGTTGCTACCCGATAAGCATGGCTAAAGAACAATAAAATTATCAAAATATCTTGGAATCTTGTCTGTTATTGTATCATTGTTGAATGCTTGTAATCAAGGTCCAACATCTTTGTAATTATAATTGCTTTTAATTAAACCACGGGCTTCGCCCGTGCGATCCTACGAGGTTTAACCGTTCCGGCGAGATATATGTGATAAGAATATTTCCTTCAGAGAAAGCCCTAAAAGGTAGAGGAG
>PJEL010000004.1_pt1 | contig 231424 bp, 169 predicted proteins | sample 1853271 | NCBI WGS metagenome assembly PJEL01 (sample SAMN08108733, study PRJNA415343) | Invertebrate metagenome, whole genome shotgun sequencing project. | host: Globobulimina | place: Sweden: Gullmar Fjord | collected 2015-08 | reverse complement strand
GACCCCATCGGGACTCACGGCTGGGTCGGTGTCGAGACAGTCCCCGGCGATCGCCACCCACTGCGCGCCCGGATCGCAAGCCATGAGCGGTGTTTCTGCTCCGTAGCCATCGCCGTCGAGGTCCGGAAACCACTCCACCGGATCAACGGGCTCGTCATCGTCATCTACGAGGCCGTCGCAGTCGTCGTCGATCCCGTTGCACAGCTCGGATGCGTTGGGGTGTCTAGTGTCGTCGCCGTCGTCGCAGTCGCCGTCGAGTGCCGCTCGGTTCGGCTCACCCGGACAGTCGAGGAGGCCGGTTCCCGCCACCCCGTAGCCGTCCTCATCGAGGTCTTCGTATTGCAGCTGGGCCGGCTCCTCGTCGGTTTGGCCATCACAGTCGTTGTCGAGACCGTCGCATCGATCGGCGACTCCGGGGTGCACGTCTGGATCGTCGTCGTCGCAGTCCCCGCCCACGACCGTATGCCCTTCCGGGCCTTCACAAGCTACAACCCCTGTTCCGGCGGGATCGTGGTAGCCGTCGCCATCGGCATCGCGTCGCCAGGTCGGCGTGCCCAGGGCCTCTTCGTCGATGTCTCCATCACAGTCGTTATCGACGCCGTCACAGAACTCGTTGGCGCCCGGAAAACTCGAGCCGTCGTCGTCGTTGCAGTCTTCGCCGACGGCAAATCCATCCCAATCGTTGTCGACGGCCGGATCCGACGAAGATCCGGCGCAGCCAACCAGAAAAAGCAGGACGGTCAAACGCACCGGCAGAGGGTAGCAGACCCCGGCAGAACCCCGCGTGATAGCTGAGGACGAGGGCTTCAATGCGTGTCGTTCAGCTCACAGGATGTGCAGCCGATCTCGTTCGAAATCAGGTGATTCGGAACGGGTGCGCGACGGACCGACTCACCTCCCGCGAGGCGGAGCTGCTCACCTATCTCGCCGACAATCCGAGCCGGACGGTGACCCGGGCCGAGCTCCTCACCAAGGTCTGGGGATACTCCCCACGGACTGCGACCCGCGCCGTAGATTCCACTGTGCAGCGGCTCCGCACCAAGATCGAGCGCGACACGAAGCATCCAGTTCACGTGCTCACGGTGCAGGGAGAGGGCTATCGATTTGTGCCAGCGGAGCCCCGGCCACAGCCGATCGCGGTGCGTCAGCGATCGGTGGACGCCGAGGCCACCTTGTTCTTTGGCCGCGGGGATCTGTTGGGGGAGCTCTCACGTCTGCGGGGAAGCGGTCGCCGCCTGATCAGCCTCGTCGGTCCTCCGGGGGCCGGAAAGACCCGCTTGGGACGTGAGTATGCGAGCCGCCACCGACTGAAGATCTGGCTGTGTGACATCACCGCCGCCCGCTCACTAGAGGAGCTCGTTCACGCGGTCGCGACCGGTATCGGCGCCCGGATCCCGCCGAGGAGCGACACCGATGCCGGACTCATGCAGGTCGGGCAGGCCCTGGCCTCTCGCGGCGAGGGAGTCGTGATCCTCGACAACTTCGAGCAGGTCACCGCTCTGGCTCCGGCCACCGTGCTCCGCTGGATGCGGGATGCACCGCTCATGACCTTCATGATCACCTCCCGCGAGCGGTTGAGCGTCCGGGGGGAGTTCGTGCTGGAGGTCGCACCCCTCGAGGGGGCAGACGGGGTCGATCTGTTCTGTGATCGGGCGCAACTGGCGGATCCGAACTGGATCAATCGCGACCCGGATCTCCTACGAGAGCTCGTCACACGCCTCGACGGGCTCCCCCTCGCAATCGAACTGGCGGCCGCTCGGGTCCGGGTGCTCTCACCCGGGCAGATCCTGGAGCGCCTCGATCAGCGCTTCCGACTCCTGCGGGGAAGGCTCGGGGACGACAAGCGGCGGGCGACCATGGAGGGCGCCATCGACTGGTCGTGGGAGCTGCTTTCGACCGACGAGCGGAACGCCCTTGCCGAGCTCTCGGTGTTTCGCGGTGGCTTCACCATGGAGGCTGCCGAGGCGGTGATCGGGACCGACGCCGGTCTCGAGCTGGTGCAGTCTCTGCGGGAAAAGAGCCTCCTACGCCATCTTCCGGGCGCAGTTGCCCATCAGCTGCGGCTCGCCCTCTACGAGTCGGTCCGGGAATACGCTTGCATGAGACTCGAGCCCGACTCCGCAGCGCCTGCGCGGCACGCCAGCTGGTTTGCGAGCTACGGCACCCTCGATTCCCTCGCTGCGCTCGCCGGGGCCGACTCGGTTGCTCGCTACCAGGCTCTGGTCGCGGAGCGCGCGAACCTCTTCGATGCGACCGAGTTCGCCATCACAACCGGCGATGGAGAGACTGCGGCCAACGCTCTGATCGCGGTGCTCCAGATCTTGGTTCTCCACGGCCCCGCGGTCGCGGGTCGCAGCCTCTCGGATCGTGTGCTGGCCATGGAGATCACCCCGATCACCCGGGCGCGGGTGCACCTCGCGTGGGCGCGCGCCTGGCACCAGGGATCCCCAGACGAGAGACCGGTCGCCGCCATAGAGGAGGCCCTGAAGATCGGACGCGAGCACGACAATCCGGGCATCGTCACCAGCGCGCTGATTGGGCAGTCGATAACCCAGAAGGCGCTTGGACGGACAGAGGAGGCCCAGCGAAGCCTGGATCAGTGTCTCGAGATCGCTACCGAGAACGAGCTGGATCGCGTCGCGGCCAGCGCCCTCGGAGGACTCGGAAACCTGGCTCGGGAGAGGGGGCGGCCCGACGAGGCGATCTCGCTGTATCGACATGCGCTGGTCCTCGCGAAGCACCACCAGGACCTACATCATCAAGGCCTGATCTACGGGAATCTCGCCACCCTGGCACTGCGCCGGGGAGAGTTCGACGAGGCCTGGGATCTCTTCGACCGAGCCCTCCAGATCGCCATCGAGTGCGGCGACCGAATCACGGAAGGCATGGTCATGGAGTGCTTCGCCAATGTGCTGCGCGAGCGCGGCGATTTGGGCGCATCGGCTGAGCATTACCGCGTTGCATTGCGAATTATGGGGGAGGCCGGCATGCCAACCGGCGCGCTCCTTGGCAACCTCGCCCTCCTCCACGAAGCGACGGGCGATCGATCCCGAGCGATGCGCTGCCACGAGGACTCCATCGCCAGCTTCCGGAGGCGAGGTTTCACGCGATCCACGGCGATCGGACTCGGCAACCTCGGCGAATACCTCCTCGAATGTGGCGATTCTGTCGGTGCTCGACCCCTCCTCGAGGAGGCGTTGCCCATGTTCGACCAGACCGACGTGCTCTGCCGCTCCCACTTCCTCGCCCCGCTGGCTGTCATTCGTGCCCAAGAAGGCGACCTGGTCGAGGCCAGGGACCTGATCGAGCTCGCCTCCCGGCTGCAGGAAGGTGTCAACAACCCCATCGAGCGGGCAGAGCTCCAGTGCCGCTGGGGCCATCTCGAGGTCCTCGCCGACGATCTGGGCGCGGCGCGGGATCGGCACGAGCGGGCAGCGGTCATCGTCGGCGCCTCGTTTGCCGACGACCCACCGGACGATATTACGCAGATGCTGGACGCGCTCCTGGCTGCCATCGACGCCCGCTCCTGAGGAACATCCGTGCGAACCACCTTCCCGACTGCGCTGATATCCCTCCTGCTGATGGGCTGCGGCGGTCAGCCGAAAAAGCACAAAGACACTGACCTTCCTGCCCTGGAATTGGTGAACGACTGCTCGGCTGAGGTCATCGCTCCCGGGCCAATCACTTCCATTGCCAATCCCGAGATTGCCGAGCTCCACAGCGACCAGTTTGGCATCTCTCCCGAGCCCTACCACGTCCGCTATCAGTGGCCGTCGAACGATCCGTCGACCGGAGCGGGGTTTTTGTGGCGAACCGACCTGGACACTCTGGCCTCGATCGTCGAGTACGGCACCGACGGAGAGCTGACCGAGCGCGTCGAGGGCTACACCTTCCTGTACGGCGGATTGACGGCTAACGAAGGTCCGAATCGCATGCACGAGGCTCACCTGTGCGACGACCTCGAGCCGGGAACCACCTATAGCTACCGGGTCGGAGGGGATGACCACTGGTCGCCGACCTACACCTTCACCACGCCGCAGCCTCCGGGTTCCTTCGATACTTTCCGGGTCGGCTTCGCGGGTGATTCTCGGGGGACCTACGAGGTCTGGGGTCAGGTCCTAGCCGGCATGGAGTCCCATGATCCGGACTTTTATCTGTTCGGTGGCGACATGATCGATCTCGGCCCGATGCAGGATCAGTGGGACGACTGGTTCGATGCGACTGGAGATCTCCTCGCTTCCAAGGCGCTGGTGCCCGCTCACGGCAACCACGAGTTCTTTGCGACCCACTACTTCGCGTCCTTCGCCCTGCCCGGCAACGAGCAGTGGTTCCATCACCAGTTCGCAAACCTGGTTGTGCTGTCCCTGAACGACACCGTGGCCGCCGCGGAGGATATCGCCGACCAGCAGCCGGAGTACATTGGGCAAGTCCTTGGAAATAGCGATGCCGACTGGCGTTTCGCCTACCATCACCAGTCGCCCTACACCACCAACACCAGCCACGCCTCGAACATGAGCGTGCGAGAACACTGGGTTCCACAGTACGAAGCGTACGGCGTGCAGGCGGTCCTCAACGGGCACAACCACACCTACGAGCGTAGCGTTCCCATCGTCGCCGATACCGAGGTCGCCCCGGGAGCTGGGCCGATCTACGTCGTCTCAGGCGGAGCGGGAGCACCCCTGTACAACAACCACGACCCGGACTGGTTCAACGTCGTCGCCAACCCCATCAACCACTACGTGATCATCGATGTCACGGCCACCGAGGCGGTCTTTACGGCCTATGACCTGTCCGGGAACACCATCGATACGTTCACGGTCCCGCGACCAGCGCCATAAGGCTGGGGCCCCAGGTCACCGCCACGCCGATCACGGCCGAACACATGCACAGCAACCACCCCGCCCCGAGCATCGAACGGGCGGCGCGAAGGCCTGGCGGATCTGTCGACAGGAGTGCTCCAGCTCCACCGAGCACGCAGCACACGCCCATCGCCGCGAGGTGTTCCTTGGACTCGAAGGCCGCCGCCAGGGCCGGATAGTCGACGAGCAAACCCGGCTTGACCTCTGTCCGATAGTGCGGGTAGATGGTGCATCCCAGGGCAAAAGGCGCCATCATCAGACACCCTGCAAGAGCGGCGAGGCGACGGGTTCTGAGCACTGGATCGGCGCGGAGCAGGCGAAACAGAGCCACCGAGAGCAGCAGCAAACCCAGCACCGACGCGATGGCATGCAGAGGAATCAAGGTCACGGGAAGACCACCATGGCCGCCGCCAGTGGCAGCACCACCACCGCGACGAGCAGGGGGATCTGCTCCAGGAGACGGGCGCATGTATCGTTGCTGAAACCCACAAAGGCAAGGGTTCCCAGCAGGCTTCCGTGGAGGACCATGAGCGCCGCTCTCCAGAAGAATGGGATCGGTGCACCGGCCACAGGCATGGCAAAATCCGCCGGCGCTCCCCATCTCGCGTAGAGGTGCTGGAACGCGTAGCTCGCGGCGGCCCCACATCCTGCCAGCGCAAGAGCCACTGCCCAGCGACGCCTATCGAACCTGACGGTACTCACGACGCGAGGACTCGCGGACACTCCGGATCGGCAGCCAGTGCATCTCCAGTGATTGTGGCGGCGACCACTCGGCATCCGCCGCGACAGCTCTGTCGGTACTCGCAGCTTCGACACGGCTCCGGGGGCGTTTCGGCGCGAGATCGCCAGGCTCGCAGTCCCTCGTCGGAACGCCACCGATGGGCGAGATCTCCCGTTCCGCCGAGCACTAGACCCTCGGCGAAGGAACAGGGAAGCCACTCGCCACTCGTCGACACAGTCCACAGGCTCTCGCCGCCGGGACACCCGCTCACACCCAGGGACTCGAGCATCTGCACAGGCGGAGAATGAACAGCGATGAACGGGATCATCGCGCAGTCGAATCGGATCGTGAGCCCGGTCTCCGCCTCGATCTGGAGTGCGAGCGGCCACAGACTGAGGGCCTCGTCGGCGCGGAGTCGTTTCCCCTCGTAGAGCGGTGCGGCTCGACCGGAGGGCTTGAAGCGAAGCCACTGCCACTCGACCACCCCAGAACCGGCCAGGACCGCGGCGATCTCCTTCAGCTGAGGCAGGTTCTCTCGAACGATCACGGTGTTCACGCCAACCCGGACTCCAGCCCCCACGAGCCGCTGAATGGCACGTTGGGCGACAGCCTCTCCCCGCCAGCTGCGGACTGCGCGATAGGTCTCGCCGAGGCCATCGAGGCTGACGTTGACTTGTCCCATGACCGCCGCGAGCTGCGCGGCGCGCTCGACCGTGACCCCGAGGCCGCTGGTGGTGATGTTCGGAACAATGCCCAGCTGGCGGGCGTATGCGGCGATCTCGAGGGGCAGATCGGTGTGAAGGGATTCGCCGCCGCCCAGCGCGATCTCGAAGACGCCCATTGCGGCCAGCTGCTCGAGGTGAGCTCTCCACTCGGAGGGCTCGCCGTCGCTCAGTCCGGGGATGGTGTCCAGATAGCAACCGTCACAGCCCGCCGTGCAGTGGTCGGTGACCCCGAGATGCACCTCGGTCGGCGCCGAGAGGGCACCTGGAACCGACGGATTTCCTCCGATCTCCCTCGCGCCCGCAGCTCGCGCCTGGGCCGCGATCTCGCCGTCCACGTACAGCAGCCCGGGTGGGTCGTTCCAGGACAGGACCGCTCCAAAGTCCTCCTCGCGCATTCTTGGCGGTTCTTCCCGATCATTTGTTCCATCCGAGCTCGAATCGCCGCCCGCCCATTCAGCAAAGCGATCCGCAAAGGCGTTCACGACGACCGCCGCTGCTGCAGCCGAGAGCAGCGCTAGCCCTACAACGCTACCGGTTGCCGAGCAGTTCGGCGATCGCCCCCTTCTGACCGAGAGAATTCCCACTACCAGCCCATCCAGTGAAAGGTCCCGGTCACACTCACGGCGAGCCACAGTCCCGCCAGCGTCGCGACTGTGGCTGCCAAGCGCGCCACGGGCCGCAGCCAGGAACGATCCGGGGCCGTCCGCAACCAGGCGTGGATCCCAACCGCGACCAGGTGAACGATGGAATAGAGCCCGCCGCCAGCAAGGGCCGCATATCCTGCGCCTGGTGCCCATAGATAGGCGATGGCCGCACCGCCGAGAGAGCCGACGGCGATGGGCACGAGTCCCCACGGAACGGGACGCTCGCGTCGCCAGCCAATGACCGCGATGGGCATACCAAACGCCATGAATGCGCCGTATGTTCCCGCCGCGATCACGCTGATCCGCGCCCGCCTGCGCTCCCGAATCGCCAGCTGCACTGGGGACTCGCGCGTGGAGCCGACACGGATCTCGGCCTCCGTCTCCAGGGCTTCGTCCAGGTCTCCGGTTGCGACGAGTGCGCGGGAACGAAGGGAGAGGAGCTGTGTCACCAGGGCTTGCTCGACGTCGTCACGGTGGCGGAGACCGCGCTCGGCGACAGCTTCCGCCCGGCTGGGATCGCCGAGCACGTCCAGCGCGTCGCGAGCCAGCCAGATTCGAACCTCGACCTCCATTGTCGGCGAGAGTCCGCCCGTCTCGAGGAGATCCCCCAGCGCGTCGCGACCGGCCTCTGGGCCACGATCTCGCGTGGTCTCGCGAACTTGCATGAGTGTGATCAAGCTGCGGAAGCCCCCGCCCACGTCCTCCCGGATCTTCCAGCGGTCGAGTCGACGTTCGCAGCTCGGCGCCCGTGCACCGTGCGGATCCGCGGCGATGATCGCCTCACATGCCGCGATCGCCGCGACGAAGTCCCCTGCCCGCTCGGCGGCGACCGACGACGTGAAAAGGACCTCGCTGTCGGCCCCCAACGCCGAGGCCACCCACAGCATGAAGAACCCGCTCACCCAAGCTCCGCGTAGCGACGATACGCCCGCTCGGTCCCCCGTAGCATCGTTTCTACACTGAAGTCCCTGGCCACTCGGGCCGGATCGTGCATGTCGCGCTCCAAGGCCTCCAGGATTCCGGCCGCGAGGGCATCTGAGCTTCCCGGCTCCACCAAGACCCCATCGGATCCGACGACTTCCGGGATGCCGCCTGCCGTGGTTGCAACGACGCGGATCGGCGCCAAGAGCGCCTCCGCCACCGCCTGTCCCATGCCCTCCCCCACCGACGGATGACAGAACAGATCGCAGGACCGCAGCAGCCGCCCGACATCCCCTCGCTCGCCGAGTAGGTGCAGGCGCTCGCGGCCCTGTAGTGCCTCGCCTAGTTCCCCAGAGCCGGCGATCAAACAGTGGAAACGCTCTGGCAGCTGCGCGATCGCGTCCGCCAGGAAGCTGTGGCCTTTGTGGGGGACCAGGGCTCCGATGGCGAGCACGAGCACGGTGTCCGAGGGAATTCCCAGGACGCGCCGGAGGTCGGGATCGCCTTCTCCGATGGGAACCTCGACGCCATCGTGCACGACATCGATCCGTTCCGAGGGCACTCCCGCGGCCTGCAGAACCCTCGAAACAGCATGACTTACTGCGACATATCCGGCTGCTGCCCGGTACTTTCCTTGCGAGAGCAGCTTGGGCGCGAAGTCCAGGCGACGGTGCACGACTACCGGACAGGAGCTGATGCGTACGGCGTGGCCATGGGCGTGGGAGGTGTGGGCTGCCACGATGTCTGGACGGAAGCGGGCGAAGGCCTCTCGGAGGCCAGGTGGGGTCATCAACGGCGACCCGAAGTCGGCGGTGAGCGCCTCGGGGATGGCCGTTCTGAGCGGGGAGTCGGGAGCCAGCACGACCGCTGAGGGCTGGGACATCGCGCGGACGAGGTACAGGAGCTGGGTCTGTCCGCCGCGCCACTCCCGCGCTGTGTCAATATGGAGAATACGCAAGAACTACCTTTATTTTTCGCGTTTGGAGAGCTCGGCAACGAGGTGTGGGATGCCGTCGACAATCGGGAAGACCAATGCCTCCGCTGCACAGCGGAGCCCGTTGGGCACGTCCTCGAGCTCGCCCCGACAAGTGGGGCACACCAGGCGCTCACGGACGCGCGGATCGATGTCGTTCAGCGCCCCCTCCTTCATCGCCGGGTCGCTCCCAGGCTCACCCAGTTCTGGAGCGCGGTCTGCGTGATCTCCGGGGGATTGGCCTCACGGGTCTCGCCAATCTCGTGGGACTCGCCCGCTTCGAGACGGAGGATCTCGCCAGTCTGCAGATAGTCGATACCGCGAGCGCCCTCGGCAATGCGCGACGAGGCGGTCGGCGTGCCAATGGTCGTCCAGGCGCGAGAGGTCAGGCCGAGCTCGCGGTCGAAGTGACCGGTCGCGGCGTAGGTCGTGTCGTACAGGTTGCCCTCGATGTCCATCGGCATGACCATACCTCGGCCCGACGTGATGATGTCGATGCCGCCACTGGAGCTGGGGGTGGCTCGATGCACGATCTGAACGCCAGCTCCGGTGCCAGATCCGGACGGCGAATCCAGCACGGTGTCTTGGTACTGAACCCAGGAGTCCCCAGAGGTGGTTCGGTGCCTTGGAAGCCTCAAGTCGAGGCCAGCGACCATTCTCACCAGGATGAGCCGGAGGTTCTCGGTTCGCTCCGAGAGCCGCCTGTTGGCGCTGACAACCTCTTCGAGATCGACGTCCTTGAGGCGCCCATCCTTGCCGACCTGAAGCTGCAGCGTGGCACCGGTGAGGGCGTCGTCGAACTCCTGCAGGACCGGGAGCATACGCCCGGCATCACCGGGGTGGGCGGCGGCGGTGAGTGCGATGTCTTCGATGTCGCATTCGACCTCCCAGACCTTGCCGGTCTCCCGCTGGCCAGGCTTGCAGTCGACGATCGAGCGGATCTGATAGGCCACGGCGCGGACCTCGGTGTTGCGCTCGGCGTTGAACCACATCTTCACCGGAAGATGCACATCGACAGCCATGTACCAGCGGTGCGCTTGCTCCCAGTCCCAGGTGAGGTCCTGGTCGACCTCGGCGTTGGCGGGCAGCGCCAGCGCGAGGCCGGCGGCGGCGAGGATAGCGGTGGCGAACGGTCGCACTTCGGCCTCCTTCGTGTGTTTACATAGGATGTGTATCATCGCCGGCAGATGTTCACGGTCGCACGCTTTTTAGAGCGCCCGACAGATCGCTTCGAGGGGACAGGTCGCGCAGACCTCACGAACCCGATGACCCTTACAGGCTCCGCTGATCCCGAGGTGGGCGATGCTGAAGTCAAAGCGGATGGGGTCGTTCGGATCGAGTTCTCGAAGCGCTCGGGTGATCTGCATCGCCGTCTTCCAGCTCCCGTCCTTTCTTGCAGTGAGGCCGATGAACCTGGCGATCTTCAGCACGTGGGTGTCCAGGGGTACGACCAGGGCGGAGGCGGGAATCGACGTCCAGATCCCGAGATCGATGCCTTCGGTCGCCGGCCTCACCATCCAGCGCAGGAACATATTCCAGCGCTTGCATGCCGAACCTGTCTCTGGGGAAGGCAGGAAGTAGCGGAATCCTCTGGGTAGTTCCTGGAAGGTCTCGGCCTCGACGCCGCAGGAGGCGGAGACTTGGACCGCGTCGGCTCGCAGGGCCTCTACGATTCGAATGAGGCCCGGCCCGATGGTGTCGGACACCGGAAGCAAGAGTTCTTCGAGGGAACGCACGCGGCCATAGGTCTTTTGCAAGGCCGAGAATAGCAGGACGAAGTCGACACCGGTGTTGAAGCGATATCGGATCGGCAGGAGGGCGACGCCGTGAACGGACGGATCGAAACTCTCGACGAAAGCCCGCGGTCCACCGCCAGCATCGAGGACCGCAAACAGCTCTCGGAGGACGGCGGCAAAGAGGCTCACCCGCCCATATGCGAGCGATGCAGCCAGGATTCCAGCGACCTCGATGTCGTACCGGTCGGAGTATCGCCGGGGGAAAGCTACTGGATCGGCGGCGAGGCGAGTCGGGGTATCGACCCCCTGGTAGACCGCTTCGAGATGGTCGCGCAGGCTCACGGGATCTGCGACACGAGCCAGCCGGCGAAGGGGAAGCTGCACGTGAAGCCTGGGGAGATGGCGTTCAACACGTGCAGCGAGCCCTCACCCTTCTCTACGACGAAGTCCATGACCAGCTTCGAGGTGGCTTTGTCTACGAGCTGGGCGCGGATCCCCGGCCGCCCCCAGCGGCGATAGTCTTCGAGGCGTACACCCTCGAGGAGCCGTGAGGCATCGGCGACGAGGGCCGGCCGGTACATCTTTCGGAGCTCGGAGGCAGCGAGGCGCCGAAAGACGGGGTCCGTGAGTGCCATCAGGCCCTCTCGACTGACGACCTCCAACAGCTCTGAGGGCGAGAATCCCTCCAGTCCTTCATAGTGCTCTCGCCAGAAAGCGGGGGTGGCGGTGGGTCCGATCTTCACGTCGCCAGCGGTGGTCACCGTGAAGTGCACGCCGAGGAAGGGCATGCCGAGGTCGGGCACCGGGTAGATGTGGCAACCAAGAGGCCCTGCCGCGGCGCTTCCATACAGATAGAGCCCTTTGAAAGGAAGGATCCCGTAGTTTCTCCCGATACCGTAATCGGCGGCGATGCGATCTGCGTACAAGCCGGCGGCGTTCACCAGGAAACCAGCCTCGCGGAGGCCAGAGGTGGTGCGGATCTGGTCGCCCTCGCGGCGAAGATAGGCCTCTTCTTCGAAAACATCGATGCCCGCCTCTCTCGCCGCGGTGACCAGGCTGCCCATGACCTCGCCGGGGTCCACAGATGCGGTCGTCGGGCTGAACAGCGCCCTGCCGCAGGTCTTCACTCGGGGCTCGATCTCCAGGGCCTCCCGCTCGGTGATCGACTCCATAGTGACGCCGTTGGCCGCCGCTCGGCGCAGGAGTTCGTCGAGGCCGGCGTGATCGGCCTCATCGCGGGCGACGACCAGCTTTCCGCAGCGGCGGATCGGCAGATCATGAGCGTCGCACCAGGCTGCCATCGCCGCGCTTCCTTCCACGGAGAAGCGAGCTTTCAAGCTATCCTCTCCGTAGTAGAAGCCGGCGTGTAGGACCCCGCTGTTCCGTCCTGAGGCGTGGTCTCCGCAGCGGTCCTTCTCCAGCACGCTCACCGACTGATCGGAGAACCGCTCCTTGAGCGCGAGGGCCGTTGCGAGTCCAATGACGCCGCCGCCAACAACGAGAAAGTCCGAAGTCATCGTCTTGAAATCCCAGCGCTCGCCAGGAGCGCGACAGGTGATTCGCCCTCGAGCGCGATGTCTCGCCACCAAACTCGGTTCTTCAGCGATTCCGGCAGGCGGACGGCGTCTTTGGCTGTGCAGACCAGAGGCAGACCATCCGCCCAGGCAACCAGCTCGCGGGCGAGTTCGTCGGCTACGGGCTGGTGGTCCGCAAGGGCGCGGAAGCGGGCCACCTCGAGATCCAGGTCTTCGAGAAAGTCGGCGGGTCGCCCGATTCCGGCAAACACGGCTACCGGCCCGCGGAGTCCTTCCCGGTTCCATGGGCCAGGGATCCGCCTGAGAACGAGCTGTGGCACATCGGTCTCGGGAGCGGGAAACAGCTCGCTCACGTGGTGCACGACGACGAGATCGGCCCGAGCTGGGATCCCCTGCTCTCTCCCCTCCCCGGCTGGGAGCGAGGATCTCCCGGTTGGAAAGCGGGCATCCACGACGACGATGTCCAGATCCCGAAACAGGCGGCGGTGCTGGAGTCCGTCGTCGAGCAGGATAACGTCGGCGCCGGCGTCCACCAGAGCGCGGGCTCCCGCTATGCGATCCGGTCCAGCGGCCACCAAGAGATCATCGGCGGCCAACAGCGCGCCCTCGTCCCCCAGCTTGGCGACGTCTCCACCGAGTTCGACCCCACGCCCCCCAGTTCGTCCATAGCCTCGCAGGGCGATTCCCGGCCGATACCCCAGCTCTCGAAGGATGGCGGCCAGCCAGCGCACAGTGGAGGTCTTGCCAGATCCTCGGCTGTTGGCACTCCCCACCGAGATCACCGGCACTGCAACCCGTGTCGATCCGAGGACGCCGCGATCATAGAGGGCGTTCCTGGCCGCTGCTCCGACGGTCCAGGCGCTGGATAGCCGGCGTGCCCAGGGCCGGGGGGCGGCCTCTGGAGCAGCTGGACCTGCAAGCTCGCGGATCCGAGCTGCGGTTCGTTTGGCGGCGTCGGTCGGGATTGGGATGGCGCGTGCCTCACGCAGCGCTCGAGCCAGCTGGCCGGGATCCTGTACGGTCGTCGCGCCGCAAGCCTCGAAGGCGGCCCGGTTCGCGTGGTTGTGGGGCCCACTGACCACCGGAACGCCAGCGCGGGCGGCCTCCTGAGGACCGTGGCCTCCGATCGTCGGGTCGAATGTGCCCCCGACGAACGCGACCTGGGCCCCAATCAGACAGTGCTGAAGTTCTCCGAGGGTGTCGAGGAGCACGACGTCGGCGCGCACTTCTCCGGTAGTGCTGGAGCGCCGCTCCCACGAGAGACCTCTGTCATCGAGGATTCCAGCGACGGTGTCGAAGCGCTCGGGATGTCGGGGCGCCAGGAGCAGGCCCAGATCTCCCACTGCATCGAGGAGCGCAACCTCGTCTCCCGGTCGTGTGCTCGCGCCGACTGCGAAAGGCCGCCGCCAACGCAGCGGATTGACGCCGAGGGCTCCGGAGGCCTTCAGGTCGCCACCGACCTCGACCGGGGCGTTCTGAGCCCCTCGGAACCAGGCCGCCTCCGCCTCGTCGCGAGCGAGCACCAAGTCCGTCGCCGCCACCCAGCGCCGATACAGGCTCCCGGCCATTCGTCTGGTTCGTCGCCCGCTCTTGGCGCTCACGCGAACCACCGGAACCCCCGCATGTCGTGCCATCTGCGCCAGCTGTGGCCACCAGGTCCCCTCCACGAAGATCAAGACGCGGGGGCGGGCCTCAGCCCACAGCGGCGCAATGAGCCACGGGTGGTCGACCGGACGGATCCCGCCGACGGTTCCGGGGAGGTCGATCTGCCGAGCGCGGGCGGCTCCAGTGTCGGTGTCGGCGGTGATGAGGACGCTTCCCCCGAGGCTGGCGGCGAGGGCCTCAGCGGCGGCTACCTCTCCCACCGAGGCGGCGTGGATCCAGACTGCGCCCGGCGCAACTGGCGGGATCTCGAGGGCGAACCGGCCGCGCAGATCTCCCCTGAGTCGGGGATGAGCCGTACACGCTGCAGCCCACAGAGGCAGCAGAGGCCCGGTGGCAACGGCCAAGGCGGCGGCAAGAACGCTCATTGCGCGTGCTTCCTGAGGATCCTTTCCAGTCTCCCCGCAAAGGAGGCGTCGTAGCCGATCTGCTGATGGACCACGGTGCCGTCTGCGGCGACCACCCAGGTCGTCGGCAGACTCGTGATTCGGAAGCGCTCCCGCAACGACACCTCACGGGCGACCTCCAGCGCATCCCAGCTTTCCTTGCGTCGGAACTTCTCGTAGGCGCCCAGCTCGTCGTCGGTGCTCACAGCCAGACCTCTCACCGCGAGTCCCTCAGCCTGAAGTCCAGCCACGACCTCGCTGATTTCCGGAAGCTCTTCTCGGCACGGACCGCACCAAGAGGCCCACATCGCCAGCACGTAGACCTCGCCGCGAAGGGCCTCGGGACCGAGCTTGCCCCCTTCGAAGCTGGCGCTCCATGGCGGCATCGTGCGACCCACGCGGGGGCGATTCCCACGAATCGCAGACGGAGCGAGGGCGATGATCGCCGGATCGGGAGTGCCGGTAGCTGGGTAGAGTGCGGCCCGACGGGTCTCGAACTCTTCGGCGATCTCAGACTGTCGTGCCGAGACCGCCATGACGGCCGGCTCCGGATCGACGAGCCCAGAATAGGTGCGCGCCAGCCCGTCGCCAATGGGAGCTTCGTAGAAACGTGCCCGGGTAAAACTGGCGAATGCCGCGTCTAGGTGACCGGCCGACTCCTGGGCTCGAGCGCGCAGGGCAAAGTGGTCGCCATTGTTGGGTTCGAGCAGCGATGCCACAGTCGACCACAGCAGGATCGGCTCTCGCTGTAGGCCCACGATGGCGTCGGCAACGGTCGCCTCGGGATGATCTGGCGGGAGCGCCTCCCAGCGCGGGTGGGGCGTCAGGTGTCTGGCTAGCCAGGCGTCGAGGGCCGCTTCGCTCCCGGTCGAAGCTACGATCTCAGCGCGCCTGCCGAATGCGTGCCCGAGCTCTACGGCCTGACGGGCGGCATCCATGCGGGCGGCGTCGTCAACGGCAGGGGCGACCGCCAGCGCTATGGCTTCCGAGAAAGTGTCGATCGCCGCATCCCAGCGCTCGAGATCGGCCAGGAGCTCCCCCTGCCCCATCGCGGCCTCGTAGCTGTCGATGTTCTCTCGAAGCTGCTGCCAAGCCGCGACAGCTTCGTCTTCTTCGCCTCGATCGAGCAGATGCGCAACTCGGGCCTTGGTGATCTCCAGGAGCTCCGTGCCCGATGCCTGGGGGAGATCGGGACTGTGAGCCATAGCTAGCGTGCGCCCCATTGCGCGCTGCATCGAGCCATTCCACGGACGACGATAGAGCGGCGGCTCATAGCCGAGTTCCCGGATTCGGTCCGCGACAAGCTTGCTGCGATCATTGGCTTTTGCGGCCGCGTATGTCCTGATCGCCCGATATAGATAGAGCGCATCATCGGAGTGCCCCGGCACGGCCCGGTCCAAGTCGCGAAGAGTCAGCTTCTGAGCTCTTTTTTCGGCGCCGGAGCCCTTTCCCGGCCAGATCTCGTTGAGCACATCGGGCCGCTCCGGGTGGGCGTGCATCCAGTGTCTGGCTGCCTTCGCCGCGCCAGCGAAATCTCCCGCCGATCGCAGGGTACGGATGGTGAGGCGGGCGGCCATATCGCTCTGGTCTCCCTCCAAGAGCGCCGCCACGTCCGCTTTGTCGTCCTTGCGCACGGTGGCGAAGGCTAGCGCCAGTCTTCCGGGATCTGGCACCTGTTCGGCGACATCGGCGAGATCCTCCAAGGTGGCCTCGTGGGTGTTGACTCGCCACCAGGTCCACACCACGCCCACCACTGGCACGGTCGTGCGCAGATCCGAGAAGTCTGCCTCCGCTCTCTCGGGCATGCCAGCGGCCGCGGCGGCACGGAGATAGAGACGATAGGCCGCCCAGACCTCCGGATCTTCGGCGATGGCGGCGAGCGCGTACTCGCGTGCCTCGAGAGGTCTCTCCTCTCGCACCGCGACCTTGGCTCGCTCGACGAAGAGCTCGGCGTCAGCGGTCCCCGCCCAGGAGGCCCCGGCGAGGAAGACCGCGATCCAGCTCACGGATCGAGCCGCTCTCGAATGGCTTTCAGCACCGCGGGAGCCACGTACCTGGACACATCGCCACCGTTCATTGCGATCTCTTTCACCAGCGACGACGAGATGAAGATGTTGGAGGGCTCGGTGAGGAGAAACAGGGTCTCGATGCCGGTGAGGTCGCGGTTGGCGAGCCCGTTGCGAAACTCGAGATCAAAGTCTGTCAGCGCTCGAAGGCCGCGGAGGATGACCTGCGCGTCGTAGGCCTTGGCGGCATCTACCAGGAGTCCGGAGAACGCGACGACTCGCACATTGGGGACGCCCACGACCTCGCTGACCAGCCGCGCTCTCTCCTCGAGATCGAAGAAATACGTCTTGGAAGGGTTGTTCCCGACTGCGACCACGAGCTCGTCAAAGAGCGCCGCACCTCGGTGGATGAGGTCGACGTGGCCGTTGGTGAGCGGGTCGAAGGAACCGGCGTAGATGGCTCTGCGAGTGGACATGGCGCCCATGTATCCGCACGGGGCTAGTCGAGCTTCAACCCACCGAGCAGATCACCCAGCGTTCCAAAGGAGCCACTGGACTTCTTCGCGGAGTGTTCACGCCAGCTCTGCGCCGCCTTTGCCGGATCGTCTCGCTGAGACAGGGTCACCCGTTGTCCCTCGTCGCTGACCATCCGTGCCGTCACCTTCTTTCCGACCCGGAAGCGCTGGGCGAGCACCGTGCCGGCGGGAAGATCGACCTCGCGAGCGGCCAACCAACCGGTGCGGCCGTCTTCGAGGTGCACGACCACACCGTTGTTGAGCACCTCGGAGACCGATCCGGTGACGTCTTCACCGGCATCTGCGGTAGCCGCTCCAGCCACCACCGGTGTCAGTGAGAGGCGCCGACGGTCGTGGTCGACCTCGAGGATCTTCACGGTGAGCGTCGTGCCGATCTTTGGCAGACCACCCGGCAAACGCGAGATATGCACGAGGCCCTGTAGTCCAGGAGCGAGCTCGAGGAAGGCGCCGAAGGTCTGGGTGCTGGCCACAACCGCCTCGTAGACCTGGCCGGACACGAACTCGCTGCCCACCGACATCCACGGGTCGTGGGCGCTGTCGCGGGAGGAAAGGGTGAGACGGCGGGTGTCTCGATTGACCTCGATCACCTCGACCTTGATGCGCTGGCCGGAAGCATAGATGGAGGGGTCGACGTTTCCCCAGCCGAGCTCTCTGCGGGGAACGAGCCCGTCCACGCCGCCGATGTCCACAAAGACACCGAAGGACTGGACGTTGCGGACCACGCCCTCGAATTCCTGGCCGACGTCGATGGTCTCCCAGAGTTTCTCTGCTTCTGCCTGTGCTTCTTCCTCTTCCAGGGCTCGGCGAGAGACGACCACCTTGTCGCCGGTCTCGATGACCTTGAACTTGAGGGTCTGGTCGATGAAAGAATCGGGATCGCCGCTTGGTAGGCGGCTGATCATCGACAACGGGCAGAAGGCGCGCACCCCGCCGAGGCGGACCTCGAATCCGCCAGCGTTCTTGGAGATGACCTTCCCTTCCACTGGGATCCCGCTCTCGCGAGCGTCTTCGATGTGTTCGGCAGCAGCGGCGCCGGAGAGCTGAGTGGAGAGCTGGACGCCGCGGTGGCCAATGTTGAGCACAAAGGCGGTCACGGTCTCGCCGACCACGCACTCCGGCATCTCGGAGCGCGCGAGCACGCCTTCGGATTTTCCGCCGATGTCCACGAAGATGTCTTCGGTGCTGACCCGGGTGACGGGGCCGGTGACCCGATCGCCGACCTCGTGCTGGGCGCCCGCGCCGGCGTCCTCCATGAGAGCGGCGAGCTCGTCGGGATCCATGGCCATGAGTGCCTTGAGATCCTCGGTGTCGAGACGCGGCGTTTCCTGCATTACAGGCTCCTTTTTTGTCGGAGCTGCCTCAGCCGGCGCGCCTTCTGTCGCGGGCGGGGCGGGCTCGTCCGTGGGGGCGTCGGTGTCTTCGATCTTGCGAAAGCGCGTGGTCTTGCGCGATGACATGGGATTTCTCCGGAAAGGAGGCCGGCTATCCGGTCTGGCGCCTTCCGCCAAGCTCATCGTATTTGCGCCGCACCGCCTTGAGATCCTCGAAGGTCAGTCTCTTGTCCCCGGGCTGACGCAGCAGATAGGCAGGATGAAAGGTCGGCATCACCGGGATCTCGTTGTACAGACGCCACCGACCGCGGCTGCGCATAATGCCCTCGGTAGTGTCGAAGAGGTTCTTGAAAGCTACCGAACCGAGGACGAGTATGGCTTTGGGCGCGATCGACTCGATCTGCCGCTCGAGGAAGGGCATGCAGGCCGCAACTTCGTCGGGGAGAGGGTTGCGGTTCTTCGGCGGTCGGCACTTGATCACGTTGAGGATGTAGACCTCGTCGCGCTCGAGGCCGATCACCTTGCTGAGCATCTTGTCGAGCATCTCGCCGGCTGGGCCCACAAAGGGCTTTCCCTGTTGGTCCTCGTGGTATCCGGGTGCCTCTCCACAAACGACGAGATCGGCGCTGGGATCGCCGACACCAAAGACGATGCTCTTTCGGCCTCGGTGCAGGCCACAACGGGTGCACTCGCCGAGATCGATGCGGACGTCCGCGAGCTTGGTGGCCGCGCTCACCGGGGCCTGTCGATCCTCTACTGCCAGAGCATTCCAGGGCTGCGGGTCCGCCGAGGGAGGATCCTGACGCACGCCCCGGCTGAGAGAGTCCTCGGCGTGAGCGCGAATGTCGGCGGCCAGCCTGGCAAGTTCCTCACGCGGATCAGGCATTCATGCTCCCTCGAAACGCCAGCCATGTTGGCGGAGAACACTCAGTATCCGAAATAGCGGGAGTCCAAGGACATTGAACCAGTCCCCCTCGACGCGCTCGAACAGGAAACCCCCGAGCCCTTCGGCCGCATAGCCTCCCGCGCAGAAACTCCCCTCGCCTGTGTCGACATAGGCCTTCAGCTCCCGGTCGGTGAGGTCAGCACGCGCGTACATCGTGGTTCGCTCGTGCCCCACTTCCCGAAAATGTGGCGCCACGATCGCGAATCCGGTGATCAGGATGTGGCTGGTGCCCCGCAAGCGCGTCAACTGCTCCAGGTGAGCCGCGGGATCTTTTGGTTTCCCCCAGATTTCATCGGGTCTGAGGGGGTCGTGGGCGACCTGGTCGGCACCGATCACCCAGGCGTCTGGGAATGACGCTGCGACCGTTGTCGCCTTTCTACGGGCCAGCTCTTCCACCAGATAGACGGGGTCTGACGCCCTCACTTGGGACTCGTCCACTTCTGGCGCGACGGCGCGCACCTCGACACCGGCGTCGGCGAGGATCCGTCGGCGCCATGGGCTGGTCGAAGCGAGGATCAGATCGGGCACTGGCCTCCGGTTTGTGTCCGCGTTCCGCTCCGATATACTCCACGGCGAAGTCCGGGGCCTACTTCCGCTCCGAACTCCCATGTACACGCCGACAGGCGTGTTCTCACCCAACCGAAATCGCCGAGAGGAGAAACCGCACATGAGCTTGGGTGCGGTCGGAATCGACCTAGGAACTACCTTTTCGGCAATCGCCCACGTCAATCAGCACGGCGTCCCCGAGATCCTGCCCAACGCTGAAGGTGACAGAATCACCCCGTCGGTGATCCTCTTTGAAGACGACGACGTCATCGTTGGCAACTACGCCAAGCAGGCTGCGGTGGTCTATCCAGAGCAGGTCGTCGAGTTCGTCAAGCGCTATATGGGCGATCCGGACTACTCTTTCACCTATCGCGGCAAGGACTACTCGCCCGAAGAGCTGTCGAGCTACATCCTCTCGAAGCTCAAGCACGACGCCGAGCTTCGGCTCGGGCACCGGGTCGATCAGGCCGTGATCACTGTGCCCGCGTACTTCAATGACATGCAGCGCCGGTGCACGATGCGCGCTGGCGAGCTCGCGGGTCTGCAGGTCCTGAAGCTCATCAACGAGCCCACCGCGGCGGCTTTCGCCTATGGCTTGAACAACGCCGGCCGCGACATTCGCGTGCTCGTCTACGATCTGGGCGGTGGCACCTTCGATGTCACCCTCGTCGATCTCGACGGCAGTGTGAACGAGATCAACGTCATCGCCACCAACGGCGATCACCAGCTCGGCGGAAAAGACTGGGACGACAGGCTCATCGAGTTCGTGGCCGAGGCCTTCCAAGAGAAGCACGGCACCGATCCACTCGAAGATCTGTCCTCGTACCACGATCTTCGGCAGAAGTGCGTTTCGGCGAAGATCAGCCTGACGCGGCGCCCCAAAGTCAACGTGTTCCACGACTACGGCAGCAAGGTCATCCGCCTCGCCGTCACTCGAGAGAAGTTCGAGGGCCTCACCGCCGATCTGCTCCGGCGCACCGAAGAGATGACCACGAGCGTGATCTCCGACGCCAACGCTGAGCCGTCCTCCATCGACGTGATCCTCCTCGCGGGTGGTTCCACACGCATGCCGATGGTTCGCGAGATGCTCCAGCGGCACTTCGAGAAGGCGCCGGCCACCGACATCAACCCCGACGAGGCCATCGCACTCGGGGCCGCCCTCACCGCAGCCATCGAAGCGGCCGAGCTCGCCGGTGAAGAATCCCCGGTAGACATCCGAACCCACGACGTGACATCGCACTCCCTCGGGATGGTCGTGTACCGCGACGAGTCCCTGCACAACTCCAGGATCATCGGGCGAAACACACGCATCCCCGCCGAGAAGACGCGCGAGGACTACAGCACGACCCACGACGGCCAGACGACCATCGACCTGTGGTTGGTGCAGGGTGAAGAGACCGATCCCCTCCAGTGCGCGGTCCTCGGACACTTCGAGTTCTACGGCATTCCGCCCCGACCGGCTGGGGGCGCCAAGCTCTCCGTCACCTACCGGTACAACGCCAACGGAATCGTCGAGGTCGAGGCCATGGACCTCGACACCGGTCAGATCCTCCCGCACCGACTCGCCGGGGGGAACGTGTCCCTCGAAGACCTCGCCCACAATCGGGCGCCGATGCAGGTCGCCTTGGTGATGGACTGCTCCGGCTCCATGTACGGGGCCAACATCGTGAACGCCAAGAAGGCGGCTCTCGGGTTTGCGGCGAGGACACTGGCTTCTCCGAACCGACAGATCGCGGTGATCGCCTTCCCCGGTGGCGTTCGCTCCACGCCGACTGCGGATGTCGAGCGGCTCAAGTGGGCCATCGATTCCCTCTCTCCCATCGGGTCGACACCTCTCAGCGAGGGGCTCCACGATGCGCGAAACCTGCTTCGTCCGCGGGCGGGAGTACAGCGCGTGTTCGTGGTCATGACCGACGGCCATCCCGACGATCCCGACGCTACAGTCGCCGAGATCCATCGCCTGCGCACATCGGGCGCGCGAATCATCACAATCGGCGTTGGTGCCCAGGTCGAACAGGACTTCCTGAGTTCGCTGGCATCCGGACCGAACGACTATCATTTCTGCAACGAATCTCTCGATCTCGAGGGAACGTTCATCAACCTTGCGACTCAGCTCAGCGGTGATTGATCCGTGTCAGACGAAACTTCAGACGCTGTAAAGCGCCTCGGCCAGGAAATGGGCGAGTTGAGACGGGTGTTCGATGACCGAATCGCCAACGACACCGTTCGCGAAAAGGCGTTCGACAAGCTCTATGACGAGCTGAAGCAGTACAAGAACGACTTCGTGTTCCAGGCCGAGAAGCCACTGCTCCTCGATCTGCTGCTCTTCTACGACAGCCTGAACTGGTTCCAAGAGAGCCTGGTCAAGCAAGAGATGTCGCCGGACGTGATCGCCGACTCTTTCCAGTACCTGATCGACGAGTTCATCGAGGTCCTCTACCGTCGCGACGTGACCCCGCTGGAGGAGTCGACGAAGTTCGACCGCAAGGTGCACAAGGCGGTCAAGGTCAGCGACACCGACGACAAGGACGCGGACTACCGCATCACTCAGGTCCTCAAGCGTGGCTTCTCTCGAAACGACAAGCAATTGCGACCAGAAGAAGTCGTGATCTTGAGGTATCGCGGCGATAAGGGCTAGAGCATGTCTTCCGACGATGGAACCGACATTGTTCTCGGTATCGACCTTGGTACGACCTTTTCGGCCATGTCGATCGTCAATCAATACGGCAAGCCCGAGATCATAACCAACGCAGAGGGGTTCCCGACAACCCCTTCTGTCGTTCATTTCTACGACGATGATGCGTGCGTAGTCGGCGATGAAGCTGTGAAGATGGTAGTCATCGACCCCGAGAACGTGATCCGCTTCATCAAGCGGCACATGGGCGAAGAAGACTTCAGCCTCGAGTTCTTCGGCCGCTCACACACGCCGCAAGAGATCTCTGCGTTGATCCTTCGCAAGCTCAAAGAGGATGCCGAAGAGCTCCTCGGATGTGAGATCAACGACGCGGTCGTCACCGTTCCCGCCTACTTCAACAGCGCACAGCGCGGGGCCACGGCAGAGGCTGGGGCCATCGCCGGCATGAACGTGCTGTCGATCATCAACGAGCCGACAGCGGCCGCCATTGCCTATGGCCTCGACCGGATCGGGGGCTCCCGAAAGCTGCTCGTGCTCGATCTGGGCGGCGGCACCTTCGACGTGACGGTCATGGAGATCCAGGGCACCAAGCTGTCGACTCTGGCGTCGGATGGCAACGCCGAGCTCGGTGGCAAAGACTGGGACGACCGGTTGCTGAACCACGTCGCCGAGGAGTTCTACGAGAAGTTCCAGCTCGATCCTCGAGATGACGCAGCTCCCTACCAAGAGCTCTACGAGCGCTGCCTGCACGCCAAGATCAGCCTCTCCTCCAAGGAACGGGCCGTGATTCCGGTGAACTACCGGGGCAAACGAATGGCTGTCCGGGTCACCCGCGACCTGTTCGAGGAGCTCACGGCAGATCTGGTCCAGCAGTGCGAAGACACCTCGGAGATCGTGCTCGAGAAGTCTGGCTTGGGCTGGAAAGACCTCGACGACGTGCTGCTGGTCGGCGGGTCCACGCGAATGCCGATGGTCCGAAACATGTTGAGCCGCCTGTCCGGCAGTGAGCCCGCCGAGGGGGTCAACCCCGACGAGTGTGTGGCCTTGGGAGCAGCGCTTGCTGGCGTCTTCCGGCACCGACCGAACCACCCTGCCCTCAAGCAGAAGCGACAGGCGATGGCAGACCGGGCGCGTGAGTTCAAGAAGAAAGCCCAGAAGCGGGTTCCGCCCAAGAAACAGCCCGATCAGAACAAACCCCGAGGCGCGGTCATCGGCATGGCCTACGGCGGGCACCTCGCCCAGAAGGCCGCCGGCAGCTCCGACCCACTCGATCCGTTTGCAGACGAGCCCGAGCGCCTCGACGAGGGCCTTCCCGATGTGATCATCGAGGACGCGACCACGCACCCGCTGGGGATCATCGTCCTGGATCGAAACCGGCAGGAGCGGGTCGTCGAGCTCATCGCCGAGGGCACCAAGCTCCCCTACGAGTTCCGCGGGCGGTTTGCCTATGCCTACGAGAACATGACCGCGGTTCGCGTCGAGGTCACCGAAGGGACGGGGACCCATCGGGAAGAAGTCGCTGTAATCGGCAAGGTCGAGATCACGGGCCTGCCACCCAGGCCCCGCGGAACACCAATCGAGGTCGTGTATTCGTACACCATGGATCAAGTGCTCAAGGTAGAAGTGGTGGATGTCCAGACCGGCGTGTCCCGTCGGGTTGATCTCCGCTTCCAAGGTGGTATGACGACCGATCAGCTCCGAGAAGCTCGCGACCGCAACCGCGGCATGGACGTTGACTGACCGGTCGCGCTTCGGTAAGACCCCTCGTCGTAGAATAGACGTCTCTCTACACAGGGCCTGATGGATTCTCGCAACTACGAGTTGGCCGCTGAGTTCTGTAAACTCGTGGGCACGCCAGATCTGCTCACATACCTGGGGCTCGCCGCGGATGTAGAGGCCGGTGAATCCAGAAAGAAGCTGAAGTCTCGCCGAAAGTACATGCAGGGGATGCAGAGCAACCCCAAGTACAGAAACGAGGCGCTGTACATCATCAAGCACTTCGCGGCCCTCGACGCAGTGCTCGCCGACCCAGGGACCTACCTGGGGGATGCCGCCAAGCGCGCCGAATCAGTGCATCTACCCATTCTGGAGATGACGATTAAGGGTGTTCTCGCGGGGGGCAGCCTCAGCGCCGATCAAGAGGAATATCTGCGACGCAATGCTCTCGAGCTCGGCGTCACGGTCGAGACCTTCGAGGAGATCCTGCAGCGCCTGGCGAGCGATGCTCAGGTGAAACGCCCGGGCGGTCCTCCGTCAACGGTGCCTGCGGCATCCACGCCCTACCCAGAAGAGGTGGGCAACTACTATCTGCTGCTCAAAGTCGAGCGCGACGCAAAGACCGAGGACATCGGCCACGCCTATCGAGCGCGCATAGCCGAGGCGGAGGCCCAGCCGCCGGGTCCAGGGCGCGAGGCCCTCATGAGTCGTCTGAGCCTCGCCTGGAACACCCTGGCGGATCCCACCACACGCGATCTGTACGAGATCTCCCAGACGCGAACAGGTCCGCCGGCTCGCGCTCGCGACGTCCGCCCCGATCAGGCAGCCACGGCGCCGCCAGTACGACGGGTCAGCCGCCCGAGCACTCCCGGGGGCCTCCCTGGCCGACTGGAGATCCTCGGGGATCCGGTTCGCTATGTGCAGGTGGCCAGCAGCCCAGTCTCCCACACGATCAACATCCGAAACGGCGGCGACAGGCCCATGGCGGGGCAGGTCACCAGAGACGAGCCGTGGCTCATCATAGAGACCCAGGAGATCGACCCCAATCAGAAAGAACAGGGGATCATCGTCCATATTGCTCCGGAGATGATGGACGGGGACCGGGCGACTGGAACGGTCACGCTCCAGACGGACTCCGGCGATCAAGCCACGATCCTCTTCGACGTCCAGCGCATTGGTCCCCTCAGGCAGATCGCTCGTGTCGTGGCGGCCCTGCTGGTGGTCATCGCCTTCGTGAGCTTTGCTGGCTGGGGCCTCGGTGTGTTCGGCGGCGGCGGAAGCATCCAGATCAACGTCGATCCCCTCGCCGAGGTGATCCAACTCGATGGCGTCACGGTGGGCAGTGGCGAAGGTGTGACCATCGACAACCTGCCGACCGGCCCCGTGACGCTGCAGGTCACCCATCCGGCGTTTCAGCCCTATTCCCGCGACCTGAACAGCATCGACCGCAGCGTGGGCGTCGTAGATGTCGTGCTCGATCTGGCCCACCCCCTCGATTTCAAACCGACCAGAACGATGAAACGCGGCGCTTTCAGCCAAGAATCAGCCGCGGAAGTGGTCGGCGCGCGCGCCACTGGTTTCGACCGCTGCGTGCGCAAGTCGGCCGAGGTCGGGCAGATCCTCAACGGAACGATTCGCGTTCACATCAACCCAGAAGGAAGAGCCATCGGCATGGAGGTCGAGGGCAAGAACACGGATCGGCCAGATGTCCACAAGTGCCTCGCCCGGCAGGCGGCCGTCATCTCCTTCGATCCGTTGAACGAGGGTGACTACGCGACAGTGCGTTACAACTACGCGGTGACCCCTGAGTGATTCACCATGAGTTCAATGCGTGGGGCCTCAACCCCGGACGCGACAGTCGAGAGGCTCCTCGATCTTGCCGAAGATGCACTCGACGTCGGCGACGCCAGGAGTGCGCTGGAGCTGTGTCATCAGGCTCTGCAACTCACTCCTGAGCACGCGGGTGCGACCTTTCTGTCCGCCGAGGCCCTGCGAGATCTCGGCGAGCTGTTCGAGGCCGAGAACGCCTATCGCCGCGTGGTCCACCTCACGCCGGACCACTCCGCAAGCTGGAGTGCACTGGCCACGGTGCTCTTCGACCAGCTCCGCCTGAACGAGGCGAACAACAGCGCCCTGCGCGCCATCCGCCTCGACCCTGGCAATCCGGAGGCCTACAATGCTCGGGCTATGATCCGGGAGCGAAAGCGAGATCATAGAGGCGCGAACCGAGACTATATGCGAGCTGGGCGCCTGGATCCCATCCAGTATCCGCCGCCCCAGCACCTCGATGATGCCACTGTCGAGGCTGTCGTCGAGGAGGCGCTGCTCGCCCTCCATCCATCGATCCGTTCCTATCTGGAGAACGTTGCGATCCTGCTCGAGGATGTACCGGGCGAGGATCTCTGCCTGCAATACGAGCCCCCGGCCCCCCCGAGCGAGATCCTCGGCTACTTCGCCGGAGTCTCCCTGCGAGATCGCTCCATCGAGAATCCGTGGAGCACCCTACCGTCTGCCATCGTTCTCTTCAGAAAGAACCTGGAACGGATCGCCTGGGACCGCCCGCGCATGATCGAAGAGCTTCGGATCACCGTGTTCCACGAGGTCGGGCATTTTCTGGGACTTGACGAGGCAGATCTCGAGGCCCGCGGCCTGGACTAGGCAGCACTTTTCAGCAACCTGCCTAGGAATACAGCGCGTTGCGGGCCGCCGTGACACGGAGCGCCGTCGGGATCGTGAACGGCATGGTGAGGGCCGCCAGCGCGCAGACGGCAGCGGCCAGCAGCATCAGCGGCGAAAACAGCGTGATGGAGATGGCGTACAGCGTCCACAGGCCACTCACGGCTGCGGCAGCGATGGACAGCAGAGTACCGACGATGGCGGCCCAGGACCGCGCCTTGAAGATCCAAGGGGAGACCCCGATCATCGACAGACCCAAGAGCGCGATCACACCGACCAGGACCTTGATCCAGGTCGCCAGATAGAAGAAGATCACGAGCTGAACTGCACTTCCGACCATGAAGAAGCCGCCAGCGCCCACCAGGCCGCCGATGAAGCGGACCCAGAGAGGTGGCACAGCCGCACCGACCTCGAGGTCGAACTTGCTGGTGTCGGGCTCCTTGAACTGTTCCATGCCGGAAGCTTAGTCGAGGCGCCCAACCGTCGCAAGCTCCGGTTGTGCCCCTCGAAACTCCAATTAGGTGACGCGCTTGCGCGCGCCACACCTGAAATGATTCCGACATGTCCGCTGCACAAGTACCGTCGAAACTGCGTTTAGTCGGTACGTTGTGGTCGACCATGCTCGGAATCGATGGTCTTGCCCGATCTCGGCATCGCCCGGCGGATCGGCCGGTCGGTGCTTGCCTCGCCCTGGCCGGTGTGACCCACGGAGGCGGTCGCGCTCCCCGGCCCATCGATCCTGGCGCGGATGACGTGCTCGACCACCGCTCGGGCGCTCAGCCAGGTCTTCAGGCGAGGGTTTCGGATGCGAAGGAGGTGGCCATCGACGACCGCCTCCCACCCGTGGGCGATGCGCCGGGCGACGATCTCGTGTCCGCGGTATTCCCCATTGTAGATATTCTTTCCCACTACTCGTTTCCAGTCCATCAGCCCTCCGACGTGAACAGGTGTTCAGTATAGCCGACTAGGAGTGGAGGTGAGGGGCCACATTCTGACCGGCCACAATCTGACCGGCTCGAGTCAGCGCCTGGTCGCCGTCGAGATCGGCGGATACGATCTCGAGTTCGATCCGCTGACGGTCGCCTTCGGGGCCGACAAGTGCCGCAAGGCGATCGGCAATCCTTCCCGGATCGAGCTCTTGTAGGATCTCTGGCACGATCTGCCGCCCGGCGAGGATGTTTGGCAGGGCAACGTGATCCACGCCTCGGACGAGCTGGCGACCAATAGCCCAGGTGGCCGGGTGAACCTGATAGATGACAACCATCGGAATCCCTCGCGCCGCGAGATCCAGGGTCGCGGTCCCGCTGGTGACGAGAGCCGCATGGGCCGGTTCGAAGGTTCGAGTGAAGTCGACGTCGAGCCCGGGGAGGTCGGAGCTGCGAACCCCGGGCGCCATTGGTACCACAAAACGGCAGTCCGGGAAGCGGATGCGGAGGCGCTGTGCCACTCTGCGGCAGACCGGCCACAGACGCCGGATCTCCTCGCGACGGGATCCGGGCACCAGCAGGAACGTGACCCTCACAGGCACCGGGAGGACCGCGGCGTTCGCTGCCGGGTGTCCAACAAAGACGGCGTTCAAGCTGGTAGCCTCGAAGAGCGGCGGTTCGAAGGGCAGGAGGCACATCAGCGTGTCGGCGGCGGCCGAGATGCGAGCGATTCGCGCCGAACGCCAGGCCCAGACCTGTGGGCAAACCCAGTGCACGACTCGAAAACCGTCGGTCTTTGCGCGGCGGCCGACTCGCAGCATCAGGCCAGGACTGTCGATTGTGAGAACGACGTCGGGCCTCCAGGCTCGGATCTCACGACCCAGCCTGTGACCGAGACGCACCAGTCCGGGAAGCTGAGTGACCACCTCGAGGAGTCCAAACGCGGTGGCATCTTCCGCTCGGGCGATGGCGTGCACTCCAGCGTCGCGCATGCGAGGGCCGGCCAGACCAGTCGCCTCGAGATCGACCGTCGAGCGCAGATGGGCCACGAGCTCGGCACCGAGGCGATCGCCGCTGGCCTCGGCCGCACACACAAAGAGCCGTGTCAGCGTACTCCCTTTCCTTCGAGCACATAGAACTGGTCGCAGTCCCCGTCCTCCGGTGCGGCCTGGAGGATGTCTAAACATTCCGCTTCGCTATTGACCGCGGCGTCGTCGGCATGTACCTCGATCTCCACCGCGAGCTGATTGCTGCCAGCGCTATCGCGCGTGAAGGTCAGGCCCATCCACTGCACCAGACAGCCGCCCTCTGGGCCACCGAATGCGAACTCGCCGACGTCGCCCTCGAGCTTCTTCTCGCCGGGGGCAACGACGACCCCCTCGAACCAGGAGACACCCTCGCAGACGGTCTGCGACTCGCATCTGCGAATGGCCACCAGGTGAGCGTCTTTGCCGACCGCCGTTTCGATTTCGAAGAACGGCGGCTCGGTCTCGATGTCTGGGCCCTCTTCGCAGCTGGCCTCGGCGAGGCTCAGACGCTGGGTCTTGTAGATGCCCTCCCAGGACTGGAGGACCTCGGCGTCCTCGTTCGCGCAGCCGAGCAGCAGTGCCAGGATGATCATCATGCAGGTCTGATATCGCGGATTCTGAGATTCTGCGCCCGGTCGACCACAACGTACCGACTAAACGCAGTTTAGACGGTGCTTGTGCAGCGAATGGGTCAGAATCATTTCAGGTGTGGCGCACGCAGTGCGTCACTTAAAGTGAAGTTTCGACGGGCACAACCGTAGCCTGCGACGGTTTGGGCGCGTCGATTCTGTCAGGCACTACGGATTCGCTCACAGATCTGCTCGGCGAGCTGGACCGCGCGGATACCGGCTTCGCCACCCACTGTCGGGGACGCTTCGCCCGTCACCGCGTCACGGAACGCTTCCCACTGGGTGGTGAGCGCGTCGCGGTCGTCCTCAAGGGGCAGTGGGGCTCCCGCCCGGGAGGCCCGCCCGGTGAGGAGGTCGAGTGTCGTGTATCGGCCAGGCTCGAAGGCGTGGATCCAACGTGCCCGCTTCGCTGCGACCCGGGAGGCCACCAACGTCGCCGTAAAACCGTCGGAGGTCCGGAGGCGGACGCTTGCGGTGTCCGCTGGATCGCCAACCCCGACAGCGTCGACGACCTCGATTCCAGCACCGGGCTGGGCCCAATTGAGGATGAGGTCGAGGTCATGGATCATGAGGTCCATGACGACGTCGATGTCCTCCGATCGGCCGGTTGGAGGTGCCTCGCGGCGGGCCTCGACGTATCGGGGACGGAGAACTCCCGCCGCCCGGACCGCGGGGTTGAAGCGCTCGATGTGCCCTACCACGAGTCGAGGAGAAGCGAGGGTTGCAGCGGTGCGAGCCGAGCCCGCCAGGGGTTTCTCGACCAAGCACCACACATCCCTCTCCAGGAGGGGCGCGGCAACCTCACAGTGGGTGATTGTCGGGGTTGCAACGACCACAGCGTCCACGCCTTCGGGGAGGGATTCCACCGCTTGACCCCCGAAGCGATCTACGAGTGCGTGGGCGCGCTCGGGCACGATGTCGAGGGTGTGCGTCAGCTGGCAGCGTGGATCACGCGCAATGACCGCGGCGTGCCGGGCGCCCATGTGCCCGCATCCGACGATGGCGACTGCGATCACTGCAGACCCGCTCGACAGACTCCCCGCTCGCTGGTCTGCAGGAAGGTCAGCAACTCGCCGACGGCCTCGACCTGGCCGTGTTGTTCGCGAACTCGGCTGACCGCCGTTCGCCGCGGGAGATCAGAGACAAAGAGGTTTCGCCAGGCTTCCTTGAGGATGGCAACGATGTCGGCCTCCATGCCGCCTCGACGCAGGCCGGTGATGTTCAGACCGTAGAGGCGGGCACGGTCGCCCTGGGCGATGGTGAAAGGCGGCACGTCCTGAGCACACATGGCTCCGCCGCCGACCATCGCCAGCCGTCCGATGCGAGCGTACTGGTGAACCGCCGACAGGCCACCGAGGATCGCGCCGTCGCCGACGGCCACATGACCAGCGATTGCGGCCGAGTTTGCGAACATACAGTTGTCGCCGACGGTGCAGTCGTGGGCCACGTGGCTGTTCGCCATGAAGTAGTTGCCGTTGCCGATCCGTGTGACGCCGGTGCTCGCAGATGAGCCTCGATGGGCGGTCGAGAACTCGCGAAAGATGTTGTCGGAGCCGATCTCGAGGCGAGTGTCAGCGCTCAGATCGTGCTTTCGATCCTGGGGATTGCCACCCAGGACGGCGTGGGCATCGACAACTGTGCCGCTGCCGACGCTGGTGTTCCCGTGAATCACCGCATGGGGGCCGACCACCACCCCATCGGCGAGTTTGACACCGGCACCGATGACGGCGAAGGGGCCGATCTGGACGCTCCCGAGCTCGGCGGTGGGATCGACGGAAGCGGTCTCGTGGACACTCATTGGTGCTCCAGGAAGGTACGAACAGGCCACACTTAGCGCACCGCCGGGTGCGGGACACATAGGTCAAGTCCGGAGGCAAGTGAGCTGTCGTACATACTGGGAAGTTCGCCAGACTCATGGGTGCAGCCGCAGGACTTGACCGGCAACTGTAGCCGAAGATGCCCTGTCAATCCGCGGGGATGGTCGCCATGAATTGACCGGTCGTTACACGCTTTCCCGCCACCGTCGCGGTGGCATCGAAGGTGCACATCCTCCGCCGCATGTCCGTGAGGGAGACCTCGAGTCGCAGGGTATCGCCCGGACGAACTGGCGCACGGAAGCGCATCTTGTCCATGCCCACCAAATACACGGTTGAACCCGCACGTTCGTGATCACCGGCCAAATAGATGAGCGCGGCGACCTGGGCCAGGGACTCGGCGATCAGCACGCCGGGCATCACCGGATTGCCAGGAAAGTGCCCCCTGCACCAGAAGGCGTCCTCCCGCACATCATGCTCCGCGATCGCCCACTTTCCCGGCTCGATCTCGACGACGCGATCCACCAGGAGAAAGGGCTCCCGGTGCGGCAGGAGTTCTTCTATCTTCGCCCGATCCATCATGAGTCATCCTCGGAGAGCTTCTTCTCGTGTCGGTGGACGGTTCGCACGATCTCTGGTAGCCGCTTGAGTGCGGCGACTTCGCGCAGCCAACGCCGATATCCACGCGCCGGCGATCCGCCAATGACCGCGCCTTTGGGTACGTCCTTGGAGGCGGAGGCCAGTCCAGCAAAGACGGCGTCGTCCCCGACTTCGATGCCGTCGACGACCGCAGTGCGGCCCGCCATGACCACCCGGTTCCCGAGCTTCGCTCCGCCAGCCACCCCGGCGAACGCGGCTAGCATGCACTCCGCGCCGATCTTCACGCCGTGGGCCACCTGGACGAGGTTGTCGAGGCGACTGCCGCGACCGATACGGGTCTCGCCGAGCGCGGCGCGGTCCACGCAGGCATTGGCACCGATCTCGACATCGTCCTCGAGGACAACGACGCCGAGCTGTGGCACCCGTAGAGGTCCATCCGGTCCGGGCACGTGGCCAAAGCCATCTGAGCCGACGACGGCGCCCGGTTGAAGCCAGACTTTCTCGCCGACTACGCATCGCTCCATGACGACTGCGTGGGGCATGATCCGAGCCCCTCTTCCGATGTGCACTGACTGGCCGACGAAGGAGTGGGCCATCACCCAGGCCCCAGCTGCAACAACGGCGTTCGAACCCACGACCGCGAACGCGTCGATGGTGGCACCGTCGACCTTGGCGGTGGGATCTATCTGAGCCGTCGGGTGAATCCCGGGGGCAGGCCAGTCGAGGGGAACGATCTTCGCGGCGGCCCGAGCGTAGGCAAATCGCGGATTTGGGCACCGGAGGCCAACAACGCCCTCAGGAAGCTCGCCGTCCCTCAGGAAGACCGCGCCAGCGCGAGTGGCCGGCAGGAATCGAAGCCAACGCCCACCAGTACAGAAGGTCAGATCCTTTGGGCCCGCGGTTTGCAGGGGTGCGACGCCGTGTATGGGCGTTTCGGCTGGGCCCTCGCATGTCGCGCCGACGAGCTCAGCGAGCTGGCCGGCTGTCCAGCTCACTTTCCGCCGGAGGCGTTGTAGCGCGTGATGAGATCTGGGGTCAGGTCCGCCACGTCACCGCCGAAATACAACACGACGCCCGCCTCGAGCACCAGGTCGAAGCCCTTCTCTTTGCCCATGGACTCGGCCATGGCCTTGATCTTCTCCGACAGCTCCATGAGCGCCTGGCCCTGAGCCTGTTGCAGCTCCTGCTGGTACTGCATCTGGGTCTCTTGATAGCGGCGTTCTTTCACCATGATCGCCTGCTGGGCTTCTTGCTGGGCCTCGGGCGAGAGGATCATGGCGCGGGACTGGTAGTCCTCGTAGTCCTTCTTGAGTTCGGCCTCCATGCGCTCCATCTCGGAGATACGATTCTGGTACATCGTCTCGATCCTCTTGGTGGCCGCCTTGCCCTCATCTGTCTCGCTGACTGCCAGCTGGAAGTCGACCACTGCGATCTTGGTGGCATAGGCTGGAACGGTCGCAAACAGGGCAATCAACAGGAAGAAGTTGCGAAACATTGGGGACTCCGAAAGGATGCCGTCGCGCTTATCGGCTCGGGCCGTCGCCTGCCACAACAGCCAGCCCTACGGGGGCATTCCGCGGCAATTCGTGACCGATGGTATTGTGAACACATGCGACTAACTGTGTACTTGGTGCTTCTCGCCATCACGGGCTGCCGCGGCGAGCAGCAACTCTACTGCCGCCAGCTTGATGGCACCTTCTTCAACAACGACGACTGCGATGTTGTCTGGAGTGCCTGCTCCGACGGCGTGGTGCGCGAGATCCGCTGCGTATACGCCGATCCCCGCTACGAGTGTCAGTGCTACGAAGACGACGTGACGAACGAAGCAATCCAGATCAGCGACGACATGTGCGACACCGTCGAGGGACAGGACCGAGACGCCGTTCGAGCGGCGACCAATGCGATGTGTCACTTCGGACTGGTGGAGGCGGAGGAGTTCACCCGGTAGCTTGACCGCTGCTCAGTCCTGCAGCGGCGTATCCTCGCCATAGAACTCGTTGAGAATCGCTTGAAACTCATACGACTCCCTGAGCTTTGCGAAGCTGGGGTCGACGCGAATGTCCTGACGGAACTCGATGTGGTGCAGCGTATCGAGAACCTGCATGCCCTCCAGCGCCTTTCTCAGATACAGGAGCGCCTTTTCGTCGGCACCGACCTCGGCGTGGACCTTTGACCGGTGCAGGTCGGCATAGGGGTCGCCCTTGTCGAGGATCTCGAGCTGGTCCATGATCGCGAGAGCTTCATCCTGACGGCCCTGGTGGGACAGGTTCACTGCGAGGTTGTTCATCGCGGTCACGTCATCGGGCTCGAGCGCGAGCGCTACGCGGTAGAGATTCTCCTCCTTTCCGTACTGGCCGAGGCGCTTGTAGATCAGGGCTTTGTTGTTGTAGCCCGACGCCTCGTCGGGGAAGAGCTCGATGTATTTGTCGTAGGTCTTCTCCGCCGCGTCGAAGTCCTCGGCCAGGTATTGGTAGTAGGAGAGGATGTTCAGCGCCTGCGCGTCGTCGGGGTCGATGCGGAGCCGGCGCTTCGAGATCTTCAGCATGACGTCGATCTCGAGCTCTTCGAGGGCGGCGTCTTCCTCGTCGTACCAATCGGGGATGCCCCAGCCCTCGACGTCCTCGACGGGCGCATCCAGCGGCTCGTCGGTGTCTTCGCCCTCGGTCCCGGCGTCGGCTATCCCGTCTTCGGGATCAAGAGGTTCGGGAAGTTCTTCGATGGGCGTGCCCACGTCTTCGGCAGCGAAGAGCGGGGCGATCTCCCTCATCTTCTTCTTGGGAACTGGAGTGTCTTCGACTTCGGGTGTGCGGATCGGCTCCGGCCCCTTCTCTTCGGCTCCGCCCATCGTGTCGACGGGCCCTTTGCTGCCGGCGGGCATGTAGAACTGCTCGGTCCTCTTTTCGGCGTCCGGCCGCTCGATCTCGTTGACCAGAACGCCTCTCTCGTCGCCGGCGTAGTCCTCGTTCAGCAGTCGAGCGAGGTACTCCGCGGTGACGTCGATGCCCATCACATTTCGGTCGTTCCCGTCTCTACCGCCGGTGCCGCAGAGGCCGACCATCGTCGATGGAATCGCCAGCGGCCACCAGGAACAGTGCCGCTCATAGACCAGATCACCGGCGCTGGCAGTGATGGTGCTCATGAGCACGATGGCCAGCCAGACAGCACTCACCCCCATGGAGACCGTCCCCACACGCCGCATCGGGTATTGCTTGGCCATGGAGAGGCGAAGAGTGACCGGCCCAGCCTCGATCTCGACATCGTTGTCGGGATCGAGCTCGTACTCACGACCCCGACCGTCGACCACCGCGACGGTGCGCGCCGAGGTCCACGTCACCTTGGCCAGGTATGGATACCCCTCCGGTACCGGCATTCCGATGACCGGCGAGTTGCCCAGCTGTACGTCCTTGTTCTGCGGCAGTGCGCACTCTTCGACCACGCGGTCGTACAGTGAGGCGCTGGCATACAGGGCGTAGGTGGGCAAGTCTAGGGGTCTCCTCTCGGTATATTAAACCGCTGATGGCGGCACTTGACCCAGATAACGACAAGCGTTGACGGAAAGCGTTTCAAGTGAAGGTGCTCCGCTGATCTGGGCATCAACAGGTATGCAAAGATTTTTACTTCTCGTTCTTGTCCTCGGCTGCGCCCGTGAGACGCTGCCAATCGATCCAGTCCTCGATCAACGTATCGACCACATCGGTCCCGTCGATCCAGACAGTAGCCATGTTCGAATGTGTGTCAACGGGCTTGGACACGTCTTTGTCGCGTGGATCGATGATCGAAATGGCACCGACGATCTCTGGTTCAATCGCTCCGAGGACCGGGGGGACTCTTGGCTCGTGTCGGATGTGAAGGTAGATCGCGGTGAATTGAGCAGCGTCTTCGATCCCGAGATCGCCTGTGACGACCGGTATGTGTGGCTTGTCTGGGAAGACGATCGGGACGGCGAGCTCGACAACCATCAGATCTACCTCGCTCGGAGCGGTGACTTCGGCCAGAGCTTCACCACCGAGATTGTCGTCGACGATGATGTCGACGGCGAGAACATGAGCCTGCGACCCCAGATCGCGGTCGACGGTGATCGGGTGCACGTCGCCTGGTACGACAGCCGGCACGGCGCATACGACATCCTGGTTGCCACCTCCGACGACAGCGGGACGACCTTCGAGCCTCCCGTCAGAGTCGACGCGGACGACGCGGGAGAGACCTACTCGGCGCTCCCCTCAATCGCTGCCGAAGATGGCTCGGTCTACGTGGCGTGGGAAGACTCTCGCAACGGCGCCAACGACATCTATGTGGCCTGCTCCAACGACGGAGGCCGCAGCTTCGGCGGCGAGACCCGGGTCGACACGGCGGACTCCCCTGGCCTCTCTCAAAGCTTCGACCCGATCGTCGCGGTCGACAGTGGCAGCGCTCACATCGTCTGGCACGACGAAGCGGGCAGCAACGCCCACGCAGACGACATCTTCGTCACGTACGGAGGCTGCGGCGCTTGGACTCCAGCCGCCCGGGTCAACAGCGGCAAGGCGGGTTTCTTCGAGTCGACGGCGCCGACGATGCAAGTGTCGGGCACAACGGCGCACATCGCCTGGACTGATGCCCGAAACAGCGGTTTGGACGTCTACTATCGGGAGGTAAGGGCAGGAGCACCCGTCGGCGAAGACGTGCGCCTCGATATGGGAGATCCCGAAGGCTTCAGCAACAGCCTGGAGCCCAAGCTGGCCTACAACGGTGCATCCGACGAGATCATTGTCGCCTGGCGCGATGGGCGTGGGGACACCGAGTACAACTACGACGACCTGTACTACAACCACGCACCCGCAGGCACGCCATTCTCCTCTCAGGACCTGCGCATCGACACCATTGGTTCTGGAGAGAGCTACAAGACCGATCTGCAGATCGCGATCTTCGGCCGAGATCTGCTCGCCGCCTGGAGTGATGGCAGGAACGGCACCGCCGACGTCTACTTCCACCGGATCCCCATCGGTGAGGGTTGGATCCCGCCCGCCTGGGAGTAGGCTCTGCAGTTGCCGGTCAAGTCCTGCGGCTGCACCCATGACATGTAAGCTGACGAACATAGACTTGCTTCGCAAGCCGGCAATTCGCCGCTCCCCTGACGGGGAGTCTGACGAAGTGCCCATTATGTGCACCAGCTCACAGGCCATGGCCTTGCCTCCGGACTTGACCTCCGACACTGTTGTTTCACTATGTTTCGGCGTGCTTCAGATCCCCGTAGGTGGGGCGTCGGCACAATACGCAGCGACCATCAAACCCCCCCGCCAGCGTCGCGGGCACGGAGGTCCTTTTGGTCGCCACACTGAAAATCGTTGCCGAGTCCAGCTCGTTCCAAAACTTCATCACAGCCATCATTTTGTTGGCCGGCGTGGTCGTAGGTGTGGAGACCTATCCCTATATGGCCGAGAACTACGGCGGGATCCTCAGCGTGCTGAACTCCATCGTGTTGTGGATCTTCGTCGCCGAGATCGTGGTGAAGATGGGCGCTGAGGGCAGCAAGCCCTACCGCTACTTCCTCGATCCGTGGAACGTCTTCGACTTCGCCATCGTCGCGGTCTGTTTCCTACCTTTCAACGCCTCGGGTGCCGCAGTGCTTCGCCTGGCGCGGTTGCTGCGGGTCCTGAAGCTGGTCAAGGCGCTGCCGAAACTGCAGATCCTGGTCAGCGCCCTGCTCAAGAGCATCCCATCCATGGGATATGTCAGCTTGCTTCTGGGAATGCTCTTCTACGTCTACGCCGTCGCGGCGACCATGTTCTACGGCGCCAACGACCCCATCCACTTCGGCAACCTGCAGACCTCGATGCTGTCGCTGTTCCGGGCCGTCACCCTGGAGGACTGGACCGACCTGATGTACATCCAGATGTATGGCTGCGCGAACTACGGCTACGGCGGATCCGAGGCCCTCTGTACCGCCAGCTCGGCGAGCCCGGTGATGGGGGCGCTCTTCTTCGTCTCGTTCGTGCTCATCGGCACGATGGTCATCCTGAACCTGTTCGTCGGCGTCATCATGGGCGGCATGGACGAGGCCCGGGACGAGCAGAGGCAGCTCGAGGCGCTGGAGAAGGCCGGCGACACCAGCCTCAAAGGCGAACTCACCGCCCTCAACATCCAGCTCACTGAACTCCAGGAACAGCTCGCCAAGGTCCAGCTCCTCGCCGACCGGGACGAAGATATCCGCAAGGCGAGCTAGCCGTACGGGTAGGAGAACTCAAAGCAGACCTGACCAGGCCTCGTCCAGATCGTCCCGGCGTGCACATTGTTGCTGCTGCCGGGGAGCTTTCCGGACGGGGTCCACTGGCTTTCGAACTCCCCGATCTTCAGGCAGTTGTCGTCGCCATATTGCGCTTCGACCGGGACGATCGCCTTGGCGGAGACCGACTTCAGAAGGGCCTGGAGTGCGGGTTCTTCGCCGGAGATGAGGCAGTAGGCCTTTCGGCTGCTGGGGAACATATGGCAGTCGTCGACGGACAGGGTAGCGCCGCTGGCCTGGACGAGATCCAGGGCGTAGCGTCTGACCGGCGCGCGATTCCCGACGTCCCAGAGCGTCTGACATCCCAGCAGCAAGGCCCAGATCATAGGAAGAGCTCCGGGTCGATGCACTGAAGCGCTTGATAGGCGACGACGGCGACCGCGTTCGACAGATTCAGGGATCGGGTGGGCCCCGTCATCGGGATCCGGTAACCGCCGCGCTCCTGCACCAGCTCTCGGGGAAGCCCGACCGTCTCGCGTCCAAAGAGCAGGACGTCTCCAGAGACATACGGGCAGCTCGCATAGGAGCGCTCCCCGAACTTGGAGAAGAGGTGCACCTGGCGATCGCCGCACCAATTCCAGAACGCCTCTTCGTCGACGTGCTCCCGCAGATCGACGTGTTTCCAGTAGTCGAGCCCGGCGCGCCGCACATACTTCTCCTCCATCGAGAAGCCGATGGGGTGCACCACGTGCAGGACGGCGCCGATCCCAAGGCACAGCCGGCCGATATTGCCGGTATTTGGCGGAATCTCGGGATGGTACAGCGCGATGTGTAAGTGTTCGGCGGCCATGTTGTCCACGGGGGCGAAGGCGCCTGTTATCATGCCTGCCCTTCCTGGATGCCCCGAAATGAGCGACACGGCTCCGGCTCGAGTCGGCCCGTATACCCTGAACAAGATGATCGCGACCGGTGCCCAATCGCAGGTCTGGACTGCGTCCGGCCCCAAGGGCGAGGTGGTGATCAAGCGAGCTCGCACGGTCAAACACCGCGAGGCCCTCGCCCGCGAAGCTGAGATCCTCGGGCTCGGCGAGCACAAGAACCTGGCCACACTCGTGGACGTCGACGCCGATCACGACTGGCTCGCCCTCGAGAAGATCAGCGGCACCCCGATCGATCAGTGGGCGCACCTCGAAGAACCCGAGGATGTCGTCTCGGCGGCACTGCAGCTCCTCGACGCGGTCGCCTATCTTCACGACAAGGGCATCATCCACGGCGACATCAAGCCGTCCAATGTGCTCGTGAACAGCGATCGCCAGCTCAAGCTCCTCGATCTCGGCATCGCCACGCGTCCTGGTGAGCCGGTCGCGGACGGCTTCAAGGGAACCCTCGGATATGCCGCTCCAGAGCTCCTCAAGGGTGGAGCGCCGAGCGTCGCCACCGATCTCTACAGCGTGGGTGCCCTTCTCTACACCTGTCTGACGGGTCGCCCCCCCTTCGTGGCCGCCGACCCGGCTGCCCTGACCTATCTGCCGCTGGTCAGCCTTCCCGCGCCTCCGTCGGCCTTCAAACCCGGGCTCTCCAGCCACCTGAACCAGCTCGTTCTCAGCCTGCTCGCCCGCAATCCTGCCCGCCGACCGACCAAGATGGCGACCATCCGCCAAGGGCTCTCCGAAGGAGCCGATACAAAACCCGCCCCGCCCGTCCTCGGCATGCTCGAGGAACGGGAAGAGCTCCGCCAGGCAGTCGTCGGGGCCGCAGACGGAGAGCCTCGGGTCGTCCTGCTGTACGGTCCTCCTGGATGTGGGCGGAGAACCTTGATCTCCGAGGCCGTCGAGTACGCCCGCCGCGAGGGCCTGGCCTATCTGAAGGGATCCGACCCGCGCGAGGCACTCCAGACACTCAAGAAGTCCACCAAACCCCAGGTCCTGGTGATGAGGGGCAACAGCAAGGGCGGGCGAAAGCTGGCCCAGATCGTGCTTACCGAGGGCTTGCCCTGCCTGTTCCTGCTGCACTCCGATCGGCCGATTCCCGCACTGGCGCAGCGGGGTGCGATCCAGATCACACCCGCTCCCCTCGGCGAGGTCGACACCAGTCGCCTGGCCCGCATGTATGGCGCCGAGACCGAGCTCTCCGACCTGTGGTGGCGCGACAGCCTCGGTCTGCCGATCGCCGTTCTCGGGCGAATCCGCGCTTGGAAGCGGTCCGAGACCGGCGCCGACTTCGACATGGCCGACCTGCCGCCGGACTCCAAGGTGATCCTGGCCGCACTCAAGGACGCCACCAAGCTCAGCCTCGGCGACCTCGCTGGCCGCGTCGAGATGGGAGAACACACCGTCTTGGACCACTGTGAGGTCCTCTTTGCCGAGGGTCTCATCGAGGCCGCGGACGACGGAAAGGCACTTCGAATCATATGAATGCTGAGATGACCGGCCTGTATTCACCGAAGCCAAGGCAGCTCGTGGTCAGCGAGATCCTCGGCCGAGCGCGCACGCGCTTCGATAGCCTCGATGATGCCACCCTGGTGCAGTTGCTCGAAGACGCCCTCTATACCGAGCGCAAACGCCTGGAACGAAAGGATATCGGGGACGACACTCGCGCCCGCCTCGACCAGCTGGCCAAGGCCATCGTGCGTGGCTCGCGCGGGGATCGAGCCAGCGCCGGATTGGGGCTGGTCGCTGCCTGGGCCGACGAGATCCACGGCAACTTCAACCCCCGCGTCTATCGACTTGCGACCGCCATGCTCCCGCGGGCACTCAATGGCCTGCTCGCCCGGCGCTCCAGTCACGTTCGCGAGTGGACCGGAGCTGCCAACAGCCGAATAAAGGTCCGCGGCGACATCGGCCTCATCCAGAACCTCGCCCGCGAGGCCACCCTCATCCTCGCGCCGACGCACGTCTCGAACCTCGATAGCCCGTTGATCGGCTTGTCCCTGCATACTTGCGGCTTGCCACCCTTCGTCTACGGGGCGGGTCTGAACTTGTTCAGCAACCCCATCATGGGTTGGTGGATGCACCGCCTCGGCGCTTACACCGTCGACCGCCTGAAGCGGGCGAGGCTCTACAAACAGGTCCTCAAGGACTACTCGGTGCGGAGCCTGACCACCCGCCATCACTCGCTGTTCTTTCCCGGCGGGACGCGATCTCGCAGTGGTGCGGTCGAGCCGTCGGTGAAGAAGGGGCTGCTCGGCACCGGGATCGTGGCCTGGCAGGAGATGCTCGCGGCGAAACGACCGGACAGCGAGGTCTACATCATCCCGTTGACCCTGTCTTTTCAGCTGGTGCTCGAGGCGAACACCCTGGTGGACGACCACCTCGCCGACGCCGGAAAGCAGCGCTACATCATCAACGACGACGAGTTCACGCAGCCACGACGGCTGGTGACCTTTGGCGATCGTGTCCTGAACCTCGACTCGTCGGTCGTCGCTCACTTCGGCGCACCCATGGACTGCCTCGGAAACCAGGTGAGCCACGATCCGGCAGAGCGCGCTGAACAGGCCATCGTCCGTCGCCGCTATGTCTGCGACAGCGACGGCAATGTGGAGTGGGATCGGCAGCGGGACCGCATCTATACAGACCGTCTCGCCCAGGGCCTCGTCGATGCCTGGCCCCGCTATGCCGCTGCCATGTGCACCCACATCGCGGCGTATGCGGCCTGGGCGTGCCTGCAGGACGACGCCGGTACAGCTGACGAGTTCAGGATCGTACGCCGGCCGATCGACAAGCGGCACATCAAGCAACACACCTACCTCGAGAAGCTCCGAGAGACGGTCGACCGCGTGCAAGCCGGCGCCAAACAACGCCGGTGGACAGCTGATCTTCCGCCCACAGCCGAGGCGATTCTCGATCACGCCCTCGACCGCTTTGGTCGCTATCACCGAAGCCGCGCAATCGTTCGCCGTGGCAGCGACATCGTCGTCGAGGATCCCCGTCTCTGCCTGTTCTACAAGAATCGGCTCGCCTACATGGACCGGCAACGGGAGAGAACGTGATGCGCGTCGGAATCCTCGGAGGGGGCCGCTGGGGCCAGGCGTTGGCGCGGCTCATCAAGGCGGCTGGAAACGAACCCTACATCGCCTACCGCGACAAGAAACCCCCGCATGTTCTCAAGTCCACCAAGGACCAACCCAAGGTCTCGAGGAGCTGTGATCTGCTCCTGGTTGCGACCAGTGCCGCCGAAGTTCGCCAAGCGATCCAGCTGGCGAAGCCGGGACCGGGAAACCGAATCGTGGTCGCCGGCCGAGGCCTGGAGCCCGCTACCAGCAAGTGGCTGTGCGACGTGGTCATGGAGGAATGTGCGGCGGTGCGCGTGGGTGCCCTCGCTGGCCCCGCTCCCGTCGACGAGATCCTCAACGGAGGCCTGTGCGCCGGTGTGGTGGCGAGTCCCTACGATGACGTCAGCCAGCTGGTGACCCAGGCCATGCACTCCAGTCGGTATCGGGTCTACGAGTCCCACGATCTGCTCGGCGTTCAGCTCGCTGGAGCATTGATTCCCGTTCTGTCGACCCTGTTGGGCATGTCGGTGAGTCTGCGCGGATCCGGGGTGGGTGTGCACGCGCTGGTCCTCACCCGCGGACTCGAGGAGGCATCGCGCCTCGCCACCGCTATGGGGGCCGATCCATGGACCTTTGCGGGCCTCGCTGGGGTCGGAGATCTGGTCGCCGCCCAGTCTCGCAAGGACCATCCTTCCTTCAAGGCGGGCGCCGCGCTGGCCAAAGGAAAGAGAGAGCGCGGTCCCCTCCCCGTCGCCCAGGCCCTCCTCCGCCTCGCCGAGCAACACAAGGTGGAGATGCCACTCACGGGGGCACTGGTGGCGATCTATGACGGCATGCACCCTCTCGACGCGGTCACCAGCCTCATGAGCCGGCGCGCCCAGCGTGAACACCGGGAATGAAGAAGGACTATCCGGCGACCGGCCGCAATCGCGACCCGATCCTGAAACAGCTGCGGCGAGTCCTCCCAAAGAAAGGTCTGATCCTAGAGATTGCATCTGGGACTGGGCAGCACGCCGCCTACTTCGCCAGCAAGCTGAAGAAGGTTCGCTGGCAGCCCACCGACTTCGAGGAAGAGATGCTGGCGAGTATCCGCGCCTGGCGGGAAGACGTCGGAGCTTCCAACCTCCTCGAGCCGCTGGTCCTCGACGTCACCAAGCCGTGGCCGATCTCTCGTGCAGAGGCGATCTTCAACGCCAACATGATCCATATCTCTCCATGGGAGTGCACCGAGGCACTCCTGCGCGGGAGCCGTCGCGCCCTGAGCGGCGGCGGTCTGTTGTGTATGTACGGACCCTTCAAGCTCGGCGGACACCACACCGCGCCCAGCAACGAGTCCTTCGATGAGAGCCTGCGCGCCCGCAATCCGCTCTGGGGCGTTCGCGACCTCGACGATGTCCGCGCCCTGGCTGGAAAATACGCCCTCGAGCACATCGAGACCGTGCAGATGCCGGCCAACAACGTGTTTGTGATCTTCCGTCGCAAATAATGGTTCGGGCTGTGAGTCTCGGAGACTTGTGTCTTATTAGGGGGACGCTCTTGGGAGATGACCTTGAAGATGACCTGGGTATTGGTGGTTCTGGCACTGGCTGGCTGCAAGGAGAAGGAGAAGTGCTGTGACACGGATCCCGCGACAGACGATGATTGCTCTGCCGTGACCGCGGTGGCTGATGAGACCGTGGCGAATGCGGTCCACTTCAGCTGGTCCACCGAGTCCGCCGGCACCGGCAAGGTGGAGTACGGACTCGATGGCGCCCTCGACATGTCGACCACCTCCGGGGAGTCGGGCACCGACCACGCGCTCACGGTTCCCCTCCTGAAGGCTGGCCACACCTACAGCTGGCGCGGGGTCGTCGAGACGGACGCCGGCGACACCATCACTTGTGCGACCCAGGAGATTGCCCTGGCACCGGAACCGCAAGGAATTCTGGGCCTCGATCTCACGATATCGGACCCCGACAAGTCAATGGTCGCCAACGGCTATGTGCTCTTCACGACCCTGCAGGCGACCGAGTCCTTTGTCGGCCTGATCGACGGCGATGCGGACTATGTCTTCACCCAGAACGTCTCCCTCGAGAACCACGACGACATCTCCTTCGCGTCGGTCCGCGCCAAACCCGGAAACGACGGGAAATCCATTGTCTGGAATGTCTACGACCGCGACCGGATCGTGGACGTCGGTGGCCTGCGGAGAGTCGATGTCGCCGGTGGCGAGATCACCAGCACCCGCACCCTGAACGCCCATCACGACTTCCTCGAGCACGCCGATGGCACCTTCGCTTGGCTCGCCTACGACCTCCGCGAGGACATCGAGCTCATTGGCGATGCCCCAGCGATCGCCGCTACGGCTTGCGGGCCGACCGGCTGTCCCGTTGCCTCGGACATGATCTTCGAGGGAGCCGAGGGGTCGGCCGATATCGGTGGTGAGACCGAGGTCATGAACCTCCTCGACGGCATTGACTTCGACCCCTTCTGGATCTGCTCGGACTCCGATGACTACGACGGCTTCGTGCCCGGCTACTTCAACTGGAGCCACGGCAACTCGCTCATCTATGAACAGAGCGAGGACGCCTACTACCTGATGTCGCGACACCTGGATGCCCTGTTCAAGATCGACCGTTCCACCGGCAATATCCTGTGGCAGCTCGGGGGCGTGAACAGCGACTTCGCCGGAGCGGACATGTTCGCCCACGGCCACTATTCTCACCATTGGCCAGGCGGTTTCCTGGTCTTCGACAACGGTGACCACAAGGACCCAGAGGTCTCTAGGGTCGCCGAGTTCGCCTATGACGAGCAAGCGATGACCGTCGAGCTGGTGTGGGAGCAGGTCGAGCCCAGCGAATCCTTCATCGCGGTCCTCGGCGACGCCCGACGCCTCTCGAACGGCAACACCCTGATCGACTGGTCCGCCAAAGGTCGAATCCAAGAGGTCACCCCCGACCACGAGGTCGTCTGGGAGGCCGAGGCGTCCATCGGTGGGCTGATCAGCCGGGTCACCTTCATCGAGGGGTTCGAGTAAGCCGGACAGTCCGCAAGGCATTGGTGTAGGATCCTCGCGTGTGTTTGTGAGGACTGTGATGATTCGTCCGATCTCCTTGTTGACGATTTTGCTGCTTTCAATGGGCTGTCAGGAGGCGAGCATCGGCACGCGGAACGCCACGCCGACTGTGACGATTACATCCCACTTCGATGACGATCAGGTGGTCGAGGGCATACCGTTCACAACCCGTGCAACTGCTGGTGATGCCGACAACTCCGCCGACACACTGGTTGCGAAGTGGTTCGCTGGCGGCGATCTGGTGTGCCAGAACGAGGCCCCCGACGAAGAGGGCCTCACCGAGTGCGAGATCACCCTGTGGGCGGACTCCGATCCACCCCGGATCCAGGTCGAGGTGCGCGACAACCGCAACGCCTCCGCCAGCCACGCAGTCGACCTTGAGGTTCTGGAGCAGGCAACCGGCGGCGACGCGCCCCATGTCGAGATCCAGGAGCCTTCGGACGGCGGCCTGAGTGGCCAGGGCGAGCCAATCACCTTCCGTGGGGTGGTCAGCGATCTGCAGGACTCCGCGACGGATCTCAGCCTGTCCTGGACCTCCAGCATCGACGGCGAGTTCAACGTCAACGGTGCCGACAGCAACGGGACCGCCCTGTTCATCGAGACCGGCCTGAGCGGTGGCACCCACGTCGTCACCCTCACCGCGACCGACACCGACGGCAACTTCGCGAGCGCGGTCATCACCCACACTCTCAATGGCTTCCCCACCGCGCCCGAGGTCTCCATCAACCCCGATCCACCTTCCTCCTCGGATGATCTGCTCGCGAACATAGACGTGGAAAGCACCGATCCCGAGGGCGACTCGATCACGTACCGCTATACCTGGCTACGAGACGGCATCCCCACGGCCGACACCAGCTCGCTCATCGCCGCCGCGAGCACCAACCGCGCCGAGAACTGGACGGTGCGGGTGACGCCGAACGACGGGCTATCCAATGGACCCTTCGGCGAGGCCAGCGTTGTCATCGAGAACGCCGCCCCGACGATTCAGTCGGTGACCATCGCCCCGGATCCGGCCTTCACCGACGACGTGATCACCGCCGTATCCACCACCGACGACGCCGACGGCGACCCGGTTACCGTCACCTATGCCTGGACTGTCAACGGCCAGCCAGCCGGCGGCAACGGCGACACCTTGAACGGCCTCACCGACTTCGACCGCGACGACCTGGTGCAGGTCGAGGCCACCCCGAACGACGGCTCCGAGGATGGGCAGACGGTGGGCTCGAATGTGATCGTCATCGCGAACTCTCCGCCTACCGAGCCGGTTGTCTCGGTCGCGCCCTCGGCGCCCGTCGAGCAGGCGGACGACTTGATCTGCACCATCGATGCCCTGTCGACGGATCCCGACGGCGACCTGGTGTCCTACGGTTTCGCCTGGGAGGTCGATGGCCTGAGTTATCCGCAGCTGGGCCACCTGGGTCCGTTCACGACCTTGTTCCCTGACGACAGCGCCGACATGTTCGACACCTTCGACGGCGAGCAGTGGGAGTGCTTGGTGACCGCAAACGACGGCACCGACGACAGCACTCCGGGCACGGACATGGTCACGATCGGACAGTACGTGTTCCTGCCCGACTACGACGGGACCTTCGATATCTCGCCAACTGTGAACTACTTCTGCGCAGGCGGCGCGGTGAATATCAACATGACCACGATGGTCTTCGCCGATATCGCCGGCAACCTCCAGGTTACGGGTGCGCCAACGCCCATGCGTCAGATCCCCGGGCCGACCGACGAGAACTTCTCGGCAACCGGAGTCCTGCTCGGAACGTGCAACGAAACCTATGTGGTCTCGGGTTCATTCTCCGACAACGACAACTTCAGCGGCCTATTCGAAGCTCAGTTCAATGGCATCTTGTGCTTCAACTGCCAGGATCAGGCGTTCCCCATCACGGGAACACGCCAGTAGCGCGCCGAGGCTCGGAATCGTCACAGTCCTCCATCGGCATCGAAGAGCTCTTCGCCCGAGACGAAACAGTCTTCGAACAGCAACACCTGGCAGGTCCGGGTCACTTTGTTCATAAAGACAAAATGTCCGGAACGCACTGGTGCGCCGTGTCGATAGCTCAATCGTTGTGACTCGCGCAAACGAGCAACGACCAAGTCAGTCGGCTTGCCGCCAGATCCGCATCTGGTTGACGAGGGCTTCGCGTGCCGGACCTGGGAGGTGCGGCAGGGATGCTGCGACCTCTTTCAGGACCTTGAGCGAGCTCTCGTCGAGACCGGGATCGTCGCCTATGTCGGTTTCCCAGAGGACTAGCTCAGCTTTGCAGCCGAGGCTCTTCGCCCAGGGTCCGACCTGCTCGACGCGAAGCCCGCGAAGGCCACGCTCGAGACGCGAGATCTCGGAGACCGAGATGCCGAGGTGTTTGGCTATGTGTTCCTGCCCCAGCTTTCGCGTACGGCGCATGGAACGTAAACGTCCTGCTACTTGTAGTGCCCACATATCGCCATACTATCCTGCCTCCCGGGGGAATGGTCGCCGAATACGACTACTTCTGGAGTCGCCGGGAATCCGCACTTGACTGCGGCCGCAGTTCCCGCTGTTTCACTCTGCACAATTGGCGTACTGGCCGAACTCGAGATGATCGAATCTTTTTTGCGTTCTGCACTGCAGTTTACTTTGGGTACGGGGCACTCCGTCTCGCAGGACACAGATTTGGCTACCTCGTCCCGATGTCGGCACGTAGACTACAAAACCGACGACGGAGACAGACACATGAAACAATTCCTGGCCACGGCAGCGGCGATCGCCCTGCTGTCCTGCAAGGGTGGAAAGGATGGCCCGGAGACCGTCGAGGATCCCGGCTGGACACCTGATATCTACTGTCCCGGCAGTGACAATTGTATAGATAGTTCGGGGGCTCTCGAAGCTGGCGCTGGTGTTGTCTCCATCATCCCCGACTGTTTCGAGTCCTGGGAGGATCTCGACGACAACAGCGAGTACCACGCCGCCATCGACACGTTCGATGACTGCGGATGTGATCGACTCTGCCCCGGAGATCCCTCCTACACGAATCCAGACGAAGGCGAGGGTGATGGCGTCTTCCAGGCGATCTGGATTGGTGGCTTCGGCAACGGTCGAGCCGCCAACGGTGTCCGCGATGGCAGCCTTGGCCTCCGGGGAGAAAATGACGGTTTATGGGCTAGGGCCTTGGTTCTCCGTCAAGGGGATAGCACTCTTGGCATCGTCGCACTCGACGCAGTGGGCTTCATGCAAGACGATGTGGAGGCCATGCGAGCGGCGGTGGCCGAGACCGACATTGACCTCGATCACCTCATCGTGCACTCGAGCCACGTGCACGAGGCGCCGGACTCCATGGGGATCTGGGGGCCCAACACGATCAAGACTGGCTACGACCCTCAATACGCGGTGCAGGTCCACGGAAGTGTTGTCACCGCTGTGCAGCAGGCGTTCGAGGCGCTCGTCGAGGTCGAGGTCGAGGCTGGCGTAGTGGACATCGAAAACTACCCAGGTGGAACCAGCAACATCATCAGCGACACCCGAGATCCGGTCATCATCGACTCCCGCTTGGGGGCGGCGCGCTTCTACGAGCCGAGCGGTGAGACCGTCGCGACATTGGTCCACTTCGGCAACCACCCCGAGACCGTGGGCAGCGACAACCGACTCTTCACCAGCGACTTCGCTCACGCCCTCCGCGAGACCGTCGAGTCCGGTGTCACCTGGGGCGGCACCACCCAGGATGGTGTCGGCGGAACTTGCATCTTCGTGAACGCCGCAGTGGGCGGCATGATGACTTCACTGCGCGCGGACGTGTCCGATCCCGATGGCAATGTGTGGTCGTCGGAGTCTTTCGAAAAGGCCGACGCTGTCGGGCAGCTGCTGGGTGGTATGGCTCTGGACGCCATCGAGTCCGCGGAGCCCGTCGGTGACGTGACCCTGGCCTTCCGCGCCAACAAGTTCTACCTGCCAGTCGTAAACACCGGCTTCCAGGCGATGTTTCAGATTGGTGTGCTCTCCCACAGGTCCATCTACAACTACGATTCCGAGCAGAACATCGGCGTCGACAATCAGCCCGATGCCAAGACCGAGGTGGACTTCGTCAAGATCGGTGATCTGGAGATGATCACGGTCCCAGGCGAGCTGCTGCCCGAGGTCGGAATCGGCGGCTACGACGGCAGCCACACCCCCGCGGACCGCGACATCTTCGATCCCGACAACCCAAATCCGCCCGATCTCGCCGCGGCACCCGACGGACCCTATCTATTGGACCGGCTCGGGGGGCGGGTGAACTGGGTCATCGGCCTGGGCAACGATGAGATCGGGTACTTCATCCCGCCATACAACTTCAAGGTCTCGGATGTGGGCGCCTACATCCTCGAGGCAGAAGGAGACCACTACGAGGAGACGAACTCCCTCGGTCCCGACACCGCGACCCTCATCGACGGGCAGGTCGAGCGCCTCGTGGGTTGGCAAGATTAGTGGCCTTCCAGACCTGATATTTTCCGAGATGAAGGCGTTCGCTGCGACGCTTGCCAAAGGTCTCGACGAGCCGGTCCATGACTGGCACGTTGCGCTGGCAGACAATGTAGAGAAGGCCCCGATCCGTCAGGTGTTTCGGGGCCTCACGCACGAGCTGGTCGAGGACCTCGTGGTTGCGAGCGACTCCGTCGTGGAACGGCGGATTGCTCAGGATGATGTCCCACTTCTCGCCGTCTATCGCTGACCAACCGTCGCTTTGCAGCACCCGGCAGTCCGGGAGGTTCCTGCGCGCGGCTTCGATGGCCAGGCCGTCCACGTCGAGCAGATCCACAGATATTCCCGGTACGCGGCGGCGCATGTCCAGCGCGACCAGACCCGCCCCACAGGCGAAGTCGAGGATGCGGGCCTTGGGATCCGGCCTTTCTACACGCTGGAGGAGCTCTCGGGTCCCGCAGTCGAGTCGACCGTGGGCAAAGATCCCCGGGAAGCTGACCCACGAAAGCTCGGCCTCCGTGCACGACAGCGCCCAGGAGTCGACGTCACCGCGAGCATCGGTGATCGGCGCGCGGGCGCGGATGACTCGACAGTGCCGGCGCGTCTCGACGGTGGCCACATCGTCGAACACCTCTGCGATGTGTTTGGCGGCAGACTTGATGCCCTCGTCGTTGGCGCCACACACCTGAACCGTGCCGCCGTCCGCGAGGCGAGCGGCAACCGCATGCAGATACATGTCGAGGGCGTCCCGGCCCTTTGGGAGCCGCAGGATGATGTTCTGCCAGTGCCCCTCTGGGAGCCACGTGCTGCCGTCTGCCGACAGGCGCTGCCAAGAGGTGACGGCTACGCCGAGATCGCAGAGCTCGGTGGCGATCTTGCCGACTGCGTCGTCCACCACGAGCGCGGTGCCCGCGACGGGATTGTCGGCCAGCCAGTCAGCCATCACCTGTGAGACAGCTTCGTTTCGTGGAGTGCGGGTCGCCATTGGCCGCCTTGTTTATCTCACAGTCACTGTTGTAGGTCGGGTTACCCTCATTTCTCCTGAAGCCCCTCTCTTTCAACGGAAGAAAAGCATGACGTGGCCCTCCTGGATCGACGAGATCAAGAACCGCTATCTGGCCGACCAAGCCAGCGTATTCCTGCTACATGGGGCCGTGCGTGGCACCCGCTGGGACGTCGGTGGCGAGGCGCTCGACTGTTCCGAGCTCCTGGTGAAGTTCCTCGGCCGCACCCGCCAAGTGGTCGGCGTGATCACCCAAGCGGATGGGCTGACGTTCTCGGGCATTGGTGACGAGGGCCAGTTCGACCGCTTGGTGGCTGCCGTAGAGCTCGTCGGGCGCGCCGCGATACCGCTGTCCAATGCAGACGTCAACCAGGCCCTGGGGCGGGTTTGGCTGGCACTGGGGTCGACCGGGTCCGATCAGGCCTACATCCTCGCCGACGTCGAGCGCGTGCTGCCCGGACATCGCAAGCGCGTCGAAGACCTGGGCGCCGGGGCGCCTCCACTCTGGGACTGGTGTCTTCACAAGCGGGTCCGCGAGTCGAACAACATCGTGCTGCTGCTCGCTCCGAATCTCGACGGGGTCCGCCAGGAGTTCATCGCAACGGCCTCCATCATCGAAGTCCGCAAGCCCCCTACCCTCGCCGAGGTTGGAACCGAGGCCCTGGCCGCCGCCGATCCGGTCGTGGCCGCTCGGGCGGGTGCGGAGCAAGAGATCGAGGCCTTCCTGGCCTCTCGCTCGACCCACACAGACACCACCCAGCCGCCCGAGGTCGCCGCAGTCAACGGCCTCGAGGACGCGCTCCTGGCGACCCTCACGGCCCATCCGGTCACAACCTGGGAGCAGCGCCTCCCGGTGATGGACGCCGTCGCCAGGCTCCTCTCAGACCGGATTCCCGAGCGCGTCGGTGCAATCGACTTCACTCTGGACGACGAGGGTCAAGTCGTGGCGACGGGCAAGGGGGCTGACTGGTTCCTCGAGCGCTGGGGCTCCGACATTGCCCTGGACGCCGCTGCCGGGATGCTCCTCAAGGAACTCACCATTCCCGATGGCGCCGAGTTCATCGAGGCGCCAACAGCGCTTTCCGAGACCGCTATCAAGGCTTTGACCCGGCGGATCGACAAGCTCGTCGACGCGCTCTGAGATCCGCTATTCCCGCCGGTGAGGGATAGCAAGCGCTGAGACCGGAGCAACCTCTTCCTCGAGCTCGCTGTCGCTCAGCTGCGGTTCGGCGCTTGGCTCGGGCTCGATCGCGTCGTTGGGCGTGGCCTCGCTGCCGAATGTGACGGTGACACCGGTGCCGTCGGCGACGATGAAGGTTCCGTCCTGGACCCAGAGGAAGAGCGTGGACTCGCCGTTCACGAGCTGCAGCTTCATGCCGTCCTGGGCATCGATGGTGATGACGGACGACTGCGCCGCCGGTGCTGGCAGCGGCGCGGGGAGCTCCTCGATGATCGGGGCCGCTGCGACGGGCTGCTCGTCCAGATCCTCGAGCTCGGGGATGGGCTCTGGCTCGGCAACGGGCTCGGCAACAGGCTCGGCAACAACCACCGGCGCGGCAACGATGGCTGGCTCGGGAATCGCCTCGACCTCTGGCTCGACTTCGGCCACTACCTCTTCCATCTCCTCTTCGACTTCGACCTCGGGCTCTTCGACCTCGGGCTCCTCTTCGACGTCGTCCTCCCAAGGACCGGGCTCCTCGACTTCCTCTTCTTCTTGATCGAGGCGGTCGATACGGGAGACCTTCAGCTTTCCGTTCGCCCACTCGGCATGGGTGATCGTCCAGTCGTCGAGATCGATCTCACCCTCGTAGAGCGTCTTGCCAAAGACCCCTTGGACCCGGACATCGTGCCAGCCGGGATCCAGGTTGCGGGCACGCATCTTCAGGCTGCCGGTGATCGGGGTTTGGTTGCCGTCGACAAAGACGATCACCGGTCCAGCAGTACGAAAAAGAATCTCGGACTCGGCTTGGGCGGGGGACGACAGTGCGGCAGCGAGGGCGAGTGTGAGCATAGAGCGCCTCCAGATACCCAGTAAGACACCGCAGAGACGATCTCGCGCTACCTGGAATTCATAGAAGATCGCGATTGTCTGCGATCCGCTTCCAAGGCGGACAACAGAGCTGCACCATCGCCGGTCGCGAGCCGGGGTTTCTGAAACGACACCACTCCCATGGCCGCAAGGGTGGCTACTGCGGCCTCAGCCTTGGAAAGCTGGTTCCCGGCGCCACCGCCGCCGAAGCGCACCTCGGCACCGAGCTTGAGATCGATCACCCAGACAGGACGGCGGCGAGGATCCGGCGACGACATGTCGACCAGTGCGAAGTCGCCAGCGAGCTGCTTCTGGTTGGTGCGCCACAGCCAGAACTGGGTCCGATCAAGGAGGATCTCCCTGGCAAATCGCAGCTCTCGTGGATGGAGTTCGAAGGAGCGGATCTCGCCGCGCACGTCACCGCAGCCGGCGCGGCAGATTGCCTGCGCCATCGAGAAGCGGCCTAGGGCAAATGCCCGTGGAAGCCGCACAGTGATGAGCGAACGACGGGACATGGTCGGTGACTGCCTTCATGCCCTTGGGCATAAGCTTCGACATCACGATCGTCCAGCAAGGTCCGGATCGTGTTCCGGAAGTGGAGATCTCGGCAATCGGAATGGGTATGGGGTGTCACGGACGGTAGAACCTACACAATTGGCCAATAATGGCATTGCGCGCCACAATCCGTTGCAGATTGCGCCGCTGCACTCTGGCCAGAATGCGCTTTTTATGCGGATCCGGATTTTTTCTCTTGATCTTCGTTGCGTGAGAGCCGAGGATACATGCAGGACTTCGGAATACAGGGGGCTGAATTTGTCAGAAGATCCGCCGGGCTGCATTTCGCCAGCCGTCCGAGAGATTGGGCGGGCATGACCACAGGGCCGGTCTAATGTGTCTTTGAACACCGCTTAGACGACCCCTACCATAAATATGGTCAAACGCCCCTTTTGCAAATCCGATCTCGTAGTGTGCGGCTGCATCACATCACCCAATCAGTAGAAAGCGGCCTCATCAAGGCCGCTTTCTTCGTTGGATCATTGCTTTGCATTCTTCAGCCCGGCAGCTGCCCGCTCGTCCCGCGGGTCCAGTCGGAGGGCCATCTCGTAGTGCTCGATTGCGGTCTGCACGTCTCCTTCGGCTAGGGCGTGCAGAGCCAGGACTCTCTGGGTCCTCGGCAGCCAAGGCGCGAGGCGTTCCGCCTCGATCAAGGCGGGGAACGCAAGTTCTGGCGCGCCTGACCTCAAGGCTGCCAGCGCGTCTGCGAGAAGGCCGTCCGGGCCCTCATGCTCCTCGATCGGAGGCGGCTCTCCTTCGTCCGCCATCCAGATCGACTCCGAGAGAAAGCCTGCGAAAGCTGCTCTCATGACCGGATCCTGGGGTGTTTGCATACTTGGTATGGTCTGTCCTCGCCGGAGAAGGACCGCGGACGCTCCAGGTGCGTCGGACTGCACCGCCAGCGCGAGGAGCCCGTCGAGATCCAGATCCCCCCGATCGACCAGCGTGAGCGCGATCTGCCAGTGGTCACCAGTGATCGCGCGCTCGAGAGCGACGCGCCCGTCCAGCGCCGGAGTGAGGAGCAGCTCGACAACGTCCTGGTTGCCGCGTCCGGCAGCAGTTGCCAGGGCAGACGCTCTCCCCTCCTCCGAGGAATCGAGCAAGACTTCCACGTCTTCACGCGATCCCAGCCAAGCGGCGTAGTCCAGTGGGGTGAGGCCCTGGAGGTCGGGAATGCTGGCATCTGCGCCTGCGGAGAGGAGGCCGAGGAGGATCGAGTGGCGATTCCTCCACACCGCAACGTGCAGCGGCGTTCGACCGCGGTGATCGCCCTCGTTCACGGCAGCGCCAGCGTCGATGAGCAAACCGGCCGCATTGAAGCGACCCCAAGCGACCGCCACGTGCAGCGGTGTGGAGCCCGGCACTACCGGCATCCCCCCGAGGTAGTGACCCGCGGCTGCGTAGGCATCTGTCTCTCCCAGCTGGGTGAGTCGCCAGATCTGCTTGGCGTCGTCGGCCCACGTGGCGGCGAAGATCTCCGGGAGCGGATCGCGCGGAGACTCTCTTTGCACGTCCGTCTCTGGTTGAGACTCTGGACCGTGAGAAGTAACGGCAGGAGCATCCCCATCGCGCTCGGGATCCAATCCTGCGGCCTGCAGCGCCCTCTCCAGCAGACCCCTTGTTCCTGGCCCCGCGCACGCCAAGGGAGTCTCCCCCGCAGCGCTACGCGCGTCCGCCATCGCTCCGGCATCCAGCAGCACCTGGATCACAGCTCGCTCGCCGGCACAGGCCGCGCGGTGCAGCGCAGTGTCGGCGGCAGCCCCGGACAATCGATTGGGGTCGGCGCCGGCATCCAGCAGCACCTCCACGATCTCATCGTGTCCGTGGGCGGCGGCGACAGCCAGAGCGGATCCGTCCTCGATGCTGCTGACCGCCTCGGGATTGGCCCCCCGCGACAGCAGGCGTTCGACTCGCCCGCGCCGACCATCGACGATTGCGTCGAAGAGGGCGAACTCCGGCACGGCTGCAATGGAGAGCAGCGCAGTTAGCACCAAGATATCTCCCCTACTCAGCGCGTACCTCTACAGTTGCAGGTTGATTCCGGGTATGTCGCCCTCAACCGGGGAGCCAGCGGTCCGATACAGAACCATGGCCATCGCTCCCGTTTTGATCGTCGACGATGACGTCGCTGCCCGTGCGGTCTATGGGCTGGCGCTAGCTCACGAGCACTTCGCTCCGGTCTTCGCGAGCTCGGAGCAAGAGGCGTTGCGGCACCTGTATGTGGCAAAGGACCGGGACGTGCCGATCCAGGTGGCCTTCGTCGCGCTCGCCTTGGACGGCATCGGTGTTCTGGAGCAGATCTGGGACATCGATCCGGACGTCGAGGTCGTGTTGAGCGTGTCCACCCTCGACGGCGATTGGGAGGCGGAGATCGAGGATCTCGACGCGGGCGGACGCTACCTCGTAGCTCGGAAACCCCACGTTCCCTCTGAGCTTCGTCAGCTTGCACACGCCCAGGCCGACGCCTGGCGGCTGCGCCAGATGATGCAGTCTCATGTCTGGGATCTCGAGCTCCAGCACGCCAACCGGATGCACGCTGTGAGTCAGCTCGCCGCCGGCATGGCTCACGAGATCAACACCCCGATCCAGTACCTGAGCGACAGCGTTGCTCACCTCGATCACGCCCAGCGGTCGCTCTTCCAGCTTGTTGGCCAGCTCAAAGACACCATCCACCGGACCGGTGACTCGAGGCTGGTTCTCGAAGCGACACAAGCTTTGAACAACGCCGACTACGCTTGGCTCAAGCAGGAAGGGCCTCAGACGCTCCGCCGTATGCGTGACGGACACCGTCGGATCGCGGAGGTCGTGAGCTCGCTCCGCCAGTTCGCTGACATCGACTCCGGGGCGCGAATGACGGACTTGAACGCAGAAGTCCTCCAAGCGCTGCACGTCGCGGAGGCCATCTACAAACCGGTGGCGGATGTGCGGCTGGACTTCGCCGATTCTCACGCAGTGCGGTGCGCACCCCGGGACATGCGCCACGTCTTCCTCCAGTTGATCTCCAACGCTGCTGGTGCGATCCGTGAGCGCGGAGACGTGCGAGGCGAAATCTTCATTGAAACCAGGTATCTAGCAGGCTGGGCCTCCGTATCGTTCCGCGACAACGGGACCGGAATCCACAAGAACCACCAGGACGGCCTCGCCATCTGCCAGGACATCGTGAGCAGGCACGGTGGCGGCATCACCTTCGACGCCGAGCCGGGGCGTGGATCCACATTCAACATTCAAGTTCCCATGGAGGTGGCGTCGTGAGCCACAGGTACGTCTCCCACCGAGTTGTGAAGCCAAAGGTCCTCCTTGTCGACGACGAACCCATGCTCCTCGAGGGCCTGAACCTGCACCTGCGGGCCAAGTACAACGTCTCGTTGGCGTATTCGGGGCCGGAGGCGCTGGAGATCCTGGATCGAGAGGGCACCTTTGCCGTGGTGATGTCCGACATGAGGATGCCGGGCATGAGCGGTGCCGAGCTCCTGCAGCGCGTTCGCCGAAAGTCCCCGGGAACCGTTCGTCTGCTCCTCACCGGCTACACGGATCTGGCGGGACTGGAGTCGGCGGTGAACCAGGGTGGAATCTTCCGCTTCCTCACCAAGCCGTGCTCGCCCGACAACCTGCACGCAGCGGTGGAGGCGGCTGTGGAGCAGTACCGCACCCTGCGGGCGGAGCGAACTCTCCTCGAAGAGACCTTGGCGTCCTCCATCGACGTGCTCACTGAGGTGCTCGCGCTCTCCAACCCCGTTGCCTTCGGACGCGCCCGCCGGGTGAAAGCGATGATTGGTCAGGCCGCATCGAGGCTGAACTTGCCCGAGATCTGGCAGTACGAGGTCGCTGCAATGCTCTGTCAGCTCGGCGCGATTGCAGCTCCCGCCAACGACCTGTTCCAGACCCGGGACGCGAGTATGCACCCGGTTGTGACTCAGCGGCTCCTGGAGCGCATTCCCAGGCTGGAGTCTGTAGCGGCGATGGTGGGAGGATCCGCTTCCACATTCGACCTCAGCGAACAGGAACGCGCCCTGAAAGACACCGATGCCGTAATCATCGGAGCGATCCTCCTGCGGATGTGCCTCGAGGTCGACCGACGGGTCGAGCTTGCCTCTTGGGATACCTGCATCCATACAATGCAGGTGTCCGCAGAGTACGCAACGGCGCTGTTGGATGTGCTCTCCGAGATCGGGAACGGGCCGACACAGTCGCGAATCCGTGAGCTGTCGCTGCAGTCCATGGAGGGCGCTGTCTGACTCCGCCACCGACGGGCTTTCGCGTTACAACGGGGGGTCTGGAGGTGGAATGTCGGCGCCAACCTGGGATCTGGAGAGCATCTACCCGGGAGGACCCGAGTCCAAGGCCTTCTATGCCCATATGGAGGAGCTCGAGGAGCGCGCTGGCGACGCTATTGCGCGAGCGGATTCACTGGGTTCGATTCACGCGGATCCCACGGGTTGGGCGTCGACGATCTTGGCCATCGCCGAGCTGGGGTGGGAGGCAAAACAGGTCGAGGTCTTCGCCGGCTGCCACTCCAGCGCCGATGCGACGAGCACGCCCGCGCTGCTCGCTCGGTCCCGCGCCGCAGCGCTCCACAACGCGATCGAACGTGCCTGGGTGCCGATTCATAGCGGCGTTGCTGTCTGTGAGGAAGATGTCTTCGCAGACTTCATGCGTCGCGAAGACCTGGTGGAGTGCGCTCCCAGGCTTCGGTGTATTCGTCGCGACCGCGCCAACCTCATGCCGACACCTCAGGCGGGGCTCGTAGTCGAGCTGGCCAAAGACGGAATCCACGCCTGGAGCCGTCTCTACAGTCGCGTCTCGGGAACCCTGCAGGTGAGCCTGGACGACGGTCGCGAGCTATCCGCCAGCCAGGCCCAGAACCTCCTCGCCAGCCCCGACGCAGTCGAGCGAAAGAGTGCGCTTCAGGCCCTGAATGCTGGCTGGACCGAGGTCGCAGAGACGTGTGCATCCGCCCTGACACACATCGTCGGTACTCGTCTGACCCTGAACCGTCGCCGAGGCGTGGGCACGCTCTCGGACACCCTGGCCCGCAGCCGAATGAGCCAGTCGAGCCTCGACGCAATGCTCGAAGCAGGTCGTCGCGCGGTGCCCATCCTCCAGAAGTACTTGGCCGCTAAGGCAAGGCACCTGGGCAAGGAGAAGCTCGCCTGGGAGGACCAATCAGCGCCGCTCGGGGACCTTGGGAGCACCGACTGGCGGGAGGCGACCTCGTTTATCGAGCAGCATTTTCGCAGCTGGAATCCGGTCCTCGGCGACTATGCTGCCACCGCCTTTCGGGAGCGATGGATCGAGGCGGAGGACCGACCAAACAAGCGACCGGGCGGATGGTGTGCCGGCCTCCCCTCGCCCCCCGGATCCTCGCGGATCTTCATGACTTTCGGCGACAACTTTCGGTCGACGACCACCCTCGCTCACGAGCTCGGCCACGGCTACCACAACTTCGTGCTCCGAGACGTGCCGCCTGCCCGGAATCACGTGCCGTCGACGCTGGCCGAGACCGCATCGGTCTTCGCCGAGAACATCGTGCGAGATGCGGCCTTGGCAGCGGCTCGGACCGACACGAAGCGCCTGGCGATGCTCGACGCGCGCCTCTCCGCGGGGATCGGCATGCTCATGAACATCCCCTTCCGGTACAACCTCGAGCTGGCGCTGTACGAGATGAGAGAGCGTGGCGAGCTTCAGGTCGCCGAACTCAACGAGCGTACGCAAGCGCTACAGCGAGAAGCCTACGCCGACTCACTGTCTAGTTGGTATCCGCTGTTCTGGGCCGAGAAACTTCACTTCTACATCTCTGACTTCGCGTTCTACAACTATCCCTACATGTTCGGGTATCTGTTCTCTACCCTCGTCTACCGCCACGCAAAGCGCGAGGGACCATCCTTCCTGCCGCGCTATGACGACCTGCTCCGACGAACCGCATGGGAAGACGCGGAGCCTCTCGCCAGGGATGTTCTCGGCATCGACCTCACCGATCCAGACGACTGGTATCAGGGCGTCGCGCCGCTGGAGGAGGACCTGGAGGCCTTCCTCGCCCTCACCTGAGGCGCCCAAGAACGGCGTCATCGCCGACCCTGGCGCAGAGGGCCTCGAGCGCGGGCCAGTCGGGACCGCACCACCTCAAGTCGTCCAGTTCGTCGGGGATCGGCAGATCGTCGCGTAGAACCGAGAGGTTGCGACACAAGATCGCCTCGCTCCGTCGGGCAGCCAGGTTTCTTGCGAGCCGGGCTGCCCCGCGGACCTCGACCTGCCACTCGAGGGGGTCGTCGGGGATGTCCTCGATCCGCGGATAGCGAGCCAAGACGGTGGCGGTCGTCTTTAGGCCCCAGCCTTCGATGCCGTGGATTCCGTCAGACTTGTCGCCCACCAACGCCAGGATCTCCGGGACCTGCGCCGGGGCCGCTCCGAACCGAGCCCTGACTGCATCTTCGTTCGTGAAACGCTTGTGGATCCGATCCAGGAGAACGACGCGGTCGCCGCGTACACACTGGGTCAGATCCAGATCCGTCGTGCAGATGACGACCTGCTCGACCTCGTCACGGAAGCGAGCGGCCCCGGTCGCGAGCCCGTCGTCAGCCTGGTAGCGGACCATCGGCCACATGCGAATTCCCAAGGCTCGAACGGCATCGACAGCCAGCGGGTATTGGCTCCGCAGGGGGGCTCCGGCGGCCTTTGCACCCCGGGCGGGCGCCATCCGGTCGAAGGCGAGTGCCACGTGGCTGACCTCTTCGCCCTTCACCAGCGATGTGAGGGTCTGGAGGAGCCCGCGCACCGCACCCACCTCTCTGCCCTCTGCGTTGACAGCCCGGGGAGCACCGTAGAAACAGCGGAAGAGTTCGAAGGTGCCGTCGACCAGGTGTACCTTCACCGTGACCTCCGACGGGACTGTTGCACACATGAGCCGCCGAGACGCCATCGCCACCGACCTCCGAAGCGCCGATCCCTACGTGCGAGCCCGCGCCGTCGGCGAGGTCGGGATGCTCGCCTTGGGGCATCCGCCGATCTTGGACGCCATGCTGGCGATGACTGGAGACCGATCGCCCCTGCCCGACGATCTGCAGCCTCCATCCGATGATCCTTTCGCGGCCTTCTTTGGAGCGGAGCCAAAGAAGCGCACCTTCGCCGAGCACGCCAGTGAGCGGATCTTCGGAGCCGGACTGCCCGGACATCACGTTGCCGTCGGGGCTCTGGTCTCGATCCTCTGCAAGAGCGAGGATCCGGCGGCCTGCGCGACCGCGGGACGGCTTTTCTGCGAGACTCGCTGGGAGGATCCGGAGTCCGCTGCACGAGATCTGATCCCACACCTACACAAACGAGGGGTCTCGTTGGCCTCTGTGATCGCGGGGGCAGACCCGGTGACCCTGGAGATCCTGGTCGCGTCGGCCCTCGATCCGTACCGCTCTCAGGCGGTGAACGAGCTCATGAATGCACCCGATGCGAGGCAGCAGACGGCAGCGGCGATCGTGCAAATCCTGCCCAATCTCGACGATGCTCGTCTCACAGAGGCGCTGGCGGTCCTGATCTCATGGGAGGCCTGTCCGGTCGAGGAGCTCACCAAGCTCGAGGGGCAACGTCCCTGGGTCGTGAGATTCACCGCACTCGTCGATCCCTCGGCTGTGGACCGTGCCGAGGCCTTCTCGGGACCGGAGCCGCCCAGCCTCGTACTCCGCTTGGACGAGGTTGGCTGACCAACCGTGATATTGAACGGTCGCCTCCGAGGACTCGAAATGCTCAAGAAGATCATCGCGACTAGCGACGCTCCAGCCGCCATCGGCCCATACTCCCAGGCCGTCGAGGCGAATGGCTTTGTCTTCTGCTCGGGCCAAGTGTCCTTGAACGCCGCTGGAGAGCTCGTCGGCGGGGATGACATCGCCGCGCAGACCCGGCAGTGCATGGACAACCTCGCGCACGTGCTGGAGGCGGCGGGCTCCTCTCTCGAAAAGGTCGTGAAGACGACGATATTCCTGACAGATCTCGGCAACTTCGGCGCCGTGAACGAGGCCTACGGCTTCTACTTCAGCGACGCACCCCCCGCTCGAGCGACCGTCGAGGTCTCTGGACTGCCCAAGGGTGTCGGGGTCGAGATCGAGTGCATCGCGACCCGGTGAAGAAACCAGTCACCTTCCGGGTCTTCCGGCGCTTCAACGAGCCAGAACTCGCGCGGTTCGCCAGGAAACGCCACCGCGTTGGAGACGCTACGAACGCAATCTTCACCGGCAACTCCCCAGCGGAGCGGCTGGCCCGAGAGCTCGGGGATCGGCGCGCGATCAACCTCAAGGAGCTCTTGGAGTCGTTCGAGTTCTACAGCCGCGTACGCAAGCGCATTCGCTCTCCCCACGTCGCCGACCTGTGCTGTGGCCATGGCCTCACCGGCTTGCTCTTTGCCCTGTTCGAACGCCGAGTCGAGCGCGTCACCCTCATCGATCGGCGGCGGCCCGAGAGTCATGACGCGATCCTGGAAGCGGTCTGTGCCATCGGCCCGTGGGTGGCGGACAAGGCGACCTACGTGGAGACCGATCTCGCCCGGGCGCCGGCCGTTCTTCCCAAGGGCGCGGCGATCTTGGGTGTGCATGCCTGCGGAACCCAGACGGACGCATGCATTGCCACGGCCATCGCCACGGGAGGTCCCATCGCGATCATGCCTTGTTGCTACTTTCAGACTGCTCGGGACGCTCCGAAGGCCATTCGCGATGATCTCGGAGCCGAGATGTCCGCCGACATCCACCGCACCTACCGCCTGGAGGCCGCCGGCTACACGGTCGACTGGACTCACATTCCAGAGGCGATCACGCCGATGAACCGCGTCTTGGTCGGCTGGGATCCAGTTGGTCGGGCTATGCGTTGATGGTTGGCCGGTCCTGGTCGTCCCAGTAGGCCAGAAGTGCCCAGGCCGCCGCCTCGCCGAGGGTCCCAGCGATGTAGCCCTGCAAGCGCCCCGACAGGTTCACGGCGACGATCCACTCTCCCTGCTCTCGAACGATGTCGGTGACGCAGCCCGCGTCTGCGAGGAGCCCGAGGACGGCGCCCGCAGTTGCATAGTCAGCGAGATCGGGCTCCGATCCGCCATCATGGAGGTCGAGGTCGACGAGGCGACGGCCACGGGCGTCTCGCATGCCTTCGCACCAGCGCCACCGTGAGTCTCGAATCAACTGTAGTGCGGGATCCTCGTCAGTCATGTGGCCTCTGAAGCACCTTGTAACCGAGGGCGATCACGAGTTCCGATCGTACAGCAGCGCCAATCCGCGAAGTGTCAGGAAGATATCGACATCTTCGATGACCTCGGAGTCCTCGGAGAGCAGGTTCGCCATTCCGCCGGTGGCCACCACACGTGCCTTCGGGTCGAGCGCCGCGCGGCATCTCTGGGCAAGGCTGTCGACGAGCCCGATGTAGCCATAGAAGAGCCCCGATTGCATGGCGTGCACCGTGTTGGTGCCGATCGGCGATGGCGGACGCGCGACCTCTACCCGGGGAAGCTGCGCGGTCTTGCTGAAGAGGGCTTCCTCGGAGATCCGGAAACCGGGGGCGATGGCGCCGCCGATGTACTCCCCGACCTCGTTGATGCAATCGAAGGTGGTGGCGGTGCCGAAGTCGACCACGATGATTGGTCCGCCCCAGCGATGGATGGCTGCGACGGCGTTGACGATTCGGTCCGCGCCGACTTCGCGCGGGTTGTCGGTTCGGACCTTCATGCCGGTCTTCAGGCGTCTCCCGACCATCAGGCAGTCGACTCCAAGATAGGTACGGCAAGCCTTGTCGATGGTGTAGACGACGGACGGCACGACTGAGGAGCAGATGGCGCCGCTCACGTCCTTGGCTGTGTAGTCGTAGTGCGCGAGGAGCTGCAGTAGGAGCACGCCGAGTTCGTCGGTGGTGCCTTGAATGGTGCTGATTCGGAAGGTCTGCACGATCTTGTGATCGCGGATCAGGCCCAGCACCGTGTTTGTGTTGCCTACGTCGATAACGAGAATCATGGGACGTTCTATCCGACTGCGGGGTCAGGTCTTGAACAACAGTTTCGCGCCAGGTGTTAATGGGCTTTGCGACGATGTTCTCAGAGGGGTCAGGTCTTGAACAACAGCTAGCGGTCGCCACGACAGATTCTGCACCCGGTCGACCACAACGTACCGTAGGAACGCAGTTCCTACAGTACTTGTGCAGCGACCGGGTTAGAATCATTTCAGGTGTGGCGCACGCAGTGTGTCACTTAAAGTGAAGTTTCGAGGGGCGCAACCGGAGCCTGCGATGGTTGGGCGCGTCGATTCCCCGGTTGCGCGACAACACCCGTCGAAGTCCCGGGAGGAAGATATCATTGGACCTCGGCAAGCTGTTGTTCAAGACCTGACCCCGTCAGTATATCAGGAAAAAAGGTGTTTTTCTGGCACCCCCCGAACTGATGTTCAAGACCTGCCCCCTGCCGCACCCCCGATGTTCAAGACCTGACCCCTGCCGCACCCCCCCTGCCGCACCCCGCCTTGACCCCGCAGTCGGAACCGTCGGATCTTTGCGCGCCGGATCGTCGAGATCGCGGCGGCCAGGAGCCAGAGCCAGCTGAGTCCGCCGGACGTGCCGTCGCAGTCGCAACCCGAGGGACTCCTTCCCTTTTCGCCGCCACCGCCGTCAGGTTCGTAGCTGCGCCCGTCATCCCCCAGGCTGTCGTCGGCTGGATCCAGAGGGTCGGTGCCAGCGTCGACCTCGGCACCGTCGAGAGCGCCGCCGCCATCGGTGTCCGGCAAGACCGGGTCCGTGCCAAGCGCGAGCTCGTCGGCGTCGTCGAGTCCGTCCAAGTCCGTGTCTGCGAGCGTGGGATCGGTGCCCAGGCCGACCTCATCCGCGTCTCCGAGCCCATCGCCGTCGGTGTCGCCCTCGAGGGGATCGGTGCCGCGATCGACCTCGTCGCCGTCCGTGAGCCCATCGCCGTCGGTGTCGTGCAAGAAGGGATCCGTTCCGGCCGCCGCCTCGCCGCCATCATCGAGGCCGTCGCCATCGGTATCCGCATTGAGCGGATCGGTGCCGTCCTCGACCTCGATGCCGTCGTCAACCCCATCCCCGTCGGTGTCGGCAACGTTGGGATCGGTGCCGAGCTGCTCCTCCAGGAAGTCCGTGAGTCCATCCCCGTCGGCGTCGAGGCCGTCGTCGTCTGGGAAGAGCGGATCCGAGTAGTCCTGGAGGACCTCCAGTCCGTCGTTGACGCCGCCGCCATCGGTATCGGCCGCGTTGGGATCGGTACCGTATGCGACGGCTTCCTCGCCATCTGTGAGCCCGTCTCCGTCGGAGTCGGGGTCGAGGGGGTCGGTGTCCCAGATCGCGATCTCCGCGGCGTCGGAGAGCCCGTCGTCATCGGTGTCGCCGAGGTTGGGATCCGTCCCGAGCGCGATCTCCTCGCCATCGTCGAGGCCGTCTCCGTCGCTGTCGGCTGCCAGCGGGTTGGTGCCGTCGACGAGAACCTCCTGGAAGTCGGAGAGGCCGTCCCCATCGGTGTCGTCGTCGAGGGGGTCGGTCCCGTGGGTCAACACCTCGATGCCGTCGGAGAGCCCGTCTCCGTCGCTGTCGGCGTTGCCTGGATCAGTGCCGAGCACGAACTCCAGGTCATCCGAGAGGCCGTCGCCATCGGTGTCTACACCACCCGGGAGGTCATCTGTCGGATCGAGCGGATCCCCCCCCCCAACGACCTCTATCCCGTCGGAGACCCCGCCGCGGTCGGTGTCCGGATCCAACGGATCCGTGAGGTGGTTGAGCACCTCGTCCCCGTCGCCGAGGCCGTCACCATCGGAGTCCTGGACGCGTGGGTTCGTGCCGTAGTCGCTGACCTCGAGCCCATCGTCGAGGCCGTCTCCGTCGGTGTCGGCAGTCACCGGATCGGTGCCGTAGACATCCACCTCCTCCCCGTCGAGCAAGCCATCGCCATCGAAGTCGGGCACGAGCGGATCGGTCCCGTAGATCTGGACCTCCTCCCCGTCGCTGAGGCCGTCGCCATCAGTGTCCCAGCGCAGTGGGTCGGTTCCACCGAGGAGCTCGTCGCCATCGGAGATCCCGTCGCCGTCGGTGTCCCAACGCAGCGGATCGGTGCCTTCGACGAGGACCTCTGCGCCGTCTTCGAGCCCATCGTCGTCGGTGTCTGGATCCGCCGGGTCCGTGCCCAGTGCCGCCTCGAGGGCATCTGAGAGGCCGTCGCCGTCACTGTCGAGAGAGGGCCCGCCGTCGTCGAAGGCCACGAGCGGATCCGTGCCATCCACCAGGACTTCAACGCCGTCCTCGACGCCTCCATCATCGGTGTCCGGGTCGGTTGGATTTGTCAGGTAGTCATTGACTTCTTCGCCATCACTCAGCCCGTCACCATCGGTGTCGTCGTCGAGGGGATCGGTACCGATCTGGTTCTCCTCGCCGTCGTCGATGCCGTCGCCGTCGCTGTCCGGATCGTTGGGGTCGGTGCCGAAAGTGAAGATCTCTTCGGAGTCGGTGAGGTCGTCGGCGTCGGTGTCCGCGTCGAGGGGATCGGTGGCGTGTGTGAAGACCTCGAAGCCGTCCTGGAGGCCATCGCCATCGGTGTCACCGTCGAGGGGGTCGGTCGCGTAGAAACTGACTTCTTCGCCATCGCCGAGGCCGTCGCCGTCGCTGTCCCAGCGCAGCGGATCGGTGTTTTCGACAGTGACCTCATCGCCGTCGCTCAGTCCGTCACCGTCACTGTCGGCGTTGCCCGGGTCGGTGCCGTACAGGTCCCGCTCATCGCCATCGTCGAGGCCGTCGCCGTCGGTGTCCGCAGTCCTGGGATCGCTCTCGCCCGGGTCGATCTGGCCGTTTTGATTGGCATCCTCGACTCCGTCTGCGAGCCCGTCACCGTCGGTGTCGGCGTCGAGGGGATCAGTCTCGAAGGGATCGACGATGCCGTCCCCATCTACATCCTCGAGACCGTCGGCAATGCCATCTCCATCGGTGTCCGCGTCGAGGGGGTCCGTACCGTTCGCGATCTCCGCGCCATCGCCCAGACCGTCGCCGTCGGTGTCGGCTGCGCGCGGGTCCGTCTCCCCGGGGTCGACCAAGCCGTCGCCATTGGCGTCCTCGACCCCGTCGTCGATGCCGTCGCCGTCGGAGTCGGGGTCGAGAGGATCGGTGCCGCTGGTGTCCTCGAGGCCATCGCCCAGACCGTCGCCGTCGGTGTCGGCATTCAGTGGATCCGTCTCGTTGGCGTCCTGGAAGCCGTCGAAGTCCGCGTCTTCCTCGCCGTCGAGGAGGCCATCGTCATCGGTGTCCGCGTCGAGGGGATCGGTCTCCCCCGGGTCATTGATGCCGTTCAGGTTGGCGTCCTCGGTCCCGTCGAGGAGCCCGTCGCCGTCGGTATCGGCGAAGAGCGGATCCGTGCCTCCAGCGACCTCGACTCCATCGACGAGCCCGTCACCGTCCGTGTCGGCCCGGAGAGGATCGGTCTCGCCGGGGTCGACCACGCCGTTGCCGTCGACGTCTTCCTGTCCGTCGAGGAGGCCGTCGTTGTCGCTGTCCGGGTCGACGGGGTCGGTGCCGTTGGCGAGCTCGACATCGTCGTCGATTCCGTCAGAGTCGGTGTCCGCCAGGCGCGGGTCGGTCTCCAAGGCGTCGACCATTCCGTTGGCGTTGTTGTCCTCGACGCCGTCGAGCAGCCCGTCGCCATCGGTGTCCAGTGCGAGCGGGTTGGTCCCGGTGAGCGTCTCCAGGCCGTCGGAGAGCCCGTCGGCGTCCGTGTCAGGGTCGAGGGGATCCGTCTCGTCCAGATCGACGTTCCCATCGGCATTGCTGTCCTCGGCGCCATCGGAGAGCCCGTCTGCATCGGTGTCAGCGTTGGTCGGGTCGGTCTCGTCCGCGTCTACGATGCCGTCGCTGTCTGCATCCTCCAGGCCGTCGTCGAGGCCATCGCCGTCGGTGTCGGCATCGAGGGGATCGGTTGGACCGGCCACCTCCACCCCGTCGTCGAGGCCATCGCCGTCGGTGTCGGCGTTGCTCGGATCGGTCTCGCCCGGATCCACCTCCCCGTCGAGGTCGATGTCTTCGATACCGTCGTCGAGGCCGTCTCCGTCGGTGTCGGCGTCCATGGGATCGGTGGTCGTGATCCCGAGGTCGGCGTCCGCCTGGAACGTGCCGGGATCGGTGTCGTTGCCCTCCGGCGCCGCCAACCCCGCCTCGACGCCATCCTGGATTCCGTCGCCGTCCGAATCGAGCACGAGCGGATCACTGCCCCAGAAGTCGACCTCGGATCCATCGAGGAGCCCATCATCATCGGTGTCGTCGTCGAGAAGGTCGGTTCCCGCTGCGATCTCTTCCACGTAGAGCAGACCGTCAGAGTCCGCGTCGGAGAATGGGGTGCCGTCCTCGGAGAAGACCCCGACATGGCCGGCAACGTTGTTGGAGGTGGGCAGTGCACCGTAGGCCACACCGTCAATAAGCCAGTTGCTCGGCTGCGTTCCGGCAATTCCACTCCTGACGTTTGCCCCACATCCACCGACGCCGCTGGCCTGTAGGTAGACCCGCCCACCGCCGCCGCCGCCGCCGGGCCCGTGGTCCCCAGCTGCGTCGCCGCCTGCACCGCCAACTGAGTTCAAGGCATTGCAGGCCGCGGTGCCCATCAGGCGTAGGTGGATGTTCCCGCCGGCACCACCTCCGCCAGCCCCGTCGCCGCCCGCATTTGCAGCAGCTGCGCCGCTCGTCCGCATCGTGCAGGTTCCGGAGAGGTCGCCCCCGCCGCGCATCCAGACGAGCCCGCCACCATCGCCTCCGCTCGTGGCGACGTTGTTGTTCGCCTGTCCCGCGCCCCCGCCTCCGCCGAAGATCAGCCGCTCGCGAAGATCGACAGCGATCGCCACGCCGCCGCGTCCGCCGACGTCGCGTTGGCCGTCGCCAGACCAGGTTCGCCCACCCTTTCCACCCGCTCCAGCGCTTCCACCACCACCGCCACCGCTGTTGGAGCAGTTGCCGCCGCCCGCGCCGTTTGCGAGGTTGCCGTAGCCGGCGATGGCCGCCCCCCAAGTGCCCGTGATCCCCTCGCCTTTGGCCCCGCCATTCGAAGGCGTCTGGTCGAAGCTCACGCAGCCGGTGAGGCCTGCTCCATTCACCATCACCCCACCGCGATAGCCCCGAGCGTTCGCCTGCACGTCGCCGTCACAGACCACATTTCCCTGGGAGAGGAATGCCACCAAACCACCGGTCTGACCGTTCCAATCCGAGGCGGAGAGTGCATCGGCACCCCCGACGGTGACGCTCGTGTACTCGGGAATGCGCACCACTTGTGTTCCCGCCGTCACGAACGAATTCGAGAAGGCGAAGTCCACGTCCAGCACGTTGCCCACCTTGTCGGTGATGCGCGCCAGCTCGTAGCGGCCGACCTCGTCGGGGAAGGCGTCGAGATCGATGGGCGTTCCGTCGCCAGAGGCGGGAGGTGCGGCCATGCCGATGGCGCGATGGACCATGATCAGATCGCCGATGGCGAAGCTGGCGGCGTCTGCGACCGTCAGCGTCAGCTCTCCGGCAGTGATGGCGACTGCCAGCGTCGTGTAGCTGTTGATCTGGGTCGCGCCGGCCGCAACCAGCGCTCCATCGTGCCCATCGCCCACGTCGTAGACATCGGGGGACGCGAGCGCAACGACCGGAACGAACAGCGCGAGGAGCAGCGGGGTCATTGGATCACCACCGCCATCGTACCCTGTCATAAGATGGCGACCTCAGGAGGGTGCGTGAAGCTACACGTCGTCGATGGAACGTTCGAGCTGTTCCGCTGTTGGTTTGGTGCCCCAAGGGCCCAGACGAGTGGCGGCCGTGAGGTTGGCGCGGTTCGAGCTCTCCTGCGCACCCTGCACCGCCTCCTCCGAGAGGACGACACCACCCACGTCGGCGTCGCCTTTGACCGGATCATCGAGTCCTTCCGCAACGATCTGTTCGTTGGCTACAAGACCGGCGATGGCGTGGAAGAGGAACTCCTCGAGCAGTTCCCAATGGCCGAGCAGGCGGCGCGCGCGCTCGGTCTGGTTGTCTGGCCAATGGTGACATTCGAGGCGGATGATGCGCTTGCGACAGCTGCGTGGCGATGGGGAGCGGAAGTCGACCAGGTCCAGATCTGCACCCGAGACAAGGACCTCACCCAGTGTGTCTCGGGGAACCGGATCGTGCTCCGCGACCGGATCAGCAAGAAGATCATCGACGAGGATGCAGTCGTAGAGAAGTTCGGCGTGAAGCCGGCGAGCATCCCCGACTGGCTGGCGCTCGTGGGCGATACCGCGGACGGGATCCCGGGGATCCCGAAGTGGGGCGCAAAGTCCGCTGGGCTCCTGCTCGCCCGCTATGGAAGCATCGAAGAGATCCCCGAGGACCCCGAGGACTGGGACATCAAGGTCCGCGGCGCAGCTGGCCTGGCCGCCAATCTCAACGAGCGGCGCGGCAACGCGGCCCTCTACAAGACCCTGGCGACCCTGCGCGGAGACGTCCCCCTACCCCAGGGCCTCGACGATCTTCGCTGGCGTGGCGCCAACCGCGAAGCCCTCGAGGACTTCTGCGACCTGATCGAAGACGAGAGCTTCGCGAGACGCGTACTTGGCTAGCTCTCAGGGAGAGAGCAGCACGAAGATCTCGCGCTCGTCCCTCTCCTCGATCTTGAAAGCCTCCTCATAGACGCTGTACCCGGGTGCGTCGACGATGACCTTGTGGGCGCCGACACCGATGTCGAGGGCCACCTGTCCATCGGCGTCTAGCGGCGGAATCTCGCGGACCTCGCAGTAGGGATCCGCGGATTCGAAGCGAACGCGAACCCCGGCCACGGTACTGCCGTTCACGTCGAGGATGGCGAGTCGCAGCCGTGCCTTCGGGTCGTACTCGAGCTTGACCTCCATCTTCTCGTCTTCATCCCGAATGGGAGTGATGCTGTCCCCAGCTAGACAATCCCCGAGGCTCGCGGCCCCCCGCCACATGGAGTCTGGGGGTACGTCGAACCTCAGCGCCGTCGCCGTGCTCACTGCCTCGTGCACGACTGGCCCCTCGATTCGCACTTGCGCTCCCGCCACCACCCTGCCGTCCAGCGTCGTTGTCACAGTGAGCTCGACGTTGGCCCCGCAGCCCGCGAGATCAGCCGTGCCCGCGGTATCGGGGCACTCGTCCTCTGCGTCGACGATCCCGTCACCATCGGTGTCGAAGGCTCCGGGATTGCCGGTGCCAAACCCACCGCCAAGGAGCACCCGGAAGTTCGCGACGCCGATCCCGGGGGTCAATCCCATGGCCGCTCCGCCAACCACGAATCCTCCCGATCCATCCACATACCTGCCGGTGAGGAGCCCCTCGAAGGGCGTTCCTGTGCCGGCAGCGCTGCTGGCCTCCAACGGCATGGCGCCGCGAATTTCGTAGTTCACCCCTAGGGTCTGGGAGGCTCGGTAGCCAGCTCCGAGGCCGAGAGTCACCATGTCGGACCCGGTGAGGTTCGCGCGATCGACGGAGGGATTGATCTGTGCGCCGGCGTTCATCGTCATCGTCAGATCCGCGAGGGCGCCAGAGGCCGAGACGATTGCGCCACCCGAGAGGTTGGACTGACCCAGGAACTCACTGTCGTTGCCCGTCGGCAGGTCCACGTACGGCGAAACACCGAGCCCAAAACCATCGTCTCCCGCACCCGGGACCAAGAGCAGGACCATGCCACCCAGGCGAGCGTCGCCAATCCCCGCACCTCGAGGGCCATCCGGTCCGGTGGCCGCGAAATAGACCGGAGTGGAGCCCTCGACGCGGACTCGCTCGTGCAGGACTGTGCCCAGAGAGACGTTCAGGGCAAAGAGGTCGTCCACGACGGGAACCTCGTCGCCATTTGGTCGAGTCGCGACCAAGGGCTCGTCTGCGAACTCGAGCACAGCTCCCGCGAACCAAGCTCGGGGCCGCATTTTTCCGGGGCGCTGCAACGTGAGCGGGTCGCGTACGTCGGCGTCGAGGGGCGCCAACTGGAATCCGTGGGCGTCGAAACCCACAGGGTCCGCGCCTTGGTCTTGGGCCAGGGCTGGCAACGTCAGGATGGGTAGCGCTATCAGCGCAAGCAACATCGAGAGCCTCCGCTGCGAGGATACCGTCATTGCAGGTATCCCAGAGCCTCGAGACCTTTCTGGATCTCGTCGGGAAGCGTGTCTGCATCGTCAGACTCCGCAGCCCGAGCGCGCAGCTCCCGGATCTCGTCGCGCGCAGACCACTCGAGTTCGTTGTAGGCCCCTGCTTGTTCTTCGGAGAGTGGCCGCCCCAGGACCCCGGCCTGTTGAAGCGCGCTCTTGGTGCTCAGACTCGGGGGCCCGCCGCCCGAGAGCAGCAGGCGATGCTTGGGCTTGGCTCCGGCGACCCGCCCCTGCACGATGGCGCGAATCGCCTCTCGCTCGGATTCCTTGAGTCCCGGGAGGCGCTCGCCGGGGTCAGACTCGAGGTCGTAGCGCTCCACGTGTCCAGCCTCGTCGACGAGGATCTTGTTGCCCCCCCACCGTGCCACGCTCTGGATTGCCGCACCCTTCAGCTTCGGGATCCGGTCGATGGGCGCTGGACCGATCGCCACCGGGTGGTCGTCGCCGACCTGCAGCAGCGAGGGTCCGGCAATGCCCGAGTCCGGCTCGAGGCCAGCCAGATCCCGGAGCGTGGCGGCGATGCGAACCGTGGAGACAGGCTCGGTGCGAACTCCGGATACGCCGGGTGCCCGGATGAACAGCGGCACGCGAATCACCGGGTCGTACAGAGAGAACTGGTGGGTCATGTGCTGCTGGTGCTCGTAGAGGCTCTCGCCGTGGTCCGCCACGACGATCACACCGGCGTCATCCCATCTGTCGGCCGCCTTCAGCCCCTCCACCAGGGTGCCGACCTGGGCGTCGAGGAAGTTCACTGCGCCCCGGTAGCCCGCCACCTGGGAAACCAGCTTGTTCCAGCTCTCCTCGGTACATCGATAGGCCGGAAGGATCGGATCCTTCCTGGGCCGGACGGGGTGCCACGGAGACCTGCGCACGGCCGAGGGATGCGCACTCCAATCGCAGGGCACGACGGTCTCTCGCTGCACGGGATCGGGCGTGCTGTCTCGGTACGGAGCGTGGGCATCGTACAGATGGACCCAAAGAAAGACAGGTGCATCCTCGGGAATCTCGTTGAGCCATGTCAGTGCGCGCTGCACCGTGAGCGGTCCAGGCTCCTTGCCGATCTGGTCCATGGGCGCGTCGCGAAGCCAGTCGATCCCATCGGATATCGCATCGGCGAACAGCAGCCTATCTGCACCGATCCTCGTGCCGATGGCATCTCGATATACGTGGAACCAACCCCGCATTCCGTGACTACCGTGCAGGATCAGGGAGCTGGTGAACGCCCCGGTGTGAAAGCCAGCTCTGGCCAAATCCTGGGGGACACCCTCGAGATCCGCAGGCAGAACCATGCCGTTCCGGAACACCCCGTGTCTCGACGGAAGTGTTCCACTGAGCATGCTGGCGTGGGAGGGAAGAGTCAGTGGCGCCGTGCTGACCGCGTCGTCAAAGCGCAGGCCTTCGGCGGCGATATCCCTCAGGTTCGGGGTCAGATCCGCAGCGGCTCCGGGGTACGCAGAGACGTGATCCCGACGCAGTGTGTCCGTGGTGATCAGAACAACCGTTGGCCCGGGATCGGAGCTTGCAGGGGGCAGATCAAAGGCCGGAATCGGGTGCACGATCCACGCCGCGAGCTGGACCGCGAGCAGCGACACGACGGCCACTCCGGCGAGCCATCTGGGCTTGAGTCCGAGCAGCACCGGGACCGCGAAGACCACTGCGAACAGGGCGACGGCTGCGCCTACCTCGACGGTGAGAGCCCCCGAGACCTCCGCAAGAGCCCATCCCTGCCGGTGCTGGAGGAGGCGGTAGCTCTCGACGATGCCATGTGCGCTCGCCGCGCCAAGGACCGCCGCCATCGCCATCGGTATCGGTGTTGCCCGGCGCACTCCCGCGGCCTAACCTGTGCCCGAGGAGGAGGCATGACTGTTCGGGGAGCCGGGCTGTCGCTGCGCGCTGTGGCTCTGCTGGCACTGGCTGGGTGCAGCGCCGGATCGGTAAAGGTCGATGGCCCCGAAGCGTTTGGCAAGGCACGCTCCGGGGTGTGGTTCGACTTCGAGAGCGCGTCCGGCGCCTGGCACGCCTTTGCGCTGCTCGACTCCAAGAATGCCTGCGCCGAAGCCCAGGAGATGTTTCCGGCGACCGCGGCTGCCGAGGCGGCGCTGGTCCTCAAGCTCGAGCCCCTCATGTCGGATCCCGCCTCGCAGTGCACGGTGTTTGAGGCTCACTACGCCGAGATGGCCGATCTCACGGATCCGCTCTTTGCGGACGGCCTGCACGTCTTGAGCCTGACCCTGCGAGATCCCGAGGACGATAGCGCCGATCCGCCGCCCGAAGGATCCTACCGCCGCTTCGATGTCGACGCGGGGGACTCGAAGCCGTACTTCCTGGGGGCGCTGACCTACTACGAGGAGAACCCCTACCGGATCTTCGCCGACGTCTTCGACTGCAGCGGCTCGTTTCAGGACGATCTGGACAGCCGTGAGGCCTCCGCCATCCAGGAGTGGATCGTCGCAGATGGCGATGCGGAGGCGACTCTGGGCAAGGACGCTTCCTACAAGATCGCTGTGGACGGCGATCTCGAGGACCTCGAGGGCAAGAACGACGGCAGCCTGACGGCGGACGGCAAGTTCGAGCACTGCGAGGTCAGCTACGAGGGCGACACGTCCGTCACCTTCTGACACTGGGCGGGAGCAGCTGCGCCAAGACCGAGAGGTTCGGCTATCCTGTCGAGAATGGAGGAACTCATGCGAATCAGTCTTCAGCTCGCGGCGCTCACCACTCTCGCGCTGTTTGGCACCCTCGGCTGCGAAGGCGAAGGATCCGAGAGCACCATCACAGAAGCAGAGTTCCTGGCGCAGTTCGAGGAGATCTATTGCGGCGAGCACGACGGCTGCATCGCCGACAGCGCTTGCCCGGACCCGTCCTCAGTCCTGAATACCGATTGTTTCTACGACGCCATTTATGCCCACGATTGCCTGGCTGGGGACTACAGCTGCGACATCTCTGGGGGTGCCGGAGCGGAGGTGGTGGTGATGCCGACGATCTGTGACAGCGTCTACGACTGCGACGCCACGACTACGACCGGCGGGGGGACAACGACCGAACCCACCGGAACAACGACCGGCGGCGAACCCTCGATCTAGGCGGCGGAGGGCGGAGCGTCAACAGGAGCCGTCACCTCTTGGCGAGGGTTACCGATCCGGCCTCGCCGCGTTCCTTGACGATCGCGACGACCTCCCAGCGGACTCCGTCAACCAAGACCTCGCTGCCCAGGCCAACCCACACCTTCTCGTCTCCGGGCAGGGCCAGGTTGCAGGTGATCCCCTTCTTTTCGGATCCATCCGGCAGCTTGTAGGTGTCGCTGAGGAGCATGCTGCCCATGGCGACACGTGTTCCGTCCAGGTCGCCTACAGTGGTCTCGTCGATGGTCTCGGTCACGGTCGCCTCCGGCGGGGTCTCGGCGGGCTTCTTACCTCCGCAGCCCGCCAATAGAAGAGCCAGCGCGATGATGCGCATCAGGCTCCGATGCGAATCGAGCGGTAGAACCGGAGGAAATCGGCCACGGGCAGGTTCTCGACGTTGTGCGATCCCCAGGGGTTGTTCAGATCGATGGTACGCGCGTCCAGGTCCACATCACCCGGCACGTAGGCGTGGTTGCCATAGACGTTGTAGGCGAGCGCCTCCTTGGCCAGATCCGCCTCGTCTTCCATGTTCTTGGAGTCGCAAGTGCAGGGCTGGTGGTCGTCCAGCGCGATGGCGATGTGCAGCAGCGCGTCGTCCTCGTCGAGGCTCGATGTCTTGAGATAGTCCTCTTTCTCGCCAGTGAGGAGCTCGGTGGCGCCGGCGAACTTGAAGCCATCCTTGCCGATGTTGCCGCCGCTGATCTGCTCGTAGCTGCCTTTTTGCTGCGCGACGGCCTTCTCGATGAGGGCGGGCCACAGCTCGACGGACTCACCCTCGGAGTCACCGGTCTTTGCATACAGCGGTGTGCCCTTGTACTTCTCGGGCAGGCGGGCATCGATCACCGTGATGACCTTCTTGGGAGCGCTGCGCCAGCTGTCGCGAATGTACAGGGTCACCGCGAAGGTTCCATCGCCATTGTCGACGATCAGGTCCTGGATGAGCTGCGGATTCGAGCGCGCCACCGCGAGCATTCCAGCCATCAGATAGCAGTCGCCGAGCGCGCCCTGGGCCACGTCATTGGGGTCGACGGCGTTTTTGTCGCCCTCGCCCTGGAGGAACGCCACCCCACCCTCGTAGTCGCCATATTCTTTGTCGGCGTGTTTCTCGCGCAGTCCGGGGAGCGGGGCCACCTGCTCCTTGCGATCGTCGTCTTCGGCGAAAGTGAGCTGCTCGGGATCAAACCCGGCAGCGACGGAGTCTTCGGCAAAGGACAGGAAGCTGTCCTGCTCTCCCTGATCGATGACCGCCGTCTCCAAGACATCGAGGAGGAAGCTGTTGTCCTCGCCGACATCTTCGGTTTGAGCGACACTTTGGACCACAGGTGTGGCGCTATCGGGGGTGGGTGTCTTGTGGGCACGGGCCATGGTGTTCGACCTTGAGTGAGAGGAGGCACGAAAGGTACACGCCCATCATAGCAGCCTGGGCATGGGTCCGACCAGCCTTCGAGCGAAGCGCAACTGTTCCGGGGCGTTCGCAGGTCTGGATTGCCCTCAGGCTGGACGCCTTGCCATTCGCGGTTATGTGCCCACCACGAATCCTGTCCCCCCCTGGAGGTATGCATGGCCAAGACACGCCCGACCGTGCAGAAGCGCAAAAAGGAACTGGCCAAGTTGGAGAAGCGACAGGCCAAGGCTGCCAAGCGCGCCCAGCGAACCGCAGACAAGGACGCGCGCCCCGACCACGAGGAAGGCGTTGACCCAGATCTCGTCGGGATCGTCGCCGGACCTCAGCCGAGTCCGTATGCGGACGACGAAGAGGAAGAGGAAGAGGACGTCTAAATCGTGTAGGAATCACGGTTTGCGCTGCAGATAGCCGCCGGATCATCTATATCGATCACATACTCCGAGGTCTCCGTGCACAACAATGTATGGCCACTGGTCGCCGTCGCCCTGCTCCTCGCCTCCTGTACAGAGGAAGTCGAGCCCGCCGACACCACCGACACGCTCATCGACTTCGACGACGACGATGAGCGAACCGATACCGCGGTTCCCCTTCAAGACCTCACCGGTATGACGGGCTCGATCGTGGTCATCCACTGGCCGGAGAGTGCCGACACGGACTCCGACTCGTATACCGCGGCTGCGATGTTCACCGACGGAGACGGCGGGATCCTGAACCTCACTCATTGCCTGCTCTATGGCGTTCCCTGCGTCACAAGCTGGCCCGCGGCGGGCGACTCCGAGGATCCCGAGCCAGACATGACGTTCCTCGACAGTGCGAGCTTCTTCGACGCCGGTGATCCGATCACCGTTGGCCCGGACGCGCTCTACATCGACCCCAACTGGGGCGTCGAGATCTACTTCGGCGACCCCTCGAGCTTCGGGACCACTGGCGGCATCATCCTCGATGGCGACTTCATGCCCTATGAGGGCAGCGACGACTTCACCTACGCCGACGCGATGCAGGCGACTGCGCCCCCGACCGACGAGCGGCTCACCGTGGGTCCCGGCGACTCGGTGGACTTCGAGTGGGTTGCAGGCGGAACGGGCGATGTCATCTTGACGATAGGCGACACCGTGTCTCACCTGGAAGACGACGGCGCTTTCAGCTTGGAGATCGACGATCTGGCTCTCGACGCTCCCTTCACCACGGCTGAGGCCCGCCTCGCTCGGATCACGAACACCGAGGTCGACGCGGCCGGCAACGCGCTCCAGGTCGAGACTATGTCGGAGCAGTGGTTCTATCTGGACTACGAAGACCTTGCAGGCTGGACCGAGCTCGTACTCGACTCGGAGATGTCGGAGACTTGTGACGACGCCGCGAGCCTGGACCCCCTCCCGGCGGGCCAGTACTACGGCGACCTGACCGACATGGAAAACGACCACGATCTCGGGTACGACAACCCGACTACGGGCTGGGCAACCGAGGGTTTCGAGGGCGTGAGCGCGGTGAGCTTGCTCGCGGGTGAGACGCTGACGGCGACCATGAGGCAGACCGTGTTCGACGCGTCCGTCTACATCCTCGACGACAGCTGCGACGTGGACAATCCCCTCGCTGGGACAGATGACACGCTGGACGGCGAAGAAGAGGTGGTGGAGTACACGGCGAGCGACGACGAGACGGTGTACCTCGTCATGGACGGCTGGCTGGAGGGCGGGAGCTTCTCAGTGGTGCTCACCATCCAATAGTGCCGGTGTTCCGCTGCAAAATCACGGCCGTAACATCTTGATCCACAGCGACACCTGATCCGGAAAAGCACGCGGTTAATCTCCCTGCATCCCCAGGGGGTCCTATGCGCGTGTTCTCTCTCCTCGTCGCCCTCATCGTCACCGGCTGCGGTGGCTCAGAGCCTTCGGACAAACAAACCGACGAGACCGCGGCGCCACTGGGCTGCCTTCCCTTCCTGGTTCCGAGTAGCCTCGACTTCGGTGGCGTCGACGTGGGTACGACCGCGACCTTCGAGCTCTCGGTCGGCAACGCTGGTGACGAGGCCTGCACCATTGCCTCCATAAGCCTGGTCGACGGCGACACAAACGCCTTCGAAATGGGGCAGATCTCTGCCGGTACGATCTCGCCAGGAGCCTATGTCGCGCTCCCAGACGCCCTGGTCTTCCACCCGCCCGCAGCCTCTGCCTACACCGGTCGCGCTCGGGTGACGGTCGAGCCGGCGGACGCCACCGTGCTCGAGGTCGCCCTCGGGGGAACCGGCCTCGCACCAGATGGCGATGGAGACGGGGTGTCGACGGCGGATGGCGACTGTGACGACGCCGATCCGTTGGTGCACCCAGCTGCCGCCGAACTCTGCGACGACCTCGACAACGACTGTGATGGCCTGATCGACGAGGACTTCACCGACACCGACAGCGACGGCACGCCGGATTGTCGCGACGCCTGCGCTGGGGATGCGCTGGACGATGCCGACGCCGATGGACGCTGCGCCGATCTCGACAACTGTCCCGACGACGCCAATGCCGGTCAAGAGGACGGCGACTCCGATGGCGTTGGAGATGTGTGTGACACCTGCCCAGCCGATCCCATGAACGATCGCGACGGCGACGGGGTGTGCGAGCTCGACGACAACTGTCCCGCCGATGCCAACGCCGGACAGCTGGACACCGACGCGGACGGGGCCGGAGACGTGTGTGATTCCTGCGCTGGTGACGCCGCAAACGATGGCGACGGCGACGGGGTGTGTGCCGACAGTGACAACTGCCCGACGACGGCGAATCCGACCCAGGACGATGGCGATGCCGACGGTGTCGGAGACGCCTGCGACAGCTGTCCGGCCGACCCAGGTGGCGACTCCGATGGGGACGGCATCTGCGACGGTGCCGACAACTGTCCCGCCGACGCGAACTCCGGCCAGTCCGATCTCGACGGCGACGGCGCCGGTGACGCCTGTGACGCCTTCCCCACCGATGCCGATGACGACGTAGACCTCGACGGTCTGGCCGCCGATGCCGACAACTGCCCCGACGATTCGAACCCCACCCAGGACGACGCCGACGCCGACGACGTTGGAGATGCCTGCGACTCGTGCCCCGCGGATCCAGACAACGACATCGACGATGACGGGATCTGCGGCGACGTCGACAACTGCCCGAGCGATCCCAACCCCGGGCAGCTCGATCCCGACGGTGACGGGGTCGGCAACGCCTGTGATGTGTGTCCCACCGATCCCGGCGGAGATACCGATGGTGACGGCGTCTGCGACAGCAACGACTCCTGTCCCGACGCCTACGACCCCTCCCTCGCCGACCGCGATGGGGATGGTCTCGGCGACGTGTGCGATTCCTGTCCCTTGGACGCTGCCGACGATGCCGATGGCGACGGTCTCTGCGCTGACGCCGACAACTGCGACCAAGATCCCAACCCCACCCAGGACGACGCCGACCTCGACGGTGTGGGCGATGCCTGTGATCTCTGCGCCGCCGACCCGCTCAACGACGTCGACGGAGACGGCGTGTGCGCGGGCGTCGACAACTGTATCGCCCAGCCGAACGCTTCTCAGGACGACGCCGATGGCGACGGCATCGGCGATGCCTGTGACTCCTGCGCATTGGACGCTGACAATGACGGTGATGGCGACGGCGTCTGTGGCAACGCCGACAACTGCCCGGCTGTGGACAACGCCCTTCAGGTCGACACTGACGGCGACGGGGTCGGAGACAGCTGCGACGACTGCCCACTGGAGATCGGTGGGGACTCCGACGCCGACGGGATCTGCAGCGGCACCGACAACTGCCCGGTCGCGGCCAACCCCTCCCAGTCCGACTTCGACGCCGATGGGATCGGCGACGCCTGCGACAGCTTCCCCTTCGACGACGCCAACGACAGCGACGGCGACGGTCTGGGCGCCGAGTCCGACAACTGCCCCCTCGACGCCAATCCGACTCAAGACGACATCGATGGGGATGGTGTCGGAGATCTCTGCGATCCCTGCCCCGGCGATGTCGGCGGCGACTCCGACGCCGACGGCTTCTGTGACAGCAACGACAACTGCCCGGCGGTCCCGAACGCCGACCAGACCGACTCCGACGGTGACGGCTGGGGAGAGCTGTGTGACTTGTGCCCGGTAGACGCCGAAAATGACGCGGACGGTGACGGGCTCTGCGAGATCGTGGATAACTGCCCAGCCGACAACAACCCAACCCAGACCGACGCCGACGGCGATGGCCTCGGCGACGCCTGTGACGCCTGCCCGCTCGATCTCGGAGGCGACACGGACAGTGACGGGCTCTGCGACGGCTCCGACAACTGCCCACTGGACAGCAATCCCGGACAGGGAGACTACGACTCCGACGGCACCGGCGACGCCTGCGATCTCTGGCCCTTCGACGACCAGGACGACGCCGACGGTGACGGTCTGGGAGCCGAGTCCGACAACTGCCCGAGCGACGCCAACCCCCTGCAGACCGATGGTGACGGCGATGGTTGGGGCGATGACTGCGACGCCTGTCCGACCGATGCCGACAACGATGTCGATGGCGACGGCGTGTGCGGAGGGTCCGACAACTGTGTCGACGTGCCGAACCTGAACCAGCTCGACACCGACGGAGACGGCCTCGGCAATGCCTGTGACCCCTGCCCCCTCGATCCGGGAATGGACACTGATCTCGACGGGGTCTGTGACGCCTTCGACGTGTGTCCGGCGGTCCCTGATCCACTCCAGACCGATGGCGATGGCGATGGTATCGGCGACGCCTGCGACGACTGCCCCCTCGATGTGGGCGGCGACACCGACGGCGACGGCCTCTGCGGTGGGGCCGACAACTGCCCGGTAGACGCCAACCCCGGACAAGGCGACTACGATGGCGACGGCGCTGGGGACGTCTGTGACCCCTGGCCCTTTGATGCGGGTGATGACGCAGATGGCGACGGCCTCGGCGCCGAGTCCGACAACTGTCCCGACGACGCCAATCCAGCCCAGACCGACACCGACGCCGACGGCCTGGGCGATGACTGCGACGCCTGTCCGAGCGACGCCGACAACGACATCGACGGCGACACCGTGTGTGGAGACACCGACAACTGCCTCGATGTGCCGAACCTGAACCAGCTCGACACCGATCTCGATGGGCTCGGAAACGCCTGCGACCCCTGCCCCCTCGATCCCGGCAGCGACACCGATCTCGACAACGTCTGCGACGCCTTCGACGTCTGCCCGGCAGCCTACGATCCACTCCAGCTCGATGCCGACGGCGACGGGATTGGCGACGTGTGCGATATCTGCCCCTTCGACCTGGACAATGACTCCGACGGAGATGGGCGCTGCAGCGGGGCAGACAACTGTCCGGTCGTGCCGAATCCCACCCAGGACGACACCGATGGCGACGGTCTCGGAGATGTCTGTGACAGCTGTCCGAACGACCCGCTCAACGACTTCGACAACGATGCGGTCTGCGACGGGGGCGACAACTGCCCAGGTGTGAGCAATCCCCTCCAGACCGACTCCGACGGGGACGGGGTCGGCGACGCCTGCGACAACTGCGGTGCAGACGCCGACGCCGACTTCGTGTGCGACCCCGACGACAACTGTCCAACGGACGCGAACACCAACCAGCTCGACTCCGACGGAGACCTCACCGGCGACGTGTGCGACAGCTGTCCCTTTGACGGCGCCAACGATCTAGACGGCGACGGCGTCTGCGGCGATGTCGACAACTGCCCGGCGGATTCCAACGCCGGTCAGGACGACGAAGATGGCGACGGCTCCGGCGATGCCTGCGACCCCTGCTTGGGGGATGTGCTCAATGACTCCGACGGAGACGGGATCTGCGGCGCGGTGGACGTCTGTCCCTTCACCTTCGATCCCGGCCAGGAGGACTCCGACGGAGACGGCATCGGCGACGCCTGCAGCGCCGTGGCGGGTCCCTCTTGCGACGCAGTCGACAACGACGGCGACGGCTTCTCGGAGTGCCAGGGCGACTGCGACGACACCGACCCGGCGAACTTCCCCTGGGTGGTCGACGGATCGGTGGTCGGACCCGGCACGGGAACCCCCGGCGACCCCTTCAAGCTCATCGGCGACGCGGCGACCGCGGCGAAGGCGAGCGCCTGCCACAGCATCGCCATCCATCCCGGGACCTACCTGGAGAACGTCTACATGAACGACTCCTCGTTCGCGGACACCGACATGGTCTTCACGTCCATCGGCGGCCTCGGAACGGTGATCTGGGACGGCAGCGGCGGCTCGGACGCCATCCAGGCCAACTCCTGGCCCGACACCCTCACAGTGCGGGGAATCTCCTTCATCTGGGACGGCATCGACCCCTTCGAGGCGATGTATATCGACAGCATCGACCATGCGACCATCGACGACTGCCGGTTCGAGGGGCTCTATCGAGGCATCGAGATCGAGGGAACCGATCTGACCCTCCGCAACAGCACCTTCCTGAACATCGACGTCGGCTGGGCCTATGGTGCGGCGGTGTGGATGGACCACGACAGCGGCGTGGTCGACGGCTTTGACATCTCCGGAAATCACTTCGAGAACTGTTTCAGCGGCTATTCGGGTGGCGCGCTCCACCTGAGATCCGTGCTCGGAACCATCACCGGAAACACCTTCCTCAACAATCGGGCCGAAGATCTCGGCGGCGCTATCAGCCTCGCCCACTACTCCGGCTGGTCGGGGGTCGAGGTCCGCAACAACTGGTTCGGTGGCAACTGGTCCCGGGAGGGCGGCGGCGCCGTCTACCACACCTCGGGAATCGACGCGACGTGGATAGAGAACAACGTCTTCATCGACAACAGCAGCTGGGAGCAGGGCGGCGCGATCTACTCGAGCAACGCCGAGTACAGCTTCACGAGGGTCGCGAACAACACCTTCATCGCGAACTGGGGCTTCGAGGGCGGGCACGTCTATCTCTTCGACAGTCCCATCGACGTAACCGCCAACATCTTTGTCTTTGGTGTGAGCGGCGCCGGAGTGTATTCGGAGTGGGTCGACACCTACGAGCCGAACTTCTCGTACAACATCAACTACGGGAACTCAGGCGGCGAGTGGTCGGGCATGATGAGCGATCAGACAGGTCTGGACGGCAACATCAGCGTTGACCCCATGTTCACCGGCCTCAACGACGACGGGGATCCCACCAATGACGACGTGCACCTGATGCTCGGCTCCCCAGGCATCGATGCCGGTCCCCCTGGCGGCGTACTCCGGGATCCAGACGGCTCTCTCAACGACATCGGCGCATTTGGCGGACCCTACGGCGCCTGGGTCCCCTAGCGAGCGACCTCGCGCGCGCGAATCGCCTTGATGGCCTCGCGCGCGTGCACCGCCCACACGCCCTCACCGTCGTAGGGGTCGTCGGCGATGATCTTCTTCAACATTGGAATGTCTTCGCTTCTGCCGATGCCGATGAGGGCCTGGACTGCAAAGGCCCGCACATTGCCTCCCGGATCCTCGCCTGCCAGCAGCGCCAACAGCGGCAGTCGTGCGCCCGGCCACTCGGCGCCAACCAGGGCGTGAGCGGCGCTCTCTTTGAGGGAGAGTGACGATCTGGGATCCGTGAGGATCTCCACAAAGGCAGACGGAATATGGTCGTCGCATTCTGGATAGTTGGCCAGCGCTCCCAGCGCCGCCTGTCGCTCACAGCTGGTGCCGGAGAAGAGCTGCTGCTCGAAGGTGGTCCAGGTTCCGCGGTCTGGAAAGCCGCCCATCACCGAGGAGACGTTCCGGGTGACGGTGCAGTTGTCGTCCTCCTCGACCAGAGTCCACACCGCCGCCAGCGCGTCGCCATCTCCGAGAGCCACCGCGCTCGCGGCAAACGCCGCGCCACAGGAAGAGCGCGCCAGCCATTCGGGGTGGTCGAAGTGCAGCTGCAGCGGCTCGAGGAAGTCCCGGTGGGGGATGCGGGTGGCGGCCTGGCACAGATAGAAGAGTTGGTTGGCGTCCTTGGCGCGGACGATCCGTGCTGCAAGCGGCCTCACAGCCCGGTCTCCGAGAGACTCTGCGATCTTCATGACCCGGTTGTAGTCGGCCGGAAGGTAGTCCTCCGTGTCTCCAAAGGCCGCGGCGATCGTCGCCTCTGCGTCGTCGGTGGATGCGGATGCCAGGGTGATGGCGAGCAGGATGAGCACGGGATCTCAGACTACCTCGAGGCGCACCGGTTCCGCGTCGTCGTGCCCCAGACGATGCGGCCGCCTGTTTCGGACCGCACAGGGCGCGTGGTGGAACATGACCCGCCCTCTTGGGGCGCAACAGGCGGTGTACTCGGAAGTAGTTCGGGGTGTTGGGGGCCCAACAGGCCGTGTGTTCGAAAGAATTCACCCTGTTGGGGGCCCAACAGGCCGTGTGTTCGAAAGAATTCGCACCTTTTGAATGCAGTGACCCAGGTCAAGTCCGGAGTCAAACCCATGGGCTGTGAGCTGTCGTACATATTCTCCAGATTCTGGAGGGCCGTCGGCCGTGACTGCGAATTGTTTAGGTTTCACCAACATATGTTCGTCAGCTGACAGGTCATGGGTGCCAGACGAGGGACTTGACCGCCAACTGTAGAGGTCAGCTGGCTCTCTTGCTCCGGCGGCGCTTTCCGTCAGTGGCCGTGACCCGAGCCTCGTCGGCACCTGGCGTCACGAAGAACACCACATCGCCGACCTGGTAGGCGCCGGACGGCAGCAGGCCCTGATAGGTGCCGGTCTCGGCGAGCTTCTCTGCGGCATAAGCCACCGCCCTGGCCCGTGCCGGGTCGAAGGACATCTCGGTGGCGACCAGCTCGATGCCAACATCCGCGGTGAGTGCCACCTTGCCGTAGTCGGTGTCGATGTTCCACAACCACTCGATGATCTCGCGATCCTCTTCGAGCTGGTGGGCGTCGTGGAGACGGGTGCGGACCGCGGAAACGTCTCCGCTTGCGGCCGCGGCGTGAGCGCCGGCGACGTGATCGCGGAAGGCCAGTGGATGTTGGGTGAGCAGGGCCGCTTGATAGGCACGCTCGACTCCACTCCAGGCCTGCCGATCCGCGAGGTTCCGGATCTCTCCGGCGAGGCGAATGTACTCGGCGCGATCGACGACGTTGTTGGCGAACGTGGGGGCCGAGGTGGTCAAGAGGAGCAGCATTGGAAGCAGGCGGGTCACAACAGACACCGAGGTGCAAAACGTGGGCCACGCCTAATTCGCCATTGCCAACCTTTCAACGTTGATCGTGCGGTAGTTGTGTCGCAGCTCTGAGTTCGGCGGCGCGCGCGTGCCCCTCCAGGCCCTCCATCCTCGCCAGAGCCGCGGCATCAGCGGCAAGCAGCGAGGGATCGTGCACTCGAAGCCAGGTCTGGGCGCGGAGGAATGTGGCGACGGAGAGTGCGCCGACTGATCTCGCGGTTCCTCCGGTCGGAAGCACGTGATTTGGACCTGCGCCGTAGTCGCCGAGCACCTCGGCTGCGCCGGATCCGATGAACAGGGCGCCGTAGTGCTGCAGCCGAGGGGCGGCGATCTCTGGGTCTTCGAGGTGCAGAGCGAGGTGCTCGGGCGCGAGGCGATCGCTCACCTCGATCGCTTCGGCCACGCTCCCGGCGAGCACTGAGAACCCAGCCTCTAGAGCCGCCGCAGCCTGGGGGATGAGGTGATCCCTCAGAGCCGCGTCCACCCGGTCAAGGATACCTGGACTCAGCCCGATGAGGATCGGCAGAGCGTCGGGATCGTGCTCGGCCTGGGCGATGAGATCGGCAGCTACCAGGCGAGGATCAGCGCTGTCGTCGGCGATCACGACCAGCTCCGACGGGCCGGCGAGCATGTCGATTCGGACCCGCCCGGAGACCAGCTGTTTGGCGGCGGTGACCCACCGATTTCCGGGCCCGACGATGGCGTCCACGGCCGGGATCGGACCCGCGCCATAGGCAAAGGCGGCGATGGCCTGCGCGCCCCCGATCGCGAGCAGACTGTCGGCCCCGGCGATGGCTGCAGCGGCCAAGGTCGCCACGGCGGGCTTGGGAGAGGCTACCCAGACGTCGCTCACACCGGCCACCCGGGCGGTGATGGCCGTCATCAAGACCGAGGAAGGAAGTGCATATCGGCCCCCGGGGGCATAGCATCCGGCCCGGGCAACGGGCGCGTAGTCGAGTCCCGCCACTCCTCCCGGAACCGGTACTTCGATGCTGCCGAGCGCCGCCTTCTGGGCCTCGGCGAAGGTGCGGATCCGATCGGAGGCCCGCTCCAGGAGAGAGCGATCCGAGGTCCCGAGAGCGTCGCGAGCAGCCTCGAGGGCGCTTCGGTCGACGAGCCAGTCGCCGCGCAGATCTCCAAAGCGCTCGCCGTAGCGAAGCAGTGCCGGCAGACCACCGGTTCGCACGTCGTCGACGATGGCCGACGCCTCCGCCAAGGTCGCAGCGTCCACCGGATCAGAGCGCGTAGTGCCGACTTCGCTGGCTGGTCGGCGCCTCAACACGACGACCTCCGCGTGACCGAGCGACTCCGGCGATCGAGCTCGGCCTCCACTGCGGACAGCGGCACGCCTTCCCTGGCCGCCGCGACCATCGCAAAATAGAGGAGATCCGCCGTTTCCCAAGCGACATCGCGCTTCCCTCTCGCCGCGGCGAGCTCTTCGGCTTCCTCGGTGAGCTTGGCTCGCAACAGCGCCGGATCGTTCAGCAAGCGCCGGGTATACGAACCCGCTGGAGCCGTGTGCACGCGCTCCACCAGAGTCCGCTCCAGTCCTCCGAGCCCGGTCTCGGCGCCAAAGCACGTGCGGGTTCCGCGGTGACAGAAACCCGGGTCCGCCTGCCTGACGGTGAACCGGAGTGCGTCGCGATCGCAGTCGGCGGCCACCGAGACTAGATCCTGGGTGGCGCCGGACGTCTTCCCCTTCTCCCAGAGTCCACGTTTGCGCGACCAATACACACCGCGCCCGCTATCGAGAGCGGCGGCGACACTGACCAGGTTGCTGTAGCTGAGACCCAGCGCAACCCCACGTGCATCGGTGACCACGGTTGGCCACAGTCCATCTGTTCGATCCGAGATCAGCGGTGCACAGAAGGCCTCGGCGAGACTCAGGCGTCCGGCGTAGATCGCCATGCCCACCTGAGCGTCGGCACCGAGACGGTCGAGAGACGCGATCTCGGCGGCGGTCGTGATCCCTCCAGCGATGGTTACTCGAGCGCCTCCAGCGGCTCCGACCAGCGCCGCAACACCATCGAGTGCCGTGCCGCCGAGGCGCCCTTCGCGTTCGACAAAGGTCACGAGGAAACCGGACACATAGGGCCGCAGCTCCCGCATCGACTCGAGGATCCCGCGCCCGGTGCCGCGACGCCAGCCCTCCACGACGACCTCGCCATCGCGCGCATCGAGGGCGGCAATGACTCGATCTCGCGGGAGCTTCTTCAGGATCTCCGGACGGGCGGCGGTTCCGAGGACCACGCGCTCTGCTCCGGCGTCCAGCCAGTGGATGGCGGCTTCTGCGGTGCGGATCCCGCCTCCGACCCGACAGCGAGCTTGCGCGAGGAGCCCGCCGATGGTCTCTGCGTTGCTGCCTTCGCCTCTTGCGGCGTCGAGATCGACGACGGCGACCTCCCCGACACGCCCGAAAGTGTCGGCGAGAGGTGCTGGATCCCCGGCGTTGACAGCCAGTTCTTCACCGCCGACGAGCTGTACGGCTTCGCCGCCGAGCAGATCGATGCATGGAATGATCAAAGTCTCACCTCCACTCCGCGATCGCGGAGGGCTCTCTTCAGGGTGGAGACGGCGTAGTCACCGTCGTGGAAGATGGATGCTGCGAGAACTGCACTCGCCCCCGCTCCAAGGGCTGACGCGAGATGGTCGGGGCACGATGCTCCGCCCGAGGCGATCACTGGCACCGACACGGCGTCGCTCACTGCTGACACGAGCGGCAAGTCGTAGCCGTCCCGAGTTCCGTCCCGATCCCAGCTGGTGAGCAGGATCTCGCCGGCGCCGAGCTCGGTCGCACGCTTGGCCCACGACACCGCGTCGAGACCGGTTCGCAGCTGTCCGCTCTGGATCACGACTTCCCATTCGTCGGTGTCAGCTCTCCGAGCCGCATCGATGGCGAGCACGACGCACTGCCTCCCGAAGCGCTGGGCGAGCTTGGAGAGCAGCTGCGGATCTCGGACTGCGGCGGTGTTGACCGCGACCTTGTCGGCGCCGGCGGCGAGCAGTGCAGCGGCGTCGCACACGGACCGCACCCCACCACCGACCGTGAGTGGGATCGAGAGCGACTCACGGACTGCTCGCACGGTCTGGAGGCGGTTCGAGCGCCCCTCGGTGGTCGCAGTCACGTCGAGGAGCGCGATCTCGTCTGCTCCCTGGCTGGCGTAGGCCTCAGCGCAGGCTACCGGGCAGCCGGCATCGCGCAGATTTGCAAAGCGAACGCCCTTCACGACCCGGCCGTCGCGCACATCGAGACATGGGATCAGGCGGGCACTCAGCATAGCCACCTCCCCAGCAGCTCCTGGCCCCAGGCTCCCGAGAGTTCCGGGTGGAACTGGCAAGCCAGGACAGAACCCCGCTCCGCTGCGGCCACGAAGTTGGAGCCGTGTGTCGCCGTCGCTGACGTCCAGTCATCCGGCACCGAGTTGGCCTTGAAGGAGTTGGCGAAGTAGGCCCAGCCCGCTCGCAGAGACGAACCCTCGCCCGGACTGACGCGGTTCCACCCCATCTGTGGCACCGCCACTCGCCGATCGTCAAAAGCCGAGATCTCCCGGTCGATGAGACTGAGTCCGACCGCGTCGGGGCTCTCGGCGCTGCTGCGAAAGAGGAGCTGGAAACCGAGGCATACCGCGAGCGTTGGCCGATCTGCCTCCACGCGCTCGACCAAGGCCTCGGCGATGTTGTTTGCGGTGAGGCGTGCCATGGCGCTTGCAAACGCTCCGACGCCGGGAAGCACCACGCGTTCCGCATTCCGGACGTCCTGGGCCTGTTCCGTGAGTCGAGGATCTGCCCCCAGGCGCCTGAGGCTGCAGAGCACGCTTGCGGTGTTTGCCGCGCCAGTCTGAACGACAACTACCTGCATCACAACACCTCTTTCGTAGAGGGGATCTGTTGGCTTCCATCGCTGGAGACGGCAGCACGGAGCGCCAGGCCCACCGCCTTGAAAGCGGCCTCGGCCCGGTGGTGGTCGTTGTCACCGCGGAGCAGATCGACGTGCAGCGCGCCTCGGATCCCCACCGCCAGCGACCTCAGGAAGTGGCTCAGGTTCTCGGCGGCGACGCTGCCCAGCATCTCCCGACGCAGCCCGAGCTCGATGACCGCAGCGGGACGCCCAGAGAGGTCGATCACGGCGCGGGCGAGGGCCTCGTCCATGGGCACAAAGGCAGTCCCGAAGCGCCTGATACCGCGTCGCTCACCCAGGGCTCGATCGAAGGCCGCACCCAAGACGAGCGCGCAGTCCTCGGCGGTGTGGTGGTCGTCGACGTGCAGATCTCCGCTCGCTGTGAGGGTGATGTCGAAGCGGCCGTGTCGGCTCACGGCGGTGAGCATGTGATCGAGGAACGGGAGTCCGGTAGCGACCGATGACTCACCCGTTCCATCGAGATCGATCCGTACCGAGATGTTGGTCTCGGCGGTCTCTCGGGACAGCTCTGCGGTGCGGCTCATAGCAGATCCTCCAGGTCAGAGAGGTCGCCGATCACCCGTGCAGCCTCCGGCAGATCGTCGCCAAAACCGATGGGTACGACCCCAGCCCCCCGAGCGGCCCGCAGGTCGTCGACGGTGTCTCCCACCATCCAGGCCCGGCTCACGCCCAGGCGTCTCAGGGCCAGGAGAACCGGCGCAGGATCGGGCTTGGCCGGTGCATCTTCCATAGTGATGACCGCGGCGAACAGATCCGTGAGCCCGGCCCACTCCAGGAACCGCAGCGCGTCCTTTCGCGGGCGGCCGGTGACCACCGCGAGTGGAAGGCGCCCAGCAAGTCGCTGGAGGACCTCCCGGCTCACGAGAGGAGTCTCGGCACGCCACAGAGAGCCCTGGTAGCGCTCCTCGAAGGCGGCCGTGACCTCCTCCAACGAGACGTCGACCTCTGCTCGCCGGATCAGCCGCGTCGTGAGGATCCAGTCGTTATTGGCGTCCCCTGACCTCTTTGCTGTGGCGATATCCTCGGGGCTCACGGTGACCCCAAAGGATGCGGCGGTCTGTACGATGGCTCGTCGATACGAGAGGCTCACGTCCACGAGCACCCCGTCCATGTCGAAGAGCAGAGCCTGGGGGTCCATGGCGGCGGCGAGGGCGTCGGTGAGGCGCGTGAGCCCGTCGTCACTGCCGGGACAGCTCACGCGGATTGCACGCTCCAGTCCTCGTCTTCCTGGGAATGCTCGGATCCCGATACCCAGAGCTGCGAGGGCGTCGCGGACCCAGAGCGGATCGCGAACCTCCCCGTACACGAAGTTGGCTTGGGACGCTCGGACCTGGGCACCGTGAGCCGTGAGTCGATCGCAGAGAAACTCACGCTCAGACCTCACGCGACTCACGTACTCGCACATCGAGTCCTCACGCCGGAGAGCTGCTGTTGCCACGGCCAGCGACAAGCCAGACACCGCATAGGGAGGGCCGACAGCGCGCATCTTGGAGATGTTATCGGGAGATCCGAGGGCGTATCCAACCCGCAGCCCCGCCAGTCCCCAGGCCTTGGACATCGTGCGAATCACCACGGCGTTGTCGAGCTCGAGGGCGGTCTCGGTGAGGTCTTCGTCGGCGAACTCGCAGTAGGCCAGATCGACCATGAGCAGAGCATCCGGAGCGCCGACCGAGATCTGTCGCAGCTGATCTGCGCTGACCACGGCACCTGTCGGGTTGTTCGGACTGGTGATCACCACGACAGCGGGATCGGGAACGCCCAGGATCTCGTTCACCGGAAAAGCAGCCTCCATCCAAGGTACTCTGACGATCTGACCACCCGCGAGACGAGCGTAACGATCCACCATCTCGAACCCTGGCACCGGAAACACCAGCTTCCCACCCGAACCCAGCCAGACCCGGCACAGGCGGTCGATGGCGTCGTCTCCGCCAGCGGTGACAAGGACCCGATCGGGGTCGATTCCCAGACGCTCGGCAAGCTGGCGCTCCAGGGGGCCGGTGTCCGGATAGCGACGCAGTGTCTCGACGAGATCGACGGCCTCGAGAAGTCCGGAAGGCGGCGGTGCTCCCTCGTTGCTGTCGAGGTACAGGTCGATGGGCGCTGAGGCCCGAGGAACGGCGTAGATAGCGGTCATTCCGGCCTCCTAGCGCACGATTTGGGTGGGTCGGAGCACGATGATGTCGCTGCCACCGGCGGCGCGGATCCGCGGTATGAGCTCGGCGAGACCCAGACGGGGAGCGGCGACCTTCACCGCGTAGCCCTGTCCCGCGAGACGCCCGATGGTGGGCTCACGCAAACACGGCAAGATCGACACCACGGCCTCGAGACGGTCTGCCGGAACGTTGACCTCGAGAACGACCCGCTCGCGAGCCTCGAGGACCCCGCTCAGGAGCAGTACGAGATCCTCGATTGCCCGCCGCTTCGAGGGCTGTGCCATGGCGGCGCGACTCGCGTATAGCCGCGTCGAAGACCGCATCACCTCGTCGACGATGACCAGGCCGTTGGCGAGCAGGGTTGCGCCGGTGGCGGTGTTGTCGATGATGCAGTCGGCGTCTTCGGGCGGGAAGACCTCGGTGGCGCCGTACGAGCGAACAAAGGTGCCCTCGAAGGGCTGCGACTTGATCCAGCGGGTGCTGATGCGTTGGTACTCCGACGCCACGACAGCTCGGCGAGGTGGCCAGCTGGCTTCCCGGGGCACCGCGGCGACCAGGCGAACTGGATTCAGGCCCGTGTCGAGGAGCTCCACGAGGTCTGCGTCGAGCTCGGTGACCCAGTCCGCACCGGCAAAACCCACGTCGCGAGTTCCCACTGCCAGCATGCGGATGGCGTTCTGGGGTTTGAGCAGCTTGGCGTCCACCCCCTGCATCCCCACCGCGGGTCGATAGCCACGCGCTCCACCCGCGACGTCGATTCCTGCCTCGCGAAGTAGATCGTAGACATTTTGTTGCATCCGCCCCTTCGGCAGCGCGAGCTGGAGCCGAGGGCGACGAGGTTCGGGGAGTTCGGCGATCTGTGACATCGGGATTCCTGTTGAAGCGACCCCGAAATCAGCACTTCACAAACGCGAAACGCCGGCTCGGGGCCGGCGTTGGGTGTCGTGACGTTTCGCTACACCGCTACCAGCCCACTCCGAAGTGATGATGGTGAAGCGCGGTGATGGCGAAGCAATTCTGCATGTTGGATAAATACTGACGGGCGGCACCGCTGTCAAATTCAGCACTTCGGATCCGGAGGCAGACCATCGCCAGCGAGTTCGAGCAGATCGTGCAGTTCAGACACGACGGATTTCAGCTCAAGATCGGCCCATTTGCGCGATCCTGGGGCGGGCCTACGATCGTCGCGTTGATCGCGTTCACCCTCGGGGTCGCCGTGATGACCCAGCTTCTGCTCGGCGCCTGGTTGTTCACGCTCATGTCTCTTGGGTTCGGGATCGCCGCGGTGGGATTCCGAGCATGGTCGACCACAACGTACCGTCTAAACGCAGTTTCGACGGTGCTTGTGCAGCGAACATGTCGGAATCATTTCAGGTGTGGCGCACGCAGTGCGTCATTTAAAGTGAAGTTTCGAGGTGCACAACCGGAGCCCGCGACGGTTGGGCGCGTCGATTCACCCACGGCCTCAAGGTCGGTTCCCCTCGCTACGAGACCTTCGAGGTCAACGGCGCCACTATCTCATTCAAGCCTTGGGAAGGTCAGCTTCGCGAGATCGCTACCAAAGATGTCGTTCTCATCGCCGAGGACGAGGACAACGGGACCATCATCGTGCACGCCCGCAAGGGAACGCCGATGGTCTTGAACTGCGAGACCCTCGACAAGCAGACCCGCATCGAGATCCTGCAGCTCTTGCACAAGCTCGAGCGCAGCCAGCGGGAACGGGACCGCGACTTCCGGATGGATCCGGAGCGCGATCGACTCCAGGCGCTCACCGCCGCGCAGCGGGAGCCATAGGTGTTCCTCCTCCTGCTCTCGGCCCTCGCCCTCGCCCAGCCGGACTGGGCCGTAGCAGAAGTGGACGCCGGCGCGGGATACGAGGACCGAGACCACCACCTGGCCTTGCTCATCGAGCAGAATCAGGCAGGACTAGCCGAGGAGACTGGCCGCCGCTGGGTGGCGGCCGCGCCCCTGGACGCCTCCTCCTGGATCCTCCTCGCCCGCACCCTGCACCGAGAGCCGGATCGCGCCGAAGCGCTCTACAGGGTCGCGCTGCGACTGGATCCGAATAGTGCCCGTGCGCGAGTCGGTCTCGGCCAAATCCGTCACATCAATGGGCAGCCAGCCTACGCCCTCGACATGCTCGAGCAAGCTCTGAAACTCGACGACGGACTCCTGGAGGGGTGGCTCGCGCTGGCCTCCTCGCACCGTGCCACGGGCAACCACAACGCCGCAGCCTCAGCTACCCAGGAGGCAATCGATCGCTTTCCCTCGCGGCCGGAGGGATATGAGCTGGCCGCTGCTCTGAGCCCCGCGAAGGCCATCGAGATCTTGAGTCGGGGAGTCGCGGCGGTGCCCGACAGTCCGGACCTGCGAGCCGCCCTCGCATCCGCGCTCCTGAAGGCTGGCCGGGTTGCATCCGCTCGGGCCTCTCTGGACGCGGGGAAAGCCCTCGATCCGCGCCACGCCGAGATCGCCAGGCTGCGCCCCTATGTGGCTTGTCTGCTCTCGGCTGTCCTGGACGCGGACGGATATGCCGATCTCGAGCTCGCCCGGACCGCGACGTTCCGACCGTTGGGTGCGAAGACGTCCGGCGACGCACTGGTGAGGGACTATCCGGGATGCGGCATGAGCTGGATCGCCCGCGCTGCAGAACGTCGGATCGCCGGAGATATTCATGGCGCCCTCGCCGACCTGTCCGAGGCGGCGGATCGCATGCCCGAGGATCCGAACGCGGCGATTCCCTATGGGCTGGCACTCCTGAACGCCGGAAAGCCCAGCGAAGCCCGACGATGGCTGCAGACAGCGTCCAGGACGCGGCCGTGGGACAGCTCTCTGGTCCTCCGTGAAGCGGAAGCAGCGCTCGCCGAAGGCAAACCCTCCGAAGCCCGCGGGCTACTGGAGGCGGCGTGGCGGCGAACACAGCACAACGCGCGCATCGCGGTGGCGCTCTCGGAGCTCATCGACGACCGAGGAGAGGCATTCGAACTCCTCATTCGAGCGGTCACAGAGATCCCCTACGACGAAGAGCTCGTCGAGCGGACCCGGGTGGTGGCCATCAGTCTCGACCGGGAACAAGAGCTGGACAACATCCTGGAGCCGCGCATCTCGCTCCGCCGCATGCAGGTGCCCAACTCGGAGCCGGAGATCACCGCCGACGAGGAGATCACCGTCTTCGGGAAGTCCGAGAGCGACCGCCTCCGAGAGCTGCTGGACGAAGAGCTTCAGCAGTACGGCTATGGTGCTGGTGTCGTGGGCGACGATCGCACCCGTTATCCCGCTCGAAACGGGCATCCGGCGCTGACCGTCTACCACGATGGACGCCTCGATATCCAGAAGAGTGGGTTCATCCCCCGGCCCGTCGACGTCGACGTCAAGACCGGGATCGAGGTGTCCGGCACGATCCCGTTCCTGAACAAGCGCAAGATGGCACCGCGGCGACAGGCGGTGCTCGAGGTGATGAAACCTCACCTGAGCGCTTGGCGGCAGGCCCTGGGCACCGAGAAGACCCTCGAGCGCGTCGCGTCCACCCTCACCGACGATCTGGACGCACTCTGGTACGAGGGAACTCCTCTCTCGGGAGAGGATGAGCTGGTCTCGAGGCCACAGCGACGGGCGGCGATCCTCGACCACTGGGCGACCAGGACCTGTGACGAAATCGGTGCTTCAGTTCGCGAGATTCTCCGGAAGTACCTGCTCTATGAGGTGAACGCCTCGGAGTTTCCGGTGACTGGCGCCGAGCTCGCCGAAGCCAACGAGAAGACCGCTTGCGACCTCACGTTGTTCCTCGACAAATAGCGTCTACAGTTGGCCTAAAGCGGGATGTTCCCGTGCTTCTTGGGCGGGTTGTCGGCGCGCTTGTTCTCCAGGCTGTCGAAGGCTCGGATCAGCTGCTTTCTGGTTTCTTCGGGGCGGATCACCGCGTCCACGAAGCCCAGGGACGCCGCTCGATAGGGATTGGCGAAGGTGGCTCTGTAGTCCGCAACCAGCTCGGCTTTCTTGGCGACCGGATCGGAGGCCTCGGCGAGCTCGCGGCGGTGGATGATGTTCACCGCCCCGTCGGGGCCCATCACCGCGATCTCGGCGGTGGGCCAGGCAAAGTTGAAGTCCGCTCGAATGTGTTTGCTGCTCATCACGTCATAGGCACCGCCATAGGCCTTGCGCGTGATCACGGTCACCTTGGGAACGGTGGCTTCGGCAAATGCATAGAGGAGCTTCGCCCCATGTTTGATGATGCCGCCGTACTCCTGGGCAGTGCCGGGCAGGAAGCCGGGCACGTCGACCAGGGTGAGCAGCGGGATGTTGAACGCGTCGCAGAAACGAACGAAGCGCGCCGCCTTTGTGGAGCTCTTCACATCGAGGCAGCCGGCGAGCTGTTGGGGCTGGTTGGCGACGACACCCACCGAGCGACCTCCGAGGCGCAGGAAACCGACGACGATGTTGCCGGCGTAGTCCCGCTGGACCTCGAGGAAGTTGTGATCATCGGCGACCGAGCGAATCACTTCGACGATGTCATAGGGCTTGTTCGGGTTCGTGGGCACCAGCTCGATGAGCTCGTCGCAGGACCGGTCGGTGGGGTCCTCGGTGGGCTGCCGGGGGGCCTCTTCCATGTTGTTCTGCGGCATGAAGGACAGCAGCTCGCGCAGCAGGCCGATCATCGTTTTTTCGTCGGGGACCTTGAAGTGCGCCACGCCGCTGGTTCGGTTGTGGGTGTCGGCGCCGCCGAGATCCTCCTTGGTGACCTCTTCGTGGGTGACCGTCTTGAGCACGTCGGGGCCGGTGACGAACATGTACGAGGTGCCCTCGACCATCGCGATGAAGTCGGTAATCGCCGGGGAGTAGACCGCGCCGCCGGCACACGGGCCGAGGATCGCGCTGATCTGCGGCACGACGCCGGATGCGAGCGTATTGCGGAGGAAGATATCGGCATATCCGCCAAGAGAGGCTACGCCCTCCTGGATGCGGGCGCCGCCGCTGTCGTTGAGCCCGAAGATCGGGGCGCCGTTCCGCATGGCGAGATCCATCACCTTGCAGACCTTTTCGGCGTGAGACGCGGACAGAGAGCCACCAAAGACAGTGAAGTCCTGGGCAAAGACGTAGACCAGTCGGCCATCGATGTTGCCGTAGCCAGTGACGACCCCGTCTCCGAGGATCTTCTGATCGGCGAGCCCAAAGTCCGAGGACTGATGGGTCACCAGCGCATCCAGCTCCAGGAAGGAGCCGGGGTCGAGGAGCGCTTCGATGCGCTCTCTCGCAGTCCATTTCCCGCGCTCATGCTGGCGATCGATGCGCGCCTGCCCTCCACCGAGGCGAGACGCCTCCTGCATGTTGGCCAGGCGTTCCAGCAGATCTTGACGGTCCAAACCACCTCCAGAGACGCCCCTTATCTGGGTACACTCTCTAGAGAAACGAGGAGAACAACCATGTCGACCACCACAACCCGGGCGCTGATCGTGGCTACTTTTGCGGCATTTGCCTGCAAAGGGGCGGGAGAACCTACAACTTCGTACTGCGAAGCGATGTGCGATCACGTCGTATCGTGCGCCGCCGCCGAGCGGACGGTCGACGAGACTGCCCTGCGCGACCAGTGCCTCACCGACACTCGCGCCGCCGATCCATCCTGTGAGGAGGCCGAGAGTGGCGAGCTCGGAGCGGTCGGACGCGAGGCACTCAAGGGCTGCGTCAGCGCGCTCCAGGATGCGGAGGCTGCCGGCGAGTGTGATGGTATCACCGGAAGAATCGATGACCTGAAGACCGGCACCGCTCCAACTGAGTGCGCCAGCACCGGCACCAATGTGCAAGAGGTCTACACCGCCGCTCGAGACGCGGTCACCGAGACTAACGAGGAGCTCTGCCAGCGCTTCACCGACACCTTCTGCGGCCGCCTCGACGAGTGCGTGATCTCCGATCTCGGCACCATCCCTCAGGCCGTTACCGACGCCCTCGGCACGCCGTTCGAGGTCTGCGTAGCGAAGCTCGATGTGCAGACCCAGTCCTGCGCGACAAATGGGCTCTACAGCGCCGAAGAGAGCCTCGACGACGTGAACACCAGCCGCCAGGCGGCCCGGGAGTGCCTGCGCGACTTCGCCGTCATTACCTGTGACTCGCTGATGGCCGGCGACATGCAGGAGTCCCCGGAGTGCGCCGGTTCCTTCGCCTCCGCAGAGGACACCGCCTCCTTCGGTCTGGCCCTCCTCGAGACAGCGACCGAGTTCGCCGACGCGATCGACGCTCTCTAGCGTCCTGTAGAGTCGGGGCAATGGCCGCTCCGACTCTGGGTCCTTTCGAAGTCCAGAGCTTCCTCGCGCGGGGAGGCATGGGTGCGGTCTGGGCCGGAATCCATACGACGGCGCGGATCCCGGTCGCCATCAAGGTCCTCACCGGTCCCCGCGCGCAGCGAGCGAAGTTTCGGAAGGCCTTCCGCGATGAAGTCCGCGCCGTCGCCCGCCTGAGTCACCCGGGTATCGTCGGCGTCCTGGACTTCGGCGAGGTCTCTACAGAGGTCGCGGAGGCCACCGGCGCCAGCCTCGAAGTGGGCTCTCCCTACCTCGTGATGCGACGGGCGGCGGGCTCCCTGCGCGACGCCCCGACTCCGAGGCGCTGGGCGGAGGTGGCGGCGATCCTCGACCAGCTCCTCGCGGCCCTCGGACACGCCCACGCCAACGGGGTGCTGCACCGCGACTTGAAGCCGGGAAACGTCCTGGTCCGCTCTCTGAAGCCCTGGGGGGACGGCCCCATCGCTCCCTGCTTCGAGGCGCTCGAGCTCGCCGACTTTGGACTCGCTCGTATTGGCGACGATCCAACGGCCGCGGGAGGCGAGGCCCGCGCGCGGGGAACTCCTTGGTACATGGCCCCGGAGCAGGGCATGGGCCTGTGGAGGGATCACGGACCTTGGACGGATCTCTATGCGGTGGGCTGCATCGTGTGGGAGCTGGTCACAGGCCGCCCTCCATTCTCCGAGGACTCGCGGAGCATCGCCATTCAAGCGCATATCTCCAGGGATCTGCCGGATATGAGTGCCGCGTTGCCGGTGCCGGTCGATCTGGAGGCCTGGCTCGGCCGCCTCCTGAACAAGGACCCCTACCGCCGCTTCTCGTGCGCTGCCGATGCACGCTCGGCTCTGCAGGACCTCGGCCCGCCGTCGGGCATCGTCACCCCACGCGTCTCTGTTGTTGGCGCAGCGCTGACCTGGTCGGATTCCTTGCTCTCGACCGGAGACATGGAGGTCTTGGCATCGACTCGCGTGGAATCGACCGTTGAACCATTTGTTCCCAGCCTTCCAGAGATTCCTGAGGACTGGCGAGCGGCCACCGCGCCACAGGCCACCCTGCTGCTGCCCGGTGCCGGACTGGGAATCTATGGCCTGCGCACTGTGCCCATCGCCGGACGCCAGCGCGAGCGAGACCAGATGTGGGCCGCCCTGAGGCTCGTCGCCGAGGAGCGCTGTGGCCAGGTCCTGGTCCTCGAAGGCGCCGCTGGCCGTGGAAAGAGCCGGCTCGCAGGCTGGGTGACCTCTCTAGCAGCCGAGATTGGCGCGGCAACCGCCCTCCGGGCACAGTTCGACGCCGATCAGCGGAGCGAGCTACTCGGGGTGATCCGCCGATACCTGAAGACGAGCGATCAGACGACCGAGTCCATCGAGACCCGCCTCGCGAGCCGTTGGCCCGATGGTGCCGATGCTTGGACCGGCCTCGCCCGCGCCCTGAGCGGTGAGGCCCAGCCATCATCCCGAGAGGAGATGGAGATGTTCGCCCGCTGGCTCGGTCGCATTGGCTCGCGCCGACCCGTTGTCCTCTGGCTGGACGACGTGCACTGGTCCTCCACCGCACTGGAGTTTGCTGCTCGACTCTCGGGAGCATCGCTGCCGGTGCTGGTGGTCTGCACCGTGCGCAGCGAGGACGTCGACACCGCGGGAACCCGACAGACGCTCGAGCGCGTGTGTACGGGCGAATATGGAACTCGGATCGCCTTGGAGCCCCTCGGCGTCGAAGCTCACGCAGAGTTGGTACGCGACCTGCTCGGACTGCATCCCCGGCTGTCGGACCAGGTCGTGACGCGCACGGCCGGAAACCCGCTTTTTGCTGTACAGCTCGTCGGGGACTGGGTGAACCGCGGTGTCTTGATTCCCGGGGACGGCGGGTTCGTGGTCCGTCCGGGGGCTCCGGTCGACATCCCGAGCGACGTGCGCACCCTGTGCGAGGCGCGGATGCTCACCCTCGCCGAGGCCGCTGGCGAAAAGGGCCTGCTCGCCGTCGAGCTGGCGGCGGCGATCGGCCTGGAGGTGCGGTTCGATGAGTGGACTGCTGCGGCGCGGGTGGGCGCCGTCGAGATCCCGGATCGCCTGCTCGACGTCCTGCTCTCCCGGCGCCTCGCACGCCGGATCGACAACGGCTGGGCCTTCGAACACGGGCTTCTCCGCGAGGTGATCCTGGCCCACTCCGAAGCGGCCGGTCGCCTGCGGGTTCACCACCTGTCCTGCGCGCGCATGCTTCAATCCCGCCCCGGCGCCCAGTTGGCTCGCCTGGGCAGACACCTGGCTGCCGCTGGTCGATATGCGGAGGCCCTCGACCCGCTTGGAAGGGGTGCCTGGAATGCGCGGATTCGAGGTGATCGAGGCGGGCTCTCCCAGGCTCTTGATGTCTACGCGACCGCGGTTGCTGCACTGGATCTCGACGATCGGGACCCCGCCTTGCTGCGCCTGCGAACCCTGCAGGCCTGGCGGGCGATGTATTCGGGCGATCTGGCTCTTGCCGAGGAGCTCGCATCGAAGACCGCCTTGCTGCGTCCGGACGACGCCATCCGAGAAGAGTGCGGAGAAGCCAGGTTTATCGTCGCGCAGGTCGCCCGCACCCAGGGCAGAGTGCACGAAGCGACGGCGGGTTTCCTCGAAGTCTTGGAGCTGTTGGCGGGCGATGAGCGCGCGATCCTGGCTTGCTATCGGGGCCTTGGAGCTGTTGCTCGGGACATCGGACGCCTCGACGAGGCAGAGGCTTGGTATCTGAAGGCCCTCGACACCACGCTCTCGAACGCCACCCACTCCCATACCTGGCACGCCCTGGGAGCGATCTCGAGCCAAGCTGGACGCACGGAAGAAGCGCGCGAACGACTGGAGCGCGCCCTGGCCCTGTGTCGAAAGGGCGGCTCGGCCATCGGCACGGTGGAAGCCCTGAATGGACTCGCCGATATCGCTCGTTACGAGGGAGATCTCGACGAGGCAGAGCGGGGGTATCGCCACGCCCTGGCGGAGCTGCGGAAGTGCGGCTTCTACAGCGCAGTGACCGTGCGTCTGAACCTCGCCCAGCTGTCTGTCACCCGGGGCGATTCGGACGTTGCTGCACAAGAGATCGCGCTGGCAGAAGCCGAATACCAGAAGCGCGACGACCGCCGCTTCATGGGCGTGTGCGCCATACTGCGGGCAGAAGTGAACGCGATCCGCGGTGACTGGACCGCAGCCGAGCAGGCCCTGGACGACGGGGAGGCGTTTCTCGAGCAGACCGGGTTCACCGATCCCGACGTCGCCCACGCCTTCGAACGTCTCGCCGCACTTGCAGCGGGATCCCAAGACGCCCTGAACGCGCGGGCAACAAAGCTCGCCGATGGCCAGTGGAAGCGACTCCGACCTCCAAGTGGCTGACCGCTATTTTCGATTCAGCGCCCAGTCGTACTCCACCCACACAACGCTCAGATCCCCCTTCTTCAGCCGTTCGGCATCGGCGTCTGGCAGGTGCGGGATCAGAAACCACACCGCGTTCTCCGCCTTGCCCTCCAGTCCGGGGATGTCGCCTTTGTTTGCGCTCTTGAAGTCGTCGGCGTACCAGTCGAAGAGCTGAGAGAGCCCGATGGTCGAGCCCTCGATTCGATAGGCGTTGGTCGCGGCCCATCCCGCTGCGGCGGCGTTCAGCTGCTTCTCGGTTTCGATGGGCAGAAAGGGCGCTTCACGCAGCGGAGGGCACCCCTTGGCGGCACAGTTGAGGACGGCATGCACCCGGCCATCTGCGAGCTTGCGAACCCGCTCGTGCTCCATCTGGTTCAGGGTGAGATCGGAGCCTGCAACCTCGAATTTCCTCTTGTCCCATACCTTTCCGCCGTCCAGCTCCATGATGCTGTCCAGAGGAAGGGCGTCCAGCACGGTCCGCAGCGTGTACGCGTTGTAGGCGTTGACATTCAGCGCTAGCTTCTCGGCATCGCTGAACTTGGAATCATCGGCCTCGGCGATGGACTTCAGGTAGCCGTCGAGCTTGCCGGACCGCTTCGCTAGCGCGCCGTAGTCCACCGTTGCCGCACCGACTGCCCCGTCGAGGAAGGCGCCGAGATCGGCGTGGGAGTGATCGAAGGCCAGTGCCGACGTGAGAATGAAGAGCGCGGTGAGCATGCCTACCTGTCGATTGGGATGACTTCTCCGTTACCTTGCAATGCGTGAGGGCGTAGCCGGGAACCTCATCTTCAGCTCTGTGAGCGCTGCACCGGCCTCCTCGAGGTCCCAGACCGCGAGGGCGATGATGGCCTTGGCAACCCAGTAATCGGCGACGCGGTGGCTCGCGCTCCGGGCCGTCCTCAGCACCTCGGCGGCAGACTCGGCTTCACCCGTTATCGCCAGGAGAATGGCCATTTGACAGGCGACCTCGGGCGATCCGGCGCGGCGCTTTCGAGCCTCCTCCAGGCGCGTGGCGATCCCGCTCGTGGTGCCTTCGCCGTAGATCGCGGCGGCGAGGGCTTCGGGAATGGTCTCTGCCGGGGCCTTCACCGGTGCCAGAGCACGGGCAGCCAGCGCCAGCAGCACCGCATCACTGCGATCCGGATCGACGGCGAGGTGTGGGATCGGCTTGCCCTGCGCCACACGGGCCGCTGCCAACGCAAAGCGGATCCGGATGTCCCCTCGCCCACCCATGCCCATGGCCCGACGGATGGAGGCCTCTGCGGACTCTGCGTCCTCGACCTGCAGCGAAGCCAGACCACTGGCGAGGGCGTACTGTCGGTCGAGGCCGCGGTTTGCGGGTTTCAGCTCCAGGACCTTCTCCCCCTTTCCCTGGGCGATGAGGGCGAGCGCGTAGTGGCCCCAAGCATCCCTGCAGACGCCGGGCTGCGGGAGCTGGAAGGTGAGCGCGTCTAGGCCCTTGCCGGCGCGAACATCCTCTCGCGCGGAAGGATCCATGGAAGCCCACGCGTCCCAGAGCTCGCCCGCTCGCTCGAGCGGATCGACCACGAGCTTGGCCACGAAGGACTTCTTCTGGAGAGCGCCGGAGGTCCGCATCCGCCGGATCCCGAGGGTGAGATAGGGCTCGCAGCGATCGCCGGCAAAGCCTGTGGCCGCGAGACTCGCTTGCACCGCTCCGTCGGGATCCCCGCCGATCCACAGGGTGTTGGCCAGGGCAGCGTACTGGTCTCCCGCCGCCTGATCCCCCGGATCTCCGGCGATGGTGGACGTCTGCGTTTGCGCCTCGAAACCTATCTTTGGTCTGCCGGAGGCCCCCTTCTCATCGGCCTCGGCGGCCTCTTTCCACATCTCGTGTCGAAGCTTGGCGATGGCGACGGCCACGGGCGCCGGATCCTCCCACTTCGGATCCTCGACAAACTGAACCGCCATGAGGTCTTCGCGGGGAGACAAAACCAGGTCGTAGGCGTAGAGCAGGTCGTAGCCGAGACCTCCGACAAAATCAGCGGCGGGATCTCCCAGTGACTCGTCGACGATTGGCCGGACGGTCATCACGTTTTCGCCCAGCTCGATATCTGCCAGCTCGCCGGTGTCGATGAGTCGAGTCTGGTCCCAGTCGGTGCGGATCCAGGCGCCGGAGGGCTCGGAATCCAGCAGGATCGGTGCCGCCAGCGACAGGCCATTGCCGTGGCGCGGCTTGCCGTGCTCCATCCAGCGAGCCGTGGATTGCCCAAAAGCCGGGAGTGTTCCGCCGGCAACCCGCAGCAGCCCTTCGATCTCAGTTGGTGGAACGAAGCGCACCACCCCCGCCGATGGCAGGATGCCAATACCCAGGTGGCCAGCTGCCCCGAGCCCGAGGATGAGCTCGTCACCGGGCACGACCTCTGCGCGCACGCCTCGGAGAGTGAGATCTCCAATGACGACCTCGTCGATGAGCGCGCGGCGAATCTCCTTGCCATGCACCTTTGTGTTGTTGGTGCGCAGCTGCAATCCCCTCGCGAGATCGGCGCCGATCCGGGTCCACTCGCCGCCCAGATCGAGCACGGCGAGAGCGGATGTGTCGGGCCGATCCTCTCCGAAGGAAACGTGCACAAGCGGGCGATAGTCCCCAATTTCGCCCCGATATAGCGGCACATCCACCGCCGCATCCAGGTCGCTATCCGGGGCGTGCAGGAACCAGCCCGCACCGGCGAGGGCAACTCCCTCCGTCAATAGGGCCAGAATCAACAGCACCATCACCACGCATCTTACGCCGTTGACTCAGACCCCGGCACTCGATACCGGTCGAGCCTCTCTTTCCGTCCGGGAGTCGCCATGTCTACCATCTACGAAGTTGCAGGAAGAACCATCCTCGACAGCCGAGGAAACCCCACCGTCGAGGTCGAGATCCGCACCGATGCCGGCGTCGCCGCCAGGGCAGCGGTTCCGTCGGGCGCGTCGACCGGCGAGCACGAGGCGGTCGAGCTCCGCGATGGCGACAAGTCGCGCTGGCTGGGCAAGGGTGTCAGCCAGGCCGTAGAAAACGTGAACGGCCCCATTGCCGATCAGCTCATCGGACTCGACTGCCGCGAACAATCCGCGATCGATCGCCTTTTGTGTGAGCTCGACGGCACGCCGAACAAGGCCCGTCTTGGCGCCAACGCGATCCTCGGCGCGTCGCTCGCCGTCGCCAAGGCCGGCGCCGCAACCAGCGGGCTGCCCCTCTATCGTTATGTGGGTGGTGCCTCGGCACAGACCCTGCCGGTGCCGATGATGAACATCCTCAACGGCGGATCCCATGCCGACAACAACGTCGATGTGCAGGAGTTCATGGTGCTGCCCGTCGGCGCTCCGTCCTTTGCCGAGGGTCTGCGCTGGGGTGCCGAGATCTACCACGGCCTCAAGTCCGTTCTCCGCGAAAAAGGACTTGCAACCGGCGTCGGCGACGAGGGCGGCTTCGCGCCAAACCTCGGCTCCAACTCCGAGGCCCTCGACCTGATCTGCTCCGCCATCGAAAAGGCGGGTTTCAAGCTCTCCGACGACATCGTGCTCGCGCTGGATGTCGCGGCATCCGAGTTCTATCGCGACGGCAAGTACCACCTCGCTGGCGAGGGCAATGTGCAGTGGTCGGCGGACGAGCTCACAAACTGGTACGTCGGTCTGTGCGACAAGTACCCGATGTTCTCCATCGAGGACGGCCTGAACGAGGACGACTGGGAGGGCTGGAAGATCCACACCGACGCCCTCAAAGACCGCATCCAGCTCGTCGGCGACGATCTGTTCGTCACCAACACCGACCGCCTGGCGCGGGGAATCGAAGAGGGCATCGCCAACTCGATCCTCATCAAGGTGAACCAGATCGGCACGCTGTCGGAGACCCTGAACGCGGTCAACATGGCCCATCGCGCCGGATACACCTCGGTGATGTCCCACCGCTCCGGCGAGACCGAAGACGTGACCATCAGCGATCTCGCGGTGGCGTGCGGCACTGGCCAGATCAAGACTGGGGCGCCCTGCCGCTCGGATCGGGTCGCTAAGTACAACCAGCTCCTCCGCATCGAGGCCGAGCTCGGCGCCGCGTCTGTGTACGCGGGACGTTCGATCCTGCGGTGACTTCTTCCGGCTGGACGATGCGGCCCATGGAGCGGCGCGACATCGGCGCTGTCCTGGAGATCTGGAAGCACCTGATGACCGAGGGGTCACGGGCCGATCCGCGCTTCGCCATGGGAGATCCCGAGGCGATGCGGGCCTATATGACCCACTGGTTCGAGGTCTTTCAGCCCTTCCGGCCTGGATTCATCGCACTCATAGACGGTGAGATCGTCGGGTGGATCAGTGGGCATCCGGCGGCGATTTCCGGTGCTGTCTCCGCTCCAAAGACGGCTCGCATCGGCGACTTGTGGGTGCATCCCGAGCACCGACGCAAGCGCATCGCGACCGAGCTGGTTCGGACCTGGTCCATCCTCGTGAACAGCGCCGGGTATGCCAGGATCGAGGTCGGGACTCTGGCCAACGACGAGCGCGCCGTCGCGTTCTGGAAGAGCCAGGGTTTCACCGACTGGAGGGTGACGCTGCTCCGGGAAGCTTGACCCGCAAAGGGTCCGCAAGTGGACTCCCCTATCAACGGGGCTGATGCAGTTCCCAGACCTCGCCATCCGACTCGATCTTCCAGGGCTCCAACAACACCATCTCGTCGGTGAAGAAGTAGTCGCTGCGCTTGCCGATCTCGATCTCGGTACTGAAGGGCAGCTTGCGGTGGTCGGGGAACGAAATCCTACCCTCCAACGCCATGAACTCGTAGCTCACCATGCGCTCGGGCTTTCGGGTCGTGCGGACCATGATGCGGATCGCCCGATCGCTCGTGTCGTGCTTGGAGAAGAGCGGGAACAAGTAGTAGGTCTTGTCGTCGGTGAAGAGATTCCCCGGCACCGTCTGATTGATAACCACTGGATAGTGCGCCATGCCCTCGATGCGGATGAAGTGCTCGTCGGGATCGAGATTCGCAAAATCGGTCTGCACGACAGGCTGTGGCACCAGATCTTCTCCGGAGACCCAGAACTTCACGCCGACGCCGACAACGACAATCGATACGAACGGCACCAAAAACGGCAGATAGCGCTTCACCGAGTTTCCGTTAACCTCTCCACTGGAGTTCACATGGTGCAGACGCTGTCCGCTATCGATTGGTTCGGTCAATTCGGTGTCGATCGCGAGATCATCCGGAAGGTCCTGGCTGAAGCCACTCAACACGGTGCGGACGACGCCGATCTCTTCTTCGAGCACGCAACGAGCACCGCGGTCGGGCTGTCGGACGGAAAGGTCAACCGCGCTCACACATCCATCGACCTCGGAGTCGGAGTTCGCGTCGTGGTCGGCGACCAGGTGGGCTACGCCTACACCGAAGAGCTCGAGCTGAGGAGCATGCTCCGTGCCGCCGCCACCGCCGCTGCCATCGCTCGAACCGGCAAGGGCGGGTCGCCGATACAGATCAAGCTCGGGGCGATCGCGGATTATTACCCGGTGAATCGGTTCTGGCGCGATGTCGATTTGTCGGAGAGAGTGCCCCTCATTCGCGACTGGGAGGAGCGCGCATTTGCGGCCGATGCGCGCATCATAAAGGTTCAGGCCACCCTCTCCGATACCGACCAGCACGTTCTTGTCGCCCGGGCCGACGGCACCCTGGCCGCGGACTATCGACCGATGACGCGCGCTTTTGTGTCCTGCACCGCCGAGCAAGGCGACGTGCGCGAGTCAGGCGCCTACAACGTCGCCTCGCGCGCCGACCTCTCCTACTACAACCCCGACCGGCAGGAACGATTGGTGAGCCGCAGCGTCGATCGCGCTGTCCGAGCCCTCGACGCCGGCAGTCCCCCCGCCGGTGAGATGCCGGTGGTGATGGCCCCTGGGTCCTCCGGAATCCTGCTGCACGAGGCCATTGGTCACGGCATGGAGGCGGATTTCAATCGAAAGAACATCAGCATCTACGCCGACAAGCTCAACAAACCGATCGCGCCCGAGTCGGTGACGATCTTCGATGACGCGACGCTGAAGAGTGCCCGTGGTTCGCTGAATGTCGACGATGAGGGCAGCGAAGTAGAGAACACAGTCCTGGTCGAGAACGGGATCCTGAGGAGCTACCTGCACGACCGGATCTCCGCCCGCCACTACGGGGTGAAGAGCACGGGTTCGGGGCGGCGCGAGTCCTTTCGCCACCCGGTTTTGCCGCGCATGAGGTCTACCTATATGGGACCGGGCGAGCACTCCCCCGAGGAGGTCATCGGCTCGGTGAAGAAGGGCCTTTACTGTGAGACATTCGCGAATGGCTCGGTACAGATCGGCGCCGGGGACTTTGCTTTCTTCGTACGCCACGGGTACCTCATCGAGGACGGCAAGCTCACCCAGCCGGTCAAGGACGTGAACCTGATTGGCAACGGCCCCAAGGTGCTCGAGGCCATCGAGATGGTCGGCAACGATCTGGTCATCGACGAGGGTGGCTGGACCTGCGGCAAGGACGGACAGGGCGTGCCAGTGAGTCAGGGCATGCCGACGGTGTTGGTCAATCAGCTCTCGGTCGGAGGTCGTAGTGAGTGACTTGCTGAATCTCGCCGAGCGGGTCGTCGAGCGGACCAAGGCGCTGGGCGCCGAAGAGGTCAACGCCACGGTCTCCCGAGGCTCCCACGTGACGATCAACCGCCGAGGCGGCAAGGTCGAGCAAGCCACCGAGGCCACCACCCGTGGCTTGGTGGTGTCTCTGCTCGCCGATGGCCGGTTCACCTCGAACAGCACGTCCGATCTTCGCGACGAGGCCCTCGACGACTTTCTGAAGCGTTGCGTTGCCTCGGCCGCCTATCTCGAGCCCGACCCGGACCGTGCGCTTCCCGATGGTTCCGAGTGCGGACGCGGCGCCTCCCAAGAGGCTCTCGACCAGGACGACCCCGCCTGGTACACGCGAACTGCGGCGGACCGCGCCGACTTTGCCGAGTCTCTCGAGGCCACGCTCACCGACCGAGCGGACGACGACGCGGTCTCCCATGCGGTCTACTGCGCCGACGGCCAGGCCGAGGTCGTGCGGGTGATGTCCAACGGCTTTGCGGACATGAACCGCGGCGCGTGGTTCGCCGCCGGCGGCGAGATGACCCTGCAAGAGGGCGACAAGCGCCCGGAGAGCTCCGCGTATTACGCGGCTCGCTTCCTCGATGATCTGCCGGATCACGGCTCTATCGCCGATGAGGTCGTGCGCCGCACTCGACAGCGGCTCGGCTCGAGACCCGTCGAGTCCGGGAGCTATCCCCTCATCCTCCTGAACCGCTCCGCCGGTCGCCTGCTCGGGGCGATGTCAGGTCCACTATCGGGCGGCTCCCTTCACAATCGCAGGACCTGCTTTCCCGATCACATCGGCAAGAGCATCGCCTCTAGACACCTGAACGTCATCGACGATCCGACCATACCGCGCGGCCTCGGAAGCAGGCCCTGGGACGGCGATGCCCGCGTTGCAGCCCCACGATCCATCATCGAAGACGGCGTGCTCAAAAGCTACTACATCAACGTCTACTATGGCCGAAAGCTAGAGACGGCGCCGACAACGGGCGGTCGCTCCAACTGGGTGATCCGCGCCGGCGACAAGTCGTGGCGGGAGCTTGCCGCAGCCTATCCAAAGGCAATCCTCGTGAATGGCTTCCTCGGCGGGAACAGCAATCCCAGCAGCGGCGACTTCTCGTTCGGGATCCGGGGCGTGCTGGTCGAGGATGGCGAGCCCACCCAGTCCCTCTCCGAGATGAACGTGAGCGGCAACGTCACGGAGATCTTCAAGCGCCTGGTGGCCGTCGCCGATGATCCATGGGCTTGGTCTGCGGTAATGAGCCCGACCCTGGTGTTCGAGGATGTAGCCTTCTCCGGCAGTTAGCTCTACAGTTACCGGGCTTGACCTGTCGGCTAGACTCAAGTCATCGAGTGTGCCAACCAGTGACCGACAACGCCGCGACTCTTGACCCGCGCCCCAGACACGGAAGACGTGCACCCCAGCGCCGGCCTTCGCTGACCATTCTCTTCCACAGCGATCTGCGCCGAATCGGCGATCGCACAGATTCAATGGTGTTCGAAGAGGGCCCGTTGCAGATCGGGCGAAACGAGCCAATCTTCGGCGCCGAGCCGCTCGACGATCCCTGCGTGAGCCGGAACCAGCTCGCGATCTCCTGGGACGGCTCGTACTTCAAGGTGAGGAACTCGGCGTCTGCACGCCGGAACATCCGCGCCTTCGACGTCGACGGCCACACGCTGGGCCTCGACCGCATCCCGCCTCGGTGCCTGCTCGCCATCGGCAATCGCATCGTCCTGTGGCTCGACAACACGGCGCGGTCCACCCGGGATCTGGGCATGATCGGACACAGCTCGAGGATGCAGGCGCTGCGCTCGCACATCCGCAGAGCCAGCCGCCTCGGGCACACCGTCTTTGTGAACGGCGAGCCCGGCGTCGGAAAGGACCTGGCTGCCGCGGCGATCCACAACGTGAGTCGCTATTCGGAGGGCCCGTTTGTCTCCGTCGACTGCGGTGCCTTGCCGCCGCCACTCGCCGAGTCGCAGCTCTTCGGCAAGGAAGGAGCCGCCGGTCTGCTTGCCTCCGCGGCCGGTGGCTGCCTCTTCCTCGACGATATCGCCGAGCTTCCTCTCGCCCTCCAAGCTCGTGTGCTCGAGTTCCTCTTGGAGCGGCCGGTCGACTTCATGCTGGTCGCCACCAGCCACCGCCATCTGCCTAGCGAGGTGGAGGCCGGACGCTTCGACGACGGTCTCTACGAACGCATCGAACGCCCGGCCGTTACCGTTCCCCCACTGCGGGACCGCCCCGAAGACACGCCGGTTTTGTTTGCGCACTTCCTGGCGATCCACGCCGACACCCTCCCCCATCTGATCCGCGAAGCGACCGTCTTCGACCCTCCGGTGGCGCTCGAGTACATCCTCGGCCTCATGGTTCGCGACTGGCAACACAACGTCGCTCAGCTTCGAAGGGAGGTCACCGGCGTCGCCATGGCCAACGGCGAACCGGGTCCCTTCAAGGCGCCAGATGAGTCGGCGACGATGTCCATCCCACCGGCGGACTCATCGGACGAGATCGACCTCGATCGCGACGGGCTCCTCTCAGTGCTTCGAGAGCACAGCTTCGTTCATCGGCAGGTCGCCGCCGCACTGGGAATCAGCCGCACGGCGCTCGAAGAACAGATTGAGGAGCTCGGGATCCGCGGCGCATCCGAGGTGACTGACGTGGAGATCCAGGGCGCCCTCGACGCTTGCGGGGGAGATGTGGCGCGGGCCGCAGCAGTGCTCCAGATCAGCCGGCGCGACCTCGCCCTCAGGATCGCCGCACCGCGATCCGCCGAGTAACACCGGGCTATTTCGGCCCGATCCCAAGCTCGTCGGCGTGGGGCTTGAGCGCATCGATGACGAACTGGATGTGTTCGCCCAGCTCAGCACCCAGGAGTTCGATGCCGGCGTGGACCTCGGCGCGCTCCACCTTGGCGGCAAAGCGCTTGTCCTTGAGCTTCTTCTTCACCGACTTCGGCTTCAAGGTCGAGACACCTTCGGGGCGCACATAGCAACAGGCGACGATGAAGCCCGTGATCTCGTCGCAGGCGAGCAGCGCCTTGTCCAGGCTCGTCTCGTAGGCCACGCCCCATTTGGTGTAGTGGGCGGAGATCGCGTGAGCCAGGGACTCCTCCTCGCGCTCGCGGAGCCAGGCGACGATGCGTTTCGGGTGCTCGTCGGGCCACATCTCGTAGTCGGCGTCATGGAGCATTCCGGCGTTTCCCCACTGTTCCGGGTCGGCGTCTTGCCCGTAGCGCTCGGCCGCCGCGCGCATCACGATCTCGACAGCGCGGGCGTGCTTCCGCAGGCTGTCGCTCTGGGTCCAGGTGCTCAAGTGCCCCCAGGCTTCGTCCCTCGTCAGTCCCATCACTCCGCTCCAATCAGGTGTCCGCGGCCGATCGCCGTGAGGAGTTGCCGCTGCACTGGAATCCGCTGGCCAAAGCGCGTCGCGGTGTCCACAAACCAGCCGTTCCGCCATCGCCACTCTTTTGTCGAAGCCCGATAGTCTGGGATCGTCCTGGAGTAGTCGCACAAGCTCTCCACCAGGTATTCCAGGGGCACGTCGACACCGAGGGCAACCCGACCGGTGGCGGCGAGCTCGGCCACCAGGGCATCGAGCTCGGGGCGGTGGTTGGCGGCGATGTCCCCCACTGTGGTCTCGTATCGGTCGCAGAGTGGGCCAAAGGTGGCGATCCAACACATCTTTTGCAGCTCGTAGAACGAGAATCGCCCCCAGTCCACGGCTTCGGCCTGGAGCCCCATCGCCCCGAACCAGCGAGCCATCGCCAGCCCGTGATCTCCGGAGAACCAGCTGGTGCCACCGGGAGAGATCGGATCCCCGAGCTTGCTCACCGCGAAGTAGATCAGCCCGCGGGTCGCGCGCTGCATGGCGTTCGCCCGAAGGTGCTCGCGGATGGCGCCGTTCTGGACAAACACGAGGTCCGACCGTCGGTGTCGCGGAACTCGCGCCGCCACGTCCAGCAGATCGTCGTTCCGAACGGCGAGCACGATCGGATCCCCTTGCGGTCCTTCGAGAGCGTCCCATCCCTCGTCTCGGCTGACGAGCGCACAAGACAAACCTATGGCGGTGGATCGCGCTTGAAGCGCCGTTCCTACCCGCCCCGCTCCGATGACAATCATGCGCCCCTGCATCGCGATACCCTACTGCATGCCCCTCCCCCAAGCCACCGCCAACGCGCTGCGCGATCTGGACGTGGCCTACGAAGAAGACGCCTCCTTGCTGAAGAAGACGTGGTGGCGAGCGGGAGGAATGGCCGATGGTTTCGTGCTGGCGACGGATCTTCCCACGCTCGTCGCCCTGCAACGAGCGGCGTCCGAGACGGCCTGCCCGGTGTTCGCGCTGGGAAATGCGTCCAACCTGCTCGTCGCCGATGCCGGGATCCGCGGGCTCGTGGTTCGACTGGGCGGGGCGCTGGCCACCGACGAAGCACTCTCGGACGGACAGGTCCGCTTCGGCGGCGGGCTCAAGCTCATGCCCCTGGTGAACCGGATGCAGCGAAACCGCTGGACCGGCCTGGAGTTCTTTGCCGGCATCCCGGGGACCATTGGCGGTGCAGTGCGGATGAACGCCGGGACCGCCCTGGGTGAGACAGTTCATGCACTGATCGATGTCGATGTGGTACTTCCGGACGGGTCCACAGTCGAACTCACCGCCGAAGATCTGCGAATGTCCTACCGAACAGCCCATCTTCCCGCGGGAGGCATCGTCGCGAGCGCCCGCTTCCAGACCACCGGCGCCAACCCACAAGAGAGCCAAGAGAAGATCACGGCCCATCTCGATCATCGAGCGCGGACGCAGCCGGTTGACGTGCCGACCTGCGGCTCGACGTTCCGGAACCCGCCCGGAGACTACGCCGGACGACTCATCGAGGCCAGCGGGCTGAAAGGCCACCGCGTCGGCAAGGCGGAGGTCTCCCGAAAACACGCTAACTTCCTGGTGAACACCGGAGGAGCGACGGCCAACGACATCCGAAACCTCCTCGAGCACGTGCAGCAGACCGTCGAGAACGACCACGGCGTGAAGCTCGTCCGCGAAGTGCACTTTGTCGGAGACTGGTGATGTTGCCCTTCGAAAAACGCTGGAGAGACGCCGTCCTCAGCGCGATGTTGCCCGCCTCGGACGCCGTCCCGGGCTACGGGGATGTCGACACGACACCGTTCTGGGAGCGCTATCCCTCGGCGGCTCCTCCCCTCCTCAGACTCGGCTTTCGCGCGGCTATCTGGACCTTTGCGATGTGGTGTTTTGCCCGCCATCGCGCCGGCCCCGGCTCGGTGACCCTCGCCGAGGCGGGTGAGCTCCTCGCCGACGCCAAGTCCAGCCGTTTCTTCCTCATTCGTCAGCTGGCTCTGGTCGTGAAGCTGATCGCGACCATGGCGCTGTTCCGAGATCCCGAGGCGCGCAGAAAGGCGGATCCATGAGCCTGCAGGTGACCGACGGCCGCGAGATCAGAAGCCCTCACCAGATCCGCTGCGACGTAGCGGTGATCGGCAGCGGTCCAGCGGGGGCCGCGGTGGCGCGAACGCTGAGTCGCGCCGGGGCCAAGGTGGTGGTCCTCGAAGAGGGCAAGCTGCACACGAGCTTCGCCGAGGATGGATTCACCGCGATGGCCGACCTCTATCGAGACATGGGGGCGAGCGTCACCGCAGGACGGGCGCCGCTTCCGTACGTTCAAGGCCGAGCAGTGGGCGGCGGGTCGGTGTCGAACGGGGCCATCTCCTGGCGGCTCCCAAAACACGTGCATTCCGAGTGGATCTCCGCTGACGGTGCCCTCGACAACGCCATTCCGTGGGAGACCGTCGAAGAGACAACCGACCAGATCGAGAAAGATCTGAACATCGCGCCCACCGACCCCGAGATCGCCGGAGCCAACAACCTCCTCATGGCCAAGGGGGCCGAGGCCCTCGGGATAGCGCATCGGCCGATCTCGCGGAATGTGCGGAACTGCGAGGGCCGCGGCCAGTGCCTGCAGGGCTGTCAGATTGGCTCGAAGATGAGCATGGAACAGACCTATCTGCCCGATGCCGTGGAGCGCGGAGCCGAAATCCTCGCGAGCTGTCGCGCCGAGTGGGTCGTCGTAGAGCGGAGCCGCGCTGTCGGTGTCCGCGCTCGAGCTGCCGGCGGGGGGCGGGTCGATGTGGTGGCAGATCGCGTCGTCCTGGCGGCTTCGGCAATCCAGACGCCGCTGCTGCTCTTGGAGAGCGGGATCCGGCACGGACCAGTGGGCCGCCACCTCCAGTGCCATCCGGGCGTGTCCATGGCGGGTCGGTTTCCGGAGCCAGTCCGAATGTGGACCGGCGCGACCCAGGGGCACGAGGTCACTGGGCTGGTCGCCGAGCGCATCAAGTTCGAGGCCCTCGGCTTCGACATGGCGGTCCTCGCCTCCCGAGTCGATGGTGTCGGCCATCGACTGGCCGCTGGCATCGCCGACTTTGCGCACCTGGCCTCTTGGGGAGCGGCGATTCGAGCCGAGGCAGAGGGGCGGGTCAGTCGTGGCTGGATGGGGCGCAAAGTGCGCTTCGATCTTGGCGAACCGGACATCCGCCGCGTCCGCCGTTCTCTACGAGTGCTCGGTGAGATGATGTTCGCAGCTGGGGCCGAGTGGGTCTCTCCCGGCGTGCATGGTTGGCACTCACGAGTCACCGATCCCGCAGCCATGGCGCGTCTAGAGGAGGAAGGTCCCCTGGACGCCCGCGCCTACACGAGCGTCGCGACCCACCTCTTCGGTACTTGCCGGATGGGATCGGACCCGGCGAAGAGTGTCGTGCGGCCGGATGGGCTGCACCACTGGGTGGACCGGCTGTACGTGGCCGACTCCAGCGTGTTTCCAACAAACACTGGGGTGAACCCGCAGACATCGATCATCGCGATCGCCACGATCCTCGCTCGGGGCTTGGCAAATGGCTGACACGTGTCAGCATGATTGAGACACTCGTCAGGCGATTCACCAACTTCCATATGGCGACTGAGCCGCAATTCAGGTATCGTACTGCGCGTTTGGGAGCCTGATTTGATAGCCTCACTCCTCACTATGGTCGCCATCACCGCCTTTGCGGGCATTCCGGCTGGCGAAGACATCGATGATGCGGTCGCCGCAGACGTCACCCCGGAAGGATTCCAGGCGATAGCTGAAATAATCCCGGGATTCCTGCCCACTTCGATGCCCATCGGCGACGTGAACATGTACGGCGACGAGTGTCCGTGGATCGGCGGCTACCTCTACGGCGTCACGGTCTCCGGGCTCGAGGTGAACATCTCGGTGCCACAGAACGGCATCCTCATCACGCCGATGGACGACGGAATCGTCTGGGTGGACTTCAACGTCACCGTGTCGGTCAACGACGCCGGAAACCCCTTCGACCTGCACACCGAGCTCGCCTGTATCGGCGACGACTGCACCGCCTTTGTCGAGCCCTTCAACATCCACGCACGCACCGGGCTGATCCTGTCGATGGTCGATGACGGCATGGGCACCGGTCACGAGATCCTCGACATCGTCGTCATGGATCCGATCAGCGGCAACGAGGTCTTCCTCGACTACAGCGATCTCGACGGCAACAAGTTCAACCTGAACGGCTGCAGCATCGGGACCATCAACGACATCCTCGGATGGTTCGGGACCTCCATCGTCGATCTGCTGCTTCCGGCCCTCACCGGTCCCATCGACGACGCTCTGGCAGACCTCGATATCGCGGGCCTCACCGCTGGTCTCGGCGAACAGCTGGTCATCGAAGAAGAGATCGACCTCGAGGGCAGCATCATCAGCCTGAAGATCGAGCCGACCAGCACGGTCACCACTGCCGAGGGTCTGCGATTGGTTCTGGGCGGCCACGCGACCACGCCGGACACCCACGAGTGTGTCGCCGCCTACGACGCCGGCGAGTCGCTGGAGACGGTGAGCGATATCCCCGAGCAAGGGCATCTTCCGCTCGCCGTGCCCGGCATGTACCACGTCGGCGCCACCATCGCTGACGACTTCGTGAACCAGCTCCTCTACAGCGTCTGGCAGACTGGACTGCTGTGCCAGGAGCTCGGTGGCGAGGATGCCGCACTCGACATCCCGATCCCCCTCGATACCTCGATGCTCACGCTGCTCTTTGGAGACGTGTTCGAGGACATGTTCGGCGAAGAAGCCCAGCCCATCCTCATCCGGACCCGTCCCGAGAACCCGCCGATCCTGGCGCTGACCGAAGACGACGTAGACGTCGAGATGAACGACTTTGGCCTTGAGATCTACGCAGAGATCGACGGCCGCCAAGCCAAGCTCGTCGACGTCGGACTCGACATCGACGCGGGCCTCGATCTCGGGTTCATCCCCGAGACGGGCGTGCTCGACATCGGCATCGATCTGGTAGGTGCCATCGACGCCAGCGTCAACCAAAATGAGTTCAAGCCGGACCGCGATGACGACATCGCCGGCGGCATCAAGGGGCTCCTCGATCAGCCGCTCATCTCCGGCATCATCGACGGCCTCCTGTCCGATATGGTCATCGGACTGCCGCCTATCGCCGTGCCTGACATGGACGGCGACGCCCTCCCGGACACCATCGGCGTGCAAGATCTCGTCATCACCACCGCTGGCGACGACAACGACTGGCTCGGCGCATATGTTTGGGTCGGACAGGTCTATTACGAAGACGCGGGATGCGGCGGCGGCTGCGGCGATTGCGGCGGCGAGGGCTGCACCGACGAACTGACCGGCTGCACCGAGGGCTGCGCTGGCGAGGGCGGCTGCACCGACTTCAGCGAGGGCTGTGGCGACCCTGCCGACCCCAACAGCGGCTGCGACCTCGGCGGCTGCAACGTGTCGCCGGTCATCCCGGCGCGCACCATGGCGATTGTGCTCACCCTCCTCATCGTCGGAATGCGCAGGCGACGAGAGGACTGATCTCGCGACGGTGAGGCCTCGTGGATTAGGCTAGCGCTGTCTGTTGCCCCAGAGTCCCGGTGAAGAGTATTCGCTCCACCAGCACAGCTCCCCTTCTCGCCCGGCTCTATCCGGCCGCCTTGGCTTTTCTCATCGTCTTCGTGGTGGGTGGACTCGGCTATCGGGCGATCGGCGGAGAGCGATGGGACTACAGCGACTGCTTCTATATGGCGATCGTGACGCTCTCCACGGTGGGTTTCGCCGAGACCCTACCCGGCATGGACGAGACGCCGATGGCACGCGCCTGGACGGTCGGCCTGATCTTGCTGGGCAGCGGTACCCTGCTCTACTTCGCCTCCACGCTGACTGCTCTGATCGTGGAGGGCGATCTTCGCGGCGTCCTCCAGAGGAAAAAGATGACCCGCCTCCTCGACAAGATTCACGACCACATCATCGTGTGCGGCGTAGGCGCCACCGGCTCGAACATCGTCCTCGAGCTGCACCGCACCCACAACTCCTTTGTGGTGGTCGACAACAACGTCGAGCGTATCGAGCGCATGACTGCCGAGATCGGACCCTTTCTCAGCGTAATCGGCGACGCTGCCGAGGATCACATCCTGGAAGAAGCCGGTATTGAACGTGCAAATGGTCTCATCACGACCCTTCCAGATGATCGCGACAATCTCTTTGTGACCATCACCGCTCGGGCACTGAACGACAAGATGCGAATCGTCGCACGCATCATCGAACCCGAGTCCGAGCACAAGGTCCGCCGCGCCGGCGCCGATGCCGTGGTCTCGCCCAACCACATCGGTGGCATGCGCATGGCCAGCGAGATGCTGCGTCCCAAGACCGTGAAGTTCCTCGACGAGATGCTCCGGGACAAAGAGGCGAGCCGGCGGATCGAAGAGCTGGTGATTCCGCAGGGCAGTCCCCTCGTCGGGCAGACCCTGTCCGAAGCCAACCTACGACAGTGGGCGGACTCCCTGGTCATCGCCATTCGACTGGTCGACGGCAGCCACCTCTACAACCCGACCGCTGCGCACCGCTTGTCTGCCGGTGAGACCCTCATCGCCATGGTCTTGTCGGCCGAGGTCGCCGGCTTCCGCAAGCACGTCGCTGGCTGAGAATCGACCCTGCTCGGAATCAGAAGGGCCAGGCCAGCGCGGTGGAGTTCAGTCCGAGGCGCACTCGCACGAGAATCACCAGGGCGATGTTCCAGATCGACACAGAGATGGCGGATGCGAGTGCAGCACCCAGCATGTCGTAGGTCGGAATGAGGAGCACGTTCAGGGCAATGTTCAGGACCGCGACCCCCACCGAGACCCAGGCCACGTCGGTGTCGTGGCCAGTCATGATGAGCAGGTAGCCGACGCTGCCCGCCATGGCGTTCACGGCCTGGCCCACCACGAGCACCACCAGAGCCGCGTAGCCGACCTCGAAACCCGGGGAGTAGATGGACAGGGCGAGCTCGCCAAAGACGACCAGGAACACGGCCAGTAGTGCCGTGAGCGCTGTGACCGCCCAGGCACTGATCCGCACGAGCTTCTGGAGCTCGCCGATCTTTCCGGCCTCGTGCAGGGCTGCAAAGCGCGGGCTGACGACGCTGTTGGCCACGATCAGGACCAGCGCAGTGAAGCGTCCGAGTTGGGCGACAATCGAGTAGATACCCGTCGATGCGTCCGACGACAGCCACTTGAGCATCAGGATGTCCGACTGATGGATCGTCACCAATAGACCGTCGAGGATCAAGAGCGGTAGGGCGGCGGAAAGCCACTTTCGCGGCGTACTCACATGCTCTTTGGGGCGCGCGGGGAGTCGGCGTTGCCAGAAGAACAGCGCCGTCAATCCGGCCACCAACCACGCGACGGCCTGCACCCCCATCGCCTGATGCGGTGAGTCCAGCGACAATACGTAGAGCACGCCGATCCCAGACAATGCCAGGCCCGGCCTCACCAGCTGCAGGGGGATGCTGGCGACGACAACGGCGTTCAGGCCCCGGAGGGCAGCGCTCCGCAGCGTCGTGGCGGTGAGGAGAACCAGGACCACCATCGCCACCCCGATTGTCGTGCGAGTCTCTGGAGAGGCCAAGAGGCTGCTGAGGGCGAACACGAGCAGTCCCAGGGTGATCGCGACCGCCGCAGTCGCTCGCTGACTCCAAGCGACCAGCCCCACCACTTCCGGCCATGCCCCGCGCTCCTGACCGACGGCAACTTCGCGGACGACGAGTGTGGTCAGGCCCATGCGCGCAGCAGTCCCGAGCAAAGTGGCCAGGGACAGTGCAAAGGCGTAGACCCCCAAGCCCTCTGCGCCCAGTAGTCGGCTCAGGCCAATCCCGATTAGCACCCCGAGGACCACGGATACAAGCTGGAGCACCAAGTTGGCTCCGGCGTCGGTGGCGATGGTTCGGATCACTGGGGCGCCTGGGGTAGAGAGCGGTTTGTCGTCAGCTATCCGCTTTCGGTCCCGGCAGTGCTGTCCAAGGCGGTCTGCGATGTCCGACCGCTATACACTTCCCGCTGGGGAGTACCACTCGATGCCCAACGAGCACATGAATCTCGCCGAGCAGGCGCTGGCGAACCTCGTCAACCAGTTTGCGCGGCCCCTGGACTTCTTGCGCGAGCTGGCGCAGAACAGCATCGACGCCGGGAGCCCGAGGATCGAGGTCTCCGTCGCCTGGGATCCGCCCACGGAGGGGGAAACTGAAGGCGTGCTGCGCGTCCATGTCGACGACTTCGGCGAAGGCATGGACGAGGAGATCATCGACAACCAGCTGACGCGGCTGTTCTCCTCCACCAAAGAAGACGACCTGACCAAGATCGGCAAGTTCGGCATCGGCTTCACATCGATCTTCGCGATCCAGCCTCAGGCGGTCCTCCTGCGCACGGGGCGGCACGGCGAGTACTGGGAGCTGCTCTTCCACGCTGATCGAAGCTTCGACAAGATCCGCATCACCGAGCCCGTGGTCGGCACCCAGCTCACGCTCTTCAAGCGCATGCCGGAGTCGAACATCGAGCAGTTCATCCAGGAATGCAGGTTCATCCTCACCTACTGGTGTGAGCACTCCGACATACCCATCACCTTCCACGACAAGACCCGGGGTGAGGCGCTGCAGGCCGAGGAGAGCGCCGACCCGTTCGCCGCGTTCGCAGAGGCGGGATCGGGCGAGGCTTCCGGTCCGGAGTCCATCAACCGCCCTCTCGATCTGCCGCAGTCCACGCTCTGCATCCACCACATGGGCGAGCTCACCGAGATCGTGATTGGCTTTCAGCGGAACCCACGCTTCGGCTACTACAACGGCGGCCTCACGCTGCTGAGCACCGCAAACCTGGACGCCCTCGGAGCGTATTCCGAGCGCCTCGGGCACCTGTCATTCAAGATCAAGAACGACCACCTCGAGCACACCCTGACCCGAGACAACGTGCTGCAGGACGAAAACTGGCACAAGGCCATGGCGGTCATGCTGGAGGCCCATGTCCGGCTGCGGGAGGCGCTCCTGGACCGGATCGAGCAGGCCGTCGAAGCCGGCGAGGATCTTCGAACCTGGCACGCCTGGTTGGCTTCCGAGTGTCGAACGCCCGGATCGGCGGGTTTCATCGAGAAGCTGCGCGCCCGCAAGGTCTTCGCCGACTGGCAGGGCCGTCCGGTCACCCTCGAGCAGATCCGAAAACAGCAGAACCGCGAGGGGCACGTGCTGCTGTCGACTGGCAGCTCCCCGCTGTACTCCGAACTCGACAGAATCAAGGTGCTTCAGCTCACCGACACCCAGGAGACGAGAGAACTGCTGGAGGCGAGCGAAAAGCCACCTACTCTGTCCTATCTGTGGAACCACGGCGCCCTCGAGAAGACCGAGGATGTGTGGGTGATGCCCGCGATCGTGTCCGATTCCGAGCTCGAGCCACTGGAGCGCTCGCTGCTCAGACGAACGAGCGAGCTGCTGCGCGCCGCGATTGGAATCCGACTCCGCGTCCCAATGACGGCAAAGAAACTGGAGTATACGCCGGCAGAGGCCGCGCTCCTGAACCGGCTCACGCTCCGGGTCGGCGACTTCGGTGGGATCGATCTCGGGCGCGGCGAGGTTCTCTGTCTGAACGGTCCCAAGGACAGCAACGTCTTCCGTCGACCCGTCCCCCGCTGGTATCAGCGATTACCGGCCTTCCTCCAATGGAGAACGCTGCTGATCAACCGCAACCACTCCCTGTTCCGCGCTCAGCTCCTGGCCAGCACCGAGGACGTCGATCTCGCTGCCTTTGGCCTCGCACAGGCTCTGCTTCACACCGAGGGAATCGAGGGAGAGCGCTCCTTCGGGAGGATGATGGACGCGCTCTGTGAGACGCTGGGGGTGCTCCAGTGAGCCAACTCGACGATCTCCTCACTCGAAGCCGCAGTCCCGGAAAGTTCGTCGAGCGCCGCCGCTTCACGCTGTCTCGCGAGAAAGCCATCGAGAAGCAGCGAGAGTTCGCTCTTCGCCACCCGCGCCAGTACATCCTCGAGCTCGTCCAGTCTGCAGTCTTCGCTGGAGCGACCTATATTGCCATCGATGTTCGGCCTCATAGCTGCCTTCTCGCCTGGGTAGGTGGCCGAAAGATCGAGGCCCGAGAGCTAGAGAACCTGCTCGATTACCTGTTTGCCGACCGCTCCGACAAGCGGCATCGCCACCTCGTGCAGCTCGCGGTCGGGGTCAACGCAATCCTTCAACGCAAGCCGCGCACCCTGAGAATCGAGACCGGAGACGGCTCCACGGCGGTGCGCATGGACCTCGACTCGAAGGGTACCGGCAGCGTTGGCATTCCCGAGGACGCGATCGGCGGAACCTACCTCTACGCCGAGTTCGCGTCGGGCTGGATGTCGCGATTTGCGACCACCATCACCGGAACAAAACACACGACCGAACAGGAGCTCGTCGAGGAGCGGTGCCTGTACACACCAGTCCCCATCCTCCTCAACGGCGGTGCCCCCTTCGGGTATCGAGGCAGCCGACACATCGAGATCTTCGGTGCTCGGACCCAGCGGCACTTTGACCAGGATGGCCGGCGGGGAGTGGTCGCCATTCACTCCAGCGCCCGCGCGCCCACCGGCTTCCGAGTCGTCGTCGGCGGGGTGTGGATCTCGACTCTGGGCATGGAAGAGGTCGCAACCCGGCCGCTGGTCGGCGTGGTGTGCGACGACCAGCTGCGAAAGACGGCCGACCACTCCGACATCGTGCAGGACTTCCGATATCAGCAGATGCTTCACGGCGTACAGCCCCACGCCAGCGCCTTGATGCGAGAGGTCGAAGGCGCTCGTTATCAAGCTCCGAAACTGGCTGTCGTCGATGTGCCTCAAGAGATTGAGACCGGCGCCGGCCCCAAGATCATCGCCGAGCCACTGCCCGCAGCCCTCGAGATGCTGCACCCGCGGATCCCAACCAGCGTCGAGAGACTGCAGGAGGTCCGCGTCCGCGAGGCCGGAACCGAGACCCCGCTCTTCTACTGCACCCCCGAGACGGTGCCCGAGTTCGCCGGTGCACCCGCCGATCCTTCGCGTTTCCCGTACCGCCTGCTCGTCCTCACTGCCGGTCAGGCAGCGACCCTGGAGACGACGATCCCCGACGTCACGCTACATCGACTCTCGAGCAAGGCCGATATCGACTTCGTACGCCGCGTTCTCGAGCGTCAGGTCCGCGTACGGGAGTACGTCATCAGCAAGGACCGCGGCATCATCCGCATTCGCCTGCACCTCGAAGGGCGCCTTCCCGACTGGGGGGACGGTCGACGTGGCCTGCCCTTCGCCATCGTTCGCGACGGGATCACGCAGTCCGCGGGAATGGTCGACCGCAAGCGGGTCACGCTGACCTGCTTCGAAGGCGGCATGATCGACCGAGAAAACGAGGCCAGCTATCGTCTGGGGATCAGCATCAGGCTGCCTCGGATCAGCGTCGTAGTCGAGCCCACGGCCCAGGGCTGGCGGTCCATGAACGACGAAATCGTGGCCTTAATCCTTGATAACGCATGGCACCTCGCCGTTCCGGACGGAGACGAGCCCCACGCGCCCCTCCTGTGCGCTCTCCTGGGCCAGCTAGCTGTCCCGCAGCTCCAGTCCGCCCCGGATGTGCGCCTTGGGGCGTCGCTGCCGGTTCGCCATCCCGACAGCCTGCGCCACGTGCCCCTCGTTCGCACCGATCGAGGCCCCCTGTCCCTAGCCAGCTACCTCGATCTGCTCGGCACCGACGAAGTGGTCGAGGTTCGCTCCGCGGCCGAGCTCGCACAGCTCGAGTCACTGGAGTACCGCTTCGGCTTCGGCCACCTCACCCATTCCACCGTCGAGGCTCGCCCGGTCTTTGGCGTCGGCCGCATCGGCGAACGCTGGGTTTGGATGGAAGAACCACACATGTGGACCCTTCCAACGGTCACGCAGCTCATCTGGGTCGCCTCTACCTTCCGACCACGCACCAGTGACGAGCACTGGGAACAACACGCCAGCCCGAGCCCTGAGCTGGTCGCAGTCTTTCGCCGCGACACCCACCACAGCGACTGGGATGCCGGCTGGAAGCTCCTCCTTCGCCAGCTCATTCGCCTGGAGATCGACGACAGCTGGGGCCGCGCCACCCAGCCACCCATCAGCGTCGATCGAGCGCGCGGCATGGGCCGTCTCGCCCTGCTCAGGCTCTCAGTCATGCTGGAAAAGACCGACGAGCCAATCCTGTTGCCCTCGGACGGAGGCGCGCGCCGCAGCATCGACGAGCTCCGAGAGAGTCCCTACGCCCGGGTGATCGCGCGGCACGGTGTGGAGATGGCCGAGGCGTGGACCTTCCTGCTCACCCGGGACGAGCTCGCGGTGGTCGCCGGAGAAACGGACATCCAGCTTCGCTACGACGACCCACCCGACGTGTGGCGCTCGCTGACTGACGGCCCCGATACCGGCTGGCTGATCCGGCAGGAGGTCAAGCAGGCGGGACTGTCCGGCTGGTTGGGGCTACGCTTCCCATACGACGGCACCACCGGAATCCTCGTCCGTACGACCGGCCGCCTCATTGCGATTCCACAGATGGATCGCCGGATCCCTTGCCATGGACTCCTCTGGCCCGAGTCCAGTGGTGGAGAGACCACCGACGAGCAGGTTCGCCTGCTACAGCTCGCGGGCCTGCGCCTCTACCAGGAGATCCTCGGCCGCCTGCGCACCGGCCTGCCCGACGACGAGGCGGAGTCTGCCCGCCTCTATGGCTGGACCTTCGCCAAGTACGCATCGCGGAACCGGAAGCTCTCGGGCACCGCCCTGGACTTCGCCCGCCTCATCGAAGTGAAGGACGCCGAGGGGCAGATCTGGGGCAGCCTCGAAGAGTGGCTCGACCGACCGCCCGGGGACCGTCCAGCGCCCCCAACCGCCCTGGTCGTGATCGACGATCCAGAGCCTTCGAACGAGCTGGTCCATGTGCCGGATGAGCACAACGCGACGGCCTACGAGAAGCGGCTGGTGGATGCGATGGGAATCGACAACTTCAAGGTTCGCGTCGTCTACGACGATCTGGGCAACCTGCCGGCGGTGAACGTGGTGGAGTCTCGGAGCACCCGGGAGTCGGTGACCCTCGCGCTAAACCATGCGCGGCCGATTGTCAAGGTAGCAACGGCAAAGCCTGGCCAGGCTCGAGAGCTTCTGTTGCTCGAGATGGCCCGCCAGATCTGCCTCTTCACCGGGGCCATGGGGCTGGCTGTCGACCTGCTCAAGTGTCAGCAAGTCCTTCTCGCCCAGCGGCTCGAGACCGACTGAGCGGTGATGGCTACGGCAGCTCCGGCTCCCACCGGATCTCGCCATTCCGCCGGATCCGATTCCCGGTGAGCAGATGGCCAACTGGGAACGGTGCGCCCCGGTCGATGCCTTCGATCACCGGCTCCAGATCGAGCTCTGCGAAGTCGCCGATCCGTCGCAGCGTTCCCGCGGGTTCCCGAGCCAACTCCGCGTACGTGATGGGCAGGACCTCACCGAGTCGTTTGCTCGCGAACCGCAGCGCCGGCTTCACATATCCCCAATAGGCGAGGACCCGAGGGGCCGACTTCGGTGGCTGTTCAACGGGATCCACTCGCCGGCCCCAGGTCCGCCTCAGCCCACGGAGAGACCGGGTCAGGCAGATCACTCGGACGGGCAGAACCTCGTCCAGCGCCATGGCACGGGCGGCGAACTTGCTGCCATCGATGATTACGCGCGCGCCAGTCTCCGCGCGAATTGCAGCGAGAACCTGCCGATTGCAGAGCCCATACACCGCGAGATCCCGCCGTCGCGAATAGACCGCCCGGTGGCCATCCGTCTGACCGAAGACCTCCGAGACGCCGAGTGCGGTCGCGGCGTCCCAACCGAGCCGCTGGCGCACCCCCTCCCAGATTGGGCACTTGGGATCACCGCAGCTGCACGGTCGAGGAGACACGAACAAGTCGTCGGCAATCGTTGTCAGCTCTCCAGCGCCAAAGGCCTCCCTGGCTTGGGAGAGCAGGATCTGGAGTGCGGTGGAGCCGCTCCTGGCGGTACCCATGATGTAGAGGAGTCGATCAGCCAAGCCAGTCTCCGAAGGTCCCCGGCTCCATGCCAGCGGCCCGACTGGAGTCGATGAAGGCTCCGAGGTTCTCGAGCGCCCGGTCGGTGGTGTCTTTGGTGTGCCCGATCGCCACCACCGGACTCCCCTCGCCTCCACGAGCGCGCCAGCCCGCTGCGATATCGCTCAGGACGGCCCGATCGTGGCGGCAAAAATCAAGCATGATCCGGCCCAATCCGGCCACCCTCGAAGCCGTTTCCAGCAGCGGATAGAAGCGCTGTCCGCCACTGCAGCCCGGCGGATTCCTCCTGCCGCGAATCCTCAGGAGGGCGGCCAGATCGCTGCGATGCGAGATCCGGCCAGTGGCGATCGGAACCTCGATGAGCGGGCCGGGTCCCTCCAGACCCACATCGCCGCCAGTCCGCCACCAAGTCCGGTCGGGCATGTTGCGAAAGTCGAACCAGCTCTCGCCAGCGAGGAACCGGTCCGGCGCCACCGAAGAGTCGACTCGAATCCCCGCCTCGATCAGCGCTGCGGCCACCGCCTCAGATGGTTGGATGCACAGCGCGCCAGCCCGAAATGCCGTACAGGTCCAGTCCGCCACGACGCCGGTGAGCCAGCCCAGGCCTTCCTCGAGGAGATCGGCGATTCGTTGCGGCGGAAGATCGGCGATCCGCCGCTGCGGGAGAACCTCCCAGCGACCGTTGTAGGGTGCCTGCCACCACTGCGGATGGATGTGTAGTCCGATGTCGTGCCCCTCATCGTGCACGCGCCTGAGCTGCTCTTTCACCTGGGCGATTGCGCTAAATCCTGCTCGTTCCATCGCTGCGAACTCGGTGGCCTCCACGAAGATCGTCAGCGGCACGCCCCGGCTGCGGGCGAGCTCGAGCAATCGATCCGCGGGATCGATTACGCAGCCGCGCACACACCCGCGACCATTGCCGAAGACCTCGTAGTCGACGGTGACAATGAGACGGTCTGTCACGACCACGCATCCAGCTCGCGCAGATAGGCGGCCTCCACACGGGCCGCGATGCGTTTGGCCTCGTAGCGCTCGGCGATCTGCCGATTGAGAGCACCCATGCCCCGGCAGCGAACCGGATCCGACACAGCCTCGGCCAGTGCAGTACCCACCTCGGAGGGATCGGCGAGCAACCAACCGTTTTGGCCGTGACTCACGACTTCGGCGACGCCGCCCACATCGGTGACCACGACTGCGAGCCCGGCAGCCATCGCCTCTAGCATCGCCACTGGCAAGCCCTCGGTGTGGGACGGAAGGGCAAAGATCGAGGCGCTCTGAAGCATCCGCACTTTGTGCTCGCCCTCCAGCCGTCCCGTTAGCCGCACCCGGCGCTGCAAGCCATGGTGTCGCACCCAGTGGGCCATCTTGGCGGCAGCCGAGCCATCCCCTACGATCACCAGCTCAGCCCGATCCGCGACCTCGAGGAAACCCTCCAGGAGCTCGAACACACCCTTCTCCGGTTCCAGGCGCCCCAGGAAGATGATGCGCGAGACTTCGATCGCAGCGGCCCCTCCCAGATCAGAGCCGTCGTAGGCGGGCCCGATCACCTCGATGTCGTCGCGATCCAGTCCGAGGGCCTCCAGTCCATCTCGAAACCGCTCTGCCAGGGCGATCACCGGCCGGTCGCCATAGGCCTCCACAAACCAACGCCGCATGGCCGGCACCGCCAGAAAGCGCCGCCACAGCGTGTCGCTCCAGCCGTGAAAGGTCACTACAGCGGGCCTTCTTCCCCAGTTGGCGAGGAGGATCCCGTCCCGGAAGACCGCGCGGGGTCGAAGGGAGGTGTTGATGTGCAGGAGATCCCAGCGGTCCTTGGCGCGGTGGAGGCGGGCGTTGTCACGCAGGACGGACAGACCGTCGGTCCAAGAGCCGATAGGTGGTCTCCCAAGCTTGAAATGGCCAGCTTTCACCCGGCCGAAGTGAGGCTGAAGGGCGCGCACGACACCGACCACACCACCACTGTGATCGAAGTCCCGCGCACCGATGAGAACTCGCTTCATGGCGGTTCAGCCTACCGTCCGCGGCTCGATCCGGGTACGGTCCTTTGAAAGTCGGAGTTTGTGGATGAAGAGCGAGTCTATCTGCGTCATTGGGCTCGGTTATATCGGCCTTCCCACCGCGAGTCTTCTCGCTACCAAGGGATTTTCGGTCCGGGGGGTCGACGTCACATCGCACGTCGTCGACACTATCAACAGCGGCAAGATCCACATTGTGGAGCCGGATCTAGACATCCTGGTGCAGGCGGCGGTCCACTCCGGAAACCTGCGAGCTCACCTCGAGCCGGGGCCCGCTGACATCTTCATCATCGCGGTGCCCACTCCCTTCACCGAAGGCCACCAGCCAGACCTCTCCTACATCGAGGAAGCCACCGCCGCGCTGGCTCCCCATGTCGTGGCGGGGAACCTGGTGATCCTCGAGTCCACGTCCCCGGTCGGAACCACCGAGCTGGTAGCCGAGCGCCTCCGCGACGCCCGACCGGATCTCGTGGAAGACGGGACCGCGGCGTTTTTTGTCGCCCACTGTCCAGAGCGCGTGCTTCCGGGAAGCATCCTCCGAGAGCTGGTCGAGAATGACCGCATCGTCGGCGGAGTGGATCGCCCCAGCACCGATCGCGCCGTAGCTTTCTATGAGACGTTTGTGAATGGCCAGGTCCTTCCTACAGATTCGCGCACGGCAGAGCTCGCGAAGCTGGTCGAGAACAGCTACCGCGACGTGAACATCGCCTTTGCCAACGAGCTCTCGATCCTCTCGGCCCGCTTCGGAATCAACGTCTGGGAGCTCATCCGCCTCGCCAACCGTCACCCTCGTGTGGACATCCTCCAGCCTGGCCCTGGGGTGGGTGGCCACTGTCTGGCAGTGGATCCGTGGTTCATCATCGCTGGCGCCCCCGAAGAAGCGAAGCTGATCCGCCTCGGAAGAGAGGTGAACGACTCGAAGATCGACTGGGTCGTCGACTGGGTGGTGAAGCGCGCCGAGAGGTTCCGTGCTCCGGTAATCGCTTGCTTGGGGTTGGCCTACAAACCGGACATCGACGACACCCGGGAGTCCCCCGCCCTGGCGATAACTCGCAAGCTGCGCGATGTTGTGAAGGGTGGCGAGGTCTTGGCCTGTGACCCCAACCTCAAGAAGTTCGGGGAGTTCGAACTGCACTCCCTGTCCCAAGCCCTCGAGCGCGCCGACATCGTCGTAGGACTCGTCGCCCACCGTGAGTTCAAGCGAATCGACCAGGAGTTCCTCAAGGATCGCGTCGTCATCGACACGTGCGGGATCTTTCGCTGATGCGGGTTCTCTCGATCTTTGGCACTCGCCCCGAAGCAATCAAGATGGCCCCGGTGGTGCGGGCGCTCGGCAACACCGAGGGCATCGACAGTCGGATCTGCGTCACCGCCCAGCACCGCGACATGCTCGACCAGGTGCTGTCGGCCTTCGACATCACTCCGGATCACGATCTGGACCTCATGAAGGCCGGCCAAGATCTCTTCGACATCACCAGCCGGGTGTTGCTCGGTCTGCGGGACGTGCTTGCGGCCGAGTCCCCCGACGCCATCCTGGTCCACGGAGATACCACGAGCTGTCTCGCGGGAACGCTGGCGGGTTTCTACGCCCGAATCCCCGTTGGACACGTCGAAGCGGGACTGCGAACTGGTGATCTGACCGCTCCCTTCCCCGAGGAGGCGAACCGCGTCCTCGCCGACAAGATCTGTCACTGGCACTTCGCGCCCACCGAGCGAAGCCGCCAGGTTCTCCTGGACGAGGGCATGGAGCCAGCGCGCATTCACGTCACCGGCAACACCGTCATCGACGCGCTCCTGTGGATGCGGGACAAGGTCAGCGCCGCGCCCCTCGATACGTGGCGAGAGCCCTTTGGCGACGCCTGGGACGCCATCGCCGCCCCCGACACTCGGATCGTCCTGATCACCGGACACCGCCGGGAGAGCTTCGGCCGGGGTTTCGAGGACATCTGCGCCGCCATCCGGACCTTGGCGCTCCGACACCCTGACGTGCACCTGATCTACCCGGTGCACCTGAACCCAAACGTGCAGGAGCCCGTGTTTCGGACCCTCGCCAACCTGGCGAATGTGCATCTGCTCCGACCCCTCGATTATCCGCCTTTTGTGCGGTTGATGGACCGGTCGACCGTCATCCTCACCGACAGTGGTGGGATCCAGGAAGAGGCCCCGAGCCTGGGCAAGCCGGTGCTGGTGATGCGCAACACCACCGAGCGTCCCGAGGGGGTCGAGGCCGGCACCGTGGCCCTCGTCGGCACCAATCGCGACCGCATCGTTGGCGGCGTGCACGAGCTCCTCACCGATCCCGCCGCCTACGCGAAGTTCGCGAGCGCGCACAACCCCTATGGAGATGGCACCGCCGCCCAGCGCATCGCCGCCGTCCTCGCCACCTGAGTCAACAGCCTCGGCACCTGAGTCAACAGTATCGACACTCCTAGAGACTCAGGTAGCGCACGGTATCCGTGAGCGTCGAACGATCCAGCACTCCGCCGACGTCGAACAGCACGCCCCCCGGTACGACGCGACGCTGAAGCTCGGCCAGATCGAGGGCGAGCAGGGCGCGGTGCGGCACGGCGAGGATCAGGGCGTGAAGATTCCTGGCGGTTTCGAGGTCCACCAGCTCGATGTCGTATTCGTGCCGGGCATGGTCGGGGTCTACGAGGGGGTCGTGCACCATGGCCTCGATGCCGAACTGGGAGAGCTCGTCGATCACATCGGGAACGCGGCTATTGCGGAGATCGGGCACATTGGGCTTGAAGGCCAGCCCGAGGACCGCCACCCTTGCGCCGGCAACCGGAAGGCCTGCTTGTCCCAGCCCTTTCACCACCCGCTGGGCCACGTGCCGACCCATGTCGTCGTTGATGCGGCGACCGGCTAGGATGACCTCGGGATGATAGCCAACTTCCTCGGCTTTCGCCGTTAGATAGTACGGATCGACGCCGATGCAGTGGCCGCCCACCAGGCCCGGCGTGAACTTCAGGAAGTTCCACTTCGTGCCGGCGGCAGCGAGCACGTCTCGCGTCGGGATCTCCAGGCGTTCGAAGATCAGCGACAGCTCGTTCATGAAGGCGATGTTCAAGTCTCGCTGTGTATTCTCGATGACCTTGGCGGCTTCGGCAACGCGGATCGACGGAGCCCGGTGGATGCCAGCTTCGATGATGGATCCGTAGGCAGCGGCGACGCGGTCGAGGGTGGCCGCGTCCTGCCCGGAGACAACCTTCACGATCCGGGTGATGGTGTGTTCTCTGTCCCCGGGATTGATTCGCTCCGGGGAGTAGCCGAGGGTGAAGTCGACGCCGGCCTCCAGACCCGAAGCCGCCGCGAGTGCAGGACCGCAGATCTCCTCGGTGACGCCGGGGTAGACAGTCGATTCGTAGACGACGACCGCTCCTTTCTCGAGGACCGATCCCACCGATCTGCTCGCCGCGAGGACGGCGCGGAGATCTGGCCTGCGGGAAGCGTCGATCGGCGTGGGCACGGTGATGATGAAGAAGGTGCAGCCTCGGAGATCCTCGACGCTCTCCGTGAATCGAATCGAAGAGGCCCCCAGATCGGCGCGATCGACTTCTCCCGTCCGATCGCCGCCAGCTTCGAGTTCAGCGATGCGGGAGGTGTCGATGTCGAAGCCAACGGTCTCGCAGCGAAGGGCAAAAGCGAGTGCCACGGGCAGGCCGACATAGCCGAGCCCAATGACGGCGATCTTCTCTTTCATTTCAGTCCATCCAAGAACAAGCGAAAGTCGGCGCCGATCGTCGGATCTGCGAGGGCAAACTCCACGACGGTCTGCAGATAGGCCAGTGGAGTGCCGGTGTCGTAGCGACGGGCGGTGACGATTGCGGCACTCAGGCCTCCGCGAGAGGCGAGCAGGGAGAGGGCGTCAGTAGCGAAGAATTCGCCTTCTCCGTGCTTTTCGAGCAGCTCAGCGAGGAGGCTGAAGAGCACGGGCGTGTACAGGTAGCGGCCCATCGAGACCAGAGACGAGGGCTCGGTTCCCTTCGCGGGTTTCTCGATCAGATCGCGGACGGTGACCACTTCGCCGCTGCCCTCGAAGTCGATGCAGCCGTAGCGGGAGACATCGTGACCGGACATGTCGACCGCGGAGAGCACCGAGTTTCCGGTCTGTTTCCAGGCGGCGATCAGGGCCGCAGAGCAGTTGGGCTCGCCAAAGAGATCGTCGGGATAGGCGATGACCACCGGGTCGTCTCCGGCGAAGACCCTCGCCTGGAGGATGGCGTGGCCGGTGCCCTTCATCTCCTTTTGGCGGACGAAGTGCACGTTGGCCCGTGGCGGCTGGGAGCGCGCGAGCTTGGCGTGGGCCCCCTCCCGCTCGAACACGGCCTCGAGCTCGGGATCGCGGTCGAACCAGTCCTCGAGCGAGCGCTTGCGGCGCGAGGTGATCACCAGGATGTCCTCGATGCCGGCGTCGACCATCTCCGAGATGATGAAGTCGATGGCCGGTCGATCGATGATCGGCAGCATCTCCTTGGGGATACATCGAGTCACTGGTAGGAATCGCGTCCCGTATCCAGCGGCGACAACCACACCCTTCACACGCATCCTCAGCCTCTCCTTCTGCGGTCGAGTCCTCTATTGGTTCGACAGTATGCCAAAAACGGCGTGCAGGCCTGCGGGCTCGACGTCCCACTCCTCCAGCTTGCGCTCGGCCTCGAGATCGTAGGCGGCAACTCGGGTCGGCAGGCGGGTCCTCCGGGGGCGACCTGCGAGCTTGCCCTTCACCCACGCCAGGCGGTCTACAAACCGTGTCGCCCGCAGGCGCGTGAAGCCGACATAGGCGGTATTTCCATCGATATGGAGCCCACGACACCAGCCCAGGGGCTCATCGAGCGCCTCGATGCGGTTTAGATCGATGGTGCGGGAGATCCCCTGGCTGTTCGCTTCGATGAGATGACCGTCCACCCTTGTGAACCAGACCCGATCTCCCCGCACGAAGCCATCGTGGATCCTCTCCGGTCCGAGGTCCAAGGTGCGGTCGGGCGCAGCGTCGGCGTCTCCCGGTGACAGGGCCACTGCGTCACCTGGGTGGCATCGGGTCATCCACAGACGATCGTCGAAGGCAAACACGTGGTTGGGATGCCAGGCATGAGGCTTTGTGCTCACCGTGCGATAGTCCCGTTCCTCGGGGTGGCCTCGGCCGTGGAATCGAGCTTCGTCACCGATCTCTACGACGCCATCCAGGCCACTGCTGACCGCATACAGCCGGCCCTCGTGCCGGATTGCATGGTGCAGGTCGTTGAACCACGGATGAGAGAAACAACGGAGGATCTCGCCAGTTGAGGCGACGTCGAGGACCTCGCGCTCGGTGACGATCACGAGGTTGGCGCTATCTCGAGACAGGCCCTTGAAGACCTGTCCGTGGGGAGGGTGGGGCCACGCCGTCGAGACATGGCGAAGGCGCTCGTCGAGCACTCCGCTGTCGGTGTCGAGGACAGCGAGGATCCCCGCGTCGTAGAGGTGCTCGTGGTTCCGATCCCGAACGGTTGCGGGGCTCTGGCTTCCACCGACTACGAAGAGCTTCAAAGGCTCACTCCTCCACCCCTTCATCCGCTGCCGGGATTGGCGCTCGACTGCCTGCAACCCAGCCAAAGCGCGCCCCACGTGCCTCTTCCGCGTAGCGTCGCGCCCACGATCGTGTCGGGTCGGCGGTCACGGCGCAGTCGAACAGCTCGAACGCTTGCTCGTGGTCCCCCGCCGCGCGGGCCTGCATTGCCTTGGGCCACAGGGCGTCGGCGATCGCGGCACCGTTGGCCTCGACCCGTTTCGCATCGCGCTGCCAACCACGAGCGTGGCGAATGCGCTCCGCCTTCTGTCGTGGGGTCTCGAGATCCATCGCGCTGCGCGCCCAGCAGTTGGCGATTGGACCGGCCACCTTCTTGCGCTCGCCGTGCCTCCAAGGGCCGTTCCGGGTGCGGTGGCGAACGCCCCGCTCCCATGCGTCTTCTGCTTCCTGGCAGTCGTCGGCGCGGGCGGCCTCGATGGCGTAGGCCAGGTCTACGTTCGCGAGCCGGGACATCTCCTCCCGAGCCACAATCTGCACCGCGCCGGGGAACTGCACCTCGCCGGTCATGAAGGTCGGGCTCTCCGGCACATGGGATCCTGGGGGATTGCGCTCCAGAGCCAAGGCGTGCCCATCGCGATCGATCGCGGCAAACCCCAGGGAATAGCTCCCTAGTGGCAGGTCTCCCCGAAGGGTGAACGAGAACCGTCCATGGAAGATCTCCCCGTCTTTCCAGCTGCGCGTCGGATACCAATCGTCGTATCCAGGAGGCACATCCCAGACCTCGATTGTGCCGTCGGGACCGGAGATGAAGACAAACACACGAAAGCCCGTCGCAGGTCGAGGCGCCGACAGCCCGACCTCCAGATAGAGGCCAGAATCCGGTCCGACCTCGGGGCTGACGATGCGGTAGCCCACAACGGACACGCCGCCCTCGTAGCCGATCCTCTGATCGATTCCGGGCCACTCGGTACTGACGAGCAGATCCTTGCGCACGTAGTTGCCGATGTGGATGCCTTTTCCGGAGCGGAATCCTGGAAACTCGACGTAGTCCGAGCGGAAGCCCGGTAGCGTCCTGGTCACCTGTCCCGTGCTCGCGTGGGCGTGGCAGAAGTCGAACGGGTTCTGTTCGAGCAGGTACTCAGTCGTGAACGGGCGCTTCTTCTGTTGCATCGCGAAGGGGATGTCCACCAATCCCTTCGCGTCGATGATCTTCCCGAAGTCAGGACCAAACCACATCATGCCGCCCATGTCGTGATCGATGATTGTCGCGGGCCTGAGCATCTGCAGTCGAGTGGTCGCGCGGCGATAGTGATCCAGTCGTTTCTTGACGCCGAACGGTGTGACAGGCGGTCGGTAGCTCCGAAAGTAGGCCACGTGTGGCACGACCCAGGTCAGAACCAGAGTGACCACGAGCAAGCGTGCCGGCCAGCCCCAGTGCAGGCGCTTCCGATACTCCCGGAGCGCGTCCGCGACCGCGATGATGCCGGCGGCGAGGAGGACCGCCTGGGGAACGGCAAAGAGGGAGACAAAGCGGAAGCCCGCCATCCAGTCGCCACCCGAACGAATCGAGAACCAGACTCCGACCAGGAGCATTCCCCATGCGAGTCCAATGACTCGCCAGGCCGGGCGACGCCACAGCGCGGTGGTCAGCGCTGCGACAACCGCCGTCAACACCCAGAAGCGGACCATGCGCATCGACTCGGTCTGCTCGATGATCGGCCAGAAGCTGATGTTCTCGGTGAATATCGCCGGCCCGGGAATCAGCAGAACGGCTGCGGTAGCGCCAATGGAAAACAGCGCCACCAGTGCTCGCGGAGGACCTCGTAAGCCGGCGACGCCGATCCAGAAAAGGGGAAAGAGCCAGCCAACGTGCAGCTCAGCGCAGTACCTCCGCAGATACATCCACGAACGCGCGTTCCAGGAGTAGGGCTGAAACCCGAGCGCCCCCATCTTTGCGTAATAGGTCGCGGGGTACGGATACGCAAAATAGGCGTAGCGAGCCGCAAAATAGGCGCCAAACGGGATCCAGAAGACCGCAATCCAGGCCGCAGTGCGCTTCCATGACCGCCCGTGGGAGCGGTCGATGACCAGGCCCCAAAAACCGCCAAAAGCGGCGTAGACGATGCCCTCTGGCCGGGTCAGTGCCAGGAGGACGAAGGCGACGGCGGCCCACGGGAACCCGCCTTCTTCCCCTTCGACCAGGGTCCGCCACATCGCCAATGCGAGCAGCAGACAGAACAGCGGGTTCTCGAGCCCGCTCGCGCTCCAGATGCCAAAGATGCAGTCGGACGCCAGGAGCGCTGCGGCGATGAGCCCGATCCCGACGCGATCGGGCCGGAGGCGGGAGCCGATCGCATAGACCAGCGGAATGCATCCAGCCGCCAGGGGAATGCTCATCACACGACTGGACTGAAAACCATCGATTCCGAACAGCTGCCAGAAGGCCAGCATCAAGACCCAGAGCGGATTGGAGTAGCCCTCGACCCGCTCTCCGCCCGGAAAAGCCACCAATCCGTGGCCTTCGGCGAGGTTCCTGGCGAAGGAGAAGCTGATTGCGGCGTCCTCTATCCACCAGCCCCACTTCCAGTACGGCCACAGGCCCGCAAGGACCGTGAGGACAAGCAGGAACAGCAGATGAGCCCGAGCGCGCACATCTGCGGATAACGTGAGATACCCTGGCGTCCCATGCTGCTCCTTGCCCTCTTGCTGTCGAATGCCGTCGCCTTCCCCGGCGCACTGGTGGGTCCTGCCGGCTCCAACCTGCAAAGTGAAGCCAGCATGGTGGTGGTCTCCCACACCGGTGCGGGCATGCAGCTCACGATCGCGCTGGAGGTCAGCGGGGCTACGGATCTCGGACTGGTGTTGCCGATACCCGAGGCTGTGAATCCGGCTGATCTGTTGATCCTGGAGCCGGACTATCTGCAGCAGGTCGAGCTCTTCAGTGCTCCGCGACTGGAGCGCGTGCGCTGCGATGACCTGTCACAGGTGACCTACTACGCCATCCCGCCAGGCTGTGGCAGCTTCGAGTTCGACGACGGCCAGAGCGTCTCCCAGAGGGCAGCGGCCGAGGAATCACTCGGTTTAGAAGCCACTTTTGCCAAGAATGCTCTAAGTGTGGACGTCGTCACGGATCTGGACACTTGGATGGCGGACGCCGGGTATGTGCCCGATGCCGCGACCGAGACACTGCTGCAGACCTTCGTCGACGCGGGCTCGAGCTTCGTCGTCGCCCGCGCAGCCCTCGATACGGCGTCCTCGGTCTGGCTAGAACCCGTGCAGATTCCCCTCAGCACCACGGACTATCGCCTGCCCCTCGAGCTGAGCGCTTCCAGTGTCACCGAGCACGACCTGACTGTGCTCACCTTTGCGTCAGGCCCTCTCGAGCCCGATCTGTTCCGCGCCGCCGAGCTGGAGGCCGACTGCATGGTCCTCGGGGACTTTGGCGCCGCCCACGAGGCGAACTTCGAAGACGCCATCGATCCGTCAGAGAACGAGATGTGGGTTCTGGAGTATTCGGGTCTGTCCTCGGAGTGCTCGCCGTGCGCCCGGGATCCGCTCGAGTACTACAACCTCGCTGACTTCGGGTTCTTGGGCATCGACGAAGCCCATGTGACGCGCTGGCGCCATCGCTATGGCGACCAGTCCCCCGCTGTCGACGTTCTGCTCCAGCCCGGTGGATCGACCTCGGCGCAGATCCGCTATGTCGCCTATGACGGAGATCTCGAGTTCGCCTACCCGGTGTGCGGGCAGGGCAAGATCGCCAATCCGGGCGTCTGCGAGGGCCTGAACCCAGACGGCCTCGACGGTGGCTGCAACAGCGCGGGGGCGGGCGGCTGGATGTGGTTGGCGATCCTGCCGATTCTTGTGATGGCTAGACGTCGCTTGGCGCCGATTGTGCTCCTGTTGATCCTCGGAGCGGCGGACGCGCGGGCCGACGCACCCTCTCCGCGCTTCGACCTGGCCCTCGACCTGCCGATCTGGTCCACGGATCGCGTCGTCCCAGACGGCCGAGATACCGGCGCGCCGCACTTGCTGAGTCCCTTCGTGGGCGGCGAAGGCCGGGTCGGGATCCGGAAGTTCAAGAGCATGAACGTCGGAATCACCGGGGGCCTCCGGGGCTTTCGAGGGCGAGGTGGCGGAGAGGTCCGCTTCAGCTTCACCGAGCCGCATCTCGGAGTCGACGCGCGCCACGGTGTCTTTCGCGAGAGCGTCTTTGTCATTCCCCTCTTCCGGTACGGCGTGCAGGGGTCGGTGGGCATCCTCGACAGCGCTGTATTCATCCCAAAGGCCACTATTGGCGCTCTCCTCCACGTGGGTGCTGGCGCCTTCATCGGCCGAGGCGCACGACGCGTGATCGCTGAGATCAGGGCGAGCACAGTCCCAAGAACCGACGGTTTCTCGGTCTCGTTCGACTCGGTCACCGACCTGCCGGGATGGACCTACTATCCGGGCTCGGCGAACGTCACGCTCCTGATCGGGATGGGGTTTCAATAGTGGAGCGCAAGCGGCTGGCTTTCGGGTTCATGGTCGTGTTCATGGGCGGCGTCCTCACCCTCGTCGCCATTGGGTACGCGATGCCCCGCGAGCGAACGATCGTCGAGAAACGCACCATTGTGGCGCCCGCAGCCAAGATCCAGGCAAAGCTCACGGACCTGAACACCTGGCCGAGGTGGTCGGCCTGGAGCAAGGAGCGAGACCCGTCCGCGACCTGGGAGATCACTGGCGAAGTCGGCGCTGTCGGACACACCTGGGACTGGAGGGGACACCAGCTCGGGGACGGGAAGTTGGTGCTGACCGAGGTCCGCGCCGACGACGGCGGCATCGCCTACGACCTGACCTTCGCCGACGCGCCCCCGTCGGCGGGATCGGTGAGTCTGAGCCCTGGCGACGGCGGCACTGCTGTCGTATGGACCAACAGTCTGGACATGGGGAGCCACCCGTTCATGAGGTTGATCGGTCCCTTTGTGGAGAGCATGATCGGCGCCGACTTCCGAGACAGCCTGGAGGGCCTCGCCGACGCGGTCGACTAGATCATTCCTGGCAGCCCGGACACCAGTAGGTGTGGCGATTATGTCGTCCAAACCTGCAGTATTGAATGGGCGCCCGGCAGCGTAGGCACGGCCGTCGCGTTCGGTTGTAGACAAAGTGACTGGGTCGCTGCATGCCGGTGGTGTTCCGCCTCCTTCCTATGTTCTTCTGCAGCAGCTCACTCCCGCGGGCGTAGACAGCTCGCCAGGTCTCGTCGCTGACGTCCGCTGGATTGCCAAACGGGCTGAGTTCGAACAGGAACAGCAGCTCGGACTTGTACACGTTTCCGAGGCCCGCTGCGACGGCCTGGGTGAGGAGGAGGTCGGCGTTGTTGTCTACTTTCGAGGCTCGCAGTCTGGCGATCACTTCGTCGTAATCCACGATCTCCGGGATCAGATCGGGGCCGAGAGCGGTGAGCACCGGGTGTGTGGACAGCGCCCGATCGTCGATGCGCTCGACATCGGGGGCCTTGAAGCAGACCACCACGTCCTCGGGGGTAGTCAAGCTGAATGCGAGGTCTCCCCTACTCTTCTGCCACCGCTCTCCCGGATCGTAGCGATGCCACGTCCCGGTCATCTTCAGGTGGATCCGCAGCGTGGTGTGGTCGCTGAAGCCGATCAGGAGGTGCTTGCCGTGAGTCCGGATCTCGCGAACCGTTGTGCCGCTGAGCCCCTGCACGACCCGCGGCCAGCGGCTCTCGACGCCGAGGATCTCGCGATCGACGAGCCAGGGCCGCAGGGCTTGCGCGTGGCCGGCAATGTCGTCACCTTCGGGCACCGGAATTCCTCAACGCTGTCGGACGCGCTCCAGACCCTTGTAGTCCTCTGCAAATCCAGCCGCGACGAACAGGGGGGCATGGACCGAGCGATTGGCGGGTACACCGTCGATCTTGTCCACACGAATGGTGCGGAATCCGGTGCCGCGGTCAGCAACCAGAGCGGCGATGGCCAGGGAGAGGTGATCAGGTTCCCGAGTCGGGAAAGTAACCAAGCTCTTTCCTCCCTTTTCCTCGTAGATGACCGGGGCGCCACCGACACAGATGACCTTGGCCCCGGCGACACGACGGGGCTTGCCTCCCTCTACGCCGTCAGGCCAGGACAACAGGTTGCCCCAGGGATTTGCCGGATCGGTCGCGGCCAGCACCACCACGTCGCTGGACGGGGTTCGACAAGCGCGCAGCCGATCAACGGCTCCCGGGAGAGCAAACTGGGCACCCGTGAGGCCCTCAACGAACCAGCCTCGACGGCTGCGACCCGACTCCTCCATGGCACGAAGAACCGGGTAGACCGCCGAGAATCCCCCCTCCAGGCCGTCTGCCTTGGCACCCTCGCGACTGGCGATTCCGTACCGATCGAGGAGCAACATCGCGCGGGCATGGGCGCGTGCCGTCGCCGTGGGGTCGTCGCCGATGAGGTCCGACACCAGAGACCAGCGGCCGCCAGCGGTCCAGTTGGCTCGGCGAGCGTTCTTTCGGACCTTGCGATTCACCCCACGCAGGGGCTGGAACGTGTCGTTGGTGATGATTCCGGCCCAGGCGAGATCCCAGAGGGCACCGTTAAATTCGGCCGTTGGTGGGTTTCCGGCGGCGCGCTGGAGTTCGACCATGAAGGAAGCACCCCGGTCGAGGAGGTGTTCGTGTATCCGTGATCGGAGCACGGCCGTTGGATCTAGTTCGGCATCGAGCAGTCCCTTGGGGATCACTGATTTTAACATCAGCAACGGGATTCGCTCACGGCGGTACAACGCTACTTTGCCGTCTCTTGGACCCAACGGTCCGTGCCCGATCCATACCACCGCGCCAGTGGACCCGAGCTCGTCGAGCATCGCTGGCCGGAAGTCGGGAATGCGGGCTGGCAGGATCTGCGATTCCAGCATCGAGTACGGGACCGGCACCCCCTCCAGCTGATCGAGGACCTCTTCGAGGCGATTCATGCTGGTGCGGCGGCCGCCGATGCCGTGCCAGTCGAACAGGAAGCGAGCGTAGACCTCGGATTCGACAGGTGCGACCTCGGATCTGAGAGCTGCAAGCGAGCGCCTGCGCAGCCGCCTCAGGACCTCGGGATGGCACCACTCGGTCTCGGTTCCCCCGGGCCGGATATCGCCTCGGAGCAACTGATCGGTGGCCTCGAGGGCGCGCAGGATGGTCTCGAGGACTCCGGCAGGCAGTCCAAACCGCTCGGCGATCGGGCCGGCGAGGAACGGCCCATGGGTACGGGCCCAGCGAAGGATGAGCCCCTCGAGAGGTGCCTCTGTGGGTTCGAGGAAGACAGCCGGAAGCCCAGGTGGGAGGGGGATTCCCAGGGCGTCTCGGTAGCGACCCGAGTCCTCGGCGGCAATCCACCTCTCGACGCCGGCGATGCGGATCGGCACGATTCGACGCTGGGACTCGAGGGTGAGGAGCCAGGCCCCGGGGTCTTCGCGAGAGCGCTCGGCGAGCTCGGAGGTGCTGAGATCACCTAGTCGCCGCAGGAGGTCGTGCAGGCCGTCGGCGTGACGAGCGTGGCGATCCTCGGTCCGCCACTGGAGCTCCTCCTCGACCGCCTCCACCGAGTCCGCGTCGAGGAGCTCGCGTAGCTCTTCCTGCCCCAGGAGCTCCCGAAGCAAGTTCCGATCGAGGGTGAGCGCCATGGCCTTGCGCTCTGCCAGCGGTGCGTCTCCGTCGTACATGAAGGCGGCGACGTAGGCGAACACCAGGGATCGAGCGAAGGGCGACGGGCGGGGGGTCTGGACCTCGTGCACCGCGATCTCCCGGGAGCGAATGCCGCGCAGGATCTCGGTGAGGGCGGGCAGATCGAAGACCTCCTGGAGGCACTCGCGATAGGTCTCGAGGATCAAGGGAAAAGCTGGGTACTTGCTGGCTACCGCCATGAGATTCTGGGCCTTGAGCCGCTGGGACCACAGGGGAGTTCGACCATCGAAGCGCCGCCTGGGGAGCAGCAGTGCCCGGGCGGCATTCTCCCGGAAGCGGGTGGCGAATAGCGCCGAGTACCGCAGCTGCTCGACCACCAGATCCTCGATCTCCTCCGGATCGAGCATGAGGATGTCCAGAGGCGGCAGTTCCTCGACGTCGGCGAAGCGGATCGCGATGCCGTCATCGGTCCACAGGGCATTCACGGCGTATCCGGAGCTGTTCTCGAGCACCGACTGCAGGGCCAGACCCCAGGGCGCGTGGACCCGCGAGCCATAGGGAGTGAGGATGCAGACTCGCCAGTCGCCGAGCTCGTCGCGGAAGGCCTCTACGGTGATGGCACGATCGGTGGGCAGCGTCCCGGTCAGCTCTCGCTGCTCGGCGATGTAGGCGTTCAGGTTGCCGGCCGCGAGCTCGTCCAGAGAGGTGGTCTCCCCGAGCCACTCGATCGCCTTGTCTGGTTTCTGAGCCGACAGTTCGCGCAGGAAAGCACCGATCGCCCGACCCAGCTCGATGGGTCTCCCCGGCCGCTCGCCATGCCAGAACGGCAGGCGTCCCGGCTCTCCGGGGGCGGGAGAGACGACGACCTTGTCTCGGGTGATGTCCTCGATACGCCAGGTGCTGGCCCCGAGGATGATCAAGTCCCCTCGCCTGCTCTCGTAGACCATCTCCTCGTCGAGTTCCCCGAGGCGCGGCCCCTCTCCGACCAGGAAGACGCCGTAGAGGCCCCGGTCGGGGATGGTGCCGGCGTTTAGCAGGGACAACATCTTGGCGCCCTTTCGAGCGGTCAGTGTATCGGTCGTTCGATCCCAGTTGATCCGTGGGGCGAGCTCGGAGAAGGCATCGGATGGATAGCGCCCCGAGAGCATATCCAGGACCGAGTGAAACAGGGCGTCGGTGAGCTCGTTGTAGGGATAGGCTCTGCGCACCAGTGCGACCAGTTCGTCGACTTTCCAGGATTCGACGCCGCACATCGCGACGATCTGCTGGGAGAGCACGTCGAGGCAGTTGTGGGGCACCGTCGTCGACTCGATGTTGCCCTTGGCCATGTGGTTCGCGACCACTGCCGCTTCGACGAGATCCCCCCGAAACTTGGGGAAGATCCTGCCTTCACTGCGCTGTCCGACCCCGTGGCCCGCCCGGCCCACTCGCTGGAGACCCCGGGCAACGGATCCAGGCGACTCCACTAGAACCACGAGATCGACGGTCCCCATGTCGATGCCGAGCTCCAGCGAGCTGGTCGCCACGATTGCTGGCAGCTGGCCCGCCTTGAGCGCCTCTTCGATGACCTCGCGCTGGTGGTGGCTGATGCTGCCGTGGTGGGCGCGCACGAGCTCTTCGCCCGCCATCTCGTTCAGGCGCTGGGACAGGCGCTCACAGAGGATCCGGCTGTTGGTGAAGACGATGGTTGTGCGGTGCTGACGGATGAGCTCGAGGAGCCGCGGGTAGATGGTCGGCCAGATCCCGTGGGACTTCTTCTTCTTGGTTGGCTTGTCACCATAGTCGGCCGCAAAGCGTATTTCTCCACTCTTCTTCTTTCCGCCTACGAGCTGGCGCTCCCCGTCTCCGCTCGGACCGAGCTCGGAGGAGGTGGGGTTCTCCATGTCCACCACGGGAACCACGATCTCCAGCGATAGATTCGGCGGCTCGGAGGTGTCGACGACCTCGACCGGGCGCGGTCCACCCAGGTAGCGAGCGATCTCCTCGAGGGGACGCTGGGTGGCCGAGAGGCCGATTCTCTGTGGGTCCTTGTTGGTGGAGGTCGACAGGCGCTCCATGGACAGCGCCAGGTGGACCCCGCGCTTGGTGCCGGCCATCACATGGATCTCGTCGATAATGACCGTCTGCACCGACGCCAGGGTCGCGCGCGCTGCCGACCCGAGGATCAGGTAGAGGCTCTCCGGCGTAGTGACGAGGATATCCGCCGGATTCTTGGCTTGAAGGCGCCGTTCTCGCTGACTCGTATCCCCGGTCCGGATGTCGACTCGAATCGGTCGGACGGTCTGTCCCTCCAGGGTGGCCGCATTGGTAATCCCCACGAGCGGAGCGCGCAGGTTTCGCTCGATGTCGTAGACCAGGGCCTTGAGCGGCGAGACGTACAGGACCCTGACCCCCGGCTCGGCGTCCGCCGGGAGCTGAAAGAGGCGGTCGATGCACGCGAGAAAAGCTGCGAGGGTCTTTCCGCTCCCAGTCGGTGCCAGTAGAAGCGTGTTGTCACCGTCGTAGATCGGCCCCCAACCGCTATTCTGGACCGCTGTTGGGGCCGCGAAGGTGTTCGTGAACCAGCGGCGGGTGGCGGGAGAAAATCGGTCGAAGCCTTCCATCGGACCAAGGTATCGCAAGACAGGTCAGAAACTGTCAGCTATATGTTGGTTAGCCAACCAATTTATTATGAAGACTCCTCCAAAACTCGCATTGCTGACGACGCTATACCTGTCGCAGGGCCTTCCGTTCGGCTTCTTCACCCAGGCGCTGCCGGTATTGCTGCGCCAGCAGGAGGCTTCGCTCACGGCCATTGGTTTCTCTTCTTTGCTGGCGACCCCGTGGATGCTGAAGTTCCTGTGGGCACCAGCGGTGGATCGCTACCACTGGCCGCGGCTTGGGCGGCGGAAGTCGTGGATCCTGCCAGCCCAGATCCTCGCAGTTCTGTTGCTCTGCGGAATCTCCTTCCTCCGTCCCGAGATCCACCTGCCGTGGATCCTTGGCGCCGTCCTGCTCGCAAACCTGTTGGCAGCCACTCAGGACGTGGCGACAGATGGCCTCGCGGTGTCGCTACTGACCCACCGCGAGCGTGGGCTCGGAAACGGAGTCCAGGTCGCGGGGTATCGCCTGGGAATGGTCATCGGTGGCGGGGCTCTGTTGGTCGCCTTTGGACGCCTGGGATGGTCGGCTACCTTCGGGATCATGGCCGGGATCCTTGCAATTGCGACCCTGCCCATCGCGCTCCACCACGAGGAGGAGTCGGCGGTCGATCCGGACGAGCTGCCCGACATCGGCGAGATTGTGTCTGGGATCCTGAAGCGACCGGGAATGGGAAGATGGCTAGCACTTCTCGTCGCTTTCAAGGTCGGAGAAGCGCTGGGCGGCGGCGTAGTGCGCCCGATGCTGGTGGATCTCGGACTCGACATGGAAGACATCGGCTGGATGCTCGGGTTTGCGGGTTTCCTCTCCAGCCTCGTCGGGGCTCTGGCCGGGGGCGCCATGACAACGTGGCTAGGTCGGCGTCGCGCCCTCGTCGCTTTTGGACTCCTCCAGGCAACGGGTGTCGCCGCCTATCTGGCCCCCGTTTTCGGCTACACCAGCATCGAGACCCTCTACGTCGTCACCGTCTACGACCACCTGGTCGGCAGTATGGCGACGGCCGCGCTCTTCACCGCGATGATGGACGCCTGTGATCCGGATCAGGGCGGCACGGACTACACGGTTCAGGCCAGCGTGGTGGTGATGGCCACCGGACTCGGCGCCACGCTCTCTGGTCTGTCCGCAGACACGTTTGGCTACTTCTGGCACTTTGTGATCGCGACCGCCCTGACGGTGGCAGGGGCGGCGGTCGTGTGGTGGGGCTTCTCTAGCTCTCCCGGCGCCTCGCCAGAACCAGCAACAAGCCGATGAGCAACCCCGTGGAGGTCGATCCGGCACCGGCATCGCAGCCGCAGCCCTTGAGCGCCAGCTCGCCAGTTCCGCTCGTCAGAGCGGTGTCGTCCGGCACGTAGTCGGTGTCGCCCGTGTCGGCGGTGTCGCCCTCGCAGCCGTCTGGCACGCCGTTCTCGTTCATATCGGCGTTGTCGTTCTCGCCCTCGCAAAGGTCGCAATCGTCGGGAACGCCGTCGCCGTCGGTATCGACTAGATCGTCGCCACCCGGGCAGATGTCGCAGTCGTCGGGAACGCCGTCCACATCGGAGTCGATCCTGTCGTCGCCACTCGGGCAGATGTCACAGCCATCGGGCACCTCGTCGCTGTCGCCATCGAGGTTGTCGTTCTCGCCCTCGCAGATGTCGCAATCGTCGGGAACGCCGTCGCCGTCGGTGTCGATGTTGTCGTCACCAGCGCAGATGTCGCACGGATCGGGAACGCCATCGCTGTCGAGATCGCTGCCATCGGGGCCGAGGGGGCAGATGTCGCAGTAGTCGGGGATGCCGTCGCCGTCGTCGTCGAGCTGATCGAACCCACCCTCGCAGATGTCGCAGAAGTTCGGTACACCATCGCTGTCGTCATCGACCGAGTCGTCGCCGCCCGGGCAGAGATCGCAGAAGTCGGGAACGCCATCACTGTCGAGGTCGACGCCGTCGTTGCCACCGTCACAGATGTCGCAGTCATCCGGGACGCTGTCACCGTCGTCGTCCGCCAGGTCGTCGAAGCCGTCGCAGACGTCGCAGCCGTCCGGTACGGAGTCGGAATCGGAATCGGCGAAGTCGTCGGCGTTCGGACAGATGTCACACGCATTCGGGACCGTGTCGCCGTCGCTGTCGAGGTTGTCTGGACCAGCCAGACAGACATCGCAACCATCCGGCACTCCGTCACCGTCGTAGTCGGCGAGGTCGTCGAAGCCTTCGCAGGCGTCGCACTGATCTGCGACGCTGTCGAAGTCGGCATCCACCGAATCGTCGCCACCGGGGCACTGGTCACAGCCTTCGGGCACGCCATCATTGTCCGAGTCGACCCGATCGTCGAAGCCGATGCAGATGTCGCAGCCGTCCGGTGTCGTGTCGTTGTCGCCATCGGCGAGATCGTCGAAGTTGGCGCAGGCGTCACAGCCGTCGGGAACGCTGTCGCCGTCGCTGTCCACCGCATCGTCGCTGCCGGCACATACGTCACAGCCATCGGCCACGCCGTCGAAGTCGGCATCGAGGGCGTCATCGAAGCCCGGACAGGCGTCACAAGCGTTGGGGACCGCGTCACCATCAGTGTCGAAAGTGTCGTTGTAACCTGGGCATGCGTCGCAGCCGTCGGGCACGCCGTCACCGTCGTTGTCCGCGAGGTCGTCGTTGTTCGCGCAGAGGTCACAGCCGTCTGGGATGGTGTCGCCGTCGGCGTCGATGTTGTCATCGTAGCCGGTGCAGTCGTCACAGGCGTCGGGAACACCGTCGGTGTCGGTGTCGGCGTTGTCGTCGCCAGTTGGGCAGATGTCGCAGCCATTTGCAACGCCGTCACCGTCGGTGTCGAGCGTGTCATCGCTGCCCGGGCAGGTGTCGCAACCGTCCGGAATCGTGTCTGTATCCGCGTCAAAACTGTCATCTGAGCCCTCGCAGAGGTCGCAACCATCTGCGACGCCGTCCGTATCGGAGTCGAGGAAATCGGAGCCCGGACACTGATCACAGAAGTCTGGCACCGAGTCGAGGTCGGTGTCGATGTTGTCGTCACCACCGGGGCAGATGTCGCAGGCATCCGGAATGCCATCGTTGTCACTGTCTGTTGGGAAGCCTACGCAGGTGTCGCAACCGTTGGGGATTGTGTCGCCGTCGTCGTCGAGGAGATCGTCGAATCCGGGACACTGGTCGCACGCGTTCGGGACAGTGTCGACGTCGGCATCGAGGTTGTCGTCGCCCAGCGCGCACACATCGCAGCCGTCCGCGACGCTGTCGCCATCGACATCGGCGAAGTCATCGAAGCCCGGGCAGGCGTCACACGCGTCGGGAACCCCATCGACGTCGACATCGGAGAGGTCGTCGCCGCCAGCGCAGATGTCGCAGGCGTCCGGAATGGTGTCGCTGTCGACGTCGTCGAGGTCGTCCTCGTTGGCACAGAGATCGCAGCCATCGGGAACCGTGTCGCCATCGCTGTCGATGCTGTCGTCGGAGCCCTCGCAGAGATCGCAGCCGTCGTCAGTGCCGTCGCCATCGGTGTCCACCGGAGGAGCGATGCAGGAGTCGCATCCGTCCGGCACTCCATCGGCATCGAGATCGAGGAAGTCGCTGAAGCCGGCGCAGATGTCGCAGCCATCGGGGGTCGCGTCGCCGTCGGCGTCGGCGAGATCGTCGTATCCGGCGCAGGCGTCGCATCCGTCCGCAATGCCATCGGTATCGGCATCGACCGAGTCGTCGTAGCCGGGGCAGGCGTCACACCCATCCGGAACCGTATCGAGATCGGTGTCGGTGAAGTCGTCGGAGCCGGGACAGATATCGCAGCCGTCGATGGCGGTATCGCCGTCAGTGTCCACCGCGTCGTCGTAGCCGGGGCACACATCGCAGCCATCGGCGACGCCGTCCAGATCTGCATCCAACAGATCGTCGAAGCTGGGGCAGGCATCGCAGTCATCGGCGATGGTGTCGCCGTCTGTGTCGAGGAAGTCGTCGTAGCCGGGACAGGCATCGCAGCCGTCGGGGACGGTGTCGCCGTCGGTGTCGAGAGAGTCGGACTCTCCGGGGCAGATGTCGCAGCCGTCCGGAACGCCATCGAAGTCGGTGTCTATGGCGTCGTCAGAGCCTTCGCACAGGTCGCAGCCATCGGGAACCCCGTCCCCATCGTCGTCTATGGCGTCGTCGCCAGTCGGGCACAGATCGCAGAAGTCGGGCGTGCCGTCGCCGTCGGTGTCGTTGTTGTCGTTGCCGCCGGCACAGATGTCGCAATCGTCGGGAACGCCGTCGACGTCTGCATCTTCGGTGTCGTCGCCCGCGCACACATCACAGCCATCCGGAACCGTATCGGCGTCGGCATCGGCCAGATCGTCCTCGCCCGCGCACACATCACAGCCGTCGGGCACTGTGTCCGTGTCCGCGTCCGCCAGGTCGTCGGCACCGGCGCAGACATCGCAGCCGTCCGGAACCGTATCGGCGTCCGCGTCGGCCAGATCGTCGTTTGACGCGCACACATCGCATGCGTCCGGAACCGTGTCGCCGTCGGTGTCCACATCGTCGGCGCCGGCCAGGCAGATGTCGCAATAGTCAGGCACACCGTCGGTATCGCCGTCAACAGCATCGTCGCCATCGGGGCAGATGTCGCAGAAATCCGGAACGCCGTCGGTGTCGGAATCGACGGCGTCATTGCCCCCTGCACAGACGTCGCAGTAGTCCGGCACACTGTCGCCGTCGGTGTCGGTGGCATCGTCACCGCCGTCGCAGATGTCGCAGAAGTTTGGAACTCCGTCCCCGTCCAGATCCAGGTTGTCGTTGCCGCCGGCGCAGATATCGCAGGCGTCGGGAACGCCGTCGGTGTCGGCATCGAGGGAGTCGTCACCGCCAGCACAGTCGTCACAGGCATCGGGTGTGCCGTCCGTGTCGCTATCGATGTTGTCATCGCCAGCTGCGCAGATGTCGCACCCGTCCGGGACGCCGTCTCCGTCGTCGTCGAGTAGATCGTCGGACCCATTGCAAACATCACAGCCGTCGGCGACGCCGTCGGTATCGTCGTCGAGGGTGTCGTCCGATCCCGGGCAGGCATCGCAGCCGTTTGCCACCCCGTCGCCGTCGCTGTCCAGTCCATCGTCGAAGCCTGGACAGGCGTCGCAGCCGTCTGCCACCCCGTCACCATCGGTATCCACGTTGTCGTCCGCCAGTGGACACAGATCGCAGCCGTCCGGGACGCCATCGGTGTCAGTGTCGATCAGATCGCTGCTTCCCGCACAGATGTCGCAGCCATCCGGGACAGTGTCCGTGTCGTCGTCGGCACCGTCGTCGAAGCCCGCACACACGTCGCAGCCATTCGGAACGGCGTCGCTATCGGCATCGTCACCGTCGTTGAAGCCCGGGCAGGCGTCGCAGCCGTCGGGAACCGCGTCGCCATCATCGTCGAGCAGGTCATCGAACAAGGGACAGGTGTCGCACGCGTCCGGCACCGAGTCGCTATCGGCATCGAGGGTGTCGTCGCCGAGTCCGCAGATGTCGCAGCCGTTCGGCACGCTATCGCCGTCGGTGTCCAGCGTGTCGTCGCTGCCTGGGCAGATGTCGCACCCATCTGCCACACCATCGGCATCCGCGTCCGACAGATCGTCGAAGGTCGGGCACTGGTCACAGCCGTCCGCAATGCTGTCACCGTCGGTGTCGATGTTGTCGTTGTGGCCTGGACATTGATCGCAGCCGTCGGCTCGCGAATCACCATCGGAATCAAGGAGATCGTCGAAGCCCGGGCAGGCGTCGCAGGCATCGGGGATCGTGTCGCCATCAGTGTCCGTGGGATCGCCAACACAGTCGTCGCAGAAGTTGGGGATCAGGTCGCCGTCGTCGTCGAGGTTGTCGTCCCCGCCCGGACACACGTCGCACGCGTCGGGCACACCGTCACCGTCGTCGTCGAGGTTGTCGTCGTTGCCCGGACACTGGTCGCAGGCGTCGGGGACGCCGTCGGTGTCGTCGTCGAGGGCGTCGTCACCCAGGGCACAGATATCGCAGCCGTTCGGTACGGTGTCGAAGTCTTCGTCCACTGTGTCGTCGCCACCAGGACACACGTCGCACCCGTCGGGGACCGTGTCCAGGTCCGCGTCGAGTGTGTCGTCGAAGGTCGCGCAGACGTCACAGCCATCAGCCACGCCGTCACCATCGGCGTCGAGTGCGTCGTCGGAGCCTGGGCACTCATCGCAGGCGTCATCCACCCCATCGCCGTCGGTGTCCACTGGGGGCGCGATGCACGGATCGCAGCCATCGGGAACGCCATCCGAGTCGCCATCGACACTATCGTCGTTCCCCGGGCAGAGATCGCAGCCGTCGGCCACCCCGTCACCGTCAGCGTCGAGTGCGTCGTCGGAGCCTTCACAAGCGTCGCAGTAGTCCGGCACGCTGTCAGCGTCGGTATCTACGCCGTCGTTGCCGCCTGGACAGATGTCGCAACCGTCAGGAACTGTGTCGGTATCGGCGTCCACGGTGTCGTCGAAGCCGGGACACACGTCGCAGCCGTTCGGAACTCCGTCTCCATCGCCGTCGAGCAGATCGTCGGAACCGAGGCAGACATCGCAGCCATCGGCAACGCCATCGCTGTCGCCGTCGACATTGTCATCATAGTCGGGGCAGGCATCACAGCCGTTCGGGACGCCATCCGTATCGGTATCGAGCGTGTCGTCCGAGCCGGCGCAGATGTCACAGCCGTCCGGGACAGTGTCGAGATCAGAGTCGACGCCATCGTCCGAGCCGGCGCAGATGTCACAGCCGTCGGGCACGCCATCGCTGTCGGTGTCCACCGCGTCGTCACTGCCTTCACAGGCGTCACAGCCGTCGGGAACGCCGTCCGCGTCGTCGTCGAGGGTGTCGTCATTGCCCGGACACAGGTCACAGCCGTTTGGCACGCCATCGGCGTCAGTGTCGGCGGCATCATCGAAGCCCGGACAAGCATCGCACCCGTCGGGAACGGTGTCGGCATCCGTGTCGGCGTTGTCGTCGGCACCGGGGCAGATATCGCATCCATCGGCGACGCCGTCGCTGTCTGCATCGGCGTTGTCGTCATTGTCTGCACAGGCATCACAGCCGTCGGGCACGCCATCGCTGTCGTCATCGGCGGTGTCGTCGTGGCCGGGACAGATGTCACAGCCGTTCGGGACCGCGTCGCCATCCGCGTCGAGCCCATCGTCGGCCCCCGCACAGAGGTCACAGTAGTCCGGCACCCCATCGGTGTCGGTGTCGGTGTCATCATCGCCGCCGGGACAGATATCGCAGCCATTGGGGACGCCGTCGGAGTCACTGTCGAGGTTGTCGTTGCTACCTGGACAGATGTCGCAGAAGTCCGGCACCCCGTCGACATCGGTGTCGACTGTGTCGTCGCCACCCGCGCACACGTCGCAGAAGTCGGGAACGCCGTCGAAGTCCACGTCGAGGGCGTCGTCGCCACCGGCGCACACATCGCAGTAGTCCGGCACTCCGTCCGTATCGTCGTCCAGCGCGTCGTCGCCACCCGCACACACATCGCAGAAGTCCGGCACCCCGTCGGTATCGTCGTCCAGCGCGTCGTCGCCACCCGCACAGATGTCACAGAAGTTCGGCACGCTGTCGCCGTCGGTGTCGTTGGCGTCGATGCCACCCGGGCACACATCACAGCCATCTGGAACACTGTCGCCGTCGGTGTCCACGCCATCGTTCGAGCCAGGGCAGACGTCGCAGGCGTCTGGAACCCCGTCGAAATCAGTGTCCACCAGGTCGTTGCCGGCCGCGCAGATGTCACAGCTGTCCGGAACGGTGTCTAGATCCGCGTCGAGGCGATCGTCGCCACCTGGGCAGACGTCGCAGAAGTCGGGAACGGTGTCGAGATCGGCGTCGAGCCCGTCGTCGCCGTTGGCGCAGATGTCGCAGAAGTTCGGCACCCCATCTGCGTCCGTGTCGGTCAGATCATCGCCGCCAGAGCAGATGTCACAGGCATCGGGAACGGTGTCGGTGTCAGAGTCGACGTTGTCGTCACCCAGAGCGCAGATATCGCAGAAGTTCGGCACCCCATCTGCGTCCGTGTCGGCGGCGTCGTCCCCGCCAGCGCAGATATCGCAGAAGTCGGGCACACCATCACTATCGTCGTCCAAGGTGTCGTTTCCGCCATCGCAGATGTCGCAGCCATCCGGTACATCATCGCCATCGTCGTCGAGCGCGTCGTCGAAGCCTGGACACAGATCACACGCATCCGCAGTGCCATCGCCGTCGGTGTCTGTAGGGTCGCCTACGCAGTCGTCGCAGAAGTTGGGGACCCCATCGTTGTCGTCGTCTAGGGCGTCGTCACCACCAGGACACAGGTCGCAGCCATCGGGAACGCCGTCGCCGTCTCCATCGAGGTTGTCGTCGAAGATCGGACAGACATCGCAGCCGTTCGGAACACCATCGCTGTCGCTGTCCAGCGCATCGTCAGAGCCCGCACACACGTCGCAGCCATCCGGCACGCTATCGCCATCGGCGTCCGCCAGATCGTCCGAGCCCGCGCAGACGTCGCAGTAGTCGGGCACGCCGTCGATATCAGCGTCGAGGAAATCATCGCCGTCGGCGCAGATATCGCAGCCGTTTGGAACGCCGTCGGCGTCGGTGTCGAAGGTGTCGTTGAACCCGGGGCAGGTGTCACAGCCGTCGGGAACCGTGTCGGTGTCGGTGTCGACGGTATCGTCGCTGCCCGCACAGACATCACAGCCATCGGGAACGCCGTCCAGATCGGAGTCGGCCAGGTCGTTGGAGCCGGGACAGTCGTCGCATCCATCGGGAACGGTGTCGGCGTCGGTGTCCACGGTATCGTCGCTACCCGGACAAACATCGCAAGCATCGGGGACGGTGTCGGTGTCGGTGTCGACACCATCGTCGCCAGCCAGGCAGATGTCACAGCCGTTGGGGACGCTATCGCCGTCATCGTCGAGGGTGTCGTCCTCTCCGGGGCAGATGTCGCAGTCGTCGGGAACGCCATCGGTATCGATATCGTTGTTATCGTCGAAGCCCGCGCACTGGTCGCAGCCGTCGGGAACGCCGTCGGTGTCGGCGTCGTTGTTGTCGTTGAAGCCAGCGCAGACGTCACAGCCGTCGGGAACGCCGTCGGTATCGACATCGTCGTTGTCGTCGAAGCCCGAGCAGATGTCACAGCCGTCGGGAACGCCGTCCAGATCACCGTCGTTGTTGTCGTCAGACCCCGCGCAGACATCGCAGCCGTCCGGAACGCCGTCGAGATCGGCGTCGCTCAGGTCACTGAAGCCCGGGCACTGATCGCAGCCGTCCGGAACCGTGTCGCCATCGCCGTCGAGGGTGTCGTCGAAGATCGGGCAGACGTCGCAGCCGTCGGGAACCTTGTCGCCGTCGGCGTCAGCGCCATCGTCGAAGCCGGGGCAGATGTCGCAGTCATCGGGCACACTGTCCCCATCCGTGTCGACCGTGTCGTCCCCTGCCCCGCACACGTCACAGCCGTCGGGAACCGTGTCACCGTCGCTGTCGACCAGATCGTTCGAACCCGGACACACATCACAACCATCGGGCACCGAGTCGCCATCGTCGTCCAGCGTGTCGTCGCTTCCCGGACACGCGTCACAGCCATTCGGCACGCCGTCGGTGTCGGTGTCGTCGGTGTCGTCGCTGCCTGGACAGATGTCGCAGCCATCCGGGACACCGTCTCCATCGTCGTCCAGCGTGTCGTCGCTGCCGGCGCAGATGTCACAGCCATCCGCGACGCCGTCACCGTCGGCATCGGAGTTGTCGTTGAAGCCCGGACACGCGTCACAACCGTCCGGCACCGTATCGCCATCGTCGTCGTCGGTGTCGTCGCTACCCGGACAGACGTCACAGCCATCGGGTACGCCGTCGAGATCGCCGTCGAGATCATCGTCGAATCCCGGACACAGCTCGCAGCCATCCGGCGTCCCGTCCAGATCGTCGTCCAGGGCGTCGTCGAAGCCCGAGCAGATGTCGCAGAAGTCCGGAACGAGATCGGCATCCGCGTCCAGGGCATCGTCCCCGCCCTCGCAGATATCACAGCCGTTCGGAACGCCATCGGTGTCGGTGTCGGTGTTGTCGTCGGCGCCTGGACAGACATCGCAGCCGTCCGGAACGCCGTCCGAGTCGGTGTCCACGGCATCATCGTGGCCATTGCAGATGTCACAGAAGTTCGGGACGCTGTCAGCATCGGTGTCGACGTTGTCGTTCCCGCCCGGGCAGATGTCGCAGTCGTCGGGAACCCCGTCCGCATCGTCATCTAGATCGTCGTCGAACCCGGGGCATTGGTCGCAGAAGTTCGGAACGGTATCGGCGTCCGCGTCGTCGCCGTCATCGCCTCCCGCACAGATGTCGCAGCCGTCGGGAACCGTGTCAGCATCGGCATCTGCAAGATCGTCGAACCCGACGCAGATGTCACAACCATCGGGAACGGTGTCGCCGTCGGTGTCGATTCGGTCGTCGGAGCCCGGACAGGCATCGCAACCGTCCGGAGTCTCGTCGGCATCGGCGTCGAGGTTGTCGTTGAAGCCGGGGCACACGTCGCAAGGGTCCTGGATTCCGTCGCCATCGGTGTCCGATCCGCCCGCGCACGTGTCACAGCCGTTTGGAATACCGTCACCGTCCGCATCCTCGTTGTCGTCGAAGCCCGCGCAGATGTCGCAGCCGTCGGGAACGTCATCGCTGTCGGCGTCCAGCGTGTCGTCGAAGAGCGGGCAGACGTCGCAGCCATCGGGCACGGTGTCAGTGTCCGCGTCGTCGGAGTCGTCGGAGCCTTCACAAGCGTCACAGCCGTCGGGAACGCTGTCGCCGTCGGTGTCGATGATGTCGCTGAAGCCCGGGCAGATGTCACAGCCGTCGGGAACGCCGTCTGCATCACTGTCGAGGTTGTCGTCGGAGCCTGGGCACGACTCGTTGGTGTTGTAGGCCTCTCCGAGGTCGGCGCAGTCGTCATCGCCAATGCTCGGAATCACGATCGCAGTGCCAAATCCGTCGAGGTCGAGATCCTCGTAGCAGGTCGCGAGACCATCACAGTTGTCGTCGATGTCGTTGGCGACGATCTCGTCGGCCGCCGGGTTGACGTTGGGATCGACGTCGTCGCAGTCCGTGGCAACATTCGCGTACGGAGGAGTACTACACGTCACGTCGGTGCTGGCGTCGAGGGACGCACCGGCGGCGCCATCGCCGTCCTGGTCCACGTAGCAGAGCTCGTACAGGTTGCAGTCGTCGTCCCGACCGTTCACCGGAGTCTCGGCGGCAGCCGGATTGACCTCGGGCAGGATGTCGTCGCAGTCACCTGAGTTGTCGGCCCGGTTGGCATCAGCCACACAGCTCAGAGTCAGGCCATCGACGGTCACGGCCGTTCCGTATCCGTCGTTATCGGTGTCTTGGTAGCAGGTATCGACGTCGTCGCAGTCCTGGTCCACTCCGTCAGCAATTACCTCGGTTGCACCTGGGTAGATGGTGTCGTCAGAGTCGTCGCAGTCGTTGGCCACTGCGCCGTAGTCGGTCGGATTCAGGAGGCATGTCAGGTCGGTTGTGGCTTGGAGATCCAAGTTTCCAGCATAGAGATCACCGTCGAAGTTTTCCCAACACAGCTCGAGGTCGTCGCAGTCGATATCGACGCCGTCGGCGATGGACAGGTTCTCGTTTTCGCCCGGATTGATGTTGGCGTCGGTGTCGACGCAGTCGTCTGGGTTGTCGGAGACACCTGGGTCCGCCGCACAGTTCAGGCTCACTCCGTCCATGACGACGAGGTCGTTTCCATAGTTGTCGTTGTCGGCATCCTGGTAGCAGGCATCGACGAAGTTGCAGTCCTGGTCGATCCCGTCCGCGACGATCTCGGGCGCGCCGGGCCAGATGCTGTCGTCGTTGTCATCGCAATCGACGTCGTCCTCGAACCCGTCGAAGTCGAAGTCTCGGGGCAGCGAGCCTGGCCCACCGAAGGCCCCGATGTCGGAGCGGGAGCCGTCGTTGTCATCGATGGCGGGATCGCCGGTGTCGATGAGGGGACTGTCTGCGCTCAGCTGGAGGTCATCGTTCCCGCAGTCTCCGTCCGCGGAGTAGGCACGAAGCTGCGGATCTGCGCCAGCGAGGACGTTTGTACCCGAGACGCCGAAGTTGGTGTCGTCGATGGTGTTGGAGTGGAACCAGTTGTACTCGAAGCCCGTGAACGACCCGCCGCCGTAGTCGTAGATCGCGGAGGTGATGGTGCTGGTGTGCCAGGCGACGAGGTTGTTGACCATTGACGCAGACACATTGTTCGCCGCAAACACCGCGCTGCCATTGTCTCCGCCGCCGGTGCCGACTTCGTTGCCCAGGAAGTCGTTGTTGGTCGCCGACATCGTCGTATAGGTGAGGTAGATGGCGCCGCCGTCGTTGTCGCTGTAGTTCTCCACGAAGACGTTGTTGTTCACCAAGGCAGGAGAGGGCGACGGACTGGTCTGGTTGGCCGCGGCGAAACCCCCACCGCCCATGTCGGCCCGGTTCTGGCAGAAGGTATTGCCGGTAACTTCATAGGAAGCGGCGTTATAGGCACGAACGGCCCCGCCATAGGTGCCCGCCTCGTTGGACTCGAAGTGGTTGCCCGTCGCGACGACGCTGCTGTCCTCGCGAACATAGACCGCGCCCCCTCCCGAGGCCAGATTGCCATCGAAGAGGGAGTCCGTCACGCTGAGAGCCGTGTCGTCGTCTACCGAGACTCCGCCGCCCAGGCCACCAGCATCGTTGTTGTAGAAGAAGCTGTCCTCGATCTCCACGATCGAGCTGGACTCCGCGTGCACCGCGCCGCCCCATTCCGTCGGGTTCGCATTGGAGAGTTCGAAGTCCGTGATCGTTACGGTCGAACCGTTATAGGCGAAGATGTGGCCCCCGTAGGTGCCATAGGACGGTGTGTGGTCGAAGACGCCATCCTCGAGGGTGAGGCTGGACCCGCTAGCCACATACACGGACGCCCCGGCAAATCGGAAGGAGCTCGGAGCTGGACCCGTGATGGAGTTTGGCTCGCTGCCGAGGCTCTCTACATCCCGGAAGGTCAGGTCCCCGCCGTAGATCGCGGCGCCGAGTCGAGAGCAGCTCGTGGCGTCGATGGTCATAGACTCGACGGCAAGCGTGACTCCAGCGCCTTCGACATGGAACAGGCCCTTCTGGCCGCAGTCGGCTGCCTGAACCGTCGTCACGCCGACGCCAGCTCCGCGAATCGTCAGGTCGATCGGTCCGCTGTCCATATAGACGGCGTCTGGATAGATGCCAGCAAGGACCTCGATTGTCGAGGCGTCTGGCGCGTTGAGGACCGCGCCCTTGAGGTCGTCGGCGCCCGTGCAGTTCATGTCGATGCCGTCGCCGACGAGCAGATCGTAGGCCCCGGGGTTGATGGTCGCATCGTAGTCGTCGCAGTCGGTCCCGCCGCTGTCGTCGTTGAAGTACCCGTCCTGATCAATGTCGCGAGGAGTGTGGTTGGGTCCGCCGAATGCGCCGATGTCCGATCGGGTGCTGTCGGCGTCGAACTGGCCCGGGTCACCGGCATCGATGGCTGGACTGCCCAGGGTCTGCCAGAGCTGGTCGTTCAGACAGTTTCCGTCCTGGGTGTAGTTGGCCAGGAGCGGGTTTTGCCCGGTGATATTCGTCGCGTCCAGGGACGCGTTCGAGTTCGCCGTGCTGTTTGCAAAGAACAGATTGTAGTTGAGTCTGCTCAAGTTGGCGCCGCCACCGGAGTCGTAGAGCGCGTTGGCGCTGGCGTCGTTGGCCACCCCGACCGCCATGATGTTGTTCACGAGGTTGGTCGAGCCGCCGGAGATGTACAGCGAAGTGCCCTCCTCGGCGTCGTTGCCGATGAAGGTGTTGTTGGTGATGTCGAGACCACCCGACCCGATGTGGAGGGCGCCCCCGTTTCCGCTCGAGTTCTCGACCAGACCGTTGTTCTGGAAGCTGCGTTCATCGAGCCCATTGGGATCCTCGATGGCCATGACTCCGCCAAAGTCCGAAGCCGAGTTGCTGCAGAACAGGTTGCGATCGACGACCAGGTCCGCGAGGGGCAGCGGGTCGTTGACCCGCACGACACCACCCGCGTAGGCCGAGTTGCCGGCAGCGTAGTTTCCCGTCATCAGGACTTCGACGGCGCGTGTCGAGTAGATGCCGCCACCCATGTAGACAGCCGTGTTCCCGATGATGTTGTTGTCGGTAAGCGTCACTCCGCCGTCGAACAGGGCGATCCCGCCGCCATTCCAACCTGAGGCGTTGTTTGACAGCGTGCAAGACGACAGCGTTAGCGCTGGGTTGTCGCTAAGAATGGCGCCACCGGTACTCGTTGCCTGGTTGCCGTCGAGGGTGCAGCCAGTCAGCGTCACCGGGCTGAACGTCGTCGCGTTGATCGCCCCGCCCCTGAACGTGGCCACCCCGTTGGACAAGCTCGAGTCGGTCACCGTGAGGGCGCCAGTCGTGTAGACATGACCGCCATTATAAGGCGAGCCACCTGGTGTATGGGTGAAGTCAGTGTTGAGCAGAGTAAAGGTGCCGTTGCTGTAGACCGTGCCTCCATTGTTCTGGGAGGCGATGTCGATTCGCGCGGTGGATCCCGTGGTCGCGATGGTGTCCAGGGTCAGCGTAGTGCTCGCGTTGACACGGGCGACTCGGGTGCAGCCATAGGCGTCGATCGTGGCGTCCTCGACCGTGGTGGTTCCCCCACCGAGCACGACGATCACGCCCTCGTCGGTACACATCGGCGTCTGGATGGTCGTCAGCCCGGCGCCCGCACCGCTGAAGGTCACCGTCTTTGCCAAGCTGGCGTAGATGCGCTGCAGATAGGTCCCCGCCCACACATTGATGGTCGCTCCGTCGGCGGCAGTGCTGTAGGCGCTGCCGATGGTGTCCCGACCGTCGCAGTTGCGATCGATGCCGTCTCCCACGTTGTAGTCCGTGGCGTCGGGGTTCGTGGAAGCGTCGGTGTCGTCACAGTCGTCCGAGTACTCGTAGCCGTCACCGTCTTGGTCGGCGTCCCACTCGAGCTGGCCGCCATAGGGGCCCATGTCGGATCGGGTGTTGTCGGTGTCGAACAGGGCCACATCGCCGCGGTTCACGAGCCAGCTGCCAACGCCGTGGCTCAGGTCGTCGTTGCCGCAGTTGCCGTCCTCGCTGTAGCTGGTCAGCCCCGGGTTGTAGTTGCTGAGGTTGCCAGTTCCGAGCGAGACATTGGAGTGACCAGACGTGTTCAGGTAGAAGTCGTTGTAGTCAATCTGGGTGAGGTAGGTTCCGACACCCGACGAGTCGTAGAGCGCACTGGCCGCGCCATCGGTGTGGTCGTTCCAGGCGACGACGTTGTTGACAAAGGTAGTGCCCCCGGCCGACGTGTAGAGTGCTGTTCCCTCCGCTGCGCTGCCGCCGATGAAGTGGTTGTTGGTGACTTCGCCCACACTCTGGGAATAGACGTGGGCACCGTAGCTGCTGGCCGAGTTCTCCTGGAAGATGTTGTTGTGGATGGCCCTGACCGGTGGCGCCGAGGACTGGAAGAGTGCGAGGGCCCCCCCGCTGACTGCGCTGTTCTCGCAGAACAGGTTGTTGGTCATCGTGTACGAAGCGGACGTGGTGAGCCCGATCAGCCGAATGGCCCCGCCGGTGCTGCCCGAAGAATTGCTCTCGAACTTGCTCTTGTCGGCGGTGAAGATGATCGCGCCGGTCGAGTAGATTCCGCCACCGAGTGATGTCGAGCTGTTGCTCACCAACCCGCTGCCGAGGATGTTGACCGTGGAGGATCCCGAAGAGTAGAGCGCCCCGCCTCGGTTGGCGCTGTTGCCAAACAACAGCGTGCCGTTCACCACGTCGAGGGTGCCACCACCGTTCATGTAGATGGCTCCGCCATAGCTGCTGGCGGTGTTGCTGATGATCGTCGAGGAGTCCAGCACAACAGTGCTCCCCCTCATCAAGAGTGCGCCGCCGTCTACAGCGGATGATCCGTTCACATTCGTGTCGTACAAGCCGACCGTGCTGTCCAACGCGAAGATGGCTCCGCCACTGGTATCGGCCGCGGAGTTGGCGATGGTGGTGTCCCAGATCTCGACGACGGAGCCGTTGTCTACGTAGATGTGACCGCCATTGTCGGGGTCGGTTGCCAGTTGACCAGTGGGGGTGTGAGCGAGGACGCCATAGCGCAATGTCAGGTTGCCGTTGTCGGCGTAGAACGTCCCGCCGTCGTCTCCGCCGGACCACAGCGACGCCTCGGAACCCGTCACCTCGAAGTCGTAGATGTTCAGCGTTGAATTGTCGACATAGGCCGCGCGCGTGCACGCGACGGCATCGATAGTCACGCCTTCGAGGGTGACCGTCGCCCCATTCGTCACGCTGATGAGGCCGGGCGTAGCGCAGTCGCCATCGGTGGTCATCGTTGTCGCACCGACCCCCATCCCCCGGATCGTGACGGCTTTTGCTTCGTCAAAATCGAAGGTCTCATCGAAAGTCGTGGCCGTGAGCAGGATCACATCGCCGTCAGCCGCGGCGCCATAGGCGGAGTTGACGTCCCCATAACCAGAGGGAACCTCGAGAATCGCCGCCTGAGCCGCCGACGTAGAGAAAATTGCCGCGGCACAGATTGCAGCCCAACGCATGTATACCCCTCTTGTCCCACACAATACGCATCATGCTCCGCGGATTGTCCGGTCGCAACTGCTTACAGGGCGCGTCGTCGCGTTCTCGCGATTGGCACGACGATGTTGCGGAACCCGTGCCTCTCCGCCCATTTCTGCGCATCGCCAAGAACCGCGGGGTTCGCCGCGAATCGGCGTTCCCGATAGATGTGGTATCCATCGGGTGCACACTCGTCGGCGGGTGCCTCCCTCCATGGATCCAGGTGACGATCCATGTGTACGTCCTCGGCAACCACTTCCGAAGAAGCGTGCAAAATCAATCCTTGCCCGAGCGACGCAGGCACGTCGACGGGCATCTGAACCCCGGGGAACCAGAAGGGTCCCACCATGGAACGCGAGAGCCGGAAGACCTCGGCGTCGGTGGCCTCGGCGAGCTGCTTGTGCAGCGCCATCAGCGAATCGGCGAAGTGTCGTGTGACGAAGTGCTGGAGTGAGTCCCCTACCCGCAGCCGCCCCTGGGCATCCGCCACCAGCGGCCCGGCCGATCGCCGCTGGGATGGCACACGAACCTCGAACCGGATCCGCAGCCACCGCCCATCGGGCGACATGCGATCGTAACGAACCGAGAAATCGGTTGATTTCCCCAGCCTGCGCACCGCCGCGGACAGCTGTGTGGTCGGTAACAGGCGCACTCTCCGCAGGTGCCGATGTAGTTGGCGCCGATCCCGCATCCGGGTGGCGAGGGGGATGTCGAGTTCGGCCACGGACTCGAGCTTCAAATCCGTCGGATCGCTGGCGTCGGTGCCCTGCCGAGCGAGCTTGGCCTCCGCGATCACCCTCTCCATCCAGGTGAAGGACGGCATCCCAGACCGGACCGAGTACTCCGCTGGGATCAACAAGCGACCAGAAGTCACCGGATCCAGGGCCTCCAGGTGGGAGAGGGCCGCAGCGAGGGGAACGTAGTCGTCATTTGGGGCCAGGGCATTTAGCGCTGCCTGCAGGGCGCGCACGTAGGGTCCGACTCGTTCGTAGGGGAGCTCCATCAGCGATCGTCCTCTCGAAGGAGGTCCTCGATCTCGGATTCCGCTGCCTCCCGGAGGGCCTGCTCGGCCATCTGTCTCGACCGGGCGCGATCCACTGCCCCCAGGCTGCCTACAAGATCGGCGACGTCGGTCTCGCTCTCGGCATCTATCCGGGCCGACAGATCAGGGAGAACCTCCTCGATAAGCCTTCGGCTGTTCTCGACGTAGTGCTGGGTGGCCTCCATGGCCTGGTTCAGCTCGTCGAGCGACTCCTGGAGTTCCTGAACGACGATCGGAGCGTCAGCCATCATGCCCAGGCCCTGGATCCGTCGCCCCGCCGCGTTCACGGTGTGGGTAGCGCTCAACACGTACTGCGCCATGTCCTCGTGGAGCTGGAGGACCGTGTTCCGGAGGGCTCGGGCTGGCTCGAGGTGCTGTCGACACTGCGCGGCGGAGGACTTGAACAGCTCGAGGGCGACCGCCTCTGTCCGGAGGTCGAAGGTGTAGCGGTCATGGCGACGCTCGCGCTGTTCTGCGGAGATCTTCAGATCGTCCAGCTCCTGCAGGCCGTTCTCGCACTCGAGGATCCTCTCCGCAGCAAGTCGCTGGTTGTGCAGCGCTTGGCCGAGCTCGCGGTGCAGACGATCCACCTCTTGTTGCATCTCGAGGGCGCACAGCTTGAGCTCATCGGAGAAGGCGGTCGCCTCTCGGAGCCGGGTGCTCGTCTTCTCGTAGTGTTTGAGCAGCCCCTCGGCGACGGATCGCCGCGCCAGCGCAGTCCGTCTCGACGTGAACGGCCTGACCAGGGAGGCCAGGAGGCTGGTGTCTTTCTCCGCAGCGCGCAAGCGATCGAGCTCGCCTCCCTGCTCCTTGAGCGTCTCGAGGCCTTCGCCCAGCTCGGTGCCGAGCTCGTGCTGGGTCTCCAGCATCTGGTTGACCTGGGAGATCGCCTCGCCGTGCTGCTTCTGGATCTGCTCCCGCCGTCGGAGAAGGTGCGCATGGGTCAGCTTCTCTCCGAGGTATTGTGGCCGATCGCTCATTCGCTCCCGTCCAGAGCGATCATGCGCTCCACATCGTCCAAATCGAGCCCCATTCGCTCCCCTACTCGCTCCATGAACGCGCGCTCGGCGTGATGGATGATGCCGTCCGCCTGGGCCACATGCACGAGCAACTCCAGGATCAGCACCCGCTGTTCCTCGCTGCCGACAGCCCGCACGGTGGCGATCGCGGCGTCGACGGCGGCGGTGTTGCGCTGGGCGGCGAATCCTTCTCGGATCGCCCGCTCGGCGAAGTCGTCGTCGGCGCCAGTGACGTGATCGAGGATGAACTGCCGGATCGCGCCCCGCTCCTCGTCATCCACCTGTCCGTCGGCGCAAGCCATCTCGACCGCCAGGAGCACCGCCTGGGCCATGACGGCGTCGCGAGCGACCCTTTCCGGCGCCTTGTTTCGGGCGCCCGCCATCATCGGCGTGATCTTGCTGCCCTTCCACTGACTTGGCGGAGGTTCGGGGACTTCAGGTGCATTTCGCGCACTCCACCACACGGCCACACCGGCGCCGATGACAAGCAGGACTGCGACGGTGACGGCAACGCCGTTCATTAGGTCACCCCAGCGGGTTGCGACTCTATCAGTTGCGGCGATTGTCTCTGTTTGTAAACGCCCGGACGGCTAGGCAGAGGCGCGGTGTCACTACAAGTGGAATCGCCAGAGAGCGAGACCTGACGCGCCCGGTCGTCGTTGCACACCAACCCCCGTCGCGACGCCATTCGGCGACCGGGCGCCTTTCTCCCTCTCATTCCCAGGTCAGCACTCCGTCGTCGCCGACCTGCACACCGGTTTCTGGAAAGTCGGCCGCCGACAACTCCTTGATGTGAGCCAGGGCCACGCCCGATGGATCCGGACGCGGGATCGAGCTCTTGTCCAGGGCGAGGGAGTGGAGCTTTGCGCTGACCAGGACGCCGTTGTCGGCGAGCTCCGCGTCGACGATCACCGAGGCGCCCGTGTACCCTCCTCCCATTCCGAACTGTCGGTATCCAGTGAAATTTCCGAGGCTGTACGCGATCAATCGACCCTTGTAGACCTCCATGGCGCGCAGGACGTGTGGGCCATGGCCCAAGACCAGATCGGCACCCGCGTCGATGGCCGCTCGGGACAGCTTCTTGAGGTCCCCGCGCCGCTCTCCCCAGGCGATCTCCGTCTTGCCTGGCACATGGCGCGCCCCAGACCCTTCGGCACCACCGTGGAAGGAGAGCACGACGATGTCATGGTCCTTGTCCATCAGAGCCACTGCGCCCATCACCTCTTCGACCGCGTTCACGTTCAGGCAGCACGATCCGGAGTGTGCGGCGATGAAGCCGACCTTGATCCCCTTCGCCTCGACCGTCGCGGTGTCCCCATACCGACCCGCGTGGGCGATGCCGACCGCGTCGAGGGCCTTCATCGTCGATTGCTGGCCTGCGGTGCCGAGATCGAGGGCGTGGTTGTTGGCGAGGGAGGTCACGTCGATGCCCGCGCTGACCAGCGCTTTTGCGTACTTGGTCGGCGTGCGGAAGGCGTAGCAGGCTGTCGAATCCGGCCGGCACTTGCTGCTCTGGAGCCCGTCGGCGAGGGGGCCTTCGAGGTTCAGGAAGGCGATATCTGCGGCTGCGAAGATCGGGGCGACGTCTTCGAAGATCACCTCCCCATTGCCTGGCGCGAGACCGGCCGTGCCGCGGCGAAGATCCGACCCCATCATCGTGTCACCGGCGGCCGCCAGTCTGATTCGGCCGGCGCCAGGCTCTAGGGGTATGTCGACATTATCTGGTTTGGCTGCCGATAGTGGCGCCCTCGCCCTCGCGTTGCTCAGCCAGGTGTCGAGCTCGTCGCGATCGGGTTCGATCGCTTTGACCTTCTCCCAGGCACTTGCCGCACCGGCGTAGTCCTCCAAGGTCCAGTGGGCCCAGCCGAGCTCCCAGAGAGCGTCACCGCTCTGGTCGTCGATGGCGGCGGCCTGAGTGAGCAGCGACTTCGCCTCTTGATAGCGGCCATCTTTGAGGGCTTGAACTCCGTCTTCGTACGGACCCGCGAGGGCAACACCGGCAATCCAAAGAAACAGGACCTTCATTGTGACCTCCTATCCTGTTAGAAGACCCGTGTTGCCCCGGGGGATCCGCATGGCTCGCAAGCCCGGTGAAAGCCGGCTCAGACGGCTGGCCAAGCTGGGCGGTCTGACCAGTCGCGTTACGCGATCCTACATCGGCAACCGGGTCAAGAACGCCCTCGTCAGCGACGATATTCGCCGAAAGGCTCGGCACAAGCTCCATATCGACAACGCCAAGGAGATCGTCGATACCGTGAGCCGCATGAAAGGCGCAGCTATGAAGCTCGGCCAACAGATGGCGGTGATGGCTCAGTCCCTCGATCTGCCCGAAGAGGTCGGGGCGACGCTGTCTATGCTGCACAAGGACTCCGAGCCCATCCCCTGGAAGATCATCCGAGAGGATCTCGAGGCGGAGATCGAGGGTCCCATCGCCGATCACTACTCCTGGTTCGACGAGAATCCCCTTGGCACTGCAAGCCTCGGACAGGCGCATGTCGCGCGGCTTCTCGATGACACCGAGGTCGTAGTCAAGGTGCTGCACCGAGGGGTCGAGCACAGCGTCGACACCGACATGCTCGCGCTAAAGGCCATCCTGCTCTCTGGGCGTGTGCTGCGCCGAGACAAAGAGGAGATCGGAGCGGCCTTCGACGAGATCCAGGCTCGCCTCCGCGAGGAGCTCGACTACCTGCAGGAGGCCGCCAACATCCACACCTTCCAGGAGATGTTCGGAGGTGACGAGCGGGTTCGAATCCCCAGGATCTACCCCGCTCTCTGCACAGAACGTGTCTTGACTATGGACCGCCTGCCGGGAGTTCATCTGCCGGAGTTCCTGAAGACGGGCAGCCCAGAGGCCAAGCAGCGAGCTGGAGTGACCCTGGCGCAGCTCTACTACGAGATGGTGTTCAGTCATCGAACGCTGCACGCAGATCCGCACCCTGGGAACTACCTCTTCGAGGAGGATGGTCGGGTCGGCATCGTCGACTTCGGCTGTGTGAAGCGCTTCAACGAGTTCTGGATAGGCAAATACGCCCTGGCGGCGGTGGCGACACACCAAGGGGACCGAGAAACTGCACTGCGTTGTGCGGTGGATCTCGGCTCCTGGGACGGCACTCGAAGCGAGGACGGCGAGCTGATCTGGGAGTTCTGCGAGGTCCTCGGCAGGGGCTTTCGCCTCGGGGAGATCACCCTCGGACAGCACCAGGAACAGTTCATGGAGGACATGAAGCCCGTCGGCAGGAAGTTCATCGCGAACCCGAGCGTGCGGATACCCAAGGACGTGCTGTATATGCACCGATCCCTAGGGGGCCTCTACAGCATCTGCCGACAGCTCGACACCCGCGCGGATTTTGGTGCAATCATGTCGTCTCATGCGCAGTATGCGGTGGACAAGGCCCAAGGACGGGTCACCTAGGAGTGTCCTCATGACAGCACGTCCACCCACGCGTCGACCGAAATTCCTGGCGGCGGTCGCCGTCTTCACCGCCCTCAGCACCCTGGCCTGCTCGGGCCTGGAGGAGGCAGCGCAGCCCGAACCGGTGCCCGCCGACAAGATCGACTACGTCGGCAGCTGGACTGGGGACAAGGTCGAGCTCACGATCACTGCCGAAGGGAACTGCGAGTACACCAAGGAAGCGAACGACAGCGCAAAGACGTCGATCAACGCTCCAATTCAATCGTTCCACCCCACGGGATTCGACGTGGGAATCGGCCCCTTCGTGACTACCTTCGTCGTTACCAAGCCCCCCCACGAGGACGGTGGCGTGTGGACGATGACGGTCGACGACGTCGAACTGACTCGGAACTAGGCACGCCGACCACTCGGCTTCAGCTTTCGACGCTCTTCACCACCGACCGGCCAGGCCGATCCCGTTGCCGATGGGCACCAAGCCGACCTGGAGTCCGTCACCGCGCTTCTGGGAGTAGTGGAGGGCGGTGTATCGGGCCGCGATGGGAGGACCGACGGCCATGATCCCGACTCCGACCCCCATCATCGGCTTGCTGCCGGCCGCAAAACCGCCCGCCGTCACACCCAGGCCGATTGCCATGGGCCCTGCGGTCGCCAGGCTGACCGGTCCCCAGGTTTGGTGGGCCGCGATCGTGCCCCCGAGGATGCCTCCAGCGGCGGCACCGAGTGGCGCGGTGTACATGAGGGCATTGTTCTGGCTCAACCCGCCTTCCTTGTCCGCATCGACCTGTGACGCGATCCACCACCCGCCGAGTCCGATGACCGCCCCGCCGTAGACCTCTCCCACGACGACTCCGATTGCGGCGCGATCGCCATAGGCGCCCGGCGTCTTGGGTGGAGCGGCGCTGGCGAGACTGACAGACAAGAGCAGGGTGAGCATCTGTTCAGTCTATCCCACCGGATGCGCACCCACATACAGAGCTTTGGGCCGGATCAGCACACCCTCCCGTCGCTGCTCGGCGATGTGCGCGCACCAGCCGACTACCCGTCCACAAGCAAAGGTCGACGCGAACATCCAGCGAGGGAGCCCGATCGCTTCCAAGAGAATCGCCGTGTAGAACTCGACGTTCGCCTTCAGCGCCCGGTCTGGGTAGCGCTCTGCCAGGATCCGCTCCGCGACCGACTCGACATGCTTGGCCAGCGCGAGTCGCGGCGAGCTCGGGAGGGCGGTCATCGCCTCCTCCAGGACCTGAGCGCGGGGATCACGCACCCGATAGACCCGGTGACCCATGCCCATGATCCGCCTGCCCGCAGCGAGCTCGGCGCGGATCCACGCCTCGGGATTGCAGTCGGCCACCTCGTCGAGCATGTCGAGGACCGGACCGGGAGCGCCTCCGTGAAGTGGACCCTTCAGAGCGCCGATCCCAGCAGTGACGGCGGACACCGTGTCGGAACCGGTCGAAGCGACAACCCGAGCCGCGAAGGTCGACGCGTTGAAGCCGTGGTCCATGACCGTGACCAGATAGGTCTCCAGCGCCGTCGCTGCCGTGTCCGAGCCCTCCCCGACGATCATCCGGAGAAGGTCTGCTGCATGACCGAGACTGGGATCTGGAGGCAGGATCTCGAGCCCTCGCCGGATGCGGGACCACGCTGCCGTGAAGACCGCAGTAGCGGCGACCGGATCGGCATCTGCCGGCAGCGACCCCAGAGATCCTCGCAATGCATCCATTCCGCCGTCGCAGTGCAGGGCATCGCCGAGGTGACCGATTCGCTCCCACGCGCGGCGCCTTCCGAGCCCCAAGCGTTCCTGGATTTCGGACTCATCAAGTGGGATCTCGCCCGTTTCGAGCAGCCCGACTGCCGCCTCGTACGACACGCGACCTGCCAGATCACCCAGGGTGTGTCCTCGGACGATCAACTCACCGCGCTCTCCATCGACCTTCGACAGAGTGGTCTCGTCAACAAGAACGCCCGCCAAACCTCGTCTTATCGCTGTCATCAGATCTCCCAATCGCCGCAGCACGTCCGTCATCGAACGCGTCCGGAATCGATGTCGATCCATCACATCTATCGATGTCGATTGACGAATCGACCTATCGACATATGTTTGCTGCATGCCTATCGTCGACGGGATCTCTGGATACTTGACTTCCCAAGAGGCCGCCGAGGCCCTCGGGGTCAAGCGCGCCACACTGTACACCTACGTCAGCCGGGGCCAGATCCGCATCATCCCAGCGGCCAACGGGAAGCGCAGGCTATATCTGGCGTCGGACATCGAGCGCATGCGCCAGCGCTCCGACGCCCACAAGGGAGAGGCGGCCGTGGCGGCAACGGCCCTGCGTTGGGGCGAGCCCGTCGTCGACTCCACCATCACCCTCATCGACGCAGATGGTCCCAACTACCGAGGTATTCCCTCACTGACACTCGCCGAACGCGGGGAATCGCTGGAGTCGGTTGCCGAGCTGCTCTGGACGGGAACGCTGCCCATCGAGGCGCCCAGGTGGCCCCCTTGCGCTCCGGGCCTCCACCTGGACGAGGTGGCACGGCTGGTGCGGGCCGACGTTGGACCGCTCACTGCACTCGCAGTCTGGATCCCGCTCCTGGCGGCCTCCGATCCCCTGCGCTTCGGTGCACCCAACGCGGCCGAATTGAACCGCGGACGCTCGCTGATCAGGCGCCTGGCAGCGGGAGTCGCCCTGGCCTCCGAGGTGGCGGATCGGGCCGCCCGGATCGAAGGAGCGCTGGCCTGCGACACCGTCGCCGAGACCTTCGCCAGGGCGGTTGGCTCCCCACCTCGCAGTGCCGAGCACATCGATCTTGCCCTGGTGGTGTGTGCCGATCACGAGCTGAACGCCTCGACCTTTGCTGCTCGGATCGCGGCCTCCGCCGGGGCAGATCTCTATGCTTGTGTCGGTGCCGGCCTCGCCACCCTGTCCGGCCCCCGCCACGGCGGCCTCTCCGATCGCGTCGAGGCATTTATTCGCGAGGTTGGAACGCCAGATCGCGCTCCAGCGGCGATCGGCGCCCGCATGCGACGAGGCGAAGACATCCCGGGCTTTGGCCACAGACTCTATCCACAAGGAGACCCGCGCGCGGAGACACTCCTTGCCCGTGCCTTCGAGGTCGGAGCGGGCCAGCCACAGGTAGAAACCGTGCGCGCCGTGGTGGACGCTATGGCCACCGCCGGGCACCCTGCGCCCAACCTCGATGTCGGCCTCGTCGCAATCAGTGCAGCGTTGAAGCTCCCGCAGGGAACGTCGCCAGCGCTGTTTGCCATTGGCCGATGTGCCGGGTGGATAGCCCACATCCTCGAGCAGCGAAAGCAGGGCTACCTGCTCCGACCCCGCGCGCAATACGTCGGCGATTGATCCACAAGGAAGAGGCATCGACCTTGCACTCGATGCCCCTTCGGTGGGTTTGGTCTTGCTCTCGAGGAGAGAGAGATACCGGGGCCGCTAGACCCTTGTGTGAGTATCGTTGAGGAGGCTTTCACCAACCGCCCCGGCCTTGTGCAACGCACGTGCCAGTTGCGAATCGCCGCAAATCAGCGATTCTGGAACGGGTTGCGACATTTCCTCCGCAATCCTGTGACCCACTGGCCCACCCTTGCCCCAGCCCTCCGGACTTGACCTGATAGGCTCACGCCATGGACATCGACGTACCGCAGACCTGGGCCGAAGCACGAGAACAGATCTTGCCGGTCATCCGGCGCGCCACGGAGCCAGCGAACGCCTGGCGGGTCGCCCATTCTGACCCTTCCAACGCTATACTTTCTAGACCCTTCACGTCCTTCCTGAACGAGCTGGCGGTGCTGGACCTGCCGGACATGAGGCTCTACATCAACAACAGCCACCTCGAGCTTTGGCAGGTCGATGCGGCGACAATCCACTCCACCGCCAGGGACAACCTCTATCCAGCGGCGACCACTGGGCTGCGCATGCGGTCGGACTACAACCTCCTTCACCTCGAGGCCGGAGACGGCTACGAGTCATCACGTCTGTTGCTAGGCGGTTGGCTGGGCGCCTTCAAAGGAAGCGTCGAGGGCAAGCCTCTGGTGACACTTCCCGCCAGCCGCCTGGTGATGATTGGCGGAAGTGAGTCGGCGACTCAGGTGGAGACCCTGCTCGAGATCGCGTGGGAGGGTTTCCGCACCGCAGGCGGTCCCCTGTCACCGGTCCTCTACACCGTGGACGCCCACGACCGGGTCATTCCTTGGCGTCCCGAGGAAGATCACCCTCTCTACGAGCGAATCGTCGCCTGCGAGCGACTATTGGCCGCCTATGAGTACTCGGAACAACGGGACCAGTTCCTCGACGCCGACCTCCCCGAGGCCCTGCCCACCGTGACCCTGGTGCGCGCCAAGGTCACAGGAGAGAGCTACACCAGCTGTCGGTGGGTCGAAGCCGATGGAGAGGTACTGCTGCCCCAGACCGACCGCGTGGTTCTGGTCCACGGTGAGACCGAGACCGAGGTCGACTGGAAGACCATCGAGCGCCAGGCTGCCGGCTGCCTCGAGGAGACAGATCACAGGCCCACACGCTATCGAGCGCGCTGGCCCATGCCCAAGACCCTCGCCGCCATCACGGGCAGCCAGTCATCTCGCTGATCCAGGTATCGACGAGAGTCGCGCCGTCGTTGTCCACGAGGTGCGTACCCACGGGCGGCATCCCGTAGGCACCACGGCTACGCATTCGGATCGACAGCACAGACGAACTCGGGTCTCCGGGAGCAATGATGCGCGCTTCTTCCACACCGAGATCCCCGAACTCGGGAGCCAGATCGCACGCCATCAGGTCAGCCGCCGACCAGCGCAGATCCATCTCGCCGCGACCGGCTCCATCGGGACGGTGGCACTGGGAGCAGTTGATGTGCAGATAGGCTCGAGCCCGGTCTTCCACCGAGTCCGACCCGTCCATCGTCGGCATCGATTCTAGAGAATCGGGTTCTCCCGGGCTGACGTCGAACATGCCGATGTGATCGAGGGTCGAGATCTGGTTGGAGTTCAGACCCGTCGAGGCGTAAGTGTGGATGCTGTTCAGCTGCGACGTCTCGAGACCCAGCGAGCCACCCGCCGCCTGTCCGTGGCACTGCACACACTCCGCGCGGGTCGGCACGGTCCAGAGCTGGTCCGCGGAGGGCAGGATTTTTCCGCCTGGGAGGAGGATGGCGTCGGTCTGGCCACCGTTCCATTCATAGGCGTACCCGCCCCATTCTCCGTCGTCGTGACGCATGAACAGCCGCGTCTCGATGAGGTCGCCGCCGACACGGAAGTGTTTCGCGAGCACCGATCCCACCGGCAAGATCCAGTCCCCGTCCTCGTCGATGCTGATGGTCGTGCCATCTGGGATCGCGAGGAAGCGCTCCTTGGGGATGCCGTCCGACCAGAACCCCTGGTTGAGGCTGTAGTCGATGACTCCCGCAGTGGGTGTCGTCGGATCGTCGGGCTCGAAGCAGCCGGTCTGGCTCAGCCGCACCGGGAATGGGTCAGCGGTCGCGCCATCTGTGCGCTCGAGCCGGAAGAGGCCATCATTCTGATCGAGCGCGTAGGCCTCACCGTCGAGACCGGTGGCAAAGGCCGTGATGTTCCTACCCGTGTTCTCCGAGAGCATCACCATGCTCGGCTCGCCGGTCACCTGATCGTAGGTCACCCCCAGCAGGTCCCCCTCGTAGTAGTCGATGAACAGGTAAGTACCGTGCATCTCGGGGATCTCCGAACCGTAGTACACGACCCCGCCGATCACCGAAGCGCCGCTGTTCGGGTACTCGGCGATGGGATCGATGAGGCCGGCGGTCTCACAATCAACCGCCGGGCTGTAGCAGTGCAGACCCTCGGTGACCCTCCAGCCGTAGTTTCCGCCAAGCTCCACCTTGTCCACTTCCTCCCAGGCGTTCTGGCCGACGTCACCCGCCCAGAGCTCGCCATTCTGGGAGTCAAAGGTGAACCGGAACACGTTTCGGAGCCCGTACGCAAAGATCTCGGGGAGACCGTCGACGCCGTCCGCGTACGGGTTGTCGGCGGGGATACTGTAGGGATCGCCGTTGTCGACATCGAAGCGAAGCATCTTGCCCATGAATTCGTGCTTGTCCTGCGCTCGGTTGCCGGGATCGCCGCCGGAGCCGCCATCTCCCAGGCTGAAGTACAGGTATCCGTCTGGTCCAAAGGCCACGGTGCCGCCGTTGTGGTTGCTGAAGGGCTGGTCCACGGCAAACACGATCTCCTCGGATCCCGGGTCGAAGGACGCTCCACCGTCATCGCTGTGGAAGCGCGACACTCGCGAAACAAACGGGCTGCCAGACGCTGTGTAGTACAGGTAGATGTCGCCGTTGTTCGCAAAGTTCGGGTGCAGAGCCATGCCCAGAAGGCCAGCCTCGGAGCCGTACGCCACCCGATCCCTGATGTCCATGATGAGCGGAGCATCTGTGGCGCTGGGGTCATCCTCGAAACGGCGAAGCTCGCCTTCGCGCTCGATTATGTACCAGTAGCCTGGACTCTGGTCGGACTGGCTGATCGTCATCGCATCGCTGAGGCGAACGTCCGGAAACGCCTCGACCAACTCCACTGCCGCGTCACTCAGGGGGCGGTCCGACGCAACGCAATCCGGATTGGCCGGGCGTATGCTGAGACCCCAGGCAACGGTGGCATCATCATCGTCGTCGCCCCCGATAACCGCCGGGTCCTTTTTGCAGGATGTTTGGGCAATAACCGCTAAACCCAGAACCAAAATGTAGTATCTGCCGGCCATGTCTCACCCTCCCGCGACATCCCTTTATACAGGATCCTCACAGGTACTCGATGCACGGAATCGACGCGCCTAGCCGTCGCAGGTCCACGCCTAGCGGCGCGGCAGCCCAGTGATGGGGTCGATGGAGGCCTGTAGATCTGCGTCCTCACCCTGGCGTCCGGACAGATGGGCCAGCGTCTTCTCGATGCCCAAGACCAGCTTCACCTCCTTGGACATGTCCGGGTCGTCCAAGTCGCGGAACTGCGACGCCAGGGCGTGCGCGATCTGGTACGCGCCTTCCTGGTCGTTGTTCTCGTGGTGTAGCGCGGTGGCCTTCTTGAGGGCGGTGGCCTCATCCACGAGGAGGTGTCCGCGGCGAAGCCCGTCATCCACTATCCCGGACTGCAGACCGAACTCCTGGGTGGCCGCGACTCTGCCACCATCGCGCGGATCGTAGGAGAGCTGCACCGATCCCACCGCCGCACCCCGAGAGAACTTCTTGCTCGGGAGGGCGCTGTCGCCGTTGGAGAAGGAAACGTAGATTGCACCGGCATCACGGGACAGGAAGAGGGTGGCGATCTCCAGGCGGATCCCGCCGTCCTGGGTCCACTCCAGCATGTCGCCGGGGATGCCGTAGACCCCAGCGATCTTCAGGCCGCTCGCCGGGTAGACCTCCAGCTCCATGTCGTAGGCGAGCTCGACGAACATCGTGTCGAACTTGTCGGCGAAGCTCTCCCTCATCGAGGGCACGTTTGGGAAGAAGAACAAGTTTCCACCTCGAACACTGCTGATCTTCGTCGCGAGCTCGGCCCCGAACTGCACCCCGACACCGACCGTAGTCATGCCAATCCCGTCGGCAGATCCCTGCTCGGCAATGCTCATGAAGCCTTCGGCATCGGTGCGACCGGTGTTTGGCCGCTCGTCGGTAAACAGCATCACGCGGGTGGTTCCGTCGAAGCTGCGCCGGGTAGTGCGGGCCGTCTCGAAGCCGAGCTTCATGCCGGCCTCCATGTTCGTCGAGCCCTGGGACTGGATGGCGTCGATGGCGGTGTCGATGCTCGATAGCCCGCCGCGGGTTGGCGGCATGTGCACAAATGTGCCGCTTCCATAGAGGATGATCGAGAGCTGGTCCGATGGTCCCAGCTGCTTGGCCACCTCGCGCAGGCTCTCCTTGACCGTCTCCAGAGGCGTGCCTGACATGGATCCAGATTGGTCGATGACCGCGACCAGATTCAGGGGTGGTGGTGTGAAAGTGGCCTCGGTGAGCCCAGAGTCGAAGCCCAGCTGCGCGAGGTATCGGACCTCGTCCTGGACGAGCAGGTTCGCCGCCATCGCCTTGGTGTTGGTGCAGATCAGCCGCTCGCAGGTCCGCTCGGAAGTGAGCGGCAGGTCGTGCTCGGAGAACAGACCCTCCGGAGTAAATACGCTGGGATGCGGAATCTCGCCGCCTTCCACCCGATCCCGAAAGAACTTGATGTCCTGAGCGCCGCCGGGGGTCGCCGCGAGGCTGCGATGCATCTTCATCGGGGATGGCGGGGCGAACGAGCCCTCTACCCCCACCGCCGAGAAGTCGATCTCCGTCGTCTCCTTGTATTCCGGTTTCTCCTCATCTTCCTGGGCGTAGGCGCACAACGACAACAGCGGCAACAGTGACCACATGACCGACCTCCTTGAACGGAAGCTTCGGACAACGTGTCGCTTCACCAGTTCCTGACAGACGGTTATTCCTTGCCGAGCCCCGATGCGGTCTTGGTCGCCTCTTCGACTGTGCGGGCCAGAACAGAGCGAATCCGGCCGTCTTCCATGGTGAGCAGACCGGCGATAGTGCAGCCCGCTGGCGTGGTGACTTCGTCCTTGAGCGCCGCTGGATGCCTACCGGTCTGCAGCACCATGCGAGCCGCCCCCTGGAAAGCCTGGGCGGCGAGCTCCACCGAGACATCCCGCGGCAGCCCCATGCGTACCCCGCCATCGGCCAGCGCCTCCAGGATCACGCAAGCAAACGCCGGGCCGCTGCCGGACAAGCCGGTGACGGCGTCCATGTGTTTCTCCTCCAGCACCCGACATCGACCCATAGCCTCGAAGATCCCGGTCGCGGTCTCGATCTGCTCTTCGCTCACTCCGGTGCCAGGGCTGATGACCGTCATGCCCTCACGAATGAGCGCCGGTGTGTTTGGCATGGCGCGAATCACCGCCGCTTTCGGTGCCCAGCTCTGGAGCTGTCCAAGGGAGATACCGGCGCAGATGCTGATCAAGAGCTTGCCATTGAGTGCTTCGACCACTCCGGGGGCAGCCAGCACATCTCTCGCCGTAGCGGGCTTGACGCACAGCAGTGCGATGTCTGTGTCGCGAATCGCCTCGGCACTGTCCACACCCGCCACGACACCGTGCTTTTCGGTCAGTCGTTGCGCAATCTTCCGCCTTCTCGTGGACACATGAGTGACCTGCGGCGCCTCGGGAACAGCCCGTAGTCCGCCGAGGATTGCCTCCCCCATGGTTCCGCACCCGATGATCGCGATCTGCATTCCGCCTCCAGCGCACCCTGTTATGCGGCGACATGCTCGATATCCAGGGCTTCGATCCGGACCTCTCACCCGCCCTGCGCCGCCGCGTGGTGGTGGTGCTAACAGGCGCGGTCATCGGCATCAGCTCGTCGGCCGTGCTCGTCCGCGGCATGGACATGGGTCCGATCGCCATCGCCGCTTGGCGCACCCTCGGCTCGGCTATCCTGCTCGCACCGGGGATCTACCTGGGTCGAAGCGAGATAGGGCGCGAACAGGCCGCAGGGATCATCATGGCTGGATTCGCCCTGGCCGTTCACTTCCCGCTCTGGTTCGCGTCGCTGGACTACACACCCATCCTGCGCTCCACGGTACTCGTCGCCTTGGTGCCGATCTGGACCGGACTGCTGGAGTGGCTCGTCGACGGAAAGATGCCAGTTCAGCGCTTCTGGCTGGGCGTAGGGCTCGCGATTGTCGGCGTCGCCATCATGTCGTCGGCTCCCCAAGAGTGGGAGGGCGACACGCTATTCGGTGACGGGCTGGCGCTGGCTGGGGGCTGGGCCTGGGCGGTCTATCTGATGTTTGGACGCAGAGTGCGGCAGACCGTGCAAATAACGACGTATATGGGGCTGGTCTGCCTGGTCGCAGCGGTGTTTCTGTTCCCGGTTGCGTTTGTGGCCGGACCGCTCGTCGGCTTTGGAAGCAAGACGTGGATCCTCCTCCTCGGAGCCGTGCTCGCGCCGCAGCTCATGGGCCATCAAGGTTCGAGCTACGCACTGCGCTACCTACCCGCCTCGATTGTCTCTGCCGTGCTGCTGCTAGAGCCGGTCGGCGCCACGATCCTCGGCGCCATCGTCTACCACGAGGTGCCATCTGTAGGTGGCGTTGTAGGTGGGTTGTTGGTCGTCTCTGGAGTCGTGGCGGCCACGCTGTCACGGTCCTGATTCAGTCGCCAGCCGACAATCATGAACCCGATGAAGAGAAACGAGCCCATGCCGACGGAGAACAGCATCGGATCGACGGTCAGGAGCGGGTTCAGGACAAAGCCGCCGTCCTTGCTGTCGAGCGGTACATAGACCTCGTTGTCCGGATCGGAATCGTCGAGGAGCACGACTAGCTCGCCGTTTCGGGTGACCACTTGACCCGAGCGCTGGAGATCCTCGTGCATGTCGCCACGACGAGGGCCGTCCCCGGTGACTTGCTGATAAGGCATCGGCAAATCCAGCAACGCGGCGGCTTCGTCGATCTGGGCGGTGGGCCACATGCTGTTGACCATTCCGACGACGACGACCTTGAGCACGACGCGCGATACCGCGATGCACGCCAGAAAGATCAAGAGCCGCGCGAGCAGCGGAGAGATGCCTCCTCCTCTTCGATAGCTCATCACGGCACCACGGTGAGAGGTGGGAGCGGTGGAGTCCAGCCCCCGCCATCGACGTCGACATAGATCGGACTCGTGGTCGCCCAAGGTGTCCGGCTGTAGACAGGCTGCATCGGTGTATCTCCAGTCGCAACTATCGTAAACGATGCATCGGACATCGGATCGAGGAGGAACTGGCCGGAGCTGCTCGGGATTGTGTCGACGAGGAGGCCGTCCTGGAAGAGCTCGAGACGATCCACGACGATCCATGAAGGTGAGCGGGCTTCTACGTCCACTGCTGTGCCCCCGCTGACCGTGCTTCCCGGCTTCACGGAGAGATCGAGGAAGGGGCCTCGTGTGGCGATGGTGCGCTGACCCCACATGGCATCGCGGAGCGCCTCGTCGGTGTACGCTGCCGGATCATCGGTTCCGAAGTCGATGAAAGTCCCGTTGAAACCGACCCCACCGCTGAAGTGAGAGTGGCTATCGGAGACACCCACCGCGGTCGCGTGCTGACCCCTCGCGATCACATCCAGGAAGAACTCGAGCCCTTCGAGGCTGCCTGCATTCAGGACTTCAACAGCTTGAAAGTCCGTACTCCAGCGATCCGCTACCCCGATGATGCCGGCGCTCCACTGCGCTGACGATGCCAGGCCGCTATCGGTGGGGTGATTGCTCTGGATGATGAAGTCGTCGCCATGGCGTGCACGCAGATCCTCGAACATGCCTGCGGTATCGACAATCGGCTCGTACCACCAACCAAAAGCACCGTTGTTCCCGCGATCCGAGAGAGGTTCCACCGGATAGATGTTCATGTGTCCGCGAAAGGGTGGGCTGACCTCATCGGAGACGACAGTAGCCAGGACAGTCGACAGACCGAGAGCGCCGACCAGCGGACGGTAGTCGGCGATGTGGTCGTGATCCGTCCCGAAGTGCACCTGGATCCCGTTCCCGGCCGCGACCGTCAGACGATCCTCCATGGTGATCTCACCGTCCCCCGACGGGCTCGCATGGGAGTGCGGATCGCCGAGGAGCCAGCCGCTGTGGTCATAGGCCGCCCCCAGATCTGCGGTGATCGCGAGCTCGGATCCACCCACCAGATCCACGGTTTCCAGGTGGATCTCGTACCGCATTCCCCGATGCACGACCAGATCGTATGTTCCCGGCTCTGCTAGCAGGGTCACGGCGCCATCTCGACTCCAACCTGCCGCTGCGTATCCACTGGTCCGGTCGGGAATCAGCGCCTCGTCGACCTCTGGATCGGCTTCAGTGAAGCGCAGCTGGACCGTGAAGGGCAGCCCGTCGGCCACGGCCACCGTGAGCTTCGCAGGCTCGGAGAGGGTGAGCGGATCTGCAGCCGACGCAAATCCCCTTCCCTGCGCCCATGGAACCGGCTCCGCTCCATCCGCGAGCGCCTGCAGCGATAGGTCGGCGACCGGAGGCGCGCTGTAGGGGGAATGGGGAGCGGCTCCATCCGGATGGTCGACGAAGATGCCCTCCCCTCGCCCAACTGCCAGCGCCGAGTGCGTCGACCCGGCTGGGACTTCTGCGGAAAAGGCGCCTTCGGAGTTCGTAAAGGCAACGGTATACGGCGTGTTGTCCACGAGGATGTTCACGCGCGCCCCGGCAACCGGACCGTCGGGCGCAGTGACGGTGCCCGCTGCGGACTCGGTCTCGATGCCATGGGCGGCGAGCGCTGCGTCCGAGATCGTCGCGAGATCGGGCCCGACACCGTAGAAACGCACGCTGGATAGGGTGTCCCCTTCCTCGAGATCTGCATCCGCTCCGAAGCCGAGAACCAGGTCCACCAGACTGCTGAACAGCTCCACACCGGCGGCGCTCATCGGGTCATCGAGGCCGGCTACCAGCGCGATTGCCACATCGTTGCGCTTGCCGACATACCCGGACCAGAGCCGCGGATCGCCGGTTTCCTCACCCATGCCGATGCCTTGGGACCAGGTCTGGGCGGCCTCGGGCCCGCCCATGATGATGTCACCGATGGCCAACCTCTCCACCGGGCCGTCGTTGGCTGTCACCGAGCTGTGGACCTCCATCAGCCAGCTGTCTGGATAGAGTCGATACTCGGTTGTCATTGTGAGACCGTACATCTCGACGAATCCAGGCAGCTCCAGCGCGCCCTCGATCAGTCGCAGGGGCACCTCGTCTCCCGTGACGCGGATGACGGCGGGACCGCCCATGGTTCCATCCCGGATCACCTCGATCTTGGTCGGCTCCAGCAGCCTCCCGAAGCCGAACATGACGCCCCACTCGTCGGCGATGTCACGGCCTGGTTGGCCAGGGGGACGCACGATGTCGGCATCCACCACCATTCCACCCGACTGCACATAGTAGTCGCCCTCTCGTTTGCCCTGAATGACAAACTGGATCCGGTCGTTGTAGATCTTGAAATCCCCGGCGCCTCCCTCGGCGGAGATCCCACCAAAGAGTGCGTTCTCGTCCGTCACCACCCCAGCGCGGACCTCTCCGGCGCCAAGGATCTGTGTCAGATCGACGGGGTTTGAGCCCGATTTCGGGCCGTTGTCCTTGCCGCAGCCGGCGAGGGCGAAGGCGATGATCGCAAAACGAAACATGAGCAGATACTACCCTGGGTATCGGAGCCAATCGTCCTCGGACGTCTCGAAATCGGCAACCTGGAAATGTAGATAGAGGTCGTTGGCGAGCCGCACGATCTCCTCGTACAGCTCGAGCCCGCGGAGGAGCCCGTCTGGGATCCCGGCGACACCGTACATGGCGCCGAGCAGGTTGCCAGCGATTGCCCCCGTGCTGTCGCTGTCTCCGCCATGGAGAACGGCCAGGGCGACCCCATCCTCGAAGTTATCCACAGACGCTGCACAGTAGAGCCCCATCGCAAGGGCCTCTTCAGCGACCCATCCCTCTCCCAGAGAGACGAGGTGCTCCGGCGATGGATCCCCGAGCTCGGCGATGTACATCGCACGTTCGAGCAGCTCTTTCAGGCCCGTTGCGCCCTCGACGCCACGGACCGCCCGGGCTGCGGCATCCGCGGCTTGAGTAAGGCGCTTCCCATCTATGATTGCCCGAATCATGACTGCGAATGCACCGGCGCTGACGTAGCCGAGGGGGTGCGTGTGGGTGATGGCGGCCACGTCACAGCCGAGTTCGAAGGCGTCCCACTTCGTGAGCCCCACTGGAGCCACACGCATCACGCCGCCACAGCCCTTGCTGTTGTTGATCGGCCGCTCGCGACTGCCTCTCACCCCAGTCCGGAGCGCACTCATGCACGTCTGGCCCGGAGACCGCCGCCGATACAGGCCCTCGACACTTGCCAACCAGCCGTTTGGACGTGGCGGTGGCTGACTGTTGAGCTGGGTCTCCAGCCAGCGAAGATAGGCGCGATGCACAAGCGCTGGAGGTTCACCGATCCCGTTGGCGAGCAGGCGGTTGTGCGCCCGAAGTAGACCCTCGGCTGTGAATAGCGTCATCTGGGTGTCGTCGGTAATCGCGCCGGTACGCCCATATGCAGCGCCGTAGTCCCGTACGCCGGGAGGGCCGATCGAGTCCCGCTGGGTGATGGCCACCGTCGCCTGGATCTCGGCCATGGACATGAACTCGAGGGGCGCACCAAGAGCATCCCCGACCGCTCCGCCGAGCAGACATCCGAGATAGCGATCCCGAGCCTCCACCTTCACCAACACCCCCGCGACCCCAGCCGCGGTCTGATTGTAACTCAAGGTCCACAAACGCAAATGCCCCCCAGACCTTGAGGCCTGGGGGGCATTGGTTGACATCCGTACGCTCGATGGAAACGTCCCTCCAGAGGTTCAGGTAGCAACTGCAGTTCGACTCGCGACACCGAAGTGCCCCGTGCCGTCAGCTCTCGTGACGTTGGCCTGACCTTCAGGGATCGGCTGAGTACTCTCAGCGTTTCCGGGCGCGGTAGCAGCTCGTGGACCTTCGCTGCATTCCCTCTTGATCTTTCCTCGTTACCGATTGGATCTTCAGGGTCTTCCCGTACCCGACTCCTCCGCGTCATTCGAATGAACAACAGGGGGCGTCCCTCTTGGACTTGGCTTCGCCTATAAAGCGCCTGCCTTCGCACCGGATTCAGTCTTCAGAACCTAGGTTCATCGCCTGTATCCGCCTCTCATGGGATTCGTTCTCGTGTGTGCCCCGCCGTCGACATACCTTCTACCCGTCCACTCCCCGATGACGTTGCCGCCACCGTTCGGCCCAGACACTGTCAAGTGCCCGAGTCACGTTCCGTCCGTGGTTTCTCTCCACCTCGACGGTCTACTCCGTGCAGATGCTTCGGGTCTATTGCACCCCAAAGCCGACCGGGGTTCATTGCATTTTGCGATGCACACCCCATCTGCGATCGGCCGAAACCAACCACCAATGGCAGCAAAACACCACTCCGCGCAATGCGGTTCACACCCTTCGAAGAATTCCCCTCGCCAGCAGCCGTACCGCGTCACCGCGGCCGTTGCCCTCTTGCCGTTCGGTTCACTCGCCAACCGCCCGAGTACCGAAGCACTCGTTCGACCAGTTCGCGCGCCGACAAGCCAACACCGTCTCCAATTCTCATCTGTGCCGAAACACCGCCGAAGCGGAGCCTCAATGCAGAAGAGCCTCGATGACAGCGCCGTCCGTGCGCTAGCTCCGCCGACCACCACTCTCTGTCGTGCCGAAGCACCCCAGTGAGCCAGGTCCGCCAATACCGCGCTCTTGCCGGCCGAAGCCGCCAAGGGGTGAAACTCTTTTCCCAACATCGCCGAAGCTCTGTTGTTCCCTCGAGTCCCTCCACACGATACCGCGTGTCTTTCGACAGCGAAGTCGTCGTCCGCGCCGCTCCTCATCCTGACCGAAATCAGGTCGATGTGCTGCGCCGGCATCCCAAGTTGCCAGCCGAAGCCGACCTCTCGTGCCTTGGAGCCGCCACCGCCGCGTTGCCGCAACAGTCACCGTCCAAAGCGCCGTTCTGGTGTTGGCGCGCTGCCGAAGCATGCGCCGCACCTTCTGGACCCACCAGGCATCCCGCCAAGACCAAGCCTTCCCTCTCGGGCCGACCCACTCTTCGCGGTTGATCGTACGTCTGGCTAGCCATCCGCCAATAGATCACCCGGCTTCGTCGCATCGGTGTCTTTGGCCCGCCCCACCAGCCGAAGCTGCCGAGACCTGCCTTTGACCCTGTCGTACCCCCAACTGCCAAAGTGCTGACCAGACCGAAGCCTGCGCGATTGCCTTGGTGTCGGAGCCGTCTACTTCAGGGCTTTTCTCCACCGACGAGTCCGTAGTGTCGATTCCCGTTGCCAGGCGTCGACACCCTATCCTTCCATGGGCTTTGTACCCCTCCGAACTCCGTTGCCGCCGCTACTGCTCCAGCCCGCACACCGAGGTGTTCGCACTGCTTCAGCCATCGCCAGTTCCGCTGCGGCTCGAAGCCGCTGAGTCCCGTGGGGTTCTTACGTCAAAGATCGCTTTCGACCGAACTTCCTAGGAAGCGCCGAGGCGCCTTTTCGGTTGCTCACCGGTTGCCCGGATGTCGGCTGGCGATAATGCAGAGGGCGTGCCAACCCACGATTTACGATAGGAACTACATTTTCGGCAATCGTCACTGGATCTCAATTTCCTATGGAAAACTCCAAATTCCGAAATCCAGACCGCTGAGATGCGATCATATCGACCAATACCTGGCGTCCCTCCATGGTAAGGAGCTGATTGGCAACGCAATTCCCATTGGGAAGTATCGATCATGCGAGGAGATGGGGTGTCATCCAGGCTCGCATCTTCGAATACAGATCCGCGACGATCTCGGGGGTCTCGTGGTGGGTCTCGTGGCGGGCGCCGGCAAACTCGTGCTTTACGACCTCCCCACCCCAGCTCGCTGCGACCTTCCTGGTTCCGCTGATCAAGACGACTCCATCATCGACACCCTGGTAGATGAACAGCGGCAGCTTCACTGCACCGACCCGCTCGGGAAGCAGCGCGGCCTCATCGACGAGGCTGGTGGCGAGCCTCAAGCTGATTCGGTCGTGGACCAGGGGGTCGTTGGTGTAGCGCTCGACTTCGGCGGGTACGCTGGAGATGTTGTTGTGGTCGATCTCGTTGGACAGCGTGACCCGCGGGGCGATCCGCGACAGGATCCGACCGATCCCGATCTTGACATTAATTACTAGGTTTCGCTGGATCACGACCGGAGGCGCCGAGAGGATGACCGCCTCGATCGCCGGATGTGGCGACATGGTGGTCAAGTAGTGGCCCACTACCGCCGCGCCCATGGAGTGTCCGAAGAGGATGATCCGCTCGGCCCCTGAGTGCTCGAGAATGACTCCGATCAAACGACTGAGATCGTCGGCGAGACCATCGAATCCCGCGGCGTCTCCCCGCTTGCCGCCGCTCTCTCCGTGGCCGACGGCATCGTATCCATAGATGTGGGCACCGAAGTCGGCGAGGTTTTCCGCCAGGCTGTCGTAGCGACCGATATGCTCGCCGATCCCGTGGTGAATCAGGATCACCGTTCGCGTGGGCTCTGGCGCTCTCCAACCCATGATGCGAACGTTCTCGCCCCGGTGGTTGGTGTGGGACTCGATCACCGCTTGACGGGCCATATTCAACTCCTACTCAGAGGGCCGAACCCAGAGCTGGACCTCCTTGGTGGAGCCGTCGGTTTGAACGCCGCCCAGGCCCGGACGGCCCGGCAGACCGTAGCTGGTATCGGTCTGAGGCACCAGCAGGCCGACCGCATAGTTGAGCACGGTGCTGCAGGCTTGGCTTGTGCCGTCGAGCAGAGTCGGGTTGTTGCCATACGCGTCGAGGCAGGCGTTGCCGCGGTTGTGGAACTCGAGGCCGATGAAGGTCGGATCCAGCCCACCCTGGATAACGGAGAAACCCTCGACGTCCTGATCGATGGTGGGATTCGAACTCTGCTTCCAGATCTCGACGGCGTTGTCCGAGGTCCATGGCCAGCGCATCATGAAGTCGAACCCGGCAAACCCAGTGTCGCCTCGGAACTCCTCAAGGCGATCGAGGATCGAGTATTTGAGGCTGAAGGGGTCGTTGGCGTTGTGGGAGAGCGCCTCGGCCTCATCTGCAAAGATCAGGTTTGGACCTGTGTCAAGACGGTGAACCAGCGTCCAGCCGCCACCGTCGTTCCCGCCCTCCATGTCGCAGACCACCGTGAGTTCTTCCAGGCCCAGACCGGTCGGGTCGACCACATAGGGACCGCTCGTGGCCGTGTACGGATCGTTCTCGAGGATCTCCGCGCAGCTTCGGTATCCGGTGGCAATGGTGGCGCAGGCGTCGTTGCAGTCGTAGCCGGGAGGGTCGCAGGTCTCGAGAGGCGAGAAGAGGACGCCATCGCCGCAATAGTGCGCCTCTGGATTCTGGGGCATACCATCGCAGTATGCGAGGAACGCTCCATTGCCGTCCGGGTCGATCCAGTAGTCCCCGTTGCCACGGTCGGCGCCATTCTCCAGGATGTCGTGGCATGGATCTTCGCCCAGCGGATCCACCACCGCTGGACAGACGTCGGTGCCGAGAAGGTGCTCGTCGACGGCGCCGTCTCCGTCATCGTCCAGGGAATTGCAGACCTGGGCGCCCTCACCGCAGGTCGTCGACAGGTAGATTACCGAGACCTCGTCCTCGTTCAGGACCCGATCGAAGATAGCGAACTCGTCCAGGAGGCCCTCATAGGACTGGTAGCCGTCGGTACAGCCGCCGAGGCAGTCCTGATCCTGTCCGAGTAAGAGGCCACCGTCGGACACCAGCTCGATGTCGTCCACTACCGGAGGCAGTCCGGTGTCGGTGCCGCACTCGAGGTGGGCGCTGAAGACGCGAACGTTGTTGACGTACAGCTCGACCTCGCCGGTATCTCCGCGCCAGGTCGAGACGATGTGGCTCCAGGTATCGACCGGACTGAGGCGGTCGAAGACGTGCTCCACGTCGCCGATCGCGAGCAGGGTCCCATTCTGCGTGGGCTGCAGCAACAGCTCGTTTCGGCTCGAGACATCATTGAGCACGCAGCTTCTGCTGTCCGGTGCGGCCGCAACGGGAATGTAGTAGGAAACGACGCTCCGCTCCTGATAGCGAGGCTTCCACCAGATCGAGACGCTGACTTCGTCGGTCGGGAAGTCGTCGAATTCTTCGAGATAGGCGTATTGCTCGAGTCGCCCCTCCCACAGCGGCGTCTTCGCATCGCCCTGGGCTATCCCGTCGTAGAAGCTGTGGAACGGAGCACCCCACAGCCCGTCCCGCCCCCAGCCGCTGCTGTCGAGCACATAGCCGGTCGTGTCGTCGAGGGTCCAGTACAGGACGGGGCCGAGATCGATTGTCGCCTGGGCGCGGCAGGGATGACACCCGAGGGCATTGACGGTGATGGCCTGGGAAGGATCGTCGTCGACAATGTCGTTGCAGTCGTTGTCGGCGCCGTCGCAGACCTCGACACCATTGGGGTGGGCACTGGGGTCACGGTCGTCGCAGTCATCTTCCTTGACGTAGGTGTCGCGGTCGAGATCGATGCCGTCGACGCCATCGCAGTTGTCGTCGATGCCGTCGAATCGTTCATCGTCCGCTGCCGGATTGACGGTGCTGTTGTTGTCGTCACAGTCGCCTCCGGGCTGGTCGAACGGGTAATAGCCGTCTCCATCGGCGTCTGGGAACCCGAATGCCGTCGGTGCCCCATTGTCTTTGCAGGTGCCTTGCCCACAGGTTCCACCGCTGACAACCTCCCCCCCGGTCGCCCATGTGAAGACGCGTGACTGGTCGGCGTCCACGCCGAACGCGTTCGCCAACGTGTGTCCGAGTTGCACCGGCGCGCAGAAGTTGCCATCGCCATCGGTATAGACACGGTGGGAACTCATTCTAGTCGCATCGGTGACCAGCACTTCTCCGGCCAATCCGCCCCCGTCATCGACGAGAAGCTGAGCCGTCAGACACCCCATGTTGGTAGATGGCGACGCAAAGCCCCACCAGCCGGTCTCAGAGACGGAACCCACCAGGTAGCTGGTCTCGAAGCGCCCGGGCTTCCGCTCGACCCAGAACCCCACTGTAGGGTCGAAGAAGTAGAGCCCGAGATCGGTCAGATCTCGAATGTCCGAGGTCTCGGGGACATTCACACGCCAGGTCGCAGCGACGTTGAAATCGAGTGGGTGACCACCAGACTCGGCCTCTCCGACATAGATCGCAAAGCGCAGGTCGATCGGCACCGGCTCGTCGACGGTGCGCTTTGCTCCCATCAACGAGGGCGGCGCCAGCGATCCGGCGGCGGACCACGAGTAGGGCACGTCCACGGCCCCATCGGGCGCGACCCCATCGTGGAGCCAAGCTTCCGGGGGAAAGGCCAGCGCCCAGGTGTCGGCCTGAGCCAGGGCGCCCCCCTTGTCACCGCGGTGGATGCGCCCGGTCTCGAGTTTGTCGACGGTGAACTGCGCCCCCCCTCCTCGGTCACCCCGCAGATCGACCAGCGCGAATCCCGGCGTGTACCCGTCGCGGAACACAGAGACCAAGACATCGCCCTTCGGCACGTCCTTGAGCTGTGCAATTCCCGCTTTGTCGGTCTCCGAGACCACTCCTGCGGCATACACGTTGGCGGATTCGACGGGCATGTCGGAGGCAGTGCGAACCCAGACGCCTAGGTTTGCAGGCCCCTTGGCGGGCGGTCCTGGAACGGCACGGTCATCGATATCGGCCTGAGTGATCAGGAAGCAGCCGCCCACGAGGGGCAGCAGCATCAGTGCGATGCATCGAAAACTAGGCGCCAACCAGACTCCAGTGGATCATTCTAGCCCCTTTTTCACGCCTCCGATCCAGATGTCGACGGGAGAGGCCGATCTGCCGTCCACTCGGAGCTCGATGTGGTGTTTTCCCGAGGTCGAAGGCAGCCACAGCGCCTCGAAGGGTCTGGGGAGAGAGGCCACGAGCTCGCCATCGACACGCCACTCCGCAAGCAGCGCGCCCGCGGGGGCATTCGCCCGCAGTGGCACGCGTTGCCTGTCGGTCGGAAGTTCAGGATCTACGTAGAATGTTGCGCCGTCTCCTGGCGATGCGATGGCGATCGTTCCAGCGTCGCTGCAGCCCTCCCCCGTCCCGGACTCCGCCGCCCACGCGGCGAACTCCGACGGCCAGGCGATCTCACAAGTAGGCGTGTGCCAGTCACAATCGCGAGGTGCCTCCGACAGCCACTCATTCACTCGAGTCGGGCAGTTGGGTCCGGCGGCGAGGCCACTGAGAGCGCAGACCGGGGTGCGCACGAGCTCGCTGGGATCGCTGAAGGGAGGCGAAGAACCCCCTGTGACGAGATCCATCACGTCGCCCCAGAGAGGACCGGCCCCGGTGACACCACTGACGTCACGCATGGCACGGCCGTCGAAGTTGCCTACCCACACACCCACAGCCCAGTCACGGGTGTAGCCCATCGTCCAATTGTCGCGAAATCCCGTGGATGTACCTGTCTTTGCGGCGACTGCATAGCGTCTCTCCAGCGGTCCATAGCGACCAAACGCCTGCAGCCGTGCAACCGGATCGGAGAGGATGTCGGTGACCCACCATGCCGCCTGCGGCTCGAGAAAACGAGTCCCCTCCTCCACTTTGGCGGACTCCAGTCGGCGCATGGGCACGAGGACCCCGCCCCGGGCGAGGCCCGCATAGGCATTGGTGAGTTGATCGAGGGTCACCTCGGCGTCGCCTAGGATGAGCCCGAGACCGTAGTGGGCGGGCCGCTCGGGAGGTGCGAGGCCGAGGACCTGGAGCCGATCGGACAGCGTCGCGACCCCGACCTGCTCGAGCAGGACCACGGCGGGAACGTTGAAGCTGCACGCGAGGGCCTCTCGGAACCGGACTGGCCCGTGGAAGCGTCCGCTGTAGTTCGACGGCGTCCAGGTCCCGTGGGAGGTCCGATAGGCCTTGGGAATGTCGGCGAGGATGTCCGCCGGGGTCCACCCCGATTCGAACGCCAGTCCATACAAGAAGGGCTTGAGGCTGCTCCCTGGACTTCGTGGGGCTCTCGCGCCGTCCACCTGGCCGTCTGCCGCCCCCAGATCGCCCGATCCCACCCAGGCACGCACCGCACCTGTTGCCACCTCCACCACGACTACAGCGGCGTGGTCGACGTCCTTTCCCTTCAGGTCGGCGAGGTGTTTGGTAGTCAGATCCTCGATCTCGCGCTGAAGCGAGCTGTCCAGTGTGGAGCGTAGTGCCGCCGCCTCGGGGTTCTCCAGGAACAGGCGCATCGCGAAGTGGTGGGCGATCCGGTCACGATAGGGGCTCCGCAGCTCCATGGGCTCGCGCTTGGCTTCGGCCCCCTCATCGGCTGGTAATCGACCGGTGGTGACCATGCGGTCTATGACGCGATCTCGGGCTTCGGTCGCCTTCTTTCGATCCTTGTGAGGATGCATTCGCGACGGTGCCGGCAGGACCGCGATCAGGGTCGCCGCCTCCGCCAATGACAGCCCGGCGGCGGACTCGTCGAAGGTCTCGCGAGCGGCGGCCTCGATGCCCCAAGCGTTGGCGCCGAAGTAGGCTCGGTTCAGATACCAGGTGAGGATCTCCTCCTTCTCGAAGTGCCACTCCAGACGCAGCGTCCGCCAAGCTTCGACGCCCTTTCCGAGCAGTCCTCGCGGCCGCCCAAAGAGCAGGCGTGAGGTCTGCTGGCTGATGGTGCTGCCGCCCTGAACGACGGATCCAGCGCGCAGATTCGCTGACATCGCCCGGGCGAGGGCGCGGTAGTCCAGCCCGATATGCCGATAGAACCTGTCGTCTTCTGCGGCCAGGAGCGCGTCCACCACGACCGGGGCAACCGCATCCAGCTCGACCCAGTCCCCGCGGCCTCGGCTCGGCACGACCTGCTCGGCGAGCACAGCACCATCGCGATCGAGGACCTTCCGGGTGCTGAGGTCGGCGAAGGAGCTGGCGGACAGAGGCCACACGAGGGCACCCGCGACGACGACCGCGACGCCCAAGACCGCCAGAGCGCTATTGCGAAGCGACTTCTTCATTGGCTGCGCTCACGGTGAAGCGCCCGGCTGCGGTGCGGCCGAAGTTCTCGGGCTCGTACATCTCTTCGGCGGTCGCCGCTGGATGGTCATAGGTGCCCGGCGTCGTCGCGCGGGCGACGTAGCGGTAGATGTGGATGCCTGGCGGCATATAGTCGGCGTACAAGCGGATTTCATCGTCGCGAATCTCCGAGTGATCGAAGACCCAGCTGCCACCGTACTCTGGCAGTTCTTCGGTGCCCGAGCCGGCCTTTGGAGCCTCCACCGGAGCGCGCGAAGTGGTCGCAAAGCTGTTGTTCACTGCTTCGAGGCCGGCGGGAAGCGGATCGACGATGGCCACGTCGTGGCGAACCACAGGGGTGACGACCCGGATAGTGACCCGGAGGAGCTCCCCTCCCTCGATCACTGCGTCGTCGTCACCGTCCACGACCTCGATGTTCCGAACCACGGTGAAGCCTTCGTCGCGGGCTTCGACGACCTTCGGCACGTAGCGCAGTCGGGCCTCGTAGTAGATCCTCCCGCCTCCCGAGGCCATCTTCAGGGGGCCGTTCTTCAGATCGGCCATGTCGATGTGGATCTGCTCCGACTCGGGGATCTTCCGCGACGCGCTGAACAGCTCGTCCCCGGCGAGGTTGGCGGTGATCTGGATTGCCTCGTCGGATGCCTCGTAGGCTTCGCTATAGGCCGACAATGCCGCAAACACTCCGGCCGTAGCTCGGGTGTTGTGCCAGTGTCCACGAGTCCGCGATCCGGCCAGGTGGTTCGCCAGCTTCGGGGCGAGCACGTGCTTTCCGCCCAGGACGATGAGGGCCTCCAGCGAGGCCGCCGTCGACAGGTCATCGGAGCCCCAGAGCCGCGACCAGCGCCCACCCTTGTTTTCTTTGATGGAGGCGGAAGCTGGCTCGATATAGGCCCGCGAAGCGATGGTATTGGCGAGCTCGGCTGTCCTCGCGTCGGCGCCTGTGGTCCGGGCGATGGCCTCCATCAGCGAGGCGGTCCCCATGATGGAGAGATCGCGCCGCTGGCCGTACAAGGTCGAGTTGTGGCCGGCGTCTCCACGACCCGCTCGGGCCAGGGCGACCGCCACATACGACTTCGCCGACAGCGACACGAGCGGATCCCACTTGGTGGTCCACTTCCCGTTCAGGACGTCTCGAAGGAATCGCACATGGGCGTCGAGCTGCGCGGAGTCGATCTCGAAGCCAGCCTCCTGGGCTCGTCCCATGAACTCGACGATATAGGCCGTGCCCATCACCGAGACCCAGGTAGAACCTGCCCAATAGGTCGCACCGCCGCTGGAATGGCGGAACTTGCCGAGCTGTCGCAGGGCCGCCTCGACGTTGTTGCGAAGCTCGGCCTCTGTGGCGTTGATCCCCGCCGCCTCGCGAATCTGGATGGCTTCGAGGCTGGCTAGCCCACGAGAAGTCGTCTGCTCGGCGCACCCGTGGGGGTACTCGACGACGTAGTCGAGCCCAGAGCCAGCACCCACCAGCACTGTGGTGGCCAGATCGAGGTCGAGGCCGCCGAACGCGGTCAGGGCGTTGTCGGGCCGGGCGATCTGCTCCTCGATGGAGTCGGTGGTGGTTCCCGCTGTTGCGGCGACGTCGAAGGCGAGCTTCCGCTGCACGGGGATAGTCCACTCCATGGCGTCTCGATCTTCCCCAGACGACGCCTTGAAGGTGAACTTGGCGTCACCTACCTCGTGGCCCTCGAGCTTGAAGGCGACCTCCTTTGCCTCTCCGGCCTCCATCCACACCGACTTCGGAGAGCCACTCAGCTCCACCGGTCCTTCGACCTTTCCAGAGATGTAGACGTCGCGGCCTTCTTCGCTGTTGTTGTGCACGACGACCCCGGCAAATGCTACGTCGTCGGACCGCAGGAAGCGCGGCAGGGCAGTCTTGAGGACGATGGGTCGGTTCACCCGAATCTCTCGCTCGGCGGAGCCAAAGGACTTTGCACCGGCGTCGACGACCGCCATGATCCGGAAGGCCGTGAGGTTGTCAGGCAGCTCGAACGTAGCTTCTACCGTGCCATCTGCGCCGGTACGCAGATCTGGTTGCCAGGTCACCGTGGTGAGGAACTTGGTCCGCATCTCTGGACCCGCTGGCTCCTCTCCGCCACCGCCGCCTGGAGGTGCACCCTTGGTCAGGAAGCTGGCCCGGTCGAGGATTCGAACGCGGCTGTCGCCGGTGAGGACCGAGAGCGGATGGTTGGTGTAGAACGTGCCGTGTGAGTCGGGCGTCTGGTAGGCGGTCAGCGACAGGATCGCTTCATCAACGGCGTAGAAGGTGACCCCAGCACCCGAGACCGGCTGGCCCTCGCGCTCGACCGTCACTTTGGCATTCACTTTGTCACGGGGACGGTATTCCTCGCGCTCGCTGCTGATGGAGACCTCGAGGTGCTCGGGTTCGGCATCGATCTCCAGGGCGATCATTCCCAGGTCTACCTGCGGTTTTCCAGCGTCTGGGGACAGCTGCGGAGCGGCCCCCTCGACGGCGAGGACGGAGACATAGACGTTTGGCCTCCAGGCTTCCTCGATCGGAATCTCGACGGTCGAAGCGGTGCTCTCGAGGGTCACGACCTTGCGCCACAGGACGCCCTCGCGCTCCACGGTGACCAGAGCCGAGAGACCTTCTCGAGGGGATTTCACCAGGATCTTCGCAGTCTCTCCAGGGTGCCAGACCCGCTTCTCGGGAACGAGCTGCATGCGCTGATCGTCGGACATCGCCCACGGCGTGTAGCCGGAACCGGTGACATACATCGTCTCCGTGGCGGACACTCGATTGCCATTGTCGTCGGAGCCCCTGGCTGTAACGACGTAGTAACCAGGCTTTTCTGGCGTGAATGCTACTCGCTTCGCAGAGCTGCCGGTGGTCACGTCTTGCTCGTGGATCTCCTCGTCCACTGGAGTATTCACGTACTCCCAGCGACCATCCATGCCTTTCTCGCGGACGTGATCCCAGGTTCGACGGACGATCTTCACCTCTAGTGACTCGCCTCTCTGGACGTCCCCCGCCGGTGTCACGGCGATGACCTCGACCGCGGTCTCAGCCTCGGCCGACGGCAGGCGCTCGGTGGCCCGTAGACCCGCATACCAGGCGGCCGGATGCACGAGAACCTGGGCGCTGGAGGCGATGACCTGGCGATCGGCGTCGCGTACCCGTGCCTCGATGTGGAGGGTCTGTGGACGACCGGTACTGTCCACCGGCGCCTCCACCGCGACCTTGAGCGCGCCGCTGTCCGTCTCGCCGGCCCCGGAGTCGAGGATGCCTCCCCCGCCTTCCTGGTCGACCTCCCACCAGCGATATTCCGGGCCAAAGCTCCACCCTTCCCACTCCTCGGGCTGGAACCAGCGCGCGGTGCGCCAGCTCGACCAGTCCACCGCGGCGTCGTTCATGGGAGCGCCAAACAGGTAGCGGGCATCCACGACCGCCTCGACCTGCTGGCCGGCGATGGCGAACTCGGGGCCGTGCACCGACACCCGGAAGCTCGGCGCCCGATATGCCCTGGCCGGCAGCATGACTCTCTGGGACCGTCGGTTGTCTCCATCGGTAGCCTCGAACCGTATGGAGTAGTCGCCAAGGGCACCCTCTTCGGGGAGCTCGACCTTGAGGTCAAAGCCGCCACGATCGTCGAGCTTCCCCCTTCCTTCGTCGAGCTTGGTTCCTCGGGGATCGGTGAAGGTCCACGTCACATTGCCGCTTGGGATCTCCAGGCCCTTTGCGGACGTCGCTCGCCAGGTGACTCGTGCATAGGCCGGATCTCCGAGGCGATAGACCCCTCGATCGGCGAAGCCATGGCTGGTCCACTGGTCCCCAGACGCATTCCACGACGAGCCGATGTTGAAGTTGTAGGGGGAGATCTTGTCGTTCCATTCGTGATCGGCGATGGTCCAGTCGCCCTCCTTCTTGGCGACCACCCACATGCGCTCGGTGTGGGTCCAGGACTTCCAGTCCGACAGCGGTCGGCCATCGACTTGTGCAAACCCGGAACCGTCGGTTGTGCCGGTTAGAACCTTCTTTGCGCCCTGATAGAACTCGACCTCGGCACCCTTGACCGGCCGACCATCGGACAGGCGGGTGACCCACGCCTCCATGTGTCCTGGGGAGACCTTGAGGGTCGCCCCCAGATCGGTGACCAGCGCCATGCCCTCGAACTCCCTCATCTCGTCGCCGTAGCGGTGGCGGACCTCTGGCGATGAGGCTTTCCAAGCGACTAGTCCGTGCCCATCCTTCAGGAATGGAGCCAAGTCGAGCTCATCGACCTCGGTGATGTTGGGCTGCCCATCGACCTCGATGTCGATCGCCTTGCCGCCCCTGAGCGCCGAGGTCTGCGCGTCACTCGCGTAGTTTGCTTGCCGATAGGTGTCGAAGTCCACCGCCGCCATCTTCACGTCCACCGACTGGGTGTTCAGGTGGCGAAGCGGCAGGGTCTTCGGGTTGTTGGCAGCATAGATCTTGAACCCGGTGGCCACGTCCATCCACGGTCGGAAGTCACCCGTCTTGAACTTGAACTCCTGCGCCTTCAGTTCCTGGCCGTAGATGTCCACGAGGCCGGCGGCGATGGCGACGGTGTACTCGGTCTGAGGAGCGAGTCTCAGGTAGTAGGACCAGTGGCTGGACTCCCAGCGCCCGGTGGGTGGATCCCACTCATCTGCGGGGGCGGGAGAGATGCTGATGTGCTGGGCGGCTAGCTCCTGGCTCACGCGAGTCGTGAACTTGATGGTGATGTCGGTCAGGGGTTCGGGAACGCCATCCGGCTCGAAGCTCTCGATCTTCAGGGGCGGATAGGTGCGGAACTCCGTCGAGAACGAGCCCTCGGCGGGCAGCGGTCCCAGCGTGCTGTTGAATCCGGTCGCCACCTCGAGCACGTAGTGCGAGTCTGGCGCCATGCCGGACGGAACGACCTCCACTCGTTTGGTGTCATCGTCGATGCCTCCGACCTGGATAGCCACGTCCTTGCCACCCGATCGCAGGGTGACGTACGAGGCCACGTCGCTCGCCTCCACCGGCTGGTTGAAGGTGAGCTGGATCGGCGCATTCGGTTTGATGTCGTTGGCACCGGAGCGCACACTGGCGCTGTTCACCTTCGGTCGCTCGGTTTCGAAGGTCCAGCGGATCTCGTTCTCGAGGGCCGTACCGTCCAGCGATGTCGTTCCCTGCGGAACCGTGCAAGTGAATGCCGTCGACAGAGGGAAAGACTTCTCGTCCGGCATGAGGACCGCTGTAGAAGTGCCTGCCCAGCGGATCTTCGCCGCGATTTTCGGCGCGCATCGCAGGGGGACCGACTGGGTCATGCTGTCGAGGTCGGAGAGCGCCACCATGGGTTTGTCGAAGACAACCGCCGCCTGGAGTGACTTTCGGCCTGTGCCTAGCGGCGCCACTTGCAGCACCTGTAGACCGCTGCCCGAGCTCATTGGAGGCGCACCCGCGCCATCGAGGGACAACACCATCGCGCCGCCGTCACTCTGAGTCGGCTCGATCGCTCCGATGGCCTCGCTGAGCTCCGAGTCGCCGCCGCCCAAGCCGCCACACGCCAGCACCGTGAACCCAAGCACCAGCGCCACCGCCCCGTAGCCGAATCCTGCCCGCATTTGTTCTCCCTCGTGCGTCGCAGTCTAGTTCAATAGAAGGGTCAGTCCATGGAGGCGCCTTGCGGTTCCCGAGATCGAGCGCTCGCACCTTTGTCGACCGCGGTGGCACCTTCACCGACATCGTCGCAATTGCAGAAGACGGCTCGACGAGGATCAGCAAGGTCCCGTCGGATCTCGCCGTCGTCGGAGATCTCGCCGTGGGCGCCCTGACGTTCGGGACAACGGTCGCCACAAACGCACTGCTCGAGCGAAAGGGAGTCCGCACACTGCTGATCGTGACGCGGGGCTTCGCCGATCTCGTGGCCATTGGAGACATGACCCGACCAGCGCTGTTCGACCCGGACGAGACCTGGCCCGAGCCCCTCTGCGACCGCGTCGTCGAGGTCGGGGGCCGCATTGCAACGGGCGGCGAGGAGATCGAGCCCCTGGAGATCGCCAATCTCGAGCTGGGAAATGCGGAGGCCGTCGCGGTGGTGCTCCTGAACAGCGCTCGCAACCCCGCTCATGAAGAGCGAGTTGCCGCCGAGATTGCCAGGCTTCGCCCGGACCTTTTTGTCTCGGTCGGCCACCGAATCTCTGGAGAACTCGGCTATCTCGCCCGCATCGAGACCACCCTCGTCGACGCCGCGATCTCGCCGATCCTCGCAGGAGCTCTCGAGCGCGACAAGATTGGAGCCGACGCGCTGGCGATGCGGTCGGACGGCAGCCTGGCACCCGCGGCAGAGCTTCGTGCCCCGGACGCCGTCCTCAGCGGTCCTGCGGGTGGCGTGGTTGCGGTCGCCGCGGTGGCCAAACAAGGGGGCTTCGAGCGAGCGGTAGGGCTGGACATGGGAGGAACGAGCACCGACGTTTGCCGGGTGGAGCAGGGCGCGCTCCCCCGACGGGAGGGAGACGTCCGCGTCGCCGGAATCCGCTTGCGACGCCCAATGCTCGAGGTGGAGACGATCGCGGCTGGGGGAGGATCCATTCTGTGGACGGACGGCCATGCGCTCCGAGTGGGTCCACAGTCCGCCGGCGCCGATCCGGGACCGCAGTGCTATGGCCGCGGAGGCCCACCGACCCTCACCGATGCCGCCTTCGCCGAAGGGCTCCTGGATCCGAGCCGCTTTCAGCCTCCCCTCGACGGGGACGCCGTCGAACTCCCCGGGGCCGCCGCCGACTTCCTCGATATCGCCCGACGGGACATGGCCAGTGCCATTCGCCGTATCGCCGTGGCCAGGGGCATCGATCTGTACGACCACGCGTTGGTGTCCTTTGGAGGAGCCGCGGGTCAACACGCCGCCGAAGTCGCGGCGCTCCTGGGGATCGGTACGGTCCTCGTTCACCCGTGTGCTGGTGTGCTCTGTGCTTGGGGACAGGCACTCGCCCGGCGCGAAGAGACCGCATCGGTTGCGATCTGGGCACCTCTGGACAGTGGGTGGCCCGCGGTCGAAGAAGCCTGGCGCGCCATGGATCTCGAGGATCTAGGCGAGAATGTGCGATCCGTCGAGCTGCGTCACGCCGGGACCGATCACGCCATCGAGATCGAAGCCTCTACGCCCGAGCAAGCCCGGAGCGCCTTCCTCACCGAGCATCGCCGCCGCTACGGCTTTGACCGAAGTCAGGCCATCGAAGTCGTGAACGCTCGCCGTCGGACCCGAGCCGAGGCTCCTCCCCCGCCCGCTGTCTTTGCAAACCCCTGGGGTATCGGCGGGCAGATCTCCGGGCCGAAGATCCTGTCCTCGCAGACCACATCGGTGTCGGTTCCCGCCGGCTGGACCGCCCGGATGGTATCGGGATTGCTGCGCCTCGATCACGTCGATCGGCGTGCCCAGCTCCCCAGCGCAGATCGCACGCCCCACGGCATCTCCCTGTGGGGAAGCCGCTTCATGTCCATCGCCGAGCAGGCTGGCGCACTCCTGGGCCGTCTGGCGCGCTCGGTGAATATCCGCGAGCGACTGGACTACTCCTGTGCGGTCTTCGACGGCGACGGCAACCTGGTCGCGAACGCGCCTCACATCCCTGTTCATCTCGGCGCGATGGGCGCCGCAGTGCGGGATCTGCTCCGGGAGAACCCCAGCCCCAAGGCTCATCAGGCCTGGCTCACCAACGACCCGGCGGCAGGCGGTAGCCATCTGCCCGACCTCACCGTCATCAGCGCCGTTCATCACCAAGACCACCGTTTCTTCGTGGCCTGTCGCGGGCACCACGTCGACGTGGGCGGACTCACCGCGGGATCGATGCCGCCTCACAGCGAGACGCTGGCCGAGGAGGGCTTTGCGGTCCGCCACCTGCCTCTCTTGGAGGGCGGACGCCTTCGACCCCTGCGAGATCTGTTGATTGGATGTCGGGATCTACCCACTGTTTGCGCGGATCTGGAGGCCCAGATCGCCGCAAATGCCCTGGCCTCACGCCTCCTGGTGGAGCTCGGACCTGCAGACCTCACCGCAACCTGGATGGCTCACCTGCAGAATGTGGCGGCCCTGAGTGTTGCGGGCCGGATTCGGGAACTGGCGTCTGTGGGGCCAGTGGTCCGGGACCGGATCGGCGGGATCGAGCTGTCACTTCAGCTCCGCGTAGAAGACCAACTCGTCGTCGACCTGACCGGCACCGGAGGACCCCACTCCGGCAACCTCAACGCGCCACCCGCCGTGGTTCGCGCCGCTGTCCTCTACGCTCTGCGAGTCCTGGTGGCGGCTGACATTCCCCTCAACGAGGGCGCTCTGCGTGAGGTTCGCATCCTCGCTCCACACGGCTCCATCGTCGATCCGCCACCCCGGGCGGCCGTGGCGGGTGGCAATGTCGAGACTTCCCAGCGAATCGTCGATCTGGTCCTGCGCGGAGCAGGCTTCATGGCTTCCTCGGCCGGAACGATGAGCAACCTCACGATTGGCGGCGACGGATGGTCATTCTACGAGACCATAGGCGGCGGACAGGGCGCGTCGATCCGGGGCCACGGGTCTTCTGGGCGACAGATCCACATGACAAATACCCGTGCCACCGACCCCGAGATCCTGGAGGCGCGACTTCCGCTTCGGGTGCGGCGCTTTGGCTACCGGCGCGGCTCGGGAGGAGATGGCGAACATCCGGGCGGCGACGGACTGATCCGGGAGATCGAGACCCTCGAACCGTGCAGCGCCGCCCTCCTGGGCACCCGGCGAGACTGCGGCGCCCCGGGCCTTGGGGGTGGAGACGGCCAGGTCGCCAGCGACAAGATCTGTCGCCACGGTCAGTGGGAGGTCTGGGACCGCTCCGCGACCTGCCTCCAGCCTGGAGATCGCGTCTGCGTAGAGACCCCCGGCGGCGGCGGCTGGGGGCGCGGCGGCTGGGGTCAGGTATCAAGAAACAGATAACGACCGCCCCATAAACGGCCATGAAGCACGATTCTCTGAGGGGTCAGGTGTCGAGGAACAGATTGCTCCAGTCCCTATCTTGTTCCTTGATACCTGACCCCGCTTGGAACGATGACCCGCGATGCGACCGACCAGGCGACGCTGCTAGAGCCCGATCCGGATCGCGTTCGATCGAATCCAGGGGTACGACCTCACCCAATCCTCGGGATTCTCCCCAAAGAAGTCGTACAGGTGATGCGGAATCATGTCGACCTGGACCCGGTAGACGCCGCTCCCGTCGGTTTCGAAATCCCCACATTCGGTCTGCCAGACCGCACCATCCTTGAGGATTTCGACCGTTATCTCTGGCTCTTGAGTGCCTTGGGGTGACGAAGCGGAGACCGTTCCACAGCCGACGTGCAGGGTGCCACCAGACGCCGGACTGCTCCCCATCTCGTGAATCGCGGCGCCGTCGTCGAGGTAGAAGTCGAAACCGGTCGGCGTGCCGAGGATCTCGAAGGCGACATAGAGCCGGCCCTGATCGACGGCGGCTTGATACTCGTCCGGACCGTCGCCATCTACCAGGATCGTGTTCGAGAACCACCGCAGCATGCGCCGGTAGGAGTCGCCCCGCTCGTCGTCCCGCAAATCGAGGGGGATGACGTTCTGATGGGCATCGGTGCCGCCGACTCCGGCCATCGGACCCCGCTGAAGCAGCGAGTCCCACTTGGAGAGCGAGGGCGGCTGATCCTGGAGCACGCCCAGGAACATCAGATCCGGCTCCCCTGTCGCGTCGGGGCTGGTAAAGGGCTCGATGTCGGTGAGCCATGCAAAGCTGTCGAGTCCGAGATCTTCCTCGCGGATGTCTGGGGCGAACATGGCGTGCAGGTTGAAGATCTCGACACCCAGCAGGCCGAGGTCCTGCATGTTCTCGAGGTGGGTGAGGTCCCGTCCTTCGGTGTGGGCCATGAGAACCGCGGCCCCAGCGCTGATCTCCGCACTCATGGCCTCCTCGTCGGCGTTGTTGTAGATGCGGTCATTCTCCTCTGCGGTGTCCGCCACGTGACGATCGAGGGAGACCGGCATGAGCTCGTCCTCGATGCCCGGCATCCAGAGGACCTGGTGGCCGTCGTCGCATGTGATCCGGTTCGCGCGGTGCTGGCCACCAACATCCACCCATTCGTCGCCATCCCGGTGATGGAAGAGCGCCTCATAGTCCTGGTCGGCGGCCAGATCCGGATGATCCGTAAGGAAGGCCGCACTCACTCTCGTGCGACAGAGAGCGTCCCGTAGGTCGGAGAGACACGGCTGGTTCACCTGACCATCGGGATTTGGATCGCCATCGCAGGCGTCGTGAGACCAAGGCGAGTGCAGATGGATGATGGCTCGTCGGGGCGACATGCCACGGATCGGCTCGAGTTCAGTGCTCAGATCTGGGAGTTCCCCCGTCCAAGGCACCGTCTGCGGCGCGGTCTTCGAGGTGTCCACTGGCGGGTCGCTGTGCTTGCAGCTGAGTAGAGCGAGGAGGAGGAGGATCATGGCGCCGCATCATATCGCTACTTATGCAAACGGGTACTAGACTGGCCTGGGAGGTTCTCTGTTTCGCGTTCTCGCCGTTTTCGCCGCAATGTTCCAGCTCTCGGGCACCGCGTTTGCGCAGGAAGACATCTGTGCCGGCATCTTCACCCACGATGAGTGGACCCGGGCGATGGACGCGGCGGACGAGGCTTTCGCCGCCTTCAAGGTCGACGACGCCAAGAAGATCCTCGTGGAGACCCGCAAGAGCGTGCCCTGCCTGGACCGGATCGTCCTCCCCAGCTACCTCGGCCGCTACGCCAGACAACAGGCACTCGTCGCGTTCTACGAGCAGGACGAGATCACTGCAGTTCGATGGGGCATGCTGCAGCGCTATGCCGCTCCGAACATGGCCTGGCCCGCGGACTTCAGCGAGGATCACCCGTTGCGCGAGATCCTCGACTTCGCGGACGAGCCCGCCCTCAGTGGTCCCGAGAATGCGGGTCTGTCGTTCCCGAAGAAAGGAGCGGTCTTCATGAACGGCCGCTTGCTGACCGAGCCAAAGGCCAGAGCCGAGGTGCCAAATCTCATCCAGGTGGCCGACAAGTCCGGGCTCATCCTCTCACAGTTCTGGCAAGACGGCGCCGCCTTTAGCGATGAGACCCTCGGCGAAGTTGGGAGCGTGCCTGAGCTCCCCAAGTGGTTCGTCGCAGAGGACGACGCTGTGGCATCGGTGTCCAAGCCAGACAAGCAGCCCAAGAGCGGGCTGAAGATCATCAACCTCGCCGCTGGCGGTGGGATGGCGGTGCTCGCCGGGACGCTCTACGCCGTGGGTGGCGCATCGCGCGGGAGTCTCGACAAGGCCACGACAACCCCCGAGTTGGCCGCGGCTCGATCTCGAGTAAACATCTTGGCGATGACCTCTGGCGTCGCCTTTGCGGGGGCGGTCGGCGTCGGTGTCACCGCATTCGTCGACACAAACGGCGGCAGCCTTGGATTGAACTGGCGCTTCTAAGGCAGCTTTGGAGCCGGTCTTGGAGTTCCCGGCAAGGTGCGATAGGCATCCCGCAGCTTGGTCTGCCGGCTCTCCAGGACGATATCCCGGCCATTGATCCAGACGTGTTCGACGCCGGTGCTGATCTCGAGGGGATCTCCAGACCAAAGCACCAGATCGGCAAACGCTCCGGCCTCGATCACGCCGCGGCCCTCCAGCCCGAAGACCTCGGCTGGAACCTGGGTGATAGCGCGTACCGCGGCATCGTGTTCGAATCCTCCCCTCACCGCGTTGCCGGCGATCTGGCCGAGATTTCGTGCGTTGTGACTGGATTTCGTCGTGAAGATGACGGCCACACCTGCGTCCGCAAGCAGCTTCGGCCCATCGGATCGGGCATGGATCTGGGTGAAGCCACCCGGCCCATACACGAGAGGATCGACGATGACGGCTATCCCGGCGTCCGCCAGCTCATCGGCGACGAGCCATCCCTCTGCGGCCCCACGAATGACGAGCTCGATCCCCAGATCCTCCTTGAGCTGGATCAGCGCCTCGAGGACGGAGGCCCGGTTGGCACCCACCACCAGGGGCATGTCTCCGTCGATCACGCCGCCCAGCGCTTCCAGATCTAGTCGGCTCGCCCCCGGATAGAATCCTCTCGACTGGTTTCGCTCAAAGGCAGCTTTGTTCCGTCGATATGCAGCAGCATCATCCAGAAGCTCTCGGATCTGGAGCAATCCCTGGGCGCGCGAACTCCCTCCGATACCGGCGTACATGGCTACACTTCGGTCTTTGACCGCCTCGGCCTGCGAGCCCCCCGCCAGGGAGACGTACGCGCCCTGTCCGCTCACCATCCCACCCGTTGGACTCGTGATGGCGCCGGTTACGCCCGCGACACGCTGGACCGGGATGAGCGAGCTCCGCGGATTGTACGCGTCGGCGACAACCAAGGCTGCCCGGATCGCGTCCCCTCCGGCGTCGGCGTCGCGGGTTGACGATTCGAGGCCGACTTCCACCAGTCCAAGCTGGCTCGAGACCTCGATGAAGCCGGCAGTGACCACCATGCTCTCGCCGTCGACGACCGTGCATCCCTCCGCCTCTACGCTCACTGCCACGGCGCCGATTCGGTCGTCCTCGATGCGGATCTGGACGTTCTCTGGACCTCCCGCCAGGAGCACGGTGGCCCCTGTGATCACCGTGCAGATCATGGCCTCACCTCCTGGCCGATCTCGAAGTCCGACCAGGTCCCCGGCTGGGATGAGTCATACGCGAGGGCGCCGTCGACAAAGACCCATCGGGCCTTGGCATAGACGCTGAACGGGTGGGCATCCCAGATGGCGATGTCAGCCCGCTTTCCGACCTCGAGGGTGCCGGTCTGGTCTTCGATCCCGAGCACCCATGCGGGATTGGCCGTGATCCATCTCAGAGCGTCGTCCTCGGCGAGCTCGATCCCGGCTTCGATCCCGGCGTAATAGGCCTTTGCCGCCTCCTGGTTCAGCCGCTGGATCCCAATGCCCGAATCAGAGTGGATGACGGTCGGAGCTCCAGCTTCCGTGAGAAGTGCGGCGTTCTCCTGGATTCCATCGTAGGCCTCCATCTTGAAACCCCACCAATCCGCCCAAGTCGAGGTAGCAACGTTCTTTTCCGCTAGGATATCTCGAATCTTGTACGCTTCCAGGGCGTGGTGGAAGCTGCGGATCTCGAAGTCGAACTCCTCGGCGAGCTGGAGCATGCTCAGCATGTCGTCGGCCCGATAGCAGTGAATCTGTGGGAGCACTCGCCCAAGGAGCACACCAGCGAGCGTCTCCTTGCCCAGATCACGCTGGGGCGGCTTCTTGTCGTCGCGGTCCCCCCGTGACTCAATCCAGTCCTTCTTCCTCTTCGGCTTCTTCTCGGCGTCAACCGCGTCATCTTCGCCGTGTTCCCTCTCCCATTTCGCCCACTTGTCGAGGTAGGCGCGGGCGTCGGCAAAGGCCTGTCGCTGCCCGCGCAGGTTGCCCATGCGGGTGGAGGGCGAGGTATTTCGGTGCTGGCCGTAGACCCGCTTTGGGTTCTCCCCGCAGGCCATCTTCACGGTCTCGGGGGCACCGGGAAAGCGCATTCCACGGCTTCCACGGGTTGGAGTGACCTGCAGCACGACCCCGCGTCCCCCGACGAGATTCGCTGACCCAGGCAACGCCTGTAGGGCCGTGATGCCGCCTGCGATCGCGCGGTACAAGCCGGGATCTTGGGGCCAGAATGAGTGCTCGGCCCAGACGCCGGGAGTTGTTGGAGAGGTCGCTTCGTTGCCGTCCGAGTGGGCACTCGCGCTCGGCGACGGGTACACGCCGAGGTGAGTGTGGGTGTCAATGAGCCCAGGCGTGACAAAGTGCCCCCTGGCATCCAGGATTATGGCTCCGGCGACCTCTGGAGCATCCCCGTCGCCAACTGCGGAGATCCGCCCCTCGTCGATGACCACGAAGCCGCGCTCGTGGCGCGTTCCCGCCGCTGTCATGACCACCGCATTCGCGATGGTGACGACCCCTCGGTTGCGCACCGGGTGAGGTTCCACTGTCCGATGTCCGACTTCTTCAGCTTCAATCAGGGGATCGGCGACCTGGTCATCGGCCGAGGCCGCCCCGAGAGTGAGCAACAACCACACTGGACCCATGCCCACTCCTGTCGCGAGGAAGGACGCTAGCACGCCTCCGAGTCCACTAGGGTAAGCTCTGCGTCGGAGATTTGTATGCACCTCGCACGCCTTGCCCCCCTCCTGCTCCTCCTCGCGGGGTGCCCCAAGCAACAGGCCCCCGAAGAGGCCGCCAAGATCGTCAATCCGCATCCGGATCTGCACTGTCCTGCAGAGACGCTTCCGGCCGGAAAGGCCCCTCCACAAGGGTACAAGGTCTGGTGTCACAAGCAGACCACGCCTGGCAAGTGGGTTCGCCAGGGCCCGACCATCACGTGGCACGACAACGAGCAGCGCGAGTCAGAGGGGCTCTACGCGAGTGGGCGTCGCACCGGTCCGTGGCAGTTCTGGTATGCAACCGGCCAGCCACGCCAACAGGGCAGCTTTGTCGGCGGCGTCAAGGACGGGGACTGGGTCACTTACCATCCCGACGGACAGCGCGAATCCGAAGGGAAGATGGTCGACGGTAAGCAGCATGGCGAGTGGAACTACTGGGCCGAAGACGGGCAGACACGAACCGTCGGTGGATGGGCGCTGGGAAGGAAAGACGGCGTCTGGAACGACTTCAACGCCGAAGACCGGGCGATCACGGAGCGGATCTACCGCGAGGGTCGCTTGATCAGCCAGAAAGGACTGTGATCGCCAAGCTGCTCCAGCAGATCTTCGGCGGAATCTTCCAGGTCGCCCTCAATCTTTGGGGGGCCATCTTTGGCGGGATCCTCGGTGCACCGAAGGCCGCAGTCGCCCAGGTGACCGTTCGCTCGGCGTCGCCGCGAGATGTCGACGGCGTGCACGAGGCCGTCCTGGGAACGAAGCCGACCGAAGACAAGACCCGACGCTACTGGGCTGCAGAGCGGAACGGGATGGTCATCGGCGCACTGACGGCCGTGGCCAGTGACGGCTGGGAGATCCGCGAGCTCGCCGTGCTCCCCCAGTACGACGCCAACGAGGTCGGAACCGCCCTCGTTCGACACGCCCACGCCGAACTCGACGGGCGGATCTGGTCTTCCTCGGCGGATCTTCCAGGCTGGCCCACTTGAGACTCTCCGACCGCGTCGAGCGACGGGCCTGGGGCGACCGTGTGCTGCTCTGGAACCGGGTGACCGGCCGGCACATGCTCCTGAGTCCGGAAGGACTCGATGATCCCAGCGAGCCCCTCCGCCGAAGACTGGCTGACATGGACATGCTGGGAAGCCCCGATCTCGCTGACCGCATTGTGTGCAAGTCCAAGCTGGTGCTGTGCTTGCCCGAGATCCCGGCATTGTGGCTCCCGATCCCCACCGAGAGAACGCCAGGGGGGTACGCCCACCGCCTCATCCGGCTCTCCGCTGCAGAGCTAGCGACCTGGAGAGCCATCAACGACGCGCGCACCCTGGCTCAGCTTCCGGGTTCTACCACCTTTTTGACGGCCCTCACCACCTTCCTCACGCAGGCCGTTCAGCTCCGCAAAGCGCCGCCGCCAAGGTCAGACACCGGTCTCCGCCGCCTTGTGTCGCCACCACGCCCCCCCAACGACCGTCTTGCAGATCAATCCGACGAAGGCGGGACGACCCTGAGCACCTACCATCTGCGGGACATCGGCGATGCGAACGCACAGTTCGACAGCCGGGAAACCACGGTCGCCCACGCCTTGGAGCTTCCTCACCCCGCCCTCGCAGGCCGCTCTTATGGCGAGGCCCTGTTCGCGGAGATCGATGCAGATCCGCGCTTCGTAGTCGAGGTCGGATGCGGCACCGGTGCGGTCGCGTCGACCTGGCCAGACCCGTCGGTTCCCTACCTAAGGATCGACCTGTCGCCTAGCCTGCTGGCTGCACAGGCCAAGCGCGCGCCGAATACGATGGGCATCCTCGCAGACGCAGTGAAGCTTCCGCTGCGAGATGGATCCGTGGATCTGTTGGTGTCGAACGAGGTCCTGGCGGATCTGCGCTCGGAGCGCCGAAGGGACGGTTGGCACAACGTCGGCAGCTGGCAGTTCGTGGACGAGATCGCTCGCGTTCTGGCCGACGGAGGAACGGCGCTACTCACTGAGTTCGGCTCGCCTCATGATCCGCCAAAAGAGGCCGTACAGCTAGATCATCCCGAGGTCAGCATCCACTTCGGAAAGCTCGCGGCCCGCGCCGATGCCAGAGGACTCGAGGTTGACCTGACCCGCCTCGACGAGTTCCTGGGCATGGACCTGTCCGCGACCCAGCTCTCTCGACACAGCTGGCAAGCACTGCGGGCATGGGCTCGCTCCCAGGACGTGGTCTTGAGAGCCCGCGCCTGGACGCCACAGAACCTCGAGCTCCCCTGGAAGGTCGAAGGGCTGGAATGGACGACCATGAGCGACGAAGGCCCAGGACCGCTGGTTACGCGATTCTGGGCCTGCGTGCTTCGCAAATAGCGATGAGGACTCCGGCGGTCCGATGACAACTAGCGACGGCGCCTCACCAGCGCTGCGCCGAGTCCGACCAGCCACAACATGCCGACAGGGGCGAGGGGCGTGGACGAGCAGGAGATGCCACCCTCTGGTGTGCGCACAATCGCGCCGCCACCCCGGATCTTCAGCACGTCACAGGGGTCGCCGAAGCCGTCCAGGTCCGAGTCGAGCTGGTCGGGATTGGGGGCAAAGGGGCAGTTGTCGCAGACATCGCCGAGGCCGTCACCATCGGAGTCGAAGTTGCCCTGGCCTTCCTCTGAGGCCACGTCCCAGCAGAAGTCGCAGAAGTCACCGTAGCCGTCGTGGTCGTAGTCTTTCTGGTCATTGGCGATCAATGGGCAGTTGTCACAGTCGTCGCCGAGGAGCATCTCTTCGTCGTTCATGGCCTCTTCGCCGGCCTGGTCGCTGTTCACCTGGGACGAGTTGGGGATCGCCTGACAGTTGTCACAGACATCGCCGACTCCGTCCTCGTCCGCATCCGCCTGATCTTTGTTGGAGAAAGTCGGGCAGCTGTCGCATGCGTCGCCCCAGTCGTCGAGGTCCGCGTCGTTCTGATCGAAGTTGACCACGGTGGGGCAGTTGTCGCACTGGTCGCCGAAGCCGTCATCGTCCACGTCGGAGAGGTCCAGGGTCGCCTTGTTCGGACAGGTATCGCAGGCATTGCCGAAGGTGTCGTCGTCGTTGTCGTTCTGGTTCTCCTGGTACACGTCGATGCAGTTGTCGCAGGTGTCGCCCCATTCGTCGAGGTCTGCGTTGTACTGGTCGGGGTTCGGGCTGCGCGGATCGATGCTCTGCGGGTCCTCACAGATGAAGGGGTCGACAAGGAGTACGCAGTTGTCACAGATGTCGCCCACGCCATCCAGATCGCAGTCGGCCTGATCGGGGTTCACCACTTCGACGCAGTTGTCACACGCGTCTCCAATACCGTCCCCGTCCACATCGGACTGGTCTGTATTCGGCGTGTAAACGCAGTTGTCGCAGTCGTTGCCGTGGCAATCGGAGTCGAAGTTGAACTGCTGGGGGTTCGGGATCAGCGGACAGTTGTCACACAGGTCGCCGATGCCATCCGGTTCACCAGTCTCGGGATCGATGTCCTGATCGGCCTGGTTTGGATTGTAGTCGGCGGGACAGTTGTCACAGGTCAGCTGGATGGACGCCGCCGGGAACGGCTCGCCGTCCTCGAAGATCTGGATGGTGCCACCGCCGAGCAGATCGCCGTGGTCGGTGATGCCACTGACCGGAGAGACATCTGGGTCGAGGTTCAGGACCAGGATGTTGTGCTCGCAGGTGTGCGAGTAGTAGTCGAAGTAGTAGTCGTTGTTGTCGTACGGCAGCCCGGTGGCTGGATCGACGTTGTTTTGGCACTCGTCATCGGACACGTCGATGATGAAGTCATCGGCGACGTCGATCGAGTTGCAGTTCAGATCTTGGTAGAAGTCCGTGTTGTACGCGGTCGCCGGCGGCTTGACGTACCGCATCGCCCACAGAAGAGTCTGGGACATCAGCCGGTCTCCATCGCCCTCCTCGTTCCACCCGCCCGACAGGCAGTTGTTCGGGACGGGGAACATGTTCAAGGCGACCACGCGCCCAAAGGCGGGGTTGGGCGGCTCGAGCACTGTGATTGCGGCTTCTCCGTCTTCCCACTCGGCCACTGTGAGCGCCTGTTCGGCGGCGATGGAACCTTGGGAGCGAATCGAGTCGCCCGCCTCGAAGATGTTCACGCCGTAGGCTGCCTGGTGCCCGTCGATGGGGCCAGGTAGCCACTGATGGTCGGGCAGCGTGTTGATGGTCAGGTTGCCCAACGGCGCCTGGAAGTTGCCCATGGTCACCGGAAGCAGGCCCTGGGTCACGAAGCGCCCGTCGAGCTGGCTGCCGAGGGTAAAGGCGTTGTTCGCCACCACGACTCCGCCGCCGTTCTGCACGTAGTCGTACAGGGAATCACCCAGCGCGATGGGATCGTCGAAGGCGACCCCCTGCTCGACCATGACAAGAATGGCCCCATATCCGCCAGCGGCGAGCTCGGCGCCGGTAGGGGTCTGGTTGCCCGCGCTCACGTCGATGTAGTCGATCGTCGAGAACTCACCGGTGCACCACATGGCATCCGTGGTCGCGTCGGCGCAGAGTGGATCGACAACGGCACCGATGACAGCGACGCTCTGGCCCTGGGCGAATGCCGGGCCGGCCATACCGAGGCAGATGCTAGCTGCTAGTAGTCTTTTCGCATTCATCGGACAATCCCGTTGCGGCGACGCAGGCCAACGAGGGCAAGCGCCATGAGGAGGAAGGTGCTGGAAGGAGCGGAGCCGCTGGTATCGCAGCCGGTGGTGCCATCTGGCGTGGTCTTGCCACCGCCGCGCAGGGCGAGCACGTCGCAGATGTCGCCGAGGCCATCGTCGTCCTCGTCGAGCTGGTCAGCGTTCACAGCTGCGGGGCAGTTGTCGCACACGTCGCCGACGCCATCCCCATCCTGGTCGACGTTGTACTCGTCAGCTTCGTTCGGGCAGAAGTCGCAGGCGTCGCCGACGGTGTCACCGTCGAAGTCGCGCTGGTCCTCGTTGGGCAGTCCAAGGCAGTTGTCGCACGAGTCACCGGCGCCATCGGCGTCCTCGTCGGTCTGGGTCACGTCTGGGTGGCTCGGGCAGATGTCGCAGACATCGCCAACACCGTCGCCATCGCCGTCGCCCTGCTCGCCGTTGGCATTGTTGGGGCAGTTGTCGCACGCATCGCCAACTGCGTCGAGATCGGCGTCGGTCTGGTCGAAGTTCTGGACTTGCAAGCAGTTGTCGCAGTCATCGCCAACACCGTCATTGTCCCCGTCGGGTTGGTTCACGACATCGCCAGGCTCGATGGCAAGCTCGTCGTCGAGCAGCGGGCACTTGTCGCACGCATCGCCGATGTCGTCTTCATCCACGTCTTCTTGCCCGGGGTTCACGACAATGGGGCAGTTGTCACAGAGATCGCCGACGCCGTCCTGGTCCACGTCACCCTGGCCGGGGTTGTAGACCCCTGGGCAGTTGTCACACTCGTCTCCCCAGAAGTCGCCATCGGCGTCGAATTGATCCGGGTTGTAGACATAGGGGCAGTTGTCGCAGACATCGCCAAGGGCGTCTTTGTCGAGATCGGACTGGTCAGTATTCGGTGTGCATGGGCAGTTGTCACAAGCCGTGCCGTGACAGTCGCCATCGGGCATCCCGCCTGGGCAGACCCGCTCGCCGTTGTCCTGGTCATCGTTGGAGACGTACAGGCAGTTGTCGCAGAGGTCGCCGACGTTGTCGCAGTCGATATCGGCCTGGTCGGGGTTGTAGTCGTACAGGCAGTTGTCACACACCAGCGTCGCGGTGTTGCCAGGGAGCGAGAGGATTCCAATTCCGGCCATCGCGTCGAGGCCGACCATGAGGTCGAAGTCGACGTCGTGCGCCTCGACGGGCCACTCGCACTGGTACGACTCAAAATCGTAGAAGTAGTCGTTGTTCGGGTATGGCAGGCCGTCTTCCGGATCGACGTTCACGTCGCAGAACTCTTCGGTTCCGAGGATGACCGGCTCGCGGCTGTGGTCGATGCCGTTGCAGTTCAGGTCCTGCTCGATCGTTGTATTATAGCAGGTTCCTGGTGGCTTACCGAGCTGTGCACTCCAGAGGAGAGCGTTGGCTACCATGCGGTCGAAGTCGGTGCCAGCGGCCCAGTAGGCTGCGAGAGCGTTGCTGTCTGGCGGGAACATGTTCAGGGCCACGGGCCGGCCGTAGCTGCCGTCAGCGAGCGTGAGGGCGGCGACTCCGAGCTGCCCGTTGTTCCACTCAGCGATGAGCTCGGCGCCGTTCGCCGCTGTCAGACCAGGCACGTGCATGCTGGAGGTGCCGCCATCGGTCACGTTCACGCCGTACATGACAGGATGGCCGGCGATCGGGCCCGGAAGATAGGCGTTGCCTATCGTCGGCTCCATGGTGAGGTTGCCCCCGGGAGCTGCGGTGACGCCCTCGGTGACTGGCAGGTAGCCGTCATCCACAAAGCGGCCGCCAATGCCGGTTCCTGGAGAGAAGGAGCCGAGCGCCAAGACAACGCCACCACCCGCCTCTACATAGTCGGCCAGCACATCGCCGAAGCCAACCGGATCGGCAAAGGCGGTGTTTCCGCACACGAGTACGGAGTGGAAGTTCTGAAGCGAGACCAGGTCCGGCGTGAAGAACGCCGCGTCGAAGGACTCGACGTATGCGAACTCACCGGTACACATCAGGTAGTCGCGGATGGAGAACGCTGGGTCTCCTCCGCCACAATAGATGCCCACCTCTTGCGCCTGTGCGGGCGCGGAAGCGAGGACCGACGCCGCGAGCAAAGCCGCCGCGCAACCACCCCGGAAACTCAAGACCGAAGTCCAGGCCGGTTTCGAATTCGTATTGAACACCTGCATCACTCGCCTCCGGTTTCTCCGGTATCTTCATCAGAATCGTCCTCCGTGGGCTCGTCACCCACGTCGAATTCCTCTTCTTCATCAAAGTCGATGGGAAGGCCAAACTCGTCGAGCTTGGGCTCCTTGGCCGCCTTCTCTTCTTCGGTCTCGGGCTTGACCGGCTGCACGATCGGAATGACCTCGCCATTCCAGGGCAGCGCGTGGGACACGGCGTAGTCGGGCATGTCCTCGACGGCGTCGTACTGGGTGACGATCTCGAACTCCACGCGCCGGTTGGCCTGGAGCTGCTCTTCCTCTTCGCCCTCGACGATCGGAACGACCTCGCCCATGCCGCGGTAGCTCAACCGTTCGGGATGCACACCGACCTTGAACAGCTCTTCGAAGACGGCCTTTGCGCGACTCTCGGACAGCTTGTAGTTGTGGTCGAAGGAGCCTTCCTGGGATGCGTGGCCCTCGATGACCACGTGGCCGATGCGGGCGTCGGAGTTGATCAGCGACGCGATGGCGTTCAGGGTGGGACGGGAGAAGTCCAAGAGGATGTTCGTGTCGACCCGGAACTCCAACATCTCGCGGATCTGGATGGTGTCGAGCACGACTCGGGCTAGCTCGCCCTCTTCCCACTCGATCTCAGGCTCGGGCTCGTCGATGATGATCTCGGGCGGCGGCGGCGGCGGAGGAGGAGGAGGAGGCTCGTAGATGACGACCTCTTCCTCGGGATGCGGCACTTGCTGCACGGTGATCTGCGACAGGATGCGGAAGTCCGTCGTGCCGTAGCCTTCGTTCAGGCCGCGGCCGCCTCCCACGTCGACAACGACGGCTCGGGACGGCATGACCTGGATTCCGCCGATGGCCTCCATGGAGTTCTCGGCGCCCCCCTGCAGGAAGGCGTCGTTCAAGCTGGAGCGCATGAGGAACTGACCGGTAAACGCGGTGCGGGTCGCCGCCGGCAGCGCGACCCGAACGCCGTTGCCCCACTGAAACTCGGACCCGAGATCGAAGTCCTCTTGGGTGTACACGGCGGCGGCGTCGCGCGTCATCACGCCAGCGTCGGTGGCAAGCCGGACCGGACCAAGATTCACGGCCGCGAGCAGACCAAGCTGGAAGCGGACGGCATCCTCGTGCATGTAGGCGTTCTTTCGCCCAGTGGGCAGGATGATTCCGGCGCGGGCCCCCAGGTTGAACAGGTCCCGGGGCATCTTGATGACGATGACTCGCGCTCCGACCCCGAGGTCGGACATGCCAAAGCCATCGTTGGCGAAGTTGGCCACCTCGGTCTGCCAGTTGAAGGCAGTGGGGAGCAGCAGGTTCCACGTGAAGCGATTCGACAGGTCCATCGAGAGGCCGAGGGCGGCGTTGCCGCGGTTGGCGACGACGGCTCCAATCTCGCTCTGGTCGATAGCATCGTAGAGCGTCAGCGGGTCGCGCTCGAACTGGAGGAGGACGCCGTAGCGAAAGGCCATCTGCTTGCGCGTCATTGGGACATCAACAGCCGCAAAGCCGCCGTAGCCAAACGTCGGGCGAACGAACTCGATGTCGACCGAGAAGCCCTGCGGACCATCTACGGCCTGTTCCTGAGCGACTGCTGTCGCGCTCATCATCAGCGCGAGCCCTGCGACTGCCGGCGTCAGCATCTTTGTTGTCTTATGCACCTGGTTTCCCCTGGCCGATGGATTGTGCCGTCGAACCGTGCGGCGACCCCGCCTGCACGCCCTTCTCCGAACGCCAACCGGTATAACGTATACGGGAGGCTTCTGGATACCCGTTGCCTAGGTTTCGACGGTCACTGCGGCCCATTGAACGGCCTCTCGCATCTCCTTCGCGGACCCATAGCGGTCCGATGGCCGAGCGCAGGTCGCCCGGCGGATGATTTCGGCGAACTTCGCTGTCACCAGCGGATGTGATTCTGTAGTTATTTCCATGCGATACAGCTCGGGAGGTGGCTGAGGCACCAGCGAGAGCGTCGTGAACAGGACAGCGCCCATCCCGTAGATATCCGATGCCGCTGTCGCATTCCTCGGGTCGATCCTCTGTTCTGGCGCCATGAACCCGATCGTCCCGAGGTGGTCTCCCGTCGAGGTCAGATCGACACGGCTCGGCTCGTCGTACTTGGCTACTCCGAAATCCGCCAGTTTGAACCTGCCCTCTTCCACGATCAGGATATTGTCCGGCTTCACATCGCGATGTACGATTCTCCAGTCGTGTGCATAGGCAAGTCCGTCGAGAATCTGCAGCGCCATTCGCCCGATATTCAGCGGATGTAGTGGTTCGTTGGTGTGTTTCGCCCAATCCCCCACGGTCCCCTTCTTCGCATACTCCATCACGAAGAACGGCCGGTCTCGATGCATCGCCACGTCGTAGACTGGCAGCACGCCCGGATGCTCCATCCTCGCCATCAGACGGGCCTCGTCGAAGAACCTCTGTCGGACGACGTTGGATGTAAAGCGGCTTTCGTACAGCAATTTCAGCGCACGCTTCACGCCGGTCCGTGTGTCTTCCACCTCCCACACGTCGCCGGCTCCACCAGAACCGATATGCGCGAGACCGGCATAGCGCCCGCCAAACAGCATTGGTTCCGAGTCTTTCCAGCTCACACCTCAAGGGTAGCAGAGCCATTGAATCGTAGTGGGGACACGGTGGTTGGGACAAGTTGTCCCAGCGGTGCCTGGTTACCCGAAATCCTGCCGCAAGACGATCTTTCCGAGGACTTCGCGGCCCTCGATCAGACGCTGTGCCTCGCCGATCTCGGTCATGGGTAGAACCCGGTCGATGACTGGGCGAATCTCACCGGCAACCGCCAGCTTCCACGCAGTGTTCAGCTCGGAGATGGAGCCCATCGTGCTGCCCAACAAGTTGAGCTGCTTGAAGAACAACATGCGAAGGTCGAGATTGGCCGCATGACCGGTTGTTGCACCGCAGGTCACAACGGTTCCCCCCCAGCGTGCGCAGCGCATTGAGCTGCTCCATGTCGCAACGCCCACATGTTCGATGACGACATCGACGCCAGCTCGCTTCGTCCAGCCCTTCACGCCCGAGACCACATCTTCGTATGCCCAGGCCTCTTCGGCCCCGAGCTCGATGCACAGAGCCCGCTTCGCCTCCGAGCTGGCCGTCGCAACGACCCTCGCTCCGCGGCAGCGGGCCAGCTGAATGGCGAGGGATGCCACCCCACCCGCCCCTCCTTGGACGAGGACCCGGTCCCCCGCCGAGACGCTCGCGCGCTCCATCATGTGCCAGGCCGTGAGCAGGGCCAGGGGTAGAGCCGCTGCAGATTCGGGGGCGAGACCACCGAGCCCGAGCAGCTGCCACTCCGGGACGACGACTTCCTCGCAGCATCCTCCGTCGATGCGCTCTCCGCGGATCTGGTACTTCCTGCACAGGTCGTGGCGGCCGGCCAGGCACTGCTCACAGGACATGCAGGAGACAGCCGGATGAACCGCCACCGCCTCTCCGGTGTCCTCGCGTACGCCGACGATGTCCGCACACGGAATCAGGGGAAGCGGGAAGCCATGCCCCTCGATGCCGCGACGAACCCAGATGTCGAGGTGATTCAGCGCGCAGTGCGTGACTCGGACCCGCACCTCTCCGGGCCCTGGCTCCGGACGCGGAAGCTCTATCTGGCGAAGGACCTCGGTCCCGCCGTGCTCATCGACGCGGATTGCTCTCAACTGGATTCTTCCTCGGACTTCGGCTCCGAAACGTACCACCTCATCGGGCTTCTACCCATTGCTGCACCTGTGCATCGAGGATCCCGAGGGGAACCGGCCCCTTGGTGAGCACAGCGTCGTGAAAGCCCTTGATGTCGAATCGGTCTCCGAGCCCTTCCTCGGCCTCCCTGCGCATCCGCCAGATCTCGAGCTGACCGGTCTTGTAGGCCAGTGCTTGACCGGGCGTCGTGATGTAGCGATCGACCTCGTTGACGATGTTGTTCTCTGCGAGCGGCGTGTTCTCGACCATGAAGTCCACCGCCTGCTCACGCGTCCAGCCCTTGTGGTGGATCCCGGTGTCGACCACCAGCCGCGAGGCCCGCCAGGCGTCGAAAGACAGCATTCCCAGCCGATCGACATCGCCGCCATACATGCCCATTTCATCGGAGAGCCGCTCAGTGTACAGCGCCCACCCCTCGACGAAGGCGGTGAACCCCGCGTGCCGACGAAAGGCAGGGACTTCTTTGGCCTCTTGGGCGATGGTGATCTGGAGATGGTGCCCAGGAATCGACTCGTGAAAAGCAAGGACCTCGGCCTCGTGGCGGGGGCGGGTCTCGGGGGCGTACACGTTGACGAAGTAGTTCCCGGGTCGCTCATCGGAGCCGGGTTGGTAGTAGGCGATGGTTGTATACGGAGCGAGATAGTCTGGAATTCGCTCGACGCCGCAGGCCTGTTGAGGGAGCCGACCGAAGTAGTCGGGCATCGTGTCGCGAGCAACGGCGAGGGCATCCACCGCCTTTTCCTCCACCTGGTCTGCGGTCTCGAAGTACAGCTCCCGATCCGTTCGCAGGTGCTCGTAGATCTTCTGCACGTCCGACGTCCCGAAGACCTTCTTGCCGAGGACCTCGAACTCCCCGTGGATCTTGGCGAGCTCGTCGAGACCGGTCTGGTGGATGGTGTCAGCGGTCAGCGGAAGGGTCGTGTGGTTTTGGATCATGGCCCCATAGCAAGCGTCTCCGAGCTCGAGCCCGAACAGACCCTCGTCCTCCCCCACCCTGCCATGCGGTAGAGCTTCTTCAGCTAGGAACGCACGGTATCGCTCCAGTGCCGGTTTCACCTCATCGGTCACCACACGCAGCATGTCGGCCTCCCAGATCTCTCGGGCCGCCCACTGCAGCTCGATCTCGAAGGCCAGGGACACCATCGGCCACTCCGCGACCGGCTTGGCGAGCTGTCTGTCGAGCATCTCCACCACCAGCTGGAGAGAGCGGGCGTTGGCGACCAAACCCTCGGCGAGCCCCCGTCGTAGCTGCGCCGTCTCGGTGTCGATAGCTTCGGGCAGGAGGCGATACCGCGCCAGGAGGTTGCCGAGGTCTTCTCGGGTCTCTCGGGGATGGGACTCCGGCAGGTGGTTGGCTGCCCCGAGTTGATTCGCGCGCGGAGAGATGTTCCAGTGACGGAATCGACACAGGTCCATGTCCAGGTTGCTCTGTTGTTGTTGGACAAAAATCGCGCGCGTGATTTGGTCCGCCTCGTCGAGCTCGGCCTCGTCGATCCCCGAGGCCATCTCCACCCAGCGCAAGGTCGCCGCTCGCTGACGTTGGGCGTTCTCCTCGGTGTTCACAGCGATCCGATCGTCGTAGCGATGGTCTCCGATCTCGGTAGCCCAGGTCGGAGACGTCCGCATCATCGTCTCCCAGTGCTCGTACAGCACCTGCCGGAGCACCGGATGCTGCACGCCTTCGACGGCGATGCCCTCCGGAACGGCGATGTGCGCTTCACGGCCGCTCTCCTCCGCAATGGCCTCGGGAGCGGGGGCATCCGAGGGCGCGACGGGCGTCGCCTTGTAGCCACAGGAAAGCAATACCAAGCTCATGTAGATCATGGCGGCGTCTAACCTGTGCGTCAGCAAACAGGAGAGATGGGGTCAGGTCTTGAATAGCAGTTTGGCGCACGGCGAATAGTGGGCGAAGGAGACGGGGTATCCAGGGGGTCAGGTCTTGAATAGCAGTTTGGGACCCTCGAACGCCCACATGGAGGCAAGCTGTTGTTCAAGACCTGACCCCTCTGAGTCTATCGTTTCAACGCGGATCTTCGGCCACCCGCTAACTGTTGTTCAAGACCTGACCCCGGCTGCGACCCCCGTCGGCGCGAACCGCCCCCTGAATGGAAGCCATGTAGCCGTTGTAGATCCCGACCGACCCACCTGAGGGCGCCCATCCAAGCCCGAGCGCCCATCGGGCACGGGCACGGGCACGGGGCGACAAGGTGGGGGCACGACGTTCAGAACAACACCGGCACCATGAACACCGCGAGCACCGCGACAACCAGAGCCATGATCAGGTTCAAGATCAAGCCGGCCAGCGCCATATCCGCTGGCGAGACCCCTCCGGCCTCCGTGGCGATGGCGTTCGGCGCGGTGGCTACTGGCATCATGAACGCACAAGACGCCGAGATCGTCGCCGGAACCATCCACATCAGTGGCTCGACCCCCGCCTTGACTGCCGCCTCCCCAAGGAGTGGCAGCACGATCTGGGTCGACGCTGTGTTGCTGGTGAGCTCGGTGACAAAGGTCATACCGGTGGTGATCGCCAAGGTGGTCGCCAGAATCGGGTAGCCGTGAAGATGGTGGGCGCCGCTCGCAAGCCAGAGCGTCAGGTCCGTCGCCTTGATCTGCGTCGCGAGGGAAAATCCGCCTCCCAATAGGAGGATCACAGACCACGGAACAGCCGCCTCGGCCTGCTTCCAGTGAACCAGGAACCCGGTCGAAGCGTCGGGCCGCTTCCCGGGGAGCAGGAAGACGGCCATGGCCGCGGCAATGGCCACCATCGCGTCGAGCTCCACTCCGCTGTAGGGCAGGAGCGTCTGCCACTGGCTTCGAGTGAGCCACGCCGTCATCGCGACCGCCACGATGAGCAGCACGGGGCGCTCGCCAACCGCCCACTCCGGGACCTTCGGCGCCTGCAGATCCCAGTCGTCGGGCCTCGAGATGGGAAGAACGACGCGGGTAACGACAAACCACGCGATGGGGAGGGCCAGCACGGTGAACGGCAAGCCCATGGTCATCCACTGCGCAAAGCCTATGTCAAAGCCCTCTTTTGCGGCCTGCGCGGCGAAGACGGCGTTCGGTGGCGTGCCCACCAGACTCCACACTCCTCCGATCGAGGCGGCATAGGCCAGCGCGAGGGCAAAGCCGCTCACCGTGCGTTCGTCGTCGCTGCACATCCTCCCGAGGGAGAGCGCCAACGGCAGCATCATCACCGTCGTGGCGGTGTTGCTCACGAGCCCGGAGAGCACCGCGGTGACCAGCATCAGCGCCAGCACGACCCGGCGTGGATCGGCGCGGACCCAAGCGGGAGCTAGCACGATTGCTGTGAGCCGCCGGTGCAGCCCGACTCGCTCCATGCCCGCCGCCATGAGAAAACCACCGAGCATCAGGAAGTTGAGGGGATGCGCGAACGGAATCGCAGCCTCCTTTACGGACGCCACGCTCAGGAGCGGGAAAGCAACCAAGGGGACCAGCGCTGTCACCGCCATCGGCAGCACCCTCCCGACCCACCAGATCGCCATCAGCGCCGCGACCGCAGCTGCGCGGCGACCGGCTTCCGGCAGCCCCTCCGGAAGGGGCAAAACCAGGATCACCGCCATGACCAACAGCCCGCCGATCACGCCAGCAAGGCGGTATCTCGGTCGTTCGGTCCAGGCGTCCCACTGCTGGACGCCGCGGCTCAGCGCTTGAAACAACGCTCTCTCCGGCGGGAAAGTAGCAACACGAGCCAGCCCAGTGCGAGAGGCGGAGGCCCGGAGTTGCAGCCGCAGCCTCCGCCCTTCTCCGCGTCGTCCGCGGTGTCTCCGCCGGTGGTGTCGGTGTCCCCGCCGGTGGTGTCCGTGTCGGTGTCGGTGTCCGTCGGGGGGGCGGTGTCGGTGTCCGTCGTTGTACCCTCGGGACAGTCCGGCTTGAAGCCCGGCTCGGGGATCCACCCCGGATTCCCGCTCTCCGTCCACTCATAGGCGCCTTGGTCGGGCGCTCCGGTGCGGGTGGTGCAGAAGAAGTCCGTGGCGCTGATCCACGCGACGTCTCCGGCGTCGATGAGACTCGCGTCGTCCGCCGGATACACATCGCGCCCGCCCAGATCGGCGAGATCCGCCATGGCGCCGGGGGTGGTGTTGCCCGCGGTGGAGCTCCCGACCACCGCGTTGGCCGCCCACTCGGTGTCGCCCTCGCCGCCGACGACATTGATGGCGGTGCCCCCCTCACAGAAGAAGGCGTTGTTCGCCACATCGATGTTGGTCGCGCCGTCCCAGTCGTTGCCCTTCATACAGGCGGCCCCTGCATCGATGACGGTGTTGTGCACGATGATCAGATCCGACGGGTCCTGGCCCTGGCTGTTCTTGGCTTGGATCCCGTTGTTTCCGGAGTTTAGCACGATGTTGTTCTGCACCAGGGCTTCACTCACGAGCTGGATGCCGTTGTCACCGGCGTTCCAGATCACGTTGCCCTCGACGATGTTCGCGGCCCGGCCCCGGGTTCCGTACATGGTGATGCCTGGGTACTGCACGTCGTGGATGACGTTGTTGCGGATCACGTTCCCGTACGAGCCCGTCTTCACCTCGATCCCGTCGCCCTGGGAGGAGTTGTAGGTGTCGTGGCACCAGTTGGACTCGATGATGGAGTCGAACATCTGGCAGGCGTCGTCGTTGCACCCCAAGTACATGCACTCGCCGGTGCCGGCCGTGTCGTGGATGTGCAGCCCCTTGATGAGCAGGGCCTCGTAGGTCATGCCGCCCACGTTGGCAGAGATCCCGACGTCTCCAGTGTCGTGGATGTGCAGATCCTCGAAGGTCGCATGGTCGGAGGTGTGGATCCGCACCGCGTGAGAGCCGTAGGCCATCTCGAAGCCCTTCCAGGTGTACCAGGAGCCCTCGATGTTGATGGTGTTCTGTGATGCGCCAGGATCTCCCTCGATCAATACGGCTTCTCCATCACCCGCTCGGATGACGATGGGGTCGGCCTCGGTGCCGTTCAGAGTGAGCTGGCGGAACCAGGAGCCCCCCTGCTGTTGGCTGGAGTAGGTCCCAGCGTGAACGATGACCTCATCTCCAGCGACGACCCCTTCGATGATCCCGAACAAATCGTCCCCGGGGTTGACGTCGTAGGTTGCGGCCTGTGCGGAGAGAGCGAGGAGAATCAGCATAGGGACCTCGATGCGGCGACAACCATCACACAGAAAGCCCGGCCGATGCACCTCAGCTCTGTCGGGCGCGCTCCACTGCGAAGAGAATTGCCTCGGTCGTCGCCGGAACCGCAACCGGTACGTCTGTTCCAGGAGGGCCAAACGCACTCGCGGCGCGACTGAGGGCGATGTGGGTCCCAATAGCCAGCATGAACGGGGGCTCTCCGACCGCCTTGCTCCCGTAGATCACGCCGGGCTGCTCGGCCCGATCCAGGAGCCTCACCGTGAAGTCCGTGGGCACGTCGCCGATCGCGGGGATCTTGTAGGTGCTCGGAGAGTGACTCAGGAGCGCACCATCCTCACCAAACACCAGCTCTTCGGTCGTGAGCCAGCCCAGGCCCTGCACAAAGGCGCCCTCCACCTGGCCAATGTCGATGTCCGAGGCCAGGCTCGCGCCCACGTCGTGCAGGATGTCCATCCTCAGCAGGCGCCACTCCCCAGTGAGTCCATTGATCTCGACCTCCGAGACCCCGACCCCATAGGCGTAGTAGTGGAAGGGCTTGCCTCGGCCACGGGGCCGGTCATAGGCGATATCGGGAGTGCGATAGTAGCCGGAAGCGGAGAGCTGAATCTGCCTCATATAGGCCGCAGACGCCACCTTTGAGAAGGTGACCGCTCGGCCCTTCACCCATGCCCAGGCGGGCTCGTCGCCAACCATCGGCCGCTCAGCCATGGACTCCACGGCGAACTCGGGCTCGTCGCCCAACAGATCGATGGCCACCGGCTTCAGACGCGCGACGATCTGCGAGCAGGCCTCGCGAATCGCCATTCCGTTCAGATCCGAGCCGCTGGAGGCCGCGGTCGCGGACGTGTTCGGGACCTTGTCGGTGGTGGTCGACATGTGCCGGATCCGCCCGAGATCGATGCCCAGCGCGTGAGCGCAGACCCCGCGCATCTTGGTGTAGAGCCCCTGCCCCATCTCGGTGCCGCCGTGGTTCAGCTGCACCGATCCATCTCCGTAGACCAGCACCAGCGCGCCGGCCTGGTTGAGGAAAGCCGCCGTGAACGAGATGCCAAACTTCACCGGGCTGACCGCGATCGCCCGCCTGCGCCAGCGGTTTGCCACGTTAAACCTTTGGATCTCTGCTCTTCGCTCCAGCAGATTCGAGCTGGCGACGATCTCGTCGAACATCCTGGGGATGCGGAAGTCGGACACCAGCTGGCCATAGGGTGTGCGGTCGCCGTTCGCCGGTCCATACAGGTTTCGCCGCCTCACCTCGAGGGGATCGAGCCCGAGGTGCGCCGCGATTCGCTCCATGATGTGCTCGATGGCGAACATGCCCTGTGGACCGCCGAAACCCCGGAAAGCACAGTTCGAGGTCTTGTTGGTCCGAACTGGGTTTCCAGTGAGACGAAGTGCGGGGAGATGGTAGGCGTTGTCGAGGTGGAACACGCCGCGATCGAGGATGGCGAGGGTCAGATCCGCCGCCCAGCCGGCGTCCATGTAGAGCGCGACTGTGATGCCCTCGATCCGACCGTCTGCAGCGAACCCCACCTCCCAATCGCTGTGGGATGGATGGCGCCTGCCGGTGATGAACATGTCGGTGTCGCGGTCCAACCAGATCTTCACTGGAGACCCCAAGCGGGTGGCAGCCAGCGCAGCCATGCACGCAAACTGGGCCGCTTGGCTCTCTTTTCCGCCGAAAGCCCCGCCCATTCTCGGGCACTCGACGACCACTTGGTTCCGGCCCCAGCTCAAGACTTCGGCGACGAGAGCCTGGACCTCGGATGGGTGCTGCGTGGAGCTGTAGACCCTGACCGCCCCATCTTCGGGTAAGGCCAGAGCGATGTGGGTCTCCAGATAGAAGTGCTCCTGGCCTCCCGTGGCGCAGATCCCGGCGAGGCGGTGGGCGGCGTTGCCGATGGCCGTCTCGGGGTCTCCTCGGGTGATGACGTGGGGATCGCCGATGAAGTCTTTGGCTTCGATGCCCTCGGCGAGGGTGAGGCGCGCTGGGAGTGCCTCGATGTGGACCACGACCTTGCTCGCAGCGACCCGACAGGCTTCACGGGACTCTGCCACCACCAGGGCCACGGGCTGCCCGACGCAGTGCACGAGACCATCGGCGAGCAGGGGTTCGTCGTGGATGACCGGCCCGACGTTGTTCTCGCCGGGGATGTCGCTCGCAAAAAAGACGGCGCGCACGCCGGGAACCGCGAGAGCCTCCGCGGCATCGGTGGCGATGATCCGACCGTGGGCGGCCGTGCTCCCGACCACCATCCCGTGCAGGAGACCGGGTGGAGGAACGAAGTCGTCGATGTAGCGCACGGAGCCCGATGCGTGGCCCAGGGCTTCGTCGTGGGACCGGTCCGATCCCAGCGGGCTGATGTCCGGGCGGCTCATGGGCTCACCTCCGGGGTCACCGTTCCGACGGGAAAATCGATGAAGGCATCGCGGTCAGCACGCTGACTCTCAGCGTAGAACCCTCGCAACAGGTTCTTCATCAGCAACGTTCGATAGTGCGACGAGCCGCGCAGATCGGTGATCGGCGTGAAGTCGACGTCGAGCATCGGCAGCGCCGCCTCGACGTTGGCCTCGGTCCATGGCGATCCGAGCAGAGCGGCCTCGGTCTCGAGAGCCCTGGCGCCGGCGACGGCCGAGACCCCACCATAGGAGAGACGGATCCAGGTAACGGTGCCGGAGTCGTCGGTGCGCAGCCCCATTCCGGCGGCGACAGTGCTGATGTCCAGCTCTCGTCGCTTCGAAACCTTGTAGCTGGTGTGGAAGGAACCGGGCTCCGCGTGGGGGATCTCGACGGCCGCCAGGATCTCCACTCCTCTCAGCGCGGTCTGGCGATACCCCTCGAAGAAGGCATCGATTTCGACGCGCCTCTCCCCATCTGGGCCAGCGATGACGGCCGCTGCCCCCAGCGCGACCAGTACCGGGGCCATGTCTCCGATGGGAGACGCATTACAGAGGTTTCCACCGAGGGTTCCGCGGTTTCTGATCTGTCGGGCTCCAAAAACTCGGAGCATCTTGTGCAGCGCTGGGATCTCGGCGCCTGCCGTCTCCATCAGCCGCGATAGGGTCGCGCCCGCGCCCACGCGCCACACGTCTGCAGTGCGCTCGATTTGTCGGAGCTCGGCGATCCCATCGAGGCCGATCACCACCGGGAAGTGCACGTGGCCCTTGGTGACAGCGAGCCCGACATCCGTACCGCCAGCGACGAGCACTGCCTCGGGATTGTCGGCCCGCGCGGCGAAGAGGCCCTCGAGATCCGTGGGCTGCAGATAGCGCTGTGATCCGGCGAGCCCATCTTGAGCCCGGTAGTCGAGGCTGGAGTCGCCATCGGCATATTTCGCCGACGTCGCCAGGAATTCGTCCCTAGGTCGCAGCCCGGCTACCGCCTGCCCGGCGGCGCGGATCGGCCGGTAGCCAGTGCACCGACACAGGTTCCCGGACAGCTGATCGTCGATCTGCCACGCGGCGTCGATATCCGTTCGATAGCAAGCCTCGAACAACGACATTGCGACGCCCGGTGTGCAGTAGCCGCACTGAGACGCGCGCTCGTCGACGATGGCTTCTTGCACGGGGTGGATCCCGCTCCCAGCCAGCGCCTCGACGGTGTACAGCCGCTTGCCCTGCAGCATGCCGAGGAAGATGAGACAGGAATTGACGGCTCGATAGCGCGCTTCTTCCCCTTTATTTTTCTCGAGGATCGCCACCGTACAGGCTCCGCAGTCGCCCTCGGCGCAGCCTTCCTTGGTGCCCATCAGACCACGAGTATCACGGAGATACCTCAACAATGTCGTCGTCCCTGCAGCCCTGTCCTCTTCGACGGCCACGTCGTTGATCCAGAAGCGAAGCTTGTCGCGCAATGCCCTCTCTCGTCGTTGGCGCCGCGATTATGCCACCAGTTATCCTCTCAATCATGTTCACCCGCCTTTCGATCGCCGTCCTCCTCTCGGGCTGTAGCGCACGATCCGGCAGCGATACGAGCGACACCTCGACGGTCACCAGCTCCGCGACGATTCCCAGCGGCTATACCGGGCCGACGGCGCTCGACTCCATCCGCCCGCCAGGCTGCAACAAGGCCGAGGACTCATGGGTCTACCAAGCGACGACCCTCGGCTGGACCGACTGCCACACCATCGTCAACGCCTGGGAGACAGGCAATCCCGACGGCTGGAACGAAGAGCACACGATGCCCTCGGACAACTTCGGGCCTCTGAACAGCTTCGACGTCGTCCGCCGCACCCTGGCCCCCGGCGCCGCCAACGTCAACTTCATGGGGGACTTCAACACGGTCTTTGCGTGCGGTGTGCACGACACCCAGCCGGTGATGACCTACGCCATCCGCATCTACGACATGCACCGTGAGTACGTGGACTGCGCGATCTTCTCAACCCACGGCCAAGAGGGGATCGACATGGTCTTCAGCGGGCGAGCACCAGCCCGTAACCCCGTCTCCAAGGCCTCTGAGATCAACTCGACGCACTGCACTATCTGGAATCTGTAGTTTCTTCTTCGTCGTCGTCGTCGTCACCCGGCAGCGGCGCGCCCTCGCAGATCCACACGTTGAAGCAGCTGTTGTTGAAGTCGACATAGTCTGCTTCTTCGGCCTCGCAGGGCAATCCCTCGATTGCCTTCAGGCAATCCTTGGCCTCGTCCCTGACATAATCGCAGTCATCGTAGTAGTCGAGATCCGTCTCACTCGAGCCGTCTACCGCCTTTGTGCAGTCGCCGATCGAGTCGTACTCGGCGTCAAAATCCGTGGGCTGGCACCGCTCGTACAGCTCGCACTGCGCCTTGGCGACCTTGCGCTCGAACTTGTTCTCGGTGAGGCCGAGGCACGCGGTGAGCACGCCTGCGGTGGCGCTCAGGACAACTAACTGAAACACGGTTCGAACCATGCAAGTCCTCCGGGACCTTCGACATTGGCAGCCAGGTGGGTCCGTGTCAATGGATGGGCGAGTCCCTGACAGGTACATTGCGTATCGGCACGAGGAGGAGTTGCTTGGTCCTGTTGTTGATCGTCTCTACAGCCTGGGGTGACACGTGCAGTGTCTACGGTCCGAGCGAGTCAGTCGCCGACCTGAAAGGCTCTCCCGTCAAGGAGTCGTCCGGCATCGCCGAGTCGCGCACCAGAGATGGTGTGTACTTCACCCACAACGACAAGGGTGATGAGGCGACGCTCTACGCCTTCGATTTGAAGGGCAACTTCATCGAGGCCCACGAGGTCCGCGGCGCCGACAACTTCGACTGGGAAGACATCGCCGCCGCCCCGTGCCCCGACAAAGGGGACTGCCTGTACATCGGCGACATCGGCGACAACGACAAGGACCGGGCTGGGGTCATCGTCTATGTCGTGCGCGAGCCCGAAGAAGGCAAAAAGGCCAAGGCCATCGAGCGGTGGCTGGGGATTTATCCAGACGGCGCCCAGGACGCGGAGACCTTGCTCGTGCACCCCTGCACCGGCCGGGTCCACATCATCACCAAGGACGACGACGGGGACTCGAAGATCTATCGCTTCCCGTCGTTTCCCGGAAAGGACAGCGTCACCCTCGAGCACGTCGGCAGCGTGCATATCGACGGGTTGACCAAGTCCGCCCGCCAGGTCACCGGCGGCGACTTCGACGGCGATGGAGATCGCGTCGTCATCCGAACTGGAAATAGCATTCGAGAGTGGATCGTCGACCCCTCCGCTCCCAACCAACACTGGAACGAGGCCCCAACCGAGATCCAGGGAGCCGCGGAGTTCCAGGGCGAGGGCGTCACCTACTCCATCGACGGCGGCTTGGTCACGACCTCCGAGGGGGCGCCCATGACCATCGGCGTCGTCCCGTGCGAGACCTCCGAGCCCGCGGACCACGACTGCGACTACCCCTTCCAGGGCGGCTGCGGAGGCTGCAACACCGCGCCCCGGGCCTTCCTGATATTGCCGCTTCTGGGCCTCTTCCGCCGCCGACGCTGACAATTCGGGGCTCGTGTCGAAGATCCCCTTTGATCCTGCGTTGCAAGGTCATCGGGAGTCATGTATAATGTGATGCATCAGGTGTTTAGTTGACAAGACAACACCTGTTCCCCACCCAGAGGAGCCACCATGGACCTCACCGACCGCGAAATCCGCGAGCTCGCCCTGTTCTTCGCCAAGCGCATGGACACTTCCCTCAATCTTCTCGATCCCACCGATCCTCCCCCGCGCGGCGACCCTCGCCAGGCTTGGGTCGAAAAGCTCACCGAGGCCCGCGATACCGGGTATCTCGAGCGCCTCACCAAGCGCGTCGCCCGCGTCGACCCCGACGACGAGAATCTGCAGTCCGCCTGCGAGATCCTCGTCACGCCCGGGGCTCGGCTCGAGTCTTTCGCCATCGGCGCTGCATTTGTCGGGGGCACCGGCATCCTGTTGGTCTCCATCGCCGCGGCCGCCGGGATCCTGGCCGCAGCCGCCATGCTCGACACCACCGAGCGCATCGTCGAGATCTCCCCAGCCCCTGGCGAAGAGGTCTTTGCGATGGCCGATGACGAGTCCGTCGAGCCCGAGATCGAGGAGTCCTACGAGGAGCCCATCATCACGGTGGAGCCCGAAGTGGCAGCCGTTCAGGCGACCCCGACCAAGAAACGAGCCGCCAAGCGCGCCGCCAAGCGAGCCAAGAAGAGATTCGAGCGCTGTGCAGCCAAGGGAGGCGAGATCGTCGGCTACTGGTACGCCGGTGAATCGACCCCCGGAGATCTTGGCCAGTACGTGACCGTCTCCCACGCGACGAACGTGCGCGCCGACTACCCCGACGTGCACAACAACTTCGACGCTCGCACGAACATCAACTGCGTTCTGCAAGAAGGCGACGTGGTCCGGCTGTCCCGGAAACCAATCCTGGTTCCCGCCGATCGCTACTGGATTCCGCTTCTGTCGGGCGATCTCGTCAGCAGCTGACTCCGTCGCCCTCAAGCTAGCTAGATACGGACGACGACGTGCTCTCCGGGGCCGATCTCGCCCTTGGCGAGCTTGATGCGGACCGGGACTCCCCACTCGGGATAGGCCGGGCTGTGCCAGAGCTGCTCGGGCAGGGGCTGCGGGCTGCTCCCCACACTGATGAGGGCGCCCTTGATGACCTGGCCGGTGCCACGAACGACCCAAGCAGCCGAGCCTGCGTCGAGTCCGATGGCGCTTGGAGTGGGCAGATAGGCGAGGACCTCAGAGGTGCCCGTCTTGGTGATCTGGACCACAGGATCGCCGCCGAAGACAACCTCGCCGGGCTCGTGGAAGATCATGGTGATCTGCCCACCGATCTCGGCGTTGAGCTCCATGCGCTTGATACGCGCGTCCATCATGGCGAGGGTCCGGGCCGCTGCGGTGACCTGCCAGTCGTTGTCTTCTGGCTGGAGGTCTTCTGGCTGGAGTGTCGGGTCCTCGATGGAAGCGGTCGCCAGGGCGGCCAGGTTTCCCTGCAGCCGGGCCTTCGCGATGCTGATGTCGTTGGAGATGGCGAGCACCCTATTGCGCGACTCCACGCCCTTCGCTTCGAGACCCTGGGCGATCCTCTTGTCGTTCTCGAGGGCAGCGATCAACGCGCGGTCGGTGCTGATCTCGCCTTTGATCTGTCCAAGCTTGAGCCGAGCGTTCTGCACCTTGGCGGAGTCGGTTGCCAGGTCGATCTGACCGAGCTGCTCGATCGCGCGCATCTGCGCCGCGAGGACCTCGCGTTCCTCCTTTAAAGGAGTAGGATCCAGACTCGCGAGCAGATCATCGGCCTCGACCTCGTCGTGCAGGTTGACCTCGAGCGCCATCAGACGCCCCGTCTCCAACGACGAGATGTTCACTGGCGGCGCAAAACCGATGCCGGTCGCTTCCAAGGTCGTGCTGCGCAGATTACTCCACAGGACTGCCACAAAGAGCAGGAAGCACCACATGAAAATGCCGATTCGACGGCGGAATACGAGTCCCATCAGCTCTCCCCTGCTCTGGCTTGGGGCAGCAGGGCGACACCGGTCACTGCACCCGTCGCTGTGAGCTCACGGACCAGCTTGTCCCCGGCCGCGACCTGGCGCAGGTTCACGTCGTACACCAGCTCCTCGGGGCCGCCGGGGCCGGAGACACGGGCTGCAGTGAGCTGGAAACCCCGCGTATGGGACTTGATGATGGCGATGATCTGCTCGCGGATGTCCTCGTCGCCGTTGAAGCGGAAGCGCAGCATGCCCTCGGCCTGAGCGCGGGTTCCAAAGCCCGTCCAGTGCATCCACAGGGCCGTCGTGCCGATGATCACCGTGGCCGCCATGGCGATGGAGAGCTGTCCGGCGCCGGCCGCCATTCCCGTCGCGACCGACAGGAACAGGAAGGTGGTGTCTCGGGCGTCCTTGACCGGAGTACGGAAGCGGACGATGGCCAGTGCCGCTGCAAGTCCGAAGGCCCGAGCCAGGCTGTCGCCGACGACACCCATGATCACGCAAACGATCATGGACAGCATCACCAGGGACTGCACGAAGTTCTGGCTGTAGGACAGCACCCCGTGAGACCAGCTGTAGAACCAGCCGATGGCCTGGCCGGCGAGATAGGCCACGAGCAGTCGCAGGAGGAAGTCCGTGAGGACGATATTTGCTCCAGGCGGCTGCGCGAAGAGGGTGGTCAGTACACCGTCCATGGGCTCCCCTTTTCAATTCGATTCCAAGGGACATCACCGAGAAATTCGGCGCCCTGTACATATTTCGAGCACGCCCGCCGCCGGAGTTCCAGCTCGTGAGCGAGCCGCTGCATCCAGAACGGAAAGGCGCCGTTGAACTTCATCTCCAGGATCGTGCCTGGGTAGTCGAGCGGAACACGAAGCCAGGCGTTCGGGTCGGGCTCGTAGGGCCGATCCTTGGGTGGGGCCTGGATCCGTAGATAGCGATCGAAGGTGAGCCGCGCTCCCTCTCCGAACGGACTACCAAAGGCCTCTCGCATGTAGGCCACCCAGAGCCGGGGCCGCAGATCGTACATGTCCAGGATGTTCCGAAACCGCTCGAGATCGTCCTGGTGACTCGACTTCATGGCCTTGAAGCCGCCTTCTGGAGGCGGGTCGCCGACGCAGAGGGCGTGGACCTGGTCCCTGGACATGAGTGACCGAGACTTGCAGATCGAGTCCCCGACTCGGCTCTTGTCCTCGAGGAAGACGGCATCCTCGTCGGTGAAACCATAGGTGCGGATCCGGATCTTCATCCGGTTGCGCTGCCCCTCCACAGTCTGCATCGCCAGCGTCCAGGCGAGGTCGTCGAAATACAGGCTGTGAACGCCATAGTTGCCGTTGTCACCGTACGGATCGTGCTCGGCGAAACAGAGGGCCACATCGCGGATGTAGTCGGCCTGGGTCTCGCTGATGATGTATTTGAACTCGTAACGAGCTCGAAAATCCGGCATGACTATCCGCCGTTAGAGGCGCCGGGAGTCCCCATCACTACCGGCTGCCAGTTCCCGCTCCCGTCGGGCTGGCGTGCCAGAGACTCGTCCTCGGCGAGGACACCAAAGTCCGAGACGCTGTCGATGAGGGGGTTGTCATCCGTGTTCAGGCCAAAGAGTCCGATGTCTTCGCCGCCGGACTGGTCGAGCTGGAAGGAGGCGTGGTATTCGCCCTGGTCGGTGTCGGCGTCGGCGAAGATGATGATGAACTGGCCGGCCTCGATGGTGACGCCATTCGGGATCTGCCAGTTGAAGGGGTCGTCGAGGCTGTCGCTCATCCAGAAGCCGGACAGGTCGACCGTGCTGCTCCCCGCGTTGTAGAGCTCGATCCAGTCTGGATAGGTGCCGTTGTCCAGCAGAGCGGCGCCGTTGTCGGTCATGAACTCGTTGATGAAGACTTCGACGTTCGCCGAGTCGGGGCCGCCGGTGTCGTCCTTCTTCTTTCCGTCGCCGCAGCCAGCAAAAGCCATGACACCCAGCAGGAAAGTAGCGGTAGGCAAGCGTACGTACATGAAATCTCCGGCGCGTCGTTGCTCTTTGGACACCGACCGTGCAGAAAACAGAAAGAAATTCTCTCCCCTGGGCTCGGTCGGTTGGGGTGCGCGCGCGCTCATTGCCCCGGAATCTAGCACGCCCCTGCCACATGTCGCTGCGCGGCGAATGTCAGAAGAGCGTAATCCTCGGGGATTCTAGCGCTCCCGCGCCGTTTCTTCGTCCTCTGCATCCAGGATTCGCGAGGCGATGGCATAGCTGAAGCCCGCGCGAGCGAAACGGCCCAGGTCCTTGTTTCGTCGTTCTCTTTCGTCGGATCGCTCCCGCGCCCAGGGCCCGAGCCGGCGTTTGCGAGCGAAGGTCAGAGCCGCCTCCAGTTCCAGATCGGCTCCATCCTCCGCGAGTCGCTGCAGAGCCTCGTCGATAGCCGACGACGGCACGCTCTTGGCGCTGAGCTTCGACCGGATGGCCCGGGGGCTGTTGCCCCGCCGGTGCAGGGAGCGCGCCCGCTCGTAGGCGTAACGAGCGTCGTCGAGGTGACCGATTCGCACGAGCCGAGAGATCTCCTCATCGACGAGTTTCTTCCAAGGTTCCGCGTCGGCTTCATGGTGACGTGCGGAACGATAGACCCGCTGGTTGAGGAGTCGCCGCAAGTTCTCTTCTGAACTAGAATACCGGTCGAGATACCTCGCAGTTACCCACTGCAGATAGCGAGGTGATATCTTGGCCGGCGCTCGCCGCCCCATGGTGCTCCCGGTCGGTGTGGTGTAAATGCAGGCTCTCGGAGGGACAAATGCGACTGTCAATCGCGGCGATGATCTGGCTACTTGCTTCGTGCGGCGGCGGCAAGGACGATACCGACAAAGGCAAGGACATCGTCGAGGAGTACAGCGGCTGCGACCCCCTCGACGAGGCGCTCTGCGCGCTTCCCTTCCCATCGAGCTACTTCCAGGCCGAGGCCGAGACCGTCACGGGCGTGCAGAACGCGTTCTTCGAGGACTCCCTGCCGATGAACCGCGACGCGGTCCAGACCAAACCCGAGCTCTGGAACCGCCTCGATGGCTTCTCTACCCTCACTCCGGCCCTCGCCTACTTCGCCGATGTCTCCCTCGAAGGCGTGGTTGGGCACGACGACATTGGCGCCTTCGAGGATGCCGACGCCAAGACGATCATCCTCAACACCGAGACCGGTGAGCGAATCCCCCACTTCGTCGAACTCGACGAGACTGCCGAGGAACCCGAAGAGCGACTCCTGATCATTCGCCCGGTGGTTCCCCTCGCCCACGGCGTCCGGCACATCGTCGCCATCCGCGGTCTGAACACCACCGCGGGTGATCCAGTGCCCGTCTCCGACGCCTTCGCCGCCCTCCGCGACAGCGAGTCCACCGACAGCTGGGATGTCGAGGGCCGCCGGGAACGCTTCGACAAGGACATCTTCCCCGCCCTGGAGGACGCCGGGTTCCCGCGCTCCGAGCTCCAGCTCGCCTGGGACTACACGACGATCTCCCAGGACAGCAGCCTCGGCAACATCATCCACATGCGCGACGACGCCCTGTCTCGTATGCCGGCGGATGGCCCGGCCTACACAATCGATGACGACCGAACCGAGATCAACGACTGCAGCGTTCCCGGTGAGAACATCCACAAGACGCTGTACGGCCACATCACCGTCCCGCTCTACACCGACATCGACGGCATCGGCGCCCGCCTGAACTTCGACGAGGACTTCCTCGCCCAGGCCAACGGCGAGACCCAGCCCGAGTTCATGATCCGGATTCCATGCTCTCTGGCCGAAAACCCGCGTCAGACACCGATCATGCTTCAATATGGCCACGGACTGCTCGGAGACCTCTCCGAGGCCCGGACCGGCTGGCTGGCCTCCTTTGCCAACGACAACAGCTACGTCATCTTCGCCATGACCTGGACGGGCATGTCCGAGTACGACGTCGGCCCCATCACCCTGATGCTCGCCACCGACATCTCCGACTTCGGGCTGCTCCCGGAGCGATGCCAGCAGGGCTTTGTGGAGTGGGTCTACGGCCTGCGCATGATGCAGACCTCGTTCGTGAACGACCCGAACATCGTCTATCCCGGTCCCGGCGGAGATATCTCCCTGATCGATGGCGCAAAGCTCGGGTACTACGGCAACTCCCAGGGTGCCATCCTGGGCGGCGCCTACACCGCGATCTCTCCGGATCTCAGCCGGGTAGTCCTCGGAGTCGGCGGCACCCCATATGCGTTGCTCCTGTCGCGGTCCTCGGACTTCGACCCGTTCTTCATGCTCTTCAAGCAGAAGTTCATCGACCACCGACAGATCACCCTGCTTCTGATCGCGATCCAGACCCTCTGGGATCCCGCCGAGGCCTCGGGCTACGCCCTGCACATGAACACCGACCTCCTCCCGGAGACCCCACCCAAGGATGTCCTCATCCAGGTCGCTCGCGGCGACTCCCAAGTCACCGTGCTCGGCGCTCACATCATGGCGCGGGCCTACGGGGCTGCCACCGTCGCCCCCGAGACTCGCTCCTTGTACGGGATCGAAGAGAAACAACCCGGATTCTCGGGATCAGCGCTCGTGGAGTTCCAGTACACCGACGTGCCCGACGAGCCGTTCATCAACGTGCCGCCTGGCGACGACTCCGACACGCATGAGTGCCCACGACGCGAGCCGGCCGGCCAACAGCAGGTCCGAGACTTCCTCGAAGATGGCGTGGTCAATCAATACTGCAACGGCATCTGTGAGGGAACCAGAGCCGGGCTGTGTGACTGATGGCACCAATGAGCACGCGGCGAAAGCTCGCAATCGCTACCTGGGATGCCCCGCGAGAGGGCAACATCTACGGCAAGCTCACGCTGGATGCGACCGAGGCACTCGCCTACATCGCCTATCTTCGCCAGACGAGTGGCGAGAAAGTCACCATCACCCACTTGGTGGGGAAAGCGGTGGCCAGTGCCCTGGAAGCGGCTCCCGGGCTGAACGGCGTCATCCGCTTTGGGTCCTTCGTGCAGAAGACGACCATCGATATCGCCTTTTTGGTGGCCCTCGAAGAGGGAGCCGACCTCGCTAAAGCGAAGATCGACAACTACGACGCCAAGTCGGTGGTGGACGTCGCGGTCGAGCTTCGAGAACTCGCTTCAAAGCTGCATAAAGGCGAGGATGAGGCCTTCAACAAGAGCAAGGGCACGCTGAAGATGCTCCCGACCTGGATCATCCGCCCGCTACTCAAGCTCACCGGCTTCCTCTCCGGCATCCTCGGCTGGAGCGTACCGGCACTCGGCCTCGAGTCCTATCCCTTTGGCTCGGCGATCATCACCAACGTCGGTGTATTTGGAGTCGACGAGGGTTTTGCGCCTCCGACCCCGTTCGCCAACGTGCCCCTCTACGTCCTCATCGGAGCGGTCCGCGACTCGCCCTTCGTCCTCGACGGCGAGCTCTGCGTGCGCAAGACGCTGACGCTCACTGCGACCATCGACCACCGCTTCATCGACGGCGCCCAGGGAGGAGCGCTTGCCAAGGTCATGCGCGAGATCTTCGAGAATCCCTGGAAGCTCGACGGCCTCGACGGCAATCCGGCCAACGCTGCTGAGTCTGCCGAGGAATCTGTGACCGCGTGAGCTCTGACCTGCGGATCTTCGGCTATGGCTCTCTGCTATTCGAGCCGGAGCTCCCCGAAGCGCTCCTCGATATGACCCCGGCCACCCTCCCGGGCATGCGGCGGTCCTTCAACAAGATCAGCACCGGACGCGGCGCCTTGGCGAGCCAGTGTCCCGCGGCGGAGGTGCCCGATTTCGTGCGGGGTCCACGTCGGCTGTCCCTGGTCCTGGGCACCGAGAGTGGCCCTGAACTCAAGGGTTTTGTCCTGCGCTATCCGGAGAGCATCGCCGACAGGGTGCTCGAGCTCGTCAACGCCAGAGAGGGCTTTGTCGCCGGTCGCGATCAGACGCTCAACGACTACCTGCCCACCGAGGTGAGCGTGGTCCTGCCGAACGGCCAACAGATCCCGGCCACCGTCTGGAAGACCAATCCGAACTGTCGCGCCTATGTGGGAGACCTGCCGGTCGACGAAGTGGTGGCCATCCTAAGAGCGGCGACACCGGGTCGACCCGGGAACAAGGCCCAAGGCACGGCATACCTCGAGGGCGTCCGAGGAGCGCTCGCAAAGGCGGGCCATCGGGACGACTACCTCGACCGCCTGTCGCTCGCGATCAAGGCTTCCTGAATCGACACACCCAACCGCGCAGAATCAAGGCTTCTCGACCAGAGTTCCCGTCTTCTCTGGACCCTCTGGTTTGCCAGTCTGCAGCTGGCTCACGACCCGATCGAGATCCCACTCGTTGTCGTCGTAGCGCTCGATCAGCCGCCCTTGACCGTCCAGGATCAACAGCCGGAGGAGGTGCTCGATCTTTCCCCCTCGCTCGGTGACGGACATTCCGGAGAGCATTGCGACGCGCTGGAGGTGCACCGGCTCCAGGCGGCCAAAGCTCCAGATCTCCGGGTTAGCCCCCATTCCTCGCCCATAACGCTGGAGAACGGGAAAGGTGTCGATCCGAGGATCGATGGTGATGGCGAGGATGCGCGCCTCGGTTCCAACCGCCTCCTGAAGCGCCGCCATTCTCAACGAAACCGCAGGGCAGAAGGCTGGATCGGGGCAGGTCGTGTACAGATAGGTCAGCGCCACCGGCCGCGTCTGGTCTTGGCCAAGCACCAGCGACGTCCCGTCCTCTATGGGGACCACCAGACGAGGAAAGAGGTCCCCGTTCGAAAGGGCCTCGATGTCTTGGCGCAGGGCGGCGTCGCCGGTTCCGATCTTCTCCACGGCCACCAGGCGATAGCCATATGGAGTGTCTAGGAGCGTGCCGGCGACCCGGTCCGAGGGCCGGACAGCCGCCGCCTCCGTGGGTAGAACCTCAAAGGGCATCACCATCGCCGCCATCACGCCGGGAACGGCCTCGTGATCCACGGTGATCCGGGCGCCATCGATGCGGACCACGGTTCCTCGTAACGGGTTCCCTTCGGGGCGATAGTCCAATGGCAACGGGTCGATTCCTGTTGCCTCGAAGTGAGTGATCGTCCCCCACCCCGCAGCGCGGTCCACCCACAAGTCGACGTGACTGCCCGGCGTCAG